>Ga0209467_1000058_pt1 | contig 209365 bp, 180 predicted proteins | sample Higcelwee11metaG_FD_187175 | JGI IMG/M metagenome (GOLD analysis project Ga0209467, IMG submission 187175) | Freshwater pond sediment microbial communities from the University of Edinburgh, under environmental carbon perturbations - High... | ecosystem: Environmental > Aquatic > Freshwater >...
CCTCTCTCATATCCTGAGGCATCGGCCTAACTTCTCTGGTATGAGTATCATTGACTTGAAAGCCTGGTTCCGGGCCGGAAAATACGTGCGAGAAACATTAAAACTGCTTCCGCAAATCCCAGAAGGGGTTTCTATTCAGTCCATCTCTGAGAAGGTAGCCGCTCTTGGGCGAGTTAACGAACTCGAACGTGTTGTTTAATGGCGAAGGTATTGTTAACCCATTAGAGTTTTTCAAATACTGCTGCAGCACCCATGCCGCCGCCGACACACATGGCAACAATACCATATTTGCCGCCGACTTCCTTGAGATTGGCAATGCATGTGGCGGTCAATTTGGCACCTGTGCATCCCAAAGGATGTCCAAGGGCGATGGCCCCGCCGTGAATATTGATTTTATCCATGTGTTTTTCAAGGCCGGTTTCCCGGATGCAATGCAAGGCCTGCGAGGCAAAGGCTTCATTGATTTCATAGATGTCGATGTCGTCAATGGTCATTGCCACCTGTTTAAGCACTTTGGGGATGGCATATTTGGGACCTACGCCCATCTCATCAGCCTTGCAGCCCACAGTGGTATACCCAAGCAACCTGGCAATGGGGGAGAGGCCAAGTTCCTCACATTTTTCCCTGGACGCGACGATGGTAGCTGCTGCCCCGTCCGTGGTCTGGGAAGAGTTACCGGCAGTAACGGAACCGTTCACTTTGAACACCGCCCCCAGTTTGGCCAGCCCTTCCGGTGTAGACGCCCGGATGCCGTCGTCATGTTCAACAATAAAAAATTCTTTTTTATATGTGCCGTCAGGCTGCACAACATATCTGTAGGCCGGGGTAGGGACAATTTCAGTGAATTTTCCGCTGTCTCTGGCTGCCATGGCCTTTGCCTGGGACCGGGCGGCAAAGATATCCTGATCTTCCCTGGAGATGTTGTATCGGCTGGCCACGTTTTCAGCGGTGATCCCCATGGATACGTACATTTCAGGATAGGTTTGGCAATATTCAGGATGGGGCCGGGGGGTGTTGCCGCCCATGGGTACAAATGTCATGGACTCGCAGCCCGCACCAATGCAGATTTCCGACCAGCCTGCAGAGATCCGCACCGAGGCCAGGGCAATGGCTTCAAGGCCGGATGCGCAGAACCGGTTCACCGTGGCACCGGATACCTTGTCCGGGAAGCCTGCCATTTTAGCCGCGATCCGGCCCAGGTTCAGTCCCTGTTCCGCTTCGGGGAATGCGCAGCCCAGCATGACATCGTCAATGTCTTCGGGTTTCAGGTTGGGGGTTCTTTCAACGGCTTCCTTCATGATAAAGGAAATCAGTTCTTCGGGCCGGGTCTGGCTGAACAACCCTTTCTTTTGCTTGCAGCCCGGGGTCCGTACGGATTGTACTATATATGCCTCTTTCATTTTTCACTTCTCCTAATTTCTAAGGGGCTTCCCGGTTTTCAGCATATGGTCGATCCTGGCAATGGTTTTTTCTTCCCTGCAGAAGTCCACAAAGGCCTCACGTTCGAGTTTGAGTATCGCTTCTTCAGCAATCTCGCTGCCCTCGCCGGCATCTCCGCCGCTTACGACATAGGCAATGCGTCTGGCCAAAAAAGCATCATATTCGCTCATAAATTTGCCGTTAAGCAGGTTGAACAGCTCTGCATTAACCATGCCCTGACCGGCATTGCCAATTATTTTAAGCTTTTTTTTCAGCGGGGGAACATATCCGTCATCCACCATCTTAAGCACTTCTTTCTTGGCTTCGCCCACAAGGTTGTCACGGTTCATGACGATCCGGTCGGCAAGACCGAGAAACCCGTTATCTCTGGCCTGGGCGGCTGACATGGATACCGCGGCCATGGCGATTTTCATGAATGCCTGGACAAAAAATTTGGCCAGATCCACCTCTTTAACGGTTCTGCCGGGCAGGGCATCCATATATTTTTTCCACAGGTTCATGCAGCCGCCGCCGGCAGGCAGCAGGCCCACGCCGATTTCAACCAGACCCATGAATAGCTCGGTATGGGCAACGATGCGGTCCGCGCCCAGGCAGGTTTCGCAGCCACCCCCTAGGACCATTCCGTAAGGTGCGGCAACAACGGGAAAAGGTGCGTATTTGACTTTCTGGATGCCGCCTTGGGCTTTTGCCAGGAAAGCATCAATTTCCGCATATTTTTTTTCGTGGCACAGTTTGGATACAAAAGAAAGGTCCGCGCCGGCGGAAAATGCACCGGGCATACCGCCTGCTTCATTGCCGATAACAAGGCCGGCACCGTTTTCTTCGACATAGTCAAGGGCTTTGTCGATGGCGTCAACGATTTCGGCGTTGATGGCATTCATCTTGGTGTGGAATTCAATGCAGAAAACCTCGTCTCCAATGTCCACCAGCGATGTGGATGCATTGTGAAAAACGGTTTTGTTGTTGCCTTTTGCGGCAGCAATGGAAACCATGTTTTTAGAAACCGGCACGGCCTTGTATTCGCCTGACGAAAAATCAAAGTAGTAGCGGATACCGTTTTCAAGTTTGTAAAAAGATTTTTTGCCCTTGGCCAGCATCTCCGTCACATTGGCCGGGACATCAAGACCTTCATTTTTCATTCGTTCAACCGCTTCTTCAACGCCATAGGCATCCCAGGTTTCAAAGGGTCCCATCTCAAAGTTGTAGCCCCATTTCATGGCGTTATCGATTTCGACGATGGTATCGGCGATTTCAGGCACCCGGTTGGCTGCATACTGGAAGGCATTGGCCTGGCATTTCCAGGCAAATTGGGCGCCTTTGTCGTCGCCTTTGAGCACACAGGTCAGTTTCTCTTTCAGGGTGGCTTTTTTCCTGGCTTCGTCCAGGCAGGGAAATGTCGGCCTTTCAAGATCTTCATATTCCAGGGTATCAATATTGAGCACCTTGCGCAGTTTTTTCCACTCCGGGGTCAGTTCTGTTTTATAGAAACCGCCCCGGGTTTTGTTGCCCAGCATTTTTTTATCGACCATTGTGGAGATAAATTCAGGCAGGACAAGTGTGTCGCGCTGCTCGTCGTCCGCACACAGGTCATACGAGTTTTTGGCCACATGGCTCATGGTGTCAATGCCAACCAGGTCCGTGGTTTTGAAAATCGCGGTTTTGGGCCGGCCCAGGGCCGGTCCCAACAGGGCGTCCACTTCGGGGATGGTCATTTTGTCTTCATGCATGAACTTGATACAGGCGCCAATTCCCTGAACACCGATTCTGTTGCCCACAAAGTTCGGGGTATCCTTGGCCCAGACAATGCCCTTGCCCAGGTTTCTTTCTCCAAACCGGGCAAGGAACTCCATGACGTCGGATTTGGTCTCAGGGCCGGGAATAAGTTCGAGCAGGTGCATGTAGCGGACCGGGTTGAAGAAGTGGGTGCCCATAAAGTGTTCTTTGAACTCCTGGGCAAATCCTTGGCTCATATCCTTGAGGGGAATCCCGGAGGTGTTGCTGGTAACAATGGAGCCTTCTTTTCTGACTTTGGCGACCTTTTTGAACAATTCTCGTTTGATTTTCAGATTTTCCACGACCACTTCAACAATCCAGTCGCATTCAGACAGTTTTTCAATGTCATCATCCAGGTTTCCCGTGCTGATGCGCGAGGCGTCTTTTTTGGTGTAAAATAAAGAGGGGTTTGTCGCCAGAGCTGCTTGCATGCCCGCCTGAACAATGCGGTTTCTCGCCGCAGGGTCGTTCTTTTCTTCGTTAGTTAAATCAAAAGGAACAATGTCCAGCAGCAGCACGTCAACACCTGCGCCGGCAAGAAGGGCGGCAATTCCGCCTCCCATGATTCCGGATCCGATGACTGCTGCTTTTCTGATCTTTCTTACCATGATTTTCTCCTCAATCTGAAGGACCATTCCGTTTTGTTTGCATAAATCTTGTAAAATAGATGCGGGTTTGATACTTTGGCCCTGTTTTTACAAAGGATATTATTATTTTTTAAGAGAGTCAATGCACCGGATAAATGCAACCCTACACCCTGATTCGTCTCTGAACCCCGGCTCAGTCGCCCGTATGATTGCCGGTCTTCAAAGGGAAAATGGAGACATCCCTTGGCATATCGGGGGGAAAACAGACCCCTGGGATCTTGTGGAGTCCGTCATGGGTCTGAATATCGGCGGTTTTCATGACCAGGCAATGGCTGCCCTGGACTGGTTGGCCGCCCTGCAGAATGAAAATGGCTCCTGGTATTCATCCTATATAGATTCCGTTCCCGAGGACCGGACCACTGAAAGCCACATGGCCTGTTATCTGGCTGTGGGGCTGTTTCATCAGTTTTTGATAAAAGGGAATACGGCTGATCTGGAAAAATTCTGGCCAGTTATGTCAAAGGGCGTTGGGTTTGCTTTAGACCTTCAGGCGGTCACAGGAGAGATTTACTGGGCAAAAAGCCCCGTGGGAAAGGTTGATCCCATGTCTCTTTTGTCCGGCTCATCTTCCATATTCATGAGCCTGAAATGTGCCCTGGCCATTGCCGCTATCCTGGGCCGTGACCGTCCGGAATGGGTGAATGCGCTTAAAAAGCTTGGCAGATCCATCAGGGAAAATATTGTTACGTATAACGTGTCCAAGTCCAGATTTTCAATGTACTGGTTTTACCCAATACTGTCCGGGGCATTGCAGGCGGAGAGGGCCAATGCACGTATTGACAGGTACTGGCATAAATATGTCATTGAGGGCCAGGGATGCCGCTGTGTGTCCGACCAGCCCTGGGTGACCATTGCCGAAACCTCGGAGCTGGTGCTTGCGCTTCACGCCATGGGGCGTCGGCAAAAGGCCGGGATCGTTTTTTCCTGGATTCACAACCGGGTGTTTGATGACCAAACTTTCTGGTGCGGCTACACATATCCGGATATGGTGCTCTGGCCCGAGGATAAGATATCCTGGACCAATGCCGTGGTTTTGATGGCGGCCGATGCCCTGTATGGCCTGACGCCTGGGGCGCGTTTGTTTGATCATGATGCTTGGGACGGTTATGCGTTTAAATTTTGAGCGATGATCAGCGATAAACGCCCATATTATATTAAACAGGCCTGGTACCGGCTCCAGGCTTTTTATGTCCGCCGTTATCTTGTTCCCCAGCTCAATTCCCTGGGACCTCACCCTTATATAATAAAACCCTGGTATATTGAATTGTTCGGCGCCCCCATCTCCATCGGCAGTCATGTGACCCTGCTGGGGTGCCCGGACAAACGAACCCGGCTGACGGTGTGGTCCGAAAAAAAAGATATTGACGGTATCCGTATCGGGGACCATGTGCTGATTTCTCCGGGCGTACGGATTTCAGCGGCCAATTCCATTCGTATTGCAGACTCATGTATGCTGGCCAGCAACGCATATATTACGGATTCAGACTGGCACGGTATTTACGACAGATCGTTGCCGCCTGCCACCCGGTCAAAGGTGGTGCTGAACGAAAATGTGTGGATCGGAGATTCCGCCATTGTGTGCAAGGGTGTAACCATTGGGAAAAATACCATCATCGGCGCAGGTGCTGTTGTCACTTGCGACATTCCGGCCAATACTGTGGCTGCAGGCAACCCCGCCAGAGTCATCCGGGAACTTGATCCTGCCCGGGAAATCATCACCCGCAAAGACCGGTACGGCGATACGGAAAAGATGACAACGGTTCTGGCGGCTGCTGAAAAAGAGTACCTGAAAGAAAATACGTTTTGGGGGTGGATTCGCAGTCTTATTGCACCCGGCAGGGACTGATCCCTGAAGGCAAATCCCTGTTTGGACGGCGCCTCTAACGAGTCGTTCAAATATGACTTATCCGATTGATGGCCTGGATAAAATATTCAAGGTAGGTCTCGATCTTTTCAATGTCAAAGGTTTTAGATAGTTGGAAAAGCTCTTTTCCAAATATCTTGAACTCTTCGACGTTAAAGGCTTTTCCGGTTTCAGTGATCCTTACGGCAAATCGCTGGATATCGGATATTTTCATTGCTTTTTGGGTTTGTGGGATATGGGGGATAATATCCTTGTGCAATCTGGCCAAGAATTCGTCGGGCAGGCTGTCTTTGTCGAGGGTGTCCAGCGGCCTTGGCTCAGCAGCTCTCTCAGCTGAATCAGACACCGGGTTGATGAACCGTGTTAAAACGGCCATCAGGCTGTCTATGGCGATGGGCTTGGCAATAGTACAGGCAAATCCCCGGGATTCAAGTTCATCTTCGGACCATGGCGTCATGCCGGCGGTCATAAGACATATGGGAATATGGGCAATGTCGTGGTCTGCTTTCAAACGTGCTGCGGTTTCCATACCGTTTATTTCAGGCATTTTCAGATCTATGAATATCAGCGCAGGTTTCTGGGCTTTGGCATGCTCAAGCGCCTGGACCCCGTTTGCCGCTTCAATGACTTCAAGATTGATTTTTTCCAGGACTTCCCTGAGCATGAACCGGATCTCCCACTGGTCATCCACAATAAGAATCCGATCTTTGGCAAACTTCATGCTGGCCCAAGTTGATTTGTTTGCTTGTGCAGGTGCGAGATTGTGAGTGTGATATCGCTTAACACCCGGCATGAAGATGGTAAACAGACTGCCTTGCTCCGGTTTGCTTGACACGGAAAGATTTCCGCCCATAAGCTCTATAAGCTGTTTGCAGATGGCCAGCCCCAGGCCGGTGCCGCCGAATTTCCGGCTGGTTCCTGCCGAGGCCTGTTCAAACGCCTCAAATATTTTATCCTGCTGGGTTTCACAAATACCAATCCCTGTATCTGCCACCTGGATAATAAGATCTACGCAATTTTCCTCATTTTGCGGGTTTGTACGAATTTGTGCTTTAAGGGATATTGTGCCGAATTCCGTGAATTTCAGGGCATTTCCCACCAGATTGATAATGACCTGGCGCAAACGCATTTCATCCAGGCCCAGGGCGCTTGTGTCATTTTGGGGCAGTTCAATCAAAAAGTTCAGATTTTTTGTTTTCAGTTTTATTTTGAACAGCCTGTATATTTCATTGAACAATGACTTTAAGAGGACAGGTTTCCGGTTAATTTTTAGTTTGCCGGCCTCCATTTTGGACAGGTCAAGTATGTCGTTGATCAGGCCGGAAAGGTTTTTCCCGGCTGTATTAATGGCTGAAAGGTAACTGACCTGCTGCTTTTCAGTGATCATTGTTTCCAAAAGTTCGCTGAACCCAAGAATCGCGTTCAAAGGTGTTCGGATTTCATGACTGACATTGGCCAGAAATTCACTTTTTACCCGGTTTGCCCGTTCCAGTTCATTTTCTTTTTGTCTGCGGGTTTGGATTTCGTTGTTCAAGGCTTTGTTGGCTGTTTGAAGCTCTCTGGTACGTTTTTGTACCCGGTTTTCCAATTCCTGCTGGTACCGTTTCAGGGCTTGTTCCGCCTGTTTGCGTTTAGTGATATCTCTTAGGTTAATAACCATACCTTTGATGGTGGGGTGATCCATGAGATTTTTGGAAATACATTCAAGAGTGCGCCAGTAATTGGCCTCGTGTTTGAACCGTATGACTGTTGGATGTGTCTGGACCAAAGAGTCTGGCCTGAGTGTGAATATTTCGATTAGTTCCTCTTTTTCCTGGGGATGTATCAACTCCTGAGCACAACGGCCTATAAGTGCTTTGGGCTGATATCCAAGAATCCGGAATGTAGCCGGGCTTACATAGCGGAAAACCCCTTCCCGGTCAAGAATCCATATCATATCGTTGGCATTTTCAATTAACGCCCTGAAATGCTCTTCATTCTGTTTTAATGCATATAAACTGTCCTGGAGTCTGAATGCCATCCGGTTGAATTCTTTTGCCAAAAGACCGAATTCATCATTGGACTGAATATCGATTCTGGTGTCAAGGTTGCCTTTGCCAAAGGCCTGGGTGCCTAAAAGAAGCGCCTTGATCGGACGGGTCAGGCGTGCGGTAAAAAACATCAAAACCAGGGAGATGATAATGGCGATTGAAATAAACAATCCATACAGATAGGGCTGAATCCGATTGATCGCGCCGAACACCTCATCTGTGGGATCCACCGCCAGAACGTACCACTTCCAGGGTGCAAAATACCCAAATCGCACAAGGAGGCGCTCCCCTGAGAGGTCAATAATTTTTCTGCCCCCCTGATCTGTCAGAGAAGAAAACCATTCTTCTCGACTCAGGTCCGTATCATTAAGGTATTTATTGGGATGGGAGATAATAGCTCCGCTGCGATCCATTATAAAAACAAATCCTGTATTCCCGATGGCGATGTTCCGGATACGGGCTGTTGCGTCCTGTTTTGCCTTGGCAATGCCGACCGGGACGCTTTCCAGGCCGTAGTCATGAAGAATTTTTTCTTGTTCCCGAATTGTTTCCATGGCCATCTTTAACTGCGTGGAAAGCCAGATATCCCCAAGATCAAGAAGGGCTTTTTGCGAAAAATGGTAAGTGATCAAAATGGTTGTCGCCAGAAAGAAAAACACAAGCGGGAGGGTCGGAAGCAGGATTTTGGTGTAGGTTTTCATAAAAAATCACTATACACAAAAGTGGTAGGGAAATACACAGTTTCAACTTTATTGTTTGCAGGCTGGCGTGTGCTTAAACACAGATTGTGAAAACGATGGTAATTTGTTAAAGAATAGTCATGATTCTGCCTATTAAAGATATTATTGATCTTGATTTTCTCCTGGGCCTGGATGAAGACCCGGAAAATATCGATACGAAGGCCATTGCGTCCCGGGACAGGGATATCTTCCGCCAGATTAAAAATGGCGACCGTCTGGATGATGCCGGACTGATTGCAGGATGGCTGGAATATCGGCGCCTGTTGTTTTTCCAAGAGACCGACAACGCAGACCCCGGGGCTAAGCTTCCTGGTGCGTTATTTGAGTCTTTTTACACCTGGATTGTCAGGGGGATGTTTGCCTGTGGCCTGGCTGCCGGAGGTTTGTGTGCATATTCGTTTCTGGCTTACCATGGCAGTCGGCCTGTGAATGTGACTTTGTTTATTGCTGTGTTTATTTTGTTTCCGGCATTGCTTTGCCTATCTGCCGCGCTGGTGGGGTTGCATCAGTTCCGGTCAGGCCCTGCCGAGTCGGGCTGGACCGGCGTGCTGCACCGATTGTCGATGCGTTTGTTTATTGATAAATTTATGGGACGGTTGCAGAAATGGACAGCACCGCTTCAAAAGCATTTTCCCCAATTTTCCAAAAATAGCGGTGATCTGCTGCATCTGGATACCCGGCCCTTCCGGAGTATTCTGTTCTGGCTGGTGTTCATTGCCTTGTCCCTGGGGGCGCTGGGATTTTCTGTCGGGGCGCTTGGCGGCACCTTTTTCAGGATTATGGTTACAGATCTGGCCTTTGGCTGGCAATCCACACTTCTGACGTCTGGGCAGAGTGTCTACCGCCTGGTGAGCTGGCTGGCATTGCCCTGGTCCTGGGTCATGCCTGATATGTTTGTGCCGACCCTTGAGCAAATAGAAGGCAGTCGGATTGTGCTCAAGGAAGGCATTGCCGGACTTGCCAGCGAACATCTGGCTGCCTGGTGGCCGTTTTTGTGCATGGGGATGATGGTCTATGCACTTATTCCCAGAGTTGTTCTGGTGGGATTTGCCCATACTGCCAGGACGTTGGCCCTTGCCCGATTTGACTTGTCCCGGCCCGGGTACCAGCGTCTGCTCATGCGGATGCGCACCCCCCGCATGGGGATGAACATCAAAGAGACCGGAGGTTCCCGGGCTGAGTTCAGAGCGCCTTTGCCCAGACCGGAACCCGCGCCTGTGGTGGAAAAAGATCAATCACCGATTGTTGTGCCTCAACCCCATGCGATTTTAAACACGCCCGAGCCAGAGCCAGAGGCAACGCCTGAACCTAAAGCTGACGTTAAACCTGACCCCCGGCCTCCGGTTGTATCGGATAACCCCCGTGTCAAAAAGAATACGCCCGGTGCGCTTGTGCTTGGATCGGCCAGGGGTTTTGAGGAAAATGATATGGAACAGATTCGGGCCGGTCTCGAACAGCAGTTTGGTCTCCATGTTGCCGCTACCATTGGCGTCCATTTTGATTTTGATGAAGACCAGTATCAGATAGCAGCTCATGTCAAGGATTTGGGCCAGGTGCCTTTAATCGTGCTTCAGGAGGTCTGGCAGCCGCCCATCCGTGGTCTGCTTTATTATTTTGTTCAAATCCGTGAGACTTTTCCTGATTTACCCCTGTGGATTGTCATGATCCGGACAATGGAGCAGGGTGAGAAAGATGTGGCGCCTTCTGATGTGAATTTCCAGGTGTGGAAGAGTGCCGTAAAGCAGCTCAACGATCCTCTGATGGCCATTGAAAGGTGGATGTCGCTATGATGGTATTGCCTGAATTTGCCGTTTTAGGGCACCCCAACGAGGGAAAATCCTCGGTGGTGTCCACCCTGACCGAAGACGACCGTATTAAGGTCAGCCCGGTGCCCGGTGAAACAAGGGTGTCCAAGTCCTATTCCGTGACCATGGATGACAAAGAGATCATCCGGTTTGTGGATACCCCGGGCTTCCAGGTGCCCCGGCAAACCCTGGCCTGGTTCAGAAAGAATCCCGGACCGGATATGGTGGCAAGGTTCATTGCGGAGCATGAAAATAACCCGTTTTTTGCCGACGAATGTGAACTCTTGACACCGGTGGTCAATGGGGCAGGCATTATTTATGTGGTGGATGGTTCCCGGCCCGTACGGGAAGATGATCTGGCTGAGATGGAGATCCTGCGGCTTACGGGACGGCCCAGGATGGCCGTTATCAATGCAAAATCCGATACCCGGGATAATACCGAGGCATGGAAGGAAGAGTTCCGCAAATTTTTCAACGTGATCCGGATCTTTAATTCCAATCACGCCGATTTTTATGAGCGCATCCGGCTTCTGGAAAGCCTTAAAGCCATTGACCAGGATATTGAACCTTTGATGGAAGGGGTGATCCAGGCCTTTAACATGGAATGGGAAAAACGTAACCGCATGGCTTGTGCCTATATTGTCCATGGCATGGAACAGGGTTTGACCTTTTCTTTGTCCCGCAAGATGAAAGCCGACATGGATCCCGTGACGCTCAAGGAAGACCTTACCCGGGAATATCAGGAGAAAATCCGCGATATTGAACACAAAATGTTTGGCCACATCCGCTCATTGTTCCGTCATCAGCTCTATGATTATCCATTGCCTGCCTGTTCCATTCTCAGGCATGATCTGTTTTCAGAACAGACCTGGGAGATGCTGGGCTTGACCAGAACCCAGGCTGCCACCATCGGTGCTGTGCTGGGAGGAACTCTTGGAGCTGTGCTGGATGCTGCTGCTGCCGGACTGACTTTTGGGATTTTTACAGCCATTGGTTCTGCCGTGGGTGCAGGCTCCGCGTTTATGGGGATCCGGCGTCTGGCCAAAGCCTCCTCGGGTCTTGGGGGAGACCGGATCCAGGTGGGCCCCAATGAAAATATTCAATTTTTGTACATTCTTCTGGACCGGGCATTGCTCTATTACACCCACATGAGTCGGCGGGCCCATGGCAGGCGTGATCTGCCTGAAGCGGAATCTCAGTTTGTTTCCAAGGGAGAAAAGGCAGGTATATCTACGCTTTTGACACCAAAGCAGCACAGGGTCTGCATGGAGTTCTTTAAAGCCTGCCGGAAGAAAAGTGCAACATCTGGCAAAAAATATTCGCCGGCCTTTGGTCTGCTGGTGGCGTCTTTGCTGGAAGATATCCTTAAAAGGCGTATCAATCCCTAAAGAGTCCTAAAGAGTTAAATATCTTGAATTTCCAGGTCCGCCCTGATATAAATCATTTTCAAAGGTGCCGGCGTAACTCAGTTGGTAGAGTATCTCACTCGTAATGAGAAAGCCAGCGGTTCGAATCCGCTCGCCGGCTCCAGTAAAATCAATTGGTTACAGAGTTCTCTCTGTAGCCTTTTTTGTTTTGTGGGTGAAGCGTAAGATTGTTACGAGGAAAGCAAAAAAAGGGGCTGGTAAAAAACCAGCCCCTTTTAAACCATTGTACTGGTTAAAAGCTATTTTCTGTTGGCGTAATCAGCATAGCCCATGGCAACCGTACGGTAAACAATATGAGCCATTTTTGAGTACGGCAGGAAGGCAAACAGGTTGAAGATGGCAATCAGGTGTATCCAGTAAAAGAAATAAGAAAGCCATGCGATTTCAGCCAGGCGGGCCATTTCCGTAAGCATACCGGAAAGGCCTACTGCGAAGACAACACCAAGAATGAACCAGTCTTTATAAGTTGTGATCTGTTCCTTGTTGGTAAGTCTGCTCTTGATCATTATGCCTGAACCAATGACCAGGGCAACACCTGCGATATTGGCCAGCCATTTAATTGGGTTAAGCTGGGGATAAGGACCGGCATAACCGCCTACGTAAAGCATGATGCCGCATACTGCTGTTACAATGAAAAGGCCGATAAAGGCAAAAAGCACCATCATATGCGGGGTGGCGCGATCTTTGTTGGATCCGCACTGGGTGAATTTGTTATGTTTCAATATCATGGGTATGACATTTTTAATAGACATTAAAAGAGCTTTGTAATCAAGGCTGGTTTTGTCTGTTTTGCCTTCAAGTACCGCATTGTCATGAACATCGACAATGAAACGTTTCAAGCCAAGAAAGAAAACAACTGTGACAAAAATAGACAAGGGAACAAAGGTCATATCCACAAACCAGGTGGATACAAAGTTGGCATGGGCGATAACATGTTCTGCACCTTCATGGGCGTGCGACCAGTGAAGTCGTCCGCCAAGGGCATCACCGAACAGGAAATGGAAAATCTTTTCCATGATGCCGCCAAAGCCCATTGTGATAATGGCAAGCAGCGCAAACCAGGCAGCCGGAATCCCAAGCAGAAGCGGCAGTTTGGATGGATCATTTACAGCCTTGGCAAGGGATTTGGGGGTTGCGTATTCAGTGATGGCTGCAGAGCGGATCGCTGCCAGTACATCACCGGGAGCTGCGCCACGGGGGCACATATCCGTGCAGTCACCGCAATTGTGACACAGCCAGATGTCACCATTGCTGATCAGTTTGTCTTTAAGACCCCATGAGGCAGCAATCATTTCCTTTCTGGGGAAGGGGCTGTTTTCAGGTGCAATGGGGCAGGCCACGGAGCATGTGGCGCATTGGTAACATTTTTTAAGGGTTTCTCCGCCAAGACTTCTAAGCTCGGCAATGAATCCCAGATCAGGTTGGGCAAGATAATTGGCACTCATAGTACTATATACCTCCATTAAGTTTATGCCGTCGTTAGAATCCTTTGAACGGGTTCGGGCCAAGTGCGTCCACTTCTTCAACAAAGTCGTTGATGATCTGGGGCAGTTTATCATAGTCATCAATGGCGACTTCCGCAAATGCAACACGTTCGTTTTCAAGGGCCAGTGAAGCAAGCGCATCACCGATCTTTTTCACACGGATTTCAGCAAGTTCGGAACCTTTGACAAAATGGCACTGGTAATCATCGCCGTGTTTGCAACCGATGAGGATAACGCCGTCAAGACCCTGGGCCAAGGCGTCCTTGATCCAGATGGTGTTCACGGAACCTAGGCAGCGAACGGGAATCACCCGGACATCCGGTGAGTAGTCGACACGGTTCATACCCACCATGTCGAATGCAGGGTATGCATCGTTTTCACATACCAGGGCCAGAAAACGCAAGGGCGGTTCACTATAATCGTCCTGAGACGGAACAGTGATGGCCTTGACCTGAGAACCGATACTGTCGATGGTATAATCGGCAAAGGAGATAATACGTTCCGGGCAGGCACCCATGCATGTGCCGCAGCGGCGGCAACGGGTGGGATTGGCTTTTGGGGTTCCTCTGGCGTCATCATCCAAGGCGCCGAAGGGGCATTCAACCGTACAGCGTTTGCACTGGGTGCATCTCTGGAAGAAGAAGTCCGGATAAGTCAAGTCACCGGAACGAGGGTGAACCGACATGCCGCGGTTGGCGCTTTCAATACACTGAATAGCTTTCAGTGCTGCACCGGTTGCGTCTTCCATGGACTCTTCAATGGTCATGGCCCGGCGGACGGTACCGGCTGCGTAAATACCGGTTCTCTGGGTTTCATAAGGAAAACAGATATAGTTCGAATCAGCATACTGCCCGAAAATATCATTATCCCTGAAACCAGGGCCCTGGCGGTAGGCCAGGTTGATAACCGGGTCATCCTTGGTGACCGGAACCATACCGCTTGCCACAACAACCAAGTCCGCTTTAAGCACGAGGTTCTCACCAAGCAGTGTGTGTTGGGCTGTTACCATCAGTTCTGAACTCATGGCTGTAACGTCGGTGACGGCACCCTTGGTCATGAAAATACCGTCATCCTGCTGCATGGCCTTGTAGAAATATTCCTGCAGACCTGGGGTTCTCATGTGCTGGTAAATAACATAGGCCTTGCCGTCAGCATAATCTTCCCTGACATAACGGGCTTGTTTCAAAGCCACCATGGAAGTTACGGAACCGGCGTAGTCAAAATCGCTGTCGTCTTCATCTTTGCCGGCAGACTGGATAAATACAACCCTTTTTGCTTCTTTACCGTCGGAGGGACGCAGAATTTTACCCTTGGCTGCAATCAATTCAAATTCGTCATTGGTGACCACGTCAGGATTGTCCACGGACAAATGAGCGTATGCGTCGCCTTTCAGGACATCAGGCCGCCAGCCGGCAGCCAGAACAACCGCGCCGTAAAGCTCTCCGTTCGGATCAAGGGAAAGGATATCTTCTCTGCCTTCATTGAATTTCAGGTATTTTTGATGGGCAGCATCAGCATCCAGTTCCTTGCCGTTTTCATCCACCAGCTCTTCAGGAGGCAGCGGAAAGGGTACGTCAAAGGGAATTTTTTCACCGGGTTTTTTCATGGTTACGGTGAATTCACCCGGCTGGCCGGCAATACGTGCCACCAAACAGTTGGTCCGGACATCAATGTTGGTATTGCCCTCAACTTCCTGGACAAGTGCATCCACCACAGGTGCCTGAAGGGTTTCAAAGGGAGGCTGAACAGGCATCTGCGCGCGCAGTTTGGCTGCATATCCGCCAAGGGCAGCCGTTTTTTCTACAATGGTCACTTGATAGCCGGCTTTGGCAGCATCCAGGGCTGCAGACATACCGGTTACACCGCCGCCGATAACCAGCACCTTTTTGGAAAAGGATTCTGTCTGGTAAGGCGCGGGGAGTTTAACTTTTTCAAGGCGAATCATGCCCATTTTGATATAGTCCTGGGCCTTCATCTGGATCCGGTCAAAGCTTTCTCCATCATCTTTCTGCTCTTCGGTCAGGGCTGGGTAGGTCTCGCGGGAATGGGGCCATACCACACCTTCCCTTAGATTGGCCCGTTCAATAATGCATCCGGGGAAGTTAAATACATCAAAGTTCACCCGACGGGAACAAGCGCCGATAACCATGGCGTTTACCTTGCCATCGTCAATGTCCTTTTGAATGAGTGCCACACCTTCTTTGGAGCACAGGAAGGGGTGGGTGGTGCAGTTGAGGCCCTCGTTGTCGGGGACACCTGCTAACGCTTTCATGTCAAGTGTGTCGCCGATACCACAGCCTGTGCAGATATATACGCCGTATTTTTTATCCATGGTTTGTTACCTCCTCAGAGTCTGAATGGCTTTAAGGGCCATGCCGGTTGCATTCTGGTTGGATGTCACAACATCGGCCGGTTTATTGGCACACCCTGCTGCAAACAGGCCGCCTTTGGAAAAATCATTGATAATAAAGCCTTCGTCATCAAAGGTCAGATCAGCTGCGGGCTTATCAATGGCGCAGTTGGGCTGCATTCCGGTGGCCAGCACCAGCATATCAACGGTTTGTCTGATTTTTTCACCTGAGATGGTATCTTCGGCCACAAGGTTGATGTTGCCGGTCCCGCTCTCTTCACTGACTTCCGCAACCTTGCCTTTGACAAAGAATACGTTTTTATCCGCCTTGAGTTTGGCATAGAAATTTTCGTATTTTCTGCCGGGAGTCCGCAGATCAATGTAATAGATGTAAATTTTTGCATCAGGATATTGGGCCCTGATATATGTGGCATGTTTTAAGGATGCCATGCAGCAGATATATGAGCAGTAGGGCAGATGGTTTTCATCCCTGGAACCTGCACACTGCGCAAAGGCAATGGTTTCAGGTGCCTTGTCGTCGGACGGGCGGATGATTTTACCTTCGGTGGGGCCGTTGGAAGATGCCAACCGTTCCAGCATCATGTTGGTGATGATGTTCTGGTAACGGCCAAAACCAAGATTGTCAATGCGGGTGGCATCATAGGGCTGCCATCCGGTGGCGAATACAACGGCACCGACTTTCAGGTCGAATGTGTTTTCTTCCATGCTAAAATCAATGGCGTTATATTTGCATGCTTCTTTGACCTTTTCCCGGTCATCCTTACCCATGGCCGGATCCATGACATACCGCTGTGGAAAGGCCATGTTGTGCGGCAGATATGCGGCCTTGCGGCGATCCATGCCAAAGTTGAATTCATTGCTGATTTCAGTTTCGCACACTTTTGCACATTCACCGCAACAGGTGCAGTTGCTGTTTACATACCGGGGTGCAGTTTTCACGCTAACGGTATAATTTCCAGGCTTGCCGTCAACGTTCTGTACCTCGGAAAGCGTGTACACCTTGATGTTCTTGTTGTCTTTGAGTCGTCTGTAATTGATTTCAAGACCGCAGGTAGGCGGGCAGAGTTTGGGGAAGTAGTGCTTGAGCTGGGAGACTCTTCCGCCAAGGGAAGCTTCCTTTTCAATAAGGAAGACTTCGTAGCCCACTTCGGCAGCTTCCAAAGCGGTTGTCAGGCCACTGATTCCACCGCCAACCACCATAATGCTTCCACTTACCGGGGCTGAATTTTCTGTAGTCATGCTGTCCCTCCGTGCATTTCAGTTGTGTAGTTGTGTTGTGTATGAGTTCCAAATTTTGTATGCCGGTTCCTGGCAAACCCAATTATATTCGGTTTAAGCCCGGGGTCGGCATCCTGATCTCCTTATTTGCAAGACTGCAAATTAACCTATAATCCGTTTGTTCGCAAGCTTGCGAAAAAGGAGACAGGGCCGGGCAGGCATAATCTGAAAAACCTCCAGGCACCGGTAAGCCGGCACCTGGAGGTTCATATCAAGACATCCTTAGGTTAAAACGTCTTACCGCACTAGTCGGAGATGATTTTAACGTAGGGTTCTTTTTTCAGAGTCCACTCGTTAGTCTTCTTGTCATAAGAAGAGTTAACAAAGCAGAACCATTCTTTGTCATTCTGGCCCATGAAGTCGCCTCTGTAGTAGAAACCGGGGAAGCGGGATTCTTCACGGAACTGGATGTGACGGGTGTGAGCCTGAACAGTGTAGAGACGATGCATAACTTCCCATGCTCTGAGCAGTTCATGCAGATCGCCGGCAGCAATTTTCTCAAGGTCTTCACGGAACATTTCGAACAGGTCCATGAGAACTTCAAGGGATTTGCCGTTGGTCATGTAGAAAGTACCGGTACCTGCACCATACTCATTGGTCATCTTCATCAGACGCATAGCCATGCCGGCAGGTTTGCAGTATTTGGGGTTTACGTCTGTTGCTGTGGTGTATTCAAAGTTATCCAGGTAGTTGTATACCGGATAGTAAACCATGTCCACCAGCTCTTTGTCGGATTCAGCAATACCGGAAACCTTGTCGCCTTCGGCTTTCAGGTACTGAATCATTGATTTGGCAATGATACGGCCTTCTGCATGAGATCCTGAAGAGAACTTATGACCGGAGCAGCCAACGCCGTCACCGGCAGTGAACAGGCCGCGAACGGTTGTCATTCTGTTGTAACCCCATTTGTAGGAAGCCGGTACCCAGTCTTCCTCGGGACCGGAGCACCAGATTCCGCAGCATCCGGAGTGGGAACCCAGCAGGTACGGTTCGGTGGGCATAATTTCTGAGTCTTTTTTCTCGGGCTCAGTATTGGTTGCACACCACAGGCCGGCCTGACCAACGGACATGTCAAGGAAATCTTCCCAGGCTTCTGATTCCAGATGCTTGAGTTCTTTCTTGTCCATGGTTGCGCCAAGAGCAGCAAGTGCTTTGGTGGTTTCCATAATGATGGGACCACGGCCTTCTTTGTATTCTTTCATCATCAGATGATTACGCAGACAGGTCGGGGTTACGGCAGCAGTTCCGTAAGGAGCGTATTTTGCAAGCTCGGCTTTGGCATCTTCGGAACCGGCGTAGTTTTCACCAAGACCGTTAACGGTTTTTGCTTTGAACAGCAGGAACCATGCACCAACAGGGCCGTAACCGTCTTTAAAACGGGCCGGGGTGAAACGGTTTTCCATCATGGAGAGTTCAGCACCGGCTCTCAGAGCCATGGTGTAGGTGGAACCGGCATTCCATACGGGATACCAGGCACGGCCTTTACCTTCTGCAACCGAACGGGGTTGGTAAATGTTAACCGCGCCACCGCAGGCAACCATTATAACTTTTGCGTTGAAGATGTAGACTTTGTTTTCACGTACGGAAAAACCAACCGCACCGGCAACTCTTTTGGGATCATTTTTGTCGTTGAGGATTTCAACGATGAAAACTCTTTCAAGGATGTTTTCGTCGCCAAGGGCTTTTTTACCGGCTTCAGCAACGATTCTCTTGTAGGATTCACCGTTGATCATGATCTGCCATTTACCGGTACGAACGGGAGTGGCGCCGGCTTTAAGCGTACCGGATTTCATGCCTTTTTTGCCGTCCATATTTTTGCCATCGTCGCTTTTTTTCCAGATGGGAAGGCCCCATTCTTCGAACAGATCTACGGAATCGTCAACGTGACGGCCAAGGTCAAAGATCAAGTCTTCACGAACAATACCCATCAGGTCGTTACGAACCATGCGGACATAGTCTTCAGGTTTGTTGGAGCCGATGTAGGTGTTGATGGCGGACAGACCCTGGGCAACAGCGCCGGATCTTTCAAGAGCGGCTTTGTCGACAAGCAGGATTTTGGTGTCGTCGTCAGCCCATTTTTTGATCTCAAATGCAGTACCGCAGGCAGCCATGCCACCGCCGATGATCAGAACATCAACGTCTCTCTTCTCTACCTCTGGCTCTCTAACGGTTTTAATTTCACCAGCAGGTTTGTTAGGTAATGCCATTATATACCTCCAAAAATTTTATAAGTATCAGAATTAAATTTAAGCAACCTATGCCCGCTCGGCTGCAGCTGGCGCTTTCAGTTCCATACCATCGGCTTCCTGAGTAGACAGCAGGCCTGAATACAGGTCTTTGCCCTTCAGATTTTCATAAGCGTTGGCTTCGCCTTCGGGAGTGGTTCTGATGGGAAACTTGAAGCGTTTTACAACGCCGTTTCTGAACTTACAAGTCCACATAATGTCCTCAGTACCCATCATGGGCTGTACGGATGCGCCCATGGGCACGAAGTCAGAGTAGCCTCTTACTTCAATGGCCTGGGAGGGGCAGATTTTTACGCAAGAGTAGCATTCCCAGCACTGATCCGGTTCTTGGTTGTAAGCTTTCATTGCAGTTGCATCCAGAACCATCAGGTCATTGGGGCAGATGTACATGCATGCGGTTTTATCCCCGCCTTTACAGCCGTCACATTTTTCTGCGATTACAAAAGATGGCATTTAAAATACCTCCATAAAATGTAGGTTAATCAAAATTGCACAAATACCGTTGTGCGACAATTTATATCTATCTAGATTAAGGCCCGTCAAAAAAATGAAAGGCCTGTAATTTAAAATATTTGGATTCCGAGGAAGATGGGTCTGCTCAGTTTTGAATCCTATCAAATAAGCCTTCTTCCTCAAAACAAATGATATGGGAATAACACCCTGACAAGGTCTGTGTCAAGAAAATTCAAAAAAAATGATTTAATGATTTCTTCAATTTTTTTGAATGATTATTCCTTTGACAATATATATGTTTTTTTGGACAAGTTCTGCACTATATCTTGTGAATGCATCCATTAAAATCATCTGGAAAAACCGGTTGGATCCTGGTAGTTTATCCGCCGACGATTATTAATCACCCATTTTATAGTATAATTTTAAAATAATAAAGGAAAAAAAATGAACGATGAGATGTTGCCGGTCGGCTTGGATGACCTTATGCAATTCAACTGCAGTGCGGATAATCCTTGTTTTAATGAGTGCTGCAGGGATCTGAATCAGGCACTGACCCCCTATGATATTCTGAGAATGAAAAATGCTGTAAATTTGCCGTCCGGACAGTTTCTGCGGGAATATACATCCCGGCATACCGGTCCCGGTTCCGGTCTGCCGGTGATTACCTTTAAGGCCAATCCAGCCACCGGCCATGCCTGCCCCTTTGTCACGGATTCAGGGTGTTCCATATATCATGACCGCCCCGCATCATGCCGCATGTACCCTTTGGCGCGTGCCGTTGTAAAGGACAGGGGCACCGGGCAATATGTCGAGTATTTTGCTTTGATTGAAGAAGAGCACTGCAAAGGATTTGGCGGCCGTGATAATAAAACCGTGGCCCAATGGCTCCAAGGTCAGAATGTGGTCGACCACAATACGGAAAATGATAAAATTCTTGACCTGATCAGTCTTAAAAATCAGATCCGGCCCGGAAAACTGCAAGGTGCTGAAGAAGATATTTTTTACATGGCTTTGTATGATCTGGATGATTTCAAAATTCAGATTAATGAAAAAGGGCTTCTTGCCTCAACGAATCTTCCTGTGGAATATGTGCAGAAGGTTGTGGCTGATGACCTAAGCCTGCTTATTTTCGGTATTGCCTGGATAAAATACCAGTTGTTTGGCAAAGATTTGGAAATTCAGGGCTGAAAATTATGGACATCAAAGGAAAAGTGGCTCTGGTACTTGGGGCGGTCAAAGGAATCGGCAAAGGCATTGGCCTGGACCTTGCCCGGCAGGGGGCAAGCCTTATCCTTACCCGCCATGACTGGCCGGATGCCTTTTGTGATATGGAGGCAGCGTTTGGAAAGACAGGTGCCCAGCATAATATAATAAATGCAGATTTGCGTAAAACTGATGAAATTGACGGTCTGGCAACGTTTATAAAAGATCGGTATGGACGCCTGGACATTCTGGTGAATAACATTGAACGCGGCGGATGGCCTACGGTTCACGGCGCATATGTTGAAGATCAGTGGGATCTGGAGATTGAAACAACGCTTAAAGCCAAACGCTGGATTTTTGAAGCAGTGTTTCCTTTGCTGAAGGCCGGCGATGAAGCGGTTGTCATTAATATTTCTTCCGTGGCGGCCATCACCGGAAGATCGGGTCCTGCCGCCCTGGTTTTCAACGAGGGTTATTCCGCCGCCAACCGGGGGATTGGTGTACTCACCGAAACATGGGCCAGGATGGGGGCGCCGTCAGTGCGGGTGAACGAATTAATGCTGGGTATATTTGAAACCCGCCATGCCCAGGGGACCCGCGGGTGGCGGGAAGTGCTCACGGATGCGGAAAAACAGTCTTTGATCGATCAGACCCTGGCAGGTCGGACCGGGCAAATTTCCGATGTTGTCAAAGCAGTCAATTTTATTATCAGGGATGCCCCCTATATGACCGGTGCGACCCTGCGTATAGACGGAGGGTTTGTCCTGGGCGGGGCTCGGGTGCCGCCAATGCCCCGGGGTATCGTTTGATTGTTTTATAAGAAAGTCTGCGTAACTTACTAAGATCTTTAAACCTTTGTTGTGGGCTATGCCTGGCAGTTGATATGTCAGGTCAGCCCATGGCTGTTATATGGAGCTATACTGTTGACATTAAGGCAACTTGAACTATTTCTTGCGCTTGTGAAAACACCCCATTTAAGTCAGGTGGCCAAGGATTTCGGCCTGACCCAGTCTGCAGTATCCATGGCCATAAAAACCCTTGAAGAGACCTTGGGGAAACTATTGTTTGACCGCATCCACAAACGGCTGGTGGTCAATGAAAACGGGCGCTATTTTTTCAGGATGGTGGATCCCCTTGTTTTTGGCCTGCGGGAAAGCGAGTCTATGTTTCGGGACCAGTCTCTGGTGGGAGATATCAAGGTGGGTGCCAGTTCATCAATTGCAAATTATATCCTGCCCCAGATTATTTATGAATTTGCCGAGCTGTATGAAGGGGTTCGTATAGAAAAGATAACCGGCAATACCATAGAGATCGGCAAGCTTATTGAAGACGGTGACGTGGATATCGGGTTTGTTGAAGCAGACTACAACAGCACTGAAATCGAGCGGGAGGTGCTTGGCCTAGATGAACTCTATGTGGTGACGGGTGACCCGGATCTTGTTCGCAATGAAGATTACTGCATGGACGAGCTTTTATCTAAGCGTTGGATTTTTCGGGAGGAGGGGTCCGGCACCCGGGAGGTTTTCCTCTACCATATAGAAAAGTATAAAAAACGGTTTAAGCCTTTCCTGGAAGTAGGTCATACGGAAGCTGTGAAATCGGTACTCAGAAACAAGGGGGCGTTAAGCTGTTTGTCCAGAATTTCGGTAATGAATGAGCTTTTGTCCGGACAGTTGTTTCGTCTCAGAATAAAGGATTTTAAATTTTCCCGTTCATTTTATACGATCTGGCATAAGGATAAATACTTTTCATCTGTTCTTCAGGAATTCATGTATTATACAAAAGAGCGGTATAAGGCGGTATACGAAAACCAGCTCCACGCCCACTGACCTTAACGTTTCATATCCTGCTCCGCGGCCTGGATGGCTGTGATTGCCACTGTGTTGATAATGTCGGTTACGAGACATCCCCGGCTCAGGTCGTTTACCGGCTTGTTTAAACCCTGCAGGGTCGGGCCAATGGCCACGGCGCCTGAGGAGCGTTGAACCGCCTTGTATGTATTGTTTCCTGTGTTGAGATCCGGAAAAATAAAAACAGTTGCCCTGCCGGCCACAGGCGAGTCCGGCATTTTAGTTTTTGCGACATCGGGTTCTATGGCCGCATCATACTGGATGGGACCTTCGATGAGCAGATCCGGGCGCTTTTGCTGTACGATCCTGGTGGCTTCCCGGACCTTGTCAACATCCTTGCCTTTGCCTGAGGTGCCTGTGGAATATGAGAGCATTGCGATTCTTGGTTCAATGTCGAACATTTTCACCGTTTCTGCGGAGGTAATGGCAATTTCTGCAAGCTGTTCAGCATTGGGGTCCGGATTGATGGCACAGTCCCCGTAAGCTAGGACTTTGTGTGGCAGGCACATGAAAAACAGTCCGGATACCGGGGTCTGGGGGGTTTTGGCTTTGATGATTTCAAATGAGGGAATAATGGTGGCGGCGGTACTATGGACAGCGCCAGATACCATGCCGTCCACATCACCCATGTGTACCATCATGGTGCCGAAATAGTTGACGTCCGCCACCCGGTCCCGGGCATTTTCAATGGTCATGCCCTTGTGCTTTCTTAATTCGCAATAGACCTCGGCATAAGTCTTGAGCAGTTTGGATTTTCCGGGATTGATGATTTCAAATCCTTCCATACGCAGGCCAAGCGTCCTGATTTTGTGACGGATCTTTTTTTCATCTCCAAGAAGGGTAATGTCAGCAATTCCGCGTCGCAGAATGGTTTCCACGGCGCGCAATATGCGGTCTTCATTTCCTTCGGGCAGAACAATCCGTTTTTTGAACATCCGGGCTTTACGGATAAGTTCGTATTCGAACATTTTCGGTGTCATGATGGTGGCGTCTGCGGTGATGACTTTATCCATCATCCGCTCAATGTCCACATGCTGTTCAAATAGTGCCAGAGCCCGGGTGATTTTTCTGTCATCATAAGGGGAGATCGAACCCTTGATTTTTTCCACGGCCAGGGCGGTAGGGAACGTGTTTTCGGTGACGCTGATTACGGGTACGGCATCGGGAAGGCCTTTTATAAGCTCCCATACCGGACCTTCAGGTACAAGACCGCCGGTTAAAATGATGCCGGAAATATTTGCGATGGAATCCGAAGACTGGGCTGCCATGCACCCCACAATTACATCGGCCCGGTCTCCGGGGGTGATGATCAAGGTGCCGTGGTCAATTCTGCTTAACAGGTTTGGCAACTGCATGGCAGCAACGGTAAACCCGCGTGCATGCCGATAGAGCTGGTTGCTTCCAATAAGTACTTTTGCGCCCAGAGCACTGGCAACTTCCGCAATGGTCGGGTTGGCCAGCGCTTCTTCCTCGGGCACGGCATATATCAGCTGATCAGGGAATAGTCCGGTTTTTTTGAAATAATCAATAATACCGGATAGGTCGGCGGGCCTCACTCGATTGATGATGGTGCCCAGGATATGACACCCCTTGCTTCCCAGGGAGTCTAAGGTCATACTGGTAAGCGTGGCAGCCTCTTCCATGGATTTGTTGTGGGCATCAGCCACCAGGAGTACAGGACAGTTCAGATTCTGGATAATCGTCGCATTGATGTCGAACTCCACACCGGTGGTGGAAGATACAAAATCTGTTCCTTCGCAAAGGATAAAGCGGCATTTTTCCCTGGCATCATTGTATTTTTCGATAATTTTTTCAAGCAACTCATCTTTTTTGCCATGGCTTAAAAGCTGGTTGGCCTCATTTTGGGTGACGCCGTACATGGTGGCATAAGGCCGGTCAAGGTTGTACTGACTGGACATCAGTTCAATATCCAGATCCCAGGCATCTTCGGGATCCTTGGTGATGATGGGCCTGAAAAAGCCTATATGCTCGAGTTTTCGAAAAAGCATTTCCATTACGCCTAGTGCAATGGCTGATTTACCCGCGCCCGCTTGGGTGGCGGTGATATATAAACCGCTTGACATTAAATTTTCTCCAAATAAATTGGCTTATAATTCAGAAGAATCTGAGCAATGGTTTTTTTAATTTTTCCGGTTTTACCTGTCAACTGCCTGAAATTCATTTCTATAACAGCCATCTGTTTATAAAACGGGGTCCGGTCAAAAGGAATATATGTACGGCGGTCAAATTTTCCGGCATCACAACCTGGTCCTTTTATGACATTAAATCCGGGTTTGTGAAGCTCATGGGGCAGTCCGTGCAGCCGGCAGATCATTGGTCTAAAGTGGTAAAGAGTGCACCTGCCCGTTTTGAGCAGTGGGCAGGGAATTTTTTTGGATGCGGCCGGATTGTGTTTTTCCGCAGTGTCAGAAACGTTTTGGCGGCAGTAGTCGCGGCTAAGCGTTAACACATGCTTTTGGTCCTTGGAGGACAATGTCTGTAATCCAAACTTCAGAAAAGATGCTTCTGCATGGGTATGATGAAAAAAGAGAGAGAGGCAGCAGTTGTCTTCACAGCCCTTGCATTGAAATCCATATTGTTGCGCAACCTGGTTCCATGCGTTATCCATATCATGGTAAAGCTGGGCCAGGGGTGAAAAATGTTCCGGGATATCCGTCATCACTGTCATTGGGGTCCTTGGTGAGTATCTTTTAAACTAGTGGGTTGGGAAAAAACAGACGCGCATACAATTTAAGTGCGTACCGGTCGGTCATGGAGGCAATGACATCACACACAGATCGGTTCAGTGTGTTTTTTGCTGAATCCCATGGGGCCATTTCCATTTTTTCCAGCTCTTTTTGCATCTCGTCGGGGTTTTCCATAAAATATGTGTAAAGACCGATAATTACTTTTTTTGCCTTTACGAATTCTCCATGAACCGGTGGTGAGCGGTACACTTTTTCAAAGAGAAATTTTCTTAGGATTGTCATGGCTTCCATGGTCTCCTTACCCATGTTTAAAATAAATTCTCCATTTTGGGGGCCGCTGTTGTAAACCAGCTGCTCCATCATTGTGGACGCGCGGGCAGCGTGGGTTGTGCCAAGCTTTCGGATGCAGATGTCAGGCACCTCGTCCTTGGAGATCACCTTGCCCCGGAGCGCATCATCAAGATCATGGTTCAGGTAGGCAATGATGTCTGCCACGCGTACAATTCGTCCTTCAATGGTGGACGCGGTTTCTCCTGGCGTGGCCGGAATAATATTGCCGAATCCCTTGGAGTGTTTCAGAATGCCGTCTCTGACCTGCTTGGTAAGGTTGAGGCCTTTTCCTCTGTTTTCCAATACATCCACAACCCTTAGGCTCTGGTCGGAATGGGTAAAACGGGAGGAGTGTACCTGAATTAGGGCCGTTTCTCCGGCGTGTCCAAAGGGTGTATGTCCTAAATCATGCCCAAGGGCAACCGCTTCTGCAAGGTCCTCGTTCAGGCGCATGGCCCGGGCAATATTCCTTGCCGTTTCAGAAACCTCAAGGGTATGGGTGAGCCGGGTCCGGTAATGGTCTCCTAAAGGCGATAAAAAAACTTGGGTTTTGTATTTCAAACGCCTGAAGGCATTGGAGTATACAATTCGGTCCCGGTCTAACTGAAAGGGTGTTCTGATGTTACCGGGGGCAACATCTGGGTGTCTGCGTTCAGCGCTGGTACTTGGGGTGCCGTATCTTGACAGGAAATTGTGCTCCCGTTGCTGGAAGATTTCCCGGATACTGGGATTTTGTTTTATTTTGGGTATTGTTGTATTCATCAAAATAGTATTGAAATAAAATAAAAATAAAATTAAATACAGCATTTATTAAAAAAATCAAGAAAGGGGTGTTTTTGGATTACGCGATTTTTATGGAGCAGGCCCTTGAACAAGCTCGTAAAGCCTTTGATCAGGGGCAGTTTCCTGTGGGGTGCGTGATTGTTCAAGATGATCGGGTGATTGCCTCGGGTACCAGGGCCGGCACATCGGGGGATCTATCTTTTTTCAGTGAAATTGACCACGCAGAAATACGTGCGCTTAAGGCCCTTGAATCTTCGGATGTGCGGTTTATCCCGGAACGGGCTGTGCTGTTTTGTACCATGGAGCCCTGTTTGATGTGCTTTGCGGCAATCATTCTGGCCGGCATCCGGACTGTTGTATTTGCCTATGAAGATGTGATGGGTGGGGGGACCGGCCTGGACAGGCGGCATCTGGCACCCTTATATAGAGATGCGCAGATTACGGTCGTTCCCCATGTACTGCGTAAAAAAAGTCTTGATCTTTTTCATGATTTTTTTAATAAAGAGGCTAACTTATACTGGAAGAACAGTCTGCTGGAGTCATATACGCTTGATCAAGGTCGTGATTCCGGGAATAAACAGGGGTGTAATTCAGAAATAAAATAAATAAATCTTGATTTGTATGCATAGTGTATATATAATCCAAAGGTTATGCTTGTCATATTGACATGATTAAAATTTTTTGCTGCGGCGGGAGGTTAAAATATCTACTAAGCGAGTTAAGCAGGATCAGACAAGAGTGAATAAGGGGATCAGAGCTACTGAGGTACGGGTTATCGGTTCTGATGGCGGACAGATAGGTGTTCTGCCTATTGCTGAGGCGTTGCGTATTGCTGAAAGCGATGCTTTGGATCTGGTTGAAGTGTCGCCGGAGGCCAGGCCTCCTGTCTGCAAAATAATGGATCATGGAAAATATAAGTACGAGCTGACTAAGAAAAAACAGGAAGCCAAAAGGAAGCAGAAAAGTGTTCAGATCAAGGAGATCAAGGTCCGTCCTAAAACAGACGATCATGACCTTGAAACCAAGGCCCGGCACATGGAGAAATTTATTTCCAATGGCGATAAGGTAAAAATAACCCTGGTTTTCAGAGGTCGTGAGTTTATGCTCAAGGAGCAGGCCAACATCATTTTGGAAAAAATAGTGGAAATGAGCAAAGACTTTGCCCAGGTGGAGCAGTCTGCCAAGTTTGAAGGGCGGGTCATTACCATGCTACTTGGCCCTAAATAATCATCGGTTATCTGTTTTTCGTCTTTTTGTATCGGCTTTTCGGTGCCAAAGGATATTTACGTGTGGTGGTATATCATGTATATACCGCCTTTAGTTTTTATAATAGTTCGAGCCTTCAGGAGATTTAGAGGAGATTTAGTAATGCCAAAAATTAAGACATGCCGTGCGGCTGCCAAACGGTTTGAAAAAACCGGGTCAGGTAAATACAAGTTCCGCAAATCCCATGCCAGTCATATTCTGACCAAGAAAACCACTAAGCGGAAAAGAAGTCTTCGCAAGCCCCAGATTGTTGCCGGTTCTGATATGAAAGAAGTTCGCCGGATGCTGCCTTACGGTTAGTGAGGCTTTGCAGCGTTTTTAATATTGATATGGAAGCCGGCCAATGTACCGGTTGGCTGATGGTACATAAAGGAGTGTAAAAAAATGAGAGTTAAAAGAGGATTCAAAGCAAGAAGACGCCGCAACAAGGTGCTTAAGCTGGCAAAGGGTTTCAGGGGTGGAAGAGGCAAGCTTTACAGAACTGCTGCCGATTCAGTGGATAAAGCATTAATGTACGCCTATAGAGACCGTCGGGCAAGAAAAAGAGACTTTCGGAAATTATGGATTGTACGTATTAATGCCGGTGCACGCATGAATGAATTGTCCTATTCCCGGTTCATGAACGGACTAAAACTTACGGGCAGTGAGCTGGACAGAAAAGTTCTGGCTGATCTGGCTGTATCCGATCCCGCGGGATTCTCCCAGCTGGCTTCCCAGGCGTCTGCCAAATTGAACTAAAGCGTATTTTCGGGGGAACCTTGCAAAACAATCTCCAAGACATTGAAAAACAGGCCCTGGAACAAATCCGTGCGGCGGATTCAAAGGAAGCCCTTGAGTCTGTTTCCATCCACTTTCTGGGTCGCAAGGGGGTGCTCACAGCTTTTTTGCGCAATATTCCATCCCTTCCGGTGGATGAACGCCCTGCTGCAGGGAAAAATGGTAATTTACTCAAGGTAAAGCTTGAAAAAGCGTTAAAACATGCCCAGTCTGATCTGGAAGCCGGTGCGGCAGGTGATGCTGAAGGTATTGATGTTACCTTGCCCGGACGTATGGTGAAAAAAGGTGCCCTGCACCCCATCACCCAGGTGATAGAAGAGATCTGCGGTATTTTTCTGCGCCTGGGGTTTGACATTGCCGAAGGTCCGGAAGTTGAAACCGATTATTATAACTTCGAAGCACTGAACATTCCTCAGTATCATCCGGCCAGGGACATGCAGGATACCTTTTATGTGTCTGAAAATATCGTTTTGAGAACCCATACGTCAGGTTCCCAGCCCCGGGTGATGGAAAAAACCGACCCGCCTGTGCGCATTATTTCTCCGGGCAAGGTGTTCCGCTGTGACTCGGATTTGACCCATACCCCTATGTTTCATCAGGTTGAAGGCCTGATGGTGGACAAAAACATCTCTTTTGGCGACCTCAAAGGGGTGCTGACCACGTTTGTTCAGCAGTTTTTTGATAAGGATACTTCGTTGCGGTTCAGGCCCAGTTTTTTTCCTTTTACCGAACCCAGTGCTGAAGTAGATATCAGATGTGTCATGTGCAAGGGCAAAGGCTGCCGGGTCTGTTCGAAGACCGGCTGGATTGAAATTCTGGGGGCCGGTATGGTCCACCCGGCTGTGTTTGAAAACGTCGGTTATGATACCCAAACGTATACGGGGTTTGCCTTTGGCCTTGGCATGGAACGGGTTGCCATGCTCAAGTACGGAATTGATGATATCAGAAAATATTTCGAAAACGATATGCGTTTTCTAGGGCAGTTCTAATTATGAAAGTCAGTTTAAGCTGGTTGCGTGAATATATTCCCATTGATCTTGACCCTCAGGAAATATCCGAGAGGCTGACCATGGCCGGTCTTGAAGTGGATGGGGTGGAAAGTCTTTATGGTTACCTGGACAATGTGGTTGTCGGCCAGGTTGTACAGGCAAATCAGCATCCCAATGCTGAGGCGCTTACCTGTTGCGGCGTCGATATTGGAACAGGAGAGCTTTCTCCCATTGTCTGCGGTGCGCCTAATGTCAGAGAAGGCATGTATGTTGCCTGTGCTCTGCCTGGGGCCGTGCTGCCCGGTGATTTCAAAATAAAGAAAAGCAAGCTGCGGGGTGAACCGTCGCACGGTATGCTGTGTTCGGCTGCTGAGCTGATGCTTGCGGATGACGCATCCGGTATCATGGATCTTGAGGGCGAGTTTGTTGCCGGAACCCCCCTTGAATTAGCCTTGAAACTGGCTGATGCTGTTTTTGAGATTGATCTGACCCCGAATCGGCCGGACTGTCTGAGTATTATCGGGGTGGCCCGGGAAATAGGGGCGTTTACAGAGCCCCGAAATAAGGTAACCCTGCCGGACGTGACGTTTTCGGAAGCCCTGATGGATTCTCGGAATATTCACGATTTTGTTTCTGTTGAGATTGAGGATCCGGAGCTGTGTCCAAGATATACTGCAGGTATGCTGTTTGACGTCAAGGTCGGACCGTCGCCGCTTTGGTTAAAACAGCGCCTTGAAGCCGTTGGGCTCTCTTCTATCAACAATGTGGTGGATATCACCAATTTTGTCATGATGGAAACCGGACAACCCTTGCATGCCTTTGATTATGATAATATTGCCCAAAGCAAAATTATTGTAAGAACAGCCGGGAAACCAGGCGATGCGCCGCTTGAGTTTACAACGCTTGATTCGAAAACCCACAAACTTGACCCTGAAATGCTCATGATCTGTGACGGAGATAAACCTGTGGGTATTGCCGGTGTCATGGGCGGTGAGAATTCCGAAATTACGGATACCACCACCCGGGTGTTGGTGGAAAGTGCCTATTTTAATCCTGTGTCCATCCGGCGAACCGCCAAGCGCACGGGAATCGGTTCGGATGCCTCCCACAGATTTGAGCGCGGCGTAGATCCTCAAGGCACTATGTTCGCCTTGAAGAGAGCCGTTTCATTAATGGCTCAGTTCTGTTCGGCGACCATTGCCAGGGAAATTATTGATGAGAATCCCGTCAATGCTCAAGCTGTGATCATTAATTTGAGCCCTGAGGCGCTGAACGTACGCTTAGGGACTTCGTTTTCCGCAGATCAGATGGCACAGATTCTGGCGTCCGTGGAATTTGGCGTTGAGAAAAAGGAAGATGGCTGCCTGCAGGTGCATGTCCCCTCTTTCAGGGTTGATGTGGCACGACCCGAGGACCTTTCCGAAGAAGTGGCGCGGTTGTGGGGATATAATAAAATTGAAACCAGTTATCCTTTGGTGACAGCCAAGGGTCAGCCTCTTGCCGCGCGTCTTGTGTTGCGCGGCAAAATTCGTCGGGCCATGACCGGATTTGGATTTTGTGAGGCCATTAATTACAACTTTATCCGTAAGGATGCCTGTGAACGTATGGGCATTGACGAGTCGGACAAAAGAACCCGGATGGTTGAGATTTTAAATCCTATTTCAGACCAGATGGCAGTACTCAGGACATCCATCGTGCCGGGACTGCTGGAAGCCATGGCCAGGAATACGGCCAAACAGGTGGACACCCTTCAATTGTTTGAAATCGGCAAAATTTTCTATGACAAAGGTCCGGGCGAACAGCCCGAAGAAGTAGAAGTGATCGGAGGGCTGATCACCGGATACCGGTGGGATCAGACCTGGTATTCCAAAAAGGAAGCTGTGGATTTCTTCGATCTTAAGGGTTTTGTACAGGGATTGATGGATTCGCTTCAGATTTCCGGTGTGCTTTATGAAAAAATCGATGCTGATAGCTGTCCCTATTTTCAGTCGGGGTATGGTGCCAGGGTGATGAGAGACGGTCTGATCCTTGGTACGCTTGGAAAAATAGCTTCAGATGTGGGAGCGGCCTTTGGTTTGAGACAGGATGCATATCTTTTTGATATAGATATGAACAGTCTTGAAAAATCGGTTCCTCAGGCTATTCAGGCAGTTGGGCTGCCTAAATTCCCTTCAATTTCCAGGGACATGACCTTTATTGTGTCAAAGCGTGTTGAGGTTGGCGCCATGATGGATGCCATTTCAGCTTTTGCCCAACAGCAGGAATTGATTGAAGATTATTTCCTTTTTGATGTATTTGAAGGCCGGAGTATTGGTGAAGATAAAAAATCTCTGTCATTCAGGATCGTCTACCGCTCTGCTTCAAAAACTTTGACAGAAAAAAATATTAAAAAGATTCATGATCAGCTGTCCCAGAAGCTAATTAATGATTTTAACGCTGGACTGCCTGGATAATTTCGAGGTGGCTGGTTGCCGTTGATCCGGGAGACCTGTGCTAAAATAGAAAATGCGGTTATAATTATATAATAATGGGGTTGACAAATCTAATACCCCCTGTTATATTTAGCTGCTAAAATGCGGGCATAACTCAGTTGGTAGAGTGCAAGCTTCCCAAGCTTGATGTCGCGAGTTCGAACCTCGTTGCCCGCTCCAAATTAATTTGGTGTTGGACGGCAGATTTGTTCCACTTGTTTAGGGGAAAGATATGATCTGAGCCTGATATTTGGTGAGGATTTTTTGAGAGTTTTAGTATCGGGAACGGGCATCTGCCCGTTTTTGTATTTGTGGAAAAAGGACGATTGCTTCAGGAGATGGCATTTATAAACATCAAAGAACCCGGTGCTGTTGAACAGCGGATTCAGGCTGTAGCAGAACCCCTGATAGATTCTTTGGGGTTGGAACTGGTACACATTGAATGTGTTGTCCATAATCGGCAGAAATTTGTCAGAATTTATATTGACAAGCCCAAAGGGGTTGCTCTCGATGACTGTGTGGCAGTCAGTCGGGAACTTGGGGATCTGATTGATATCCATATTGAGGATATTGGTCCTTACCGCCTGGAAGTATCATCCCCAGGCCCAAATCGCCCATTGAAGACAAAGGCGGATTTTATCAGATTCCAGGGGGAACGCATTAAAATTGAAACCCATGAAGTCATAGATGGAAGAAAAAAGTTCACCGGGATTCTTGAGAAGACAAATGAAGATTCTGTGACGATTGCCGTTGACGGCATGTCCTTTGATATTTCCGGAACCAATATCATGAGAGCAATTCTTGCAGGTCAGTAAAATGGAGAGCGTTTAAGATGTTGATTACAGACATAAAAAGGGTGATCGATCAGGTAAGCCGAGAAAAGGGTATTGATGCTGAAATCCTCATTACTACCTTGAAAGAGGCCATTGTCTCTGCCGCCAGAAAAAAGATCGGCCCAAGGGCGGATATCGAAGTCCATTATGATGAAAAAACCGGAGATGTTGAAGTTTTCCATTTTAAAGAGGTTGTTGAGGAGGTTGAATATCCAGACAGTGAGCTGACCCTGGAGGAAGGGCTTGAATTTGATCCCGAATGTGAAATCGGTGACTCGCTGGGGATTCGAATGGATACCGAGGATTTCGGCCGCATTGCGGCCCAGTCGGCCAAGCAGGTGATCATACAGAAAATGCGCGAAGCAGAGCGCAATGCCGTATATGAGAATTTTATCCATAAAAAAGGTAAAATAATCAACGGTATTGTCCAACGCTTTGACCGGGGTGCCATCATTGTCAATTTGGGCCAGGCCGAGGCGGTACTGCGGCCAAGGGAGCAAATGCCTAAGGAAAGTTATAAGCGAGGGGATCGGATCCGTGCTTATGTCCTTGATGTGCTGGAAGAATCCAAAGGTGCCCAGATTGTTTTATCCCGGACCCATCCGGAATTTTTGGTTGAATTGTTTAAAACCGAGGTGCCGGAGGTGGCCGAAGGCATTGTTTCCATCCGGGCTGCAGCACGCGTGCCCGGCGTAAGGGCGAAAATTGCTGTCTCCTCCATTGACTCCGATGTGGACCCCGTAGGGGCCTGCGTGGGTGTTAAGGGCAACCGGGTTCAGAATATTGTCCAGGAGTTGCGGGGCGAGAAAATAGATATTGTTCAGTGGAGTCCGGACGTTGCAAGATTTGTCTGCAATGCATTATCCCCGGCTGAAATCGCAAGGGTTATCATTGATGAAGACAATCAGTCCATGGAGGTGATTGTCAACGATGAATATCTCTCCATTGCTATAGGTAAGGGCGGTCAGAATGTATCCCTTGCCTGTGAGATTACCGGCTGGCATCTTGAAGTCACCAGTGAAGAGGAGTACAGTCGGGGGGTCAAGGAGGGATACGACAGTTTGATGAAACTGTCCACAGTGGGCCTGCCGGCAGCAGAGTTACTGTTCAAGGCTGGTTATTCTTCGTTTCTGGATATTATGGATGCTGTGCCCGAGGATATTGCGGCCTTTTTAAATATTTCCGTCGAAGATGCCCAGGCAATGATAGAAGAAGCCGGGCGTCTGATGCAAGATGAGCGGGGAAGGGCCCGGGAGGAACTGCTGAAACGAGCCTCTTTTAAGGCACCCGACACTAATTTGGATGACAATGCCGGTGAGGGAGAAACGTTTGATGATGCAGACGATGGGCGTGTTGAAGAACCAGGTGAATAAGGATTGTTGCATCGGTAACACGGGGAACGAATTTCAAAAGAATCAACTATAGAGGATTACTGGGGGCAACGAATGGCCAAGGTCAGGGTATACGAGTTAGCTAAAGATCTGAACATGACAAACAAGCAGCTTCTTGAAAAGCTTAAAGAGCTGAAAATAGATGCTAAAAGCCATATGAGTGCTCTGGGTAGCAGTGACGTCGCGGCTGTCAAACAGAATTTGTTGGGTAAAAAGAAGCACTCCAATGAGGTTGAAGTCCGTCCCCCGGTGATCCGCAGGCGCAGGACAAAGCGTCTATCCCAGACCGATGAACTGGATAAGGATGAGGATATGGACGATTCATTCGAGTCCGAGGCGTCGACTGTACAGGATTTTCAAGATCAGGAAGAAGCTCGGGATTTGGAAGGTGCTGCTGTTACGGATGAGCAGTCCCACGAGTCGGTAACCCGCGGCGGAGAGACTGCCCCGGAATCCAAAAAAAAGAGGGATCTAAGACGGCCTGCCAGAAAGCTTATGTCCAGAACCAGCGAACCCGCCAAAATTATTAAGCCTGCCAAGGTTGAACAGTCGCCGAAGGCGGAGCATGAAGACGTGGCTGTGGATGTTGAAGGAAAAATTGAAAAGGCCTCCGTAGAAGATGAGAATGTTTTAAAACAGCCGGAAAATGAGAACGCAGAAACACCTGCGATCCCCCCTGAACCCGAAGGTAAAAATAAAGACGATTCGTCTGGTTCATCAGATTCCATTGGGGATAAATCAGTACCGGAACCGGTGAGTGGTGACCAGAAAAAGGCCATCATGGAACAGAAAGAGAATACTGCGCAGCAAGGTGGGGACGAATCTATGGAAGAAGACAGCAATCATGCCAAACGCAAAAAAAAGAAGAAGAAAACCGCCCCTGCCAAGATCGTCAGGGTCGCGGATCCCATGGTTTTGGAAAATATAAAACGAATCAAAGCCGGAGAGAGTCATTCAGGCATTGGAAACGATCATGACCGGCCTGTCCGTAAACAGCCGATGCCGGAAATTATACCTTCAGATGACCCGGGTCCGGATCTTGTTATACCGCCTGTCGTTCCTAATGAGCGTAAGCGGGTATGGAATCGTGATGAGGATCACTCCTCTGACGGACCCGGTTCCAGGAAAAAGCGGCGTAAGAAAAAAGCTGTGGTGGAGGGAGATGATCTTTACCAGGGCAGGGGAGGTCGGAAGAAAAAGGGTAGAAAAGATCCCAAGGGTAAAAAAGGTGCTTTTCAGAAAACCCAGATTACGACGCCTAAAGCAATTAAACGCCGCGTAAAAATAGATGAGGCCATTGAGCTTGCAGAGCTTGCCAAGCGCATGGGCATCAAAGCCAACGAAATGATTGTTAAACTCATGGGTCTGGGCGTTATGGCCACGGTGAACCAGACCATTGATTTTGATACCGCTTCCCTTGTGGCAGCTGAATTTGACTTTGAGGTGGAAAAGGCAAATTTTGAGGAAGAGACGCTCCTTAATGTTGCGCCTGAGGCAGAGGACGAAGAAAAATTGGAATGGTGCCCGCCTGTGGTTACCATTATGGGGCATGTTGACCATGGTAAAACGTCATTGCTGGATGTGATTCGCAAATCCAAGATCACCAGTGGTGAGGCCGGCGGCATTACCCAGCACATTGGTGCGTATAATGTAGAAACCCCCAACGGCGGACGGATCACCTTTCTTGATACCCCGGGCCATGCGGCATTTACCGCCATGCGTTCCAGAGGTGCCCAGGTCACCGATATTGTTATTCTGGTGGTGGCAGCCGATGATGGTGTCATGCCGCAGACCGTTGAGGCCATCAACCATGCCAAGGCTGCAGGCGTGCCTGTGGTGGTGGCCGTGAACAAAATGGACAAGGAGGGTGCTGACCCGGATCGCATTATGCGTGAACTGTCCGAATACGATCTGCTGTCCGAGGAGTGGGGTGGCAATGTTATTTTTGTCAAGGTTTCCGCGAAAACCGGTAAGGGCATTGATGCGTTGCTGGAAATGGTGCTGCTTCAGGCTGAAGTCCTGGAACTGCGGGCCAACCCGGATCGGAAGGCCACGGGCTACGTGGTGGAATCCCGTTTGGATACCGGTCGTGGCGCTGTGGCCACCGTGCTGATAAAACAAGGCACCTTAAGGGACGGCGATTCCGTTGTGTGCGGTCTTCATTCCGGCCATATCCGGGCCATGATTGATGATTCCGGAAAGCGCGTGGAATCGGCAGGGCCTTCCACACCTGTGGAGATTGTGGGTCTGGCCGGCGTGCCTGATGCCGGAGACGAGTTTGTAGCTGTGGCGTCAGACAAGGATGCCAAGCAGATTGCGGCCCACCGTATGCAGAAACAGCGGGCCAAGGAACTGGCTAAGAAGAGCCGGGCTAATTTACAAAAAATGTTTGAAAATCTTGGCACAGCCGAGATCAAAGAGCTTAAACTCATTGTCAAGGCTGATGTTCAGGGCTCTATTGAAGCGCTTAATGATTCCCTCAAAGATCTGGCTAAGGAAGAGGTGGATGTTAAAATCGTTCATTCCGGCGTGGGCACCATCAATGAGTCTGATGTCTCCCTGGCTGCTGTCTCCGATGCCATTATCATCGGGTTCAATGTCCGACCCACACCCCAGATCCGCAAGCTGGTCAAGGATGAGAATGTGGATATGCGGTTCTATGACATCATTTATGATGTGATTAATGACATCAAAGCCGCCCTTGACGGCATGATGCCCTCCACCTTTCAGGAAAATATCATTGGCCGGGCCGAGGTCCGCGAAACTTTTGTGGTTCCTAAAATCGGAACCATTGCCGGGTGCGGTATTACGGAAGGCAAGGTGGTGCGCGGCAAAAAGGTGCGTCTGCTGCGTGACGGTATTATAAAATGTGATACGGGGCTCTCTTCCCTGCGCAGGTTCAAGGATGATGTCAAGGAAGTTGAACAGGGATATGAATGTGGTATTGGTCTTGAAAAGTATAATGATATCAAGGTTGGTGATACCATTGAGTGTTATGAAGTTGAAGAAGTTAAATACCAGGGATAGCAGGATCGGTCTATGAAACCCTATACACGTGCCGAGCGGGTCTCTATACAGATTCAGCAGGCTATAACAGAGCTTTTGTCCAAGAAGATGCAGGATCCCAGAATGGAGATGGCAACGATATCCGGCGTGAAAATGTCGCCGGACCTCAGTTTGGCCTATGTCTATGTTACGGTGTTCGGGGATAAAAAAAGAATTCGTGAAGCCCTCAAAGGATTCCAGAAATCAAAGGGGTTTATTAAGAAAAGAATCGCCCCGAAACTGGGCCTGCGGTTGATGCCGGATCTGCGCTTTATCCATGATGACTCGTTTGATAACGCTGCCCGTCTGGATGCCTTGATTGATGCGGCCCCCAAGGGAGAGAACCGGGGAGAGGACGATATGTCCGGTGCTTTGGAAGGGTCTTGCGACCACCCTGATGAATGAAAAGCGGAATTCTTGTTGTTAATAAACCCAAAGGCATCTCCTCGGCCGGGGTGGTCAACCGGCTCAAGCGTCTGCTCAAGGTAAAAAAAATCGGGCATACAGGAACCCTGGATCCCTTTGCCACAGGGGTCTTGCCCATTGCCGTGGGTAAGGCTACCCGGATTTCAAAATATTTTCTAAAAGGTGTAAAAGGCTACTATGCTCAAGTTACTCTTGGCATCGAAACCGACACCTGTGATTGCACCGGACGTGTCACGCACACGGCTTCTTCCGCTCCTCTTGCCGCCTTGGATTCAGATTGCGTCAAAGATGTTGTGGCAGGTTTTTGGGGTCCCCAGGAACAGATCCCCCCTGCTTATTCGGCCCTGAAGCATAAAGGCCAGCCCCTGTATAAACTGGCCCGTCAGGGACAGATTATTGAGAAGCCGCCCCGGCCCATTGAAATCATGTCCATTTCTATGGAAAATTATCGTATGGATACGAACGGCCACCCGATTTTTGATATGTCGGTGCTATGCTCTGGGGGTACTTATATTCGCAGTCTGGCCCACGATATCGGGGTGGCATTGGGGTGTGGTGCCCATTTGTCTGCATTGCAGCGCACCCGGTCCGGTCAGTTTAAAATTGAGCATGCTCTGGATCTTGATTGCTTTGAAAAAATGTCACCCTCCGATATAGATGCCCGGTTTATATGCATGTCCAGATGTCTGGATTTTCTTCCGGCAATAGTTGCAAACAGTGAAACAGCCGGAAAAGTTAAGCATGGCCAGCCTTTGTCTGTGACAGAATTTCCCATGCCCGATACACTGCTGATTGCCGGTGATAAAAACCAGGCCCAAAACAGTATGTTGGATATCCGGGTGCTGGATTCCGATGATAACCTGCTGGCAATTGTAACCCCGGATAAATACGGGAAAACATACAAATATTGTTGCGTTTTTAATGCGTAACTGGTAAAAATATCAGACTAAGTCTTCGATGTCTGAATAGTTTATTGGCTTTTTTCTGAATGGAATATTGGATAAAAGGCAATTTATGTGAACCGCTTGCATATTTATGGTATCGAATTTTTATTTATTCCAAATAAAGGAGTCTTACAGTGGTACTACTTGCAGAAAACAAAGAGGAGATGATTGAAAAATTCAAGCTCCATGAGTCCGACACCGGTTCGCCTGAAGTTCAGGTGGCCATTTTAACCCACAGGATAAGCTATCTGACTGATCATTTGAAGGCCCATAAAAAGGATCACCATTCAAGACGGGGGCTTTTAATCCTGGTCGGCCGGCGAAGAAGTCTTCTGGACTATCTCAAGAAGAAAGATATTAACAGATATCGTTCATTGATCGAGACGCTCGGACTCAGAAGATAAAATGACTTTAAACCGGTTTTTGATGCGTTTTGGGTCAAAAACCGGTTTTTGTTTTCAGCAGGGCGGTACAAGACGGGAATGGCTTTTATATAAGTTCGCATCTTTGCTATCAAACCAATCTTGGCTCTTACGGAGATGTTTGATGGTAAATATGCGGGTTTATTATATTTAAGCCTGGTTTTCTCCCTTATGCCGCCCAATTTTTATTTTTTTTACAGGAGAATTTATGGAAAAAGTTGTTTCAGCCGATATCGGCGGCAAAGAATTAATTATCAGTACAGGAAAAATTGCCAAGCAGGCCTCCGGGTCTGTGACGGTTCAATATGGGGAAACAGTGGTGCTTGTAACGGCGGTGGCTGCCAAAGACCCCAAGGAAGACACAAGCTTTCTGCCCCTGTCCGTTGAATACCAGGAAAAAATTTATGCGGCGGGCAGAATTCCGGGGAACTATTTCAGACGGGAAATCGGCAGGCCTTCGGAACAAGAAACGTTAAATGCCCGTCTAATTGACCGGCCCATCCGGCCTTTGTTCGAAGATGGCTATAATTTTGAAACCCAGGTGATCGCAACCGTGATGTCCACGGATAAATTATGCGAACCGGGCATTCTTGCCATGATCGGGGCTTCTGCTGCCCTTGAAATTTCAGACATCCCCTTTAACGGCCCCATTGCCGGTGTCAAGGTGGGACGGGTGAACGGACAGTTTATTGCCAACCCCACGCCGGCACAGATGGAACAAAGTGACATAGATCTGACCGTGGCTGGTTCCAAAACCGGTGTGGTCATGGTGGAAGCCGGTGCTGACATCGTATCTGAAACTGACATGCTGGATGCTATTTTCTTTGGTCATCAAGCCATGCAGCCTGCCATTGCCCTGCAGGAAGAGTTGAAAAGCACCGTGGGTAAGGAAAAACGCATATTTACACCGCCTGAAAAGGACGAGGCGCTTGCCGCCAAGGTTCAGGAGTGGGCCTGGGATAAGGTTCATGAAAAGGTTCAGATTAAAACCAAAATTGAGCGTCAGAACGCCATCAGCGCACTTAAGGATGAGACGGTTGCCCGATTTGAATCTGAGTATCCGGAAAAAGTCAAAGAGATCAAGGAGGTTTTCAGCAAAACCGTGAAAAAAGTCTCCAGGGATATTGTTCTCAAAGAAGGCAGACGAATTGACGGCCGTTCTTTTGATGAGGTTCGTCAGATCACCTGTGAAGTGGGCTGTCTGCCACGCCCCCATGGTTCGGCCCTGTTTACTCGTGGTGAAACACAGGTTTTGGGCGTCCTTACCCTGGGTTCCGGGCTGGACGAACAGCGTATAGAGACCCTGGACTCCAATACGGAGACCCGGAAATTTATGCTTCACTATAATTTCCCTCCCTATTCCGTTGGCGAGGTGAAGCGTCCGGGCGGTCCGTCCCGCCGGGATATCGGCCATGGGAATTTGGCCCACAGGGCATTGAGCCCGGTTATTCCACCCCATGATGAATTCGAATATACCATTCGTCTGGTGGGCGAAGTCATGGAATCCAACGGGTCATCTTCCATGGGAACCGTATGTTCCGGATGCCTGGCCCTGATGGATGGGGGGGTGCCCATTAAAGCCCCGGTATCCGGCATCGCCATGGGGCTGGTCTCTGATGAAAACAATACGGTTGTCCTTTCCGATATCCTTGGGGACGAGGACCATTTCGGCGACATGGACTTCAAGGTTGCCGGTACTAAGGACGGCATCACCGCGTTGCAGATGGATATTAAAATCAAAGAACTGTCCAGACAGATTATGGAAACTGCTTTGAACCAGGCCAATGGCGGTCGCCTGCATATTCTGCAGAAAATGCTCGATACCCTGAATGAGGCAAGGGCGGAGATATCTCCCCGTGCGCCCAAGATCGTATCCATACAGATCAATAAGGACAAAATCCGGGATATCATCGGTCCGGGCGGCAAAGTAATCCGGGCGCTGCAGGCCGAGACCAACACCATCATTGAGGTGAATGATGACGGCATTGTGAAGATTGCCGCGGAAAACGAAGAAGATTCCGCCAAGGCCATGGCCATGGTTAAAGACATTGCCATGGATCCGGAGATCGGTGCCATCTATGAAGGAGCCGTGGTAAAAATTACGGACTTTGGTGCCTTTGTAAACATCAAGTCCGGCACGGACGGTCTGGTTCACATTTCTGAACTGGCAGACTACCGGGTTAAGACGGTCACCGATGTGGTCAAGGAAGGCCAAGTGATCAAGGTCAAGGTGCTGGATATCACCCGGGACGGAAAAATAAAGCTTTCTTATAAAGCAGCCCAAAAAGATGCAGAAGAAGCAGGAAAATAACTCATTCTGCCTGTGTCCCCTTGCCAGCGGCAGCAAGGGGAATGCTATCTTTGTATCCACACCGGATACTGCCGTACTTGTTGATGCAGGGCTTTCAGGCATAGAGACCCAGCGCCGGATGGCTGCTGTGGGAAGATCTGCACAAGACCTGAAAGCCATCATCATTACCCACGAACACACCGATCACATTAAAGGGGCAGGGGTATTGAGCCGCAGGTTTGATATTCCTGTTTATGTGACGAAAGAAACCTTTAATGCCTGCCAGGGCTTAGGCAAAATTGAGCGGCTTAATTTTTTTGAATGCGGGGCTGCCTTTGAAATCGGCTCCCTGGCTGTCACCCCCTTCTCCATCAGCCATGATGCCTGCGATCCTGCAGGTCTTACCTTGAAACACCAGGGAAAAAAGATCGGCATTGCCACGGACCTTGGCGTGGTCACAAATCTTGTCCGAACCCATCTAAGCTGTGTCAATGCGCTCTATATTGAGGCCAACCATGATCCGGACATGCTCATGGCCGGCCCTTATCCCTGGCATCTGAAGCAGCGGATTCAGTCGCGAACCGGTCATCTTTCCAACCAGGATGCAAGGAATCTGGTGACAGATGTTTTTCATAAGGATCTTGACCATGTGATTCTCGCCCATTTAAGCGAGGAAAACAATTCTCCTGAAAAAGCAGCCACAGAGATCTCTAAAAATCTTGATCCTTTGTCCACGGCACTGCATGTTGCCGGACCGGATCAACCCGGTGAAATGATCTGGCTGTAGTTCAAAGGCCGCGATAAACGCCGGAAGATTGGCATCGACCACTTATTGCGGTTAGGATGTACTTGTATTTATAAGTCACTGCACTGTGGTTGAGGTTTCACAGAATCGGGGATAGTTGCAAAATATATGTACTTGAGTCTTGGTAAGCTGCATAATCGCGAAAATGATTGAGGTTTTAGATGGTCAAATTATCGGCAATATCATGAATGGCCGCAACTATAGAGAAGAAACCTTTTGTATTTGTATTTTTTTAACCTAAAACGATTCCCACCATATTGATCAACTTTGGAGATTTGTTTGCTTTATGACTTCTTCAAGCTTTATTGGACTGGTTAACAACGCTGCACTCCTACTCGCTTTAGGCTTAATCTACGACTTGTTAGATTTTAGACAGCATGGGGAAAATTCTCTTTCGCAACAGTTAGTTAGCGGCCTTATTTTAGGCGCTATAGGGGCTGCAATAATGTTAAACCCTTGGGCTTTTGGCCATGGAATAGTTTTCGACACACGATCCATACTTTTATGCATTTCCGGATTTTTCTTTGGTTTCATTCCGTTATCTTTAGTGGTTATCGTAACTGGTACCTTCCGTCTTATCATTGGTGGAACAGGTATGTGGATCGGTTTGGCTGTCATAATATCATCAGGTGGGATAGGGTTGGCTTGGCAGTATTTTCTCCGTAACAAAGCCAGGCATCCTAAAACGTCAGAACTCTACCTTTTAGGCATTGTGGTCCATGTGGTCATGTTGGTCTGGATGCTTTTTTTACCATGGGAGACTGCCAAAAACGTTTTGGCAACAATAACCATACCCGTAATGTTGATTTATCCGATGGGCACTGCAGCCCTGGGAAAACTTTTAGTCAGTAGGGAAAAACGCAGAGAATCAGAAAACAGGCTCGAAAAAAGTGAAGAAAAGTTTCGCTGTCTTTTCCAGTATCATATAGCCGCCCAATTTATCCTTGACCCTGATACAGGTCAAATTGTCGATGCTAATAAAGCTGCAGAAAATTTCTATGGCTGGTCCGTGGCTGAACTGCAATGTAAATGTATTCAGGACATAAATACGCTTCCACCGGAACAGGTTGCATTTAAGATGAATAACGCAAAATCTCTGAAACGATTCCACTCCGAATTTAAGCACCGGCTTGCTGATGGGTCCATCCGGGATGTTGAGGTGTATAGCAGCAGCATCGAAATAGAGGGGAGGCAACTTTTACACTCAATAATCCATGACATTTCGGATCGTCAAAAAGCGGAAGAATCATTGCGGGAAAGAGAACATTTTTTGCAGACAATTATCAACACGACCGTAGATGGATTCTGGGTGCTTGACGTCAAAGGGCTAATTACGGAAGTAAACATAGCCTACTGCTCAATGTCTGGGTACAGTCGTGAAGAATTAATTGGCAAAAGTATCGGAGAACTGGATACCAAGGAAACAGAGGAAGAAATTGCTGCCCGGATAGAGAGGATTATATCGAAAGGCTCCGAAATTTTTGAAACCCGGCACAGCCGAAAGGACCAGAGCATATACCCGATTGAAGTGTCAGCAACTTACCTTGATGTGGACGGTGGAAAATTCATCTGCTTCGGACGTGATATCACCGAACGTAAACAAGCAGAAGAAGCATTGAGAGCAAGCGAGGATAGATTCCGCAAAATGATTGAAGATGCCCCTGATCCAATTTTTATCCAAACACAGATGCATTTTTCATATCTGAATCAAAAAGCGCTCAACCTTTTTGGCGCCAAAGATGCCCAGGAACTGATTGGATCACCGGTAATGGAAAGATTTCATCCAGACTATCATGAGAGCGTCAAGCACCGCATCAAAGGGTTGAATGAATATTGCAAGCCTGCAGAGTTAATAGAGCAGAAATATCTACGCATGGACGGCTCGACAGTGCTGGTGGAAGTAACCGCACAACCGATTATGTATGAGGATAATGACGGGGTGTTGGTATTTGTTCGTGATATCACGGAACGAAAAAACCTTGAGGCGCAATTGATGCAGGCCCAAAAAATGGAATCAGTAGGTCGGCTGGCCGGCGGGGTCGCTCACGATTACAACAATATGCTGAGTATCATTCTTGGATATACTGATTTTGCTTTTGAAAAAATCGATACAAAACATCCACTATTTTCATATCTTGAACAAATTCATACTGCTGCCGAGCGTTCGGTAGATATTACCCGACAATTGTTAGCCTTTTCACGAAAGCAGACCATTGAGCCGACGCTTTTGGACCTTAACGAATCCGTAGAGGGTATGCTCAAGATGTTGCGACGTTTAATCGGTGAGGACATTGATATTGCATGGCACCCTGGCGAACATCTGTGGCCGGTTTTTATGGATCCTTCTCAATTAAATCAAATTATAGTCAACCTGTGTGTGAACGCTCGTGATGCCATTAAAAACGTTGGTAAAATAACTATTGAGACAAATACCAAGAGTTTTGATGACGAATACTGCGCGGAACATGTTGGGTTCAGGCCCGGAGATTACATAATGGTTGCGGTAAGCGATGACGGGTGTGGCATGGATAAGGACCTTCAATCGCACATATTCGAGCCGTTTTTCACAACGAAGGAAATGGGGAAAGGGACAGGCTTAGGGTTAGCTACTGTTTATGGGATTGTCAAGCAAAACAACGGATTCATAAATGTTTACAGTGAGCTTGGACAAGGAACCACTTTCAGGATTTATATACCCAGACCCGAAGCCTTGTTAAAAAAAATGGAAAAGAAAAAACCTACACGTCCTTACGCCGGTGGAGATGAAACGATTCTATTGGTGGAAGATGATCAGGCAATCCTAAAAATGACGAAAATGATGTTGGAGCGGGTTGGATACTCCGTTCTTTCTGCCAGCAAACCCGATGAAGCCATTGAGATAGCGAATAAATACTCAGGGCAAATTCACTTGTTTATAACCGATGTGGTCATGCCTGAAATGAACGGGCGAGATCTGTCTAAAAACATCCTTTCCATTTATCCAAATTTGAAAACATTGTTCATGTCCGGGTACACCGCTAACGTCATTGCACACCACGGCGTTTTGGATGAAGGAGTTAATTTCATCCAGAAACCGTTTTCACGAGAACAGATTAGCGTAAAGGTAAGGGAATTGCTGGATGGAGATTAGGGCCGAGTTGCACATAATTATCCAATCCATAAGTGTTTTGAGGCTGGAAAAATAATGGATAGCAAAACGACTCAAACCTGATATGTTTTACAGTTTTGAGGGATGATCTGGTTGCAAATATGTTTAAATCTCTGGTTGCTAAAAAGTTAAAAACCCGCATTGCTTAAACATGTTGCATAAATAAAAACGCACAAATAACAATAAGGAATCATGAACAAAAAATATTTAATTTTTCCTGGGCTGCTGTACGCAATTGCAATGATTCTGACGACTATTTCCGTTGCCGAAACCCGAAACCTTCGAATCAACTGCACCTTTCATTCTTCTTATGAACAGTTTTTTTTTCGGTTGGTGGAAGAGGCTGGTGCCCGGAATTCGATCACTATAACGCAAAACACTCCCCCGGTGGGCAGGTCCCTGATTCATGTAAACCAAGGAATTGATGATGGGGATGGCCCTCGAATCAGCGGCCTTTCAGACAGTTTCCCCAATCTGGTTCATGTGCCTGAACCGTTTGGTGAGTTTGAGTTCGGTGCCTTCACCCGGGACCAAGATCTCAGCATAAATAGCTGGGAAGACTTGTCAGAATTGAATGTAGCGTATATCCACGGGTGGAAAATTTTTGACCTTCACGTCACATCTGCCAAATCCATCACAAAAGTCAAAAATGCCGACCTTCTGTTCAATTTGCTGGCAAACGACCGTGCAGATGTTGTTTTGATTACCAAACTGGCCGGATATGATATGATTCACAAGTTAAAACTGAAAAACACTCGTTTTCTGGAACCGGCTCTGGCTGTCAAGCCCAATTATCTTTACCTGAACAAGCGGCATGAATCCCTGGTATTACCGCTGGCAGAAACCATCAGGGAAATCAAAAAGGATGGCACCTACTCAAGACTTTACCATGAGATGATATCTCCCTATCTCCCGGATGTAAAATGAACCCCACTTTTCAAGGGTCAGCTAATAACATTATTGCTAAGCAATTGATAAGAAAAACCCTGCTGTTTGCCGGCTTGACAATGCTACTGCTGTCCATCATCATCGGATGTGTTGCTTACTATTTTGAAAAAGAGAGCCTTCAGCGACAATTCCATAAAATTGAATCCAGTTATATCGATTCCATCCGGACTGCTCTGTGGATCAGTGACACAGAAATGATAGATGCCCTGTTGATGGGTATCGGCGACTTTCATGAAATTGAATATGCAGGCATTTATGTCAATGGAATTCTTTTTTCTGAAACCGGCCAAAAATCCACCGATCAAGAAATGGATTGGATATCTCCCATCACACATCTGTATGATGGAAAAACTTATCAACTGGGGGAACTGCACGTACAGAAAAACGATGGCTTTGTGAAAAAACAAATTTTCCGGACGGTTTTCATTGCCGTCGCCACACAGGTACTCAGCATTTTAATCATCTGCGGAGCTGTGCTATGGTTGATGTATCATTCAGTGATTCAGCGGCTTCTGGTCATTACCAGTTATACCTCCGCTATGTCCATGGAATCACTGGGAACCCCTCTGATTCTTGAAAAATCCAGTGAACCGCCGGATGAATTGGATGCACTGACCGATGCCATTAATCACATGAGACTAAATCTGCATCATGAATTCATTCACAGAAAAAAAGCAGAGGAGAGTGTCCGGGAACATCGGGATAATCTGGAAAAAATTGTGGAAGAAAGAACCGGTATTTTAAAATCGACCAATGAAAAATTGATACAGGAAATTGATGAGCGTAAAGAAATTGAGTCACAACGGGAAGCGCTTATTGAAAAACTGCAAGACGCTTTATCAGATATCAAACAATTGACTGGACTCTTACCCATCTGTTCCCATTGCAAAAAAATCAGAGACGACAAAGGTTATTGGCAACAGATTGAGCAGTATATACATGAACATTCAGATGCTCAGTTCAGTCATGGTATTTGTCAGGAATGTGCCAAAAAGTACTACCCAGATATGGAGCTTTATGAGGAATAGCAGAGCGACAAATATGTCTATTTATGTGGGGTGCAATCCTTACCAGTAAAAGCGTTGACTACTTTTGTTGTTGGTGGTCTGAAATATAAAATTGGGCCGATTAAAAATAAATATCAGATCTAAAAGGCGCCCAAGATATCAATGAAATGATCTGGCTATAGCTGAAAAGCCATGGTATATTCCTGTCCGCCAATAATTTTAAAGTGATGGACAGTGGGCTGTGAAATAATGCGCTATGCTTTGATCTCCATTGTACTGATGTCGGGTTTTTTTATTTCCGGCTGCAATCTGATATCCCCCGAGCCTGCCGCTGTAATGCCTGTTGATATCCCTGATGCCTATGTTTATGATACAGGTGTTCACACGCCCCCAATCAGCAAAGAACATCCGGATGGCGGGTGGTGGCAGCAATTTGGTATCGATGAGCTGAGCCAACTCATTCAAACAGGTCTTGGCCGCAACTATGATCTGCAGGTGCTTAAAGCCCGGGCTGATCAGGCCCTGGCTGATGTGAAAAGCGAAAAATCAAACCCTGGTCCTTTTCTTGATTACTTTCTTGGGGGCGAACGCACCTATTCCCAATCTAAAACCCGGGGTCAGTCTATCGCCAGGGATCATGAACACACTTATTCCGCTTCCCTGGATGCTGAATATACCCTGGATCTGTGGGGGAAAAATCGTGCCGATGTGAATGCAAGGGAGTTGGAATACCTTGCTGCGGTCCGGGATTTGGAGGATGGGGCGCTGACCTTGTCCACGGATATTGCAGATACCTGGGTGGATATTCTGTCTGTTCGGATTCGTATGGAAGTGCTTGCGCGGCAGATAGAAGCCAACCGGATGACACTAAAACTGCAGGAGCTGCGTTTTATCAACGGCAAGGCCACAGCCCTTGATGTCTCCCAGCAGCGGGAAGCCCTGGCTCAGGTTCTTTCTGCCATGCCTTTGCTTGAAAAAGAAGAAAAGCAACTGGTGAATGTTATGGGCCTGTATCTGGGGCGGACACCGGGGACGCCTGTGGCCGTCTCTACCGTCGATCTGCCCCAAAGTTTTCTGGCCCCCCAGCCCGGTATTCCCTCCGATTTGCTCGAAAATAGGGCCGATATTAAGGCTGCCCGGATGCGTCTTAAAGCGGCTGCCCTGGATGTGGAGGTGGCCAAGGCAGATTTGTTACCCCAACTGACCCTGTCTGCCTCGGCCGCTTTTTCCAGCGGTTCCCTGGACCTGCTGTTCCAGAACTGGGTGCTCTCCCTGGGCGCTGCTCTGGCTGGCCCTTTGCTGGATGGCGGGGCGCGCGAAGCCGAAATCGAACGCACCCGGGCCATGGTTCGTGAAGCACTTAATGTCTACGCTAAAACCGTTGCCACTGCCATTTGCGAGGTGGAGGATGCCCTGGTGGCCATTGACCGGCAGAAAACCTACATTGAACTTTTAGCGCAACAGCTGGCAGCCGTTAAAGTGACCCTGCAGGATGCCCGGGTTCAGTACCTGAACGGTCAGAGCAGTTATCTGAACTATCTTGCGGCCTGGGCCTCCATGGAAAGCCTGGAGCGTCAGCTCATCAGCGAACAGGCAACCTATGTCAAAGAACGAATTGCTCTTTATAAAGCAACCGGCTGGCGGCGTGAGTTTTTCAAAGCACCCCCGGCACAAGATAAAAATACCGGAGCCAACTGATTTATGAAACGGATTGCTTCACAGACCTCCCTGGGTGTAACCCTTTTGAAAATTATTCTGCCTGTATGCCTGATTGCCCTGGGTGTTACCGGTTTTTGGTACTACAAATCAAAAGTCGTGAAATTCAAACGTAAACCTGCTGTCAAAACAGCTCCGGTGGTCGATATCATGAAAGTGAATCCCAGCCGTGTTACTGCACAGATCCGGGCCATGGGTACGGTTCAGGCGGATCGGGAGGTGGTGATTAAATCCCAGGTGGCCGGCACGGTCATCCAGGTGGCCCCGGAATTTGTCCAGGGGGGATTAATCCGCAAGGGCCAGCTCATGGTCCGGATTGATCCGGCGGACTATGCGCTGGCCGTGAACAAGGCCCAAAGCGCTTTGGCGCAGGCCCAGGCTGATTTTGAAATTGAAAAGGGGCGGCAGCAGATTGCAAGGGAAGAGCTCAAACTCATGTCCATGATGTCGCCCAATGAGGTGCAGGAGACCAGCCTGGTGTTGAGAAAACCCCAGCTTGAACAGGCCGGGGCTGCCGTGGCAAGTGCTCAAAGCGACCTTGAAACGGCCCGCCTCGACCTGGAACGTACCCGGATAATTGCCCCCTTCCATGCGCTGGTGCGATCCAAAGAGGTGGATGCCGGTGCTATGACCGCAGCCCAGGGCGCCCTTGCCACCCTGGTGGACGTGACCTGCTACCAGGTGGAAGTCCAGGTGCCCCTGGATCGCCTGGACCGGATTCGGGTGCATGAAACCAACGGGAGCCCTGTGCGTATTCGTTCCCTTTATGCGGGCCGGGAATGGGATGGACATGTGGTGCGGACCACCGGGGCGGTAACCGAGCAAAGCCGCATGGCAGGCGTCATTATCCGGGTGGATGATCCCTTGGGGCTCGGCCCGGCCAAAGGGCGTCCTGCCATGCTGCTTGATGATCACGTTGAAGCGCTGATTGAGGGCCAGGTTTTTGACAATGTGTTTTCTCTGCCCCGGACCCTGATCCGGGAGGATTCCAGTTTGTGGATATATAAGGACGGGCGCCTGGAGATCCTTAAGGTGGCACCCGTGTGGATTGAAAATGACCGGGTGTTCATCCAGTCCGGACTTTCCCCTGGTGATCTTGTGGTCTGCTCTGATCTTTCCGCGCCTGTCTCGGGCATGGCCGTGACCCTTGCTTTGGGGGAGAGCCGGTAATGCCTGAACATGATCCTGGTTTTTCCGGTCCTGCACGGCAGGGTCCAAGAGGTGCCATGGCCTGGATGGCTGGCAACACCGTGGCTGCCAATCTCCTCATGGCGATTTTCCTTGTGGGTGGTCTTTTTATGGCATTTAACATCAAGCAGGAAGTGTTCCCCGAATTCTCCATGGATTCGGTGAGTATTTCGGTGTCCTATCCCGGGGCCAGCCCCGAAGAGGTGGAGTCCGGTATTATTCTGGCTGTGGAAGAGGCGGTGCGGGACCTTGAAGGCATTGATGAAATTACCTCCCAGGCCTCGGAAGGCCGTGCGTCGATCACCATAGAAGCCCTGGACGGTGCTGATGTCACCCGGTTGTGGCAGGAGATCAAAAGCGAGGTCGACCGGATTGAGACCTTTCCGGATGAGGCTGAAGATCCGGTAATCGCCATTACCTCCCGGCAGCGGGAAGTGGTGCGTCTGGCCCTTTACGGGGATGCCCCGGAAACCACCATGCGGGATCTTGCCGATGATATCAGGGACAGGTTTTTGTCCGATCCTGAAATTACCCAGGTGGAACTGGAAGGCGTCAGGGAGCGTGAAATCGTGGTGGAGATCTCCACCAATACCCTGCGGCGCTACGGCATGACCCTGTCCGATGTGGCGGATGCCGTCTCCACGGCTTCGGTGGAACTGGGCGGCGGCGCCATCAAGTCCGGGGGCGGAGATATCCTGCTGCGCATCAAATCCCGGAAAGACTATGCCCGACAATATGCAAAACTGCCCATTTTCACCCGGGAAGACGGCTCCCAATTGGTTTTGTCCGATATCGCCAAAGTAAGCGAAGGATTTGAGGATTCGCAGTCCTGGGCTTCATTTAACGGCAAGCGGGCCGTTACCATTGCTGTTTACCGGGTGGGAAAACAGACCCCCACCAAGGTGGCGCAAGCCACCAAAAAGATGCTGGAAAGCATTAATGAGGAGTTGCCAGAAGGGATTCATTTGAGCATTGTCAGGGACTTGTCCATGGTTTTTACCCAAAGGGCGGATCTTTTGCTGAGTAACGCCTATATGGGACTTGCCCTGGTCTTTTTGTGTCTTGCCCTGTTCCTTGAGATTCGTCTGGCTTTCTGGGTCAGCATGGGTATTCCCGTTTCATTTTTAGGCTCCTTTATCTTTTTGTCCGCAGCCGATTTCACCATCAATATGGTAAGCATGTTTGCCTTTATCGTGACATTGGGCATTGTGGTGGACGATGCCATAGTGGTGGGGGAAAATATCTATTATTGTCGGCGCCAGGGCATGGGGTTCCTGGATGCCGCCACCCAGGGAACAAAAACTGTTGCTGTTCCTGTTTTTTTTTCGGTAGCCACCAATATGGTCACCTTTATGCCCATCATGTACATCCCGGGTGAAATGGGGAAGATTTTTAAAACCATGCCTCTGGTGGTGGCGGCGGTGTTTGGTGTCTCTTTGATCGAAAGTCTGTTTATCCTGCCGGCCCATTTAAACCACCGCAGCCGCCCTTTGTTTTTTCCTTTGAATGTTCTCGAAGCGTGGCAGGCAAGGTTTTCTGAACAGTTTGAAACCATTGTCAAATCTGTGTACGGCAGGCTGATGTCTGTGCTGCTTTCCTGGCGGTATACGGTTGTTACCCTGGGACTCGCCCTGCTGCTGATCACCTTCGGATATGTAAAATCCGGAAAAATGGGTATGGTTCCGTTTCCCAAGGTCGAGTCCGATTACGCCTTCTGTGAGATTTACCTGCCCTATGGCACGCCTGAAAGCAAGGTGCGTGAAGTGGAATCCCATCTGGTGGCATCAGCTGAAAAGACCGTTGCTGAAAATGGTAAAGAAGCTTTGTCCACGGGGATTTTTTCCCAGGTCGAAGAGAACCATATCGAAATGAGGATCTATCTGACCGATCCCGAGGTGCGTCCGATATCCACCTCCGAGGTGACCCGGATTTGGCGGGAAAAAAACGGCGTGGTTTCAGGCATTGAGACCATTACCTTTGAATCGAACCGGGGCGGTCCCGGTTCCGGTAAAAGTCTGACTGTTTCCCTGAGCCACAGGGATACGGATACCCTGAACCGGGCCGGTGAGGACCTTGCCCGGCATCTGGCTGAATATCCCATGGTATCGGACATTGATGACGGATCTGCCCAGGGAAAACGGCAGTTCGATATCACCCTGACCCCTGCCGGCCACCGCATGGGGCTGACCCCGAGAACCATTGCCGTCAAAATCCGGAATGCTTATCAGGGCGTTGAGGCCGTAAAAAATCAGCGCGGAAGAAACGAGGTTACGGTACGGGTGCGCCTGGCCGAAGGCGAACGTATTTCCGAAACCGCATTTGAAAATTATGTGCTCAATACCCCCAATGGAGAGATCATGCTTCGGGATGCCATTGAAACGGTCAAGGGCCGGGCCTACACACAGATCAACCGGACCAACGGACGGCGTGAAATTCTGGTGACGGCCAATGTCAACCCGCAGTCGTTGTCTGAAAATATTGTCCAGAACATGGAGCAGAAGATCCTGCCGTCCCTTGTGAGCCGGTATCCGGGCCTGTCCTACGAGTTCAAAGGTGAACAGGAAGATGTCAAAGAGAGCGTGGGGGCCCTGGTCAAAGGTCTGGCTCTGGCGTTATTCTGTATCTTTGCGCTTCTGGCCATCCCCTTTAAGAGCTATTTTCAGCCGTTGATTATTATGTTATGCATCCCCTTCGGAATGATAGGGGCCGTGGCCGGCCATCTTATCATGGGATATTCCCTTTCCGTTATGAGTCTGTTCGGCATTGTGGCCATGTCCGGTGTCGTGGTCAACGACTCTTTGGTACTCATTGATTTTTCCAACCGGCTGGTACGCGGGGGGATGCCTATGGCGGCTGCAATCAGGGCTGCAGGGATTCAGCGCTTCAGGCCTATTCTGTTGACCACGTTAACCACCTGCGGGGGACTGGCACCGATCATCACGGAAACGTCTCGTCAGGCAAAGTTTCTTATTCCCATGGCCATCTCCCTGGGATTCGGTATTTTTTTTGCCACACTGATTACTTTGGGGCTCGTGCCCTGTCTTTATCTCATATTAGAGGATATTAAAGGGCTCTTTAAACATGAGGATAGCGGTCATGGCTAAAGTGGCGCTTTGTGCCTGTCCGGATTATAATCCGGACAATGTGGCATCTGCAGTGGACCGGGCCGTGACGTTGTGCGGGGGCATGGAAAGGTTTGTCCGTCCTGGACAGTGTGTGCTGCTCAAACCAAATATGCTCAGTGCCGCGCCTTTGGAACGGCGGGTGACCACGGACCCGGCTGTCGTGCGTGCCGTGGGAAAACTTGTGTTAAAGGCGGGTGGGCGGATCATTATCGGCGACAGTCCTGCCATTGACAAGGTCTCCCGTATTTCCCGGGTTAACGGCATCAAGGAGGTGGCTGTTGAGCTCGGGGCAGATCTGATTGAATTTTGTCGGCCCACCCTGGTTAAAACCCCTCGGGGTTCGATATACCATGCCCTGGAGCTTGAAGAGACGGTCTTGAACGCTGATGTGGTCATCAATCTTCCCAAGCTGAAGACCCATTGCATGATGCTTTTAACCATGGGGGTTAAAAATCTTTTTGGCGCCGTGGTGGGTCCGCGTAAAAGCCAGTGGCATATGCATGCCGGGACAGACCGGATCATGTTTGCCGATCTTTTACTGGATATCTGCCGCACGCTCAAACCGGCCCTGACCATCCTTGACGGTGTCTGGGGCATGCAAGGCCGGGGGCCTAATAACGGCACCCCCTGCCATTTAGGCTTTCTGGCCGCCTCCTGTGATCCCCTGGCCATGGATCTGGCTATAGCGCCTCTGCTGGGAGTTCATCCGGCAAGTTTTCCGTTGTATAATGCGGCCGTCCGCAGGGGCCTTGCCAGATCTGATGGTTCTGGTACGCAGATGCTTGGCGACGACCCCAAGGCGATATTTCCCAAAGATTTTCAATTGCCGGTACTGGAATCGGTCATGCCGATGCCCGGATTTCTCTCCGGACTGATACGCAGGCACCTGACATCCCGGCCTGTCCAGGACCCTGATCTGTGCCGGGACTGCGGAAAATGCGCAGCGGTCTGTCCGCCGGAAAGCCTTCGGTTTGTGGCGGCGCACCGGGCCGTCATTGATCATTTGACCTGTATCCGCTGTTATTGCTGCCAGGAGGTCTGCCCGGCTGACGCCATTCATTTTAAAACCGGCGCGCTGGTGGGCATTGTCGAGCGGTTGCGTGCCGTAATGCCTTATTGATCATCCGGTACATCAGGCAGATACCTTTTTTCAGCAGTATGGCGTGCTCAATATGCTCAAAAAAGGGGCAAAGGAATGGATGCCGTTATCGAAAATATGCTTTCATGGCCTATAACTATATGGGATTTTTATAGGATTTTTAAATTGAGTGTTGCACTCTTCGACTGGAAATGTTTACCCCCCAAATATCTTTATTCTCCTTTTTGTGCCAACCTTTTGCATATAATGTTTGGATAATATTTTTTTTTCATGCTATACCGACTTGTACAATCCGTTAGTTTAACAAAACAATAACAAAAAAGGATAACAATAATGAAGGATGAGAACAATAAGCTCACAACCAATGCTGGGGCTCCGGTACCGGACAATCAGAACGTCATGACCGCTGGTCCTCGCGGCCCTCAGTTGCTTCAGGATGTCTGGTACCTGGAAAAAATGGCCCATTTTGATAGAGAGGTAATTCCCGAGCGACGGATGCACGCTAAGGGTTCCGGAGCTTATGGAACCTTCACCGTAACCCACGACATCACCCAATATACCCGCGCCAAGATCTTTTCTGAGATCGATAAAAAAACTGAATTGTTTGCACGCTTTTCCACCGTGGCCGGAGAACGGGGTGCTGCAGACGCAGAACGTGATATTCGTGGTTTTGCACTTAAATTTTACACCGAGGAAGGCAACTGGGATATGGTGGGGAATAATACGCCGGTCTTCTTTTTACGCGATCCTCTCAAATTTCCAGACCTTAACCATGTCGTACATCGTGACCCTCGCACCAACCTCCGCAGTGCTAAAAACAACTGGGATTTTTGGACTTCCCTGCCCGAGGCATTGCATCAAGTGACAGTTGTTATGAGTGATCGCGGAATTCCAGCAAGCTTCCGCAATATGCATGGATTCGGCAGTCATACATTCAGCTTTATTAACGCTAAAAACGAGCGTTACTGGTGCAAATTTCATTTCCGCACCCAACAGGGCATCAAAAACCTAACCGATAAGGAAGCTGAAGCAGTAATCGGGAAATGTCGTGAAAGCAATCAACGCGACCTATACTACAGTATTGAGAATGGAGAATTCCCGCGCTGGACCATGTTTGTCCAGATTATGACCGAAGAAGAGGCCACCAAGCTTCCTTACAATCCTTTTGATTTGACGAAAGTCTGGTACAAAAAGGATTTTCCGCTAATTGAGGTTGGTTTTTTTGAGCTTAACAAAAACCCAGAGAATTATTTTGCTGAAGTCGAGCAATCGGCTTTCAATCCAGCCAGTGTGGTGCCGGGGATTAGCTTCTCGCCAGATAAGATGCTCCAGGGCAGACTTTTCTCCTATGGAGATACACAACGCTACCGGTTAGGTGTCAATCACCATCTGATCCCGGTAAACAAAGCCCGTTGTCCCTTCCATAGTTACCACCGCGACGGTCAAATGCGGGTGGACGGCAATTATGGTTCAACCCTTGGCTACGAGCCAAACAGCTATGGTGAATGGCAAGAACAGCCAGACTTCTCCGAGCCGCCTCTGGCATTGAGCGGTGCGGCAACTCACTGGAACGCGCGCGAGGATGACAGTGATTACTATACCCAGCCTGGAAAGCTTTTTCGCTTGATGAGTAAGGAGAAACAGGAGGTTCTGTTTGGCAACACTGCCCGTGCAATGGACGATGCACCGGAGATGATTAAAATCCGGCATATCGGCAACTGTTTGAAGGCCGATCCGGCGTACGGAGAAGGAGTGGCCAAGGCACTGGGCATTTCGTTGGACAAAGTTCCAAAATAGATAAACAGCAGCTATAATGGCCCCTGCTTTTTCAATAATGGATTGTAGTTGTTGGTATTCTTGAATATCAACAACTGCTTTACTTGTTTGAGAGATTCTTAGAGAGTTGGTTGATTTACTACTCCTTCGGTGCATCAAAAGAGCTGTCAGCCGGGACATGATAAAGATTTCGAATAAGACAATCAATGGTGTCAGGCATATATTTAACCCACAGCTTGATGGGCACATCCTCGTACTCAGGGGAAGATGGCGCAAGGCAGAGCGTAAGCATGTAGTTCATCAGATACCGAATGTTGGTAGCCAGGTGAGAGTTATATTCGCGATTGGCACGCTGGGTAAGTATCCGCTCTTCATGCATGCTTTTGCCGATTTCTGATTCGATAAAATCATTGAAATTACAAATGATAAGTTCGAGGTGCACCTGATCCTCACCGGCCGTTAGAAATGTGTTGTATCGATGATGGATCTGGTCCAGGTCGAATCCGCGTTTGCTCATGATTTCAGCATACCTGCCGGAAGGCGGGTGGTTTTGAAGCAGCTCTCGAGGCAGATCATAGGCAATACGAAGATTAATTGCATTGTAGATACCTTTGTGTTCTTCTTTTTCTATAAGGGTACAACCCTTTAATGCGTTGATGGTTTCAATAAACCGGGAGTGCCGATCCTGCTCCACAATAACCTTGACCCCCACAATGTCAGGGATCGAAAGCAGCGGCAGTTCCGACTCGATTGTTCCAAGTCGGATACTTTTGATGAGCCGCCGTTCAGCATGACTGAACTCATCAATCATTATATTCTCAGGTGTAACCAGCTGTTCTTTCTGAGCGATGCCTAAACGATCGGCGCGTTCAACGGCAAGGTCATCAGCATGCTCGCGGATTCGTTCGAACAAAAAATCAACAATCCGGCGGCTGCCCTTTTCAGCAATCCTCCGGAACCGTTTGATCCGCGTCGTGCCGATAAAGACAGGCACATCCTGCCCCTCGTAATAATAGATCTTCCCGTCAAAGGGGGTCTCTCTGTAAAAATCTTCAGGATACCTGTGATATCGATCGATTAGCCTGGTGATGCGGGGCGTGGTATAGGCTGGATGTTTCACTGCGAAATCCTTGAGCATCCCTTTGGTCTTTGCGGAAAAGCTCAAGCAATCCTTGCCGTAGAAGCGTCTGGCCAACTCCTTGGTAAAAAATTCAACCCAGATCCTCGCAATATAAGAGTTGAAATTTATAATTTCCTTAAGTTGCTTGACATCCGTGGACATGGGCCGATTGACCATCCAGCGTGAAACAATCTGGGCCAGTGTCATCCGATGTATGAAACTTTCTAAAAAAAGCATATCTATCCATATATCAATGGGTTGGTGTACAACGATAATATTATTATAAAATAATCTAATTATACACACAGATCAATTAAAGAGAAAAATTTTTTCAAATTGAATCTGGCTGATCATCCGGCTGAAGATATCCGGAATGATTGGAATAATTGGGGTCAGAGTAAAATTAAGCGTTGAATTCACTCAAGAATGATGCTAAACAATTATCCATGGCTCGATTACAGCGCATAGCACCCAAAGACATCCCCATCCATATCATCCAGAGGGGCAACAACCGGCAGGTTTGTTTTGGATCGGATGCCAATCATGCAGCTTTTGCCGAATGGGTGAAAGAATATTCACAAAAATACCATGTTGATGTGCATGCATGGGTGATGATGACCAACCATGTTCATTTGCTGTGCACGCCCCGCAAAGAAAATGGTATCAGTCAAATGATGCAGGATCTGGGACGTCGTTACGTTCGATATTTTAATTATGAATACAAGCGCACCGGAACCCTTTGGGATGGGCGTTATAAATCCTGTCTGATACAATCCGACAGGTATTTGCTTGAAGTTTACAGGTATATTGAACTCAACCCTGTCCGAGCCGGGATTGTTTCAAATCCTAAGGATTATCGATGGTCGAGCTACCGGATCAATGCACTGGGAAATGTTTCGGATTTATGTATTCCCCACCCTGAATATTTGAACCTTGGGAGGGATTCAGACAAACGCCGGAAGAACTATCGTGAACTGTTCAAGCATCATTTCAGCGACACTGTATTAGAACAAATCCGAAAGGCAACCAACAAGGGGATGATTGTCGGCAATGATCAATTCTGTAAAGAAATCGAAGCCTTAACCGGCCGGCGCGTTAAGGAAAAGAAAAGAGGAAGGCCGGTTGGGTGGCGGAAGCCAAAGATTTAATTTACTCTAACCCCCAATTAATTCAAAAATGGATAAAAGAAATATGGAAAAAATATATATGGTTGGTTTAATAAGCTCATTCTTGCTAATGGGGTGTGCTGGGATTATACCTGATCTGGGTGTAAATAATGGCAAATTGACACCATGCCCTAAAACACCAAACTGCGTTAACAGTCAGGCGATTGGTGAAAAATGTTATATTCAGCCTATTGACTACACTGGTGTACAGCAGAAGGCGAGATTTAATCTCCTGCAGGTACTTGAATCTGAACACCAGGCAAAGATATTGATGGCTCAAGAAAATTATATTAGAGCGGAGTTCAAGTCAACTTTTTTTGGATTTGTTGATGACGTGGAGTTTTATTTTTCGGAAGCGCAAACCAGTGAGAAGGTCATTCATATTCGATCCGCTTCACGTGCTGGATATACCGACTTCGGTATCAATCGAAAACGAATTGAGCGGATTCAAAGTAAATTAAAACAGGCCCAATGATTCGAACGATATTCTTAAGCTTATAAACGTTCCCACCCGACCGCGCTCTTGATTAATGAAGAAAACTAAACAATAACCATGAATAAAAAAGAGGTCTGTCCCCTATTTTCCACCCTGCTTTCCACAAATCAGCGGCCCAAGAATTTAAATACAACCGCAGCGGCAAGTGACACACATGCGCTCATCAAAAAGAGACGGGCGCCATATGCCTCATACAAATAGCCGTTCAGCAAAAATTCCCAGCACGCCGAAATATATAAAATACTGGGTTTTCAGTATCAGGTATAACGATTTATTATGGCTCATGTGTGCCTACAAGTCCGGTGGAAGCAGAAAATTTTTCAGGCTGTTTAAATACATATCAAACCCCTTAATAAAAATATCGTTGTGATTTGCGCCGGGGATCATCAAAAGGTCTTTGTCTGCAGACGGGCAAAGGTTATAAAGCACTTCTCCTTGTGAAAAGTCTATAATATGGTCAAACTGTGCATGAATAATTAAAAGCGGTTTGTTCCAATGCTTGATTTTATCGGCATTGCCGAATCCTTGTGATTCCTGAAAACCGATCATGTCAGGATCAAGCCCAAGGGTTTTCAAAAGCGGGGCTGCATGGGCAAATCCGCTTTCGATGATCAGCCTGTCAATGCTGTCCTGGCGGGTGGCAGCCAACTCCAGAGCCGATGCACTCCCAAGGGAACGGCCCATAACAGTAAGAGAACCTGTGAAATTGATATTTTTAAGTTCGTTAACGACAAAATCCAGAATTGTGTGGCAGTCCAGAAGCATTGAAAAGACCGTGGGCGAGCCTGAGGATTTACCGTATCCCCGGTAATCCACCACCAGGAAGTTGATGCCCATACGGTTGAAAATGGGGCCAAGATCATCATAGTCGGATACGATCTCGCCATTGCCGTGAAAGAAAAGGATGTTGGGAAATGACGGATCTCCGAGGTGAAAGGCCGCTCCGACTTCAATATCCTGATCAACCGGAATAAAATGCTCCTTTTCGGAAACTGCCTTTTCCGAAGTATCACGCCTTGGGTGAAACAAAAATTCAAGCACCTGGGGCTGATCCAGGGCCTCGTATGGATTGGTATGACTTTTTTCCATTGGATTCTCCTTGTCTGTCTCTTTTGCAGGGTTTCTCTTAACATTATTTAAACCTGACTTTTACTTAACTTAACCGAAAAAATGGCCTAAGACAATTATTGGGGTGCGACGTCGGTCGTTTCAGGGGCTTGTTAGGCGAATGAAGGTTATGCTAAGTATTTGCTGTATTCAAAAAAAATTCACAATAAAGAGGAGACCTGATGACCAGTCAAATACCTACACGTGACGCAGCCTTGGCGCTTCTAAAAAAATACAACACGAGCGAGAGCCTTATCAAACACGCATTTGCCGTCGAAGCTGTGATGCGTTACATGGCCGGAAAATATAGTGAGGATAAAGATACATGGGGTATTGTGGGCTTGATCCACGACCTTGATTATGAGCGGTTTCCTGATCAGCACTGCAAAAAGACCGAAGAAATTTTAAAGGAAAACGATTGGCCCAAGGATTTGATCCGTGCCGTGGTCAGCCATGGATGGGGTATTTGCACGGATGTTAAGCCCGAAAGCACCATGGAAAAAGTGCTTTTTGCCGTTGACGAGCTTACCGGCCTGGTGGCAACTTCGGCGTTGGTGAGGCCGTCAAAGAGCGTCATGGACATGAAAGCCAAATCGGTCAAGAAAAAGTGGAAAGACAAAAGATTTGCGGCGGGCGTTGATCGATCAATTATCCAGAAAGGCGCCGATATGTTGGGGGTTGAATTGGGCGACCTGATTACGGATACGATCATGGGAATGCGTGAGGTTGCCGTTGAGATAGGGTTGAAAGGAGACGACTAATATGGAGTGCAAGCAAGATAAAGCCAGGGAAAGGGATCTATTATTGACCCTTGATGGAGATTTTAACAGCTGAAATGAACCGAATTTAAATTTTTCAAACTGATGGAATCAATGGAACAGACATCATGTCGCGATTGCCATGTTGGGTACGGATGTGCTTACCATCAAGCCGGGGCGCCGGAAACTTTTGGTCCGGGCTTGGGCAGGAGGAAACGAGACCGTTTGGCAGCGGTCAGTACTTAATTGTTGGCTGAACATATCCTGGCAACGGTGTTATTTCCCTGTACTTTCAACTGAGTAGATTCGACGTGTCTCTGAGGGATATTGTAAAAAGGGGATAGATTGTCGGTCGATCCGGTTCTACGGGCCGGACCACTGTCCCTCACCTGCATGTGTATATATCTGTACAGAGGCAATTGGTAGATCCGGTGCCATTGTTTGAGGATACAAGCGATCAATTATTCCGGTGAGACGCGTTTGGGTCAGATGCGATTGTGACTTGCCTACATGTACTTTTGAGAGGACTGATAAATGACAACTGATCTATTCCGGAAAACCTCTGAAATTATTTCCCAGGGAAAAGCCTGTGTTTTGGTCACCGTGGTGGAAAAGGAAGGAAGCGGGCCCATGACCGTGGGCAAAAAGATGCTTGTTCAGGACGATGGTTCCTCGGTGGGTACCGTGGGCGGAGGGGCTCTGGAATATGAAGCCATGGATGTGTCAAAGCAGATTTTAAAGGATCGTCAAAGTCGCCTTGTATCCTATCGTCTTCAAGAGGGAACCGTTGAAGAAGGCCTCAAAACCGTGCCTATGGTTTGTGACGGGAGGGCTAAGCTGTTTTACGAATACCTTTTCGGCGGCGAATGCGTCTATATTTTCGGTGGCGGGCATGTGGGCCGAGCCCTGGTCCGACAATTAGGGTTGCTGGGTTATCACATTATCCTTGTGGATGACAGGGAGGATGTTTTTCCGGAGCTGCCCGAGGCCGGGCAGTGTATTCATGAGTCTTTTCAATCCTATGCCCGCAGAGCACCCATTGATGAGTCCAGCTATGTTATTATCTGCACCCCTTCCCATGCAAATGATTATGATGTAGCCCGGGCCTTATTAGATAGGGGCGTGCGTCCCTGCTATCTGGGCATGCTCGCTTCGTCTGCTAAAAAAGCCGATTTTATCGCCCGCATTGAAAAAGAGTATGGAAAGGATGTGGATCTTTCCCATCTTTACAGCCCGGTGGGGTTGGACATCGGAGGGGCTTCTCCCGAAGAGATCGCTCTATCCGTTGCCGCAGAGATAAGCGCCTTTAAATACAGGAAAAATAAAATTCGTCATATGAGGGACCGGTGAGTTTGACAGCATTATACAAAGGCCATTTTATCGACACGCCCACACCGGGTCAATTCAGGGTGAGAAAAGATGCTGTCGCTATTGTTGAGGATGGGAAACTCCTCTCCCTCGAGAGGGACGTACCGGCTCGGTTTTTGTCTCTTCCTGTAAAGGACTTGGGAGCGGGGGTAGTTATTCCTTCTTTTATTGATCTCCATGTCCATGCGCCCCAGCATATGCAGATGGGGGTCGGGTTGGCTCTCGGATTGCTCGATTGGCTGGAAAATCATACGTTTCCCCGGGAGTCCCGCTTTGCCGATGAAGCGTATGCCCGGGCGCTTTATCCCTTGTTTGCCGCCGAACTTCTGCGGCATGGCAGCCTCCGGTCTGTGGTTTACGGTACGGTTCATTTGGAATCGACCCTGATTCTGGCGCAAGCCCTGGAAAAGGCCGGACTGATTGCTTTTGTGGGCAAGGTTAACATGGATCGGAATGCGCCCGATGATCTTAAGGAGACCTCCGAAGCCTCCTTCAAAGGCAGTGAAGAATTCTGCCGGAGATTGCCGGGACAGGGCAGGGTCCGGCCCATAGTTACCCCTCGTTTTGCGCCGAGCTGCACGAAAAAGCTCATGAAAGAGCTGGGCCGGCTCTCTCAAAGGTTGAATCTGCCGGTCCAGTCTCATCTTGCCGAAACCCTCACCGAAGTTCAATGGGTCTCCCAGCTCTTCCCCGAAAGTCGCAGCTATACCGATGTGTATAATGACTGCGGCCTCTTGGGGCCGGCGAGTTTGATGGCCCACGCCATATTTTTAAATGATGAGGAGATCAATTTAATCATGGAGCGGGAAGCCACACTGGTTCACTGCCCCAGCGCCAATATCAATTTGGGCAGCGGCATCATGCCTATGGGGCGCTATTTGGACACGGGTGTCAACCTGGGGCTGGGCTCCGATGTGGGCGCCGGGCACACCCTTGCCATGTATCGGTCGGTTGTTCAAGCGGTACAGGCTTCCACGCTGCTTCGGATTTTGCGGCCCCAAGAGAATCACAGAGCGGTAACCCTTTCGGAAGCCTTTTATTTGGCCACCATGGGAAATGGTAAATTTTTCACCCGCCAGGGATGGGTGCCTTGCGGTGCCTTTGAGCCGGGCATGAGTTTTGACGCCCTTGCCATTGATATGGGACTGCCTGAAGCGGTAGATTTGTCTCCCCTCAATCAATTGGAGCGGTTCCTTTACGCCGGGGACGACAGGCATATTAAAATAAGGATTTTAGCAGGTAGGCAATTATGAAAAAAAGCTGTCGATTTATTTTAAATGACAAAGAGATGGACCTTTGCCTGTCGCAGGGCCGGTCGGTCCTGGATCTTCTGAGAAAAGATTTGGGACTGTACGGAACCAAAGAAGGCTGCCGGGAAGGTGAGTGCGGCGCCTGTACAGTGATACTGGGACGATTCCCCCTGGTTGGCTACCGGCCCATGCCTTCCTGTCTTATGCCGGCAGGACAGATCAGCAACACCCATCTTGTGACCATAGAGGGACTTCAGGGGGAGAGACCCAATCGACTCCAGCAAGCCTTTATCAATCAGGGCGCGACCCAGTGCGGATTTTGTACCCCCGGATTCATCCTCTCCCTCACCGGTTATCTTCTGGAGGGGAGGACCGTTACCCTCCAGGACGCTGTGGATGCCCTGGACGGCAATATCTGCCGATGTACCGGCTACGGATCCATTCGCCGGGCCGTGGCGCAGACCGTTGAACCTTTGTTGGGTAAGGTTCCTTCCCTTCAGGGACTGATTGAACTGGACCTGCTTCCTGCCTATTTTGCCACGATCCCCCAGAGACTTGCCAAGCTGAGAGGTAACTGCCTGGCTGATTCGCCGGATTTGACCTTTGAGGGGTTTGAAAAAGATCGGCTTCTTATTGCGGGGGGCACCGATCTGTATGTTCAACAGGGAGACGCCCTGAATAAGTCGAAACCCCGGTTCCTCATACCCGAATCCGAGCCTATCCGGGTAAAGGAGGGGATGATAGAAATCCCCGCATCAGCCACCATGGAGCAGTTGATGCGAGATCCTCACTTAATTGATCAATTTCCCGGGTGGCATGAAAAGCTGATAGTCATGGCTTCCCATATTATACGGAATCGGGCCACTATAGGGGGCAATCTGGTCAATGCCTCACCCATTGCGGACTGTGCCGTTCTTCTCCTCGCCTTGGATGCCCAAATCCAATTGGTTTCGTCCACAGGTTTCCGACGTCGACTGCCTCTAAGGGAGTTCTTTCTGGGCTATAAAGAGTTGAACCTCAACAGCGATGAGCTTGTGGAATCCCTCTTGGTGACAAAACAGGATGGCACCCAATTATGGAACTACGCCAAGGTGAGTAAGCGAAAACGTCTGGATATCGCCGGCTGCAACTCTGCGGCGGTTTTTACCGTTAATAACCAGGCATTGGCTTCTGTCGGTTTGGCTTTTGGCGGTGTGGCACCCATCCCTTTTACAGCGCGCCAGACCATGGCGTGGCTTAGGGAAAAACCCCTGACCAGGGAAACATTTCTGGGCTCCATGGAAGTCCTGCAGGAGGAGATCAGTCCCATAGACGATATTCGGGGGAGTGCCGAGTATAAAAGGCGATTGGCTTGTGCCCTCATGGCGGATCACTATCTGCACTGTTTTTCCGATACCTGTTCCTACGGCGATTTTGTAAAAGGAGGGGTGCTATGATCAATCCTGATACCACCTATCATGTGATGGGGCTTACCCGCTATGTGGATGACAGGGATTTCCCCGCCCGTGGATTGCACTGTGTTGTCTTCTTCTCTCCCGTAGCCAGGGGAAAAATTCGGGATTTGGATATTTCCGCCGCTCGGAAGGTTCCGGGAGTAGCGTTCATCCTTACCGCCAAGGATATTCCCGGGGAAAATCAGATCGGCGGCATAATTCAGGACGAACTCCTCTTGGCCGAGGATGAGGTGACCTTTGCGGGTATGCCGGTGGCCGCGGTTTATGCCTGGACTGAGGAGGCTGCCCGGGATGCGGTGGGATTTATTAAAATCGACATTGCCGAAGAAACCCCTGTTCTGAATCCGCGGGAAGCCTATAACCGGAATCAATTGATTGCCCCGGTACGATCCTTTACCCTGGGCGATGTGAAAGAGGGCATTGCGTCTGCAGTATATGTCGCCAAGGGAGAGGCCGAATCGGGCGCCCAGGAGCATTTTTACCTGGAGGGCCAGGGCAGCGTAGCGACTCCCTCGGAGGAGGGCAATCTCCATCTGGCTTCCAGTACCCAGGCTCCCACTATGGTGCAGCGATGCGTTGCCAGGGTTTGCGGATTGGCCATGAACAGGATTGAAGTGGATGTTCGGCGACTGGGAGGAGGCTTTGGGGGCAAGGAGATCCAAGCCAATACCTGGGCCTGTTTTGCCGCCCTGGGGGCTCAAAAATCAGGTGTTCCCTGCCGTATGGTTTTAAGACGTTCCGATGATATGCGGGCCACGGGCAAACGGCATCCCTATAGCTCTGATTTTACCCTGGCCCTGGATGGGGCGGGGAAATTTTTGGCCTTCAAGGTTATCTATTATCAGAATGCCGGAGCGGCGGCCGACTTGTCCACTTCTGTTTTGGAAAGAACCCTCTTCCACGCCACCGCATCCTATTATGTACCCAACGTACATGCCACAGCAGCTTCCTGCCGCACCAACATAACCCCTAACACCGCCTTCCGGGGATTCGGTGCTCCCCAGGCCATGTTCGTCTTTGAAGCGGCCATCCGGGAGGCATCCCGAATAAGCGGGATCTGCGTAGAAACACTGCAGCGAAAAAATCTGATTAAAACGGGGGATTGTTTTGCCTATGGCATGGCGGCGGAAAATGCCCGGGCCGAGCGCTGTTGGGACAAGGCATATGTGCATTATGACCTTGAGAAACGGATGCGTGTCATTGACGACGCCCGAAGGAAAGAGAAGAATTCTTCCGGTCAAGTCTCCCGTTACGGCAGAGGGTATGCCCTGATGCCTGTATGTTTCGGCATAAGCTTTACCACCATGTTTTTAAACCAGGCCCGGGCGCATATCCACGTTTACACGGACGGTAGCGTGGGCGTAAGTACGGGGGCTGTGGAAATGGGGCAGGGGGTAAACCACAAAATCCGCGAAATCGTCGCCGAGAGCCTGGGGATCCCTCCTGAGCGGGTTAAGCTCGAATCCACCAATACCACCCGCGTTTCCAATACCAGTCCCACCGCTGCCAGCAGCGGAACTGACCTGAATGGGGCGGCCGCCCTAATGGCCTGTGAGATGATAAAAGAGCGCCTCTTTAAATTTATGGCCGATCAATATCAATGTGTATGGCAGGATTTTTCACTTAGAAACAGCCAGTTATATAGAGAGGAGAAAGCCTGTGGGCTCGGTTGGGAGGATTTGGTGATGCAAGCCTATCGTTCTCGGGTGCAGTTAAGCGCCGAAGCCCACTATTCGACACCGGACCTTCACTTTGATACATCTGTCGAGAAGGGTCGTCCTTTTGCCTACCATACTTACGGAACAGCCTATTTTGAGGCCGAAGTGGACCGCTTACTGGGAACCTACACGATAGAAAAGGCCTATGTGGTGCATGACCTTGGGCGATCTATAAATCCCCTCATTGATCTTGGTCAGGTTGAAGGCGGCATGGTTCAGGGGATTGGATGGGTGACCATGGAAGAGATGCGTTACAGCGAGGCGGGCAGACCACTTACGGCCACTGCGGGAACTTATAAAATGCCTGATATCTCTTCCGCCCCTTTGGATATGAAAGTAAAATTTTTGGAGGGTGCCCATAACGACAGAGCGGTTAAGGGTTCCAAGGCCGTGGGGGAGCCTCCCTTCATGTACGGAATCGGGGCTTTCTTTGCCATAAAGATGGCTGCCGGGAGCGAGAACGCTTCCTATTGTGCGCCCATTACGCCCGAGCGTTTGTTTATGGAATTGAGGGCAGGGGTATAGGGTTAGGTTCTTATGATCATTTTGCTTCAACAATAACAAATTGTTCCGATCAAAAGGAGGAAATTATGATTCCTAAAACAATGAAATCTTTTTTGGAAGATGCTCTATCTGAAAGTGTACGCGAAAAACGGCTGATACAGGACGGTCCTTTCTGCTTCCTGGAGTTCGGACCTTTGGATGTGGACAGCCTTCAGCGGCTGGGCATCCGCGTGGACCGCCTGGGGCCCAGGCTGGTTTCCTGCCTCTGGGACAGGGAAAGCGCCCTTGAAATCGGCGGCTACCTGGTGGTGGACAATTTGGCCATGGGAGCGCCCTCCATGGGGGGCACCCGGATGCTGCCGGATATCACCCCGGATATCATCCATAACCTGGCCCGGGGCATGACCCTGAAAAATGCCGCTGCCGATTTGCCCTTTGGGGGCGGTAAATCCGGGATCGTCTGTCCCGGTGCCATGGACAAAAAAGAGCGAAAAGAGATTATCAAGGGGTTTGGCCGACTGATCAAGCGATATAAGGATATCTACATCCCGGGACCGGATGTGGGGACCAATGACCAGGACATGAAAATTTTCGCCATTGAAAACGGGATTGATAACGTGGTTTCCAAGCCGGCGGACATGGGCGGGAACCGGATTGACGAACTGGGCGCAGCCGCCAAGGGGGTGGTTGCGGCGTTCAATGCCCTGGTAGAGCATCTTCCCCGCCTCAGGGAACTGCCCCAGTTTAAAACTATGGAGATCCCCCCTGTCGGGGAACTGGATGTACTCATCCAGGGATTCGGGGCCGTAGGGGCAAATACTGCAAGGCTCTTCCATGAGAACACCCGCAACTACCGGCCCAGGATAAAGGGCATCAGCGACGCCACAGGCTATCTGCTCAATCCGGACGGTCTGCCCTGGTCCCAATTGTTCAGTATGTGGAAAACCCTGGGGACCGTTGCCGGGGCTTATTACCACGAACGGATCATGCACGGTGAGGACCCTGTGGGTCATAGAACCGTCTTTTCCAACAACCCGGACAACCTGCTCACCGAGTCGGCCTTCTGCCTGATTCCGGCTTCCCCCGTGTTTAATTACCTGGACGTTTCCCCTATAACTAACCCTTCCATGACCTGCGACCGGATGGGCAAATGGCAAATGATTGTGGAAGGGGCCAATACCTATTCCCCGGATCCGGCCCGGAAAGCCCAGCGTCGACGGATGGAGCGTCATGTTTTTCGGGACAGGGGGATCCTCATTGCTACCGATTACCTGGTCAATGCAGGAGGGGTCATCTATGCGGCCCATGAAAGGATCATTCCTACCCCCCGCCACCTCTATATTCCAAAGGAGCTTCTGGGTGACCCCGGTGGAATCCAGGGGTGGCTGGACAAGCACCGCACTGAATTCCAACGCCTGGCGGAACAGCGGCAGAAGGCCGCCCTGGAAAAGCTGGAAACCGTTATTCCCGCCAATATGAAAGAACTCATCCAGGGGCTGTGCCAGGACGGGGACAGTCTGCCCTGTGAAGTGGCGGAAAAGATATCGGTACGGCGGATTGCATCAAAAGAAAAATCCAAAACCGCCAGGGATGTTATGGCTCCGGCGCCCGTCATCGGCCTGGACAAGCAGATAAGAGATGCCGCCGAACTTCTGGTGGAGAGCCATGTATCTATTGTTACTGTGGTATCGGAAAAGGGCCGGCCCATCGGTATCGTGACCAACTGGGACATCACCCGGGCTACAGCCCTGAAACTGCCCATGGATGCGCCCTTGACAAAAATCATGACTACGGACCTGGTGTCAACCGGGCCGGACACCAGTATCCTCAACTGCATCCGGATACTGGAGAACCATGAAATTTCAGCCATGCCCGTGGTGGATGAGAACCGGGTCCTGGGCATTATTTCGGGGGATATCCTGGCCAGGAAAACCTTGTTCCGCCTGCTTCAGACAGAAGGCTGAAGACTGGAGATCAATCCTCCGGGCGCTATCTAAAATGCTGCAAATCGGGTGATCCCCGCGTCTTTAGCCTCTTTGACAGCTTTGTTGAATTCAGTCACAGAGACGCGCCTTGCTAATTCTTTCACGTGGAGCGCCTTCCCACAAGGGCGATATTGATCCATGATGTTGACATAGGTGTTTTTTGAGACATGGTTGGCAATAAATGACATCACCTCCCCGGTCCCGGCCATCCCGGAGGGCATGACCAGGTGTCTGAGCAGTAACCCCCGTGTGGCAATACCGTTTTCGTCAAGCTGCAGATCGCCAACCTGTCGATGCATTTCGACAACGGCTTTTGCGGCTATTTGGGGATAATCCGGCGCATTGCAGGTCTGTTCGGAAATAGCCGGATCCCAAAATTTAAAATCCGGCATATAAATATCGATCACTCCCTCCAGCAGTTTTAACGTTTCCACCTTGTCGTATCCGCTGGAGTTGTATACCAGGGGTATCCTTAATCCCCCGTCAATGGCCATGTCAAGGGCAGACAAAATCTGTGGCACCACATGGGTGGGGGTCACAAAATTAATGTTATGGCAACCGTTATTCTGCAGGATCAACATCATGCCGGCCAACTGCCCGAGTCCACACTCCTCTCCGTTTCCCTCGTGACTGATATCGTAATTCTGGCAAAAATTACATTTCAAGTTACAGTGGGTGAAAAAAATGGTGCCTGAGCCAAAAGCCCCGACCAATGGCGGTTCTTCTCCAAAGTGGGGATTGAAACTGGAAACAACCGCTTCTTCACCGGTAGAACACTCACCCAACTCCCCGGAAAGACGGTCGACCTTACACGCTCTAGGACAAAGCTCACAGGATTTTAACAGATGTCGCGCTTTATTGATTTGATCCCGGAGTAGTCCTTTCTCTTTGGTCTCAATATAGGCTGCTTGAAAGGCTGACATTGCATGCTCCTTTTCTTTCTGTTGTCAATATATGAAACTGCAAAACAGAATCACTATTTCCATATTGAGAACCATCCTAACCGTATCAGCAAAATAATGCAATTTTTTGGATTCCAGCCTTTTCTGGGAGTGTCAGGCAGACACCTTCCCGGCAGCGATTTGTGCCAGTTTAAAAAACAGTGCCCTGGCATCTGCCAGGTCTTTTTCATCCGGGTGCTTGGCGGCCTCTTCAAGTCTGGCCCTGCGTTCCGGGGTCATGCTGTGATGGGCGTCCATCATTTTTGTTTCCATTATTTTAATTAAAGCCGGGTCCACCTTGCCCTGGCATAGAAATTCTCCCAGGATTTCATTGCCCTTTACAAGTGCTCTTGCATTTTTCAGGCACTGCCGCGCATGATCAGAATCGGGATAGGCGCCAAGGGTACCGAACAAGCCGCTCTTTTCCGTTGCTACGGGCGTGCCCCCAAGACCGGCATGCACAACGGATTTTTTCTTAAATGCGCCGGTGAGCGGATTATCGCAGATTTCAGCGAGATAATGGCGGTCAAAAGAAGTTTCGCCAAAGGGTTCCATCAGTTTGAGTTTTGCGTTGGCGTCCTGAGGGGGCGTGGTGATTTCCTGTTTCATGGTTAGGCTCAAAACTCCTTTTCCGGGATATCGTTGAAAGGAAAATAGGTCTTTGATTCGTTTTGTCTTTGAGAGTTCGTAAAGTCATCTATAGCAAACTATTTATCATGTCAAGGCTGATTTGGCATCGAAACCCCAACCGGGCACAGTCCCGACATGTTGCTCGTCGTGCCCATTCGGGCTATATTTCAGGTTCTTGATAATCGTTTTGTTCTTTGTTATTCTTAATTTTATAGAAAAGGATATTTCCATCCTTTTAATACTATCCCGATCACAGAGGAGGCAAGACTACTGTGGAAGACATTTTTGCATTGGGTGACAGTTTAGGGCCGGCTAAGGTTATTCATGTTTATCAGCCGCACCTTGGCCTTAAAGGGGTACTCGTGGTAGACAATGTCGCCACCGGCCCCTCCATTGGAGGACTGCGCATGGCGGCAGATGTAAGCACGGTCGAATGCGCCCGTCTGGCCAGGGCCATGACTTTGAAGAACGCGGCAGCTGGACTTCCCCATGGCGGGGGCAAGTCCGTGCTTTGCGGTGACCCGCAAATGGATCCGGGAAAAAAGGAACTGTTGATTCGTGCCTTTGCCCATGCCCTGCGTAATGAGAAGGATTATATTTTCGGTCCGGATATGGGCACCAATGAGGAATGCATGGCCTGGGTCAAGGATGAAATCGGCCGTTCCGTGGGTTTGCCCTTTGAGTTGGGCGGCATTCCCCTGGACGTGATCGGTGCCACCGGGTTCGGTGTTCAGCAGGCGATAGAGGTTGCGATCGAGTACTGCAACTTTCCCCTTGCCGGTGCGCGCCTTGTGGTACAGGGCTTTGGCGCGGTGGGCAGCCATGCGGCCCGGTTTCTCTCACAAAAAGGCGTTATCCTGGTGGGGGTGGCCGATTCCAGGGCAACCATCCACGATCCGAACGGTATTGATGTGGAGGAACTGGTCCGGATCAAGACGGGCGGAGGCTCGGTGTTGGACTATCCACGGGGTAAGAAGCTTGAGAGTGAAGAGGTGATTGACCTTGACTGTGACATCTGGGTGCCTGCCGCCCGACCCGACATCCTGAATAAGGACAACGTCCATCGCCTGAAAACAAAGTTGGTTGCGCAAGGGGCCAACATCCCGCTGACCCCTGAAGCAGAGCAGTATCTGCATGCCAAGGGGGTGCTGAACCTGCCCGACTTCATCGCCAATGCCGGCGGTGTCATCTGCGCTGCGGTGGAATATCACGGAGGATCCCAGACAACAGCCATGGAAAACATCCGCGATAAAATCAGCGCCAATACCCGCACTATGTTGGAAGAGGCCAAACAAAAGAACATCCTCCCCAGGGAAGCTGCTCTGGATCTGGCTCAACGCAGGGTAATGAAGGCCATGGCGTTGAAGCGCTGGGGGATTTTTTAAGGGGTTCGGAATAAGTAGATTGATCAAAAATTGTGACGGACTTTGGCTCAGATACAAGGCGCATCAAAGGTTCAATGCAGTAGATGAGCCAAAGCCATCAGAATTAGTATAGGATTAAAAATCTTATCTGAAATTAGCGTCATGTTTCGTTGTGGGTTGACTCGGGGTGTTGATGGCGCAGGTTAAGCCCATGGGTGTTAGTTCGTGCCCGGCCAAAAACCGTAAATTTTGCCGATTACTTCGTTGGTCAAAAATTTAATATCATAGCCTGTGGTATTAAGACAGGAGATAAGGTGGCTGAAATAGAACTTGTTACCACTGAACAAATTACAGAAAAAATTTATCTTATCCGAGGCGTTCAGGTGATGTTAGACCGCGATCTTGCAGCCCTTTATAAAGTTGAAACAAAGCGCTTAAAACAGGCTGTCAGAAGAAATATGAACCGTTTTCCCAATGATTTTATGTTTGAATTGTCAAAAGAGGAATTTGCAAATTTAAGGTCACGGATTGCAACCCCCACTTTTGATCAGAGGCGTTTAAGATATCCGCCTATGGTATTCACGGAACAAGGTGTTGCCATGCTTTCCAGTGTATTGCGAAGTGACCGGGCAATTCAGGTAAACATCCAGATCATGCGCACTTTTACCAAAATGCGAAATATGATCGCTGAAAATCAAAAATTACGCAAAGCCCTGGAGGAACTGAAGCAGCAGACAGATGAAGATTTTTGAGGTGGTGTTTTTTTGTTTTGGATGAGTTGCTGGCTAATGATAACCAGCCGAAACGAAAAATATGATTTTAAAACCTCTTTTGAACAAAACCACTTTTTCAGGAGAAATCATGAAGGATGACAAATTCAAAGAGTATCGATACTTTCTCAAAGATAGTATTCGTAAAACAATTCCTTTCAAATTTACCGACCAAAACCTGGGCGTTCCAGTCCCTCCCATTGAAAAACCATATTCTGAGGGCGCAATATTAATAGATCTTCCTGGTCCTGATGAATGGAATAGGATTTCCCAGACAGATCTCACACATGCCATAGGCAACAGAAAGAGCCATCGGGTTTATTTGAATCAAAGCCTGACATTAGAAGAGCTGGCTTACCTGTTGTGGTGTACCCAGGGTGTCAGGGGAAAAAGATTTCACGGACATGCATACAGGAATGTGCCGTCTGCCGGCTGTCGTCATGCTATTGAAACTTATCTTGCCGTTTTTAATGTGGATGACATTGAGCCCGGCGTTTACAGATATTTACCCCTTTCCCATCAACTCGTATTTGAATTCAAGGATGACCTGCTGTCAGAAAAAATGATCATTGCTTCCCTTAACCAGTCCTATCCGGGCAAATCGGCTGTTACGTTCATCTGGTCTGCCATACCGTATAGAATGGAATGGCGGTATGGTTTGGCAGCGCATAAGGTCATTGCTCTGGATGCAGGCCATGTTTGCCAGAATCTATACCTTGCCTGTGAGACGATTGATGCCGGGACCTGTGCGATTGCCGCTTACGATCAGGAAGAATTAGATGAACTGCTCGGTCTTGATGGTGAAGAAGAGTTTGCAATATACCTTGCCCCTGTGGGAAAGGTAAAACAAAATCATGAGAACTCTGTATAAAGTATTACCGATTTTTGTCGATACTATTAAGAATTCATTAAGAATTCATGAATAGTGCCCAAGTCAAAGAAGATAGATAAAAAAACAATAACTCCTGACCGCACAATACAAAAAATGGGACCATGACGTCTTATGCCCACAACATGAAGAAACTTAAACAAGGCGTTGGACTGATCCTAATGGTTGACGAAAACATCGGGGTTGAGATACAAAGGCATAAAAACCAAGTGGAAAAAGTTTTAAACATCTCAAGCACGGGAAAGCAACCCTGGAGAGCCACCGGAGGTCAAAGGGCATTTCAAGACTTCTCAGCATCAGCCGATAGGAATTGTTTCCCCTATGAAGGTAAAAAATATGAATGTAACAGGAAGCTCAATAACCAATACAGATAGACCTGAACCCGGCATTCGGGGTCAGCAAGCTACTGCCAAGACAGTAAGTGCAAACATTAATACGCTGTCCGAATTAAAGCAGAGTCCATCTTCTTCGGCAAATATTAAGCGCGCTGAAACCCGGACTTCTGAACAAAAGAGTGAAACTTCCGGCAATCAGGCCAAACTGACCAGAAAAGATGTCGAAGAGATGGTGGAAGCCCTTGAAGCGTTCGCCAACACTGTTCAGACCAGGCTGAATTTTACCATCGACGAGGGCACCGAGGATGTGGTGGTCAAAATTATGGACAAAGAAACCGATGAAGTCATCAAGCAGTTCCCTGCAGAGGAAATTCTTGAGCTTCGTGAAAAAATGCAGGACTTAAGCGGCCTTCTTTTTAGTACGAATGTGTAATTTGATTTTTTTATTTCAAAAGCGGTTGCTGGTGTGAGTAGGGACTGCCCTGGAGGATCAGTTGCATCCCTTCTTTTCTTTCATTGTTAATCACAATGGGCGCCATAAAGTTCGCCGTCATATCTTCAGGCTTGCCCTGGGGAATAGTGATAATGACAAAACAGGTTAGCTCTTCCTTTCCAAATTCCCATTTAATCGTCTTATCAAAATCCTTAACAGAGAGTGTATAGTCTGGATAGAAACGAAGGGGGTCCATGATCACAAAGCCCAGATTCGGGTCATCCACGCATTGAAACAGATAAAAAGGAGAGGTTTCCTTTTTTTCAAGAACAACATATCGTTTCTGCTGCCTGAATCCGGGGATACCCTCCGGCATATTGATGATTTTATCATCATCAATATTCACTTCACCCAATTGCCTTGTATGAATCTTCATTACCTTTTATTCAGACTCCTTGTCCTTATTACTTATCAGTTTGGCTGCCTTTGCAATATCAATATTATCTGTTGTCCCCTGGGAGGAAAGGATATTCTCCTTTTGAATGGCGTCAAATACCTCCTGTCGCAGGACCGATATTTCCCGGGGCGCATCAATACCTAACCGAATGCTGTTTTTGCCGGTTTCAACCACCTTTACGATGATATCATTAGCAATGACGATACTCTCACCAACTTTTCGTGTTAGAATAAGCATAGGCTTAACAAATAATCCATCAGGCTGACATTAATATTTTTAGCCGTTGAATTCAAAAAGGAGTTACAGACCGCCCCAAATGACTCTTAAATTCATCGCCGAACGTACCATTGTTATAATCATATGCAACGTCAGAGTCAACCTTTGTTCGCGCAGGTCGTGCTACACCTGGGCCATGAACAGACAGCTGTTCTTTCTTCCCTGGGTCACCATCCCATTGCCGGTGTATCGGGCCTGAGCAGCGTTGTTTCCGATTAACGCCATGATGTTATCCACAACAGAGAGGTGCTTTTTAACCTGAATTTGATTAGATTTTATAAAATGGGCCACGATCTCTTTTTCTTTATCAATGGTTCGTTTGAGCTGTCTTATCTGGATTTTGTTTTTGTTGGGCAGCGGCAGAGCATCTACCAGTGCGCCCAGGGAAAAGGTATCCGTTTTTTTATCCATGCCGGGAAAATGATTTTGGCAGGCAACAAGAATATTGTTTCGCAATTCTTCTATTTTGCCGATAAGATCTTTTTTTGCTCTGGTTGTTTCCCATATCATGCCAATGTCAACGGTTCCGATAGCCTTTTTTTCAGCCTTTAATACCAGGTTCAGCTGCTGGTAGAAGGCAAGTTTTTCCTTAAGCAGCGTTTGGATACTATCGGCAGCTTTTTCCATATCCATTCTCCTTATCTTGTTTCTATCAACTGCAATATTGAATAGTTAAGAATATTCTCAATCCGTAAAACAAGGAAATATTTTCCGTTTTTCGTTTTGTGCAGATTTAAAAAAGCAACTATTATGCCATGATCCAATACAATCAAAATGTTTCAACAGGCTGTCAAACTGAGTCCTGAAGCTGCTGGTATAAAAACTCTTTGAAGCCGGTTACACGACGCCCCTGGGATAAATTTTCCGTAAGAAACTGGTCATGTAGGGACTGGTAGACGTCAGAGGCATTGCTTTCGGGGAAAAGAGTGTCTCCGGGCAGGGTGTCCCGCATACGCTGCATCAAGGTATTGAGCATTAAAGCCTCAAACCCCTGGCAGGCTTTTTCAAGATCTTTTTCACGCTGGAGTTGCCGGGCCGTATTGGTCGTATTCTGGGTATCTGTAACAGGCGTCATAACCCCAGGCATTTGAATAGGCATAATTTTTTCCCTCTAATAACTCTAAAGTATCTCCAGACTGGCCTGTAGCGCCCCGGCCGCCTTGATACTTTCCAGAATACTGATCAGGTCCCTGGGCTGGACCCCTAAAGAGTTCAGTCCATTAACCAGTTCTCCGATGGTGGAGGTGCCGGGCAGCTCCATAATATACTGGGGGTTTTGTCCCTGGATCGTCACGTTCAGATCTCCATGGGCCACGGCCACATTTGAAATGGTCACCTCACTGCCGATAACCACCGTACCGGTTTTTTCATTGATCACAACCTTGGCAACGGTATCCGGAACCACAGAGAGCCCTTCCACATCGGCAATAAACTCGGCGACATGTTCCTGCTGCATGGATTCGGGCACGTTCAGACGGATGGAACCGGCATCAATAATCTTTGCAATCCCTTCCCCTAAAGCGGCATTGATGGTATCGCCCACCCGCCGGGCCGTGGTGAAATCCGGCCGGAACAGGGACAACGTCAATTGTTCTTTTCCTTCCAGACGAAATGGGATCTCGCGCTCCACTGTGGCTCCGTCGATAATCCGGGCCGTGAGAAGATGACTGCTCCGGTCGTTCATACCGGCGGGTATCGCAAGACTTACTGCACCCTGGGCAATGGCATAAACGTTACCGTTAACCCCTTTCATGGGCATCATTAAAAGGGTTCCGCCCTTAAGGCTTGTGGCATCACCTAACGACGAAACCGTGATGTCGATGCGGTCCCCGATTCGGGCAAAGGGCGGAATATTTGCCGTGGCCATGACTGCGGCCACATTCTTCACCTTGATCTGGCTTTTGTTAAAATGAAGATTCATTTTTTTAAGCATATTGGTCAAAGATTGGCGGGTGAATAGAATATTGTTCTTATCTCCGGTGCCGTTAAGCCCCACCACCAGACCGTATCCGGTGAGCTGATTGGAACGGACCCCCTGGATGGCGGCCATGTCCTTGATTCTGGTTGCCATGGCGGGCTCTGAGAGGGAAAGCAGACACAGCACGGCCCCTATACCGATGGTTGTTTTTTTCAACAGATTGTTCATGATGCCCACTCCTTTATCCCCCAAGGCTTACCAGGGCCAAATATTATCAATTATCCGCGTACCCCAGCCCGGTTTCTGTTTGTCGGCCAGGGCCCCCCTGCCGTAGTACTCAATGCGAGAGTCCGCTAACGAGGTGGATTCCACCCGATTGTCCGAATCAATGTCCTCGGGTCTGACAATTCCTGAGACCATGATGTACTGAACCTCATTATCCACTTTCATGGCCCTGCGCCCGAAAATGCTCAAGTTGCCGTTGGGCATCACCTCCGTAACCCGGGCCGCAATAGAGGCGGTTACCTGACCTGACCGGTCACTTGCGGCCTCCCCTTTGGTGGAATTTTCAAAACTGGTGTCAATGAGGTTGCCCCCATCAGAACCGCCGCCAAGATGTGTTACTTTTCCGAATGCATTCAATGTCGGCACCCCCACCGACATATTGGTTGCCCGCCCGCCCTCGGAATTTACCTCCATTTCCGAAGATGCGTTCTCCACAATATCCACGATCACCGTATCCCCGACATAAGCCGCCTTGGTGTCATCCAGCAGGAATCTGTTCTGTGCCGTCCAAAGAGAGCCTTCCACAGGCTTTGCCATGGTGTATTCAGGTTGCACGGCAGGTGCAGGTATTGTCTCCTGGGGTACAACGCTGAAGGCCGGCTCCCCGCCACCGGACATACAACCGGTAAACGTCCCTGTCATAAGCGTCAGCAACAATGCGACGCCCCCCCGTATTATTTGTTTATGAATGGACTGCATACCAAACCTCCTGGCTAAAAAACGACTTCCACGGTGCCGTCTGCCCTAACAATGCCGCGCACCACTTTTCCCGATGTTAAATTTTGCACTGTCACAGGCTGGCCCGGATAGCCGTCTTCCTTACTGATTCCTAACGTAACAATGGATAAACGATTTTTTTGGGCCACCAGTTTTACCACAGCGCCTTTTTCAATGGCCGGCGCCTGTTTGAATTCACCCCTGGTCACGCATTCTCCTTTGTCAATGGTCCGGGTTATCACCATACCGTTGACTTGCTCAACCGAAGTCATTACATCCGGCTGCTGTCCGAATAGGTCCATGTCACGCAGGGTGACATCAGCCGGGGTAATGGTCTGTCCCCTTTCCAGGCGCGTTGCCGCTACAACGACAGGCTTCATCTGTGAGAGACGCCCTGTGACGGTCAATCGGTCTTGTTTGACGCCGTCCACCCAAACTTCGGCATGAACGGACAGGCGGCCATTGTCTGAAGGTGTATATCGTTTATCAAACACCAGGGATAAATTGCCCTTGGGATAGGGTTCAATCCCCCGGACACTGAAGGCCGTTAACTTGAATTTATCCTTTGGCAAAAAGCCGGATAAAAACTGTCCAAGCTCCTTTTCCACGTAGGACGGGTCAAGGTCCTGGCCGGCGCGTTTGACAAACACCCGTTTAGGCACCTGTATATTAATATCATTGTCATTAAGGCCCATGGCGTTTATGGCCGCTGTAACCCTTTCACCTGAAAGCTGTGTCATCCGTCCGGCCCCGGGTGATTTCCCAAGATCAATGCGGGTCAGTTCTTCTTTGAAAAAATCAGGGGCGGTTATCTTTGCGATCTCTCCTAAATATATGACAGGGCTTATCACTTCTGCTGTCCGGGCAACCTCAATAATAATTTTCTCCGGCGGGGTGGCCAAGACCGGCAGACTGAAAGCAAACATGCAGGCCAGACAGGACACTGCCATCAAAAATTTTTTATAAATCGTGGAGGTATTCATGGCGGTATCCATTCAATGTTTTTTAAGATTTTAACTGGACCGCGGTTGACAACATACTATCGGCGGTGGTGATGGATTTTGAATTGGCCTCATAGGTGCGCTGGCCTGAAATGAGACTGACCATTTCCTCCACAACATCTACGTTGGAACTTTCAATATAGTAGTTCAACACGGTTCCGGCCCCGTTTTCCCCCGGTGTATTTTCCTGGGGGGTGCCCGAACCTTCGGTTTCCCTGAACAGGTTGCCGCCTACGGCATATAGTCCGGCGGGATTCACAAAGGTGGTTACAAGCACCTGCTCTGTGGCCAGAATGGTATCATCGTCGGCAAATACGGTCAGAGTCCCGTCGTTGTCCAGGGTAATCGTAACACCTTCCGAAGGGATGGATATCTCGGGCTGAAGACGGTCCCCTGCCTGGGAGGTGATGTACCCTTCGCTGTCCAGGGAAAAATCCCCGGCCCGGGTATACATATCCTCGTCCCCGTGCAGGACCCTGAAAAATCCCTCTCCCTGGATGGCAAAGTCCAGCTGATTATCAGTCTGGACATAATCTCCCTGGGTAAATATTTTTTGAACACCTGCCGTATTCACGCCCATGCCCACCTGAATTCCGGTCGGCACCTGTCCCCCGCCCGGGGTTGTCTGTCCTGCGACCCGCTGGGTCATATACATTAAATCCTCAAATGCTGCCCGGGATTTTTTAAACCCGGTGGTGGAAGAGTTGGCCAGGTTATTGGCGGTAACGCCAATCTGCGTATCCTGGGCCATCATTCCTGTAGCTGCCGACCAAAGTGCCCGTATCATAAGTTTACTCCTTTATGTAAACAGCCCTACGTCATTTATTGCCTTTGAATCAATTTCATCAAATGTCTTCATGGACTTGGTGTAAGTTTCAAACATCCGCTGATAATCAATCATTTTAGCCATTTCTTCTACGACCTGAACATTGGCCTGCTCAAGGGAGCCGGCTTCAACCCTGACATTTTCAGAGGGAATTTCATCTGCTGTATCTCCGGTATAGACAAACAGATTATCTCCGGTTTTCTCAAGCCCTTTCATGTTTTCAAAGGAGACCACATCAAGGGTATCCAAAATTTCATTATTTAAAAAGATTTGCCCATATTCATCAATATTTACACTTGTATTTGGGTCGACAGTATCAATGAAGATCGCCCCGCCCTGACCCATGACAGGATTACCGCTTTTATCCACAAGAAGGCCTTCGCTGCTCAAAGAAAAATTTCCGTTTCGCGTGTATTTTATGCCGTCCGGGGTTTCCACTTTGAAAAGGCCCTGGGGGCCTAAGGCCACATCCAGGGGATTATCGGTTTTTATAACATCACCCTGGGTAAAGTCCTGATCCACCCGGGCCTTGAACGCTTTATCAAAACTGACGAAATCTTTTTTAAACCCAATGGTGGAGGCATTGGCCAGATTATTGGAGACGGCTTCAAGTTTTCTTTCCTGCCTTAACCCGCCCTGGGTCGGCCGCGTCATTTCAAGAATCATAGGGCAGTTTACTCCTTTGCATGGTTTGCCGGTGTTTCTACGGCATTGATTGGTTTAATTCCACCTTATCCACACCCCATGCAAATGGAGTGCCATATTTCTTTTTAATTCATTATAGGCTCTGAACAACGCTCTTTTCAGGAAAAATTATCTTTTAAAGCTTATAATTAAAGGGAGACAAGTTGATTTTAAACATAATGTGCCAAAAGGCCGACACCTGAGGCAGCCGGATTTGACGCACCCAGAAATTTTTTCCCACTGTTTTGGGAGTATAAAATGGCCTGTCATAAATGCAATCGGCTTATTGACAGTAAAAAGCTTGAAGAATAATGATTCTGGACGACATCAGGATTTTTTTTCGGGCCTTTTAGCATTGGCCCCATAAACAAAAGCAAGAAGTTCGGCCACCGCCACATATATTTCAGGCGGAATTTCCTGGCTGATGTCAAGGGATGCCAGAACCTCCACCAGGTCAGGATCGTCCTTTACCGGAACGCCATGGGCCAGTGCCAGGGCAATGATATTTTCAGCGACCTTGCCCTGGCCCTTAGCGGTGACCTCCGGAGCCCCGTCCTTAAGCCTGTCATATTTCAGGGCAACTGCTTTTTTTCTTTTGTCTTTAAGTGTCATGGTCAAACCACAATATTGAGACCCGGAATCTCATCGGGTGCTTTCATGGAAAGCATTAAACTGGTCGGGGCAATTTGTTCCGGTCGGGCCACTTGGCAGTCGATGTTTCCTGCCTGATATCCGATTTCTGCCAGACGCTGTCTCAACTCTGAAATTCTTGGGGCAAGGTAATCACAGGTTGCCTGATTTTCCAATAAAAATCGGCCGGCAATGGTTTTATCCAGAATGGAAAAATCTGCCCGTAAGGGGCCAAGAGCGGTCATGTTCAATAAAAAGGAGATACTGAGCATCTTTTTTTCTGTATCTGCTGTGCCTCTCTTTCCCATGTCTAGCATGAGCTGGCCGAAATCAAAGCCACCTTCCCGCCAGACAGGAAACGGCATCAGAAATCGTACGCCATCCTGACTTTGCCCACTATCCCCTGATTTGACATTTAACTGGGCAAAATTATCCAACGCCTCTGAAATATGTTTCAATACAGAGGCTTTTGCCGGATCACCTTCTGTGCCGGCAAGGGATAAAGAGGCAGCTTTTAAGTCCTGGGTCGCCAATTGTTTGATCTCATGCGCAACCGTTTTTTTATCCCCGGCCTTTTCAAGAGCGGTTGCCAGTTTCTTTTCAAAGCCTAAGCCCATATTTTTTATGACTTTGGACAGGAACTGATCATCCCGGACATCGGATTTCAGGGAAAGTTCCATAAGGATATCACTCAGAATCGGTTCCTGGGTCTGGCTGAGCGCACTCAATCCCTGGAAAATTTTTGCCAGTGAAAAAGATTGGGAAAAGGTCTTCTGAAAGGAGTTATCCGCCTCTGGACGTGGGTTTGAATCCGGGACAATCTGCCCGGGCTTTAAATTCATGATACCTGACAGTTTGGATTGTTCCTGGCTGCTGCCGCTAAGTATCAGGGACGTAAGGGGATGGCTCGGAATCATCTGGACTTCTCCATTGCAATAAACTTTTCCTTGAGGTCAATGACAAGCGAAACCTCCCTTCTGGGTATGGAAAGCCTTTCTGCAATGGTGTCAACATCCATCTTCTGATAGTAAAGATCTATGATCCGCTGCTGCTGATCAAGGACATTTGTCTCTTTCTGAAAGAACGCAGATCCTCCCTTGGGCAGGGCATTCAGCAGGGACTTATGCTGATTTTCAAGCTGGCTGTATAGGGTGTTGGCCCGGGATAACAGCAAATTGATGCTGATTATTTTTGAATCCAGGGACTGATCAAGTTTCCGGGTCAGTGTCTGTTTTTCCTGTACCAGCCGCTCAAACTCCATGGCCGCACTCTTTGAGGCTTCCAAAATAGGTTCGATAATCTCAGACGCTTCTGTCAGGACCTCCCTGGCCATAACCTGGGCTTTTTCACGGGTCTGGGCGGCAATGTCGCCAAGGTCACTTCCCTGTATAGGCTTGGGATTGCGTTCAAGCCGGTTGGCCCGTCGGATAAAGAGAAGCAGCAGAAAGATTAAGAACAGATCAATGATAAGTGAAAGTACAACAAGCAATTCGGTGGGAACCTTTAGCATCATACCGTGATATCTAAAAGTCGGCCCGATCCATCGGGGTCCGGCGGCAGGTCATCTTTGGAAGGCTGTTTTTTTGCACGTTTGGCTTTAAGCACCTCTTGTCGTTTTTCTTTTTCCTGTTTTAAAGAGAGTGTTTCTTCGCTTTCCTGAACAGTTGTATTTTCCACCACCTGCTGATTTTGATGTTGTATGGCTGCCTGCTCAGGATCCGGTTTTGGGGACTGGATCTGCTGGGCCAAATCCTGGGCAATACCGGATTGCTGAAAAATCTGGTTATGTCCATGCACTGTGGTCATTTGTTTCCAGTGTTAAGTTGCTTTAAAAGATTTAAAACTGATCTTTTCAATATATTGGGGCGGCAACACCTTTTTCAATGAGGCCTCCACACCCGATAGCAGATCAGCTTCGGTCACATCATTGTTTTTTTCCGACACCAGCCGGGTCTGGATAGCACCGTAAATTAAGTCCCGGTAAAAGGCAAGATTACTGTTTATTTCATCATAAGCCCTTTGATCTGAATAATCAATAGAGACATCTGCATACACATAGGTCATGGTCCGGCTTTGATCTGAGGCAAGAATGATAAAATCTGTTAACAAAATTGTTCCTGGGCTGCGACTGGGCGGGGGCGCCGGTATCTCTGCAGGAAAATTAGCCTGGCCGTCCCGGATAAGATCAATTTCGGTCAAGGAGGCGGTCTGTTTTTTCGGCAGTGGCACAGGCGTACTTGAAAAAAACAGAAAATAACTTAATGGAACGGATATGCCCATGAACAGCAGGACAGAAGCGGCAGCAAGCATCACCTTTGACTTGAGAAAGGCTTTGATCCGCCCGCCTTTTTTCGACGGTCCTGCTGGGACAGGTCTATTTTCGCCGGAAATTTCAGCACCTTCAATGCCTTCCAGAACCACCTGATCCGAGTCGGATTCCAGGTTATCAAACGCATCATCGAGCTGGTCCTCCATATCAGGCGCATCGTCTTCTCCCCCAATATCGCCGAGTAGATCTTCATCCTCCTGATCTGCGGCCATAAGAAGAGTATTGATGTCGTCCTGGGATATGAGGATATCCTCATCTCCATCCAGCAACCCCTCCTGCTCATATGACTGCTGGAGAAGGGCATCAATATCTTCCTGGGTTACGTCATCATCCGCGCCGCGACCATCTATTGCAGACATCAGGTCTATCCTATCCGGCAGATTATCCTCTCGATCGTCCCTGGGGTCGGCTTCCGGAAGATCCTGGGCCGGCAGGCCGGCCTCAATCAGCGCATCCATGGCCTCCTGGGTGATCATACAATCGGTCACCTCTGCAGCCTGGCTTTCATCTATGGGTTCATCAAAGGGGTCTTTTTCCTGGCCCAAGGCTTCCGTGGCCGGGGTGTCGTTAACGATCACAGACTCGGTCGTTTTTTCGGCCACTTCGTCCTGGTTTGATTGCGCTTCTAAATCCTCAGGTTCAGACTCGGATGCATCATTCCCGTGGGTATCGCCACTGATTGCACCCTGAATATCTTCCAGTGAGATCAATTCGTCATCGTCATCTGAATCAGACTCCTTAGAATCATTCATGAATTGGTCAATATCATCCTGAGATAATTCACCCCCATCGTCTTCAAAATTGTCATCGTCATCCAGAAGCGGCCCGTTGAGCAGACTGTCTATATCATCTTGGGACAACTCGCCGGCATCCTCATCTTCGGAAGAGATATCCAGAAGTTTATCAATATCATCCTGGGAAATTAGATCGTCTTCTTCTTCCAAAATCGGGTCTGACATAGCTCCCCCCCTAAAATTCAAAACAAATGGATTCTTATTGATTGTCTTAATTGATTGAAATAAAGCAAATACCAGGCCATTTTTATTGATTATTTCCCATAACTATCCAGGCTTGCATGCAGTTTCACCAGAACAGCCGTATGGATTTGACATATCCTGGATTCCGTCAAAGACAAAACCTCTCCAATTTCTTTCAAGGTCAGTTCGTCATAATAGTAAAGGGAGATAACAATCTGCTCTTTTTCCGTTAATTTTTTGATGGCCTTCACCAGAACGGATTTCAATTCTGCCCGGTAAAAGTCGTTTTCGGGATTTTCGTCATCTCTGAGTCCGGCCTGAAAACGGGTCTGGTAAGAAATATCATTTGTTTTCGTCTTGATGAAATCATCCAGGCTGAGGACAGCAGCCCCATGGATATCGGTCAGCATATTCTGGTAAGTTTCCAGATCCACACCCAATGCCTCACTGATTTCATCGTCATCGGCCGGTCGCCCCTTTTCATCCTCAATGGTTTTTGCAGCCCGGGCGATATTCTGGATTTTTTTTCGCATGGACCTTGAATAGGTGTCCATGCTGCGCAATTCATCCAGAATGGCCCCCTTAATACGATACCGGGCATAGGTCTCAAGGCTGACATGTTTGCCTGGATCAAATTTATCCACCGCATCAATGAGCCCCAGGGAACCTGCTGACATCAGTTCGTCAAAAAGCACACTGGCGGGCAGACGCATGGCAAACCGGGAGGCAATGTACCGGACCAGATAAGCGTAATTGACAATACTCTCCTGTCGCCAGGTTTCCCACGCCGCTTGATTTTTTTTAAGGGGGTATTTCATGGAAAAGTTATTATTTCCTTTTATAAAATGACGATCATCGCTTATTGGGCCGCTTCAAACACCCGGTTCATAAAAAAGGTCAGGTTTCCCTGGTTCTGGTTCGTCCTGTCGTCATTGAGCAGATTCTTTGCAAGATCAGAGATGGCATCGGCTGCAGGACTGTTTTTTACCATATCTAAAAGGATGCTGCGGTTTCGAACCGCCTTTTGCAGGGCCGGATCAAAAGGGACATGCCCGCAGTATTCAAGAACCACATTTTTTAAAAATTTATCCAGGGCGTTGCTTAAAGATCCGTAAACTTTTTTGGCCCCGGTTCGGTTCTCCGCCATGTTCACCACCAGTTTGAAATACTTTATCCCATAATTTTGAGACATGACCTTCATCAGGGCATAGGCATCGGTGATTGAGGTGGGTTCCGTGGTTGCCACCACCAGGCACTGGTCTGCAGATGCGTTAAAATAGAGCACATTGGATGAAATCCCGGCGCCTGTATCCAGCAAAATAATATCTGCCATGTCGGAAAAAGCCTCAAACTCCGACAGCAGGGTCAATTTCTCACCTTCACTGAAATGGGTCAAATCGGCAAACCCGGATCCCCCCGGGAGAATACCGATACCATGATTCGTTGTTACCATCACCTGGGATAATGTTTTTTCCCCGGATATCAGATGGCGGATGTTATATTTGTGTCTTAGGTTAAATACGATGTCAATATTGGCCAGGCCCACATCCGTATCTATGATCACCACCCGTTTGCCGAGTCGTGTCATGGCCACGGCCAGATTTCCCACAATATTGGTTTTACCCACCCCGCCTTTACCGCTGGTCACCGCAATGACCCTGGGGTATGAATTGCCATTGGAAGCCCCGTTCCGTTCCCGTCTTTGCATCGCACTTGTCCTGGCTATCTGCCGCAGTCCTTTTGCTTGATCCACCTAATCTCCTTTGGGCTCTTTTTTCAGAATTATCTTCAAAAGCTCATGGCGGTCCGGGATAATCAAATCCTCGGGCACCTTCTGGCCGTTGGTCACCAATGAAACCGGCAAGTCATAGCTTGCCGCCTGGTCAAGGATTTTCCCGCATCTTTTTGTCTCATCAGTTTTTGTAAACACATAGGTGTCTGGATTAAATACGGAAAAAGCAGATGCCGCTTCCTTCATATTAATCAATTCAGAGGTAACACTCAAGGTTAAATGAACACTGATCTGGAAATCATTTCTGACCAGTTCAAGGATTTCGTCAATTTTTTCCTTATCGTAATGGCTGTGTCCGGCCGTATCAATAAGCACCAGATCCATGGATTTCATCCGGTCCAGGGCGCATGCCAGATCCTGGCGTGAAAAGGCAGGCACACAGGGCAGCCCCATGATGCCGGCATAAGCTTTGAGCTGCTCAAAGGCCCCGATCCTGTAATTGTCTATGGAGACTAAGCCCACCTTCATTTTTCGGGTAAAGCTTAAAAAGGCCGCCAGTTTGGCAATGGTGGTGGTTTTTCCCACACCGGTCGGCCCCACAAAGGCCGCGACCTGGGGGAGCCCCGAAGCGTTATGCCGTGTGAAAAAATCCTTGGTGCGAAATTGATCCAGGCAAAGGCCCATAACTCTCTTTTTCAACTGCTTCATTTGTGTTGCCATATCAAGGGTTTTATCCAAATCTAAGGCAGCTTTTTGAACAAGATCTGCCGCCAGGCGTTCGCTGACGCCGCAGCGAAGCAGGGATGCCAGCACACCTACGGACTCAAAATGGTTGCACAGAATGGAGGATACCCCGGAACCAAAACCGGCCACAGAAAGGATGTCTTTTATTTCCGCAAGATCTGACTTAAGGGCTTTCACATCCTGGACAAGAGGGGCTTCAGGTTTGTTGTCACCGGTCGAAGGGATTGCGGCCTCAACCTCGAACATGGTCTTTGCGTAGGGATCTCTTGGGGATTTCGGCACCTTTCGGGTGGAAATAATCATGGCATCGGGCCCAAGTTCCTCCTTGATGCCGGCAAGGGCGGTCTGGATATTCGGCGCTCTGAAAATTTTTTTATCCATTCTTTAAGGTCACCTTTCCGACAGCCTGCAGGTTAATATCATCCACGATCTCTGCGTGGGATACCACAAAAACGTTGGGAAGAGAGGGCTCAATCAGACGACGAACGTGACGGCGCAATGTGGGCGATGTCATGAGCACAGGCTGGGTATTCAGTGTGATGACTTTTTCCACCTGTTTGGATACGGCGCCGACAAATTCCGTTATCAGGACAGGCTCTAAAGCCAGGTAAGTCCCGTGGTCGGTCCGTTTGATATTTTTTGTTAGAATTTCTTCAAGCTTGCGGTCCAATGTCATGACCTGCAATTTTTTACCGGGCTGCAGGTAAGGCGCCAGCATACCTTTGGCAACCCGCTGGCGCACATATTCGGTTAACAGATCCGGGTCCTTGCCCGCCGGGGCAAAATCTGCCAGGGTTTCCACAATGGTCAACAGATCCCGAATGGAGACACGTTCGCGCAAAAGATTCTGGAGCACCTTCTGGACAGCGCCGACACTTAAAAGATTGGGCACCAGTTCCTCCACAACCTTGGGACTGGTTTTGGCCAGGTTATCCAGAAGATGCTGGACATCTTGTCGGCTAAGCAGATTGTGGGCATTGTTTCTGATGATTTCCGTCAAATGGGTGGCAATAACCGTGGAGTTGTCCACCACAGTGTATCCGGAAAATTTGGCCTCCTCTTCCCTGGACATGGGTATCCACAGGGCTGGCAGATTAAAGGCCGGTTCAACCGTATCAATCCCGTCAATTTTTTTAGCCGCACCACCGGGATCCATGGCCAGATAGTGATTGACCATAAGCTCTGCACCGGCAGTCTCAACGCCCTTAATCATAAGGCGGTACTGGGCCGGGCTTAAATTCAGGTTATCCCGGATATGGATAGGCGGAACAATGATACCCATCTCCGTGGCAAACTGCCGGCGGATGGCCTTGATCCGTCCCAGAAGCGTACCGTCCTGCTGCTTGTCCACCAGGGGGATCAGGCCATATCCCACTTCCAGTTCCATGGTATCCAGACGCAGCAGATGATCCACATCCTCGGGTTTTCCGGGTGTCTCTTCCTGGGCCTGGGTCTGGGCCTTTTCAACGGCCTGCTGTTTTTCTTCCTCTTTTTTCTCCTCTTGTCCTAAAAAATACCAGGCAATGGTTCCCATGGTAATTCCTAAAGTCATAAAGGGGATAGTGGGAAGGCCCGGGATAACGCCTATGAGAAAAACAACCACAGCCCCCACCATTACCGGGGTGGTACTGGAAAACAGATGCTTGGCAAAAGCCTGTCCCATCTTGCTGTCTGCGCCGGAACGGGATACCAGAAGACCTGAGGCAGCAGAAATCAAAAGCGCCGGAATCTGGGAGACAAGGCCGTCACCCACGGTGAGCAGCGTGTAATTGGTCAAAGCCTCCCCAAGCGGCATCCCCTGCTGCACCACACCGATAAGAAAGCCTGCGCCGATATTAATCAAAGTGATCACAATGCCGGCAATGGCGTCGCCACGGACAAATTTGGATGCACCGTCCATGGCGCCATGAAATTCCGATTCCCTGGCAATGGCAGCCCTTCGCTCGCGGGCTTCTATTTCGTCGATCATGCCGGCATTGAGGTCCGCATCAATGGCCATCTGTTTGCCGGGCATGGCATCCAGGGTAAAACGGGCGGCCACCTCTGCAATACGACCGGCACCCTTGGTGATTACCATGAAATTGATGAGCACCAGAATAATGAAAATAATCAGACCCACCACATAGTTGCCGCCCACCACAAAGGCACCGAATGACATGATGATCGCCCCGGCTGCCTCTGGACCTTCGCTGCCGTGCAAAAGAATCAGCCGTGTGGATGCCACGTTCAACGAGAGCCTGAAAAGGGTGAGCATCAGAAGCAGGGAAGGAAAGATACTGAAGTCCAGTGGTTTTTGGGTATACATGGTGGTGATCAGTACCACCACGGCAAGGGAGATATTCAGGGCCAGAAAGAAATCAAGGATAATGGGATGCAAGGGCAGAATCATCGCCATGAGAATGCCGATAAAGGCCAGAACCATCAGGATATCTGATGACTCTTTCTTCATTGTGGCCATGATACCGACGTTTTCTGCGGCCATTTATCCTCCTTACTGCTTATTGATAGATACTTGACATCTTGTGCCAAAAATTTGACTGTCTGGTGTCTAACTGTTCTTAAGTCCGTAAACGTAAGCGAGCAGTTCAGCTACAGTCTGGTAATATTCAAAGGGAATCTGCCCTCCAATATCGACTGATTTATACAAATTCCGGGCCAAAGGCTTATCTTCCACGATGGGGACATCATTTTCCTGGGCAATTTTTTTGATATTTTCAGCCACGGCCCCGGCGCCTTTGGCCACGACGGTCGGGGCAACCATCTTTTCTCTGTCATACTGCAATGCCACAGCAAGGTGCGTCGGGTTGGTCACAACGACATCTGCCTTGGGTACGGCAGCCATCATGCGTTTTCTGGCCGCAGCCATCTGGAGTTGGCGAATCCTGGATTTAACCGCCGGATCACCTTCTGTCTGTTTGTGTTCATCCTTGACCTCTTTTTTGGTCATTTTTTGCTCTTCTAAAAATTTCCATTTCTGGAACGCATAGTCCAGGATGGCAACCAGAGTCATTACAAGACAAACTTTTATGAAAATCCAGAAGGATTTAATAAGAAGAAATAAAAGAATCTGAGCTGTGGAATTATCGTACAGGGTAAGCACTTTTGAAAGTTCACCCTTTGTGGCCAGATAGCAGACCAGTGAAATCACGGCAATCTTAACCAGTGATTTCACAAACTCGATTAAAGCCCGGGAAGAAAATTTTTGTTTAAACCCGTTAATGGGATTCAGTTTGCTCAGTTTGGGCTCTATGGCTTTCCAGGATACATGGAAGCCGACCTGGGCGAGATTGGACACAAGTGCCACGACGCAGACTGCTGCAAATACGGGCAAACACATAAAAAACATCTTTTTGGCATGATAAATCAGCAACGCGGTCAAGTCTGCCGGGTTCAGTTCAGGTACCCGTTCAAAGATAAAATTATAATGAAATACCTCCACGCAGTTCTGGTAGAAAAAAAATGCCGTGGTATATAAAGCCGTAACACCGCCCAGCAAGACAAAGACCGAAGGGATTTCCATACTTTTGGTAACCTGGCCTTCCTCTCTTGCCTTGTCGAGCTTTCGTGACGACGCGTCTTCGGTCTTCTCGCCGCCACCCTCCGGATCTTCTGCCATATTTTATCCTCCGCCCATATAAAACAATAAAGCCAGAAACAGTTTTCTGCAGGGTTCAATGTAGTCCCGGGTGACAATGGCGATGATGGGCAAGGTCATGGCAAAAAAGATCAGGCCCACCACGATCTTTACCGGGAACGCCACAATCATGACATTGGTCTGGGGTGAAAATTTTGCAACCAGTCCGAAGCCGGTATTGACGAAAGTTAAAACGGCTATTACCGGAGCGCTGATTTTAACGGCATCCACAAACAGCCCGGCTGCCACATCCATAACCCGGGGGGGGATGGCCGCATGCATGACAAATCCGCCTACAGGAACCAGTTCAAAGCTGTCGATCATGGACATGATGATAATGTGGTGTCCGTTGAGTACAAGAAAAATGATCAGGCAGACCCAGTAGCCGATCTGGTCCATGATGGACACATTCTCACCGCTTTGGGGATCCATGATATTGATCATGGAAAAACCGACCTGAAAGCCGATGAGCTCGCCGGCCATCTGGACCCCTGCAAAAAAGATTCTCAGGCAAAGCCCCAGGGTAAAGCCCACCAGGATCTCTGCCCCCAGCATCAAGCCAAAGGTGGGGATATCCCTTGGGAACCGGGCGGGATCCACAGGCACCACCGTATAAAACAACAGGGCTAAAACCAAGGCCAGCCCTATTTTCAACTGGTTGGGAAATGCAGATGAGCTGAAAATAGGGAACAAAAATAAAAATACCGATACCCGTGCCAAAACTAGCATAAAGGTTCTGAAACGAATGGGGTCAATGAGATCTAATAGTTCCACAGCCGCTTTTTCCTTTCGACAGGTTGTTACGGATCTGTAAAAGCCTGTCGATCACCGGATATACATGGGTATATTGGTAATGATATTGGTTGTAAAAGACATGAGTTTTTCCATCATCCACGGTGCAGCAAATAAAAGCCCGATAAAAACGGCAAGGATTTTGGGTACAAAGGTAAGGGTCATCTCCTGGATCTGGGTAACAGCCTGGAACACACTGATGATAAGACCTGCAATCAGGCCCAAACCCAGCATGGGCAGGGACACAAGGATGGTCAGGATGATGGCCTGTTTGGCAAATTCTATAACAAATTCAGGGGTCATTTTACACTCCAAAACTTTTTATCATTGAGCCTGCAATCAAATGCCAGCCGTCCACAAGGACAAAAAGCATCAGCTTGAAAGGCAGGGAAATCATAACCGGGGGCAGCATCATCATGCCCATGGCCAGCAGCACCGAGGCGACGACCATATCAATGACAAGAAAGGGAACGTACAAAATAAAGCCTACGATAAATGCTGTTTTAAGCTCGGAAATCACATAGGCCGGAATCAGTGCCAGAAGTGACACATCATCTCTGGTTTCAGGCTTTTTCATTCCAGCCTCTTTGACAAACAGGGCAATGTCGGCTTCCCTGGTGTTGAGCAGCAAAAATTTCCGTATGGGCTTCTGGGCCTCGTCAAAGGCCGTTTCATAGGAAATTTCACGTTCAAGATAGGGATTTAAGGCTTTGTCATACACTTCCAGCGCCACGGGTTTTATAATAAAAAAAGTCATAAATAGTGAAAGCCCTATGATCACCTGGTTGGGCGGGCTTGACTGGGTGCCGATGGCCTGGCGCAGGAAATGAAATACCACCACCAGACGGGTAAACGGCGTCATCAGGATCAAAATGGCCGGGGCCAGGGTAATAATGGTTAAAAGGGCAATGATTTCAAGGACGACTGCCACATCTTCGGGTTCCTGGGCTGTGCCGATATTCAGTTCCAGGGAAGGAATAGGGAAGGTGACGGCACCTGCGGTATCAGCAACGCCTGTGATCATCATGGTTGCAACCATAATCAACCCTGCCCACCCGATCAACCGGTCATGCCTGATCATGATCTCTCTCCTTTACCGGAATCGGGACGGGAATTGGAAGAATTATTTTCCAAGGGCATATTGTGAGCACTGTTCTCTTTCATCAAATTTTTTTTGAGCAGCGTCTGAAATCCTGTGGCCTTTTCCGAAGGTGCCAATACGGTTTTTTGGACCTCTCCAAAACGGGCCAAAGAGGATATGCCGGCGGGCGAAACCCCGATAAGAACCGATTCATCCTGAACAGATACCAGTACCAGTTTTTCCTTGGGGGATAAATGATGGACGGATAAAACCTTTATCAGCTCCGCCGAATCTCGGGCACCGAACCGGCCTGAAACCCTGCGAACAAGATAAAGAGCCAGCAGAAAAAAAGCCAGAACAGCAAACAGCATGCCCAAACTTTTGGCAAATTCCAACCACATATCCGTATGCGTATTCACTGATCTTCCACGGCCAGGGATTTGACACGGTCAATGGGCGTGATGACGTCGGTGAGACGAACGCCGAATTTCTCATTGACCACCACAACTTCTCCCCGGGCAATGAGCTTGCGGTTGATATATACCTCCAGGGGTTCACCGGCAAGTTTGTTCAACTCAATAATGGATCCCTGGGCCAGCTGGAGGAGATCATTGACCAGCATTTTGGTTTTGCCCAGTTCCACGGAAAGCTCCAAAGGGATATCCAGGATAAAATCCAGTTCCCTTGCGCCATGCTCGTCGTCATGCCTGGATTCTTCTTCCAGATAATCATCATTTGTGGTGCCGTTTTTATCAACCATCTTTACCTCTTACAGTCGGTTACAATTTTATCTTTAATCTTAAATGCCTGAAAGCCCCGCTGAACACCAATGAATCCTGTCAGTTTCACAAGTCCTCCCACAAAGCAGGGCAATGGGTCGGATGCGTCGTTATCCAGTTGGATGACGTCACCGGGCTGCATGTACAAAAGCCGTTCACCGGTGATCTCTGTTTTACCCAGAAGAATTCTTAAATCCACCTGGGAATTGAGGATCACCTCTTCAATCATCCGTCGCCAGTTGTAATCGATTTCTTCAATTTCCGCCTGAACACCGGATGACAGTTTGTTTCGCATAGGTTCGATCATGGAATAGGGATAGCAGACCACAAGATTCCCTGCGGCCTGCTCCAGTTCGATTTCAAACCGGGTAACGATGACAAGGTCTGTGGGCAGTACAATGGCCGTGAACTGGGGGTTCATTTCCGAACGGATCAGGGATGCTTTGACCGGCTCTATGGGGGCCCAGGAGGCCTCAATGTTTTTCAGAACCGCCAGGACTGCCTTTTTAATCATCACCTCTTCAATGCGGGTAAATTCGCGGCCTTCCACCCTTGCTTTTCCCAATGCTGCTCCGCCAAAAAAAGTATCAATCAGGTTATAAACCAGCTGGCTTTCAAACACCACCAGACCATGTCCCCTTAACGGCTCCATCCTGAATACGTGAAGACTTGTGGGTACAGGAAGGCTGCGGACGAATTCAGAAAACTTCAGCGTGTCAAAAGGATTGGCAGACACATCCACATTGGTCTGGAGCAGTGAAGACAATGTGGCCCGAACTTCCCTGGAGAGACGTTCATTAATAACGTCAAAGGTAGGCATTCTTGCCCTGACCACCTTGTCCTGGCTGGTGAAATCATAGGCAACAACACCTTCAATCGCCTCCTCCTCAATTTCCGGAATATCGGTCTCAGTGTCTACTTCTCCGGAATCCAGTCCGTCTAGTAGACTGTCAACCTCGTCCTGGGATAGAATTTCACTCATGGCACCATCACTGCATTATAAAATTGGTAAAATAAATTTGCCTTATGGCAACTTTCGGAAAAATCTGATTAATTCGGTCGAGAAGTGCAAATTTCAGTTTAAGTTTGCCATGGGGGCTTCGCAGATCCACCCAGCTCATCTGTCGCATCTGGCTTTCAATTATTTTTCTTATCCTGGGCTCCATGGTATACACCTGCCTTCGAAACCCGGGATCTATCATTTCAAGGGCGATGCCCATGGATATATAATGCATGTTTGAATCTTGTTTTAAAAGAATTTGCTCAAAGGGTTCCAGCTGCACAATATCCTCAAATATCGCTTTGTTCTGGTCTTTCAGGGCCGCCTGAATGCTTTCCTCAGTCACGACATTTTCAGCAACCGGCTGTTCAGGGACCTCTTTTGTCTTCCCGCCAAATAAAAAAAAGAACACACCGGCACCGATCCCGCCCAATAAAAGGAGAAACGACAGGAGAATAATGATCAGTTTTTTCTTTCCTGACAGCACTCTGCCGATCAATCCCTTTTTGACAGGTCCTTCTTCTGAAACCCCGCCACCATTGTTTATGGATTCGGTCAGTTCATCGCCTTCGAGTTCTTCCAGCAGATCTTCAGCCACAACACCTCCCAAAATAGTCTGGTCCTTCATTTGCCGAGCCGGTCTTTGCAGGCTTCATTGCAAATACCCTTAATATATCAGGCTATAAGAAGTGACAGCAAGCCTTATGCCAGCCTGCATGGGTTTTACCTGGATAGAAGGGAAACAAAAAATTTATGGTAAAGATTATAGGAAAGAAGAAAGATTTGCAAAATTATTTATTTGAGTACCGTTCAAACACGATATAAAGAAACGTCTCTTTGACCGTGGATCTGTCAATCTTTTGACAGATCCACGGTCAAGAGGGCAGGGGGATTATGCAACAAAATGCAGCGATCCGCTGTTGTTTATAGTCGCGGTATGCTCCGTTAAATGATCTGCCGCCTCTTCCTGGGCATCGTCACCGGACCCGCGCTTTGTCTGCTTCTTTCCGCCTGACTGCCCCTGGGCCCGGGCATCGGCCATGGACTGTTGGAAATCGCTGCTCATATCAACTTCAAAGCTCTCAAGGCTGATACCCGAGGAAGAGAGCATGGTTTTGATTTCATTAACATTGGCTGCCAGAATATCTTTTGCTGACTGGTGTTCAGTAATCACGCTGATCTTTATGCCGTTCCCATTATGGTCAATGCTCATGTAGATCCGGCCTAATTCAGGGGGTTTTAGTTGCATCCGGATGGTGTCGTCTCCGGTATTGATTGATCGGACAATGCTTTTTCCCACCTGCCGGGTGACAAAGTCAGGCAGTGTGGAAAAGGCCTGCTCGGTGCGTTGTGTACCCGAAGTTCCCACAGTCCCGGTCGTGGTTGATTTTTCCACGCCAAAAACAAGGGCATGGGCTTCTGAGTTTTTGGACATTGTATCCCCTGACTGGGAATTTGTGGAGGAGCTCATCTTTTCCACAGCAGCTGCATCGGCCTGGGTTGCCGTGGTTGAAATCTGTGATGCCGATTCCTTGCTTGTTCCTGCGGTGTCAGAAAAACTGTTGGCGATTTTAAATGCATCATCAGAATCGGTTTTTCCTGTTTGAAGGTTACTGGAGACACTATTTCCAACCGCAGAGGCCTCGGCAGCCGTTTTTGCACTCACCTCACGCCTGTTGATCTGATCCATGAACTGAACCTGGAACCGCTCCTCAATTTCTTTGACCATGGCGTCCGAACTTTCGCTAAGCGTTATGCTATAATCGACAGCTCCCTCACGCTCTTCTTGAAAATTCAGTCCCGAAAAAAATTGGTTAAGCAATCCGTGCCGGCCGGACCGGGTTGCGAGGGCATCAAAAGAATCGGTAGTAAACATGTCTGATAATGATTGTTCAGTCTGGTTTGCCTGATTGTCTTCCAACAGGTTACGCTTCTGGGCAAAAGCATCAATTAACGTGGCCAGGGTCAACGGCTCCTCAGATGTTTCAATGAAAGAATCCAGATCAAGCTGTTGCAAAAGGGTGGTATAGGCATCGTCTTCATCCTTTGTCTGATAGGTCACGCCGGATTCACCGTCGGTATCCAGAAGTTGCTCAAGCTGTTCAATAAACGTATCAAAATCAAATCCACGGGTTCCTTCGGAGGCTTCATCCATGATTGATGTGATTTCCTGATTATCCACGCCCATCATTGACAAAAGGGATTTGATATAGGGCAGATCAGAGGTGGGCATGAGCGTCTCTGCCGGGGTGATATCTTGATCTTCGGCAAGGGGCAGTTCAAACAGATCATCCATGAAACCGGAGACGGAGATTAGGCCGCCCCCCTCTTCAAGGGTCAGGGTCAGATCCGACAGCATTTCCTCAACAGATGCCTGATCAAAACCAGCCTGAACAAGCAGATCGCCAAGGGCGTCAAGCCCCTCTTCATCCATGGACAGATTGTCCAGATCGTAATTGGAAATGGATAAAAGCAGACTTTTTAATTTCGTAAGAAAGTCAGAGCCCCCGCCATTTTCCAGCGCATCTTCAAGGTCTGAAACCTTTTGTTTAGTCGTTCGGACAGCAAAACGAGATTTTTCCACCGTGGATATTTCAGTGTTCTGTTCTTCCGTGGACAGGTTGGGCTTTTGCGCAGTGGTAAGCGGTGAGGCCTGCGTCTGAACACTGCTATCCTGTGAACGGCTGACATGGGTCTCTTCCTCAACGGCGTTGATCTCTCTTGAGCGTTCCATGCCTGAGTGCCGTTGCATGGCCTTGTCCAGCTGCCCCTGAAATGCAGCGACCGCAGCACCACTGTCTGTGGAAACAGTGCCGGTACCGGTTGCACCCATGAGGGCGTCTGAAGAACGTCCTGTCAGTAACGCATTGATGTCTGAAGCATTGGATAACATGAGTCACCTTTAATTTAATGGCCTTTTTCATGAGTTTTACTCAAAAAAAGCAACCATCATGCCAACCAATTGAATATTGATTAATATGTAATTTTTTCAATATATTACGACAAATATGTCTGTGCATGGGATTGAAAGGGTTACAATTGCCGGGGCAGGATTTTCCCATAAAAAAATCACAAGGGAAATAATTACCTGTTTTTTTTATATCTACCCCGGCGTACCAGGATATTGCGGCAGACCATACGGTGGTGCCGGGGTAAAATTTTCAGGTACAGCGATTAAATTTTTGGAACTGGATATCCGGTAATACTTATCCTTCTGGATTCCTCGACATCCTGGGCAGACATGACAATATCCTGGAGTTCCCCTGCCATGAATTTTGCATATCCGGCCAGGTCCATGAGCCCATGGCCTGACAGGTTGAATATAATGGTTTTTTCCTTTCCTTCTTCTTTTGCCTGTTTTGCACAGCGGATGGCACAGGCCACGGCATGGCATGTTTCAGGGGCTACAACCAGGCCTTCGGTGCGGGCAAACGTCAGGCCTGCCTCATAACATTCCAGCTGTTTGATGGCCATGGGGCTCATCAGTCCGGCTTCAACGGCATGGGACACCAGGGGCGCCATGCCGTGGTATCTTAAACCGCCGGCATGGATGGGGGCCGGGATGAATTTGTGCCCTAAAGAGTGCATGGGCAGCATGGGGGTCATCTCGGCCACATCCCCGAAGTCATAGGAAAACGGGGTTGCAGTCAGGGTGGGGCAGGAGGCGGGTTCCACGGGAATGATTTCAATATCGGCCCCGTTGATTTTATCCAGAACAAAGGGGAAGGCCAGCCCTGCAAAATTGGAACCGCCGCCGGCGCACCCGATCACGGTGTCCACCTTTTTTATTCCGAATTTGTCCAGCTGTTTTTTTGCTTCCAGTCCGATGATGGTCTGGTGGAGCATGACATGATTGAGCACTGATCCTAAAGCGTACCGGGTCTTTCCGGTTTTATCACTGACGGCAGCTTCAATGGCCTCTGAAATGGCAATGCCCAGGGATCCCGGCGTATCCGGCATTTTAGCCAGAATATCCCGGCCTACCTGGGTTTCATTTGACGGACTTGCAACACATTCTCCGCCCCAGGTCTCCATGAGTGACTTTCTGAAGGGCTTCTGGTCAAAACTGATCCTGACCATGAATACCTTGCACTCCATGCCCAGAAGGGCGCAGGAATAGGACAGGGCAGACCCCCACTGCCCGGCCCCGGTCTCCGTGGTCAACCGCTTGATGCCGAACTCCTTATTGTACCAGGCCTGGGCCACGGCAGTATTGGGTTTATGGCTGCCGGCCGGAGAAACGCTTTCATTTTTATAAAAAATCTTTGCCGGTGTGCCCAGCGCCTTTTCCAGATGTATCGCCCGGTGCAACGGAGAGGGCCGCCACCGGTAAAGCAGATCCAGAATACCCTCTGGGATATCAATCCAGCGCTGTTGAGACATCTCCTGTTCGATCAGATTCATGGGAAACACGGCAGCCAGCATATCCGGGCTGATGGGTTTGCCGTCCTGTCCCAGGGGCGGATTGATGGTGCCCGGCAGGTCTGCTGCCAGGTTATACCATTGGCGGGGAATTTCATCTTCGTTTAAAAAAATTTTGGTGGGCATATGATCCGGCTCCTTTTCCATTAAGGGTGTATATCAATTTGTCAGACGAGCTTGTTTCTTTGAAAAGAAACAAGCTCGTCGTTTTTATAAGGAGTAGCGAACTATGTCAAGAAAAGATATTTCTATGCAACCCCGATCATTTTCCAAGTTCCTAAAATGCCGGATTGGATAATTTTTGTCTATGAGTTTTGTTTTGTTGCCACAGGGACAAAGAACTGAAACGTACTCCCCTCACCGTATTTGCTATTTACGGTAATGACGCCATTGTTTGCTTGTACAATCCCCAGAACAACAGGTAAATCCAGCCCCCTCCCTGCCGCCTTGGTCGAAAAAAACGGATCGAATATTTTTTCGATGTTCTGTTCCTCAATTCCACAACCAAAGTCGGCTGTCTCCAGGCAAACATATTCATTGCAGTCCGGTCTCCAATCTACAGGAAAACGATACTTTTCGGGTATTTCGTTAGAGAGAACAGTCTTTAAACTAAGATAGACAGTGCCTTTTTTTTGATAGGACTCTGCGGCATTGGTAACAAGGTTGGTGACAAGTTGCTGAATCTGATTCACATTCCCATAGATCATGGGACTCTGAGCCGGAAAATTTGCTTGCAGAACAATATTGCCTGACAATGAGGCCCGAAGAAGAGGCATGATCATACTGCAGACCTTGCCTATATCCATTTTCATTTTTCCAGAATTGTTTTTCCCAAGGTAGGTAAGCATCAACCCATTGACTTCGGAAGCCTTTTGAGCAAGTTGCATGGCTTTCATCAGATTGTCACGTGGGGATTTCTCCAACTCAATTAACTTAAGGCTCAGTTCCAGATTCCCCATGATCCCCATCAGGTGATTGTTAAAATGGTGCGCAATCGCTCCCGCCATTCGGCTAAGACTTTCCTGTTTTTTGAGGTGCCAATTTTGAATCTGCAGTTCTTCCATTTTTTTTCGATCTGTAATATCCCGAACAACGGCAAGAATGTGAGGTTTTCCATTTTGATACAAGATGTTTGAATTTATTTCAACGGGAAAGGTTTCACCTGATTTTTTTATATGAAATGTTTCAAAAACCAGATGCCCTTCTTTGCGCAATTTGTTTCTACAATCGGGTTTGGCATGCCCGTTAACATCAGGCTTGGCGGTTATATCCGGTGCCGAAAGATTCATTAACTCATCATAGGTATACCCATATCGTTTACAGGCTATGTCATTAACTTCTACAAACGGTGCAAAACCCTCCTGTTTCACAGGATGGATAAATATTGCGTCATTGATGGAATTGAAAAAGGTCTTGATTCTTTCCGATTGTACGACAAGTTTGTCCTTCGCCGATTTAGATTCGGTAATATCCATAACATTGCCGACGATTTTTTCAACTTTACCTCCTTTCCAAATAGGTTCGGCCACGGTTTTAATCCATTTTTTTTCCCCTGACGATTTCTGGAATTCAAATTCCAGGTCATAGCCAATCCCTTTCTTTTCACATTGATCGAAAGCCGATAAAATTTTAGGTCGGTCTTCAGGATTATAGCATTCAAGACTTGCATTAATATGCTCAAACGAACCGGATTCATACTCAGTGGGCTCAAATCCATGCAGCCGATACAACTCTTTTGTCCAATACATCTTTTGGTGTTCTACATTCCACTCCCATCCACCTGTTTTTGCCAAGCGTTGGGCATTAGCAAGCAGTTGTTGGCTGCGTTCTAATTTATCAGATGTCCGTTTGCTTTCGGTAATATCAGTGATGATGTGAATAAACTTTGAGGGCTTTCCCTTAGAATTGAGAATCGGATCGACAACGACCTCAAACCATCTCTCATTAATTTGGAGCTCAATAGATTCTTGTTGCAGACTTTGGCTGGCTTTTATAAGAGGGCAATCTTTAACCGGTTGGTCGGTACCATGCACAATTTGCCAGCATTTTTTCCCGATCATTTCTAAATTGCTTTGATTGAATAAACGCTCGGCAGCCTTGTTGGATTTTACGATGCAGTGATCTTTATCAATAATCCAAACGGCGGACTTCATGGCGTTGAAAGCAGAATAAAATTCCTTTTCGGAATTTAACATCTGATTTTTGGCGGCAGAATGCCTTAACGATCTGATTTTTTTGAATAAGAATTTCAATAAAGTGTTTTAGGTGGCACGAACCTCTACGATTGTTGTCAATCTGTTTTTTTGATAGTGGCCCATCTGCGGGCCCTATCGTTTGTATGAATTTAAACATAGAAATCTTAGAGAACAAATTTAACACAAAATGAATGAATATTCCTAATATTATTTTATTTTAAATCCATTACCCTCTGATCAGGTCAAGGATCGCTTCAATATCGGCCACGGCTTTCTCCTGGCTGACCTCCTGCCATCCGTGCTCCCGGATGCGAGTCAGTTCTTTGAGAAACCTTCCCAGGGACTGGGTGTACTTTGCCGAAAGCCCAAGCCCGTCGGTCTCTCTGCCTCTAATTTCACCACTTTCCCGGCGGTGTTCCTGGATTTCATTAAATGCCTTGTTAATGGATTTCTCCCCGGACTGAACCTGTTCCTGGATATCGGGGGTGCCGTATTCCATGATCTTTCTGGCTTTGTCCACCTTTTGGGGGCTGATACCCAGCTCTTTGGCCCGTATTTCGTTTTCCGCTTTACGGGTTGTTTTTTGACCCTCTGCATTTTTTTTGTGCATAACATCCAAAAGCGCCAGACACTTTACAATATCATCGTCAGACATGTTGCGCCGGTTCCGCTGGGCATGGAAGCTGTAAAGCAGGGCGTCATCTTCGTCCTCAAAGGATTTATATACTACCGGCACCTGATCCAGGCGCATGTTTCTGGCTGCCGCAATTCGGGTGTGGCCGTCCACGAGCACATTTTCTTCTTTCCAGACCACTATTGGAAATACCGGATCAAATCCGTTTAGCTCCATGTCCTGGCTTATGGCAGCCAGGGTCTCCTCCTGGATGGGGAATAATTTGTCAAAAGGTTTCCGGGTGGTTAAGATATCTGGGTTTACAAGGGTTGTGTTTAATTCCATTGTTTTTCCTGAATGAAGGTTGAGGCGGTTTTTGGATTACAGCTGAAGACCTAACTTTTCTTTGATGGTTTGGATACCCATCTTTTCAACAAAACGGGAGGTCCTTTTTTGGGCCGGGGCTGTTTCACAGTAAAGGTCGAGAAATTTTTGGCAAAGCGCAAGGGCCTTTTGGGTGGACAGCTCTTTGGCCAGCTCATCACCGATTCTGGGTTTCATGCCGGAATTACCACCCACAAACATACGCCAGCCTGTGGGCGTACCGATGAATCCGATATCCCGGAGGCGAGATTCTGCGCAGCTAAAGGTGCAGCCGGAAATGCCCAGTTTGATTTTGGCCGGTGTTGGAATGGCGCCATATTTTTCCTCAAGGATTTGGGCAAGGCCCATGGCATCCTGCTTGGCAAATTTACACCAATGCGTTCCCGGACATGCCTGGACATAGTGTCCGCCGCTTCTGAACGGCATGGCGTCACACAGGGCATGAATCTTTTCCCTGCTGAGTCCGTAAAATCCAATGCGCTGTCCCGAGGTCAGCTTTACCATCGGCACCTCGTAGGCTCGGACAAGTTCAGCCATTTTTTCCAGATCCCGGGCGCTGAGCTTTCCGGAAGGCGGCGTGATGCGGGCAGCAAAGGTTTTTCCGTCCCGTTGCAGTATTACACCGGCGGGAAGATCTTTTTCTTGTGACATATGTGGTCTCCAGGGGTTTTGTTACAGCTTGCAGGCTGTTGGCTTCGGCAAAACATTCGAGGGAATATAATTCGATATGTATCAAATTCAAGGGTCAAGTCTCTTTTGGTCTTGGTTTGTCGCAATTACCAAACAAGCTGTAAGTATATTTAAAACCGAATTCAAGACACCCCTGCAACGATATCCCACAGGGCACGGACCCGGGGATTGGAAAGGTTTGTATTCCGTGTGCAAAGGGCTATTTCATAAGGGGGCAGTTCCGGCATGTTGTCCAGTACAACAATATCCCGGTAAAGTTGGCTTTTTTCCAGAACCAGGCGTGGCACAAACCCGATACCGAATCCCAGGTTGACCAGGGCGATAATGGCTTCATGGCCCGTGACCTGGGAGTAAATGCGCGGTAGCACGGAATTTTCCACAAACCACTGATCAATACGCTCCCGGCTTAAGCCTTTATCCGCAAGAATAAGGGGTATTTTTTCCCAGTTTGGCTCCTTTTTGCTGTTTCTTACCAGGACATCGGGATAATGCCCGGCTCCGATAAAAACCAGGGGGCTGACCGCCATGTTTAAAAAACTGATCTGGGTTCCGGGTTTTTCCGGCAGGGCCGCAATGACTGCATCTGCATCCCGGTTCATCAGTCGATCTATCGCCTGGGCCGGGTCTCCTGTTTCAAGGTGAATCTGCACCCTTGGGTGCATGGCGCGATAGCGGGGAATAAATCTGGGCAGGATACTGTATGCGGCGGTCACCGAGCAGTAAAGCGAAAGCTGGCCGGACAGGATTGCATCCTTTGATAATTCTCCCTGGAGCCGTTCAAAGCGGCCAAGCACATCTTCGGCATATTTTTTAAAGGCCTGTCCAGCATAGGTCAACTCCACACAGCGGCTGTTTCGGATAAAAAGCTGTTTTCCCACATCCGTTTCCAGCCGCTGGATTACCCGGGTCAGGGCTGACGGTGAAATATTGCATGCCTGGCTTGTCCGGGAGAAGTGCAGAGAGCCGGCCAGGTGGTGGAATAATTCAAGGGTGCGGATATCCATCTCTTGTTTTTGCCTCAATTAGAGTAACACATTGTTATATTAAATATTCTAAAAGTTTGTTTCGATATTTGCAATATGAAATTGCAAATGATTCATTTGACGCAACGATAGTTTTAAGCCATTTTATTCACAACATTTACCTGTTGTTTGGACGAGAAGTTGCCCATCTTCGGCGTCGCAGATGAGTGACTTGTCGTTCAAAAACTAAAATTAAGGAGACAATATATGGGCATCAACTATTTCAACACTCTGCCATTGCGGCTGCAACTTCAAGAACTCTCCCAGTGCCGCTTCATGGACCCTTCGGAATTTAACGGGGTTGAGGCACTCAAGGGGAAAAAAATTGTGATCGTGGGATGCGGGTCCCAGGGGCTGCACCAGGGCCTGAATTTAAGGGACAGCGGCCTGGATGTCTCCTATGCCTTAAGGGAAGCCGCCATTTCCGGGAAACGGCAGTCCTGGAAAAATGCCACGGAGAACGGCTTTGCCGTGGGTACCTATGACCAGATGCTGCCGACGGCAGATCTGGTCATCAACCTCACCCCGGACAAACAGCACTCTAATGTCATTGAATCTGTCATGCCTTTGATGAAAAAGGATGCCTGCCTTTCCTATTCCCATGGGTTTAATATTGTTGAAGAGGGCATGCAGATCAGAGAAGACCTCACGGTTATCATGGTGGCACCTAAATCCCCGGGAACCGAAGTGAGAGAAGAGTACAAAAGAGGCTTTGGCGTGCCCACCCTGATTGCCGTACACCGGGAAAACGATCCCAGAGGGGAGGGCTTTGAACTTGCCAAAGCCTATGCGGCCGGCACAGGCGGTCACAAGGCCGGTGTTTTGCAGTCCTCATTTGTGGCTGAGGTAAAATCGGATCTCATGGGCGAGCAGACCATTTTATGCGGGGTTCTGCAAACCGGCGCGCTGCTGTGTTATGACAAGATGATTGACAGCGGCATGGATGAAGGATACGCATCCAAACTGGTTCAGTATGGCTGGGAAACCGTGACCGAAGCCTTGAAACACGGCGGCATCACCAACATGATGGACAGGCTGTCCAATCCGGCTAAAATCAAGGCCTTTGAATTAAGCCAGCAGCTCAAGGAGATCTGGACACCTTTGTACAACAAGCACATGGATGACATCATGACAGGTACGTTTTCAAAAAACATGATGGAAGACTGGGCCAATGATGACGCCAATCTGCTCAAATGGCGTGACCAGACCCAGGATACGGCCTTTGAAAAATCGACTTCCCAGGACGCAGACATCCCGGAGCAGGAATATTTTGACAACGGCATTCTCATGGTGGCCATGATCAAGGCCGGCGTGGAACTGGCTTTTGATACCATGGTGTCAGCCGGCATTATTGCCGAATCCGCCTATTACGAATCCCTGCATGAGGTACCCCTGATCTCCAATCTCATTGCCAGGAAAAAATTGTATGAAATGAATGTGGTGATTTCAGATACTGCGGAGTATGGCTGTTATCTGTTTGCCCATACCGCAGTGCCTCTGCTTAAAGATTTCATGGCAGGCCTTGATGCTGATGTGATCGGCAAGGGCCTGGCGCTTGAAGACAACAGCGTGGACAACATCCGCCTGATTCAGGTTAATGATGCCATCCGTAACCATCCTGTGGAAATAGTGGGTAAAAAACTGCGTGGATATATGGGGGCCATGAAAGCCCTGCGCTAACCTGTGTCCATTTAACAGATAGCTTTTTCGTCCAATTTCCGGTCAAATGAACGGGACAAGCCGGTTATTTGTAATGTTCACGGCGGCTGAGCCGCCGTGAATCGCGGTGCTGACTTCGCGATTTTTTAAAGAAGATGATATGCTTTTAAGAAAAAAATGATGACGAGTAAAAACGATAAATATATCGGTAAATACAAGATCAACGCATTTCTCGGCAGTGGCACCATGGGCCGGATTTATCGCGTCACCATCCCGGTGCTTGAAAAAACGGCTGCTTTAAAATTGTTCACCCCCAGCCGGGCCTTGATTGAAAAGGTCGGTTTAACATGCCTCAGAGAGCAGTTTATTCATGAGGCAGCGGTGATTGCAAATATCCGGCATCCCAATGTGGTGGGCATCTGGAGTCTTGAAGAGAGAGCAAATGAATTGTTTTACCTGATGGAATATTACTGCCGGAATCTAGGACAACTCATTGGAGAATCCTATTGGGCAGACAGGCCCTCCAGAAAGGTGTCCGTTGACAAAGCCTGCCATTACCTGACCCAGATTGTTGAAGGGCTTTGCCGCCTACACGAGGCGGATATCATTCACCGGGATATAAAACCCTTTAATATCATGATTGCAGATACGGGAACGGTGAAGATTGTTGATTTTGGTCTTTCCAAACGCAGGGGTGAAAAACAATTTCTTTGTGCAGAAAAACTTACCATCGGCACACCGTTTTATAGTGCTCCGGAACAGATTGATTCTCCCGAAACCGTGGATCAAAGAGCAGATCTGTATTCTGCCGGGGTGATCCTTTACCGGATGGTAACAGGTCATCTGCCCGATAAAAATCCACCCCTGCCCAGTGAATTAAATCCGCAATTGGATCGCAACTGTGACCGGTTCATTCTCAAGGCGATTGCCCCTCATCCGGATGACCGGTTTCAGACAGCGGACACAATGTTGAAGGAATTAAAGGCGTTTTTCTCACTATATAAGGATGCAAGGCAGAGTGAATGTTTTGCGCCGGATGATATTTTTCAGGAAAAAAAGACGGCTCCCCGGATCAAACCCACGCTCCCCATCAGATCCGAATCGTCTATAATACTTGCAAAGGACGCCGGCAAGGTTTTCAACCTGGATGATTTGCACCAGCCATTGGTCTTTGTTGAAAATGCGTTTCAAAAAATAAGTGATACCACGGTGATAGACCATGCCACCAATCTGGTCTGGCAGCAATCCGGTTCCCGCTATCCCATGATGTGGGATCAGGCCCAACGTTATATTCAACTGCTGTCCGAATCCGGATTCGGCGGACGTCAAAATTGGCGAATGCCCACCATCAACGAGATACTGTCACTGGTTAACCCAAAGAATGATGACGATTTTTGCATGGAGCCTGTATTTTCACCCGATCAAAAGTGGCTCTGGAGCAGTGATACCCGTTCAAAAAGAGCTGTCTGGACCGTGGACGCTCAAATGGGATTTGTGAACTGCAGTGATCTTTTTGATTATAATTTTGTCAAAGGGGTCTGTTCTGTAAAATAAAGAAAAGAGGCGCTTATTTTTTTATGTCCGGATCTACTGCCTGGGCGTATTTAAACGGCAGGCCTGCGGCCAGTATTTTTCGGGCGGCTGTTTGATTGTCATAGTCTATATACCGGATGTCCAGACAATATTTTTCCGTATCCCAGATCACATATTTGGCTCTTGGGTCGCCGTCACGGGGTTGGCCGACACTGCCGACATTCACCATATATATTTTATTTTTGTCAAGCTGAGTCAACCCCGGATTCAATGGTTGAACCTGAATGTCGCCATCTTCAGGGAAAACAAGGCTTAATCTGTGGGTATGCCCTAAAAAACAGATGGATTCTTTTATCTGCCCAAACGCATGGCGCAATTCAGAGTTGCAGATTTGGTGAAGATAATGTCGAACGGAATCCGGCCAGAAACCATGGACAAAAAAAGCCTGATACCGAGAAAGATTGACGGGTAATCCCTTTAAATAGTCAATAGATGATGGTGACAATTTGGACAGGGTGTGATCCAGCGATTTTTTTGTATCCCCAATATACCACTTATACACTTTTTCATTTACACAGGCCAGTTCATGATTGCCAAGAATAGATGGTATCCTGCTTGCGATTATCTGCTGGATAACCGCCTCTGAATCAGCGCCGTATCCGATATTATCCCCCAGGGAAATAATTTTATTGACCGCCTGAAGTTCCATATCTTTCAGCACCGTTTTAAATGCCTCTATATTACCATGAATGTCTGAAATGACGGCGATTCGCATATTGTTTCCATGTTTGTTTTAATTAACAATAAATTTACCATGATGGATGAATTTTAACAACATTACAACAGACTCGCTGATCCACCATCAAAAAAGCGGTGAATTTGGGTAAAATGATGATGCTTGAAATTCTGACCCGCCCTGTGTAATATTAACTGTTTTAAGTGAATTTAGTCGAGTGTATTGGATTTTGGGCCGTGTCGGGCCGGTCTTGACCGGTGCGATCGTTTTCGTAAAATGCGGCATGAGGATGTATAGGAAAATTAATGTCTTTAAATAGCTGGTTACGTTGTCTGGTTATCGTTTTACCTCTTGTGCTCATGTTTTCGGGGTGTGAAAAGGAAAAACCCAGATTTCAGTGCCGGGATGATCTGGGCTGTGTGGTACTGGCTCCAGGGGAACCGTTAAAAATAGGTGTACTCCAGGCACTGTCCGGCAAGGTGGCCAATTTGGGCAGAGAGCAGGTCCGGGGGTTTGAGCTTGCACTGAAGGACCGCGACGGCGAAATCCTCGGCCGTAAGGTCGCTATACAAACCGAAGATACAGAGTGTTCGCCCGAGGGCGGTGCAAATGCGGTGTTAAAGATCATTGCCGATCCCCAGCATATCGCTGTGTTCGGGACCACATGTTCCGGGGCTGCCGCCGTGGCATCCAAAGCGGTTTCCGCAGCCGGCCTGGTGATGATTTCCGGGAATAACAGTGCACCCTTTCTGACGTCGGTGGGGGATAAGCCCGCCCCTGACTACCATGAAGGTTATTTCAGGACTGCGCCTAATGAGGAGAATGCAGGCAAGGCTGCAGCCACCTATGCATATAATTATCTAAAGGTTAAAAAAGCCGCCGTCATCAATGACGGCGATATCTACACCAGGGGGCTGACCCAGGGTTTTTGTGCGGCTTTTGAGGCTCTGGGGGGAGAAATCGTTTTGGATACCTCGGTAAACAAGGGGGATAACGAAATGGCACCGGTACTCACCGCCGTTCTTAATGCCGATGCCGGACTGCTTTTTTTCCCCCTGTTTCAGCCCGAGGGTTACCATATCCTGTTCCAGGCCAGGAAGATGACCGGATTTAAGGATGTGGTGCTAATGAGTGACGGGGCACTGATTGACCGCTCTTTTCTTGAAGCCGCAGGGGAGCAGGCCCGGGGCATGTACTTTGTGGGGCCGGCAAGCCCCAGTGGTCCAAGGGTTGCCCAACTGGAGGAAAAATATATCGCTGCATACGAGGAGACGCCGTCGGTACTCTATTATCTGAGCGCCTACGATGCGGCAGGACTTTTATTTTCAGCCATTGAGACGGCGGCCATAGAAGATAACGGCAATCTCGTCATTGGCCGCCGGGCACTGCGTCGGGCCATGTATGCCATGGAAAATGTCCAGGGCGTGACTGGTTTGTTGAACTGCGATGGATTCGGGGACTGCGCACGGCCGGTGTTCAATGTGCTGCAGCTGGAAGATGTGGACGCCGGGCTGGACGGCCTTAAGTCCAATGTAAAATTCAGCTTTTCACCTGAAAAAAAGGAATAATTCATGGGCAGCACAGCTTCCCCAGCGGGTTGGTGGTATGACCGGTCCATCACCTTTAAATTCAGCCTTGGGGTCGGCCTGCTGGTCTGTCTGATGGTGGTGGTGGCTGCCACCGGGTATTTTTCCCTGGGGGCTCTCCACAGGGCCCACAAGGCCGTGGGAATGAACACCACCATTCAACGCCTTGTCTTTGAAATGGATCGGGAGCTGGAAAAGGCACGGCAGCTTCATGCTGAATTTTTTCTTTATTACCCCAGGATAGGCCTTCGAAAGGCACATGAAATTTACGCCCAGCCTTCGGTGAGGAAAGCCGCCAAGGCCGTCTCCATCAGCCGGGAATTGAAAAAGGCCATTACGGAAACCCAGGCCAGCGGCGTCCTGCAGGCAGGGCATATTGATTTAAACCTTTATCTTTCCTCAGCCCGGAGATTTGGAGCGACCTCCATTGAGTCCGTTGAGCTGGTCACCCGGTTGGCTGCGCCTGAAGATGGGTTGGAAGCGAATTTGGCCCGTGAGTTTACGCTGCTGAGAAATTTGGTGGATAAAAATGAGAGGCTTGTCCAGCATTTCGATGCACTGGAGCACCTGGTGGACGAATATATTATTGTAAGAAAGCGTCATGTTATGCAGTCCGCCTTTAATCAAGGGTTTGTTTTGAGGCAGGCGGCCCGTGCCACCACTGATTTTACCCCGGAAAAAATGGCCGACATGGAGGCTCATCTGGACCGCCTGGAGGCGTTTGGTAATGAAATCCTTAACGTTGATGTAGCCATTGCAGCCAAATTCAGGGATTTTAAGCTGCAGCGTGAAGCCGTCGATAAGGTGTCTGAATCCCTGATTCGTCTGGCCGGGCAGGCCGTGGCGTTTTCGGAGCAGGAAATAAAGGATGCCCACAGGCTGGCCATCATCCTTATAGCCCTGGCTGCGTTTGCCGGTTTAGCAGGTGCCTTGTGTATCGCTCTGGCTTTGAATGAGAGCATTACAAATCGAATTTTACGACTGACGATCGTTACCCAGAAATTTAAAAAGGGCAGCCTGGATGTGACGGCTGAAGATGATGCAAAGGATGAATTGGGGCGGCTGGGGATGACATTTAATTTCATGGCCGCCCGTATAAAGGCGCTTATTGAAAATCTTGAGGCGGAAGTTCAGGCGCAGACCGCCGAACTCCAGCAGGCAAATGACAGCCTGACCCAGGAAATCCGGGAACGGAAACAGGCGGAAGAACATCTACGACAGGCCCAGAAAATGGAGGCCATCGGTACGTTGGCCGGGGGCATCGCCCATGATTTCAATAATATTCTGTCGGTCATCATCGGGTTTGCGGAGCTGGCTGACATGCACCTGCCTGAGGGGTCTAAATCCGGAAAATCCATTGATGAAGTCCTAAAGGCCAGCTTTCGGGCCAGGGACCTGGTGAGGCGGATTCTATCCTTCAGCCGTAAAAGTACAGAGGGGCAGGTGCCGGTTCAGATCGGACCCGTTGCAAAAGAGATCATCAAGCTGCTTCGGGCCACCACCCCCTCAACCATCAATATCCGGGAACATATTGATTCCCAAAATTCAGTGATTATAGCCAACCCCACACAGGTGCATCAGGTAATCATGAATCTGGCTACCAATGCGGCCCAGGCCATGGAGGAAACCGGTGGTATACTGGACGTTTCCCTGTCCGTTGAAGACCTGAAAAACGACCTGCCCGGCAGACTGCCTTCCGGAATGCCGCTGGCAGCGGGGCGGTATCTGAAGTTGACGGTTGCCGATACCGGACCCGGAATTTTACCGGGAATTATGGATCGGATATTTGATCCTTATTTCACCACCAAGGAGACGGGCAAGGGGACGGGAATTGGCCTTTCCGTGGTCCATGGCATTGTTACAGGATGCGGCGGCGCGATCCGGGTGGAAAGCCGGCCGGGCCGGGGAACCAGTTTCCATGTTTACTGGCCCCGGATTGAAGAGACTGGGACCATTTCAGAACCGGAGGCTTTACATGTCAGAGGTGAACTTTCTGAAAGTGCGCCAGTTCAGGGCAGTGAACATATTCTGGTGGTGGATGATGAAAAAAGCCTGGTGGAAATTGCACAAAGACGATTGACACGACTGGGATACCGGGTTACCGCAACCACCCAAAGCCGGGAGGCACTGGCGCTTTTTACTTCCCGGGCCAAAGAGTTTGATCTGGTGGTCACAGACCAGACCATGCCGGGTATGACCGGGATTGAACTGGCCGGGCGGCTGAGGGCGGTTCGACCGGATATTCCCATTGTCCTTTGCACAGGGAACAGCGAAGCACTTTCCCCGGAAAATGCGAAAAAGGCGGGAATCTGCCATGTGATGATGAAACCGGTCGAACAGGAGGTCTTTGCCGAGACCGTGCGGTCCGTACTGGATCACTGGCGTGCGGTCAGTGGGTTGGGCTCATCTAATCAATTGTAATCATGGTTGATTTCATAAAAGATTTATCCTGTTTTGATCTTAGCGTTACCTTTTTGGAGATAAAATCGTGATTTTAACGAACAAGTCAATACACCCTACAATGTCATGCACGGAACTGCAGACAAGGTCGTTTCCATTTAAAAAAAATTAAATCTATGCAATACAACCCCAATTTGGTAAATCTATAGTATGTCACGGCATCTATAGTCACGATCTATCCAACGACGACTTCTCTGCTCAGGCTGTGACAAAGGGCTGTGGTTTTTTTCCAGGGAGAAAACCGCAAATTTGTATCACACTTTTTCCGGAGGTAAAATTATGGACAGTAAAGAACTGAAAAAGTTGCTGGCCGGCTTATGCATTGCCGGGCTGCTCACAGGGTCTACTGCCACACTGTCCGGCTGTACGAACGGAAGTGGCTGAGGAGACAAAAAATCGGGGACAGGTAGTTCCCAGGGTGACTTAAATGATGATAACAGCGGTGCACGCGACACGGATGAGAAAAAAAGCAAAAGCGGCTGAGGCTAAACATCAAGCATGCAGGCTGCATGCAGTACTCGTGGCTGCCGGCCCCATGACGTGCCGGTAAAAAACAATGAACCCAAGCGATAGTTAACCGTGAAAATTAACAACCATAGTTCAACCTGTGATATTTTAACACGGCATTTCCCCAATTGCCGCAGGATTCTGGGCGATATCACCTGGGACGGAATTCTTGCGGCATTGGGCAAACCAAGTCCTGAATCATTCATCCAATTCCTGGACGTCTCCGGACCTGACCCAAAGGAGCAACTTAAAGATATTGTGCCCTATATTTACGATTTGGCCTGTGTTGAGCAGGCAATTTTTAAGCTGTCCAACAAAGAAGCATCCGATTTATCCCCCCGCGAATCGGTTTTTGTCAATCCCGACCTGATGCTGGTTCCCGTGTCATGGAAGCACCTGCCCGATTCCATGACCGGGTATGGTAACAAGCCCCGGCAAAAGCCGGAGCCGGAAGAAGGCTATGTCCTTATATGGCGGGACCCTATAACCTGTCATTTGATGTGCCGGGATGCAACCGACGATGACCTGCTGGCCTTGAAGCTGGTGGTCGAGGAAATTGATTTTGAAACTGCTGCCCGCCGTGGCAAGACGTCAAGGGCCAAAATCCTGGCCGTCTTCCACCATGCCGTCAATGAGGGAATTCTTATCAATCCTAGGCCCCTTATCCGCCGGAACCCTGAACTATTCACGGATGCCCCAGGGTTTGCGTCTTATCTGGTGTCAGACAGTTTCACCCTTCAATGGCACATCACCCAGGCCTGCGATCTTCATTGCAGGCATTGCTACGACAGGAGCAGCAGACATTCCATACCCTTTTCCAAGGCACTGGAGATACTGGATGATTTATTCGCTTTCACCCTTGCCGCTCACGTAAGAGTCCATATTTCCTTCACCGGTGGAAACCCCTTGCTCTATCCTGATTTTGAAAATCTTTATTATGAGGCCTCCCAGAGAGGATTCTCCCTTGCCATACTCGGGAATCCCGCACAAAAAGAATCCATTGCACGGCTTCAAGAAATCCAACCCCTGACCCACTACCAAATCAGCCTGGAAGGCCTGGAAGAATACAACGACTATATCCGGGGTATGGGCCATTTCAAAAAATCCCTTGGTTTTCTGGACATTCTCCGGGAACAGGATGTTTATTCCATGGTCATGCTGACCCTCAATAGAGACAATATGAACCAGGTGCTTCCCCTGGCTGAAATTCTGAGGGAAAAAACAGATTCTTTTACCTTTAACCGGCTGGCCATGGTCGGGGAAGGTGCCGCCTTAACCCTGCCGGCTCCCGAAGATTACCGCCGGTTTTTACAAAAATTTGTACGGGCTGCCGCATCAAATCCGGTTCTCAGAATGAAAGACAACCTGATTAACATCGTAAAGCAAGAGACAGGCCAGGATCTGTTTGGCGGCTGCACCGGATTCGGCTGCGGCGCGGCGTTTAATTTTGTCGCCCTTCTTCCAGACGGTGAAGTCCATGCCTGTCGAAAATTTCCCTCATATATCGGCAGTATCAATGAAAATTCATTGGATGAAATATACACATCTGCCAGGGCTAAACAATACAGGGACGGCACTACCGCCTGCAAGGGATGCAGCCTGTCCCCTGTGTGCCGGGGATGCCAGGCCGTCGCCTACGGTATGGGACTCAATGTATTCACCGACCGTGATCCGTTCTGCTTTTACGATAACCGGCCATCCGGGGCCTCAAGCTGACCCGAATCAAATGAAATTAAATCCCGGCATTCATAGGATTTACGCAATTTCACTCCGGTTTACAAATATAACGGAATTCAGTTGACGTGTTACGGTTTTTTATATGAAAGTAATGAGTTTTGAGTGGTGAGTAGTGAGATTTTAAACAAGCTCTTTTTCTCATAACTCACGACTCACTACTTTCATGTTTGTTGTGTCCGTCAGGGCATGGCCGCTCTATTGGGCCGTTTTTATCCGGCAGGGGCAGAATGTGAATTGTTTTGCAACTGCCGGATAATTGTTTCCAAAGGATGACCCGGATATTGTTTCATGAGTGCGGCGGCATGGGCAGTGACATGGGCGGCGGCAAAACTGTGGCCCTGGAAGTTTTTTTCCTGGGGCAGGCCCGGAATGGGGCGGGGGAATCCGTGGGCACCGAATGCCACAGGACTCTCGGCATGAAACACCAGGTCGTCCCAGGCACAGTCCGGGTGCCGGTACGCCCCGACAACGTTGCTGAAACACGCCGGATATATCCGGTGTTCCGGCCCCCGGGCCGAGGCGATGATGAGGATACCGTTTTCCCGGGCGGTGTCGCACAATTGTCTCAAGGGACCGGCAGAATCTTTATTTTCTACACCCAGACTCAGGTGGATGATGTCAACCTTCCGGCGGACACACCACGCTAATGCCTGGGTCAATACCGGTACCGATGTACCCAGATCCCGGGCGAAAATTTTCACGGCATAGAGCCCTGCATCCGGCACTTTTTCCTTAATAATCCCCGCAATGGCCGTGCCGTGGCCGATGTTGTCCATGAAATCGTCGGTTTGCCGAACCTGACCGGTTTCCGGATCGGTTTCGTACCCATGCCCCCCGGTGATGGGCCCCACATGGGGGTGACCTGGGTTAATGCCGCTGTCGATGATGGCGATGTCAGGCGTCATGGATAAATTCCTGGGGCCTGCCCTGGAAAATAAGGCCTTCATTGCCCAGGACCACCAGGTGATGGGCATGGCTGATGGCTGTTTTCCGGTGGCTGACCAGAATAATGGTTTTGTTTTTCATCAGGTTTTTCAGGGTCTGCTTGATGCCCTCTTCTGCGGTTTTATCCAGAAAGGCCGTGGCTTCGTCCAGGATCAGGATTTTCGGATCCATCAGAATGGCCCTGGCAATACTCAGCCGCTGTTTCTGTCCTCCGGAAAGGCGGGTGCCCCGGTCCCCCACAAGGGTGTCATACCCTTTGGGCAGCGATTCGATGAATTCATGGATCTGGGCGGCTTGGGCCGCTTTTTTGACTGTTTCGATATCTGCACCCGGTTTAAAAAACCGGATATTTTCCAGAATGGAGGTATGAAACAAAAAAGTTTCCTGGGAGACCATGGCCATCTGGGTTCTGAACCACTTCCGGTCCAGCCTGTCGATGTCCTGTCCGCCCCAGGTGATGGTGCCGGCATCCGGGGTGTAGAGCCTCATGAAAAGGTGGCACAAAGTGGTTTTTCCGATGCCGCTTTCCCCGGCAATCGCTGTTGTTTTCCCATGGGGAATAGTAAAGGATACGTTTTTGAACACCGGGGTTTGGCCGTCATAGGAAAAACTTAAGTCATCTATGGCCAGATCCCTGGCGGACAACGCCGGGCTCAGCACCTGATCTCCGGTCTGATCCGTACTGGGTGAAATATCCAGGATCTCACGGACCCGTTTCAGGGCCACCTTTGACTTTTGAATGGACAATATCCCGTCCAGAAGTCCCTGGAGGGGACCAAATACCCGGCCCTGATACACGGAAAAGGCCACCAGGGTGCCGATGGTCAAATTCCCTTCCAGGACCGTCCATCCGCCAAACCCGAACACGATCAGGGTGTTCACAATGGCAAAGGCCGTGGGCACGCAACCGGAAACCGCCCCCAGCACCTGGAACCGGAGCAGCAGGTCCAGGACCCCGGACTGTTTGTCAGACAGTTTTTCGTTTTCGCAATTTTCTGCGCCAAAGGCCCGGATGGCCGCTGTATTGGACAGGGATTCAAATAAAAAATGGGAAATACCCGCATTGGTTTTGGCAAGATCCTCGGAAAGGGCGAAAAGTTTGGGTTTGATGGCCTGGACCACCCAGACGGCAACGGGCAGGATGGTAAGGCTCATCAGGGCCATTTCCCAGTTCAGCCAGAACAGGATGACGGCCGTGATGATAAAGGTTAAAAAATCAAATAAGTATTTAGGGAAAATATCCGTGATCAGTGCCTGGATATCGGCCATATCCGAGGCAATCCTGGAATAAATATCCCCGATTTTATTTTTTGAAAAATAGACCAGGGGGATTCTCTGCAGATGGCCGAACAGGTCTTCTCTCATGGCAAAAAGAATCCTGGCCGAGTATTTGGTATACAGGTACCGGTTGGCGACCCTGACCCCGAATCCCACCACAAGCAGCAGAATCAATACCCCCAGGACCGGAAAAAGAATCCCGGGTTGATGCCCCAGGAACACCCGGTCGATGAGAATTTTGGCAAACCAGGGCTGAAGCATGCCAAGCGCCGTACTCAAGGCGCTTAAAATCAAAGAAAAGATCAATATCTTTTTGTGGGGTTTCAGGTAAGACCCTAGATAACCCGTCTGCTCCCAGAGAGACGGAGCAACCGGTTTTTTTTCAGTGTTCCCTGAAGCAGGGTCCGAAATAGCACATGTATCCTGAATCACAGTATTCAGGGGTTTGGCGAAGCTGTCTTGCATAATCTATTATCCTGTCGCGGTTTTGGGTTTGCCGCGCCTTGTCCCGCACGGCTTTGACCAGTTGCAGACTGCCCATTTTCCGGTGAAACGACGCTTCTCTTCCCACTATTTTAACGGCCGAGACGCCCCAGTCCCTGAAATCGCCGAATTGGCACAGACTGCAGGGGCCGTTGGGCAGTCCGTCCTGCTGGAAACTGGAGCCGCAATTGTTCTGATACCAAAGATAGGTTTTAAAGTGTGCCAGGCGCGCTGCCAAATCCGGGTAAACGGTTTCATTTTCGGTTCCGGGGCTGTCGGTTTCTAATGGCGTGATTGTCCAGTCGGTGAGACAAAATGCCCCCAGGGTGTGGCTTGTCTGACAGAATGATTCTTCAAAATAGCACCCGTCGTTCACCGCGAACACTTCAAACTCCATGTCATCCCTGTGCTTGGTGACGATGGCCTTTATTTCGGGCAGGGTCAACTGGCGGGGCAGAATGACGCGCTTAACCCCCAGGGAGTTGTAAAAGGGTACGGAAAAGGAATTGAAACAGGCGCCCAGGCTGCTTAAATGAATCCGCAGGCCCAAATTAAGTCGGGACAGCTCAACCAGCAGATTTAAATCCGAAACAATCAATGCGTCCACGCCCATGTCCGCAAGCCGGCTGCACAAGGTCAGCATATATGCCATGCCGTTTTCAGGATAAAACGGGGCATTCAAGGTGATGCTCACTTTGACGGCATGCTCATGGGCCACGGCAATCAAGGTCTCAAGATCCTTTAATGAGGTGATGTTGGCCTGGTCCGGGTTTCTTCGGTTCATCCACAGGTTCTCATTGAAAATATCGTCCCATTCCCTTGTTTTTAAACCGCAGTACAGTTCATCCGCACCGTTGGCAATCAGCATTTCCAGCTCTTCAAGGGAACGGATGGGGGTAATGATATTCATGCCAGCCCTCCTTGCCAGACCAGGCGCAGTCCATGGGTTTGGGCGGTTTTAAAAAGATGGCTCAGCATGGATGCCGTGTAGGGATAGAATATGGTGTTGCCGTTTTGGAGCAGATCCGGCCCATTACCCGGATGGCTGAGTTTGAACCGGTGGGTGGTGCAGGGGGCATGGCAGCCGGCACTGAAATTGAACCTGGCACCGGCCCGACCCTTCATTCCCGCTGTAATGCAGGCCCGGCCTGTTGTGACATAGCCAAAGGGAAAATAAACGGAAACGTCAAATCCTGAACCGTTCATTGCCAAGATGTCCGGATCGGGATCGGCATGGGGAAAAAGATCCTGCTCAACTCTTTGAATGCCAAGATTTTTGGCCAGGCCTCTCATATTGGCATGTTGGAACGAACAGTCATTGAAGCAGGTCGCGGCGGCTGCCGGGGTGATCTTTTTTTTGTCCAGGCGGGGATCTTTAAAGCCTTTATTGAAAAGTCGCCCCATGGACAGCCTGAATCCGGGAAAGGTTTGTTTCAGATAAAGCAGAACACCCAGATCGTTCACCACCACTTCAGCCGCACGATTCCACTGATGGAAGGTTTCAAACAATTTACCCCAGGCCTTGATCCCGCCGTCGGTGAGAACCGGCGTCAGAAGGGTGACGGGCAATCCCTTTTGATCCGCGGCGTTGAGCTGAGTTTTCAGATCTTTCACATCCGGCAGGCGCTTGGCACAGAACTCGTCTCCGATATAGATGCGGTCGGGTTGGGACACGATATCTTCAATCTTTTGCCGGTGAAAATCACTTTCAGAAAAAAAGGCTTTAAGGCTTTCCCAGGGCAGGGCCGATTCATTGCCTGTGCCACCACCCACCCAGTGCCGGGCGATTTCCATGTTTGATCCTTTCATCAGCCGGCCTGGGCCGTGACCGGCTCAAAAAATTTCTGCCCGTTTCTCATCTCATGGTTGTGGCAGTCCTTGCAGGGCTGGGCGGCAATGTTTTTAATCAGTTTTTTGTGAATACGGACCTGATCCTCGGGTTTATGGTTTTCAACATTTTTACAGGAAAAACACCGGGAATTGGGGACATGGCTCCAATAGCCCGGTTCTTTGTCCACTTCAAGAAAAAGAGGCTCTTCCTTGGGAAGGATCGGGGCATCCGGGTCCCGCTTGAAATGCTCGACAAAAAACCGGACAGCGGATTTGTTCATGTGCATCCATCCCTCAAGTCCGGAATCGAAATGGCATTTGGCACAGTTTTTGTGGTTCTTGGCCGTTCCCGAGTCCTTCCATTTTTCAATGGGATCTTTCATTTCATGACAACCGACACAGGTTTTATCCTGAATATAAACCACTGATAATTCATGTGCTGCCAGTGCGATGGCAGGCAGCACAATAGCGATGAGGATCAGGATTAATTTTTTCTTGGATTTGGATTGCATTCTTCTATTTTGTTTCCTCTTTCAATAACGAAGCGGGCCGGAACTTTCCCGGCCCACTCAAAAAAGATTATTTTTTGGACAGCATTTGCGTGACCACCCCGTCGGCCATCAACGGAATAATAGTCAGCAACTCCAGGGAATCGGCATCAAACACGCTTATGTCGGGTCCGCCGGGACCGGCATAGATTTTTTTTCCGTCAGGTGTAATGGCCACCGTATAGTTGGTGCCGGTTTTCAAATGGGCCACCTTCAGTGTTTCTCCGGTGGTCCGGTCCACCTTGATCAACTCATCCATGACTGCATAGATGTATTTTTGATCAGGAGACAACACACTGGAATAGGCAAACCAGACGTCTTTGCCTCGCAGGTCATCCATTTTTCCGCTGTTTTTATCAATGAAAAAGTAGCCCAATCCCTTTGCATCATAGTACGGGTTGACAAAGATACCGTGGTCGCCGGGACTGCCGGGCTGCCAGTTGGCCAGACAGTTTCTCATATCCTCGGGTTTTTCCGTGTTCAAAAAAGGCATGAGAATCTCTCTTTTACCGGTTTTCAGGCTGAACCGTTCAATGTCCTGTCCCACCAGGATCAGGTGATCCGGATCATTTCTCAAGACCACGGGCTGGGTATAGCTGGTGGGAATGGGATAATTTTTAACCATTTGTTTTTTCTCTATGTCGTAGACCACCAGTTGATCGGGCAAAACATTTAACCGGGGAATGTTTTGTTTTTTCTTGACAATGGAGCAGCAGATAAACAAATTTTTTCCGTCATTGGATATATTCATGCCGAAAATGGAGACCTTGCTTAACTCCGTTGAAAACGGATAGCTATCAACCAGGGTGTTGGTGGCGGTATCCACGGCATAAATGGAGTGAATCGCATTCAGGTACAACCGCTTGCCGTCGGACGAGCAGGCGGTGTTGATAATAAAATCATTGAACTCAATGGTTTTGATGACCGTGTCGGTGTCGCAGTCAATGATCTGGACGGCATTGTTAACCACGGCGTAAATATAATCCTTGGCCCCTGCAGTGGAAGCGCTCAGGAACGCCAGGATGCCCGCCGTAATCAAGATCAGAACTGTTTTTTTCATCCCGTATGTCTCCTTTTATCGTTTGTTTATGAAATTCAGGTTTCTCCAGTCCCGCTCAATGGCCTGGCACTGGTTCTGGTAATTGGGAAAGTTGGTCACATTGTCCGGGGTCTGGGCCGGCCACCAGCAGGTTCCGGAACAGGCGCTGAAATCCCTGGCACTGGACAGGCAGTTGCTCATGGGGGTCTCGGGCCGGGGATTGGTTTCCCACCCGGTGTCAAAGATGGTGGTGCAGCCGATGGGCATGCTGCTCATGATGGGATCGTCCGACATTCCCTGGACCTCATGCGCCATTTTTTTTGCTTTTTTATTTAGTGGTTTTAAACCTTTTTTCTTCATCTGATCCTCCTTAATTTTTTGTAAAGGCGTGGCATTGGCTTGTTTCTTGATTCGGCACCCCCCATGTTAAAATACATAGGTCAGGCGCAGGTAGGTCCAGGAGCCTTTGGTATAGGCTTCCGAATCCACATCGTGCATATACCTCAAATTGAGGATGAGATTTTCCTGGAGTGCATAACCCAGGTTGATGCCCAATTTCAGATTTTCACCTTGGGTGCCGGAAAAGGTTACCCCGTCGGATCCTTCAATATCATCAAAGTCTTTCCACCAGGCAGCCTGAACGCCGATACGCAGCTTGTCCGTTACCCCGTATGCAACCACTGCTTCCAGCTCAAAGGCATCGGACAAGTCGTTTTCGTAACGGTCCTCGTCTTTTTGCCAATAGTTAAGGCAGACATCCAGGGACCATGGGCCCGGGTACCAGCCAAAGGCCAATTGATGCTGGAACCACCAGGAATCATTGGACACGTCGTCGCTTCCCGTGGGCGTATAGGCAAATTCCCAAAACGACAGAAAGGTCTGGGTTTCAAAGTTTTCATACAGAAATATAAACGGACCGACCACCAGATCCCCGACACCGCTTTGGCTTTCGGCATTGTCGATTGAAACATGCTGAAACGGGATGACGCCGTTGACGCCCCAGGTTTTTCCAAACACTTTCCCGGCAAAATAGACCGGTCTGAAAGCGGCATAGCTGATGTTTGTTCCAATATCAAAGACGTTCCCGTCCTGGTCTTCATACTCCGGCAGATGAATGTATCCGAAATAAGAGACCAGCACCGTTGTGCCTACGGGCGCTGATGAATTGTCCAGGGGATCCAGGACATCGGCTGAAGCCGGGGCCGTCAATCCAGCAAAAGCGATCAAAACAAACAAAGCAAGTATTAATTTTTTCATTCTTATTTTTTCCTTTCTCTATATTTAAAATTCTTTCCATTGGTTCATATAATTGATTCAGGCAGCGGCTCATGTCCCCTGAGCAGGGACAGGTTGTCCAGAAAATCGGGGACCTGTACGGAAAGCCGGGCATATGCGTTCAGACCGGTTTCAATCCACGATTTAATCCATTGGCAATAGTGGAGATTGGGCGAAACAAGGCTTCCCTGCCGGATACCGGCTTCATGGTAACAGCCGCCGGCGCAGATGGATGAAGCCCAGCAGCCGTCACATGGCTTTTTATTGGAAAGCCCCGCATCTTTGCGGAACGCTGCCAGTTTGGTCCGGTTAAAACCGTTAAAGACATCGCCCATGTGGGCGGCCTGGTCGTGGGTCAACCGCTGGCACAGGAAAAGCCCCCCTTGGGGATCAACGGAAAACATGCCTATCCCCGCACCACAGGGGTGATGTCTGACCTCGCCTTCGTGCAGGTTGACCAGGAGGTCAACCAGGTTGGTGAACCCCAGAAATCGGTTTTCCAGGGCCATGTCCACAAAGAGATCCGACACGGTTTGAAACTGATCCAGCAGCACATTCATTTGAACCTTGTCCAGCATAAATCCATTTTCTCCGGAGGTTACCGGTGAAAAACCTGCTTCGGCAAACCCCAGATCCAGCAGATGGGTCAGGGATTGATGGATATCCCCCACCTCTTTGGCCAGCGTGACCCGTGCCACCACCGGTTTGGTCATTCCGGCGTCCAGCAGTTTTTTGACCCCGGGCAGAATCACATCATAGGATGGCGACCCGTCCGGGAAACGGCGGAACCGGTCGTGAGCGGCCCTGGTACCGTCAATGCTCACGGTCATGCCGATCCCGTGTTCCCGGATGAATGCAATCACCTTGTCGGTCAGGAGGGTGCCGTTGGTGGTCATGGCATAGGAGATCTTCTTGCCTGAATCTTCAGCTTTCGTGTCTGCGTAGGCAATGGTGTCCGATATCAGCTTTGTATTGAGCAGGGGCTCCCCGCCAAAGAAAACCAATACCAGATCCAACAGGTTCGCACTGTTGTCAAAAAGAAAATCCACGGCCTGCCGGGCCACGGCCCGGTCCATGGATCTGGAGAAACGGTCGGTGCCGTTCCCGTCATCATGGTAACAATACCGGCACATGAGGTTGCAGGCCTGGGTGACATGGAGAACCAGGGTGTTGATGGGCGTGTCCACCGGGTATTGCGGTTGCTCCCTGGCCGATCTCTCTTCAGGTATCAGGACATGGCCGGCCAGAAGATCGCTCCACAATGCCTGTTTTTCGCTGTCGGTTCCTTCCACAATGGTCGACAGATCGGATTGTGTAAAGGCTTGTCCGGCCGTGCCGTGATCCAGAACAGATCCGGCAGGGGATTGGGGTTCCAGTTCAAATATGGTCCCGGTCCGTGTTAAAAAGACAAATTCTTTGCCTTGGGCCGTAAAGCGTTTATGATCTGCAATCTTTACTTGTTCCATGGTCTGCCTATTTTATTTGGGGGATAAAATCCGGAACCGTGACTGCCAATCTGACCTTGTCGGTCAATTTGCCTGATCCGTTTTCAAATGAAGCGGTTACGGCAATGAGGCCCACGCCTTCTCTGTGCTGCTTTCGGGTTTTAATGGGCGCATAGGTGGTCACCGGTGTATAAAGCCCATTGGCAATGGGGGCGTTCAGGTATTGCATGTCATCATCGTCTTCCCGGGTTTTTTCCTCTGACAGGCGCCATTGGGCACTGACGGGATCCAGGACCAGATCGTCCGCAGTCCCCTGCTTGCCGTCCGGGCCAAAGGAAATCCCCCGTGCAACAAACTGAACCCCCTGGGGCGGATAAGCCGCACCGCAGCTGACCCGTGCCCGTCCGATACGGGGGGAGACGGTAATGGCATCGACTTTTTCAAATACCTTGAGCCCCTTGTAGGTCAGATGTTTTAAATTGATGTCAGCCATTCCCACAGACGCCTGCCGGCCCACATCCACCCTCACGGTCAGGCCGGACGGGCCGGACCGGACAATGTCCAACACCTTTATTCCGGCATTGGAAAAGGAGAGATCCGCTGGAGACGGGTTGGTCGGCAGATTAACGCCTACCAGGGTCAGGGTCAGGGGCTTGCCGGTATTTTTTTTCAGGCTCTGGGGAAAGGCGCCCATGATCCGCGCCGGGCCGTCGGACTTGTAGAAAGATTCATTGCCGTAAGCATTGGTATCCTGGACCACGATCCACCATTTTCCCTTGAACTCGCCTGTGTCGGCATCCAGGTCAAACACGCCTTCAATCTGTCCGGTTGACGGGGTTGGGGCCAGTTTGTATCTGAGATGGTATTCGCCGTACAGGGTGGCGGTTCCCACGGAAGAATCGGAAACTCCGTTCTCGTATTGTACATTTTTTTGGATACTGTACTCGTCTTCTCCTTTGGCCGTGTTCGGGGTCAGGGTGTAGGTCCCTTGATAATAGCCCATCCCGGGCTGATACCCGGCAATGGTCCAGGAACCGGTTAAATCCTGATCTTTCCTGTTTTTGAGCCACGCCCGGTATTCAGGGGTTTCAAATGGGAACAGTTTGGACAGGTGCTGGTTTAATTCCTTGGACTCTTTGAACCAATTCATTTCCCGCATCTGGGGCACGGTGGTGGGATAGTAACCCAGATGAAGGCTCCGGACTTCGTTCCATTGGCTTTGTGTATTGCGGTGGGACTTGATTTTCCCATAGGTGTGGCACCGGACACAGGCCGTAAAAATGCGGCCTTCCAGATCGTTTTGGGGAATCTCCCTGTACTGACTGTTTTCATCGCTGTTGATATACGCGACGTCCCTGGATTCCGCCGGAGTCAAGCACAGGTCCCGGCTCAGTTCTTTAATGACCGGATAAAATTCCTCGTCACTTAACGGGGCGCTGTTGAGCCTGATCATCCGGTCCACCACCACTTTCCACTCTTCCATTGTCTTGCGGGTTTCTTCAATCACCTCAAGACGGCCCTGGGGGTCTGGTTTGTGGCAGGCCGCACATTTTTGCCGAACCATGGAGTTCTCGTTAAAAAGCCCCTCCCCAAAAGCGGGCGACCCTGCTAACACCACGGATAGCAGCAGGATGACGCCTATTTTCCATTTTGCTGTTTTGCTCATAAAGTCATTCTCCTTATTAAAAAAAGCATACGCCCCGGTAAATGGAATCACCGGGGCGCATAACGTCTATTCCTGTGGTGGTTTGGCCACACTGACCACCTGGTTTACGGTATAGGCCTTGAGGCCCTCAAGACCAAATTCAGATCCCACACCGGACAGCTTGATCCCGCCGAAAGGCGCCATGGGATGCAGTTTTCCATGGGCATTGACCCAGACCGTACCGGCTTCAAGGCGCATGGCCACTTCTTTGGCCTTGACCGGATCATTGGACCATGCCGATCCCCCCAGCCCGACATCAAGAGCGTTTGCCCGGGCCACAGCCTCATCAATCGTTGAATATTTGATAATGGGCAGGGCCGTGCCAAACTGTTCTTCTTTAACCAGGCCCATGTCGTCGGTCACATCCGCCACCAGGGTCAACGGATAAAAGTATCCCGGACCTGGAGCGGGTTCCCCCCCGCACAGCACCCGGGCCCCCTGTTTTTTTGCATCGTCCACATATTGTTTGACAATTTCCAGCTGCGGCGCATTGCCCAGGGGCCCGATAAGATGGGTTTCATCCAGGCCGTCGCCTACGGGAATCTTGCTTACGTATTCGGTGAATTTTTCACAGATCGTGTCATAATCATCCTCATGGACATAGAGACGTTTCAGAGCCGCACAGGTCTGGCCGGCATTGATGAAGCATCCCCAGAACAACGGTTCCAGCAGTGGCGTGATATCGGTTCCCGGCAGGATAATACCGGCATCGTTGCCGCCCAGCTCCAGGGTGAGGCTTTTTAAATTGGAAGCCGCCCGGCTCATGATGGTTTGTCCCACGGAAATGGAGCCTGTAAACACCATTTTGTCGATCTCTTTGTGGGCTGACATGGCATTTCCGATGTCGGAACTGCCGGATACCACATTGAGGACCCCCGGGGGCAGCACTTCATTGAGCAGTTCCACCAGGCGCAGGGTGGACAAGGGCGTGTAGGAAGCCGGTTTCAGTACCACGGTACACCCCACCCGGATGGCGGGCATGATGTGCCAGACCGCAATGAGCAGGGGCCAGTTCCACGGCGTGATGGACCCCACAACGCCGATGGGTTTTCTGACCAGTTCTATGGTCTCCTCCGGGTTGTCGTCCACAAGTTCCGTCTCAAGTTTCAGGGATGCTGTGACCTGGGTCCAGGCCCGGCATCCGCCCACCTCAAACATGGAGCCGGGTCCGGAAAGGGTTTTGCCCTGTTCACGGGTGATCAGCCGGGCCAGTTCCACCTGGTGCTCTCCAATAATCCCGGCCATTTGGTTCATGATCTCCACCCGTTTTTCATCGGCCATGCCCGACCATGCCGGGAACGCCTTTCGGGCCGCTGCAACCGCTTCATTCAGCTGTTCAACCGAGGCCTTGGGGCATTGGGCAAAAACTTCGCCCGTTGCCGGATTGATAACGTCGAAAGTCGTGTCTGAAAACACTTTTTCGCCATTGATGATCATTGCATAATCCGTCATTTATTCCTCCTTAGTCAAAATAGTGTTTTTCCACTGCATACAAATTTGGTGCCCGGGCCGGCCGGAGGCGGGTTGGCCATGTTTTTTGAACGAGCAATCTGTTGAAAACATACAAAATTGAACAACTTTATTTTTTTGCTGAATTATAAACCGATGGTGATTTCGGATTGGGGTTTATTTCCAGCCGGGAAAAACACTATAAAAATCCAAAATCCTGGACTCTCTCTTGGGTTTATCCAAGATTTTGGACCGAACAACAACAATTCTAATTTTATTCTCGCACAAAGCCTCAAAGGCACAAAGGGTCATAAAATCAAATAAAAGCTTTGTGTCTTGGTGTCTTTGTGTGAGTTTTCCAACTGAAAAGATTCATCTTTAGAATTGCTGATCGGACAGCTATAGCCGGCAGGAGGGACCTTGATTTCTTCGGTTTATTGTGTAAGAACGGGCTCTGAGCATGGATAACCGTATTGACCCGGAAAAAATGGAGGACGTATCGTGGCCGCCATCCTGATCGTTGATGACGATCCTATTTTTTGTACCCCTTTTACGGCTTACCTTAAAAAATTGGGGCACCAGTGCCAAACGGCCCAGACGTTTTCCCAGGGGGCGGCACTTTCCCGGGACGTGGATTTTGACGTGGTGTTTCTGGATGTCCTCCTGCCTGATGCCAATGGCCTGGAGTGCATCAATTATTTTATTAATGCCCCGTCATCCCCGGAATTGATAATCATCACCGGAAAATCGGAAATTTCAGGGGCGGAAATGGCCCTGGAAAACGGGGCCTGGGATTATCTGGAAAAACCGCCTGCCTACGACGACGTCAAACTCACCCTCAAGCGGGCATTGCAGTTCAGGGACAATAAAATGGTCTCGCCCACCCGGGAAGGTTTCAAGTCGGATTTTATCATCGGCCGCAGTCCTGTTTTGAAAAAATGCCTGGATCTGGTGGCCAAATCGGCCCGGACAGACGGTAACCTGTTTATTTCCGGAGAGACCGGTACCGGCAAAGATTTGATCGCCAATGCGGTGCATATGAACAGTAAAAGAGCCGGCGCCCCGTTCATTGCGGTGGACTGCACCAACCTGCCGGACACCCTGGTTGAAAACCTGCTGTTCGGCCATGCCAAAGGCGCCTTTACCGGTGCCGTAGACAAAAATGACGGACTGATCAAACAGGCGGACAAGGGCACCCTGTTTCTGGACGAGGTGGGGGACCTCTCCCCGGCCGCCCAGAAATCCATTTTAAGGGTACTCCAGAACAAAACCTTCCGCCCTTTGGGAATGAACAAGGAATTGAGCTGTGATTTCAGGTTGATTTCCGCCACCAACCGGGATTTGCAAGCTATGGTGGAACAGGGAACGTTCAGGAAAGACCTTTTCTATCGCCTGGTCACCCACCACATTCACCTGCCCCCTTTGCGGGAACGGCCCGATGACATTGTTCTTTTGGCCGATTATTACATGGAAAAAATCTGCGCCCAGTTTGGTATCCGGCCAAAGACCATGTCCGATGATTTTATTAACACCCTGATGGTGTACGACTGGAAAGGCAATATCAGGGAATTGATCTCCGTGCTTCATGCTGCCGTGGCCGGTGGCCTGAACGAACCTCGGCTCAATCCCCACCATCTGCCCGTGGCCCTAAGGATTTTCTCCAGGAAAAAGACATGGGAGGAACAGCGCCCCCTGGAACAGGGCAATGAAAACGGGCTCGGGACGGATGAAACCGGATTTCCCAGCCTGAAGGATTTCAGGCTTCTGAATGAATCCCAGTACCTGGATGCCCTGGTCCGGTTGTCCGGTGGGCGTATTGAAAAAGCCTGCACCATGGCCGGGGTCTCCCGGTCCGGACTTTATCACCTGCTGGAAAAGCATAACAAAAAATTGAATCCGTAACTAATACCCTCCCTAAAGAAAGGGCCTTCTAAGCTGCTTAGGCAGCTAAACTCTTTAGAGCCTGTTTAAATTACGCAGCTTCAAAAGAGAGCTTAATGTCGAAGGCCGCCAGAACCTTTACAACCGTGTCAAACTTGGGTGAACTATTTTCTGTCAGAGCTTTGTATAAGTTTTGTCGGCTCAAATTGGTTTCTTTGGCAATTTGCGTCATGCCTTTAGATTTTGCCACATCTCCGATGGCCGCAACCAGTAAGTCCGGTCCACCCTCTTCGAGGGCGGCTATCAAGTATTCTCGAATCATTTCAGGGTTGTCCAGATATTCGCTGGTGTCCCATTTGCTTGTTGTTACTCCCATTTCAATTCCTCCAGGATAGTTTTTGCGTTTTTGATATCCTTGGCCTGGCTTGATTTGTTACCACCACAAAGAAGGAAAATTATTTTTTCATCCCGAATTGTGTAATAAAGCCGAAATCCTGACCCAAAAAAAATTCTCATTTCAAATAAATTTTCGGCCAGCTGTTTATAATCACCTAAATTTCCAAGTTCGGCCCGTTTGATTCTGGCAAAAATCCGGGCTTTATCTTTTGGACTTTTGATTCCTTTTATCCAGTTTTCAAAAATAGTGGTTTTTTCAATCGTATAAACCATGACTCATTGTCGCATAAATAAGACAAAAAACAAGGTTTTTGTCATAATTCCTTATAATGGTGAAACAGGGGAAGTTCAGGAAAGACCTTTTCTATCGTCTGGTCACCCACCACATTCACCTGCCCCCGTTGCGGGAACGGCCCGATGACATCGTGCTTCTGGCCGAGTATTACATGGAAAAAATCTGCGCCCAGTTTGGTATCCGGCCAAAGACCATGTCCGATGATTTTATTGACACCCTGATGGTGTACGACTGGAAAGGCAATATCAGGGAATTGATCTCCGTGCTTCATGCCGCCGTGGCCGGCGGCCTGAACGAACCCCGGCTCAATCCCCACCATCTGCCCGTGGCCCTAAGGATTTTCTCCAGGAAAAAGACATGGAAGGAACAGCGCCCCCTGGAATATGGCATTGAAAACGGGCTCGGGAGGGATGAAACCGGATTTCCCAGCCTGAAGGATTTCAGGCTTCTGAATGAATCCCAGTACCTGGATGCCCTGGTCCGGTTGTCCGGTGGGCGTATTGAAAAAGCCTGCACCATGGCCGGAGTATCCCGGTCCGGACTCTACCCTCTGCTGGAAAAGCATAATAAAAAACTTAATCCGTAAAAATTCGGATTAAGGCAATATGGATTGTCAGACCTTTGTTCCGCTTGTGTCCATGGTTTCCATTGAATTTTAACTGGCATCACCAATAACAAAAGTAGTGAACGCCTTTATTGGCAAGGGGTACAGTGAGAACTAATAGATAAAATGCTCACTTTTCTATATTCAATCAGAGGAAGGAGTATAAATATATTAAATTGATCCTTGCTTTTTGTTATACGGGATGGTTAATCTTCAATAAAATTGAATCTTAATTGGGTGGTCCATATGAAATTTATTAAACAAGTTTTCATTCTATTCATTTTCATTCTGTTGAATAGTTGTGTGACGAAAACTCCTTATAAAGAACCGGAGAGTAATTTCAAGCTTGCCGAATTAGCGTATCGCTCTGATTATTTTATATCAAAAAATTGTTTTTATGGTTATGATTTCACAAAAGAAACAAATGTTGACGTAAGCTCTGCAATACAAATTAAGAGAGAGGAAAATACAAACTTAAGTAGGTATATCTTTGAAGACCACAAAAATAATTTTGACACAATAGCTGTTGTTTTTGATAAAAATAAAAAGCCAACCAAGCTGACGCTTACCAAATTTTTTAAAAATTCGATTGAAGCAGCCTCTTTTTTTTTCTTAACTTGGGATGTAATGAAAGGAGAATATCCAGAGTCACAGTTTAAAAAAAATAGCAAGGGGAGGCACTCTTTATATACTCTGTCGTTAGCTCAAAGTGAAAGGGTCTGGAAAAAGCAATACATAAGTTATTTAGAGTTTATAGAGGAATTACATTTTGCACCTAACGAATTTAAAAAAGCAGTTAGTCCATGTCTTTCCCAAATTAGTCTTTCAAATGTATCATATGAAGGTGAAAAGATTCCATATAAAGGCGGAATTATATCAAATATAATAACCGTTGAATATATCGCACATACTTATCGTGACTATGAAAAAGACAAAAAGAAAGAAATTAAAAACAATCTATTGGGGATTTAAATGAGCATGGCGTGAGCTCTTGGAGAATAAATGGAGTTTAAGGTAATTGTCGACATATTGGCTTCAATAGCTTCATTGTTTGCCATAATCTCAGTTACAGTCAGTTGGTATCGAAATAATAGAAAGCCACTGAAAATAAGAAGAATAGTTGTGCATAGAGATGATTTGCATTCTATTTTTATTTTAGTAACAGAGAATCGGCAAAATTATCCTGTATCTATTACACGTTCTGACTGCTACAAACGAAAAAAATTTGAAGTGATGAAAAAAAATGGGAAGTTTCCTGAATATGCTGAACGCATTTCAATCAAAGAAATGCTTTTCACCAATAGTGATCAGTTTGAAGTCCCTGCGAGAGCATATACCGATCTTAATATTAAAGTGTCAGGAACGCCTGAAATCCCTAAAAGCCTACTTTTTTTATTGGTTACATCACATGGGTACCATGAATTAACATGCAAAGACATAAGCGTGGTTGATATAGGCAAAGTTGAAGTCTTTGGAGCCGAGTATAAGGATGAATACAACTCCAAAGTTGCTGCAAAATTGGCTTTTTATAAGAAAATTTTGAAAGAGCTAATAAACCGCTTTAAAAGGCACCGGTGGACGCCACAGCTTAATAATAAGCGACTTACCCAATTAAAGAATTTTACCAAAAGTTTTTGGTTTAAACCGCCCGGTCCTTCTGCCTAACATTAAAGAGGCCATTTTATACTTTGAACTCCTTTAAAAATTCGTCAAAATCAATTTAATAGAACAAAAAATTGACCAAGCACTTATGGTATCTATCCTCCCCTATCCCTATTTCAAAACAGCATTCAATAGCAGAAGTATTGTGGGGAATGACCGATAAATCACCGGAATAGTCTTGGGTGCTCATTTACCTGAAAAACTGAGCCTGTCCTACACGTAGTCCTCGCTTTGCAAGTTCTTATTCCGTTATAAGTGCCCTTACTTTAGCCAAAGCTTCACTTACTACTGAGGCTGAGGCCTTTTCAGCAAACTTTAAACCTCTTTCCACAAAATCAATTGTCTTGACCTGATGACACAGAACAACACCGGAAATCTTTTCTCCGGCTAAAACTACTTCAAAACCATGTCCCTGAACCCTGCTTGTGACCGGGGCGACCAAAGCCAGGAGAATTTTTTTATTGAAAATTGCAGGAGAAAGGACCAGGGCCGGGTGATGCCCCAGTTGCTCATGACCGGCGGCAGGGTCAAAGTCTGTCCAGACAAGATCGCCACGTTCGGGAATAAACACTTTTTTTTCAGATTTTGCGGCCATTACCATTCCTTTCCTACAGGCTTGTCGTTCAACCATGCCTTCTCTTCGGCATCCAAGGCAACAGTCTTGGAATCACATTGGTTTAAAAGTTCGTCAAGTGTATAATCTTTTTTCTTTTTGATAGGGGTAATAATAATCCTTCCGTCTTTCGCCTCAATGGTAACGGTCTGATCTTTTTCAAGCTGGATTATATCAGCAATCACTTTTGGTATCCTTGCTGCCAAGCTGTTACCCCACTTTTTAATAACCAGTTCTGTCATTTTGCGTTCCTTCAAGAGTTTAAACATTGTATAAACATGCACTACTGCACAAAAGGGGTTGTGTCAACAACGTATAAACATTTTAAGCCCAAATCTACACCCAAATATCGGGCTTGGTCATAACATCGGCCACAGCGTAGGTTGGGTTGAACGAAGTGAAACCCAACAACTTATCGGCGTTGGGTTTCGTTCCTCAACCCAACCTACCAAAAATTCGGATGGCCTAAAATATGACCAAGGCCCAAATATCAAAATCCTCTTGCCTTACCATGTTCCTGATCAATGATCTTTGTGGCCCCTTGTTTTGAAGTTTGAGGTCAAAAGTTATGATCTTTTTCCAATGCCTGTTTCAGGGGACAATCCTCTTTGGTATCCTGGCCATGCCGATATATTTCCAACACTTCTATTGATTTTTTGGCCAGGTCTCTTCTTGCTTCTCTTCTCTTTCCTTTTACACGTGGGATTTTCATTGAATCATATGCAGTGGTCTTATGTCGCATCCATGCAATTACAGCAGCTTGAGCTCTCTTATTAATAGGAATAAGCTGGGTCCTAGCAACGGTTCCGCTGCCCACAGGGGTTGCGTGGGTGGTTATGATTTTTCCAAGGAGTTGTGCCTCTTTCTCATACTTGGGGTGGAAATTCAAAAACTTGATGATTTGATCATTAAATTCTTGTGTATAGGCGTTTTGCTTGGCCTCTCTTCGTGCCAGTTCGCGCTTTCGCTCATTGGCATAGACTGGCGTTGCCCTCTTATCAGCCACTTCCTGTTTTGCGGCCAGGATATTGTCAGCGGGAGCCCAGATCCCTTTTGAAATCATCCGTCTGCGGTATTTTGCCTGGACTACCCATACGGGGCCCTTTAATTTTACTCGCCTTGTAACAGCCGCATCCCCTGCGGGCAAAAAGGCCCACGCTTCAGGCGGTGTTAGTTTCTCCCCTGATTCAGAATATAGTGTTCCTTCTCTATGCCCTGGATAGACAGTTAAATGCTGATGTACCATCCATTGTGCCTTAACTCATTTAAGTCCATGGAAAAACCGTTTTTAATTTGGGTAATCAATCCTCTCCTTGAATGTTAATACGAAGCTTCATTGCTTTTACACCCAGCTTCTTCTTCATCTAATTGACGGGCATACTCAGCGATCTTCTCCAATTGTGTTATAATCTGCTTTAAAGACCGGATTACGGCTTCTTCGCCGTGATCCAATGACATCCGACGAGTGATTTGTTCTAAAAGCTTGTCATATCCCTTGATGCCGCCACCCATTGACTCTGAATTTGTGGCGTGGATTGCAAGGTCGATAACCGTGGACACTTCGCCCTTATTCATCCGTTCGGGATAAGTTGCTTTTTGCTTTATCTTTAAATCGTTAAAAAAGGCCATGATGTTGGGGTAAAAATCGTCTTGCATCGTTAATTCTCCTGTGCAATGGGTGTTATATCAATAATTTTTTCGCCAGTGAAAAGATCCAAATGCTTTTCATTGGCCACTTTATTATCAAGCGCTTTCTCATACTGGTGTTCACTCATCTTTGTCCCTTGTTATTTGGAAACAATGAAAATCGCTTCGGCTTTTTTCTGGAGCAAAAAAAGCCGGAATCAACAAAGCGCACATGCATAAAGAACTCCCTGTCCGGACTGAAAAAGCCAATGATTAATGTTTGAAAATTTGCGGTTTGCCGTCCGGATTAATTTCAATGCCAATGGTGTCGCCGGTCTTAAACCCGATTCTCCGGATTCGGGCGCAAACTTCGGCATGTCGTTTCTGGTACCAGTATACGGACCACAGAGGATTACGGACCGTATCAACGCCATAGGCATCGTGGCTGTCAAGGTTTAAACGAACTTTATCTCTTGCGATCACGGTGTCAGCCTCAGCCATGAACCGATCGATAAAATAATGGTGGTCATACAGGGCCTTTGAAAGCTGCTTCTGAAGTTCGGGGGTGTCTAATGATATGCTGCTCGCTTTTGATCATCTCCTTGAGGTCGAATTTAGAAATATCCTTGGCCTGGACAATATAGATGTCATTATCATACGTGATGATATATTCAATTTCACAACTGAACCCGGCATCCTTTAAGCGCTTCAGCAGCAGGGCTTTTTCCGGCAATCGGGTTGACATTATTAATTTCTCCTTACCCGCAGCATTTTTTATACTTTTTCCCGCTTCCGTATGGGCAGGGTCATTGCGGGCGATTTTTGTTTCGACGTTCGTTTGCTTTGTCGGATTTAATAAAATTTCCAAATCCGTAATATTTTATAGCTTACCCGGCCCCAAATCAATTGAAAAGCTCGTTCATGTTCTTTAAATATTGCTGTCACTTCTTTTTACTTTTTGGATATATATCTTGGAATTTTGGAGCGGTTGTATTTGAGAATAGCTGAAAATGAAAAAGCCCCTGAGTAATAATCTACTCAGGGGCTAAAATGTCACAGAGATAAAATGGTATTTTAAATCACAGTCACATTTGCAGCTGATGGTCCTTTGGGACCCTCTTCAATGTCGAATGATACGTGATCACCTTCATTGAGAACTTTAAAGCCAGATGCATTGATGCCTGAATGATGCACAAACACATCTTTGCCGCCACCTGCATGTTCAATAAATCCAAAACCTTTTGACTCGCTAAACCATTTTACTATACCGTTTGACATATAAGCATTCTCCTAAACAAAAATAAAAAATAAATCGTCTCGATCTTAAAGAATAATCACTGATTTCTCGGGGAAAATATCTAAGGAAGAAACTCAAGCACTTTAAAGTAGTGCAATAGTTGATCAGTATACAGTAATCGGTGAGTATGTCAAGGCAATTAAATTTTAATTGTTGCGCTCAGAACGCAAAATCATGATTTCCTGTCGTGCATGTGACTTCATGACCCACTTTTATCTGTAAATGCAGAGACCTGCGCCAGCATATATAGGGCGGCCGGTTTGAAACCGTCCAGCAGGCGGGCGGTCTCTTTCTGATCCTGTCTGTCGCCGGCCTGCTCCAGTTCAAAGGCCATGGCTGCCAATTTATCCGCACCCATGCTTTTGGCTGCGCTTTTAATGGAATGGGCCAGGCGGGCCGTCTCTTTATAGTTTTTTTGTCCCACAGTACGCTCCAGTTCTTCCAGGTAGACGGGCAGATGGGTGAGAATGGACCGGCAGGTAATCAAGAGCAGTTCATCATCATGATCTGCCAGGGAAAGGGCGCGGTCGGGATCGAAATATTCCGGTTCCGGCACCCCTTGGGATTCATGATCCCTTCCGGGGGAGAGCAGCCGTGAAATGGTTTGGATTAATTTGCCGGTTTGAACCGGCTTTGTGATGTACCCGTCCATTCCCGCAGCCAGGAACCGTTCCTTATCCCCTTTCAGGGCATGGGCGGTCAGGGCGGCAATGGGGATGGATGATTTTTGCGGGTCATCCATCTTTCTGATTTCCCGTGTGGCTTCAAGGCCGTCCATAACCGGCATTTCAATGTCCATGAGAACCAGGTCGTATTGATTGTCCCGGACCGCGTGTACAGCTTTCTGTCCGTTTGACACCATGGTGACCCGTATGCCCAGTTTTTCAAGGACCGGCCGGATCACATCCTGATTAATTTCAAAGTCCTCTGCCACCAGGATGCGGCAGGATTTAAGATAAATTCCATTTTTTGGGGACGTGGCGGATTCGTCGTTCCTTTGCCCGGACCGGAACGGCACAGGCACGGGAATGTCCTCCTGCCGGGCTGGTTCCAGACGGATTGAAAAATAAAAGATACTCCCACAAGGTTTACCACGCTCCACCCATATGGTTCCCCCCATCAGATCCACCAGCTTTTTGCAGATGGCCAGCCCAAGTCCGGTGCCGCCATAGGGTCGGGACAAAGAGGTTTCCAGTTGGGTGAATTCCTGGAAAATCGTGTCTGCCCGGTCTTCCGGGATCCCGATTCCGGTATCCCGAACGGAAAAACGGATGGGAACGGCTCCACTGGTTGTTTTTTCCTGATCGTAAGGTGCCGGTTTAGCGGTAATGACGACAGATCCCTCCCTGGTGAATTTCACCGCGTTGCCCACCAGGTTGGCCAGGATCTGACGAAGTCGTGCCGGGTCTCCCTTGAGGCCTTTGGGCAGCCCTTCGACCGTATGGGACAAATGGATGCCTTTCCGGGCCGCAGCATTTGAAAACATATCCACCACCTCTGTGATGAGCCGGTTCGGATCAAAGGGTTGGTGTTCGATTTCCACTTTTCTGGCTTCAATGGCGGAAATGTCCAGGATGTCGTCAATGAGCGACAAAAGGTGTTCCGAAGAGTGATGAACGACCTTGAGATATTTGCGCTGTTCCTGGTTCAACGCCGTGGACAGGGCCAGGTCGGTCATTCCCATAATGGCATTCACAGGGGTGCGGATTTCATGACTCATGGTGGCCAGAAAGCGGCTTTTGGCCTGGCTGGCTTCCCTTGCCAGTTCCGATGCTTGTTTTACGGCGGCGTCGGCTTTTTTCCGTTCTGTGATGTCCTCGCCGGATCCGAGAATATAGAGCAGTTCGCCCGCCGGATCTAATACGGCCCGGGCGCTCAACGAGGTCCAGATCACGGATCCGTCCTTTCTAAAGCACTGGACTTCAAATCCCGAGACCATCCGCTTCTCCTTGACCATCCGTATAAATTCCCGGCGCTGTTTCGGATACAGGTAAAGTGACTCAATGTTTGTAACCTGTTCCACCATCTGCTCCGGTGAATCAAATCCAAAAATCCGAGCCATGGCCGGATTAGCGCTGAGCAGCCGGTTGTCCGGCGTGGACTGAAAAATGCCTTCAACGGCATACTGGAAAATATCCCTGTATCGGGCTTGGGATTTTTTCAGTTCCTTCTGGATCTCGTTACGTTCCAGGGACTCTTCTTCCAGCCGGGCCAGGGTATGGGCCTGCTCGATGTTTATATTGTAGAGTTCCTGTGTCCTTTCCCTGACCCGTTGCTCCAGGGCCCGGGTCTGTTCTTTTTCCCGGAGGCTGGATTTTTCCAGTTCCCCGATCATGGTATTAAACATCCAAATCAGCCGGCCCATCTCATCCTTGCCGGCCGGTTCAAGGCGGACGGACAGATCCCCGTCCCTCACCCGTCCTGCTCCCTGGATCAGCCTATTCATAGGGATGATGACCTGTTTGCTTAAAAAAATAACAATACACACCACACAGATCAGCAGAAAAATGAAGATCATTTCCCGGAACCGTAGATTCATGTTGTCCACCGCCCCTTCAATGGCTTGCCGGGTCTGCCTGACCGAGGACAAAATAAAGGATTCCGGTACGACAATGCACAGATGCCATCCGGTCGAGGGAATGACCCGTGATGACAGCAGTATCGGACCATGGTTAAGTTCCAGACGGTGAATGGTTCGTTTTTCTGACGCAATGGCCCCGGCAATGTTCCTGATCGGCTCGTATTGAGAGTCCAGAAGGGTTTGTCCGAGCAGGTCTCCGTATCGGATATCCGGCGGCCGGGGGGGCAGGCCGAAAACAGCTGACTGCTCCCCGGGAAAGGCAATGATGCGCCCCTGGCGGTCTACAATAAATGAAAACATTCCCGTGCCCGGATCATGTCCCGGCGAATGGTTGCCCAGAATATCCTCGATCATCCGGTCCAGGGTGACGTCAATACCCGCCACCCCCAGAAAATCGCCGGATTCTCCGTAGATGGGGGTGACGGCAGATGTCATGAGTCCTTTTCCGGCTTCATCCTGGTAGACCGGGGTCCAGACGGTCTCCCGGCCGGGGTTGTTTTCCGGGCGGGCCATCCGGTACCAGATGCCGTCTTTGATTTCGTATTCCTGAATGGGTTTGAGTTTCTCCACCATGTGTGTGTTGGGATAATACAGCGTGAAGCTGGTTTCCGTGACCACATAAACGGCTTCGGACTCCGGGGTCCGCTCTTTGACCGTTGACAGCAATGGCCAGATCGCGGACATCAGAGAAATATCTTGTTTGATTTCCGGTGAAACCCGGGAGTCTCCCCAGTACAGCACGGTAAAAGGGTCAGAGGCTGGATTTGAAAAAAAACGGTTATCTGAAAAAAAGAACAGATCCGGTTGAAAACTGCTGCTTGAAGATTGGTTTTTTGTTTCTTCGGTGGTTAAAAATAGCTTCTGATCCAGGAGGAGGGCTGCCTGGCGGGCAATCAAGGCCGAAGATAGACTGATTTTACTGAAACTGTTTTCATATCGTCTGGTCTGTTCCTCCATAATTCGGGAGAGGAACAGGGTTGTTTTTTCCCGGATGTGTTTTTCATTGATCCTGACACTGTACTCCCCGAATTCGACCATCAGTTCGGTTGCCAGATAGGCCAGCGATCCCATGGAGAGCATCAGAACACAGAGAATCAGTACAATCAGTTTAAAACCGATCCTGGAAAACAGGGAGCGGTATCGGCTGTTGAACCGTGGTCGGCGCTTGTTTTTATCATTTGTCATTTTTTTTAGACACTACTTGGGCTTTGGGGGTTTGGCCCTGGCCGTAGCCTGGGCTGTATGTGGATCCTGGGGCCAGTAATGCTTGGGATAACGTCCCATGAGATCCTTTTTTACTTCCTGGTAGGTATGTGCCCAGAAATGAGCAAGGTCGGTGGTGATCTGGACCGGCCGGGATGCAGGGGATAGCAGGTGAAGGGTCAAGGGCACCTGGCCTGCGGCAATTACAGGGGTGGCGTCCATGCCGAATATTTCCTGGATTCGGACCGCAAGCACCGGAGAGTCCAACGCCCCGTTTTTATCCGCATACCGTATGGGAATGGTAGATCCGGACGGCACCCGGATATGGGTGGGAGCGTGTCGCTCCACCATTTTTAACCGATCCCAGGTAAAAAGTGCTTTTAAGGCAGCATCTATATCCACGCGCTTTAATCCGGCAGCAGAGGTCACCCCGCAAAGAAAGGGGCCAAGCCAGTCTGCCAGGGCGTATGTCAGCGCATCATCCCCCACATCCGGCAACCGGGCAAAATCCGGACAGGCATTGGCAAGATTTTTCAGAAAAATTACCCTGTGCCTGAAATTCATGGTGTTTTTCTGCCAGTCAAGTCTCTGAAGACCGCTTTCCCTGACTCCCCGGATTATGGCGGCTTTCACCGCTTCCGGATCCGGTGAAGGTAAAGGCTTTTCACTGACAACAATCCGGCCGAACAGGGTTTGCCTTACGGCCTTTACGGAGCCGCTCCCTTGGTCCCACGCCACAACGTCCTGTGTTACCAGTTCCGTTGAAAAATCATTTTCCAAATCCACCCGATCCAGGGCTGCGGCCAGAAAAATGCGCGCATTTTTTGTCTGGCCGTCTACCTCAACGGCCACAATAAAATCACGGCCAGACAAGGTGTTTTCCGTGTCAAAAAACACACCATTGCCTTTGGCTGTAAGAAAGGACAAAGACCCGGCACTGCGCCTTGCCGCCACCCGGTCCGGAAAGGCCTGGGCCAGAAGCCTTCCGGCTGGATTCATATCCATGTCCCGGCCTTGAATATTGAACAGTGAAGCAAGACGCCGGGCCTGGGCCAGGATGGATAATGCCCGTTCCCGGTGGGGAAAATATTTTTTCTGCGTTTTTGATTGTGACAGGTTGGCCAGCATCTCCAGGCGCATTAGGATATCGGGGTCCCGGCGACCATATTCAAAGGCAATAATATCCTTTTCCTCAACCAATGCACACAGACAACACCCTAAAAAGCCGTGACCCATCTCTTTGGCCCGAAGAATCATATGGGCCAGCCGGGGATGGATGCCGGCAACCAGCATCTCCCGGCCGTGGGCAGTGATTGCACCCCCATGGTCCAGGGCGTCCAGGGAAACAAGCAGATCCTTTGCCGCCGCAACAGGGCCGGGAGAAGGGGTGTCCAGCCACTTAAGTTCGGACGGATCACGCACCCCCCAAAGGGAGAGTTCAAGGACCAGGTGGGCCAGATCCGCGTTGAGGATTTCAGGACGGTTGAACGGCACAAGGCCCTGGTGCACATATTGGGGCCACAACCGGTAGCAGATGCCCGGAGCGGTGCGGCCGGCACGGCCCCTGCGCTGGTCTGCAGATGCTTTGGACACAGGTCGGGTTTCGAGCCGGGTCATGCCCCGGCCGGGTGAAAACTCCGGCTGGTTGACCAGGCCTGAATCCACCACCACCCGAATACCCTGGATGGTCAGGGATGTCTCTGCAATGGGCGTGGCCAGAACGATTTTCCTGTTTCCCGATGCTGAAGGCTCAATGGCAATTTTCTGGTCCCTGAAAGAGAGGCTGCCGAACAAAGAGATAATTTTTACAGCAGGATCCTGTTGGATTTTTTCATTCAATTTTTCAGCAAGGCTCCGGATGGCTGCGGCACCGGGCAGAAAGACCAGAATATCTCCCTCATGGCGCTCCATAGCCTTGACCACGGTATTCAGACAGGTGTGCAGAATACCGGGCCATCCGATTTTTGAACCGGATGGGATCGTTTGATGATGCGGATCCACATATATGGTTTCCACAGGCCAGGTTTTGCCCTGGGATGAAATCACCGGAGCATTTCCCAAAAGATCGGACAATGCCCGGGTATCCATGGTGGCCGACATGACGGCAATGCGCAGGTCTTCGGCAAAGCCTTCAGCCGCATCCAGGCTCAGGGCCAGGGCCAGATCCCCATGGATATGGCGTTCGTGGAATTCATCAAAAATAACAAGCCCCACGCCGTCCAGTCCCGGATCAGACTGCAGCCTGCGGGTAAGAATTCCTTCGGTGACAATTTCTACCCGGGTCTTTGGGCCAATGCATCTTTCCATGCGGACCTGGTATCCAATACATCCGCCCGCAGTTTCCCCAAGAAGTTCAGCCATATGGGCGGCGCAGGCCCGGGCCGCCAGTCGTCGGGGCTCCAGCATGATTATTTTTTTGTTTTTTAACCAGGGTCGGTTCATCAACGCCAGGGGCACAAGGGTGGTCTTTCCTGCGCCGGGCGGGGCTGCCAGCATGGCATAACGTTTCTCTTCGAGGGCTTTGTCCATCTGCCCCAGCACAGACACCACCGGCAGGTCTGCAATGCCGGGAAGATCTTTTACCTTGCGGGGCAGCATTGAAAGGCCGTTTTCCAAATGGCGGGTCATCACAAGGTGTTTCTCCGTATCGTTAAAGATGTTTGCCACTTGTATCTGTTTTTGTTTTCAGATACAAGAAAACCTTAATTTTCAAACGTAAGGATCGCCCATGACCCGGACAAGAAAACAGAATATTATCCCCAAAGAGCAGGCCGTTTTCTGGATGGACAACGACGGCACCTGGCACAATGAGCACGGGAAACTGGAACACCCCAAAATTATAAAATATTTCAATCAATCCATCCAAAAAGATGACAAGGGATATTTTTTATGCCAGAACATAGATGATAATGTTGAAGAGAAGGTCTATTTCCCTTATGAAGAGACGGCTGTTTTTGTGGTGGATCTTGTCAAAAAAAACGCCGGCATTGAATTGACCTTAAATACCCTTGACACCATTGCCCTTGAGCCTGAAGTCCTTTACATAAAAGCGGACGCCCTGTTTATGGAAACCGATGCCCATCTGATCAAATTCACCCAGAACTCCCTGGCGCAGATGACCGCTTTTTTAACAGACACTCCCCAGGGCCTGGCATTGAAACTTGGCCGGACACAGACGGTGATCCGTGAAAAATAAATCAGCCTTTTGGGGTATGATGATGAACCTTTTCAGATTTTGCATGGTCCGCACTTACCTGGCGATCAGGTATTTTTTTCACTGGATGACGCGCACGGGCAGTTTTGCTCCGGGCCAGGCAAGGCATATCACTCAGTTCCCAGGACTGTCCAAAGGGACAGGCCTTCCGGCTGCCCTGTTTCGCCACCATGTCAAACAATACCATGAATCTTCGTGTTCCGTGGCGTCGGTGGTTTGTGTGGTCAATGTGTTAAGGGAGCGGTACGGATGCCCCGGTCCGGCTGTTACCCAGCAGGGCATTTTGGAAAAAGTGAGAACAGCCCACTGGAAAGAGCGCATGGAACCGGAAGGATACGAGGGGCGGCGGGGGTTGCCGCTGGCGGTTCTTTCGGCTGTGGTGAAAGACAGTCTTGTGGCCTATGGTATCCCCTTTAAAAAGGTTGAAATGATCCAGGGTTCCTTAAACCAGCGCAGGGCCAGGGTAAGGCAGCAGATTCTTGGGCACCTTAAAAAATTTCAATTTTTCGATAGTTGTCTGATTATTGCCCATTTTGACCAGGGTGCGTTTATAAAGGAATTGAACATTCCCCATATTTCGCCTGTGGGAGGCTTTGATCCGTCAACCGGTTTTGTCACCATCCTGGATGTTGACCCGGACCAGAAGTTTTCGTACCGCATCCCCTTCAATACGTTTTACAAAGGTATCGCCACCCCATACGCCGGGGTGTTCAGGCCTTTTGGGTATGACCGGGGAGGGGTTGTTGTCATTCATGTGAATTAAGGGTGGAGGCCCGGGAGCATAAGCGTTTCAAGCCGTTCGCGCAGGACTTCAAAATCCTCATTTTTTTCCTCGTAGACATGGATGGGATCTAAAAAACGCAGCCGGACTTTGGCAAAGGGCTTGGGTATCATGAAGTGGTCCCAGGAATTAAAAAACCATGCCTGATGCGAATCGATAAAAAAAGGGACCAGCAAGGCATTGGTCTGTAATGCCATTTTTATGATGCCCGGTTTGACCTTGCCCATGGGGCCGGTGGGACCGTCCAGGATATGGGCGCCAAAGCCATGGGTATTGAGGTGCGTAATCATTTCTGCCATGGCCTCTTTGCCGCCCCTTGAGGATGAGCCTCTTGGTGTGCGCCATCCGCTACGCCGGGCCACGGCGGAAATAAGGTCGCCGTCCCGGCTTCTGGAAATCATCAGCCCCGGATTATACCGGGCATATTTTTTAAAATGCCGGATGGCCGAAAAAAACTGTTGGTGCCAGGTTACCAGAATTACCGGCTGATTTCCATTGAGCATGCTCTGCCAGCTCTTTTCATTTTCAATCTTTAATCTGAAAGTCGCAGTATAAAGGCGTATAAAATAATATAAAAAACAGATAAAGGGGCGGGTATAAATAATGTACTTAAGTTTTTTTATCATTTTAAAGGTTCCATGGGAGAGTAATGACCCTGAAGCTATCAGACAGGGGGAAAAAAGCAAGCAGAAAAGGGTTCGGTAAAGCGTTATTAAACTAATTGAATGTCTCCGTTGTTTCATGTAAGGTCAAATATTCAATATTGAGGGTATCGTAAAAAAAATAAAGAAGGCAAATTCACGATTAATAACTTCAAATAGTTCTATCAAAAGTATGGAGAAAAAGAATGTATGCCAGTTTTTTTAAAAATATCAAAATTAGGAACAAATTGTGGGGATTAACCGGCCTTTTAATCTTATTCCTTCTGATCTTAGGCGGCAGTTCGTATTATCTCATCACACAAATTATTCATGATAGTCATGAGTTTTCTTTAGGGGCAAAGTACAACGAAAAAATTTTGGAAATTGAATTAGGCCATTTGGAATGGGCAAAGGAGATTCAAGCACTGTTTGTTAAGAATAAGGCGACACTTGACGTTCAGTTTGACCATAAAAAATGTCTCTTGGGCGAATTTTTGGCAAGTCCTGAAGCCGCTTCGCTGTCAAAGATATCCCCTGAAATAGCTAAAATCCTTGAAGATATCGTGCCAGTTCATAAAAAATTACATGACTCCGCCGCTAAAATTAATGATGTCTGGGCTCAAACTCACCAGGGGTTAAGCCTGAAACTGGAAAAATTATTGGCAGCACATTTAAAATGGATGCAATCCGTTTTAAATGCCATCATGAACCAAGTAACAATTGATGTGGAAACAGATTATACGAAATGTAAACTAAGTAAATGGCTCAATGAGGAACAAACAAAAAAAATTATTGCCCAATGGCCTGAATTTGCAGCTATTATTGAAAAAATTCACGCACCGCATAAAGTGCTTCATACTTCTATTCACCAGATTAATCAAGCGGCAACCCTGGAAGAAAAGATACAATTGTATAATCAAATCATCCCACCTGCCTATAATGAATTGGGAAAATATTTTGAAAAAATGATCAGTCTTGAAACGGCGTTGGAACGTAAACAAAATCAAGCAAAAGAGATCTATCACGATGAAACCCAGCCCGCTTTGACATCTGTAGTATCTCTGATTTCTCAACTTCAAGACCAGCTCTCCACGCATGAACACATGTTGGAAGAGAGGATGACGCATAAGGCTTCCATCGCCTTGACAACGATTGTTTCCGTTGCTTTGATCGCAATCATTTTCGGTATTGTTACATCATTTATACTGATTGGCCTGATAACACGCCCATTGATTGAAACAGAGGGGTTTACCACTAAACTGGCCAAAGGCGATTTCTCCCAGACCTTAAACATTGATCAGACAGATGAAATCGGAAACATGGTAAAATCCATTAATGAGATGGCGGTCTCCTTAAAAGGAGCACTGAAGGAAATTGCTGACGGTGCGAAAACATTGGATGCGTCTGCAACCTCACTTTCTAATGTATCAACGCAAATGACATCAAATTCAAAACAGACTGAACACCGCTCTCACAATGTAGCCTCTGCTGCCGAAGAAATGGCAACTACTATGAATAGTGTCGCAGCCGCTTCCGAACAGGCAACCGTGAATATACAAAACATTGCTTCGGCGATAGAACAGATGTCTGCGACAATTAATGAAATTTCAACCAATACGGCAAAAGGAAATCAAACAACGGCCGAAGCGGTTGAAAAATCAAAATTCGTTTATGATAAAATGAACGTGTTGAATCAAGCGGCATTGGAGATAAATAAGGTAACGGAAGCCATATCTGATATTTCTGAACAAACCAATTTGCTGGCATTAAATGCAACCATCGAAGCTGCCAGAGCAGGAGAGGCGGGTAAAGGCTTTGCCGTAGTTGCCAGCGAAATTAAAGTCCTTGCAAATCAGACAGCAGATGCGACCAGTGACATTGCAGGAAAAATTGATGAGATTCAAAAAACAACAGAAGAGGCTTTTTCCGCAATAAAATCAATCAGTGAAATCATTGAAGAGCTTCGCAGCATTGTTTCAACAGTTGCCACAGCGATTGAAGAACAATCTGCTACTACCCACGAAATTTCTGATAACGTGAATCAAGCGGCATTAGGTATTCAGGAAGTAAATGATAATGTAAATCAGGTTTCAAGCGTTGCCGCTGAAGTGACACAAGATATCCAGCAGGTAAATCAATCTGCAACGGAGGTAAGTTCCGGAAGCCGGCTGGTGAACAACAGTGCAATAGAGTTGTCTAATCTGTCAGAGCAATTGAATCAATTAACCGGCAAGTTTAAATTTGATTAGCAACCGCACGGCAATTCAAGCGTTTTCTGTTTTTTGACACGAAGAACGTATAATTCCTGCCCTTAAACTCAATAGATCATTTTATCTTTTTCCGAAGAATAAAAAATTGTGTTTAAGGGCATCTCTTTCAGCTTCATTTTGCGCAGGATATCTTGCTCTATTTCTTCAATGGTGGAAAAACCCTGGGTCGAACACCCGCCCTCATGAAACATTTCTCCCCATGAGTTCAGATAAATAATTGTATAATCAGTTGTTTTTTCTTGTTTCGACGGCGCATAAAAATTGGTCGAGACAAATAGTCCAATCACTTTGCTAGCCATTAACAGTTGATCAAAGCTGACAGGATTTTTAAATAGCGGACTGAAAAAATTATGCATGGCCTTATAAAGATTCCGGATTGCATTAAAGGTTACACCGGTTGGATTGGGAATTAAATTGATGGTTACATTCTCACAGTAAAGCCGGTTGTAAATCAACCATGCACCTATCGCCTCAATCGTCTTTGCTTTAATTAAAATATCTTCCAGATATTGGTGCCCATTTTTCTCCTTGTTTAGCAACTGCCACATGCCCGTATTCTTCCCATCTTTTATATGCTGCAGGTACAAGTGTTGATAGTAACGGTCATTTTGAGGTAAGAAAAGCATCTTTTCGATTCTACCGGGTTGTCTTACAAATTCAATAAACACCTTTCGCCCCAGCACGGTTCGGTCCTCAGGGCTAAGCCTTGAGGGGCTGAGGGCTTGACCGGAAAGAGTATCCATTATTTTTTTATATGTTTTGATCATATAGGCGTTGATGCTCTTTGAAAGACTTGCGACTTCGCCGTATTTCCAATCTTTGAAGCAACCCAATTTGAAAATGTCATATTTGGTCACACCCCATTGATGGATGCAGTGTTCAAGAAGTATTTTCCTGAGGCCAAAGATGGTATCATCAATTTGGGCTTGTTCTGAAATGCCCAGCTTTAGAAAAAAGCAGCGCAGCAACAGCGCAACCGAATGTGGATCGCCAACCGTTTGAAAATAGTCACGCAGATGTTCTAACAGGATAAAATATGCATCATTCTGGGCAAGTTTTAGTTGGGCTCCCGAATTCATCCATTCATCTTTATACTCATTACACAGCAGTTTTTTCCCCTTATACTCATAAATATATTTTTCGAGAAGCGCCATTTTGATGACCGATTTATAGGGGCTTTTCAAGCTTTTAAACATCTGCCATAAAGATGCGCCCAAATATTCACCGGGCGAGATGGCATTGACATCTCCCAAATCGATATATTTGGAGGTATTGGAACAAATGATCACGCTGTTGCTGATCCCGCTGTAGCAATTCATACATATGGCGCTGGGCACAACCGCCCACAGCGCTATTTTTCCTGCAACATGCAGCATTGTCCTGTAAAATTCTTCTTTTAAAAGATTTGATTGCGCCGTACCGGAGCTTTCATGGGTTGTCCCGCCAAAATCATTGTTCTTTGCCCTTTGTACATCAACGATGAAAAATGTAACTTGGGTATGAAACTGATCCATGGCCAGTTGCTCCAGAATTTCCAGTTTCTTTTTCAATAAGGCGATATCCAGGGTACTCAAGTTGGCTTCATTAATACAGACCCAGTAATCAATGTCAGAGCCTGATTCCTGTCCAATGGACCCGACACTTCCGATTGTAAAAAGGCTTTCTATCGCATACTCCCGGCATCCTCCGACCGTTATTTTTTTTTTGCTGTCAATGTATTTGCTTAAGATTTCAAGGATTTCAGGGTTTGTCATATAATTCCAGATCCCACAAGGTGTCTGGGGGTCTATGGTCGTCATTCCGGGCAGAACGATGTTTTCATGAAGCAGCAATGGGATCAGTTGAAACAAATCGGTCTGATCTTTATTAAAAAGATCAAAGGCTGTGAGTATGGAAAGCTGATTTTGTTTTAAAAATTTTTTTTCTCCATAATGAATAAACTCACAGAAAATCTGCATATTCATTTCCGCCACAATTGCTTTTTTCATGGGCGGCAGATTCTCAACAGAAAGTTGATATTTCCTGGCGTTGAAATTCAAGGCGTCCGCTCTATAGTGAACGGATCCTTTTGGCGGAAATTGACAGAACCGGGCATTGGTGCCTGAAAAATCGACCTGATCAATGACGGCATTCATAAATGAGACAGCGGAAATGGTGGAATAGGAAAAGCACGATCCGGAAAGGTCAGCCAGGTTAAATGATACTTTTGAAATCGTGGCTTCTATAAAGGGCGCATCTTTCAGACAGGCATGACTGAAGTCGCAATTATACATGGCAGTATGTTGAAAACTGCAGTTTGTAAAAATGGCGGATGCTGCATTCACGTTAATGAAAACAGCATGGTCAAAATTGACCTCTTTAAATCGTGCCTGACGCATATCAACATTATGGAAAACCGTCTTCTTGAAAAACGTCTTGGAAAAAGAGGTCTTGGAAAAGTCACTGTTATCAATGATGGATTTATTAAAAAAGAGAGAAGTCATCGAGAAGTCACAAGAGGTGAAATTCACATTGGTGAAGACCTGATCTTCAAGATATACGGTTGTTGAGTTTTCGTTATGTTTGAGTTTCTCTATCCTGTTTTGCATTAAAGTTAACGATGCACGCGACATCTCGGTGGTCTTTTTATGCACCAATTGGATTACAGGATCAAACTCCGTTTCAATACTTTTCTTTTCCTGTGCCAGAATCTGTTTTGTTTTTTCGATAAACGATTTTATTGCCGTTCTGTCGACAGCTTTATCGTCGGTTGCATATTTGACAAATATTTTAACGATCCGTTCCGGCCGTTTTTTGATCATTCCAAAAATACAAGCCAGATTTGCTCCGAAATTTAAATTTACATATTGATTTTGATTCAGCGCAATGTCCTGAATAATAAAGAAAGAAAATTTGGACAACTCGGATATTTCACTATGGATCAATGGTATCAGGGACGGATATTTATTGCGCATCATTTTCAATAACGTATGCGGTGCAAACTTTCCCGATACAACAAGGGCTTTAAAGGCATGAAGCGCTTCTCTTTTACTCCGTTGATAAAAAAGACGCAGGATCGGATCGGCAAGCTCTTTATAGGTCCCCACCGAAGATTCTTCAACAATATTGTAAACGGCAATCCGATTTTCTTCACTTTGCTCTCTATCCAGAATATCAATCAACAAATCAGGAGAAATTTTTGTGACCATCATGGCAAGCGCCTTCAGCCCGAGTACTCTTGTTTCTGGAAATTGGGAGCGTATCTCATTGGAAAGGATCTGTTCAGGATCTCTTAATTCAGAATTAATATTATTTAAAAATGGGTCTACATCCCTTTGCCGGTCAAACAGACCGGCAAAAAATTTAACAACACAGTCGCGTTGTTGAATCGATTTCAATATCCGCTTAAACATAAATCCGAATTTCAACCTGATGCCTGGCGAAGATTGAATATATTCATCCACAAAAGCCAGACGTTCGGGTTCAGGGACCGTGAAAATCAGTTTTTCCATGTCATCAATGCTGACAAGCCCCTGACGAATGGCCTTGAATGCAAAGTAGGCCCCTTTACCTTTAATCCCCAGCAATGTTTTTATAAAGAAATTCAGTTGATCAAATGCCATATCGGGTTGAATCTCGGCATATATCCTGGCACACAGGGACAAGCTTTTTTTCATGCCCGTTGCATATTGGTTTTTATCCAAAGCATCTGCTAAAAGTTCGCCGATATTTATTTGAATGGCTTCAAGACTTTTTTGAGCATGGCTTCTCACGGATGCATAATACGAAGTCAAACCGGTAAGCACAGGCAAGATGCCAATTTCCGGATCTAATTTGCCGGCATTTTTGACGATCAAGACCTTTTCCTGCCGTGATAATTTTTCCCAGTGGGATTCAAATAAATGATAATCAAAATTATCAATTGCCAAATTCATAATTTATCACGACATATATTTGTCTCGGGTGTTTCGAATAACTCTCTGGCCTTGTATGAACTTCTGACAAAGGGGCCGGAAGCCACCTGTTTAAATCCGATCTCCCGGGCCATCCGGTCAAGTTGTTCAAATTCTTGGGGGCTGTAGAATTTTTCCACGGAAAGGTGGGTTCTTGTGGGTTGAAGATACTGGCCCACGGTGAGGATATTGCAGCCATGATCGTACAGGTCCTGGAAGGTGGCTTCAAGTTCCTCTATGGTTTCGCCCAGGCCCACCATGATGCCGGACTTGGTCTGCAGTCCGGGAAAGCGTTTTGTGACATTTCGAATTAGGTCAAGGGATCTCTGGTACTGGGCCTGGGGACGGACCCTGGCGTAAAGGTTCTTAACCGTCTCAATGTTGTGGTTGATCACGTCAAGCTCTGCTTTGGCTACGGTTTCAAGGGCCTTGAGATCGCCCTGGAAATCCGGGATCAGGACTTCTACCCGGATGCGGGGACCGGCCTTTTTAATGGCCTGAATCGTACGTGCAAAGTGGGATGCCCCGCCGTCGGGAAGATCGTCTCTTGTAACCGACGTGACAACCACATAGGTCAGTTTCAATTTGAGTACGGTCTCGGCCACCCTTTGGGGTTCATCCGGGTCAACCGGAGTCGGCGCATTTGAGGTTACATTGCAGAAGCAGCAGTTCCGGGTGCAGTTGGATCCCAGGATCATGAACGTGGCAGTGTTTTTTGAAAAACATTCAAACATGTTGGGACAAGCCGCTTCCTGGCAGACGGTATGAAGGCCTGCTTCGGATAAAAGCCGGGTAACCCGCTGGTAATCCCCGCCTTTGGGCATGCTTTTTTTCAGCCACCTGGGTTTGCCTTTCCGGATGGTGTTAGAACCGGAAGGAGGCGTTTCTGTATGGCCGTTGGGGTTGTTCATGGGTTTTGTCCCTTTATGTTAAAATTAAAAATTTTGCAAAAAAAATAAAAAAAAAGATTTTTGACCCGTTCCATGGACGTTTTTGGGTCAAAGAAGATATTTTGATGTTCCTGTGCAAGGGAAGTCATGGATAAATTTTGGAGACCGCAGGGATTGATCCAGGTAAAAGGGGTCAGGTCCGGACAGACATTCAGTGCCAGGCCATGGATGCAGATCCCTTTTTTAATCGAGAGGCCCACACTGCCGATTTTCTTCTTCCCCACCCAGAGTCCGTGGTTTTGCGGATCCCTTCGAGCCTCTACCCCAAACTGCCGGGCCGTTCTCATCATAATTTCCTCAAGACCATGGACAAAGTCGGCCACCCCGATCCTGGATCGCTCCAGGTTCATGATGGGATAGAGTACAGCCTGGCCCGGCCCGTGAAAGGTAATGTTCCCCCCCCTTGCGGTCTGGACAATCTCAATCCCTTTTTCAGCCAGAAACTGTTCCGACACCACAAGGTTTTCCCGTCCCCCTCTTTTACCTAATGTGTAAACCGCAGGGTGCTGGACAAAAAAAACCCGGTCGCCAAGGCGCGGATCCTGGATCATCTTTTCCCGCACAGTGGTCTGAAGATCAAGGACCTGAAGATAATCCCGGATACCAAGGTCCTCAAATACAGCACATCTGTCATCCGCTGAAAGGGCGTGTCCGGTCATGGTTTGGTTCTTTCGTATAAATACGTTTCGGTTACCATTAATTACCCGGCAAATCAAGAATTTCTTGGTTTCGCCATATTGATAGCCCAAGCAGATATTGTCCATTCGGCCGCGTCCGCAGACCCGAATGTAATATATTGGGATCAAATTGAGATATCCATGCACATCGTTTATTCGACCGCTCCATATTCAAATCAACCCGAGCGAGCCTTCCAGGCGTATGCGATGCCGAACAAACCAAATATGATGCTCATCCCCGTAATGATACCCTGGGGCCGGGAGGTCTTCCGGGAGACGGTTTCGGCCGGCTTTGCAGCATGATAACCGTTTTTGATATCAGTTAACTCCCTTTCCAGGTCCAGCCTGTGGGCCATCCCGTCCTGGAGACCAATCTGCCACAGGCCTTTTTGGTCAGGGCGAAACATGAACATCCCGTTCCGGTCAGTCCGGCCTTTCTGGAAAGGCGTGTCACTGCCCGGGCCGAGAATCTCCACGTCTGCATAACTCATGGGTTCGCCGTCGTCGTATTTGGCACATCAGATGTTTCCATGGCGTTGATCCGTTCGATACCTTCAGCCGTAATACTTTCTACCACTGCAGGCCTATTGGCAGTCGCTTCGTCCATAATTTTACCGGTGACGGTCATTTCGCCCAGATCCTGTGCCGGTTTTTGAACCTCTTTATCGTCTTTGCCCGCAGATGAGGAGACTTCAGTTTTGTTTTCATCGTCGTTTTCATCCCCAATGGCCGTGCCTGGGGAAAAAAATAGTTTCCCGCACATAAATATGACAGCAATACAGATCCATTTTTTCCTTTTCAACATTTTTTATGATCTGCCGATGATCAAATGTTGATCAATTTGTCCTGTCCTGTTACGTTAAAAAAAATTTTTTTACCGGAGGTTAACCCCCATGAATCGAGACCTGATTCACCCCTCGTTTTTATTATTACTGGTGTTGTTTATTTCAGCTGTTTTTCTTGTAATGATTAAATCTTTTCTCATGGCTATTCTGCTGGCCGGAATTTTCTCAGCCCTGGCCTATCCGTTCTATGAGCGGCTTAACAAATGGCTGAAAGGAAGACAGGCTGCAGCATCCGGGATTACCATCATGATTATCATCCTGATCGTTCTTCTTCCTTTAAGCGGTCTTTTAGGCATTGTAACCAGCCAGGCCATCAAGGTGGGTCAGACAGCAACACCCTGGGTTCAGAAACAATTGTCTTCACCCGTAGCCATTTCCCAGTGGCTGGAAGATCTCCCTTTTTATGAACAGGTAGAGCCCTACCGAGAAACCATCTACATCAAGGCCGGAGAACTGGTGGGCGCCGCAAGTCAATTTTTTGTCAACGGGCTTCAAACCGCCACCATGGGCACTATAAATTTTATATTTATGGTGGCCATTCTTTTATATACCATGTTCTTTTTTCTTATAGACGGAGATAAGCTGTTAGAGAAAATTCTATTTTATATGCCCCTGGACGATAAGTATGAAAGACGGCTTCTTGACAAATTTACCTCTGTGGCACGGGCCACGATCAAGGGAACCACCATCATCGGTATTGTTCAGGGCGGGGCATCCGGCATCGCGTTTGCCGTGGTCGGCATTGACAGTTCGTTTTTCTGGGGTGCTGTCATGACGGTGTTGTCCATTATACCGGCCGTTGGAACGGCTTTGATATGGATTCCGGCGGCGCTTTGGCTATTCGCCGAGGGTGCATGGTTTAAGGCCGGCGCTCTTATCGTTTTCTGCGGGATGATCGTGGGAAGTGCTGACAATCTTCTGCGGCCCAGGCTTGTGGGCAAAGACACGGAGATGCACGATCTTTTAATTTTATTTTCCACCCTTGGCGGCATTGCCATGTTCGGTATTATCGGCATCATCATCGGTCCTATTATTGCGGCATTGTTTGTCACTATCTGGGATATTTACGGCGTTGTTTTTAAGGATATACTGCCCAAAGTCGGACCGTAAGATAATAGTAGAATATGCGCACATAGTCCTATTGGGTTTGACACTAAACTTTGGTTTTTGATACCCAAGGTTAGGTTTTCATTATTTGAATGGGCGTAATGCATCAATAAAGGGGAAGTATGAGGCACGAATGCTATTTTTGTCATATCAGGACAATTGAAAAACTTATTGATAAATTTAAACCTGATGAAAAAGTTGCAGCAAATTTCATTTTTTCAGTACATAAACTTATTGAATCTAATTGGGAACTTTCAAATCCCCAATTGGCAACTGAAATTCACCGCATGGCCAGGATTCATCTTAGCAATACAAACCTGTATGCCGAAGAAAAATTAGAGGCCAATGATATTCTTCTAAAAGAATACCCATATTGGAAGACCATCGTTAATGAAAGTGAAAATCCTTTTTTCACAGCGGCAAAGCTTTCGGTTATAGGCAATATAATTGATTATGGCGCACAAAGTGTTAATGACGACATATCGAATCAAATTGAATTTTTTTTTCATAAAAATTTAAAAGTTGATATGACGTCAGAATTAAAAAATGAAATCCGTAAAGCTGAAACTATTTTATACTTAGGCGATAATTGTGGCGAAATAGTTTTTGATAAATTATTTATTGAAACAATGAATCATAAAAACATCACTTTTGCTGTACGGGGAAAACCTGTAATCAACGACGCAACACTTGAAGATGCAAATCAAGTAGGCATTGACAAGATTTGCAGGGTTATTTCCAATGGTTTTGATGCGCCTTCAACACTCATTGACTTTTGTTCAGATGAATTTTTAGAAGAATATAATAATGCTGATCTTATCATATCGAAAGGGCAGGGCAATTTTGAAGGCCTTATGGAAAGTTGCCATCCGAATCAATTTTTTCTTTTAATTGCAAAATGTTACCCAATAGCAAATTTACTGGGTGTTGATAAAAATGATATGGTAGTTTCAAAACTGGTTTTATGATAAAAAAAATACATAAAATTAAGAAAAGGAGACTGACATAAATGCCATGGATAAAGAAAGAATCGTTCGTGTACGGGATGCGGAATATGCCTCGATGAATGTCCTGCCGGGGCAATCGGGATGGAAAATGACATTGCGTTTATAAACGATGTCGAGTGTATCCGATGTGGAATTTGTCATGATGTATGCCCGGAGGATGCGGCGCGTCATGACGGAGAGCGAATCCCTGACGAAGTGCAATCAAATTTAGCTTACGCCAAAAAGTTGTTAGCGCATGAATATTATGCCAATGATAAGACAAAGCAAAAGCAGCTTATCGAACGTTTAAAACGTCTTTTTACTAAAAATAAAAAAGTGGCGGAAAAAACCATTGAGCAGCTTGAACTTCTGAAGAACATGGAATGCCTATAGTAAGTTCTTATTTTATAATAACAGCCATGGGCTGACCTGGTCTATGAATACCCAGGCTGAACCCACAACAAAGAATGAATTATTTCTGCCCAGGTATTCACTGATATCCAGCCCCGCCTTTTGCCGAGCTGCATTCGGGGCAGACAAATTATTGCCCAAAAGAATGTTGTGAACCTTTGAAAAAATCAAGTCATTACTGACTTGGTCGGTGTCTGTCTGTTAATTTCGTTAATGCCGGTCCCGCAAGCCAGCAGAAGTTCAGTGGTTTTTTGTCAAGGGTGTTGTTGTCCAGGGTTACCCTTGACTGCGCCATGGAATATGGGTCCACCCGTTTGATTGCTGCCTGGTATATGGCTTTCAGATCAGAAAATGGTTGTGAAGGATCCATGGTTTCTCTGATGAGTATTGGCTGATTAAATTTGGATGCGTCTGATTTTGAACGTGTTGTTTATAACGCTTCCATGCCGGGGTTCCAAGCTGTAGTCCTGGTTTTTTTCAGCAGATCATCGAGCAGCTGGTTTGCTTTTTCAATATAGGATTCCGGCAAAAAATTTTTCATGGTCTTGTAATCTGCAAAGCGCATAAGCATAGCCTGGGCAAAGGGCCTGTTGCTTATCAGAAACCCGGTGTAATGGGGGACATTGGGCCTGGGCTTGGAAATGACATAGGTATCAAAAAATATCCGGTAAAATTCCCTTTGAGGCCGGTAATGGACGGCAAAGGCGTGAAGCCGTTTACTGATTTCAGGGATGACGTCTTTAGGCGCTACCTTTTGGGCGGCATATTCTGCAAGGGTGAAAAAGCTTTTTTCCATAAGTGCGGCCCGTATGCTGACCATGATTTCCCGGTCCTTGTCATGGGTCACTTCACAGATCATGTCACAAAGATTTAAAACCGCGTCTATGGATTCAACGTCCGTTTTATAATTTAATGAAATATAAGCCTTTTTTACCTCTTTTTTTTCATCTGTAAGCCGGGATTCATGCAGATCAAAATTTTCAATGGCCCGCCGGATTTCAAACAATGCACTTTCCACCGGTCCCAGGCCGGCACTGTTGTTGTTCTCTTCAATGGAGACATGGTTAATGTTGTTTACAAGCGCCTTGAACAATAGCCGGAAAAGATCATTCACCGGGGTCTGGAATGCCGGGTTCTGGGTAAATTCCCGGCAGAAGCGTGTGATGTGGGGTAGGTTGAACAAGATATTCATCCTGTGCCGCAGGGCGGAAACAGCTCTCTGGCTCGGCATCTTCCCCTGTTCATAGGCTTTGGGCCATACGTCAAAAAAAAGCCACAGCATATTTTGCCTGAGTTTGGAAAATGTATCGCCGATAATGAATCTGGAAGGAATGTCCAAAATCTGACTCAGCCGATACGTCATCGCCAGGAATCGGTCCATCTTTTTTAAGATACCATAGATGGCTGTATCCAGCTTTTCCATGGACTTGAAGTACTCTTTTTTGTTTTTCTCGGTGGTTATGGTCCGGGCGCGGGTATAAAGCAGTTTGGTGAACATCTCGTTGTAACCGGCGATCTCCTGTCGGGATTTATCGGTTATGGCCCCCAGGGTTGTTTTTTCCATGCTCGGCAGTCTGGCTCCAACCAGCCGGCAGATCAGATCTGCGTCATTAATATCTTCGATGTATTCAAACCATGGTTTGTCCTGGGACAGGCTGAAAATAAGTCCTTTCAGGGTATTCGACACAAGGCGCTTATAATCCCTGCCTGCTGTGCTTTGTTTCATAATGGACTGCATATCAGGGTTAAGCAGGCTCTCATCGCGGTTCTCCAGATTGGTTTTTGCCAGGTCAAAATAGGTAATGATGACATTGGTGGTGAGAAGTTCAATGGTGGTTTTATTATCCGCCTCCTGGATCTCCTCCTGGGAAATACTGTCACCTATATCAAATGAGAGCTCCGGCAGATCATGGATCAGAGCCCGAAACAGTGTATAAAGTTCCTCAATATGCTGGTCCGGCAGCACAAATTGCGCTTTTTCCATCTCTTCTAGGAAAAAACGGGTAATCCTCTTGATGGGGACAAGGGGATAATCGTTTTCGTCTTCGGGGTATTTTTTTACAGGCGTTAGGCCTTCGCCCCCCCGGCGCATGATTTCCGGCATATCCTGGCTATACAGCCTGTTCCGGAACGCCTGGACTTTATTTTCATTTAGTATTGTCAACGATCTGTATTCCCATTGCAGTGTCGCCATCTTTGGCGACAAGGGTCTGAAGAATTTTTACATTCTTTCTGGTCTCAAGGATTTCCATTGATACATCCGGACCGTTTATTATGGTTCCCGAGATGACCTGGCCCAAGATAACCGCCTGGGCAATCCCTGGGTTGCGTTGCTGCCACCGGGTGAAATTATCCTGTTCGTTTCTCAGTTTTTCAAGGGTGCTTTCCAGCCGGCTCAACTCAGCCTTGAATCCTTCTTTTTGGCTTTTTTTCTTTTCAATGTGGTCAAGCAGCTGGTTCAGCTCTCTGTCTAAACGTACCAGCAACCGGTTGTTCACCTGTATCTGGGATTTGAGTCCGGCTAAGATGGGATTCCCTGGGCTTTGTGACAACAAAAAGTTATCCTGTCTTGCCCTTTCGATTTCGTGAACCAGTCCCAACGTATTTGTTGTGTCACGGGAAAGTGTTTCAGACAGGGACTCCAGCTTTTCATAGAGCTGTTCCTGTCCGTCGATACTATGTTCAATTCGGTCCTGGATGCGTTTCAGTTCCCGGGCGGTGAAGGCATCGACACCAAAGGTGACCGTGTTGGGTACGGATTTCTCCGTACCCAGTTGCCGGGCAAAAAGCCCTTTGTTGCAGGTGATGTTCGAAGATATGATTTCTCCGTTATTGATGATTACGGCACCGGATGTGATGATTCGGCTGTCCAGGATCTCTTTGTCCACGGTGAGGTTGCCCAGGCAGTAAATAGTAGAGTTCTGTACGAATTTTATGCGGACATTGCCCCGGGCATATACTTTGCCGCCGATCATACCGTTGAGAACCGTAACATCTCCAGTGGCCCGGATTTCTCCGCCGTCCACCGTGCCGACGCGAACCTCATGGCCCATGGCTTTGAATCCGTTCTTGAGTGTGCCTTTGATGACGATATCTCCCTCATAGTCAATGTGCCCGGTTTCGAAATTTACATCACTGGGCGCAATAAAGGCACGGCTTACCTGAATTTTATTAGATTTATCAAGGGTCGGGGTGCCGCTGATTTCAGCATAGAGTTCAAGGCCGTCGGAAGCGCAGATAACCCCTGTGCCATATTTCAGGACCATGTCTGCCACGGCAGGAACGTAAACAACCTGGTCAAAGATATTTCTGCCCTTACGGGCTTCGGTCATGGGGAATTTTTTTGCCAGCAGACTTCCTTTTTTTACCCAGGGGATGGGTCCCCTGTCTTTGAAGTCAATGTTGCCGTCTTCATCAATATCCCCGGCCTTGAGATGGTCTGTTTCAAAAAAATATTCGATCCTGGCATCCTTGCCCGGTACCGGGTCCCTCCCCTGCGCCACCCGGAACGGATTGGTCCTGAATCCCGATGAATCTATGAAGTTTTCTACCTCAGACGATTCAACCAGGCCGTAAACAATACCCTTATCCTCCAGTTGTTCAATGATTTTGGCCGCAGTAACCGTGTCTTTAAATTTACCGGTTTTTCTTATAAATGCCGTCATACCGGAGGCATCAATTTCAAGCATCACGCCGCAGTCAAGCTCTGTGGCCAGCGAGTGATCTGTTTGTTCCGGATCAGGATCTGCCACAGGCCTGCTTGACCGGGCAGTCCCCTGGGGATTCTGCTCTTTTTGAAGTTGCTGTATGATCTCCTGGTACTCTTCCTGGTTAAGTGTCTGGTCTTGTGTCCATATTTTACCGATAAACTCGGGTTGGTTATTTTCCGTAATTGTATTTTTCTGCCGGGTCATCTCCCCAAGGAATTGTTCTTTGCTGACAAACCCTAGGTCAACGGCACAATTTCCGAAGACCTGATTTTTCTGGATGGTTTTTAACGCAGTATAGGTGGCTATAAGAATTTTCATCTGCTTGTCGGTAAGAATTTTTTCCTTTTCAAAATAGTTCTTTAACGCAAGATCAAAATTTTCTGCGTGGCGACATGCTTCTATTGCTTGTGCGCACTGAGCATCTGTAATGAATTTTTTCTGTAAGGCAAGCTTTTCAAGCATATAGATCTTTTGTATTAAGTGAGACCACCCTATTGCTGCAGCATGCCGATCATCCTGCAATCTAAAACTGCGCCTTTTATCAGGATACACCCGGGTTGGAAATGAATTTGCAGATATTGTGGCGCATCAAGGGTAAAACTTCAAGAAAAAACAAAAACCCCCGGCAGTTTTGGAAAAATTCAGGGCTGTTTTCCTGCACAACCGTCGAGGGTTTGAAAAGAAAACTTCCTTTTATCTCCTTTGTTTATGAATATTTTTTAAGGTTGCCTGTTTGAGAATAAATATTTGACAAAACAGGTGGTTTGGATTTATTACGAGGGGTAATCGTGTCTCGGGGCTGGCGGATGGTTCATACCGGCACCATTATCTCATCTCAGGATCAAGCAAAATCTGAGAGGTTAAAGTAAATGCATTTAAAAAACAATTTCTATCTCTGCAGGAATTTAGGCGAAATAGAACAGATCTGCAAGAATGCATTTAAAACGGTAACACGAAGGATGTTTCTACATTGGAAAGCTACACCATTGAATCAAGTAAGAAAAAGAGCAGGCTTCCGGCCCGGCTGGATTTTCTCCAGAGTGGTACCGGTCTTGTTCTATGCCTGTTCGTGTGGGTGCATATGGTTTTAGACGCCAGTATCATCCTTGGACCGAGAGCCTTTAACTGGGTGTCCAAAAACATGGAACTGGCATTTTTATCCGACACCGGGCATGGCTATCCCATTGCCGTCTTTTTCGCCGTATTCATTGTGTTTTTCTTGTTTATCGTTCATGCGCTGCTAGGGATTAGGAAATTTCCCATCTCCTGGAAACAGCACCGTATCATAAAAGACCAGATGGCCATGATGAGACATCAGGATACCAATTTATGGTATATACAGGTCCTGACCGGTTTTATTATGCTTTTTGCAGGTCCTGTTCATCTTTACACCATGCTTACCCATCCGGGTTCCATTGATCCCTACCTGTCCGCCGGCAGGGTGCTGGGTGGCAATATGTGATTTATTTATCTGATCCTGCTGGTGTGCGCCCTGGTGTGCGCCGTGCTTCACGGCAACATCGGCCTTTATCGGCTGTGCATGAAATGGGGTTGGTTCCAGGGGGGTGACTATCGACGTGCCAGAGAAAATCGAGCAAAATTGAAAAATTTGCGAAACAAGCTGATTATTGTTTTTTTGTCTGCAGGGCTTCTCGCTCTTTTGGTTTTTGTGATTATCGGCCTGCGCTATAAAGATGATAACCCCCATCAGTCCACCACCAGGGCCCAGACCTATGGGGCTGAGCCTGCAGCGGAGCGTGCGTTCCATCAAGCGCTGCCTGACACTCAAGTCGTTCATGAACAGGCCGCTTCCTCCCCCATCGAAGAAAGCATGCCCAATGACAGTCCCCCTGTGGTCCGGGAGTTTGAAGCTGCCCACGAAAAAGTGGTAGATGATCCGGGCGATCTCCAGCTATGAATCCAGAAAGAACTCCAGGAAGGAATCCAGGAAGAGGCTGCAGGTGATGATGACGCAGCCCATGAGGCACTCATCGAAGAAGCCGGGCCTTCGGAATCCGAAGAATACGCCCCCGAAGGGGAAATCCACCACATGATTGAAGGCGGTCATAGTCCAGAAGAAACACTCTAAGAAAGGGAACGCCCAATGAATATCATATATACGGATTCACTTGTTATCGGTGGCGGTTTGGCAGGGCTTCGCGTGGCCATTGCAGCCAAGCAGAGGGGCTATGATTCCATTATTCTATTTTTGGTGCCTGCCAAACGGTCCCACTCTGCTGCGGCCCAGGGCGGCATGCAGGCAAGCCTTGGCGCCTGTGCCAAAGGCGAAGGGGATGATGAAGATATCCACTTTGAAGATACGGTTAAGGGGTGTGACCAGGATGTCGCCAGAATGTTTGTTAACACGGCGCCCAAAGCCATCCGACAGCTTTCAGCCTGGGGCGTTACCTGGTCGAGGGTCAGGGGTGGTGACGAGGAAGTAATTATTGACGGCAGCAAGGAGATCATCACTGAAAAGCATGAGGCCCACGGCCTGATCACAGCCCGGAGTTTCGGCGGCACCCAAAAATGGCGCACCTGTTTTACCGCCGACGGTACCGGTCACACCATGCTTTATACTATGGGCAACAAGGCCACCCAGATGGAGATCCCCGTCCATGAAAGGAAAGAGGCCATTGCCCTGGAAACGGGCATTGCCGCCCTGGGGAATATGGAAGCGGTGCAGTTCCATCCCACCGGTATTGTACCTGTGGGTATTCTGGCCGGCGAAGGATGCCGGGGGGATGGCGGCCTGCTCCGGGATAGGAACGGCTACCGGTTTATGCCCGACGATGAGCCCGATAAAAAAGAGTTGGCCTCTCGCGATGTTGTGTCCAGGCGCATGATTGAGCACATACGAAAGGGCAAAGGGGTCCAGTCTCCCTACGGTGATCATCTCTGGCTGGACATCAGTCTTTTGGGCAGCAAGCATATTGAAAAGAACCTGCGCGAAATCAAAGAGATCTGCGAATACTTTCTGGGTATTTTTGTGGCGGACTATTGTGCTGCCAGCAGCCTGACTATATCCACCGCAACCATTGAACACTTTATGAACCGTGAGGAAAAAAAGATTGGAGACCTGCTCACCCGGGAATATGGAGAAAACCCGTTCCGGTTGAAAGCTGAAATGCAGAAGATTATGATGGACAAGGTGGGGGTTTTTCGCAACGCATCGGAGCTGGAACAGGCTGTGGACGGGCTCAAAACGCTCAACCAGCGGGCAAAAAATATAGCATTGCGGAACAAAACATCTTCAGCCAGCCCCGAGCTTGTGGAAGCCATCCGGGTGCCCAAGATGATTAAATTAGCCCTGTGTGTGGCCTATGGTGCCATGCTGAGGACCGAAAGCCGGGGGGCCCATGCCCGGGAAGATTTCCCGGAAAGAAATGACCGCGACTGGCTCAAGCGCACCCTGACGTCCTGGGAGGACGACGATGCAGATTTGCCGAAAGTCACCTATGAGGCGCTGGATGCCATGAAAATGGAGCTGCCGCCGGGGGGAAGGGGATGTGGTGAGGACAAAACCATTCACCACCCGGATACGGAAAAACGCGTGGCCCAGATCGAAAAGATAAAAAATGCCAATAAAAAGGCAGACCGTTTCGAGATGCAGGAACTGCTCAATCCCACGTCCATCCCGGAAAAATTCAAAGGCAAAAACGAGCGTATCGGCAGGGGGTATAAATAATGAGCGAAAAAGGAAGACGTTTAAAATTTGAGATATTTCGGTACAACCCGCAGAAAAATGGCGACGCGCCGCGTATGGAAACCTATGAGGTCACCGAAGCCCCGGGGATGACCATTTTCATTGCATTAAACGAGATCCGGGAACAACAGGACGCCTCTTTGCAGTTTGACTTCGTCTGCCGGGCCGGGATCTGCGGTTCCTGCGGCATGGTGATCAACGGGAAACCCGATTTGGCCTGCCGGACCCTGACCTCAAAATTTGAAAATGGACAGATTACCCTGCTCCCCCTGCCCGGGTTTGAGCTGATCGGTGATCTGTCCGTGAACACGGGCAAATTTATGCAGGCCATGAGCGAGCGGGTGGAATCGTGGATCCATGATATTGAAACTGACGATATGGATTTCGACCAACTGGAAGAGCGTATGGACCCCGATATCATGGATGAGGTATATGAACTGGAACGCTGCGTGGAGTGCGGGTGCTGCGTGTCTGCCTGCGCCACGAAATGTATGCGGCCCGGTTTTATCTGGATCCCAGGGATAAGCGGACCGATGAAGCATTTTACGAGATCATCGGTGATGATGACGGGGTGTTCGGCTGCATGACCCTTATGGGGTGCGAGGATCACTGTCCCAAGAATCTGCCCCTTCAGACCCGGATTGCATATTTAAGACGCAGGATGGCTATGATTAAATAGGAAATTGGAAAAATATAAAAGAAAATTGGACAATTTGTTCGGACTTTTATATTAATTATTTCAAATAATGGCGGCAGGCAGCAGGCAGTTCAGATTGCTGCTTGTCAGATCTTCTAAAATAGGGAAAAACTAAAAGAGGGAAAAACGAATGGAATTTAACTATGAACCCATGTTTCCGTTAAAAAAGGATGCAACGCAATACCGCCTGTTGACCAAGGATCATGTCCGGGTCCGGGAATTTGAGGGTAAGGATGTGGTCATGGTGGAGCCCGTTGCATTGACTCTACTGGCCAAAGCTGCGTTTAAAGACGTGGCCCATCTGTACCGGGCCGAACATCTGGCGCAGGTAAAGGCTATCATTGATGATCCTGAAAGTTCTGACAATGACCGCTATGTAGCCCTCGAGCTTTTGAAAAACGCCGTAATTTCGGCTGAAAAGGTCTATCCCATGTGTCAGGACACCGGCACCGCCATTGTTATGGGTAAAAAGGGGCAGCAGGTCTGGACTTGGTCCAATGATGAGTGCGAATTGTCCAAAGGCGCCTTTGAAGCCTATACACAAAATAATTTGCGGTACTCCCAGAATGCGCCGCTCACTATGTACAAAGAAGTGAATACCAAAAACAATATGCCTGCCCAGGTGGACATTGCTGCGGTCCAGGGTGATGAATATAACTTCCTGTTCATGGCAAAAGGTGGTGGTTCTGCCAATAAAACAGCCCTGTTCCAGATGACCAAGGCCGTGCTCAATACCGAAGAGAGCCTGATTAACTTCATGCTCAAAGAAATGAAGCACCTGGGCACAGCAGCCTGTCCCCCGTATCACATCGCATTTGTTATTGGCGGAACCTCTGCGGAACTCAATCTCAAGGCTGTGAAGCTGGCTTCGGCCCGTTACCTGGATACCCTGCCCACCACGGGCAGTGAAACCGGTCATGCGTTCAGGGACATTGACCTTGAGCAAAAAGTTCTGGACCGGTCCAGGGATTTAGGCCTTGGCGCACAGTTCGGCGGCAAATACTTTGCCCTGGATATCCGGGTCGTAAGACTTCCCCGCCACGGGGCTTCCTGCCCCATCGGCATCGGCGTCTCCTGCTCAGCTGACCGTCAGATCAAGGGCAAAATCAACCGGGACGGCATTTTCCTGGAACAGCTGGTCGAAAACCCGGCAGAATACCTGCCCGCCAGCGAACCTGAAATGGCTCCTGCCGTTGAGATTGACCTGAACCGTTCCATGGATGAAATTCGCGCTGAACTGACCAAATATCCGGTATCCACCCGTCTTTCTTTGACCGGTAAAATCATTGTGGCCAGAGACATTGCCCATTCCAAGTTTATGGAACGGTATGAAAAGGGCGAGGGGCTGCCCGATTACATTAAAAATCACGTCATCTATTATGCAGGGCCTGCAAAGACACCTGAAGGCGAAGCTTCCGGATCATTCGGGCCCACCACAGCCGGTCGCATGGATCCCTATGTGCCTATTTTTCAGAAAGAAGGTGGGTCAATGGTCATGCTGGCCAAGGGCAACCGCTCTCAGATCGTTACCGATTCCTGCAAAACTTACGGCGGTTTCTATCTGGGTTCTCCTGGTGGTCCTGCCGCACGTCTGGGCAAAGATTTTATTAAAAAAGTCGAGCTGGTTGAATATGAAGAGTTGGGTATGGAAGCCGTGTGGATGATCACGGTGGAAAAATTTCCTGCGTTTATCCTTGTTGATGATAAGGGCAATGACTTTTTTAAAGGCCTGGTATAAATAGTACTTTAATATTCAATTTGTTTTTAAAGTCAAACAGGACAGACAGGGCTGCCGGATCTATTTAAGGTGTCTGTCTGTCCTGTTTCCATCTGGAAAGGGGGGAATATATGGAAGTCATTCTGCTGATGGCCTCAACGGTGGACGGTAAGATTGCCAAGAACTCCGGCCAGCTTGTCGACTGGACCGGCAAAGCCGATAAAAAATATTTTGTGGAACTGACCAAAAAGTCAGGTGCCATGATTATGGGATCAAAAACCTATGACACCATAGGCAAACCCCTTCCGGAACGACTTAATGTTGTCATGACCCGGGATAAATCCAGGCAAAGTGATCAGGACAACCTGATATTTACGGATCTGCCCCCGGCTAAGATTCTTGAAGATCTTGAACGCAAGGGATATACCAGTGCGGCCCTGATTGGCGGAGCCACGGTCAACACGTTGTTTGCCCGTGACAATTTGATCACCCAGGTGCACTTGACCTTGGTGCCCCGGCTCTTTGGTTCAGGGCTGTCCCTATTTGCCCCACCCCTTGATCTTGACATAGGACTGAGGTTTGAGTCCAGTCAGGATATGGGAAACGGGCATCTGCTGCTCATTTATTATGTGGAAACCCATGAAAAATAGTGTAGTCACAAATAAGAAAAAAAATTTCGTTGTTCGTTTTTTGGAGTGGATCGCAAAGGGCACCCAGAAGGCGAGCCAACAGGGCCGTGGCCCCTGCAAATCCTGAGCCCCGAGAAAATGACCGGCCCGGTGGGCCGCATATTGTTTCGGGGTGTGAAAAAAAAGGAGTGCTTAATAATGCAAAATAAAATAAGAATACAGATTTTAGCCACCTGGTGCGGGCTAATTTTCCTGTGTATTGGACTGGTGTGGGTTCTGCCCTCTGGGGCACCTACCAAGGAAATGGTTTTTAAACTGGATCAGTTCATTGATCCCGAAACCTGCGGGGCATGTCATGATGAGATTATGGCCCAGTGGCAAAATTCCATGCACCACCTTTCCCATAAAGACCCGGTTTATACCCGGGTGGCAAAATTTTACCTCCAGGGCCTGACCGAAGCCGGTCATATTGCGGAGGCCGAGTCATGCGTGAAGTGCCATACCCCTGTGGGAGATGTTACCGGTTTTCCCAAAAAAGTGTCTGATGAGTTTTCACAAATTGAGGGAATTGCCGCTCAGGGTATCCAATGTGACTATTGCCATGTGGCCGTAGATATAACCAAGATGTACAACAACGGACTGGTCTTATCACCCGGCCAGGGCGAGGATGATCCCGGTATCAAGTATGGGCCCTTTGACGATACTGAACCTGAGTTTCACGATGCCGCGTTTTCAAAACTGCATACCGATTCAAAAATTTGCGGTACCTGCCATGATGTTAAACATGTGGCCTTTGGCACCGACCTTGAAACCACATACACGGAGTGGGAAAACGGCCCGTACAACAGTCCTGATCCTGAAAAGCATGTCTCCTGCCAGGGGTGTCATATGTACCAGCGGCCGGGAGTACCTGCCACAGGGTCCACGCCGCGGCCCGAAAACCCGGGCAGTGCCACACCAGACGCAAAACAGCGGCCCCATATCTTTACCCACTATTTTGTGGGCGCCAATTCCGGTTTGCCCCAGATGTTTTCCGACAAAGAGAAATCCGCCATGGCTGTGGCGCGCCTGAGGCATGCGGCTGAAATTTCCCTGGAGATGGAAAAAGAAAACACCGCCCGGGTGGTGGTCTCCAATACAGGTGCCGGACACAGCCTGCCCACAGGATTAGCTGATATGCGCCAGGTATGGATTGAACTCACCTTGACGGACAAGGATGGCAACATCGTATACCAGACCGGTGTGCTCGATAAAAACAATGAGCTGCCGGAAAATACGGTGATATTTAATACCATTTTTGGGGACGGCAAAGGCAACCCTGTCATCAACATTGCCAAAGCCAAGGAAATTTTGTCAGACACCCGGATTCCTGTAGGCAAAAGTGCGTCCCATTTATTTGCATTAAATCCCGCACCCCGACGCGGGTACACATTGACCGCACGCCTGCTGTACCGGTCCATGCCGCAGAAAATTCTTAATCAGTTGCCCGGAGAGCCTCTCGGGCCTTTGCCGGTGGTGGAGATGGCTGCGGTACGGAAAGAATTTTAATGCATTTGTTCGATATTTTTCTCATTTCAATCGGACTGGCCATGGATGCCTCGGCGGTGTCCATGGCTGCTGCGGCCTGCGGGTATGCACAAGGCCCGCGGGCCGTGTTCCGTTTGGCCTTTCATTTTGGTCTGTTCCAGTTCATGATGCCGGTGGTCGGGTGGTTTCTGGGTACCGTATTTGTGTCATATGTCCGAGCCGTGGACCACTGGATCGCTTTTGGTCTTTTGGTCTTTGTGGGCGGGCGCATGGTTTGGGAAGGTTTCTCCCATGCCGAAGAGTGCCTTCACAGGGATCCTTCCAAGGGCTTTACCATGGTCATGCTCAGTGTTGCCACCAGCATTGATGCCCTGGCCATCGGCCTGGGGCTGGCCGTGATGGATGTCAATATCTGGTACCCTTCAGCGCTTATTGGTATCATTACCTGTGCCATGTCCGTAGCCGCCATATACATCGGAAAACGCCTGGGGGCCGCCCTCGGCAGCCGGATGGAGATTGTAGGCGGAATCATTTTGATTGCTCTTGGCTTAAAAATTCTGATTCCCGCGCTTTTTGGCGCGGCTTAATTTTTTAACATATGAAAACAACCCATAAGCACTATATCTGCAATGCCGCAAAAATGGCCGCGCTGGCTGACCACAGTGTCCGTCTTGTGGTGACATCGCCTCCCTATCCCATGATTGAGATGTGGGATGAAATTTTTAGCCGCCAGGACGGAAAAATAGAAAAAGCCCTTGAAAAATCCGATGGAGCCCTTGCCTTTGAACTCATGCACCAGGTGCTGGACCAGGTCTGGAAAGAGGTATTCCGGGTACTTTCACCCGGTGGATTTGCCTGTATCAATATCGGTGATGCCACGCGTACCCTGGAGGATAATTTTGGCCTTTACCCTAACCATGCCAGAATATTAAATGCGGCCCAGGCATTAGGATTTACCGCCTTGCCCTGCATATTATGGCGAAAGCAGACCAATGCGCCCAACAAGTTCATGGGATCGGGCATGCTGCCGGCCGGGGCCTATGTTACGTTAGAGCATGAATATATTCTTATTCTAAGAAAGGGGGGGAAACGCGAATTTACCTCTCCTGCCGCCAAGGAAAACCGACGACAAAGCGCATTTTTCTGGGAAGAGCGAAACCAGTGGTTTTCAGACATCTGGATGGATCTTAAAGGTATCCGCCAGGCCATGGGAAAACAAAAGAACCGCAACCGCAGCGGTGCATTCCCCTTTGAACTGGCCTATCGCCTGATTAACATGTATTCCGTGAAACAGGATCTTGTTCTGGACCCGTTTCTGGGTACGGGCACCACAATACTTGCGGCCATGGCTGCCGGGCGCAATTGTGCAGGATATGAAATCGACCCCACTCTTTTGGAAAATTTTTACGATAAATGTAATAATTCGCTTGGCCAGTTTTCATCGGTCATTCAGCAACGCATAGATTTTCATAATAAATTTGTCCAGGGGCGCCTGGACGCCGGAAAACCCATCAAGTATGAAAATACGCATTATGGATTTCCCGTGATAACGAACCAGGAAAAAGAGATAGTATTCAGTATCCCGGTATCTGTTGAGCAACAGGATGATGAGAGTCTGGTTGTCAATTATGCTCTCCCGTCCAGGGAAACCTCGAATGTCTTCGCTGCAGCTACAAATACCCCAACTGTGGCCGGAACCTGTGGCGCAACGTCCTGGGCCGGCGGGCTTTTATTTCCGGACTTTGATCCCGGTCATTGACGTCTCTTGTTTTCAATGTGTTATGAAATTTCACTGAACGATTTGCCCAGTTTCGCTATGGGCGGATAAGCTTTCCAGAAACCTTCATTTTCCCTGAAATCAGGCAAATTCGAATCGACACCCATACTGCCACCGGCCGTTATAAAAAGTGCGTCTGCATCTTTAATTTATGTGACTGGGCAAACTTGAAATAACACAGAACACCATTATTCTTTACAAATGGGCGGGATGGCGGATATTATAATACATAATTTCCCAGGTCGATATTTGATCATTTAAACAAGACGCGTGAAACCAAAAAAGGAGAACATTTATGGGATCTATTACACTTGGCGGAAATCCGGTAACTTTGGCAGGTACTTTTCCCAAAATCGGTGAAAAGGCAAAAGATTTTAACCTGGTGGGACAGGATTTGTCAGAGGTCAAACTCTCTGCGTATGCCGGTAAACAGGTGGTGCTCAACATTTTTCCAAGCCTTGACACCCCCATATGTGCCACAGCTATTCGTAAATTCAATGAAACAGCCGGTACCAAAAAAAATACGGTTGTCCTCTGTATCTCAGGGGATCTGCCCTTTGCCCACAAACGGTTCTGCGTTGCCGAAGGCATCGAGAATGTTGTGACCGCGTCTGCCTTCCGTAATCCGCAGTTCGCCCTTGACTATGGTGTGGCCATGCAGGAGGGGGCGCTGGCCGGCCTTACGGCCCGGGCCGTTGTTGTTCTCAATACGGTCGGTGAAGTGGTTTATGCCCAGCTTGTACCTGAGATTAAACAGGAACCTGATTATGAATCTGCGCTCGCTGCCCTGTCCTAATCGGTAAAAAAATAGAACGGGTACCCATCCGGAAAAAGCTGAAATAAGAATTTTTCGGATGGGCATCAATCAATACCTTAGGTTTTGTTGTGGGTTGGGCCTATTCGATAGACCAGGGCGAGCCCATGGCTGTTATAGGAGAAGCGTTTAAAATGTGTAAAAAAAGAATCAGCGTTTCAGCCGTAACTATGATTTTTGCCTTTGTTCTGGGGTTTCAGGCGCCTACTTTGGCCGGAAATTCTCTGCTGGACCAGGGCGCTTCATTGATTAAATCCATGGACAAGAGCGGCAGTAGTGAACGCAGTGACAGTTCTGATGGTTCCAGTTCAAGCGCCGGCAGTCTGACCAGCAGCGAAATCATCTCCGGTCTTAAGGAAGCGCTGGAAACAGGCGCCGGAAGCGTTGTCAGCCGCTTGGGCACTGAAAACGGGTTTAATTCCGATTCCAGCGTTCATATCCCTTTGCCTTCCTATCTTTCCAAGGCGCAGACCTTGATGGATAAGGCCGGGATGGGGTCATATACAAAAGATCTGGAACTGAAACTCAATCGCGCTGCCGAGGCGGCTACACCCAAGGCCAAGGCTTTGTTTTTAAATGCCATTTCCCAGATGTCCTTTGATGATGCCACAAGCATTCTGAATGGCGCAGATGATGCCGCTACCCAGTATTTCAAGGAAAAAACCTCTGACGATCTCACCGATGCCTTTACCCCGGTGATAGAGAATAGCCTCGAAGAGATCGGGGCAGTTCAATCCTATAACCAGATGATGGAAAAGTATAAATCCCTGCCTCTGGTTCCCGATGTAAAGGGCAATCTGGTTGACTATACTGTTGAACAAGCCCTGGACGGCATTTTTTATTATCTGGCAAAGGAAGAAAAGGCTATCCGGGAGAATCCGGCGAAGCAGACTACAGCATTGTTAAAAAAATTATTTAACTGATTTTTGAGCGAAAACTCACCCATCTGCGGCGTTGCTCCAGAAATCTGTAATCTTCACATACTTTGAGTATCCTCCGGTTGCAGATTTTTTTTACGCATTGCCTCTGGGTAAGTTTTAGCTCAAACATTTTTTTAGGAAGAGGACGAATCTATGGTTGAAGTTGGATTTTTCGGAGCTGCAGGCGAGGTGACCGGATCCATGCATCTGCTGGATACAGGCGTTGATAAGATTTTATTGGACTGCGGCATGTTCCAGGGCCGAAGAAAGGAGAGCCGGGAGAAAAATGAAAATTTTCCCATAAACCGGTCACAGATCACCAATATGGTTCTTTCCCACGCCCATATTGATCATTCCGGCCGGATTCCTCTGTTGACAAAAGATGGGTTTTCCGGCCGGATCATCACCACCCGCCCCACCAAAGACGCTCTGGATTACATGCTTTTGGACTCAGGGCATATACAGGAATCGGATGCCCTGTATCTTAACTATAAATCCCTGCGCGCGTTTCTGTATCAGGCTGAGCAGTCCAAAACCCAACATCAGATTTCCAACAAGGAAAAAGCCAGGATCAAAAACTTGCTGAAAACAAGCCCCCATGAACTGAATGTGGAGGCCATTGCCGCACTTCACAAGGAGCATGGCCTTGATATGGTGACGCCGCTGTATACCCAGGAAGATGCTATGGAGTCCCTTTCTTTTATTGATGGATATCCTTTTGGCTCGGAAGTGATGATCGGTACGGGAACCACTGTGAAATTTTACGTGGCTGGTCATATTCTCGGGTCTGCCTTTTCTCTGATTACTGTGAAACCGGAAAACGGCGGCAAACCCCTTAAGATACTTTTTACCGGTGATGTCGGCCGGTTTGAAAAACCCATTTTGAAAGATCCCACCCTGGAATTTGATGAAGAGGACAGGGAGATTGACCTGATGATCATTGAAAGTACCTACGGGGACCGCGATCATTCCCCTGTAGCGGATCTTTCCGGCCGACTTAAAGACACCCTTATCCGGACAATTGACCGGGGGGGCTCTCTTCTGATTCCTTCTTTTGCCTTTGGCAGAACCCAGGAGCTTATTTACATTCTTCACCAGTTGTATGACTCAGGCGCTGTTCCCAAAGTGCCTGTTTATGTGGACAGTCCTCTGGCATCAAATATTACAAAGGTCTTTGGAGAACATCCGGAAACCTATGATAAGGAAACCCATAAAATATTTTTGGAAAAAGGTATCAATCCCTTTTATTTTAAAAATATTAAATTTGTTGAGTCCGTGGAGGAGTCCATGCGCGTCACCCAGGATGACACCCCGCACATCGTGATCTCGGCATCAGGCATGTGTGAGGCGGGCCGGATTCTTCACCATCTGCGTTATAAAATCCATAATCCCAAACATACCATCCTGATGGTGGGGTATATGGCCAACCACACCCTGGGTCGGCGTATTGAAGAACTGGGCCTGAAGGAAAACAGGACTGCAGACAAGGCGCCGGAAGTCAAAATTTTGGGGAAATCCTATCCCTTGAGGGCCCATGTGGAAAAAATCGGCGGGTTTTCCGCCCATGCAGACCGCCATGAACTGATGAAGGTGGTTGCCGGATCCAATCTTCGGGTGAAAAACATTGCCGTTATCCATGGTGAAGCTGAACAGAGCGAAGCATTTGCCCGTCGCCTCAACGAAAAAGGATATAATGCCTTTATCCCCAAACCTGGTGACAGGTATAAATTAAAGTGATGATTTCGATTCAAGGAGTTTTTTGAAACGGTGGTTACAACCGTGTTCGGCACGACAGAATAATACCTCTTCTGTCGTGCCGCAAATTATCCCCGTTTTTTAAAGGCCAGGCGTTCGCTGATTTTTGCGGCTTTTTCGTTCTGCACAAAAGCCAGAATCTGGGAGGCGGAAACCTCGCGCATTCTTAAAAATATTTCATAGGCAACAGAAATTTCCATCTTGTTGACAATTTCTGCAGCTGCTTTGGGTTTCATGCTGGCATACATTTTCACCAGACGATTCATTTTTGCCTCAAATGCGGCAGCCTCTTCCCGTTCTTTTGCAGTTTTCTTTTCTTCAAGCCGTGCCATATCCTCTTCAATCTGCTTTTTCAAGGCTGTCAGAGACGCCAGTTTTTCGTCAATCTGGGCTTCGTACATCTCTAATTCCTTTTTTTCCTTGGCAAGTTTTTCACTGGCCTCGGCCACGGCTTTTTTCTTATCTTCAAGGCCCTGGAGAACGACCTTGGCAGGGTCTGGACACTCTGGACACTCGGGGCATTCCGGGCATGGTGAAGATGCTTCTTCGCCTTTTTCACCGTCAGGCGGTACCTTTTCCGGTTTATCTTCTGCCCAAACCGCTGCCGGTTGCTCCTCATTTATATATGAAATACTAATAAAAGCTGCCGTTACCAAAAGCAGACTGACCAAAAGTCCGCTTATCCAGCGTTTAAATGCGTTCATTGTTCACCTTCCTGGCCGTTCTCAAAGATGTGATTTCATCCAGGTTCTTTTGCTCTTCCCGGAGCATTTTATGGGTATATTCCCGGGCCTGTTTTTCCCGTAAGCGCTCCAGGGCTTTTTTTTCAATGGTTCTCTGTTTAAGGGCCTTCCGCTTGTCGTCCAGAATCTTTTCAAGTTCGGTTTTTCTGGTGTGTTCAAGCATGATCATCTGATCAACCGCTGTAATAAATTGCCTGTACCGGTTGAATTGACCTGCACCCATCCCTTTTTCCACCAGGGCGTCAAGCTGGTCCGTTGCCGTTATTCTGTCATTTTGCAACTCCGTTATATGCTGTTCACAGGCCAGGAGATCGGCCACAGCCTGTGCCATTGCCTGCTTGGCGACCTGCTCAAGATGCCGTTTATACTTTAAAAGGCTTTGCAGTCTGAACTGAAATTTTTTCATGGCTTAGGCCTGATTCTTTTTTGTTCCAGCCGGCGGGTCCTTTATTTCCAGCGCTTTTTTCAGACCGGCTACACTGGCCCGCATGTCCATCTTTTGGCCAATATTTTGGCACAACAGCCGGTTAATGCCGGGCATCAGTTTCCTGGCCTGGTCCACATCGGGGTCGGAGCCGTCCACATAAGCACCGATGCTGATCATGTCCTCTGCGTTTCGATATGCCGCCATAATCTTGACGGCTTTGTCCCGCATCGCCATGTGGTCGGGTTTGCTGACATCCCGCATGACCCTGGAAACACTGGCCATGACATCAATGGCCGGGTAGTGCCCACGATTGGCAAGATCCCTGGATAAGACAATATGTCCGTCCGTTATGGAACGAACCGTATCCCCCACCGGGTCGTTCATGTCATCGCCTTCCACCAGAACCGTGTAAATTCCTGTTATTGAACCACCGTTTTCAAGGACTCCGGGACGTTCAAGAAGAATGGGAATCTGAACAAAAAAAGAGGGGGTATATCCTCGGGTGGTCGGCGGCTCACCGGCAGCCAGGCCCACATCCCTGGAGGACATGGCAAACCGGGTAATGGAATCGAGCATGAGCAGTACATCCTTTCCCTGATCCCTGAAGTACTCGGCTATGGTGGTGGCCAGATAGGCGCCCCGCATGCGGGTCAACGGCGGAGAATCCGATGTGGCTGCCACCAGGACAGCCCGTTTAAGCCCCTCTTCTCCCAGGGTCTCCTCCACAAAATCCTTGACTTCACGGCCCCGCTCCCCAATAAGCCCGATCACCACCACATCCGCACTGGTATGCTTGGTCATCATGCCCATGAGCACACTTTTTCCCACACCGGAGCCGGCCATGATGGCCACCCGCTGTCCCCGGCCCAGGGTTATCATGGAATTAATGGCCCCGATACCGACATCAAGGGGATCTTTGATCCTTTTTCGTTGCAGAGGTCCCAGGGGCTTTCCATACAGATAATAGGAACTTGAGCCTGAAATAGGGCCCTTATTGTCAATGGGATTTCCCATTCCGTCGAGTACGCGCCCGAGCATCTCATCGCCCACCGGCACCATGGGGGAAGAGCATACCGGCACAATGCGGCTTCCCATGCTGATTCCCCTGATATCACCAAAGGGCATGAGCAGCGCTTTTTCCTGCCGGAAACCCACCACTTCGGCCATCACGTCCAATCCATAGTCATTGATTATACGGCACACACCCCCCACGCCAAGGCCTAAGCTGTCCCCTTCGGCAATCAACCCGATCACCTGGGACACCCGGCCTTCGGGGGTTACGGTTCGAACCTTTTCCACAGCCCTGGCATAAACGGAAAAATCCACTTTTTTAAAAAAATCGTTCATCATACCGCCGCCTGGGCAATGGCCTCATAAACCGCCTTAAGTTTGGTTTCCGGATCCGTGGCAATACTGGCTCCGGCACTTTGAATGCGACATCCCCCTTTGGGAATCATGGCGTCCGTATTCACCGTAATATGCGTCAAGGAGCGGACCGACTCAAAAAAGACCTCCTTGATCATTTCCACATATTCATAGTCTTCTTCGGCCACACTCAGGGTGATTTCCTCCGGGGAGGCAAGCTGGGACAACGCATCCAGGATTGTGTGCTTGATCACGGTATCGTCCGAGTCCAGTTTGGCCATCACCACTTTCCCGGCAATCTGGCAGACAAGTTCTACCAGCTGAATTTCGTATCGTGCCAACATGTTTTCCAACATCTGGTCTGCGGTTTCCAATGCCTGCCGAAAAGGATCCAGGACCTGGGTCATTTCCTGGACAATCTCCTGTTTTCCGACATCTCGCCCCTCTTCCAGTCCCTTTTCAAAACCAGCGGCTTCGCCTTTGGTAAATCCGTCGGTCTCCCCCTGTTTAAATCCCTCTTTCCGGCCTTTTTCCAGCCCCTCTCCATAGCCTTTGGCATGACCATCTGCCAGCCCTTTTTCAAGTCCCTGGGCCATACCCTGTTCATAGCCTGCGGCAAAGCCCTGTTTTTCCGGCGTCGGTTCGTCTTCGGGCTCATCAACGTTCTGGGTTTCCTCTAAGGGGGCGCATCTCTCCTTTTTTACATCGGTTTTATTCGTAACCACATCCGCACCCTGGATCAAAGGTTCGAACAATTCTTCCTTAAGCTTTTTGGTCACTCTATAGACAGCCTCAAACCCACCTTCTTCCCTTTGAATTTCCAAAGGATCAAACAATAGTTTAAACCGATTAAAATCAGGTTCGGTAGCCGGTTTTTTAAGAGAGACCTCGTCATCAAAATTGTCAAGGGCCCCCACATCAATGGGCTTGAAGCCATGATCCTGTGACAAAAAATTCCCATCGTTATGTTCTTCTTGATCAGACAAGGACATCATCCTTTCCTTTACCTAGGGTTATGGTGCCGTCCGCCTCAAGCTCCTTGGCCGCCCTGACAACGGCCTGCTGGGCTTCTTCCACCTCTGTCAGGCGAACAGGACCCATGGCATCCAGGTCATCCTTGAGCATTTCACCGGCTCGCTGGGACAGGTTGGCAAAGATCTTGGCCTTCATATCTTCGGTGGCGGTTTTCAATGCGTAGGTGAGTTGCTGGCCTTCCACCTTCTTGAGAATCTCTCTCATGGCAGTATCATCCACGTTGGTCAGATCATCAAATACAAACATGAGTTTGCGGATCTCATTGGCCATTTCAGCGTCATCTTCTTCAACATATTCCATAACGGCATCTTCGGTGGATTTGTCCACACCATTGATGATATCCACCAGGACTTCTATACCGCCTGCCTTACCGCCTGGGCCGACTGCACCGCTGAGCTCATATTTCAAGGCCTTGTCCACGTCCCTGACAACGTCTTCGGAAATCTGGCCCAAACGGGCAATTCTCATGGCAATGTCGCCTTTAAGTTCATCCTGCAGATTCATCATAATTTCCGAAGCGATTTCTGCAGGCATATGAGCCAGGATCATGGCTATGGTCTGGGGGTGTTCTCCTTCAATATATGCAGATAAAGTCCCCGTATTCACATTCCGGCTCCATATAAAGGGTCTGGCCTGTTTCTTTTTTTCCAGGTCTTCGAGAATGGCTTTAGCTTCCTTGTCCTTGAGTGTCGCGGTGACCACATTCTTGATAAAGGAGTCCCCTTCAACAATCATCTTGGGTTCGCCTTCATATTTGACATTGAAATCAGCACACACTATCTTGAGGATATCAGGTGTAATCTGGTCGACCTTGGACATTTCAAAGGCAACCTCCCCGATATCCTGTTCTTTCATTCTTGAAAACACCTGGGTTGTGTATTCTTCTCCCATGTACATGAGAAATATTGCCGCCTTTTGATAACCGTTCAGATTTTCAGGATCAATCGTTTTGGACATGGAATTACGTCTCCTCTTCTTCCGCTACTTCACTGAGCCATCCCTTGATTATATTCACGGTCTTGAACAGATCTTTTTCAGCATAATATCTGGCTTTGTCCTGGGCATTCATATTGGCTATATATGCGTTCCGTTCAGCTGCGGTCATTTTCTGGATGAACTCTTCCTTTTGTTCCTCGGTCATGGTTTCAAAGAAGTCACGCTGCTGATTCGCATTCATCTCAACAAAGGAAGGTTCCTTATCCTCTTTTTCAAGCAGGGCAAGTTCTTCCGGTGAGGGTAACGCTTCCTGTTCTACCGTAACTTTAATGTCGCGAACCGTTTTTATGATAGGCCGGATGATGAAAAGGAACAATACAAATACCAGCAGTAAATTGGCAACAAGACGCCCGTATTCCTTCTGGACCATGCGCCAGCCGGTCAATTTTTCTTGGGTGCCCTGCATATCATCGATGGAGGCAAAGGGGAAGCACTCCATGGAAATCTGATCGTTGCGCTCCTCATTATACCCCATGGCCCTGCTGACAATACTTTGAAACTGCTGCATCTCCTCGGCAGACCTGGGCATATATACCCGTTTGGTGTCGCCGTTCTTCTCCGTCTGGAAGTCATACTTACCGTCAATCACGGCTGCAACCGAAAGCCTTGTAAGTTCGGCCATGGGTTTCTGGGTTTCCCTGACCCGGCGGCTGATTTCATAATTGACAGTATCATCACTCTTATTGATCCGCTCCTGGTTTTTATCGCCGGCCTGGTTTTCATCGGTGATGGGGTTGACAGACGAAGGGATACCGGCTTCCTCGTCAAGCTGGAGTACCTTTTCAGCTTTGTTTTTCCGGCTGCGTATGAATTCTCCCCCCCGTTCAAACGGGTCATAAACTTCTTCATTCATGTTGTTTTTGGAAAAATCCATTTCCGAGGTCACCCGGACAATGGCTTTATCCGTACCTACGATGCGCTCAAGCATGGTCTGGATTCTGCGTGTCAGGTTCTCTTCAAACCGAACTTTATACTGATACTGGGCATCTGCAAGGCTTTCTGCATCAATGCGGGCCTGTTCTTCTTCGGATTTTCCCTCAAACAAAATCCGGCCGGCAGTATCCACAATGGTGACCAGTTTGGGGGTCATATCTTGGACGGAAGAGGCTACCAGATGTGCAATGGCCGCCACTTCTTCTTTCTGAAGATCAGCGACCAGTTCCAGCAGAATGGATGCCGAAGGCTGTTTGGTCTCCTCCACAAAAACCGACTCCTTTGGCATCACGATCATTACCTTGGCATCCTTAACAGCATCAAATGCCGCAATGGTGCGCGCCAGCTCCCCCTGAAGTGCCCGCTTCTTATTGATTTTCTGGACGAACTCGGTGGTACCGAACTCGTTTTTATCAAAAATCTCGTATCCAACCCCGCTCCCTTTGGGAATCCCTTCCTTGGCCATGGTTAGCCGGACATCATACACCATCGCATCCGGCACCAGAATGGTGGTTCCTTCACCGGTCAGGCGGTAGGGCGTCTTGGAGGCTTTTAATGTCTCCACCACAGCGGCGGCATCTTCCTGGCTCAAACCTGAATACGCGGTTTTATAGGGCATTTTATTGGCCCATACAAACATGGTGATAAACCCTGCCACCACCACCAGGACAAGTCCGCCCAGGAGGATCTTACGGATCATGCTCATCTCTTTGAACATGGTAATGATTTTTTCAATTACTGGATTCATTTAAGCGGCTCCTGCATACAAGGGATTATACCTGCATACGCATGATTTCGTTATAGGCATTCATGGCCTTGTTCCGGACCTGTGCCAATACTTTAAGGGAGGTGGATGCTTTGCCTAACGCCATCATGCCTTCATGAATATCAAGCCTGCCTTCAATGACGGCTTCAACCGAATCATCTGCCACATGCTGATTATTATTAACTTCCTGGATGGCTGATTCCAGCCGTTCCATAAATTCGGGGCTTCGCTTGGCTGCCCGGTTCGCCACGGGTTCCCTGTACAAGGAGAGTTTGCCGGGGAGTTGTGTTTTTATTTCATCCATTGGTTCACTCCTTTACCTAAAATTATCTACCTATCTCAAGGGCTTTGCTGACCATATTTTTTGTGGTGGAAAGCGCCGTGACACTCGCCTCATAACTGCGGCGGGCCACCATCATGTCTGAGATCTCGGTTAAATGATCCACGTTAGGCATCTTCACATAGCCTGTATCCGGATCTGCATCGGGGTGAGCCGGGTTGTACACCAGATGAAAATCTTCCTGGGATCTGACAATTTGATCAACTCTGACACCTGTGCCGTTATCGGGCTTTTTCTCATCCTCAAACTCAATGGCGGATAATTCAATCCCGCCGGACTGCTCCTTTCGAATTTTTTGCTGCACCACATTTTCAAAAGAGTCGATATCATCGCCTTTGAAGACCACCATTTTTCTACGATAGGGTCCGCCGTCTTCGCTTCTGGTGGTATCGACGTTGGCCAGGTTTTCAGCGATAACATTGAGCTTCATACGATGGGCCGCAAGAGCCGTTCCGCTGATTTTTGATGCATTCATTAAATCCATGGATTATTTTCCTCCCTCATCAATGGCATAGTTGAGTATGGTCATTTTACGCAGCAGCATCTCGGCCGTGGACCTGAATTTTATATTGTTCTCCATCAGATTCATCATTTCCGTATCAATGTTTACCGAATCCAGGTGGTAGATATCCACATCCTCGCTGTTCATGCCCTTAATCTGGCCGCTTGCCCCTTCAATATTGCCGGGCAGATGTTTTTCATTGGTTTTTTCCAGGTAATCCGGTTCGGGTTCTGCCATGGCCCGTTTGAGTGCAGTTTGAAAATCTATATCGCTGGGCGTATACCCGATGGTATCCATGTTGGCGATATTGCCTGCGATCAGGTTATGGCGCCGGGTTGAGATGTCCATGCTTTTTCCGATCATCTCGTAGGTGTTCCCGAAAATTCTTGAATCGGCCATTTTAACCTCCGTTTTTTTAATTGACGCTCCGGGTCAACCACAGGTGGCATTGTCCCTGATATCCGGGTTAGATATCCGGGCAAGGGCGCCGGAATATCAATACTGTAAACGAAAAAGCAACTTTCATGCCTGAAATGATAAACAAGAAGAATAATCAGAGAGGCTCTTTGTATTCGTTTAGCTTATTGCGAAGGGTCCTGACACTGATCCCCAAAATTTTTGCCGCATGGGTCCGGTTGCCCTCGGTTTGATCCAGTGTTCTGAAAATCATTTTTTGTTCCATCTCTTTAAGGGAGCCTGCGGAAAAGTCTTCATCAGTAAAGGCTTCTGCGTCTGTATCTTCAAAAAGAGCTGTTTCTGCGCCATTATCCATGAGCAGATCAGAAGGGGTGATCATATCGGTTTCTGCAAGAAGGACAGCACGGTGAATAACATTTTCAAGTTCCCGGACATTGCCGGGAAAGGAGTGGCTATGGAGCACGGAAAGCGCATGGTCCGTCAATCCTTTGACATATCTTGCGTCAATCCTGCAGTATTTTTTTATGAAAAAATCGCATAAGGGCAGAATATCCCGCTTGCGCTCGCGCAAGGGAGGGATAATCAGCGGAATGGTATTGAGGCGGTAATACAGATCTTCTCTGAACTCCTGATTCTCAACGGCCGCCTTGGCATCCCGGTTGGTGGTGGCGACCACTCGGATATTCACATCCACGGGCTGGATTCCTCCCACCCGGTCCACCACCTTTTCCTGGAGTACCCGCAGCAGTTTGGATTGAAGGTGGAACTGCATCTCCGTAATTTCGTCCAGAAACAGGGTCCCCTTATCAGCCAGTTCAAATTTACCGGCTTTCCTTGCCAATGCGCCGGTAAAAGCCCCTTTTTCATGACCGAATAATTCGCTTTCCAAAAGGTTTTCCGGCAGGGCTGCGCAGTTGACGGCGATAAAAGGCTGATGCCGGCGGGCGCTTTTCTCATGCAGAAACCTTGCAAGCAGCTCCTTGCCGGTGCCGCTTTCCCCCTGGATGAGCACCGATGCCGACGAATCCGCCACCCGGGCGGCAAGTTTAAGCAGATTCTCCATTCTATGGTCTTTAGTAATGATTTGAACCGCTTTATGCTGAACGGTTTTTTCCTTTTCAGCAGGCAAGGGCGAAATGGCTGCGGCTAAAGATTTTTTAACGCTGAGTTCAAGCTGTCTTAGGTCAACCGGCTTGATCAGATAATCCATGGCACCGTGCTGTATCAGGCTGACGGCATAATCCACCACAGGATCCGGGGTCAGGATAATGGTTTTTGGCACGCCTATATCTGAATTAGCCGCCTGTTTAAGGAAATCCAGAGCTGAGAATCCCGGCGTACCATCGTCGGCCACAACCACCGCAGGTTTTTGAGAGAGCAGGTAGGTGAGCGCATCCGAGCCTTCCGGCACGGCATCAACCAGAAAACCCATCCCCTCGAACAAGTCGGTATATGTCATTCGCTCTTTGGGGTTTTCAATTATGAGAAATAATCGCTGTCCAGGCACGTTGCCAAAGCATCCTTATGAATTTATCATTTTTTCCACCAGCCCCATAGTGCTCAGGCGTTGCCGTGCAAGCCGGGCCCAGACCGAATCGTAAGACTGTGCTACCTGTTCAAAGGTTTTTTTCGCCTTGTCCAGCGCATTGCCTTTCTGGTAAGCGTCCCCCAGCAGAAAACCGATATTGGCCTTGGCCCCGTCTCCTTCGGAAAAATCAAGGGCTTTGGCAAAGGCATTGGCTGCCTGGCCATAGGCTTTCATTTCCAGGTAAGTTGAACCCAATGTTTTATAAGCAACTGCCAGTATCTCGTAATTTTCGCCGGGAGATGCGGCGAACGCCTTCACCGCACGGGCCTGAAGTTCGGATGCCGTCTTCAAGTCTGACTTTTTCTGGTAAACATCGGCGCGAAGCATGAGTATCCGTCCTTTATCCAGCGTATTCTCCTCCGCCTGATACGCAGAGACAAAAGCATCATCCGCCTTTGAAGCGCTTCCTTTTTCCAGATAAATCTGCCCGACCCTGGTCAGCGCCTCTACCCTGTTTTTATGCTTTGGAAATCTTTTTGCAAAGGCGTTTAATAGTTTTAAAGCATCCTCATCCCTGCCGGACTCATCCATGGCCTTGCCCAGTCCAAACAGCAATAAAGCCGGCCGCTCTTCCCTTTTATAAAGTTTATATGCAGAAATCAACTGATTAAACGCCTCTTCATACAGATTGGCCTGTAAATATGCACTGCCCACATAAAAGGGAATCAGTTGCCCCCCCATTTTTTTTATCTTCAAGCGTTCTTTTTCATACCGCATCAATACAGAGGTATATCCATCGGCTTTCAACTGTTCTTTGAACAAGGCCTCATAGGCTTTTTGCATCAATTTAACCGCCTCGTAGCGCAACCCCTTGGGATGTGTGGACAACAGGTCCTCGATTTCCTGGATGCACTTATCATACTCACCATTCTTCTGATAAATTTCAGCCAGGCGCATCATGGCGATCCGGGCATAGGTATTTTCAGGGAATCGAGTCTTGATCATTTCGTAAATATCAATCTTTTCAGCATCTGTTTTTAAATACCTGGCAAGCCCGATGGAGGCATTGATATATCCCGGGGAGTCCGGATATTTTTTTCGAACCAGTTCATACAACTTGATCGCCTTTTCTTCCTGATTCTCCATCCCGTAGGCATCTCCGGCCTTGCTTAAAGCCATATCAGGCGCTTTAATATCGGGAAAAAGATTTAACAGCCGGATATAATTCTCCCGGGCGCCTCTACTTAAGCCCAATTCAAAATTGGCATCCGCCGTGTATTTGAGCAGATCAGCAGATTCATACACCTTTTTTACATCATTTTTTATAACATAATTAAAAACACTCAACGCGTCATAATACCGAAGATTTTCAAACAGTGTCTTACCATAACCTAACCCTGCATCCGATATATATCCGTTGCTTATTTTTGACTCAAATACCTTTTTATACAGATTCAACGCTTTGTCGGTATACCCTCTGTCATTATAAATCTCGGCCAGATGATACTCCACCTCAGGCATGCCGGAATAGTCTGGAAAGTCCTTGCTGATGATATCAAAATATCCTTCGGCAGTAGCGTTGTTGTGCAAACGGGTATGAATCAGGCCCATGGCGGCATAGGCAAAGGGAAGATAGCTTGATTTGGGGTAGGCGACCATGGCGTCCTGGAACATGCGTTCTGCATTTAAAAGCCCTGTATGGTCATCATTCTCAACACCCATAAAATTGACATAAGCCTTTAAATAGTAGACCTGCTCCATGCAAAGGGGATTTTCTTCAAACAAATACTGTTCCAGGATGGCACCGGCTTCTTTGTACAACTGTTTTTTAACCAGAAGCATCGCATTTTCGACCGCCTTGGTCTGGCAGCCCTGCAACGGATCCTCGCCCCGGTACATATCACTGATATCTCCTTTAAAACGACTGGCCTGACGCTCTGGGGGTATATAAAGCGGTGGCTCCTTGATTCTTTCATCCGCTTTAGCCGGGCGGGTATCCTTTTTTTTGACGCTATATTCCGTTGCCGGAGTCGACGCCTGTTTTCCCGATTTGGAAACACCCTGGGTTGAGGGTTTCTGAATAGTCGCCGCCTGCGTAACAGGGAGGGATTTGTGAGCGGGCGCCACGGCTTTATTTAAAACCACGGTCAATCGGTTATTGGCAGTATCGAAAGAGGATTCAATCTTTTCTTTACCCGCGTACTTGCTTGTCAGCATCAAGGCGACCACGTTGCCTTCAAGGGTTTCCACATGGACGGATTCAAGTTTAGGATTGTCCTTTCCCGCGATGACAAGCCCTTTGCTAAGACGTGCATTCTTAATGGCCACAAGGATTTCCCGTTTTCCGATACGGATAACTTTTACAGGGGCTTTTCCGGTCATATTAACCGTCACGGAGAAGGGATTGTCCTTGACGTGGATTGATTTGACGACGGGGTAGCCGGCCATGGCGGTTCCTGCCGGCATGAACACGCAGAACAACGCAGCCCAGGCCGCTGATAAAACCTTCAGATATGTGAGGGTTGATTCGCGCATGACATATTTTTTCCAAAAGGGTTCATGGTTGGAGAACTAAAAAAGCAAGTAATATGCCATACCTATAATTATCCATCATATCAGATTAAACGGCCTTTAAAAAGCATGTCCGGCAAATGAATTTACAAAGAACAGCCATGGGCTGACCTGACATATCAACTGCCAGGAATAGCCCACAACAAAGTTTGAAAGATCTGAGTAACGTACCCAGACTTTCATATAAAAGGTTTAGAGCGGTGTGGGGATTTCCGGCGGCAGGTGTCAAAAAACCGGCATCTCATCTTCCGGTTCAATATCCATCTTTTTTATCTTCTCAACTAGGGTAGTCCGGTTCATTTTCAACATTTCGGCGGCTTTGGCCTTTACCCATCCGGTTTTATTCAAGGCGTGGGTAATTAAAGACTTTTGATATGATTCCACGGCCTCATTAAAACCGATGTTATTTTGGAACACGCCGGCCACACAGACCGGAGTAACATTTGCCCTGGCACCGGTCATACAGCCCGGCAGATCAGCTATGGTGACGGTATCTCCCTCCACAAGGACGGACAGTCGTTCCACTAGATTTTCCAGTTCCCGGATATTTCCAGGCCATTCATAGGTCGAAAGCACCTGTTTGACCGAATCGGGAAAGGCCTTGGGCATGTATTCGGCATTGCGCCGTGCAAGACCGGACTGGAAATGAGCCACAAGGGGCATGATATCTTCAGGGCGTTCCCGCAGGGGAAGGATGTTGATGGGGATCACATTAAGTCGGTAATACAGGTCTTCCCTGAATTCGTTATCCTCAATGGCTGCGGTCAGGTTTTTGTTGGTGGCCGAAATTACCCTGATATCCACGGCAATGGTCTGGGATCCACCCACCCGCTCGAAACTTCTTTCCTGCAAGGCGCGCAACAGTTTAACCTGGAGATCAGGACTCATGTCACCGATTTCATCCAGAAAAATAGTGCCTTTATCGGCAATTTCAAAGCGACCGATTCTTGTCCGGTGGGCACCGGTAAATGCACCCCTCTCATGGCCGAACAATTCACTTTCAAGAAGCTCGCTGGGAATGGCCCCGCAATTGATTACCACCATGGGGCCGTTTTTTCTTGCTGAATTTTTATGAATGGCCCGGGCAATGAGTTCTTTGCCTGTACCGCTTTCTCCTGTGATAAGCACCGATGAATCAGAGCGCGCAACTTTACGCACCCGGTCGAGCACGGCCATCAGTCCTTTACTTACGCCGGCAATGCCGCTGCGGTTGAAGCCTGATACCTCTTTGGGCGGGGCGTCAACAGGTTGTGTTTTTTTTTCGGCTGTTGCTTGGGCCATGGGGACCTGACTTACTTAAGGATCTTTTTGAGTTTGTCGGAAATGGCCTCTGCTGTAAACGGCTTGACCACGTAATTGGACACCCCAGCTTGTACGGCTTCAATGACGTTTTGTTTCTGTGCTTCTGCTGTGACCATAAGGAAAGGCGCTTTCTTGTACTGATCGCTTGCACGCACCTTTTTCAGCAGTTCAAGCCCCGTCATTTTGGGCATGTTCCAGTCAGAAATAATCAGATCAATCTTCTGGTTTTCAAGGAGATCCCAGGCCGTTGTTCCATCATCGGCCTCCACCAGATTTTTAAAACCAAGTTGTTTTAAAATATTCTTCAGAATACGGCGCATGGTCGCAAAATCGTCAACTATCAAAATCTTGATGGATGTGTCCATTGCCACATTCTCCTTCTTAATTGGATTGAAACCCATCTTCTATCTTTCAAAACATACCTCAATTGTAAATTTTCCACCATCGATTTGAAAAGGGATCGCGATTTTAGGTCCGTTCCCATAGTGTCTGATGGTATGTTTTTTCCCAGTAATCACTGATGGTATGGCCGCCTTGAACACCTTGCCCATTTCATCAAGTTCCCGCCGGGCCTGTCCGGAAATCATATTTGTCAATTCCCCGACGGCATCGGCGATATCTTCGTTGAGACCGTCTATTTTTTCTCCGAACATGTTGGAAACAACCGTTAAAATACATTGTTCCTCAAAGGTGACGGCAATGGTTCCCTGGGCGACGCCGGTCAGTCCTAGAACACCGGTCACATCACCCACGGCGATATTATCTTTTTTCAGATAGGGTTTCCCCGCCGAAACCGTAACAAAAGCCATTGTTTCAAGTACGTTAATGGTTGCATTGATGAATGGATTTATCAGTGTGACGTCCAAGTCCGACACCTCCAGGCGGTTTTAAATTTTACCCCATGTACTGCGGGCACTAATCACTGCCTTCAATATTATATAAAACCAACGTTTTCAGATGGGTATATGTCTCTAAGTCCATGGACTCGAACTCTACACCGAATCCGGCATCCGTATGTCTGACGATTCGTCCCTGAATTTCCAGTTTGAGATCGTCTATCCCTCCGGACAGATAAATATTCACCCGGCACGGTGTATCCAAGGAAGGCTGCGTGTTTGTCTTAACAAACACCCCTCTTTGGCTCAAATCCTTTGAATTGGCCGCAAGCTTGACGTTTTGTCCGGACTCATCAAGCATATGAATGTCGATTTTGGTTGTAAAAATTACCCTGGAATGTTTTCGCCTGTCGTTTTTGTCTGAAATGCTCAATGCAATTTCACTCCACGCTGAAAGATCTAAAATGTTATACTACCTAATAATTTTCTAGGTCAGATTAGCATATTTCATTTTCAGGCTCAAGCCATTAAAAATCATCCGGCAGGTCCTGATCCGCTACCTGCAGAAAAACATCCACCACATCAGGATCAAACTGGGTGCCTGAATTTTTAATTATGATGTCAAGGACAACTTCCTTGTCCATTTTTTTTCGGTAGGCCCTGTCCGAGGCCATGGCATCATAACAGTCGGCAACGGACAAGATCCTTGCAAGCGTGGGAATCTGTTTTCCTTTAAGGCCGTCCGGATATCCGGTACCGTCAAAACGTTCGTGATGATGCCGGATAATTTGCGATTCCCTGTCCCACAGGCCCAGTGTGCTTATAATATCAGCACCGATGGCAGGATGCTCTTTTATTTTTTCGTATTCATCTTCGGTAAGGCGTCCGGGTTTTAAGAGGATATCATCTCTGATACCTATTTTACCGATATCATGGAGGCTGCCTGCCACATTGATCATGTCCAGTTCTTCTTCGCTACACCCCATTTCTTCGGCGATCAGTTGGGCCAGTCTGGCGACCCTGGTGGAGTGTTTGCGGGTATAAAGATCCCTGACCTCAAGAGCCGAGACAAATGCAAACAGAGTAGAAAACAGATTTTCATATATATTTTCATATAAAGCGATATGTTCGATACTCGAAGCGGCTTTCTGGGTGATAAAGCTTAAATAATAAATATCCTGTTCACCAAAAAAACGCGGCTCTTGGAAAATATAAGCCGAAACAACACCGAAAATTTTATCCCGGATTTTCAACGGTGCAACCATAAAGGAGTTTACCTCTCCTTTCATTGACGGGATACCTACGGCATCCCTAATAAGACAGGGTGTGTGATCGTTTCCCAACGACTCTATGATAAATGCTTTTTCCTGTTCAGGAATATCTATGGAATAGGCTGCCGGGTATTTTTTATTTTCCGCGCCGGCCTTATCCACGAGAATCAGGCTGCTGTCCTGTTCTGAATAAACATGAAAAAAGGCCAGATCTGCTTTGAGTTCTTCGACGCTCAACCGGACAACCTTGTTGAAAATTTCGTAACTGGAGTTCAGCGCGGCAAAATCCTCCATGACCCGGTTTAAAGTGTTGACCTCCTCCACTTTTTTGACCAGTTCGTTATTGAGCTGGTGCAGCCGCTCCCGACGTTCCACTTCTTCCTTGAGGATCAGATTTTCAACAAAAAGTTCGCGTTCACGCAGTACCCTGCGAAGGGTCAACTCCATCTGCTCCAGGTTCACCGGCTTGATCAGGTAATCCACAACGCCGTTTTTCAGGGTCTGGATGGTATTTTCAAGGGAAGGATACCCGGTCATCACCACAACAGGCAGAGTTCTGTCAATATGGCGAATTTGTTCGGCAAGTTCGAGTCCGTCCATCACGGGCATATTTATATCGGTAAAAATGCAGTCTATTTTTTCTCGGTTGACAATATCGAGGGCCATTTCCCCGTTTCCTGCGGTGTATACCTGGTATCCCTTTCTTTCGAAAAAGCATTCGGTGACATCTATAATGCCTTCCTCATCATCCACCACCAGGATTTTAATACTGTCCTTGTTCATCCACCTCAACCTGTTGTTAATCGGAATTTACTTAAAATTTACATGTATACGAAATATCGTATTTTATCAACCAAAATCAATTTATCCAAGATTCAGACGATACCCTCGCGAAGAGAACTTAATTTGTTGTTTTTATTTTTAAATAGAATAATATTCTTGACTTTATAATAAATAGCAAATATTTTTCATAAACATAAAGCTTGTATGATAAATTTAACATAAATTGAATATTATTGTCATGGATAAAACTGATCTGGAAATTCTTAAAATCTTGCAGAAAAAAGCCAGGATTCCCAATGTTGAAGTTTCCAGAGCCATCGGCATGGCCCCTTCCGCAGTGCTTGAGCGTATTAAAAAACTGGAGGCAAAAAAGATCATCCAGGGTTATGAGGTGCGCCTGAACCCGGATATGTTCGGCTGTGCCATGACCGCCTTTGTCAGTATCCAGGTGACCCGTGCGTCGAAGATCCGGGAAACCGGCGAACTGTTGGCAGCCATTGAACAGGTCCAGGAAGTCCATTATCTGGCAGGCGGCGACATCCTGATGATTAAAGTAAAGGCGTCCGGCAACATGGAGCTGGAAGAGCTGATACAAACCCGGATCGCCGATGTGAGCAGCGTAAGGGCAACGAAAACATTTATTGCGCTTTCCACTTTCAAGGAAAGTGCCAAGATCAAATTGCCGGATGACGTTTAATTTATTTATAAAGGAATTACTACCATGCCCATGTCACCTGAATTTAAAGAGAGACTGTCAACGGTGGTCCAGGATGCCGTATCAGCCTTTGGCACCCCGTTTCATATCTATGATGAAACCGGGATCGTTCAAACCTGCCAGGCCCTGAATGAAGCATTTGCCCCTATTGACGGATTCAAGGAGTATTTTGCCGTAAAAGGTCTGCCAAATCCCACGGTGATGGCACTTCTCAAAACCCAGGGGTTTGGGTTTGACTGCTCTTCTGTGCCGGAAATTGAGCTGGCCCGTAGAGTGGGAAGCAATGCCGAAGATATCATGTTCACCTCCAACAACACCACCCGCAGACAGCTCAAAGCCGCCATGGATCAGGGGGGCAGCATCATAAACCTGGACGACATCACCCTGATTGCCAAACTGCCGGCCATACCTGATCTGCTCTGTTTCAGATACAACCCCGGTGCGACACGCCAGGGAAACGCCATTATCGGAAAACCGGAGGAAGCCAAATACGGCCTGACCCGGGAGCAAATCTTTTCAGCCTATGGGCAGGCCCTGGAACTTGGGGTCAAACGATTTGGCCTGCATACCATGATAGCGTCCAATGAACGTAATTACCGATACATGATCGACACGGCGGAGATGCTGCTGGAGCTGGCTGAAGAGGTAAGCCGAGCCCTTGATATCCGGTTTGAGTTCATAAATATCGGCGGCGGATTGGGCATTCCCTACGAGCCGGATCACAAAGCATTCAATCTTGAAGGCATGGCCGCCGGAATTATCGGTGCTTTTGAAACGTTTAAAGCAAAAAACGGCTGGATACCCAAGTTGTATATGGAAAGTGCCCGGTATATCACCGGTCCCCACGGCGTTCTTGTCACCTCGGTGATCAACCATAAAAACACCTACCGCAACTATGTGGGCGTGGATGCATCCATGTCGGCATTGATGCGCCCCGGGATGTATGGTGCATACCATCATATCCATATCCATGGCAAACCGGAATCCGCCCCCTTGAAAACAGTGGATGTCGTCGGTGCGCTGTGTGAGAATAACGACAAGTTCTCCATCCAAAGGCAGTTGCCTGAAACCCGGGAAGGCGACATCCTGATTATCCATGACACCGGGGCCCACGGACATGCCATGGGCTTTAACTACAACGGCCAGCTTCGTCCCAAGGAACTTCTGCTTAAAACCGACGGCAGCATTGAACTGATCCGCCGGGCAGAGACCATGGATGACTATTTCGCCACATTAAACTTTGAGCCCCAAACCATCACACCGGGGCGTCCGTGACTGATATTGCCCGAAACCGGAAACAAAACATAAAGGGCGTTACAACGGTCTTTACAAAAAGCTTGCCGGGGCGGGAGGTTGCGCTCCGGCCCTTTGCACAAATTAAGGAAAATGATCAAAATAAAAACAATTGATTATCAACCAGATTTATGGTTTGCTCTAACTTGTACATGGGCCCAAAGATTTCGACTCTGGCATTGACCCGGCAGGAGAAATAGTATGGATTTAAAACAGATTTGTCCTGATAAATTACTCACGGCTGCAGAAAGTGTAAAAAAAATTCGCAATGGTTCACGGGTATTCATCGGTACAGGGTGCGGAGAACCCCAGCACCTGATCCGGACCATGGTCGAAGACCAGTCCCTTCAGGACATTGTTGTTTATCAGATGCTGTCAACCACCCTGGCGCAATATCTCAATGATGATAATTTTTCGTCCCGGTTTTCCATTAAACTATTTTTTATTTCCGTTCTTATGCGTAAATTTGTATTTGAAGGAAAAATTGATTATATCCCGGCATACCTTTCCCAGATCCCAAAAGTTTTCAGGAACAATGAAATCGGCCTGGATGTTGCGCTGGTCCAGGTCAGCCCGCCAGACGCCCATGGTTACTGCTCTTTAGGCATTTCCGTGGACATCACTCTTTCCGGAATGAAAAGTGCGCAGATTACCATCGCACAGGTCAATCCCCAAATGCCCAGAACTTGGGGAGATTCGTTGGTGCACATCGACGATATCGATTATTTGGTTGAATACGAAGAAGAACTTCTGGAATCCCTGCCCAAGACCAAAAATAAAACCGTGGTCGAGCGCATCGGCCATTATGTCAGCCAGTTGGTGGATGACGGTGCCACACTGCAGATCGGTTTCGGGCATCTTCCCCATGCCATCATGCCCTATCTGGCCGGAAAAAAGGACCTTGGTATCCATACCCAGGTCATCACGGACGCCCTGCTGCCTTTATTTAAACAGAAGGTTATCACCAACCGCAAAAAAAATTTTCTCCCTGAACGGGCTGTCGCATCCCTTTGCATGGGGTCAAAGGAACTATATAACTACATAGCAGACAACCCCATGTTCTATTTCAGGTCTTCTGAATTTGTGAATGATCCCAATGTTATTGCCAGAAATGACAATCTGATCTCCATCAGTTCCGCCCTGGAGGTAGATCTGACAGGTCAGGTATGCACGGACTCAAAAGGGTATCTGTTTTATTCGGGCATCGGTGATCAGGTGGATTTCATCAGGGGGTCTGCCATGTCCAAAGGCGGGTTTTCCATTGTCATCATTCCGTCCACGGCCCAGAACGGGCAGGTATCCCGCATTGTGACCCATTTAAGCGAAGGTGCCGGGGTCGCCACCACCCGGGGTGACATTGACCTTGTGGTTACTGAATACGGTATTGCGGAAATCCGGCGGAAAAGCATTTTCCAGCGGGTTATGGAGCTGGCCCAGATTGCCCATCCCAAATTCCGCAAGCAGCTCATTGAACAGGCCAAGCAGAACCATTATATTTTCAGTGACCAATTGCCGCCCACAAACCAGGACCTGCTGTTTCTCAATGCATATAGATACAACATGCTCTTGTCCGGTGGAAAACAGTTGGAGGTCAGGCCGCTTCAGCCCTCGGATGAGTTCGAATCCAGAAATTTCTACTATTCCCTCCAGGAGGATTCCATCTATTTCCGGTTTTTTAACAGGCGCAAAGTTTTTTCCAGGCGTATGCTTCAGCAGATGTGGGCCCAGGTGGATTACAGCCGGAATATGACCCTGATCGCCTTGATGCAGCAGGGTAAACGCAAACAGATTGTGGCGGTGGCCTCTTACGCAGAAGTGGACCCCAAGAGTGCGGAAGTGGCATTTCTGGTGCAGGAGGATCTGCATGGCCGGGGCATTGCCACCTTTATGCTGAGCTGCCTTGAAAAAATCGCTCGGCAGAACAATTACTCCTGTTTTACAGCCCTTGTCCTGGCTGAGAACCGGAAAATGATCAATGTGTTCAAAAACACCTATCCCCATGCAGAATTTATACGGGGGGAAAGTGGTGAAATTGAAGTGACCATGCCCTTCATCATTGGAAAGCATAATACGCCCCACGATCACTCCCCGGAATAAGAATTGATTTATCTTTGAGCTTAATTCAGGGTAATCCCAGTAGAAAATATCCCATGACAGATAATCGACCCGTTTTGATACTGGCCCCTTTGCAGGGCTTTACCGATGTGGTGTTCAGACAGGCTTATGTTCGGCATTTTACCGGCATTGACCAGGCTATGACCCCGTTTATCTCCACTATGAGCAGCAGGCGGCTGAAGCCGTTCAGATTGAAAGACGTGGATCCGGCTTTGAATACAGCCCTTCCCGTTATCCCACAAATTCTGGGAAATAATCCGGATGATTTTATCTATCTTGGGGATTATCTTTTCGACATGGGCTATACTCAAGTCAATTGGAACCTCGGGTGCCCCCATTCAAAAATTGCAGTAAAACTGCGTGGCTCGGGCCTTTTATCCCATCCGGATAAAATAGACGCCTTCCTTTCCAGGGTAATTCCGGCCATGAAGCCTACACTAAGCGTTAAAATTCGTCTGGGCCGTAAAAGCAAGGAGGAGATTTTGGACCTGATTGCAATGTTCAATACTCACAAGCTTGACGAAATTATCCTGCATCCCAGAACCGGGGAGCAAATGTATACAGGCACCGCTGATGTTGACGCCTTTGCAGGGGCCATGAAAGCCTGTATCCATCCCATGGTCTATAATGGGGATATTGTGGACACGGCATCATGGGAAAAAATCCGGCAGCGTTTTCCGCAAATCAGCCGTTTCATGATCGGCAGAGGCATTCTCTCCAATCCCTTTTTACCCGAGCAGATCAAGGGGGGAATATTCGATTCCCAAAATCCCGACGCCCGAGATCAAGACAGGCAAACGCGTGAACGATTGAAAACCTTTCACGCGGACCTTTTTAACAGTTACAAACAGGTCTTTTCAGGCCCGGCGCACCTTATCGGGCGCATGAAGGGATTATGGAGCTATCTGGGGCCCTCCTTTGAAAACAGCAAAAAACCGTTGAAAAAACTGCTCAAGTCAACTTCGGAGCAGGCTTATTTGGATCGGGTCGGTGAATTTTGGGGCATGGATTTAAAATTCTGCCCGGACAGGATAGAAGGAATCTTGAAAAGGAATGAGTGACAGAAGATACAGCATGTCATTTACAACAGGTGGCCTCTTTCACCGAGAATCGGTGAACCTGACTGCCTTGTATCTTGATCTCGGTGACTGGGACTCTGTCCGAAATAAGGTGATCGAAAAAAATTTGCTGCAGGCAAGGACACAAAATACCCTTAAACGGGTTTGCAGCGAGGTGGTTTCCCGGCTTAAGCTGATGGGTTTGGGCGAACTTGAATTCCTTAATCAAGGAAGCCATCAAGAGCAAGTCCATCTCCTGTGGCTTGCCGTTTGTCGTCGGTATAGATTCATCGCTGATTTTGCCGTTGAGGTTCTTCGGGAACGCTTTCTCTCACTCAAACCCGATATAACCCATGAGGACTTTGACACCTTTTTTAATCGAAAATCAGAATGGCATTTGGAACTCGAGCAGATCTCCCCGGCAACACGAAGCAAATTGAGGCAGGTCCTGTTCAGGATGCTTCGCGAAGCAGATCTTTTGACAGCCGGCAATATGATACATGCAGCCATGCCAAGTCCGGGACTTTTAGAGTTGATCTATCAAGGCGCCCGCAAAGATGTCTTATGCTTTCCAATAGTTGAATTCGATACCAAGGAGCTGACTTAAGAAGTCACAGCGGATATGGGTAAAATGTCAATGCAAGACAAATTTCAACACCTTTATGCTGTTATTTCAGGGCAGCGCTTCCTGAAAAAGCAAGGCCTTGGAAATGAAGTTCCATTTTTCATCTGTCCTTTCAAGCCGGAAGAATCTGTTGACATGGAACGTCTTTGTCATCAACTGGTTAATCGCCTTGAGCAGACCGGTGTTCGAATCTTGCAGATCAACCTTTATGATCTGTCCATAGAAATACTGAAAGAACGGGACATCTGGAATCAAGTTCTTGAAATTGAGGCATCTGTCTCCAAAGGCCAGCTCAAAGAGTTGCTGCAAGGCGTACTTGATCCGGAAACACATCTTGTTCCGGCCATAGCAGACAAGTTGGCAGACGCGGATTTCGATGTTCTTTTTCTTGCCGGGGTCGGCGAGGTGTTTCCCTACATCCGTTCACACAATGTTTTGAATAATTTACAGAGTACCGCCAAAGAAAAGCCAACGGTCATGTTTTTTCCAGGGAACTACACCCATACACTTGAGACCGGTGCTTCTCTTGATCTTTTCGGAAAGCTTCATGACGACAAGTACTACAGGGCATTCAACATTTTTCACTGCGAAGCTTAAACATAAGGAACCAGATGACACTTAAGAACGTTTTTCATAAACCGGTTGACCGGCCGATCGAAGGGGTCATTAAAGCGGATGACGAGGCAAGTCTTCGCCTGGAAATCGAAGAGTACGTCCTGACGAAGGAAGTTGAAAAACGGCTGGAATCATTTCTGGACGCATATAACAACTACCAGGGAGCCAACGGCGTTTGGGTTTCCGGTTTTTTTGGGTCCGGTAAATCCCATCTTTTAAAAATGCTGGCACTTGTGCTTGAAAACAGGCAGATAGACGGGGCCTCAACTTTCGATCTATTCCTGCCAAAGTGTGAAGGCAACGAGATCCTGCGCGGGGATCTCAAACGCGCCGTCGGAACCCCTTCAAAAAGCATTTTATTCAATATTGATCAGAAAGCGGATGTTATCAGTAAATCACAAATCGACGCACTTCTTGCCGTATTTGTAAAAGTTTTTGACGAGATGTGCGGTTATTACGGCAAACAGGGACACATTGCCCAGTTCGAGCGGGATCTTGACAGCCGTGGCCTCTATGGGCAGTTTAAACCCGCCTATGAGTCCATTGCCGGCAGAGCATGGGAAAAGGGCAGGGAGCAGGCCCTGCTGGAGTCTAAAAATATTGCCAAAGCCTATGCCCGGGTCACCGGAGAAGATGAGACACAGGCCATCGGAATACTGGACAAATACCGCAGCCAATACCGGGTTTCCATTGAAGACTTTGCCGAACAGGTTTTCGCCTATATCGAACGGCAAGCCGGGCAGGAAAATAAAAAGGGATTCCGGCTGAACTTTTTTGTTGATGAAGTCGGGCAGTATGTTGCGGATAACGTTAAACTCATGACCAACCTACAGACCATTGCCGAGAGTCTGGCCACCAAATGCCGGGGCCGGGCCTGGATCATCGTGACGGCCCAGGAAGATATGGGAAAGGTTATGGGAGAGATGGGCAAACAGGAAGGCAATGATTTTTCAAAAATCCAGGCCCGGTTTGCCAATCGCATGAAACTGACCAGTGCTGACGTGGCCGAGGTTATCCAGAAGCGCCTGCTCTCGAAAACAGACCAGGGCGCGCAATCACTCTCAGACATATACCATGAGCAGTCCAACAACTTTAAGACCCTGTTTGATTTTGCCGACGGTTCCCAAACCTTTCGAAACTTCAAAGACCGGGATCACTTCATCCGCAGCTACCCGTTTATTCCCTACCAGTTCGCACTATTTCAGACAGCCATTCAGAATTTGTCCCAGCATAACGCCTTTGAAGGCAAGCACAGCTCGGTGGGCGAACGCTCCATGCTGGGCGTATTTCAGCAGGTGGCAATACAGATCGGGGATCATGAAATAGGGCAGCTGGCAACCTTTGACCTGATGTTCGAAGGCATTCGTACTGTCCTGAAATCCAACATTCAGCGGGCGATCATTCAGGCGGAAAACCATCTGGAGGCGCCCTTTGCCATACGGTTGCTGAAAACACTCTTCCTGGTCAAATACGTCAAAGAGTTTAAATCCACAGTTCGAAACCTGTGCGTTCTGATGCTGGACGGTTTTGATCTGGACCTGCCTGCATTGAGAAAGCGCGTAGAAGAAGCGTTAAATCTTCTGGAACAGCAGACCTATATCCAGCGCAACGGGGAGATCTATGAATACCTCACCGATGAGGAAAAGGACGTCGAGCAGGAAATCAAGAACACAGAGGTAGACTCGCCGGAAGTTGCCGAAGAGCTACAAAAAATCCTTTTTGACCACGTCATTAAACATAGAAAAATTCGATATGATGAAAACGGTCAGGACTACCCGTTTTCCAGAAAGCTTGATGACCGGCTCCATGGCAGGGAGTACGAGCTGGCCATCCATGTCATCAGTCCGTTTAACGAAAACATTGATAATGAAATGACCTTGAAAATGCAGGGCTGGGGCCGGGACGAGCTGCTGGTTCTCATGTCTGCAGATGAACGCCTGGTCCGGGACATCCTGATGTATAAGCGAACTGAAAAGTACATCCGCCAGAATATCTCGATGACACAGCAGGAGGCGGTGAGGCGCATCCTTACAGACAAGGGATTCCAGAACAGAGAACGGTATGCCCAGGTACAGCAGCAGGTCCAAAATCTGATGAGCCGGGCAAAATTGTTCGTGGCAGGTGCGGAAATTGAAATCGGTTCCGAAGATGCCCAAACAAGAGTGGTACGCGGATTTCACGAACTCATCTGTCGTGCCTATCCAAACCTTCGCATGCTGCGCGGCATCAGCTACAGTGAAAACGATATTCTAAAATGCCTTAAAGGGTCACAGGAGGGGTTGTTCGGCAATGACGCCACATCCCTTGCCGAATCAGAGCAGGAACTTCTGGCGTTCATCCAGAGCAATAACCGCAGTGGCGTGCGAACGACCCTGAAGACCCTGCTGGAAAAATTTGAGCGCAAACCCTACGGCTGGAACTATGCCGCAGTGCTTTGCACCCTGGCCAACCTCTGTGCCCGGGGCAAGTTGGAGGTGCGTGCCGATGGCAATCTGCTGGAGGCGGATGCCCTGGAAAAGGCGCTGCGCAACACCCATGGCCACGGCAATGTGGTGCTGGAGCCCCAGATCGAATTTACCGCATCCCAGGTCCGCGCCCTCAAAGAATTTTTTGAAGATTTCTTTGACACGCCGCCTGCCGCTTCCGAGGCAAAGGCCCTGGGCAAAGAAACCGGTACCGCCCTTCAGGATTTCATGCATCAGCTCACCCCATTGGTGGCGCTGGTCTCCCAGTATCCGTTTCTGAATGCACTGACACCGGTGCTTGAAAAAATTAAAGCGCTGACCGGCAAGTCCTATACCTGGTACCTGACCGAACTCACCCGACAGGAGGATGCGCTGCTTGACATAAAGGAAGGGATAATTGATCCTGTCCGAAAGTTCATGGGAGGCCCCCAGAAAGATATCTTTGACAGGGCACGAAAATTTATTCAGGATCAGGAGACCAATTTCGCCTACATTGAAGGAGATGAAGCCGGACAGATAACCGGCATCCTGAGTGATCCAGATTGTTTTAAGGGCAATTGCATGCAGCAGGTAAAATTGCTCCTCGAAACCCTGGAGAATAAAGTTAACGCCCAAATCGAAATCGAAATTGCCGAGGCCAGGGCGATGGTAGTTGTTCTAAAAAACCGGATCGAGGGCATGGCTGAATTCGGCGTATTAAACGAGGAACAAAAAGAGCATATTTCCAGCCCGTTTGACGAGTTCAATGCCGGCATTGAACGCCAGAAACTGATTGCCGTTATCCGGGAGACCCTGCGCCGGTTTGAGGAAAGCGAGTACCAGCGGCTGCTTTCAAACATGACAGCCTGGGCTCAACCAACACCAAAGCCTGAACCTGTGTCGGTACCAGGTGGAGCAGCTACCCCGGAACCCAGTCAGAAACCTAAGCCTCCGGAGAAGACAAAACCGCGCATTGAATATGTGCCCAGCCGTAATGTGAAGGTCTCCTTCGACAAGGCCTGGCTGGCCGACGAGGCTGATGTGGATAAGTACCTCAAATCCATGCGCGAGGCTCTTATGGAAGAGATCCAAAAAGGGAAACGAATTCAAATCTAAGGAGATCTGAGACATGAAGATATCAATCCAAAAACTCGGTGCTATTAAACAGGCCGAGTTTACGCTCGGTGATTTGACTATAATCTGTGGAGGGAACAACACCGGAAAGACATATGCCACCTATGCACTTTTTGGATTCTTATCCTTTTGGAGAGATGCTTTTTCAATCAGGGTGCCGGATTCAGATATTCAACACCTTTTGAACGAAGGGAGCATTGAACTGGATATACAAGACTATATCAATAACGCACAAACCATACTTGAAGAAGGCTGCAAGGCATTTACAGAACAACTGCCCCATGTTTTCGCATCCTCAGACAAACATTTTTCCGAAAGCAGGTTCTGCATTGATCTGAATTCGACGGATATTCAACCCATTCAGACTTTTGAACGTACAATGGGCGCTGCAAAATCCCAGTTGTTCTCCATTTCAAAAAAAGCCGATTCCCCTTTGGTAACGATCTCCCTGATGGTTGATAAAGAAAAAGTCAAGATACCGCAGGAGGTCATAAATCGAATCATTGGCGATGCCTTGAAGGATATCGTTTTCGGTCGTCTCTTCCCCCATCCCGTTATCGCCAGCGCCGAACGAACCGGAGCCGCAATCTTTAGGAAGGAGCTCAATTTTGCACGCAATAGATTACTTGAAGAAATGAGTTCCATGGAAAAGGAGATAAACCCATTTGAGCTGCTATCCAGAGTTTATACCGACTACGCCCTGCCGGTTAAGTCAAATGTTGATTTCACACGCCGACTTGAGGAACTGGCCAAGAAGGATAGTTTTATAACCAAAAACCACCCTGAAATACTTGATGATTTTACCGACATTATCGGAGGGGATTACCTGGTAACAAAAAATGATGAACTCTACTACGTTCCAAAGGGAAAACGGATCAGATTGACCATGGATGAAAGCTCAAGCGCTGTACGTTCACTGCTGGATATTGGTTTCTATATTCGCCATGTGGCTGCTCCGGGAGATCTGCTTATGATCGATGAACCGGAGCTGAACCTTCATCCGGAGAACCAAAGGCGTGTTGCGCGTCTTTTTGTTCGGTTGGTTAATATTGGCATTAAAGTATTCATCACGACGCACAGCGATTACATTATCAAAGAGCTGAACACCCTGATTATGCTCAATCAGGGGGGAAAGCGGCTGAAAGTCCTGGCTGAACGCGAGCACTATCGGGATTCTGAAATGTTGAATCCTGACAAAGTGAGAGTGTACATAGCTGAAGAAGTACTCATCAAGGTGGATGGCGCAAAGAAAAAAACAAAATGTCAGACCCTCACTCAAGCGGACATCGATAGCAAGTTTGGAATAGAAGCGCGCAGCTTTGATAAAACCATAGAAGACATGAATAGAATCCAGGAAGAAATTGTTTGGGGAGGGGACGAGTAATGCCGGATAAGGAAATCCTCTCCCAAATGATCAAAAATTCTGCATTGGTACAACTGCAATATGAGTATGACAAACCCCTTGTAATACTAAGTGAGCCTCAAATGCCTGATTCCAAAGCAACTATTCGAAATATCCCTGCCGACGCAGTTGTTATCAAAGTCGATGCCTTCCGTTCTCCGGATGATATTTTTAATGGTAATAACGGTGAATGCAAACGGGCTGATTACGTCATTATCAGTGTAGAAAAAAAATGCATTATTTACATCGAGATGAAACGCACAAAAGATGGATGGCGTCAGATTGTCAAACAACTGCTGGGGGCACAGTGTTTTGTCAAATATTGCCAGGAAATCGGCAGAGGATTCTGGAACGAGAAAGACTTCCTTAAAGGCTATAAGAGTCGCTTCATCAGCATCGGACATACCAGTATCGCCAAGAAAAAAACACGGATCACTCGGAATACAGAGCCACACCATACGCCCGAAACAGCTATGAAGATCGACTGGCCCAATTACCTTCAATTTAATCAACTTGCCGGGCTGGGAGCTTAATATCGATGGAAACGTCAAAACTGAAAAAATTCGCCCAGTACGCCCGGCGCAGCCTGATGGAACAGGTCTCGGCCAAACTTAAAGTGGTGTTGACCGACGACAGCCCTGCCCGGCGGGAAAGCATTGAGGCCGTCAGGAAGCTTGAGGAAGCCATTAAGCTGCGTGGCAAAGGACAGGTCATTGAGCGGGTGGCCTATATCTGGTTCAACCGTTTCTGCGCTTTGCGCTTCATGGACGTGAAACGATACAACCGCGTCAATATTGTTTCTCCTGCAGACCCCGGGCAGTTCCAGCCCGAAATCCTGGCTGAAGCCAAGATGGGGCATCTGGACGAAGAGATGGTGCCGGAAAAAACACGGCAGCAGATTTTTGCCTTGCTGGACCGGAAGGCACCTAGCCGGGATCCGCAGGGTGAAGCTTACCGCCTGCTGGTGGTTGCTGTCTGCAACTTCTGGTACAAAGCCATGCCGTTCCTGTTTCAACGGATCGACGACTACACCGAACTGCTGATGCCTGACGACCTGCTCTCGGGTAACTCCATTCTTGCTTATACCCGGGAGGCCATGACTCCGGATGCTTGCGGGGAAGGGAAAGTGAAAAGTGGGAAGTGGGAAGTGGGAAGCAAAGGACAGACTTCTCACTCTTCACTCTCCACTTCCCACTCCTATGCCGCAGGCGGCGTTGAAGTGATCGGCTGGCTCTACCAGTTCTATATTTCTGAGAAAAAGGACGAGGTGTTCGACGGCCTGAAGAAGAATAAGAAAATCACGCCCGAGAACATCCCGGCCGCCACCCAGCTTTTCACCCCGCACTGGATCGTGAAGTATCTGGTCGAGAATTCCTTGGGAAGACTTTGGATGCTCAATCGACCGAATTCGAGGTTGATTGACCGGATGGAGTATTACATTCGACCAGAAACTTCAGTGGGAAGTGGGAAGTGGGAAGTGGAAAGTAAAGAACAGGCTTCTCACTCTCCACTCTCCACTTCCCACTCATCTTCCATGCCCGAAGAAGACTATCTCCGTATCAGCAAACCAGAAGAGATAAAAATCTGTGATCCCGCGTGTGGAAGCGGGCACATGCTCACCTATGCCTTTGACCTGCTTTACGCCATTTATGAGGAGGAGGGCTACGAGTCCGCCGAAATCCCGGAAAAGATTCTTACCCACAACCTTTACGGTATCGAGATTGATGAACGGGCCGGGGAATTGGCCGCCTTTGCCCTGACCATGAAGGCCCGGGCCAGGCAGCGCCGGTTTTTCAACAAGGGGATCAAGCCGAACATCTGCGTGCTGGAGAATGTTCACTTCAACGAAGGCGAGATTAAAGAGTATATGGATTTTGTGGGACGGGATCTGTTTACTGCACCGCTTCAGGCTACACTGCGCCAGTTCGAAGAGGCCGACAACTTCGGCTCTCTGATCCGCCCCGATGTCTCCGATGTGGACGGAATGCTTAAAATTTTGGAGTCAAAGAATGTCTCCGGGCAGCTGTTCCTTAGCTTGACCCATCAGAAGGTGTTGAAAGCCCTGCGGCAGGCTGATTACCTAAGCCCGAAATATCATGTGGTGATTGCCAATCCTCCGTATATGGGTAGCAAGGGGATGAATGGGCAGTTAACTACCTGGACCAAAAAGAAATATCAACATTGCTGGGACAGAGGGACATCAGATTTATATGCGATGTTTATCGACCGCGCTGTTCGAATGACGCTGCAAAACGGCGCAACAGCAATGATTACGATGCAGGGATGGATGTTTACGTCATCATTTGAACTGCTTAGGTCCTGCCTGCTGGCTGATAATTCATTGTCGTCTGTAATTCATCTGGGAACTCGGGCCTTCGATTCCATAGCGGGTCACGTTGTCTCAACAGTTGCTTTTGTGTTTCAAGCAAAAAGCGATAAAGGACAGCAAGGGTATTTCCTTAGACTGACAAGCGGCCAAAACGAGGAGTCAAAACGTAAGCTATTGACAGAAAACATCCGTGCTAATAAAAACGGGATTCGCTATGCTGTACATAGCAAAATTTTCAATAAAATCCCTGGGGTGCCAGTTTCATACTGGATAAGCAATAAACAGGTAAAAAACTTTGAGACCTTTCCTTTAATATCAAGTATTGCGAATTTTAAGGCAGGATTATCCACGGGAGACAATATAAGATTTCAGCGAGTATGGCATGAAGTTGATTTGTTGAGTGTGGCGTTTGCATGTAATTCATCTCAGGAGATTGCGAATCGAAAGTGGGTTCCATGCAACAGCGGTGGCACCTTCCGAAAATGGTATGGGAATAACGAGTTCATCATTTATTGGAAGAATAACGGAGAAGAAATCAAACAATTCAGGGGCTCGGCTATCCGAAATGAAGATGAGTACTTCAAGCGAGGGCTTACCTATAATAAAATCAGCTCTGGAAAGTTTGCATGTCGAGAAAAGGAACTTGGTTTCATTTTCGATGACACCGGCCGAGCAATTGTTTGTGATTTGGAGCAAAGAGCTACAGTACAAGCACTCCTTTCCTCATCAGTTGCTCACTGTTATCTGGATATATTGGCACCAACTCTTAGCTTCACAAGCAAGGAACTTGAACGAATTCCCTTTCGTGTACCACGGGATTTCAATTCGGAGACCGTTAAATCAATAGTCAAGTTCTCACATATAGACTGGAATTCCTACGAAACCTCTTGGGATTTTACCTCTCTACCGCTCCTGAATCCAGAACACTACCAGGCAACCCTGAAGGCAACCTACCAAAAACTCCGCATTCACTGGCAGGAGATGACGCTGAAGATGCAGCTGTTGGAGGAAGAGAACAACCGCATCTTCATAGAGGCTTACGGCCTGCAGGATGAGCTGATGGCCGAAGTGCCGCTTAACGAGATCACCCTGACCTGCAACCCCCACTACCGTTATGGCGTGGGAGAGTGTGAAGTGGGAAGTGAGAAGTGGGAAGAGATGGAGGCAAGGCTTTTACAGGATACGATGAAGGAACTTGTCAGTTATGCGGTTGGGTGCATGTTCGGTCGGTATTCGCTTGATATGCCAGGCCTTGTTCTCGCCAATCAAGGCGAAGGTATTGAGGAGTACCACAGAAAGATAGAGGAGTATCGTGCCAATGAGTGTAAAAAATTATCGGGAACTGATCGTCTGGCAGAAAGCGATGGACTTGGTGGAGATGATTTATCAGGTCACACGGCAATTTCCCAAAGAGGAGCTTTACGGACTGACGAGTCAGATCCGCAGGGCAGCGGTGTCGATTCCCTCCAACATAGCGGAGGGTCAGGCGAGGCGATCAACAGCCGAGTTCAAGAACTTTTTGTCGATAACACAGGGTTCCCGAGCGGAAGTGGAAACCCAAGTGATGATCGCTCAGCGATTAGGCTATCTCCCCCAGAAGAACGCAGAACAAATCCTGAGCCTATCCGAAGAGATCAAACGCATGATTTATTCTCTAACAGCGAAGCTGTCCTAACTCCCCACTCCCCACTTCCCACTTCCCACTTTCTTCCCGATGACGACAACGTCATCCCCATGCTCGACGGCGACTGGTTCACCGATGACATTGCAGAACGCTTCCGCAAGTTCCTGCGCGTGGCCTTTGGGGAAGATCACTACGAAGAGAACCTGCGGTTTGTCGAACAGGCCCTGAACATCAAGGGCAAGCGCAATTACGGCATCCGGGACTATTTTTTAAGCGAGTTCTACACCGACCATGTAAAGCGGTACAAAAAGCGCCCCATCTACTGGCTGTTTTCAAGCCCAAAGGGCAGCTTTAATGCGCTGATCTACATGCACCGCTACCGGCCGGATACGGTCAGCGTTGTCTTGAATGATTATTTACGGGAGTTCCGCACCAAGCTCACCTCCCACAAGAATCACCTGGAGGCGGTGACCATCAACGCCAGCAGCAGCCAGGGCGAAAAGACCCGTGCGTTAAAGGAGATCGAAAAGATTACCAAGATGATCTTGGAGATGGAGGAGTACGAGCGAGAGGTGATTTACCCCCTGGCCACCGAAAAGAAAGAGATTGATCTGGATGACGGGGTAAAGGTTAATTATCCAAAATTCGGCAAGGCCTTGAAGAAGATCGCCGGGCTGGATGCAAAGGAGGATTAAACAAATGGCCACCATGAATTTCAATACCCAGAATTCAACCTTCCGGCAACTGCTGGGCAATGGCTTGAGCTACCATGTTCCCCCGTTCCAGCGGGACTATTCCTGGACAGAGGATGAGTGGGATGACCTGTGGCAGGATATTCTCGGCCTTTTTGAGGCTGACGGCGAACCTGCGCACTATATGGGATACCTGGTTCTTCAGTCCTCTGACAGCAAACGGTTCGATATCATTGACGGCCAGCAGCGGCTTACCACGATCAGCGTGCTGATCCTGGCAGGGCTTGGGCATCTTCAGGATCTGGTGTCCGCCGGCCATGACGCACAAAATAATGCCAAGCGTAAAGAACAGCTCCAGAACAGTTACATCGGGTATATTGATCCTGTCAGCCTTGTGCCCCGGTCAAAGCTGGAGTTGAATCGCCATAACAACCGATTTTACCAGACCTATCTGGTGCCGTTGGAGAAACTGCCCCAAAGGGGGTTAAACGCGTCAGAGCATCAGTTGCGCAAAGCATTCAACTGGTTCAAGGATAAGCTTAAAGCCCGTTGCGGGATGACCGCTGACAGCGGGCGGGAGATCGCCTCGTTTGTGGACAGCCTGGTGGATAAATTACTCTTCACGGTCATAACGGTTACCGATGAGTTGAACGCATTTAAAGTTTTTGAAACGCTCAACGCCCGGGGTGTAAGGCTCTCGGCAACAGATCTGTTGAAAAATTACCTGTTTTCGGTTATCAGCACCCGGGACACCCATGAGACTGAGCTGAAGGCCCTGGAAGAGAGATGGGAGCGTATCGTCGGTTTATTGGGCAGTGAAAGTTTTCCTGAATTTTTAAGGGTATTCTGGAACAGCCGCAACAAGCTCGTCCGGAAGGCGGAGCTGTTTAAAACCATCCGGAAACGGATCAGCAGCCGTGATGCCGCATTTGAGCTGATCCGCAACCTTGATCAATCGGCCGCCATCTATGCGGCCCTGCGAGATCCCCAGGATGCTTCCTGGAACAGCGAAGAAAAAAGATCCATTGAACAATTGCAGATGTTCAATGTCCGCCAGCCCCTGGCCATGCTGATGGCCTGCCATGATCTTTTTTTCGACTCGGACAGAGCGGCGTTCACCCGAATCATTAAGGCGGTGGCCGTCGTCTCATTCCGCTATAATGTCATCTGCAATCTTCAAGCCCATGAGCAGGAACGGTTATACAATGACATTGCCTGGAAAGTCTCCGGCAAGGTGTATGAAAAGCCCTTTGATGTGATTGCCGCATTGCAGGAAGTGTATCCCGATGACAACCAGTTCAAAGCGGCTTTTGCCGACAAGGAATTGAGAACCACAAACAGCCGCAATAAAAAGGTGGTGCGTTATATTCTTTTTGAGGTCGAACGTCAGCGATCTGGCCGGGATTTCGATTTCGAGAGCGCCACCTACAGCCTGGAGCATATTCTTCCGGAGCATCCGTCCCAGGCTTGGGGATATATAGAGGAGTCAAAACAGGAACGCTTAATCTATCGTATCGGCAACATGACCCCCCTTGAAACCCGCCAAAACCGTGATTTGGGAAATTCGGATTACACCGCCAAAAGATCTGTTTATCAGGACAGTTCATTTCAGATCACCAAGGCAGTGGCGGAACATTATGATGCCTGGGACGAACAAAAGATAGAGGCCAGGCAGAAGAAACTTGCCTCAATCGCCTCGGGTATCTGGAAGGTTGAATTCGGAGGATAATAGTGGAAAACCGCATCGCCATTGCTCTGGCCAAACTCTTCGATCGGCACCGGATCGTTTTCTGGTACGACGCCAAAAAGGAGTTGCGTGATGATTTTGAGGCGTTGTCTTTGCCCGGCATTGAAAAGATAGCGCTGGCCAACAACGAATACGGGATAAAATACAAAATTTTACGCGAGCAGCCGGAAAAAAAATTCCTGCTCTACCGTGAAGGGCCTCCGCCGGCTGATCTGGATAACTGGCTGCTGGATGTGCAGTTGGCCCATGGCGAGTTCCGCACCGATCAGGTGGCGATCTGGCTGTCCGAACTGGCGCTTGGTCTGGCGTTTACGGAGGTGGTGCAGGCCCATGCGGAGTTTTTTCCGGCCATGAAGCGCAAGGACGCCTTGAAAAAGCTGCTGAAAAGCGATGACACAGCCGGGCAGATCCGCCTGAAGATGCTGGCCGTATGTGCGGGCAGCGAGCCGCGAATGGATGCCGTGCTGGAAAATCTGCTGCAGGAACTGGCCGAGGGCAGGGAGGAGAGGATCAAGCTGGTGGGCCGGTGCTCCCTGGACGGCTTTCTCTGGGAGCAGATGGCCCGATGCTATGGTTACAGGTCAGATACGCCCGGCGTACGTGATTTTGCCATTGAGCTGTTCAAATCCTGCTATGCATTAGGCACTGACGGCCAGGTTAGGTTGACCGGCGATGCGTTGGTGTTTCTTAAACGCTGGAAGGACAGCCGGCAGTTTGAAGGCGGTTTCGAGACCCTTTCACAAGAGTGTGCCGAAGTCCTGGGGATTGAGAAGGATCTGGCTAAAAGGGATTTTAGGGAACTGATGGAACTGGACTATTTCCGCCTGATTGACCAGAAAATCATCAGTGACCTGGTGAAGGCAGTGGCATCCTGCACGGTTGGAAGTTCAGATATCTCCATCTGGGTCCGCCGGCGGCGGCAGGGCCACTGGTATCGCGAATACCGGCACCTGTATGAGGCTATTGATCATGCTGCCCGGTTTACCCAAACCCTGGGCGAGGCGAGGCTCACCATGGACAGTCTCACCGAGGGCATACAGCGCTACAGCCGCTTCTGGTATCAGCTGGATCAGCTTTATCGCAAGTTCTGTTTTCATGTCCGCATGTCGGGGCAGGCATCTTTGATGGGAACGCTGACCGAACAGATCGAAAACCTCTACACCAACAATTTTCTGCTAAAATTGGGGGACCGTTTCCAGACCTTCGTGGATGCGGCAACCAAGTGGGAAGCCTTGCCGGTGCGCAAACAAAGTCAGTTTTTCTCCACGTATGTGCAGCCATTCCTGCGCAAGGGCAATAAGGTTTGCGTGATCATCTCCGATGCCATGCGCTATGAAATCGCGGATGAACTGCTGGGTCTGATCCGGCAGGAGGACCGGTATCACGCTGAACTGGAACCGGTACTTTCCATGCTGCCCAGTTACACCCAGCTTGGTATGGCTGCGTTGCTTCCCGGTAAGGTATTGACCATTCCCGGCAATGAAACCGGGACAGTGATGGTGGATGGACAAAGTTCCCGGGGGTTGGCCAACCGCATCAAAATTCTTGGGCAGGCGGGGAAGTTTCGGGCCACTGCATGTAAGACCAACGAACTGATGGAGATGAAAGGAGACGAATGCCGGGCTTTGGTGCGTGACCATGACGTACTCTACGTCTACCATAACCGTATAGACGCCACCGGGGACAAGCGGGAATCGGAGGAACGGATTTTCGAGGCCGTGGAAGAGACATTGCAGGAATTGATTCGTCTGGTCAAAAAACTGAACAATGCCAATTTGTATAATTTTATAGTGACTGCCGATCACGGCTTCATCTATCAGAATCGCGCCATTGACGAAAGTGATTTTTCAGGCGTAGATGTCCAAGGAGATCAGATTCTGTTCCGGGACCGGCGCTTTGTGCTCGGCAAAGGACTTGCCCAAGTATCTGGCCTGCATAAATTTACCCCGGATCAGCTTGGCCTTGCCGGTGATGTGGAAGTCCAGATACCCAAGTCCATCAATCGCCTGCGCCTGAAGGGTTCCGGTTCCCGCTTTGTACATGGGGGGGCATCCCTGCAGGAGGTGGTGATTCCGATCCTTAAAATCAACAAGAAGCGGCAGAGCGATATTACTTGTGTTGACGTGGACATCCTGCGGGGAGCCGGCTCGATGATCACCTCCGGGCAACTGGCGGTAACCCTGTACCAGGCAGGACCGGTGACGGACAAAATCCAACCAAGAGTGCTGAGGGCCGGTATCTACACGGAGGCCGGTGATCTGATCTCCGACAGCCATGATCTGACCTTTGATCTGGATCTGGACAATCCCCGGGAACGCGAGATTCAGGTTCGCTTTGTGCTGACCCGGAAGGCTGATGAGGCCAATGGCCGGGAGGTTATTCTCAAACTTGAGGAAAAGCATGCCGGGACTTCACATTACAAGGAATATAAGTCGCTGCGGTATCAGATGCGGCGATCATTTACCAGCGATTTTGATTTTTAAAGGATAGGTGGCCGATGAATGAACTTGACCAAAAAATTAACACACATTTCCCAGGACTCGTTGTCCGAAAGGACCTTGTCAAGACGGTCAAGGGAAATGCCATCGTTCCATCCTATGTGCTGGAATACCTTTTGGGACAATATTGCGCCACCTGTGATGAACCGACTATCCAGACCGGCATTGAGACGGTCAAAGAAATTTTGCGCAAGCATTACGTGCATCGTAACGAGGCGGGGCTTGTCCGTTCGAATATCAAGGAAAAGGGACGGTATAAAGTTATCGACAAGATCAGCGTGGCCCTGAACGACAAGGCCGACGTTTACGAGGCGGAATTCTCTAATCTTGGCATCAAAAAGGTGCTGGTGGACTCGGGTACGGTCAAGGCCAATCCCAAGCTGCTGGTCAGCGGGGTATGGTGCATTGCTGATGTCGAATACGAATTTACAGAAGATAAGAACGCCAGTCCCTGGATTTTATCGTCCCTTAAGCCCATTCAGCTCTCCCATTTTGACTTTGATGGTTATGTTGAAGCCCGCAGGCAATTCACCACAGACGAGTGGATTGACCTGCTGATTCAAAGTATCGGTTTTAACCCGGAAATGTTCGGTAAGCGCAGCAAGCTGACCCAGTTGATCCGCCTGATTCCCTTTTGTGAGCGCAATTTTAACTTGATCGAACTTGGCCCCAAGGGAACCGGAAAGTCTCACATCTACTCGGAGTTCTCACCCCACGGCATCCTGATCTCCGGTGGCGAGGTAACTGTTCCCAAATTGTTCGTGAACAACTCTACAGGAAAAATCGGCCTGGTCGGCTACTGGGACTGTGTGGCCTTTGATGAGTTTGCAGGAAAACAAAAGCGCGTGGACAAGGCCCTGGTCGATATCATGAAAAACTACATGGCCAATAAGTCCTTCTCACGTGGTGTCGAGACATTGGGGGCTGAGGCGTCTGTGGTATTCGTAGGCAACACCCAGCATACCTTGCCTTACATGCTCAAACACTGTGACCTGTTTTCCGAGTTGCCTGACAAGTTCTACGACTCCGCATTTCTGGACCGCATCCATTTTTATATTCCTGGCTGGGAGGTGGATATCATCCGGGGAGAAATGTTCTCCAACGGTTACGGATTTGTGGTGGACTATCTGGCTGAAATACTGCGTTCTCTGCGTAATTATGATTACTCGGACCGTTACAAGGATCATTTCACGCTCTCTTCCGACATTTCGGCGAGGGATCGTGATGGGATCAACAAAACCTTCTCCGGCCTGATGAAGGTCCTTTTTCCCGATGGGGGAGCAAGTAAAGAAGAGATCGAGGATCTGCTGCGGTTGGCAATTGAAGGCCGAAAGCGTGTCAAAGACCAACTGATGCGGATTGATTCCACCTACGGAAAGGTTAGTTTTTCTTATCTGTGCGCTGATGGAAAGATCAAGCTTATCTCCACCCTCGAAGAAGAGGAATACCCCAACTATTACCATAAGACCATTTCGGAGGGTAAAGATGGGAAATCAGGCTCACCTGTAGTTCCATCTGAAGCGCTGAAAGATTCAGGGCCTTCCCTCAAAGAAAAACACCTTACCTTCCAGGAGAACCAGAAAGGCATTTCTTTTGATACGCTGTTTGGCCCATACCTCAAGGGTGCCACTCAGATAACGGTCATCGATCCGTACATCCGCCTGTTCTACCAGATGCGCAATTTCATGGAATTTCTTGAGACTGTGGTCAAGCACAAGGCTCTGGATGAAGAAGTGTTCGTGAATCTGGTGACAACAGAAGATGAGTTCAAAGGTGAACAGCAGAAAGAAAACTTAGAGAAGATGAAGGAATCCGCCCGCTCGGTGGGTGTAAACGTCACTTGGAAATTCGACGGCACCGGCACAATCCATGCCCGCCATATCTTGAGCGACCACGGCTGGAAAATCTCCCTGGATCGTGGCCTGGACATCTTCCAGCACTACGAAATGAATGACACTTTTATCTTTACAAACAGGTTGCAGCAGTTTCGTCCCTGTAAAGCGTTCGAGGTGACATTTATTAAAGCCGACAAAATAGAAAATCAGCAGATACTATGTAAAAAGTAAATGATATTTGCCGTTAAACTTTTGTTGCAAGGATCTAATTTCAATGATACTATTTGCATCATTGGCCTTTTTATATCCTACGGCTTATCTCAGTATTTCTGTTTTGCCAAGCTCAGCATACAGCTTCAAGGTCAATATTTTACCCTTGAGCAATACTCTCTGATCAGGTTATTTGTTAAG
>Ga0209467_1000059_pt1 | contig 206686 bp, 198 predicted proteins | sample Higcelwee11metaG_FD_187175 | JGI IMG/M metagenome (GOLD analysis project Ga0209467, IMG submission 187175) | Freshwater pond sediment microbial communities from the University of Edinburgh, under environmental carbon perturbations - High... | ecosystem: Environmental > Aquatic > Freshwater >...
CTTGGGCATAATATTTATCATCTTGAGATGACGGTGGCGTTGGGGGTACCATTGATAACATTTTTTCGAACAAACCCGCACTAGCATTAGCCAAGGCTAATCTTTGTTGGTTGATTTGTTGCCCCATATACTCGATATTTGTTCTTCTAGCCGTTAATTGCAAGAATCTTGCTTGGCTCGCTGCCATACCCATAACTAAAATCTCCTATATATTAATTAAGCTAAACTTCCTTGTTACAAAAACAATCTGTGATTACTAGCAGTATTATATATACAGGGATGTAATTTGGGAATATTAATCAGTAAATATCCTACTTATAGAGTAGTAGAAATACTAGACTTGAAAAAACTTTTATTATAATATACTTTCAATAAGCCCTGGTGGTGGAATCGGTAGACACGTTGGACTTAAAATCCAATTAGGCTCACCCCTAGTGCCAGTTCAAGTCTGGCTCAGGGCACCACTTTAAAGACCTCCCTTTTCGGAAGGTCTTTTTTGTTTGTGTATAATCTGGTAAAAAAATTGTAACAAAAATGTTAAATTAAACTGCCAATTTATATATGATAGCTTAATTTAGGCTATCATATATAAATCTTGAGGCAAAACGGACATCTAATGAAAATACATTTAGACAAAAAAATTTCTTCTAATGCGGTACAAAAATACCCTCAAAGAACGCAGACTCCGATTTTTTCTAACAGAATGACAGCAGATAGTGTTTGCTTCAAATCCAATGCAGCTACATTACTTCCCAAATATACAAAAAAAGAACAATTGGCACTCAATTTAGCTGAAAAACTTTTTGACGGCATCTTCAGAAAAGACGGAGTAACACCTTATTTTAAACATTGTGAAGATGTAGGGAATAGATTAAAAGAAGCCGGTTATGACGAAGACACAGTAGCAGCGGGCTTTTTACATGATGTAGTAGAAGATATAGAAGGATGGACTGTTGGTAGACTTCAGAAATTTTTTGGCAAAAAAAGTGCAACTCTCGTAAAAGAAGTTTCTCACGAAAATCCAAAAGCTACTTGGGACATCAAAACCCATAATTATATTTCACACCTGAAAACAATTTCGCCTGAAGGTATGGCAATAGCTGCATGTGATAAAACATCTACACTTCAAAACGAAATTGAAGCTTTAAAGGCTGAAGGAGTAAAAGTATTTGAAAAATTGGGTGGGACTCCAGAAAAACAACTTTTGAAACATCTTTTGATTTATACTACGATTATGACCAAAAATCCTCCAAAAGAGCCTGTAGCAAGTAAATATACCAACGCTATAAATGAATTTTCTGAATTAACTCGGTCAATAATTTTTAATCCCGAAAAAATTCCTAAAAATTGAACAATAAAATAAAAAAGTTGTAATCATTCCTTTATTTTGTAAAATTAAGCTATGGCGTACACAAATAAAGGAATTTATTGATGAAAAAATCTGTAAAAGACTTACAAAACATAAAAGGTCAACGTGCATTGGTTCGTGTTGATATGAACGTACCTTTGGATGAGAACAAAAATGTTACCGATGATACTCGAATCAGAGCTATTCTTCCTACAGTTGAATATTTAAGAAACGCAGGAGCAAAAGTTATTTTAGTAGCTCACCTTGGTCGTCCAAAAGGCGATAACAATGCTGATTTGACTCTTGATCCTGTAGCAAAAAGACTTTCTGGACTATTAGGTGCACCCGTATTGAAATTGAATGATTCAATCGGTCCTGAAGTCAAAGCTCAACTTGCAACAATGCAAGACGGCGATGTGGCTTTACTTGAAAATATTCGTTTTTATCCTGAAGAAACCAAAAATGACCCTGAATTTGCAAAAAAACTTGCCGAATTAGCTGATTTTTATGTAAATGATGCTTTCGGAGCTGCTCACAGAGCTCATGCTTCAACAGAAGGCGTTGCCCACTTACTTTCACCTTCTGTTTCAGGACTTTTAATGGAAAAAGAACTTTCTTCTTTAGGCGAATTGCTTCAAAATCCTCAAAGACCTTTCACCGCAATAGTCGGTGGTAGCAAAGTTTCTACAAAAATCGGCGTAATCGAAAATCTTATTGACAAAGTTGACAATATCGTCCTTGGCGGCGGTATGACTTATACTTTCAAAAAAGCCGAAGGCGGAAAAATCGGCGGATCAATCTGTGAAGATGACAAACTTGATTTTGCAAATGAATTGGTTGCAAAGGCAAAAGCTAAAGGCGTAAATTTGATTATTGCCAAAGATGTCCTTGTCGCTGATGATTTCAGCAACAATGCCAATGTGAAATTTTGTCCTTCAGATGAAATTCCTGACGGATGGGAAGGTGTTGATGCAGGTCCTGAAGCAATTAAAGAAATTACCGATGTTATCTCAAAATCAAAAACAATTCTTTGGAACGGTCCTGTCGGTGCTTTTGAAACCGATAAATTTGAAAACGGGACAAAAGCAGTTGCCATTGCTGTTCAAGAAGCTACTAAAAACGGTGCGAAAAGCGTTCTTGGCGGTGGCGATACTGTTGCTGCTGTTGAAAAATTTAAACTTGACAGAGATTCTTTCTCTCACATTTCGACAGGTGGCGGTGCAAGCTTAGAATTCATCGAAGGAAAAACCCTTCCCGGTGTTGCAGCATTAGATGACAAATAAAATTCTTTATTGAATTTATCAGTCATTGCGAACCCTTTAGGGTGAAGCAATCTCAAAAATAAGATTGCTTCGTCATTACATTCCTCGCAATGACGTTTTTGATTTCATTTTATCCAACCTACTTAATCATTGGCTGAACGAATACTCTTTTTTGCATTTCTTGGTCCATAAAGAACAAAGCCGAACCTTCACCTTTTGTAAGTTTTAATTTGCTCAAAACATCAGAGGCAGTGGCTTCTTCCTCGACTTGTTCATCCAAAAACCATTTGTAGAATGAAGCTGTAGCATGGTCTTTTTCTTCAAGGGCAATATCTACAATATTGTTGATTCGAGAAGAAATATACTGTTCATGTTTTAAGACTTCTTCAAAAACTTCGATGACATTGTTCCACTCTACAGGAGGTTTTTCGATAGCTTCAAGAATCACTCTGCCGTTACGTTCTATCAAATAATTGAACATAAAATCAGCATGGAATAACTCTTCTTGTGCCTGAATTTTGAGCCAATTTGCAAAACCTGCAAGCCCAAGTTCTGAAGCATAAGCAGACATAGCCAAATATAGATAGGCGGAATAAGTTTCTGTATTAATTTGTTCATTAATCGTTTTTTCAATTCTTTTATTAAACATTTTTTGCTCCTTTTTTATTTCTATTTGGATTATAATACCCGATTTTATAAATTCCGTCCATTCCCCCAAAAATCTTAATATTTTGGTAAGAATACAGTTTAATTTCAAATAAATATTGGTCTTTTGTCTATTAAAAATTCTATCCTTTCGTCGCATTAATTAGACTTCCCCAATTGGTATTATACAAGCAGAGATTTTCAACATAGGAAATTTATGCTTATGGGTACAGATTTATACAAAAATATAAGTGAAAGAGCTTATTTCAAATATCTTGAACACCCTGAATTTGACTCTCTAAAAAACTGGTATGAAGCATCAAGGGAAGAACTTCTTGAAGAAAAAATTAAACAAGAAGCCTATTTACTTCATATGAGAACCCGAGCAGATGCATCTGCTGATTATTTGCAGGCAAAAGAATTCGTAAATCAAAGGCTTAAACTGCTCGCATACTATCTACATGAGAGAGAATATAACAAAAAACCTCAAGAAAATTGGATAAATGCTCAAAACATGTATATAAATAATTTCTAATTTTACGGGCAATGCCCGAACGGCAAAACTCCTTGCTGAGTCGAAATTTTGAGAAATCAAAATAAACCACTTACAAAAGTGAGCAAAGCATGACAACGTTAGTTGGCGAGTATTTGCGACACTAGCAGTAAGAGATAAAGCAAAGGAGTTGAGCCGTAAAATATTTTAAGGACTTAAAATTATGAGTAAAAAATTTAAAATTGCAGAAGAATCCAAGATTTTTTCCGGCAAAAATAAAACTTCAAAAAACATGAGCTTGCTAGATTCAAGTCATTACAACAAACTTCTTCTAAATGTTCCCAAAAAAAAAGAAAAAGTCGCTAAAAAACACTCCTAGAGTGTTTTTTTATGTAGTACCTCGAATTTTATTAATATGTTATAATTTTTTAAACAACTGATTTAGGGGAGAAAAAACATGTTGAAACCTGATGAAGCTTTAAAAAAGCTCCTTGACGGAAATAAAAGATTTATAAACGGCGAAAAATCTCAAGCACGCACTTGTTTTGAGCATCGAAAAAATATAATCGACAAACAAGAACCTTTTGCCGTTGTGATAACTTGTTCTGACTCAAGGGTTTGCCCTGAAATCATTATGGATTGTGGCTTAGGAGATATTTTTGTCGTAAGAGTTGCTGCAGGAGCGTTGAACCCTGATTTACTCGGAACAATAGAATATGCGATTTTGGCACTCAATGTAAAACTGATTTTAATGCTTGGGCATGACAACTGTGGCGTTATGGAATGCATTTTGAGGGACAAAGCTGACCTTTCTGAAGATGTAAAAAAACTTTGCGACCATGTAAGCAGAAATTTTACGGAAGAAGACAAAAAAAATCTAAGTTCCTCCGAAGGGGTAAAAATAGCAACTCTTGAAGATGTAAAACTTCTCAGAAAAATACCTGCCTTAGAGCAAAAAATTGATGCAAATGAATTAAAAATCATTCCTGCACACTATAATTTTTATACAAATGAAGTCGAACTTTTAGATATTCCAAAAAATGACTTGGATAACTCGTCATCAAAGTTAACTTATTGTAATAATTAAATTGTTTTTAAGCCTTGATTGCGATATTCTTGATTAATAACAATTAAAAACTTTAGTATTAATGCACACCCTTATTGGCTTTCTACGGAAGAAGGATTTTTATGAACTCAAAATTTGAAAATAGTTATGTAGATATATCTCAATCGAAAAATGTTGCCGATATGGTTTTTTCTTTAGGGAAAAGCCTTGAAACAGGCATATTTAGTGAAAAAAAAGTCGTTCTCAATCTTGGCGAAATAGACTTGGAACGTCCTCAATTGTTGGGACTCAAATCACTTGTTCTCGGAGTAGGTTCGGAATTGGCATTTGTACACAGCTCCAGCCCTACGACCAAATTAGCGGCACTCGAAATGGGAATTCAGGTAATTGATGAAAAAGCTGCAGAAAACAGAGCGGAAACAATCAAAGAAATTGTAAATAATTCTTCTGAAGTTATTTCTGAAATTATTTCCCAAAACGAAGCAATGTATGGCTCTCTTTCAGCCAATCAAGAAGCTTTTGATGAACACGAAGAACTTTTGGATAATTTACTTCCTGAAGTCAAAGATGTTTCAAAAGACTTGGAAGATAAAATTCCTGAAAATATTTTAAGCAAAATGCAATATATTGAGCTTGAACCGAATTTGTATCAAGAAAAGCAAGAAATTGCAGAACCGATTCAAGAAGACACTCCAATTGAAATCTTTGAAAAAACAATTGAAGAAGAAATTCAAGAAGAACCAGAAAAAGAGTTCATAATTGATGAAGAAGCCAAAGACAAAATAATCGGCGATACTGTCTACATCAAACAAACATTACGCTCAGGGCAAGTAGTAAATTTTGACGGCAATGTAGTTTTGATTGGTGATTGCCATAGTGGTGCAGAGATTACGGCATCTGGCGATATAACTATATGGGGAATCTTAGAAGGAATCGCACAGGCAGGTTCAAAAGGCAATGAAAATGCCATTATCAGAGCTTTAAAAATTGATGCAATTCAACTTCGCATTGCAGGATTTTTCGCAAGACGCCCTGATAGAGCCAATATTGAATTTACAGAAAAAACAGATACATTTACGCCGGAAGAAGCAAGAGTCAAAGACGGCGGGATATTTATTTATACGTTAAACACTGAAAAGCAGATTTAGGAGGCATAATGGAAGGTCGCGTAATAGTAATTACATCAGGAAAAGGCGGCGTAGGCAAAACTACAAGCAGTGCCAATATCGGGACTGCACTTGCAAAGCTTGGACATAAAGTCGCATTAATCGATACAGATATCGGACTTAGAAATTTAGACCTGTTAATGGGGTTAGAAAATCGCATTGTTTATACATTAGTCGATGTTGTTGAAGGAAATTGCAAACTTAAACAAGCATTGGTGAAAGACAAAAAAAATCCGAATTTGGTATTGCTTGCAGCAGCCCAAACTCGTGATAAATCCGCCGTCAGCGTTGAACAAATGAAAGATGTTTGCGACGAATTAAAGAAAAAATACGATTTTGTTATTGTAGATTCTCCCGCAGGCATCGAACAAGGATTTCAAAACGCCACAGCAGGAGCTTCTGAAGCAATAGTTATTGCTACCCCTGAAATGTCAGCAGTTCGTGATGCAGACAGAATCATAGGGCTTTTAGAATCAAAAGAAGAAATCAAATCTTACAAACTTGTCTTAAATCGTGTTCGCCCCAAAATGATTAAGGCAAATGACATGATGAGTGTTGAAGATGTCGTAGATATATTATCAATTAACCTCCTCGGAATAATTCCCGAAGACACAGAAGTCATAACGAGCACCAACAGAGGTGAACCTGTTGTCCATGACGAAAAAGCAAAATCAGGACAGGCTTATATGAACATCGCTCGAAGAATTATTGGCGAAGATGTTGAATTTATGGACTTAGATGAGCCGAAAAACTGGTTCGACAAAATCAAAAGTCTATTTTCAGCGAAGAAGTAGGGGGTTAAAAAAATGAAATCACTATTGAACGATATATTTAATGAACTTAAAAATAAATACAAACAATTTTTGTCCACAACAATGGAAAGTACTGACAGCACAAAGGAAACGGCGACAAATCGTCTGAGGTTTGTGTTGATGCATGACAGAACAAATCTTTCGGCAGAAACCATGGAAAAGATGCGTGATGAGCTTGTTGAAGTTATTTCAAAGTACGTCGTAATCGACACAGAAGCTCTTGACTTGAACTTGGCTTCAGAAGGCGATGCTATTGCACTTTTGGCAAGTATACCTATCATTCGTGCCAAAACAAAAGAAGAGCAAGAAGAAGCAATTTTAGAGCTTGAACAAAAAAGACTGGCTAAAATACAAGAAATTGAAGACGCTCAAATTTCTGAAGATGAAGACGAATCAGAAGAAACTTCTTCTGATGAAGAATCTGAAGAAGATGAAATAACAGAAGAAACTTCTGTCGAAGATGAGCCTGAAGAAGATCTTCCACAAGTAGATACAGAAACTCCAGAAAAACCTGAAAAGAAAAAATAATTGAATTTCAAAAGGTCAAATGCGGTGTTAACGAGCTTAAGTAAAAACCAAAATGATTGCGTAAGTACTATTACAGGACCTGTCATGGTTTTGGCAGGACCAGGCACAGGCAAGACTTTTACGGTAATTCAAAGACTAAAATACATGCTTTCAGAAAAAAATATATCTCCTAAAAGTATTTTGTGCCTCACTTTTTCAGAAACTGCAGCAAAAGAAATGCAAGAAAGACTACAAAAAGAAGTCGGTGAAGCTGCTTTGGGAGTTACAATAGGCACTTATCACTCTTTTTGCAATGAAATCATTACAAACCATCCGGCTTATTTTGAAATGGCAGAAGGAGTTGATTTGGTTGATGATATAACCAAATATCTCATAATGCGTGAAATTTTTGAAGAAATTAATCCTGAATTTTTAAGAACGGAAAAAGGTGATATTTATTATTATATTAAGCCTGCAATCTCCGCTATAAGTGAAATTAAGAAAACTCGAACCTCAAAAGAAAAATATTTTGAAATTTTAGAAACCTCCGAAAAATTTGGCGGGGGACTAAAAGAAGCTATCCAAGAAAAAGAAGAAAAAGAATACCAAAAGAAAAAAGTTACACAAAAAATACTCAAATCTATAGAAACTTTTGAAAAAAATATAGCAAAAGCAAAAGATGTATGGCAAATTTTTGAAATCTATTCAAAAAAACTCAAAGAAAAAAACTATATAGATTTTGACGATATGATAAATTTCGTTCTTGATACCTTTCAAGAAAATCCTGAATTTTTGCAAAAGATTGCCTCCAAATATCAATATTTTTTGGTAGATGAATATCAAGACACAAACTTCGCTCAAAATCAGCTTGTATTTAGACTTTCCGAAGGTTCAAAAAGCAATAATATCTTTGTGGTAGGAGATGATGACCAAATTATTTACGGTTTCCAAGGGGCACAAAGTGATAATTTGGAAAAATTTCTACACCGTTATCCTGAAGCCAAGGTAATTTGCCTCAAGAATAATTTCCGCTCAACGCAAAATATTCTTGACATTAGCTATGAGCTAATTTCGCAGGATTTAAGCAGAATTGAATTTAATAATGAATTTTCAAAATTTGAAATTTCAAAAAAATTAATTGCACAAAATGAAACATTAAATAATCTGAATTCCAAAATTAATCTTTTCAAATTTTCAGAAGATATTCAAGAAAAAAACTTTATCGTTGCAGAGATTGAAAAAATCGTTAATTCCGACAATTGTCCCAAAAAAGACGGTATAAAAGACCTCTCGGAAATTGCGATTTTAGTCAAAAAAAATGACACCGCCAAAGAATTTATGGATTTGCTTAAAGGAAAAGGAATCCCTTCTCAGCTTAAAAAAACCAAAAACATTTTTGAAGTTGAAGCTTCTATTTTAACGATTTTTTATCTTAAAATTTTGTTGAATGCCGAATTTCATTCGGATAAATTATTTGCGATTCCATTGTGTCATCCGTTTGATTTTAATCCTTATGATTACAGCTTTTTGCTTGAACAAAATAGGAGCAATTCGTTGGATTTCATATCAATTATCAGACAAAATCCAAGCCATAATTGGAAAAATCCCGCCAAAATAAAAACTTTTTTAACAATCTATGATGAACTTAAAGAAGAAATTTCAAAATTTGACCTGAAAAATTTGATAAAAAAAGTACTTCAAAAAACAGGGATTTTAGATTTTTATAATGCATCAGAAACTGACAATGCGGACAATCTTAACGCTCTTGAAAGACTTATAACTGAAGCTCAAAACTTTCAAAAAAACCATAAATCCGGATTTTTGGGCGATTTTCTTACTCATCTTGATATTTCATACCAAAACGACCTCGATATAGAAATTTCAAAAGACGAAATTACCAAAAACGCAATCCAGCTGATGACATTGCACGGTTCTAAAGGACGAGAATTTGAATATGTTTTTATTCCCGAATTATGTGCTAAAAAATGGGAAAAATATAACAATCCCGAACAGCTAAAAATTCCTGCAGACAAAACAAGCTTTGAAAAAGATTCTGAACAATTACGTTTGATTTTTGTCGGCATGACAAGGGCGAAACACAAGTTATATCTAAGTTTTCCAAGCATAGTGAATGAAAGACCGCATGAATTGACACAACATATAGAGGCAATTTCTCACCAAAATCCCCTGCTTCATGTGCAAAACTTTACGCCCGAGGACGGTTTTTTGGAACAAACGGAGCAAACTTCAAAAATATTAAAATTTGATTATAAAACACACCTCGGAGAAGACTTAAAACAAAAAATCAAAAATATAATATTGAGCCCAAGTTCAATTTCTGTTTATGAAAAATGCCCTCGAAAATTTTTATATAATTATATATACAAAATCCCCTCAAAAGAATTTGATACAAAAGAGCTGGATTATGGAAATGCAATCCACAAAACTCTTGAATATTCAGCAAAATTTGCCATACAAAATAAAATTTACCCTACAATCGATGAAGCTGTTTATTTTTTTGAACAAACTATTGAAAAAATGGAAATACAAAATACTTTAGTCAAAGAAACTTCTTTAAAAAGAGGTAAAAATGCCTTAAAAGAATTTTATCCTCATTTCTTAAATATTTTGCCCGATAAGCTCTACAGTGCCGAGTTTTCATTAGGTTCAACGACTTTGGAAAATATAAATATTACAGGAAAAATCGACAAAATTGAGATAAATAATGACGGAAGTTATTTTCTTTCTGACTACAAAACAGGTAAATCGCCAGGTTTTGGAAAAATCGCTTATGAAAAACACATAGACCAAATTCGTTTTTACAAATTGGCTTTTGAAATCAAAAATCCTGATAAAAAAGTCTCACATGTCGGAATAATTTATGTAGAAGACTTTGAAAAAAATTATATTCAAGAAGTTTGCGAAGAAGATGATATTTTGATTAAAGAAAAAATCTTCAACACTTATGAAAATATTCAAAATTTAAAATTTGATGCAATTTGCGAAAAACAATCAAAAGAAATTTGTAAAAGATGCAACTACAAACTTTTATGCCGAATAAATGTTCTTTGAAAATATAAAAAAGTAACAATACTTAATACTTAATTCGAAAATAAGTCAATTTTTAATCTCTAACAGTTTTTATTAATATAGTGAACAGGTTTATCTATAGGTAAGGTTTGTTTTGGACAATCAAATTTCAAATAATCAATCATATATAGCAAGACAAGGGCAGCCTACACAGCAGCAATTTCAAGCTAAACAAAATCCGTCTCAAGATCATCAATCCTACGGCGGAGCAAAAGAAGTTGCAAAAAATAACACCAATGCAGGTTATATTGCCAGCAAATTTGATGTAATGCAACACCCTTGGCTTTTAGTCCAAAATGTACTTCTTGGACTCGGTACAGCAGTAGGTATTACACGAGTCGGCGAATATTTAGTAAGAGGCGATTTGAAAAAATTGCCCGATGATATTTCTGTTGCCAAAGCACTTGAACAATCTCCATTATACAAATTCGGCAAAAAAATGGATGCTTTCATCGAAAAAACTCCTTTTTTGAAAAAATCAGTCGACCAAATAAACAAATGGACAGAAAAAATCGGCAATACCCCAAAATCCCCTGAAGTACAAAGAATTATTGACAAATTTAAAGAAGGTCTAAAAGTAACTTGGCCTCCAGGAAAATTCTATGAAGAAGGCAAAGGCTCTGAAGCTTTTGATGAAACTGTAGACTTTTTGGAAAAATCTCCTGAAGGAACATTTAAAGACGCTACAAAAGATTTGATTGACGATACCATAAAAGCCGCCAAAGATGAAAAAATATCAAGATCTCGAGGCGGAAAGAAAATTATTGAAGCAGGACTTCAAGAAGAAAAACATCTTCACGGGCTTTCAGCTAAATATATAGATGGTGTAAAAATCGGAGCAAAAAACAAAATCGGTGTTATTTTTGATAATATTTTCGGCACAACTCCAAATTTATATTCTTCAATTGCAAAATCCAAATTCTTTAATGACCTCACTCCAGGTCTTGGTCCTGTGTCAAAACTTTTTAACAAAATTTCATTAATGATGCTTGAAGCTACAGGCGGCGGTTTATTAGGCGGTAAAATGGCAACTATAGGTAGTGTAGTCGGTCTGATTTCAGCTTTTAACGCTTGCTCAAAAGCCAATGTTGCAAAAAAAGAAAAACAAAAACAACTTGAACAAGGCAATTTGACCCCTGAACAATTAAAAGAAGTCCAAAAAAGACCTTGGTCAGGAGAAATGGTATCAGGATTTATGGAAGACTTTGCAGGCTTCACTTTGGGCGGTTATTTGATGACTTTCCCTCTAGGTGTTGCGGTCAACAAATATCTTGGACTCTCAAACTTGGGTCGTGATGATAAATCCATTCAAAGTGCAGCCACTCAAATGGGAATACAAGGCGATAAGCATCTTTACCAAAGAAGTATTATAAAATATAACGAAGCTATAAAAAATGACAAAATTGCGAGAAAATACCTAAAATCTTTGGAAACAGGTAAACTATCTCTATTCAAAAGCATCAAAAAAACTCTTGGATTCAACGTAGATGAAAGTCTTCCAAGCAAAGTCGTAGAAAAATTAAAGTTAAAAGATGTATTAGGCATATCTTCTAAAGCTACTGACTCTGAAATAGCACAAATTTTGCAATCAAAATCTAAATCTGAAATAATCACAGCTTTAAAATCAAAACTTCAAACAGATGACTGGTTCAAAACCACAAGAGAAATGCTCAAAAAAACCGGCAAAACTCAATTGACATTGAAATCAATCTCCAAAGAAACTGACTTTAACAAAGGTTCTTTTGGCAGAAGATTGGGCAAATATATATTACAAAAACCTCTTGAATTGAGTGCAAAAATTCTTGGATTCGAAAAATTCTTAATGTACAAACACAATGCCAAAGTCACCAACAAATTCAGAAGTCTAATCAGAGGCGGTGGCGGTATAGGAAGAATTATCCTCGTCGGCATGGTGATGACAGTTCCATTCAGAAATGCCTTTATGCAAATTTCTCACAAAATATTCGGCAAACCGTCTTTCTCTCAATATGATGAAGTAAAAGGCGTTTACGAAGACAAAGAAGAAGCAACCAAAGAAACATCTCAAGAAGCTGCAACTGCACCTCAAAATGAATTCAAAAAAATAAAACTTCCTGAGCAACCTCCTATGCAAATGTTGAATTCTCAACCAAAAATTGCACCGACATCACTGAATCTTAACGCACAAGAACCGATAGCTACTCCTAATCCCTATCAAAATCAAATAAAAGTTCAAGATAATTATTCTTATATCCCTAAAAATGAAATTGCAGAAAAAGATGAAACTAATAAAAGCGTTGTCAGAAAATTAGATACATATACTCACATTCCTGGGCAATAAAAAACCGCCCCAAAAAATCAGGACGGCTTTTTGAATAATTTGATTGCTTAACAATGACAGCAATTACGTTCCAATTTCAAAGTTTGAGTCGTAATATCACAAACTTCACTCGGTCCGTAGTACTGAATTGCACCCGTGAAGATGTATTCATCATTCAAAGCCCATTTTTCTCTGTTATTTTGAAGTTTTCTAAAAACAGGCCCGTTCAAATCAACAAGAGCTTTTTGAATAACAGGTTTCATATGTCCGTGGCGTTTTTCCATATTCATCATCATAGTCAACGGCACACCTCCTGCAATCCACTCGCTCGCTTGAGCTGTGAGATTGCGAACAGATGAAAGATATCCGCTCAAACCAAATTGAATCAAAGCAAATGCGTTATATCCAAGTGAATAGCAATAATCTGCATCAAAATTTGATGGGAATGCACATCTGCCTTCATATCCGAAGAAATGCGTCAATGCAGAGAATTTGGCATGACCTTTTACTTTTGCGGCAACCATTTCTGCAAGCATTTTTTCTGTTTCGATTCTAGAAACCTGAACATTTCCGTGCGGATCTCTATCCATTAAAAGTTGTTCTTGAATATCCAAAGGCAATGAGGCAAAGACTTTTGCATCATCTGCATCAATATTTTTGATGACATAATCAATTTTATCGCATTGACTCAAACAATCAAAACCTTCTGCATGAGCCAAAGTATCATTCAAATTCGATATCATAGATTTCATTTCGGGAATGAACTCAATCAAACCTTCAGGAATCAATGCCACGCCGAAATGTTTGCCTTCTTTTGCACGTCTGATAACAATATCAGCCATGTAATCAACTATTTCCGCCAAAGAAGTTTTATTTTGAGCAACTTCTTCAGAAATCAAAGTGATATTCGGCTGAGTTTGCAAAGCTGCTTCAAGAGCGACATGAGTAGCACTACGACCCATTAATTTGATAAAATGCCAGTATTTTTTGGCAGAATTTGCATCACGCATAATGTTTGAAATCAATTCCGCATAAGTTTTTGTAGCCGTATCAAAACCGAAAGAAATTTCGATTTGGTCATTTTTCAAGTCGCCGTCAATTGTTTTTGGGCAACCTATAACTTGAATTCCCGCATTATTTGCTTGAAAATATTCCCCGAGCAAAGCAGCATTTGTATTTGAGTCATCACCGCCGATGATTACAACAGCAGTAATTCCCAAGTTTTTACAAGTTTCTAAAGCTTCTTCAAAATGTGCTTTTGTTTCAAGTTTGTCTCGACCCGAACCGATGATATCAAATCCGCCTGTATTGCGATATTCGTCAATAAAACTGTCTGTAAATTCAACATATCTGTTTTTCATAATTCCTTTTGGACCGCCTAAAAATCCGAATAATTTATTTTCGTAATTTGCTTCTTTCAAAGCATCATAAAGCCCTGCAATTACATTGTGTCCGCCAGGTGCTTGTCCGCCTGAGAGGATTACGCCGACATTTCTTTGTTCTAAAGCCACATTCCCTTGAGATTCTTTGAATGTAACGATAGGTGCTCCAAAAGAATTCGGGAAAAGTTTTTCTATTTCTGCCGAATCAGAGATGGCAGAAGTTTTTTGACCTTCTTCAAGGGCGATATTTCTAATTCCACAAGCCAAAACTGAAGGCAATTTGGGTCTATATTGCAATCTTTCTTTTTGCAACGGAGAAAGTTCTCTTGTCATACTTAAAACTCCTTTATTAGTGATTAACGAGCTTATAATATCATTAACAAAAAAAGTTTGAAATAATTTCTTAATTCATTTTGATAAAACCAGAATATCCTGATTGAACTAACTCTGAAGAGCTATACTTTTTTAAAAGAAATTGGTCATGCGGTAAAACTTCTTGTAATTCCCCTATACTTTGAGAACCGTTTTGTCCTTCTTTCTTTGTTGTAACTTTTAAAAATTGTCCTTTTTTATCTTTTTTATAATAGTTTGCGTTCCCTTCGTAAACATATACATTTCCATTTTTGACTTCTTTAACGATACCTGTATGACTACTTTGTTTCTTCATCATTTTTCCGTCAACAAGAAACTGGCTATAGCTGTCTTGGATAATAATATCTCCCGGTTTCATTTGAAGCATTGTACTTTGTGCTTTGGCAATGTCAGTATATTTTTTATCGCCTTCAGTTTTGGTTGCATCAACAAATTTCTTATTTGATATACCGTAATCTTTCAATTCATGTACACCGGCTTTATATTGGTTTGTTCCTTTTCTGTTTCCAAATATATTTTTTCCAAGAGCATTTTCATATATATAATTTACAGTATTTGCACACCAAGCTTCCTTTCTTCCTTGAGTAACCTGTGTATACGAATTATCTCCTTCGCTAAGCCCTTTCCTTATTAATTTTTCTGCTTCAACCAGTACTTTAGATGTGGTTTTTTTTACCAAAGCCGGCTTTATTTTAGGCTCTGTTTTTTGTTTTTGATGACTAAATACGCTTAATATATTACTTATGTCAAACATGTTTGATGATTTAGTAAGGTTTTGTTTAGTTTGGGTCCTTTTGGGGGCAGTTACGGCTTCTACCATATATAAAAATTTCCTCCAATTACTCTCTAAACATATAAAGTATATATTCTTGAAATAATTGCCAAAAATATAAAACTTTCTTTATATTTCTTAAAAATATTTAAAGTGAATTTTTTCACTAAATATATTGATTATTAGTTGTGTTTTAGTTATAAAAAAGGAGTATGAAAAATTAACTTTAAAAGGAGTTTTTATTATGGCAAAGAAAGTTGCAATTAACGGCTTTGGACGTATTGGACGTAATACTCTTAGAGCTGCTATTAAAGAAGGTATTTATGACAAAGTTGATTATGTAGCAATCAACGATCCGGGTTTAAAACTTAAAGATGCCGCACATATCTTCAAATATGACTCAGTAATGGGCAGATTTGACGGAACAGTTGAAGTCGCTGAAGACGGTCTTGTAATCAACGGCAAAAAAATCTTGTTCTTCGCAGAAAAAGATCCTGCTGTATTACCTTGGGCTAAACTTGGCGTTGATATCGTAATCGAATCAACAGGTTTCTACACAGATGCTACAAAAGCAAAAGCTCACATCGAAGCCGGTGCTAAAAAGGTTATTATCTCTGCTCCTGCTAAAAACGAAGATATTACAATCGTTTTGGGCGTTAACGAAAAAAAATATGATTCAAGTATTCACAACGTAATTTCAATGGCATCTTGCACAACAAACTGCTTGGCTCCTGTAGCTAAAGTTGTTCTTGAAAAATTCGGCGTTGTTAAAGGCTTGATGACAACAACTCACTCTTACACTGGTGACCAAAGACTTTTGGATGCAGGACACTCTGATCCTCGTCGTGCTAGAGCCGGTGCGTTAAACATCGTTCCTACTACAACTGGTGCTGCTGCTGCAGTTTCTTTGGTTCTTCCAGAACTTAAAGGAAAATTGAACGGTTTCGCTTTGCGTGTTCCAACTCCGGATGTTTCTGTTGTTGACGTTGTATTCGAAACTGAAAAACCTGTAACAGCTGAAGCTTTGAATGCTGCTTTGAAAGAAGCTGCTGACGGCAAAATTCTTGCTTTCGAAGAAGCTCCGCTTGTTTCTACAGATTTCATCGGTTCAACTCAATCATCAACTGTTGATGCTGCTTTGACAATGGCAATCGGTGATAACATGGTTAAAGTTATTTCTTGGTACGATAACGAAATGGGTTATTCAACAAGATTGGCTGAAACTGTATTGATGGTAGCCAACAAGCTATAATCTAAAAAAACTTTAATAAAGTTTAAAAAGGGGTGTCTTACGATGCTCCTTTTTTCATTGAACTTTTATCAGAGTTAACACTTTTAAAGGCGTTCGAATAAAAAGTTAACACTTTTCCATAGAACTCTTGTCTAAAAATATTTTTGTCATAAAATAAAAATATACAAAGGAGAAACCAACAATGAGCAAGATAACATTTGAAGTAGAACAAAAAGATGAAACTATAAATCCAAGACAACTTAGAGCTACAGGCAAACTTCCGGCAACTATTTATGGTAAAGGAATGGAATCTTTAAGCGTTCAAGTTGATGCTCATAGCTTCGTCAATACATACAAAAAAAACAGAGATGCTGTATATGAATTGTCATTCTCTGGCAAAAAATACAATACAGTAGTTCAAAATGTTCAAAAAAACTACGCTACAAATCAAGAATTAAACGTAGAATTCAAATTAGTTTAGTTTTAAAGATTCAAAAAAAAAAGCGGAAGTTATTTTCCGCTTTTTTTAGTTTAAAATCATAGGTGCGTATCGGATTATTTGACAGCTCCTGTTACTTCGTTCCATTCAAGTTTTTCTCTCGAAAAATTACCATTTCACCGCAAGCAACACTCGCAAAGCGAGTTTCACTCCCGTCATACCCAAAGGGCACCCTCCCTTCTAAGCTTCGCAAGCTCAGCAAGAAGACGAGCTGAAAATTCTCAAAAAAAAACCGACTTTCGCCGGATAAGTCTACCACATATTAGAGAGAGGAATTAGAGAGAGAAGGATTTGTAAAGCAGGTTTTAACCTAACCTTACATGGATTTAATTCCCGACTTTTCCAATAATCAAACAAAACAATTTACATTTATTAAGAAACATTACAACCATGATAAATTTTGATTCTCTAAGCTTAAAAGCCTTCATCGAAGAGTATGGAAATATTCTCGAATCAGGTCGGATTCAAAAAATACAACAACCCACAAGACGTGAAATTATATTGAATTTCCGCTCTCATGGCAAAAATCACAAACTTTATATAAATATAAACCCAAAATATCCTCATCTTTGCATTCCTCAAACAAATTTGAGAGAAATAGAAATTCCTCAAAAACCTCCCATGTTTTGCATGCTTTTGCGTAAATACCTAGAAGGTGCAAGAATTCTACAGGTCAATCAGCCTCCACATGAAAGAATTTTTGAAATCCATTTTGAAAGCTACAACGAACTCGGTGAAAAAAGCCCTCTGATACTCGCTGTCGAGCTTATGGGCAAACACAGCAATATCATTCTTTATAACTGCGAAAATAATATTATTATAGGCTGTGCTCACAATATCGGCGAAGAAAAAAGCAAGGAACGCGAGTTGGCAGGCGGACTTCGCTATATTTATCCGCAACAAAAAGATAAAAAAAATCTCCTGAAAACACCCTTTGAAGAATTCTACAAGGACTTTAGGGGTGAATTGAATCCTGAAAGCCTTAACAACTTTTATTTCGATATAAGCATTCCTCTTGCAAAAGAACTTATAAATGCCTCAAACCAAGATGTAAAAGCTTTATACGAACTTGCAAAAAAAGCTCTTGACCTTGAAATCATAGACCCTGCAATCAGCGAAGATAGCAGCTTATTCTCACTTTTCACCCTTGATAAAACCACCAAATGGCAACACTATGTCGGCACAAATGAAATGCTTGATAATTATTTCGGAAGATTTATTTTTGATGACAAAATCAGCAATGCAAAAAATACTTTGATGCAAATTCTCAAAAAAGAAACAAAAAAACTCACAAAAACAATCGAAATACACCAAAAGACTCTTCAAAACTCTGAAAAAGCCCAAAAATACAAAATTTGGGGCGATATTTTGACCACAAATATGCACCAAATCACCATGCCTGCAAAATCGGTAACTTTGGAAAATTATTACGAAAATAATAAAAAAATCGACATTGAACTGAATGATGAAATTTCTTTGAACGAAAATATTCAAAAATATTACAAACTTTATAACAAAACCAAAAATGCCAAAATTATTGCCCAAAAATTTATTAACGATGCAAAATATGAACTTGAATATATAAATAGTGTCAAAAACTCAATCGAACAGGCAGACAAAGCCAAAATCATTAATGAAATCAAACAAGAACTTATCGAAAAAGGTCTCATAAAAATTCAAGAAAAATCAAAACCGCAAAAAGAAAAAATCGAGATTGATTTTATAGAAATTGATGGATTTAGGATTTATATCGGCAAAAACAACAAGCAAAATGATTATATAATCTCAAAACTCGCATCTGCAAATGACCTTTGGCTGCACACTTACAACATACCGGGCTCGCATATTTTGATAAAAATGCCCCAAGGAATTGAAGTTCCGCCCAATAATGTTTTGCTTAAAGCTGCAAAACTTGCAGTTTACTATTCACAGGCGAGAAATTCTGTTAAAGTAGATGTTACATGCGTTAAACGCAAATTTCTAAAAAAACCGCCCGGTGCAAACCTCGGATACGTAACATTTACAAATGAAACAAACATAATCGTAGATAATAATGAACAAGAAAATTGAAAACATCGAAACAATAAAACGTGCAATTGAAGTCGAAGTCGAACACAGATACATCGACATTAGAGGCAGAATTTGTCCTTTTTCACAATTTATTTTGGGTGAACTCAAAAATATTCAACGAATGGACAAATCAAATCCAAAATGGAAAAAATTAATTAATCTGTTTGAAGATTATCCTTTAGACGATATATCTCACAGAATGCGTAGCATAAGACAGCTTGTAAATGGGCTCAAAAAACCATTTGAGAACCCTCTTGTTGAAAAATCCACTTTCTCAAAACATCCTGATGAAACAGATGTAATGTACATCAAAGGTGTAGGTCCAAGGATTGCGGGGATTTTGAACAGACTCGGCATTTTTACCGCATCGGATTTGCTCACATATTATCCTCGAAAATATCTTGATTATTCAATCAGAACGAAAATCAAAGACCTCGTTATCGGCGATGATGTCTGTGTTTTTGGCACAATCAAATCAACAAGTGCTTTCACAAGCAAAAAAGGTCTGAACATAATCACAATACTTGTATCTGACGGCACAGGAACTGTTGCTGCAAGCTGGTTTTACGGCAGAGCCAACCCGAAACTTTTACACAAATATAAAAATCAATACCCAAAAGGAGCAAACATAATCCTGTCAGGTAAAGTGAAATATGATGATTACCTCGAAAAAATGGCTATAGACAACGCTCAAGCTACTATAGTCGGCGAAATCAACGGGGAAACCAAAAATTTACACTCAGCAGGGATTGTACCTGTTTATGCTTTAACAGAAAATCTTAATATCAAAATTCTTCGAAATGCCATAAATAATGCTGTTGAGAACTATGCAGGCAAAATGGATGATATTTTGCCAAATTATATCAAACAAAAATTAAACTTGACGGACAAATCAACCGCCATAAAACAAATACATTTTCCCGACTCGCAGGAACTTCTCGATGAAGCTAGACGCAGACTGGTTTTTGAGGAACTTTTCATTGTCCAGCTTCGCCTCGCTTATATGCGAAATTTGAATAAAAAAACTATCGAAGGAAACAAAATTGAAATCAAAAAAAACGGTTTGGTCGAAAAATTCGTAAAATCTCTCCCTTTTACCCTAACAAACGGTCAAAATTCGGCCTTTGAAGAAATAATGGCAGATTTACAATCATCAGAACCAATGGGGAGGCTGCTTCAAGGCGACGTTGGTAGCGGAAAAACTGTTGTAGCTTGTATGACACTGCTTTCTGCAATCGAAAACGGCTACCAAACTGCACTTATGGCACCAACAGAGATTTTAGCAGAACAGCACTATAGAAATTTTATAAACTGGCTAACCCCGCTTGGACTTAGTGTAGGTCTTTTTGTCGGAAAACATGGGGTCAAAATAAGAAAACAAATGAAAGAAAATCTCTTGAATGGACAAATGGATATTGCAATCGGCACGCACGCATTGATTCAAAATGAAGTCGAATTCAAAAACCTTGGGGCAGTAGTCGTTGATGAGCAACATAGATTCGGCGTAAAACAAAGGGCAATTTTAAAGTCAAAAGGACTTAACCCTGAAATGCTTACTATGAGTGCTACTCCAATCCCTAGAACCCTTGCTCTTACAGTTCATGGGGATTTGGATTTAACCATAATTGATGAAATGCCAAAAGGTAGAAAACCCATCCAAACTGCACTTTTACGCTCTGGAGAACGCAAAAAAGCTTACAATATGATAAGACAAGAAATTATTTCAGGTAATCAAGCCTATATTGTATTTCCGTTAATTGAAGAATCCGAAACCCTTTCTGCCAAAGCCGCAACAATAGAGTCTGAAAAATTAAAAACAGAAATATTTCCCCAATACAAAATAGGACTTGTACATGGCAAACTTCCTGCCTCTGAAAAAGATGCTGTAATGGAAGATTTTCGCAACAAAAAATATGACATTCTTGTCAGCACAACCGTAATCGAAGTCGGAGTTGATGTCCCCGATGCAACTGCAATGATAATTGAAAACGCCGAAAGATTCGGTCTTTCGCAACTTCATCAGCTCAGAGGTCGTGTAGGACGTTCTGAAAAACAATCCTATTGCATTTTAATCACCGATTCAAAAAATGAAGAAACTTTTCAACGCTTGAGCATAATGACACAAACCAATAACGGCTTCATTATTGCCGAAAAAGACCTCGAAATCAGAGGTCCAGGCGAATTTATGGGCACACGCCAAAGCGGTTTGCCTGATTTGTCGCTCGCTGATATAGTAAAAGACACCAAACTCCTTGAAATGGCTCGAGAAGAGGCTTTTAGCTTTATTGGAAATGAAGATATCAAAGCATATCCTGAACTTGAAAAAATATTAGGTCAAAAAATAATACAAGGAATCGAAATGATTAACTCCGGCTAAATTTTGATTTTTTATACATGCTCCATCGGCAATCTTATCAAAAATTCAGTCCCACACGCGATTTCGCTCGAAACAGTTATTTCGCCATGGTGATCTTTGATTATTTCATAACTTATCGAAAGCCCAAGTCCTGTGCCGACTCCTACGCCTTTGGTCGTAAATCCCGGATCGAAAATCCTTGCCAAATCCTTCTGCAATATACCTTTTCCGCTGTCTTTAATTTTCACAAAGACATTTCCATCCTCATAATAAGTGGCGATAATGATTTGCCCATCGCCTTCTATACTTTGGTAAGCATTTACAAGAATATTCATAAAAACCTGATTTATCGCGTTTGGCTTACATTGCACCTTTGGCAAAACCCCAAAATCACGCACTATATTTATTCTTCCTTTAATTTCATGTCGTATTAAATCCAAAGTTGATGAAATTCCTTCATTCAAATCTGCCTCTTGAAACTCTGCTTCATCAAGTCTGGCAAAGTTTTTAAGCGATTTTACCAAAACATTTATGCGATCTGTTGCATCTTGTGTAATCGGCAGGACATTTTTGAGTACGCCGATTACGCCCAAATTGCCTTCTTCAAGCTTTTCGGTACATCTTCTTACGATATCATTATTACTGTTTATAGCACCTAAAGGCGTGTTTATTTCATGGGCAATACCCGCTACAAGTTGCCCTAAAGCTGCCATTTTTTCCGATTGAACAAGTTGGACTTGCGTTTTTTTGAGCTCTTCAAGTGTTTTTTGAAGGTCTTTTTTTTGCCTTTCCACCTCATTAAAAAGTCCGACTTGATTGACTGCAATCGCCAATTGAGAAGCAATATTTTCTACAAGTTGAATCTCATCTTTTTGCCAAACCCTTTTAAAATTGGGTAATTTTATAGCTAAATACCCTACAATGTCCGCCTCATGCGTAACAGGTACAATTAATTTTTCTTGACTGATAACAAGTTCGGTAGTCGCTCCACAAAAAGAAATATCTTCCTCAAAATCAATTTTCAATTTTGGATTTTTCAAATCTTCTTTATTAAAATAGGCAATGCCCTCTGCACCAAGAGTTTTCAATGTTTCAGAAAGCGTTTTTTTGATAATTTCAGACAAATTGAAAGAATTTCTGATTATTGAGGAAATCCTATTAATCAAAGCTGTTTTTACTGACTGATTTTCAGCCTTTTGTTTAAGACTTTTATTCTCCTCAACAACAGTTTTCAATTCACTGACTTCTTTTTCTAAATCCGCTAATCTCGCATCTTTGCTATCCATATCATCAAAAGAAATTATAAGAATTTTATTCTGATTGAGCGAAAATGACTTGAGTATGGCACTTCTGAAAAGATATCTGTCTTCTTCAAAAGACACTGCAGCAAAAAAATTCTCATGACTCGAAATTGCTGCCTTAAAAGGAGAATAGGCAAGAATTTCATCTTCATTGATTATACAAACATCAAAAGAAAAATAATGATCTATTTGAGACAAATTTGAAATTGCACCGAATTTTTTCTTCAAACAATCATTTTGGTACAAAATTTGTCCGTTTTTATCGATTACAAGGACAAAAAGCTCTAAGCCTAAAACGAGACTGGGAATGATTTTTTTGATGTATTTTTCACCGTTAAACATAAGAAAATTATACACTAAAAAATTAACTCGGAAGTTTGATTTTACAATTTCAATCTTTTTAGTTCATCAATCTTAGTCTTAACTGCCTGCGAGAGAACTATTTCAGGCTCAAGCAAAATATAATTATTAAAAGAATTTATGGCACTTTTATATTCTTTTCTTTCGTCTTGAATCAACCCAAGCATCAGCCAATTATAAGAATTTTCAAAATTAGCAGCGGTTTTTCGCTTAAAATAACTATTTTTTTGCGACAAAACACCTGATTTGGAATAAGAATCCACAAGATTTTCATAAAAATAAAACGCATTAGAATTTAGCTGAATCGCATTTTCAAAACAAATCATAGCCCAATTCGGTCTATTCAATTTCATATAAGCAAGACCCAAATTATTATGAAACGCAGAAGAAACAGATGTATCAGCTTTCAGTGCAATTGCTGTTTTATATTCAGAAATTGCTGCTGAATAATTCCCCATTTTCATATATTCAAGACCCAAAGAATTATGCCAAACAGCATTCCTTGACGGGTCGATGTCTTGAGTATACCCGCTAAAAATCAATGCTAAAAATAAAATCGGTACCAAAAATAATTGTCTAATCTTCATAAAAAAACTATAAGTTATTTATCTTTTCAAATCAACAATCTAAGGCTTAGATAGGTAGAAAACACTAGCTTCGGGTTTTAAATTTGCTGAATAGACTTTTGCATTTTTCCCCATTTGCTTGCGGCTTTGTGCTTTAACATTTTCAAGTCTTGTGCTGACAGTTTTCACTTCAACTTTGATTTTTTTTGAATCATCCGAAATGTTTATTACGTTAAATGAATTCGGATACTGCACCAATGAAGGCGATGAAATATGCAAAACATTATTTCTTTGTGCAACTTTGGCACAATGATAATGACCCGATAAAACGGCTACTACATTATTATGTTTATCCAAAATCTCGAGATATTCTTTTGCATCAAGAGCCCTGTGCAACAAGCTTTTACAAGGTTCGACAACAGGAAAATGTTGTACGATTATAACTTTTTGATTTTTATATTCCGTAAGTTTTTCATCAAGCCATTTGAGTTGTTTTTCGGTAAATTCACCGTTGGCGGTAATTTTTGTATCAATCACTCCGTCTAAGAAAATAATTTTGTAATCTTTTTTTGGAGCAATCACATAATAAGGTCTGACTGCTACATCATGGACAGTCAAAGAAGAATAATTCAAATTCAAAGCTTCAACTATACGGAAATATTTTTCTTTGGTAAAATCTCCCGAAACACTTACCTCATGGTTGCCAAGAGCATAATACCAAGGATATTTTAAACGATTTGCTATTTTGACAAAACTTATTAAATCCTGCTTTAAAGGACTGTTTATGCTGTCGCCTGAAAACACAACTACATCAATATCATTCATTTTATTAACTTGATAAATAGCATCTTCAAGAAGATTTTTAGAGTCCGAAAGCATTCTTGAGCCTTTATTAGGGCTGGAAGTTGTATAATGCACATCAGAAATCTGGACTATATTCAAAGAATCCGGATGCAAAATCATGCTTGCTAAAGCAGGGGATTTGACTACTGTTACAGAGATACCCCAAAAAACAGTTGCCGAAAAAAGCAACAACATTAATATTGCATAGTATTTTTTAAAAATGTTTTTGATTCTCATCAGTTCTTCTCATGGTTTTTGCTTTATCTTTATATATTAATTTTACTACAAAAAATAAATTTCCAAATCAAAGAAATTCGTCTTAATGTTTCTTCACAAAATAGCAACTAATTTTCTTGTTGTGATTTTAAACAATCAGATAAAACTCCTCTATAAACTCCGTAAACTAATTCTATCCTAGAGCCGTTGCAAAAATTACAACGGCTTTTTCTTTGGGAAAGGGAAAAGACTAATTATTCCCAAAAAAAATGCCTATGATCTAAAATCACAGGACAGTACAGTCAAAAGAAATATTTTATCAATCCCTTAAATTCTTCAATTTGCAAGAATCTTTTATACCCACAGTATATGATTTTTCGAATAAATATGTAATATTTTCAATGGTAATTTTAACAAAACTTATTAACTGTTTTTAAGTATTTAAAAGCACCAACTGTAACCCAAAAGCCTTTTCGAAAAGGTCTTTTTTGCGAATTGCAGAATCCAAATCGACTTTGAAATCAGCTTCTTCCGATATTACTTTAATCCATAAAATATTATGTGCGGAACAATATTTTAGAGCCAAATCTTTTACCGAAGAAAGATGATATCTGTCCAATCCGTCTGCAAGTCTGACCATGCCCGCCAATCTTTGAACTGTTTTTTGTTTTTTGGCACTCAAAGAACCGAAGGTGGCATGTTTTTGCTGAGGCAAACTTCCTCTGTGGTAGCGTGCGATACAGGCTATAATTTTTTTTTGCTTAGAATCTATTCCAAAAAAATCTTCCTTTTTAATCAGGGCGGATGAATGTTTATTATGTCCTTTTGCTTCGATAAAATAACCTATATCATGCAATTCTGCTCCGATTTCGAGCATGGTTCTTTTTTCGTCGGAAAAATCATGAAGCCCTATTTTTTTTGTCTCATCAAAAATTTTTAATGAAAGATTTTTAACTTGTTCAGAATGCGATTTATCTGCCTTATACCTTGTTATTAAGCTCTCAAGCAACATATCTATTCTCCCAAAAGATGTTTGATTGTATCCAAAAAATCGCTCTGTGCAAATGTACTTTTGGACATAAAAGCATCTATTTGTAATTCTTGGGCTTGCTTTTGAACTTCATCTGAATCTATAAATGAAACTATTACTTTTTTAATACTTTTTCCATTTTCAACATCTTTATTTATTTTTTCAAAAAGTTCAAAACCGCTCATACCGGGCATTTCTATATCAGAAACAATCAAATCATATTGTTTTTTTGAAATTTTAGAGAATGCAATTTCGGCACTTTGTGCCGTATCGACATTATAACCGGTATTTACAAGAATATTTTTTTGCAAAGTCCTTGTTGTATGGGAGTCTTCGACGACCAAAATACTATAATCACCTGCATTAAAAAATTCTTCCGAATTTTTTTTGATTAAGGACAATTGTTTTGAATTCATAGCCATATCAATCAGTTCATGAGAATTAAGTATCAAACAAATTTCGCCTGTAGAAAGAGTTGTTAAACCTGATAAATTTTTGACTTGCATAAGTGGTGCAGCGAGATTTTTCTGAAGAATTTCCTGCTCTCCTATAATATTTTCAAGAACAAAACCAATTTCATTTTCTTCTTCTTTCAAAATCAAAAGGGTCATCTTGGAACTTTCTTTTATCTCTGCATTTGATATATTCAAAGTAGCTGCCATATCAAACACAGGAATGGTTTTGCCGCTGATAATTGTGTTTTTACGACCGTCTTTTAAGAAAATTTTTGAAGAATCGATTTTTTTGATTCCTGAAATGACACTGGTACTAAGTGCGTATTTTTGCCCTCCGATATCTAGTATCAAAGCATTGACAGTAGACATCGCCACAGGAATTTTCATCGTTACAGTAAAATTCTTATCCTGCTCTGATTTGATATAAACATTTCCGTTCAACTGGCTGATTTTGTTGTGAACAATGTCCAAGCCCACTCCACATCCCGAAATTTCAGTTACTTCGTTTTGAGTCGAAAATCCCGGCCAAAAAATAATATTCATAATCTGATTTTGCGTCATAACATCAAGCTCTGCTTTATTCAAGAAGCCTTTTTCAATGACTTTATTTTTGATTTCATCAATATTCAAACCGCTACCGTCATCAGAAATATCTATAATTATATTATTATTTTCATACTTAACTTTCAGAATTATTTTTCCGGTAGGATTTTTGCCTTTTTCGAGCCTTTCTTGAGGAGTTTCAATTCCATGGTCTATTGCATTTCGTAAAAGATGAATAAGCGGGATTTTTATTTCATCAATAATTTTTTTGTCAGCAGTAACTTCACTGCCAAGAATCAAAAGCTCTGCCTGTTTGCCTTTTTCTGTGGCAATATCCTTAACCATACGCGGAAACATATGAAAAACAGTTGAAAAAGGTAACATTCTGATTCCTTTGATAATATTCTCCAAGTCCCCGACAATAAAACTCAGCCTCGTGTCATCTTCTTGGACAGCACGATGAAGATTTTTGACCTGCTCCGTCAAATCCGTAAGTGCGTACATAGCGTCTTCAGAAGCAGTATTCAGGCTTTTATACATTTTTTCAAAATCTTTTGTTTTCCGACCGATTTGATATTTATTTTTGCTCCATTGTTTTTGCAAATCTTCGAGAGAAGATGAAACTTTTTCGATATTTTGAAGATGTTCTTGGTTTTTAACTTTGACTACAATCAGCTCTCCGACTTGTTTTATAAGCCTATCAAGTTTATTTGAATCGACCCTAAGCGTCTTCAAAGAAGAATTATCGGCGATACTTGCGACAATTTCCTCAAGGGTCTCAGGCTTTGAAACTCCTACAATTTCATTCAAAATCATAAGTCGTTTTTCCAAAAGTGAAATATCTTCTTTGGGAGTGTTTTTTCCCTTAGAAATATCTTTGATTATGCTATAAGCTTTATGAATTTCTTTGAGCAAATCATCATCGGGTTGGTAATTTACCTTTTGAATTTTTTCAAGCAAATCCATCAATTTTTCATAAATCGGAGGCAAGGAGTCTTTATTCAATTTTTGTAATTTAAGTGTAATTTTTGCAATTTGTTCATTATTATCTTGATTTCCGAACAAATCATTCATGAATTCATCGAGGTTTTCATCTTCTTTTTTTTGAAGTTTTAAATCTTGATTAACCGCTATATATTCAATAGAAGAAGGGTTTTTAGAAGAATCTCCACTCCCTAAAGACTGCAATTTTTCAATAACATGCTCAAGCTCGGCAGACTTGTATTTGCCTTTTGTTTTGATTATCTCGCCGATGGTAATTTCCATATAATCTATGGCATTGAACAAAATTTCGACGATATCGGGCGTAATGACGATTTCGCTGTTTTTTTTCATAGTCATAACGCTTTCAAAAGCATGAGCAAGATTTTGAATATCAGTAAAACCGACCATTCTTGCAGCACCTTTGATACTGTGAGCCTCTCTGAAAAGCTCTTGTATTGCATAAAAATCGTTATTATCTTTCTCTAAAATCAGCAAAAGCTTATTTATATTTGAAATATTATCTTGAATTTCAGATTCAAATATTTGAACGACTTCACTAAATTCTTTGTCAGAAAACTGCATTGACTACCCTTTATTGATATTTTTTCTTTTTTTATCCACGATTTAGTATATTTTACCCAATGATTTTAGATGGTATAATAAATACTACTTTCATTTTATACCAAATCATTGATTGAGTAAAACTCATATGACAAAAAAAATTCTTTTAATAGATGATAGCAAAACACAGTTATACAGCTTGAAAATAATCTTATCCAAGGCTGGATTCGATATTATCACTGCAGATAACGCCATTAACGGTATCGAAATGGTGTACCAAAATATGCCTGACTTGGTAATTTCAGACATTGTAATGCCCAGTATCAACGGTTATCAGCTTTGCAGATTACTCAAAAATGACCCTGCCACTCGAAATATTCCAATTGTGCTTTTGACCATACTAGATGGCAAAATTGACAAATTTTGGGGCTTAAAAGCAGGTGCAGAGAAGTTTTTGAACAAAGAAAGCGAACCTGAAAATCTAATCGAAGAAATAAAAGAAATTCTAAAAAACACACCCGAGAATCACCTAAAAACAGAAACAAAAAACGTTACATTCTCCGAAAATGCATATCATGTCAAAATCAATCAGATTCTCGACCAATCTTTGATTGAATCTACAATAATGAATGATTTTCGAAATCTTTCAGAATATATAGTTGATGAAGAAAAACTCATTGATGAAATTTTCTCGATATTGGACTCCATATTGGATTTTGACTCCTTTGCAATATTTTTCAACAGTGCAAACAAAAAAAAGAAAAAAGAACTTACATTTATTTCTAATCAAAATAAAAATGAACTTCAAAATCTTTCACTCGAATTTTTCAAATCTATTTTTGGAGAAATAGAATCTGATAATATTCAACTAAAAATAATCGAAAATACTTCAAATGAATTCGAAAATCTTCCAAATAAGACTTCTTTAATAGTGCCGATAAAAATCGGCGGCGAACTTTTAGGCGGAATAGGGCTTTTTTCTCACAAAAATATTGATTATAAAAATCAAAAAACTTTCAATATAATTTTGAATGAACTCAAACTTTTGATGCAAATGAAGCATCTTCACTCAAAAACAAACCTTTTGGCAATTATTGACCCTCTGACAAACCTTTACAACAGACGCCATTGCCAAGAAGTTATCGAAAGAGAATTTTCAAGAGCCAAAAGATACGGTTCGGAACTTTCTATCGCTATGTTCGATATTGATAATTTCAAAAAAATTAACGATACATACGGACATCAATTCGGCGATGAAGTCTTAATTCAAGTATCAAAAATAATTTTATCCTCTCTAAGAAACACCGACTTTGCTTTTAGATACGGCGGAGAAGAAATTTTGGCGGTCTTAACAAATTCATCTTCTGAACAAGCCTTAATCCCGATTGAAAGAATTCGTATAAAAATCGAAAATTATCCTTTCAAATTCAATGAGCAAGACATTAAAGTAACGATAAGTGCAGGAATTTCTTCAAATCAAAAAGAAATTTCATCCGCAGAACAACTTACAAAAAATGCAGATGAAGCACTTTATAGTGCAAAACACTCAGGCAAAAATAAAGTTGTTTTGGCAGAAAAAGCTGTTATTTAAAACCCATTTATTTTGGCATAGATATCGGTGGCGGCTGAATATAAAGAGGTTTCAGCTTTGCCCAGTTAAAGTCATAATTTGATTCGATTTTCGATTGTGCCAAATCAAAAAGACACTTACCCAAATCTTCTTGAGATTCCTCATAATTCAAAACATCACACCCAAGAAGTTTTGAGATGTTTTTATCGGCAATAACAAAATATTTGCCGCTATTCGCCGTCTCCAAAGCTTTTTCCAGCTCAACAGCACATGGCTCAAGGCTTTCTTGCCCAAAAATTCCTATATAAGCTTTGCCTTTTCTGGCATCCATAATCACCAAAGCAGGTTTTTCAGATTTATTCAAAACCGCTAAAACTTCCAAAGAAGACACCCCTATTGCTTTAAGATTATATGCCTGAGCTAAAACTCTCGCAACTGTCATCCCGACTCTTATCCCCGTAAAACTCCCCGGTCCGACGTTCACTGCAACAGCATCGAGATTTTTGGGTTCAAGATTATATTTTTGAAAAAGCTCTGCAATCCCTGATGCAATATAAGCCGAATGATACTTGGTTTCATCGCTTTCAATGATTTTAGACTCAAAAAATTCTCCACTTCCGAGTGAAATATAAAGTTTATTTAAAGTTGAATCTATGGTTAAAATTTTCAAGTCAAATCCCCCTCTATCTTTTCGAGCAATTCAATATTTTTAGAGCCAAAGGCTTCAAAAGTAAATGCTCGTTGATTTTCATCGAGGTATTGAATTTTAAGATTCAATCTGTCATCCAAAAGTTCATCTTTTGAAAATTCTGCCCATTCGACAATAGTTAGAGCCTTTTCATCTTGTGAATATTCTTGCAATTCATCCAAAATAGTCGATAAACCTTCTGTTTCGAGGCGATACAAATCAAAATGATAAAGCGAATATTTACCCGAATGATATTCATTGAGAATCACAAAACTCGGGCTTGTGATTTGTTCTTTTACACCCAAATATTTGCCGATGGATTTGGTTAAAGTGGTTTTTCCCGCACCAATATCGCCATACATACAAAGTAAAACTCCGCATGACAAATTTTCTGCAATAGCTTTTGCTATTGCATCTGTGTCATCTGTGGATTTTGATATTATTTCGAATTTCGTATTCATACAAAAATTTTAGCATGAAAAAGCCCTTGCAAACTCTGTTTTGATACCTGCGGTTTCTCACAGGTGGGTAATCCCCCGTGCAGAACGCCGTTTCCTAAATATTTCATAGGTATACTTTGCTGCACTGGCGTGGAAGTCCCTCTTAAGTAAATTGAAGGATCAAAACATAAAGCCCGCAAAGGCTAATTTTATTTTTGCATATTTTTTTGAGTTTGACTAGAAATAATCTGAAAAGTCCAAATTTTTTAAATTTGAGAGTTTTCAGATTATGACCTTACAAAAGTGAAAAATGGCGGAAACGATAAGTTTTCGACATTTTGATACTAGACGAAAAAAGCCCCGATAAACTACCGAGGCTTCTTAACAAACTGTAAAATTTTGCCTTTTACGTCCCAACTTGCCAGCTGTTTAGATACTCTTCCATTGCAGGTGTAAGTGTATCAATCTCAACGCCCATAGTTTGCAATTTCAAAGTCGAAATATTGATATCGTTTTCTTTTGGCAAAACGTAGAATTTATTTTCTAAATTTTTGCGATTTTTGACGATAAATTCGACCCCAAGAGCCTGATTTGAGAAACTCATATCCATAACACTCGCAGGGTGTCCTTCTGCTGCAACCAAGTTAACCAAACGACCTTGACAAAGAACGAACAAAGAACGCCCGTTTTCAAGTTGATATTCATCAACATGAGGTCTGATTACTTTGATTTCTTTTGTTTTTGTTTTGATTCCGGCAACATCAAATTCATGGTCAAAATGCCCTGCATTTGAAAGCATTGCTCCGTCTTTCATGCTCATCATATGTTCAACACTAATTACATGGCGATTTCCTGTGATTGTGATGAACAAATCACCAAGTTTTGCAGCTTCAGCCATAGGCATTACGGAATAACCTTCCATAACAGCCTCAAGAGCTTTAAGAGGGTCAATTTCTGTTACGATAACATTTGCACCCATACCTCTTGCTCTCATCGCACAGCCTTTTCCACACCAACCGTATCCGACGATTACAACTGTTTTGCCTGAAAGAAGGATATTTGCCGCACGGATAACACCATCTAAGGCACTTTGCCCTGTGCCGTATCTGTTGTCATAAAGGTGTTTTGTCATAGATTCATTAATCCCGACAGCAGGCCAAGCAAGTTGTCCTGATTTTTCGAGAGATTTAAGTCTTATAATTCCTGTTGTTGTTTCTTCTGTAGAACCCATAATTCCGCCAAGTTCTTCGGGGTATTGCTTGTGGAATGCACAAACAGCATCACCGCCGTCATCCACCAAAAATTGAGGCTTCCAATTAACCAATTCGGTTAAATGTCTTGCATAAGTAGTAGAATCTTCCCCTGCATAGCCAAAAGTGGCTACGCCATAGTCTTTTACTAGTGATGCTGCAACATCATCTTGCGTAGAAAGTGGATTTGAGGCAATAAGCAAAATTTCCGCTCCGCCTTCTTGCAAAGTAATACCCAAATTTGCGGTTTCTTTTGTAATATGGTTACAAATACCGATTTTCATGCCCTTGAACGGCTGTTCTTTTTTGAATCTTTCTTTTATTTGACACAAAACAGGCATATCTCTCATTGCCCATTCTATCTGTCTTTTGCCTTGTTCAGCCAAAGCTAAATCTTTAACATCGCAATTTAACACTTCCATAATTTCTCCTATTAAGTTTGTAAAATTAATATCCAATAATATTTTAGCAAAAACTAGCCAAATGGTCTAAATATTTTCAACTTCCATTATATGAAGGATTACAAAACATGCTCAAAAGGTAAAATCTTATATATACAGAGGGAGTTATTAGTGGTTGTTTATTTAGCATGGACGTAATAAATCTTGGGCAAAACCAAAAAATCAAAAAGCTCTCAGAACTAGAGCTGAGAGAACTTTGGGCTAAATATTTAGAGGATAAAGAAGTCAATAAAGCACTTCGTGATACTCTGATTATTCAGTATATTTCTTTGGTCAAATATGTCGTAGGACGTATCAGGGTCAATTTGCCCAGCTCAATTGCTACAGATGATTTGGCAGGCTACGGCGTAGAAGGTCTTATTGATGCAATCAACAAATACCGTCTTGATAAAGGTGCAAAATTTGAAACTTATGCCTTAACACGCATAAGAGGCACAATCATTGACAGAGTAAGAAGCCAAGACTGGGTGCCGAGGGCAGTAAAACAAAAATTAAAAGAAGTCCAAAAAGCAACTCAAGAACTTTCTGACAAATTAGGGCGAATGCCTTCAGCAGAAGAATTGGCAGTTTATTTAGAAACCACCCCCGAAAAAATACAAGAAATCATTGCAGATGGGCATAAAACATCCGTTTTATCTTTGCAAGAAAAAAAAGACTTATCGAATTCAGACAGCACCGAACTTATAGACACAATCCGTGATAAAAATGCCTCAACTCCCCTTGAAGAACTTGAACAAAAAGATTCAAAAAAAGAACTCGAAAGAGCTTTGGCGAGATTGCCCGAGAGAGAACGTGTAATTTTGGCTCTTTATTATCACGAAAACATGACGATGAAAGAAATCGGCGAATCTATTGATGTTTCAGAATCAAGAGTTTGCCAAATCCACGCACAAGCGATTATGAAACTTCGTAACTTACTTACACACAACGTCCCTGCCTTAAATAGGAGCATAATTTAATGGAAAGTAAAAAACTGGCTTATCTAATAACAAAACAAATTTCATCCGGCGGATTTTTAGGAGCAATTTTGATTTGTGATACAAAAGGTTTTCCTTTAGAATTCCGCTATACAGAGCCCATAATTCCTACCAAAATCCAAAAAGCCTTATACGGAAATAATCTTGAAAAATATATAAAAGTCGATGTAATTTTAGACAGTTTGCTGAAAGTTTTATCAAGCAACTACGATATGTTAATTGCAAGCGATGAAATTTTGCTGGAATACAAAGAAACAAAAAATATCTTAAAAATGTCCATAACCCAAAACCCGATTTTGTCAAAAGAAGACAAAATACAAAAAATTAATACTAATGAATGTTTAATCCGAATACCTCTTTGCGAACAACCCATCAGACTTTTATTCCAAAAAGACTTCGATTGTACGGGAGAACCCTTTGAAAGTATGGTTTCCGCATTGCTTGAAATGGGCGAAAATATAGATATTTTAGAACCTTTAAGCAGAGTCCAAAAAAGTATTGATTTGATATGCAAAAGGGAAATTTAGAATCTTTTAAAAAAAATAATAAAAACCCTAAAAAAAACAGCTGGTTCAGCTGGTTGAATCCTATGCGGTATATGCCTCATGTACTTTATAATGATTTTCTGAACGAATTTATTGGCTTTAAGGGCAAAGTCGATACATATTTTTATTATCATATTTATCCTAAGGTCATTGATTTTCCTTTATTTTCGGCAATAAAAATAAAAAACCTTCCGAGAGACCTTGCAAAAATAAACGGAATCGACCTTTCTTCGATGAAAAAATTATCTTATTCGATAGATTTCACACCGAGAGTTGCAAAAATTCATTCCGGCTTAGAATTCGAATACAAAGTCAAATGGGTACTTTTGAACTTTAAAAGAATTCTTCAAATAAAAGCCTTATATCCTTCAATAAAAAGGTCTCCCAAAGTTAAAGGGTTCAAAAATTTTCACCTGAAGGAAAGGCTTTCTTGCAGATTTATCGAACCGGAAAAAATTGCCCTGAAAAATCCTATTGCCACACAAGAAGAACTTATTTTCATAAAACCTTACATTAAAACTTTCAAAAATTCAGACTTATATTCTATGCCTATTGAAAAAGAAGCAATGAATAAAAATCATCTTTCGTTGACTTTGCTCGAAAAATTTAAACAAAAATTATCCACAACAGCAAAAGTACGACCCTCTGAAGTCAAAGTCATATCAGCCTACGAAAACGTACACATTGAACTTTACAAAGACCTTAGGCATAATTCTCAAAAAAATACACTGATATGTTATTTGGATGAAAATAAGAAACACATCCAAAAACCAAAGAATTTTTATCTTGTTTTTGGGCAAAGACTCGCTGACAAAAAAGTTTTTACCATTATTCACGAAAGCTGATTTTGCAGAAGAAATAGAAAAGCAAAAATAGCTCTTTATCTCAATTCACTGATTGCAAAGGCTATATCCTTCGCCCCATAAACACTTGAACCTGCGACAAGAACATTTGCCCCTGCCTCGATTACAAGCTTCGCAGTTTCAGCATTGATACCGCCATCGACTTCAATATCCAAATCAGGAAAAAGACTTCTAATTTCTTTTATCTTAGCCAAAGAATTTGCCAAAAAACTCTGCCCGCCAAAACCTGGTTCTACACTCATCACAAGCACCAAATCCACATCTTTAAGGACATATTTTATCGCATCAACACTTGTATTTGGTTTTATAGAAACACCTGCTTTTACACCATATGACTTGATTTGAGCTATAACTTCAGACAAATTATCTTTGCATGCTTCTTGATGAACCGTAATAATATCAGCACCTGCTTTTGCAAAATCTTCTATGTACTTCCAAGGATTTTCAATCATAAGATGAACATCAAAAGGTAGTTTTGTAATTTTGCGAAGACTTTTGACAACGGGAGCTCCGATTGTCAAATTCGGCACAAAATGCCCATCCATAACATCAATATGAATCCAGTCAGCACCTGCTTTTTCGACACGAAGAATATCTTCTTGCAAATTTGCAAAATCTGCAGACAAAATCGAAGGTGCTATCAAAATTTTATTCATCTTTGATAAGACCCAATTTTTCTATTGCATCAAAGGCAGCTTTTTGTTGAGCTTCTTTTTTGCTTTTGCCCTTGCCTTCACCGACAGGTTGCTCTTTCACAAAAACTTTTACAAAAAAAGTCTTGTCATGCGCTTGCCCTGTTTCTGCAACAGTCTCATAAATCGGCAAAATTTTGTATCTATCCTGTGTAAACTCTTGCAAAATCGCTTTTGGATTGTAAAAAACATCATTATTATCAATAAATTCAACTTCGCAAGAAGCAAGGTCGATTAAAAATGCATACAAATTATCAAGTTTGCCATCAAGGTACAAAGCCCCCAAAAGAGCCTCAAATGCACAGGCAAGGGTCGATTCTCTCATCCGTCCGCCTTGTTTTTCTTCGGCAGGTCCGATATTGATGTAATGATGCAATTTAATTTTTCTGGCAAAACTTGCCAAAATTTGGTCGCTCACAATCACAGAACGGATTTTGCTCAATCTTCCTTCGTCGTATTTTTCAAAAATATTGAATAAATAATCACTTATTATAAGCTTTAAAACAGCATCCCCAAGAAATTCCATCCGTTCATAAGTTTCATTTGTATCAATATTATTTTCGTTAATAAATGAACTGTGAGTCAAAGCTGTATCCAAAAGTGCCAAATTTGAGCATTTAAGCTTTTGCTCTTTTAAAAAAAACTTAAGATTTTCTTCTCTGTCTTTTGTAATCATTAAAACACTCTTAAAGAAAGTAACCTGACAAAATCGTAAACATAATTAAAATAATAATACGCTATGGGTGCGGTGAAAATAAAGCTGTCGGCTCTATCCAAAATCCCACCATGCCCAGGTAAAATATCACTTGCATCTTTGGCGTTGGCATCTCTTTTCATCATAGATTCTGCCAAATCACCCAACTGTGCAAAAATTGAGAACACAATTGCACCTACGATACAATTGAATAAATCAATGTGCAAGGCTGTTCCGACCAAAAGTGATACTAAGACAGCAATAATCATACCGCCTATTGAACCTTCTACTGTTTTTTTAGGACTTAAAGCAGGTGCCAAGGGGGTTTTTCCCAATTTTGTACCTACATAAAAAGCACCGATATCTGTTGCTACAATTATGCAAAATACCAAAATAAGATACCCTAAACCTTCATTCAATTGAAAAAATCCTTTCGGATTGAAGGTATAATCTAAAAATTTCAAACCATGAGAGTCAATGCCTCTCAAAAGCACTAAATGTGCAGGCAAAAGCATTCCGTATAAAACACCTAAAAGAGTTGTGGCAGTGTCCGCAATGGTAGGTTTTGGTCTTGACATTATTGCCAAAAATGCAATTATTGTACCAAAAGAAACTATCGCAATCATCAAATCGTAACGGTTATAAAGTGCCGCAAAGAAAATCAAAAATCCTGAAATCCCAATAAATCTAAGACTCGGTTTGATTCCTTTGGCTTCATTCAAGCTGACATATTCTTTTTCGCCCATAAAGCAAAGAAGTGCCAAAAATCCCGCTAACCATGGACCTCCCAACAAAATAGAGATAAAGGTTATCGAAGTAAAAATTAAACCTGTAATTACTCTTTTCACTAGACTGTCATAACCTCTTTTTCTTTCTCATCTACTTGAGAATCGATGATTTTGACGTATTTATCTGTCATTTTTTGGATATCATCTTGAATGCCTTTTACAACGTCTTCAGGCAGATTTTCTGATTTTTCAAGTTTTTTCAAATCATCCACCAAATCACGACGAATATTACGAACAGCTACTTTTGCTTCTTCGCCAAGTTTTTTGACAGTTTTAGCAAGTTCACGACGTCTTTCTTCTGTCGGTTGAGGGAAAGTAATTCTTATGCAAGAACCGTCATTATTTGGAGTAATTCCCAAATCTGATTTAGAAATTGCTTTTTCAATATCGATTAATGAATTTTTGTCAAATGGAGTGATAACGAGCGTTTTGCCGTCTTGAACAGTTACATTTGCCACTTGTCTTATAGGAGTGGGCATTCCGTAATAATCAACTTGTATTTTATCCAAAATCATCGGATTCGCACGCCCTGTACGCACATTAGCGAATTCCCTTTTCATATTTGAAATAGCTTTTTCCATTTTATCTTCGCCGTTAATCAAAAGTTCATCAGTTGGCATTATTTTTGACCTCCTACAAATGTTCCTATTTTTTCACCTTTTAAAATCTTTTCGATACATCCTTTTGCTGCAAAATCAAAAACCGCAATCGGAATATTATTATTTTTGCACAATGAAATAGCCGCCGCATCCATAACTTTAAGGTCGTTGTGGAGTATTTCGTCATAAGTTAAATAATCAAACTTTTTAGCATTTGGGTTCTCTTTCGGGTCAGAATCATAAATTCCGTCAACCCTATTTTTTGCCATAAGCATAATTTCTGCATCAATTTCAGAAGCACGCAAAGCTGCGGCTGTATCTGTTGTGAAGAAAGGATTTCCGGTTCCTGCTGCAAAAATAACAACGCGACCTTTTTCCAAATGTCTTATTGCGCGAAATCTGATATAAGGCTCTGCAAGCTCATTTATGGTGATTGCACTCAAAACTCGACAACTGACTTCTTTTTTGCGAAGAACACCTTGCAAAATTGAAGCATTCATTACAGTAGCAAGCATGCCTACATAATCACCCGAAGCTTGGTCTACACCAAGTTTTGCACTACCCTTGACGCCTCTGAAAATATTTCCGCCGCCTACAACTATTGCAAGTTCTGCACCTAAATCATGAAGATATTTTATTTCCTCGGCAATTTTATTGATTATATCAGATGAAATACCAAAGCTTTCATCGCCCATAAGTGCTTCACCGCTAAGTTTTAGCAAAACTCGTTTATATTTAAGACCTGTCATTTGCAAATTCCATTATATATCTATAAAACACATTGTACTAAAAAGGAGTCCACTGCACAAGCGAAGAATTTTAAATTTTTGGCTTTTGCGGTGGGCGACCTTACGGAGGTGAAAAATGCCGAAAATAATTACCCAAGGGCACCCTCCCTTGTATGCTTCGAGCCAGCTCTTAGCAACAAGAAGAGCTGTAATTTTTGGCGTTTTAAGACTAGACGAGCCCACTGCACAAGCAAAGAATTTTAAATTTTTCTGATAATTTCCATAATTTTTTGAAATTTTTCACCAATTTGATTTTTATCTGAAATTATCTCAAAAATAATCTTGGCAAATTCAACTTTTTTAAATTCCCCCAAACCTTTAGCCTTATAAAGTTCATAAAGCTTCTCACACATAGGGAAATCACCCTGCAAATCTGAATATTCGAACTGTGCTGTATTTTTGAACTCACTATTTAAAGATTTTAAAATCAATTTTTCATCCAGTAAATCTTCAAATTCGCCTTCTTCAATAAGCAAAATATCATCTTGCGGTCGTAAAATTGATTTTATACAGTCATATTGCTCTTTTGCATCGAAATCAAGTATGACATTCAACGGCAAATTCAGATTTTCCTTGTATGCCAAATAGTCTTTCACTACTTGGTTTTTGCCCCCTGAAGCAATAATAAAAACACCTTCTTTTTCAAAATCGAACCCAAGCAATTTTGCAAATTTTGGGAGCAAAATTTCTTCTGTCGCACCTTCGACCAAAAGAACTTTATTAATCCGAGAGAAGCTAAAATCGGGCAAATTCAGAGCATATTGCTTTTGCAAATCAATATAAATTTCGTCATAAGTTTCTAAAGAATCTAGATAATTATATCCGCCGTCTTTGATGATTTTTTTCAAAAAAAACTTATCGAGCTTATCCTCTAAATTTATGCCAAAAATATCTTCAAGCATCTTCTTTGAATTAAAACACCTGACCTCATTTTCAAAAAAATCTCGCCTGAATTGACTTTTTTCGGGAAAAGATTCATTCCAAATATGACTTACAATCTCATCTGTTTTTGCAGGAGTCAACATATCGAAAACTTTTTTGCTGATTTTTGGTTCGATTGTATAATTTGTCAAAATCCCCAAATATACCCTCTGACGTTTATCAAAAGGGTATTTGAATCGAATAAATCTTCTGAGATAAATTTTCTTTTCATCTTCAGAAATTTTTTTAAATTTAATTTTTGTTGATTCTATTATCAATTTCGCTTCAACTTTATTTACATTTGGCTGTTTTAGAGCAATATTTTATACTTTTCTGTTTTTATAAATTTATGTAGACAGGAAGTGGTGTGTAAAATTATAACATGGTAATTGATGTAAAAAATAATTACAACTATAGCATAGCCAATCAAAGCTATCAAAAAAAGGATTTAAAGACCCAAGAAGTTTCTAATCCTTCTGCTTCGACGCTTCCAATCGCTCAAACTTCTGAAAATCGAGGTTTATCTGGAAGTGTAGCTTTTTCAGGACTTTTTTCTTCAAAAGATGAAATCAAAGACCCCGAAAAAAATAAAAAATATGATGAAATAAAAAATGCAGCAGACCCTGAAACCAAACGCAAACTGAAAAGCCTACTGAAATCAGGGCGTCTTTTAGATGAAAATTCTAATGACAAATCCAGTACATTGGATAATTTGCACAAAATAGCTACAACTCAACGCTATGAAGGCTTAGACAGTGCAACAATTCTTCGTGAAACTGTAAAAGAAATTGAAAACCCCTTCATTATCACCCAAAAATTCGGCGATATTCCGCCGGAGACTGTCGAATCTATAGTTAATTACGAAAAACAGCTCCAAGACAAAAAAGATTCCACGCCAGGACTTACAGCGGATCCTAAAGATTTTAACGTCGAATACAGCAGCACTTGTCCTGCTGCAAGTATGCAATTCAATATTGCCGACAAAAAACCCGCCGAATATGCAAGAATTGCGGCTGATTTGACTTCTCCTGAAGGACAATTCATAAAAAAAGTCAAATATACGAACATATCCCCTTCTATGAGCGATTCTTTGGAACTTTTAAAAGATTTCAACATAAATGCAAAAAAACCTGCAAACAATTGGGAAGACCTGGACGTAATAGTGAAACCCGACGCTAATGCTATGATACGGGCACAAATTCAAAATAAACATCAAGATTCGGGCGAAAGATCTTCAGTAGGGGTTTTGATGCAATCTGCATTTATGACACTTGGTTCTCAAAATGCCTATAACTCTCTCACAGACAAAAGATACGGTAAATTCAGCACAAATAATGAAGGTTTAACAGAATTCGAGAAGAATTTCCTCGAAAGTATCATGGATAATGAACCTAAAGTATCTATTGTGTACCAAAATATTGATGAGAATGAAAAACTTCAAAACTATAATTTTGATTTCAAAGAAACCGAAAGCCATCTTCTTGAATCTTTAAAATCAGGTTCAAATATAATTATCGGCATAATCGAATTTGACGAAAATAAAAAAGTTTTAGGCGGACATGAAATCACCGTCATAGGCTCAAAACGTGATGCGAAGGGCAATTTGAACTTCATCTGTAATGATACTGATGATAACTACCCCGGTGCAGTCGTTATAAGTTCTCAAGATTTAATCCCAAAAATCCACCATGCCGGCATCCCCGCCAAATTGGTCGATATCCCGAAACAACCTGATATCGGATATCAGATTTTGACTGATTACAAAAATTATAAACAATCAGAAGAAGCCCCTGTTGGACAAAATTTGAATTTGGCAGCTTAGGGATTAAAAAAATATGGAAATAAATATTCTTAAATCACCTAACAATCTTAATTTTTTTAAAAAAGATTACAGTGAAAAAATTATAAATAAAAAACCACTAAAAAATATTCCCAATAATGCTTTAAGTACGATGGAAATTCCTATAGAATCTCTTAAAGCATTCAAATTAAACTCATTGAAAAAACATAATCCCATTGATAAAATACGAAATCATTTTGAATTAGTTTATGAACAAATTTCTAAAAAATTGGATTTTGAGCCTGTCAGAAAATTCAAATCAGATTATTACTTCAAGGCAGTAAATAATTTCCTCAGAAAAGATGTCGTTGATTCAAGGATAGGAACTAAGTCTGAACTAGAGGAAATTGTAAACGGAGTGGATAAAGTTTTTGAAAACTCTATTATGCCCAAAAATATAACGGTATACCGTGGAATCAACTCAAGAACCAAAGATAGAATCCTGTCATCCAACGGCATTTTTGAAGATAAAGGATTTATGTCAACAAGCTATCTAAAAGAAAGTGCCAAACTTTTCGGAGGCTCACATATAGTAGAAATAGAAGTCCCAAAAGGCTCTAAAGCTATTGATATGAAGACGGCTTTACCTCAAGCACGCTGGGAAGATTGGGAAGAAGAATTACTTTTACCTAGAAATTCGAGATTCGAAATAAAAAGCATAGATGAAGAAAATTCAATTATAAAACTACGATTATTAAACAAATAAAAGAAAGCCGTCCATATTAGGGCGGCTACTAGACTTGGGGAGGAGGTTGGGGTATGACCCATAAAGGGCCTTACTTGATTAAGTATTCGACTATTTTTAGAAATTTCTTTAACTTAAAAATCGAATATACTACTTATGAAGTACAATATAGGATTTCAGCTAAATACTGAAAAAAATTTGCACGACTAAAAAATTTCGACTACTATTGAATAAAGATTTTAGGTGAACTGAAAATGAATGAAAAATTAGAATTAAAAATAGAACGACTTGAACACTGCATCACACTGCCTTGCTATGCTACAAGCGGTGCTGCCGGTATGGACTTGACAGCTGCCAACAAAGAACCTGTTACACTTGGAAGCCTTGACAGAGCCCTTATACCGACAGGAATCAAAATCCAACTACCAAAAGGCTATGAGGCACAAATCAGAGCCCGTTCAGGCATGGCTATCAAACACGGAATCACACTCTCCAATTGCGTCGGAACAATTGATGAAGATTACAGGGGCGAAATCTGCGTCGGAATAATAAATCTTTCAAAAGAAAGCTATACCATCAATGCAGGAGACAGAATTGCACAAATGATAATCGCCAAAGTCGAACGAGTCGAAATTTCGACTGTATCAGTGCTTGGAGAAACAGCAAGAGCAACAGGCGGTTTCGGGTCTACCGGTTATTAAGAAAAATTTAACAGAAATGTGAAATTTTTATCGCCAAAGAGTCCTAACTTCACGACTGACTCTTTCAGCATTCCAAGTTGGGTACCTTTGAGCAATTTTTACAGAGTCTACAGCCCTGTTTAAAGTCTTGGCAGTATCGGAATTATCCTTAAGATACAAAAAAGGAATATAAGAATCTTTATATTTAAGATTTTTTAATGAATCTGCAGGTACTCCCAAATCAGATACAAGAACACTTCTGTTTTTTTGTATATCCAATACGCTTTTATAATCAAAAATTCCTAATATAGCTAAAGCTACTAACGGCATGTTTGAAATTTTCATTTTGCGTTTCTCCATTTTTATACGCCTAATTGAAAAACTCTAAAAAAACATAATTGTTAAAAAGATGGTTTTTTTTACAATTATTTACATTACGAAAACATGTAGCAATTTCGGGTCTACCGGTTATAAATCTCTCTGAGCTTTCTTCAAGGCGTTTTTGATAGATTTTTTATTCAGCAAAATACTTTGCGTTGCATAATCCACAACTTCGTTGATTTGTTTTTGATTTGCGTATATTTTGGACGAATTTTTGGCATTTTTCAATTGATTTGCACTGATTTTGCGACCCTTATCTATCAAAGTATTTTCTTGGGCAAAAAAATCATCTTCCAAAGCTTTTTTGGAAGAAGGCAAAACAGGTGCAAGCTTGCAAAACTCAAGCTGATTAGCATCATTGGTCATAAAAAGAGCAAAATCAATGGCTTCTTGAGGATGTTTGGATTTGAGCGGAATAACCAAATTCATCAAAGAAATATCTATAATCCCGTTTTGTAAATTCATTTGCGAGGCAACATCAGTTTTTTTGTAAACTTCCGGTGCATTTTGCTCAATTGTTTTCAAAAAATTCGCCCCCGCCTCCAAAAAAGCGGTGTCGCCTGACATGTATTTTTCCAAAGAATCCCTATGTGTCTGATTTATAGAGCCTTTCGGAATAAGGTTTTTTTGATATAATTCTCTGAAAATTTCATAATTTTCGACTGTTTTTAGTGAATCAAAAAAATCTTTCAAATCAACACCTTGCTTGGCAAGAATTTTGAGCATTTTTCCGTCTTCCGCCAAATTTGGCATAAACGAATATTTCCCTGTTTTTTGCTTGATTTTTTGCGAAAAAGGGACAATATTTTCATAATTTACGGGAGGATTTTTATACCTTGCTTGTTTTAAAATTTCTTTATTATATATAGTAACAGAAGATGTAACATACCACGGAATAGCGTAATAACCTTTGCCCTGACGGCACAAATTGAGAGCCGGCTGCACATAAATATTCTCAAGATTTCGATTAATAGTTGTTAAAACTTGTTTTGATTCAAGTGTCGATGCAAAAGAAGGGTTAAGGTTGACCAAATCAGGCACATTATCGCTCATAACGGCAGACAAAGTTCTTTTTTCGCCCTCGGAAAAAGGAATATCAATCCATTTTATTTTAATATCAGGGTGATTTTTTTCATAAATCGCAATTTTTTGCTCAATATAAGGAGTGAAATCGTTCAGTTGTAATGTCCAAAATTCAAGCTCAATACGGTTGTCTGTTTTGGTGGTGCATCCTGAAAAATTCAAGAGCAGAAAAAAAACAAAAAATAATTTAACAAAAGTTTTCAAAATAAACACTCCATTAATGCTAAGATTATTATATTAGATTGGAAGTTTTTTGCAATGAACCTTTTTGATGTACTTGAAGAACAAAATAAACAAACGCCTCTGGCAGAGCTTTTACGTCCAAAAACTCTCGACGAATTTTTGGGACAAAATCAGTTGTTTGGCGAAAATAATGCCGTTTTGAATTTAATAAATTCAAAAAGACTTTTTTCGTTGATTCTTTGGGGGAAACCGGGATGCGGAAAAACCACTCTGGCAAGACTTATAGCCCAAGAATCCGACTGCAAATTTATCGAACTCTCTGCAGTAACTTCAGGAGTAAAAGAGCTCAAACAATCTGTTGACGAGGCACAAGAGGCACTAAGAAGCGGGCAAAAAACAATTGTTTTTATTGATGAAATTCACCGATACAGCAAAACTCAACAAGATGCTCTTTTGCCTCACATTGAAAAAGGGATTATTTATTTAATCGGAGCAACGACAGAAAATCCTTCTTTTCAAGTCATTCCTGCTTTGCTCTCAAGGACACAAGTAGCAAAACTAAACCCAATCGACCCTGATAATATGCTGAAAATCATCCGCAAAGGTTACAAATTTCTTATAGAAAATTATGGCAAAATCAATCTGGAGAACGAAATTGGCGATTTTATAGTCAAATATGCTAACGGCGATGCCAGATTGGCACTCAATTTGGTCGAAAACTCCTATTTTGCGGCGAATTTTAAAGATGAGCAAAGATTTTTGACTGTCGATATTATTGAGGAATTAGCTCAATCAAAAGCCATAAAATACGATACACAAACTCATTATGATATCGCTTCTGCATTCCAAAAAAGTATCAGAGGTTCAGACCCTGATGCGGCAATATATTGGCTTGCAAAAATGATTTCAGCAGGCGAAGACCCTCGTTTTATTGCAAGAAGACTTATTGTTTGTGCAGCAGAAGATGTGGGCAATGCAGACCCTAATGCACTTAATATCGCTCTTAATGCTCATAAAGCAGTCGAAATGCTCGGACTGCCTGAAGGTCGTATCCCTCTTGCACAAGCAGTAGAATATGTTGCAAATGCACCAAAATCAAATAAAGCTTATATTGCAATTGATACAGCATTATCTGATATTCAATCAGGTCAAGATTTTGATGTACCGAATCATCTAAAAGATTCTCATTACAAAGATGCAAAAAAATACGGATTTGGCGAGGGCTATATTTATTCGCATAACAATCCTGAAGCCAAGCAAAGTTTTTTGCCAAATGAAATCAAAGACAAAAAATATTTTATTAACTAGAAGTAAATGAACTGGCTTGCGATTGATATTTGCTCACTAATGCATCTAACTGTGAATATTGCTGAACCAATCTTGCACGTTCTTGATCAAGCCTTGATTGTTCATCCGTTATGGATTTATTTAAGTCTTTGATACTTTTTGCAAGAGAAGTAGCTTTTGTCGCAAAAAATCCTGATTGACTATCGTTATAAATATCAATTTGGTCTTGGACTTTTTCAAAAACACCCTTTATTGATTTGTCTTTAGTACCGACAAGCAGTTTTTTCAAATCAGAAGAATTATCTTTGAGTGCATTTAAAAATTTACTTTCATCAAATTTTAAACTACCGTCTTCAGTGGTAATTCCGACCAAAGAAAGAGCTTTAAAGCTGTTATTTTCCGCAACAGGTGTCATCATTATCATCTGTAAAGTAGTTTGCATAGAACTCACTGAATAATCTGACTTTAAAGGACCTGAATCGCCTGTTTCTATATCTACATAAGTATAATCTTTTACTGTCTTGGCGAGAGCATTAAAAGCCCCGACAACGTCTTTTACCGCAGCTACAAGATCTGTCGTATTGTCAGAAACTGATATTTTTAACGGTTCATCTTCTTTCGTTACAGAAGTTAAATTGATATTTATACCTGTCAAGCCTGTTTCTGCTGCCGTTACCTTATTAGATTTGATAGAAATTGTTTTTCCGTCTAATACGATTTCGCCTTGCTGTCTTTTTGTCTGATTTGCAGTATTTACAACGCCGGTTGATTTGGTAACACCTATATCAGAAAGCAATGCCTTACCGCTAAAATAGATATAATCAGAATAAAAATCATCTTTTGCCTTAAAAATCATAGAATTGCTTGTTTGGTCATATTTCATAGTAACCTGACAAGCTGAAGATTCATTAACCTCATTCATAATATTTCTTAAAGTAGTATCCGCAGTAACTTCGATATCTAATCCGCCGATATTGATAGTTTCAGGCAATGTCAAAACTCCGAGAGACTTGATACCTGCTGTATTATCAGACAATTTGCCATCCAAATTTAATGAACTTTTAGGCACACCTGTCAAAATATTCGGGTCTGCAGTCGGAATCAGTCCAAAAACATCCGCAAAATTTGATTTAGATTGAGAAAAAGGACTGTCAGTATTTATGGCCCCGCCTGAAACTCCCGAAAAGTCCAAACTTAAAGTTCCTGTCGCATCTACACTATAGGTAATAGCCCCACTTAAACCGCTTGCATGAACTTTTCCGGTCGTAGAATCTACCAGTCCGTCATTACTCTCTGCTATCGCTTCATTTACTTTCGCTATATAGCTGACAAGGGTATCACCTACCGACACATCTTCTTCAATCGAAACTCCGCCTGCTGAAGTTTGGAAATTGAAGGCAAAAGCACCAGCAATAACTCCCAATTGTGTTAAATCAATACTGCTTGTTATGGGTCCGGCAAAATCACTTACCGTAGCTGCAGGAGGTTTCGCCAAAGAATTTACTTTAATTTCTGCACTTCCGGATAACGCACCTTGTCCTATAGATACATTCGCAACAGAATTATCTGAAACAGAAACACTTTTTCTGTCAAATAAATCAAAGGCATATATCATTTTACTGTCAACTACTTTTTGCAATGTTGAATCCAAGCTGCTGTACTTCGCTTGAACAGTTTTATAAGCACTTTGCTGTTTTGTAGATGTCTCAACATTAGTTTGATAATTATTTAAACGAGTTGAATTTGCTTTAATAGTGGCATCAATCAACTGTTGTACAGGTAATCCCGACCCTATGCCTGCAAAAGTTGCAACAGCAGAATTTGTCATCTATCTCTCCTCAAAGGTTCATTGCTTTAATAATACCTCTTATAAAGGTTATTCTCCTCCTGTAAAAAAATGATTTAAATAAATTAAGAGGCAAACTCCCAAAGGAATTTGCCTCTTCTATAAGAATAAATAAGTAGCTTACTTAACAAGCTCTTTGAATTTTTTACCGGCAGAAAAAGCTGGAACTTTTTTAGCAGGGATTTTAATCTCAGCACCAGTTTGTGGATTTCTACCAGTTCTAGCTGCTCTTTTACGAGATTCAAAAGTACCAAAGCCAACCAAAGTTACTTTATCGCCTTTAGCTACAGCTGTTTCAACAACAGAAATAACTGCATTCAAAATTTCACCAGCCTCTTTTTGAGATACTTTAGCTTTTTTAGCTACTTCTTGTACTAATTGTTCTTTATTCATGGTTAAGAACTCCTTTCTTTAAAGTCTTACAAAATCTATTATATTTATAAAGCCTTGTTTGGCAAGAGTTTTAAGATTTCGCAACATTAAAAAACAACCATACTAAGTATTTGTTTGAATTTCTCTCCTCCAAATACCCTATTTTAGTGAGTTTCATAGTTTCGCAAAATTTCTTTAAGCATTTTTTTAAAATCACTTTTTATTACATCAGAAGTAACAATTTCACACAAATCTTTATATTTCAAAATTCTTTTGAAAAATTTTTGTCTGTCTTCACCTTTATTTAGAATAATTAGCTCATTATCGTCAAAACTCAACAATTTTTCATTTTCCCTAAGATTATAAGATTTTGCCAAGCGACCTTTAACCTTGAAAGTAACACTGGACGGGAAAAAAACTCCGGAAGATTTTTGAGGCAATTGTTTTATAGACTTCATTTCATCAAGATTGACCGTTTTATTTTCATGATGTTTTAGGCTGTATCCCGTTAATAAAACATCTCTTGATGAATATTCTATATGATAAGTATCGAAATAATATTCATCCCCTTCGGTTAATATTATTTTTATCCTGCAAAAATTTTGTCTTGATTGTTCTATTTTTTTAATAAGCAACGAATGTTTACAATATTTGTTTATGTTTTTGTAGTTTAAAGTTTCACCTCCAAATTCATCCAAACTATTATCGGGCAAAAATCTAAAAAGATTTTCTAAAAAGATATTGTAATTCTTATACAACTCCTTTTGCTCTAAAGAACTCACAAATGAAAGCAGCGAAAATAGTGTTTTTAGGTGTTTTGAATCCAAATTAAATTGCCAAGGCAATTTCGAAATAAAATGTTTATTTTGTTTTTTGATAATTTTTATATCCGAAACTTTAAGCGTATTCATTATCTTAAGCAAAGTTTCTTTTGTAAAAGATTGCTCAATATCAGGATTTTGAGACAATTTTTCATTAATCTCTTTTTGTGAAAGACTATTATTCATAAGCAAAAAAAGAACATACAAAATCCTATAACCGCTCGGCACAATATTTGGATTTTCAGAAATATTACTCATAAAGACTCAAAACCTCTTTTATTGTTGAAATAATTTCTTCTCTCAACTCAACAGGCTCTAAAACTACGCAATCTTCGCCATAAGAGAGTATTTTTTGAATAAAAAGAAATCTGTTTTTGATGGATTCTTCAATAAAAATATCCCGACCTGAAATTTTCAAAACTTTTTGATTTTCATCAGGAACAAAATTTTTGATATCCTGATTAGTAAGTTTGTATTGAGAAACAGCAAGATTTTTTTCTTCAATATCGACTTCCTTTAGACTTATAATTTTTATATTTTTGATTCTGTCCACACGCAAATATTGTAATTCATCAAGCTCAAAACTATGCCCCCAAAGATATAATCTGGAATTTTCCAAAGATAAATACTTTGTAACAAGACTTATTTCTTTCAATCCTGAATTTGGCGATTGATAATCCAAAACGACGAATTTTTCTTTTTCGCAAAAATAATTCAGTTTTTTTATCAAGTCAAAATCCATTTTCATAAAAACAGAAACAACTCTCAAAAAATCCCAATCAGAATCTTTGGAACAAAATTCTTTAATTTCTTTAAAAAACTCGCAAACATCCAATAAAAGTCGCCAATCATTATTTTTGACAAGACTTCTGAGAATTGTTTCTATTGTTTTAGAATTCTGCTTAGTGATATTGAACAAAAAAGGATTTGTATTCAACACATAACAAAAAGAATTCGTCTTGGAAGGTCTTGCAATATCACAGCCGATTTTTCGCAACGAATTGACATAAAGGCAAATCATATCATCCGAAACTGATTTTCGCAGATGAATATCCTGCTCAAATGCCTCATTTATTTCAAAAGTACTGCAAGGGTTTTCTATGAGTAACTTAAGGATTTTCAACATACGATAACCCGTAGCTACAAATTTTGGGATTTGTTTTTTTGAATTATTATCTTTTAAAGCTGTCATAAACTATTATAGTCCTTTACTAACTTAACAAATTCTCAATCTTTGAATTTTAAAAGTTCATAAGGCTCAACTCCCATAGCTTCAGCAAGTTTAAAAATCGTTTTTAAACCGGGTCTATTTATACATACTTCTATTTTTCCCAAATAATCTTGACTTATTCCTGCTTTTTCTGCCAAGTTTTCTTGAGTCAAATGCCGTTTTTCTCTAAGATTTTTAATTCTTTTGCCAATATTTTTATAAAAATTATCAATATCCATAAAGAATACTTTACTGGATATTGTCCAAAAAATTCACTGGGGAATATCCAGTAAAAAAATCACCATGTCAAAGGTACGAAATAAATAAAGACATGTTATTATTTATGCAGTAAAATAAATTATAGAATAGAGGGAAAAATGATTAATTATATTTGGTTATTTTTGATAGCTTCATCAATAATTACAGCTGTTTTTACAGGAAAAATTGCCGATGTTACAAATTCCATTCTTTTATCCGCCAAATCGGCTGTAAATATTGCCATTTCTTTAATCGGCATAATGTCTTTTTGGCTCGGAATAGTGAAATTGGCAGAAAAATCGGGACTTATAGATATTATAGCCAAAGCAATAAGCCCTATAACTTCTTTTTTGTTTCCTGAAATACCAAAAAATAATCCGGCCCTCGGAAATATAGCAATGAGCTTCTCTGCCAATGCTTTGGGCGTAACAAACGCTGCCACTCCAATCGGAATAAAAGCTATGCAAGAAATGCAAGAACTAAACTCTCAAAATGAAAGTGCCTCAAATTCCATGTGCATGTTTTTGGCAATGAATACAGCGGGATTTCAGCTTATTCCAGCTTCAGCCATAGCCATTTTAGCCGCTACAGGATGTTCAAATCCTACTATAATAATATTCCCAACATTGCTGGCAACCTCAATAGCTTTATTCGGGGCGGTTACATCGGCAAAAGTTTTTGAATATTTTTCCAATTTGTCCTCAAAAAAGGAGGTTAAAAATGGAAATTAAGCACATTTTTGAACTTTTATCTGTTTGGATATTACCTTTGATGCTAATCACCGTCTTGCTTTTTGCCTTCTTTAAGAAAGTACCGCTTTATGAAACTTTTATTGACGGGGCGAAAGAAGGATTTGATGTCGGGGTCAAAATAATTCCTTATTTAGTCGCTATTATGGTAGCAATCGGTATGTTCAGGGCTTCAGGAGCTATAGATATAATTAGTTTTTATTTAGCAAATGCCATGAAAACAATACATTTCCCCGTAGAAACCTTGCCTTTAGCGATTATTCGTCCTTTGTCAGGCTCAGGGGCATTGGGGATTTTTTCTGAAATCGCACAAAAACACGGCGGAAATGACCCTATAGCTTTGACAGCAGCAGTTATGATGGGTAGTTCCGAAACAACTTTTTATGTTCTGACAGTTTATTTCGGAGCAGTGGGCATCAAAAAGTTCAGACATGCCCTGCCTGTAGGCATTATAGCGGATTTAATCGGATTGAGTGTAGCACTTTGGATGTCGCATTTGATTTTTCAATAGGAAAATAAAAAATGAATAAATACTTGAAAATATCTTTAATAACCTTAGCATCACTGTTTTTCGGGCTTATTATTTTGGTTCAGACCTTGCCTATTTTTGTCAACGGGGACCAATTCAAAGGCACTGTTTATAAAGAATTTGAAAAAGCCACCGACCTGAAATTATCTGTTAATAAAATAAAATTTTCCGGTGCACCTGTGTTTAAGACCAAAATCACTCTCGAAAAACCTCTTATCAAAAATAAAAAAGGCGAAAATATTTTTTATTCTGATAAAGTCAGTGCCTCAATAAATCTCATTCCGGTTCTTTTTAAAAAAGTTGAAATATCAGACATAGAGCTTATTTCACCTGATATTTATCTAACCAAAGAATCTGACGGCAAATTTGAATTTGAAACCGAAGCCAAACCTTCTGCCAAACAGGAATTTGAAATAATTCTTGACGGAATGAATATCATCGCAGAAGATTATCGAATTCAATACATTGATAAAACATCTCCAAAATCAATCACAACAAAAGCAAAAGGCAAAAAAATCGAGATTTTGGGCTTAAATAAAAACTCAGGTACGAAATTTAATACTGATGGGGTTATGGCAATAAATAATATCAGATGTCTAAATTATGATATCAAAACCAAAATTGACCTACCTTCTTTTGTCGAATATCAAAAAGAACATCCTGAGCCGAAAGCCAATGAAAAAATAAAAGTTAATCCTCTCTATGAAATGTATAAAAACGGACTAAAAGCAGATCTGAAAACTGATTTGAACATCAAAACACCCGAAGATATTGTCGGAGAAGTTTTTATAGACAAATTGAGTATTAAAATTAACTCGAAAAAACTTCCTGACAGCAAAATGCATATCAAAGCCAAAAAAAATAAATTTTTTACAACTGCCAAGCTTTATATCAGCCCCAAAGGACTTATTGACCTTGACGGCGAATTCAAAAAAGATTTTATCGACTTCAAATTAAAAACCTCCAATATGCAACTGGAAGAATTGCAATCCTTTGTAAATCCTATCTTAAGCTCAATAGGCACTCCTATTCAAGAAGTCGAAAAACTCAAACTTCAAGGCGAACTTTTGGCGAATTTGAGACTAAAAAGTAACCTCAAAAATATAAAGTCTGACGGATTTTTAAAAATAAAAAATGCAAAAATTAACTACGGCAAAAATTTGCTCGTAATAAATTCATTCAATTCTGACATTAAATTGAATAATAATAATATCTCAATCCTTAACACAGGCGGAATTATCGACGGCAACAAATTTACAATCAAGGGAAATATCGACTCAAATGCCAACACAAATATTCAAGTGAATGTACCTTCTGTGGGCATAAAATCTGTTACAAACAACAAAGATGCCCAAGCACAACTGGCAGGGGTCTCAAAGCTTGAAGGAAAAGTATCAGCGATAGTTGACCTCAAAGGTAAATTGGATAAACTCAAATACCAAGGGCTAATAACGCTTAACGGAATGAATATTGTCCTCAAAAACTCTCCTGCCAAAATATCTTTCCCTATCGGTAAAATAAATCTCAACAGCGAAAAAGCCTTATTGAATATTCCACAGATTTATTTGAATAAATCTCTTTTCTCTCTGAACGGAACAATCCCCTTCGACAAAAATCAAACCAATCTCAATGCAAAAGGCAAACTCAAAGCATCTGATTTGGCAACCTTTTTGAATTCAGGAACTATCGGAAAAGGCGAAGTCCCAACCGTTTGCAATATATTAATAAATAAAGAAGCTATGAATATAACCTTGCAAATTTTAAATGACTCCAATAATAATATTTTGATACAAGGAATCGGCTCAAACAGTATATTGAACGCGGATTTGAACATCAAAGATAACAAAATAAATCTCACTGATGTAGGTCTTTATAAAACCTCGAAAACTTCATTAAGTAATAATTCCGGTGCAAATTTAAATAATGCATCAAGGATTGCAACAGCTGACGGTTCAGTCAAAACTATTGGGGCACAAGTTCTTTTAGACAATATCAAAATAAAAGTCTTAAGTCCCATAAAAATATCTTTGCCTGTCGGACAAGGCTCCACGTCAAATATTACAGGTGAAACAACATTGAACGGAAATGCCAAAAACCCCACTATAAAAGGTGATTTTGTCCTTTTAAACACACTAATTCCCGATTTGAAAGGTAAAATATCAAAATCTACAGTTTCTTTCAAAAATCAAAAAATAATGGCAAATCTGATGGGCTTTTCGGCAGGAAAAACAAACCTTAATGCACAAACTGTTATTGATATAAAAAGTCTAGAACCTATGACAGTAGAGGTTTTAAATATAAATGCAAATAATTTCAATGCGGATGAATTTTTTGGACTTCTAGGCAAACTTTTCCCTGCCCCCAAAACTTCACAAAAAATTGAATATTCACTTAATAAAAAAAATACCATGCACTCAAGCCCTGTGGTCATAAAATCAGGGAAATTTTACGCAAAAACATTTGTTATAAACGGCGTTCCCTGCAACGAATTGCACTCAAATTTAAATCTTGACAGATACAACACCTTCAAAGCAAGCAATATAGCTACAACGACAATGCAAGGGGCTTTAACGGGCGAAGTTGTTTATGATTTGATAACAAACATAACTTTTTTGAATATAAAAGCCCGAGGAATAGATGTCGGAACTTTTGGTGAAAAATTCTTGGGAACTCCCCCGAGACAACTTTCAGGCATCGGTGATGCCAATGCTAAATTATATTTCAAAGGTTCAAATCCTGATGAAATTATTCGTTCTTTACAAGGTGCTACAAATATTTGTGTTTTAAACGGCGAAATGGGCGATTTAGGAAGGATTGACTACTATTTGCGTGCAGCAAATATATTATCGAATAATATTTTATCATTGAATTTAAACCGTATCTTAAATGGTGTAAGACTCAAGCGTACAGGAGAATTCAATCGTGCATACGGACATTTGACTTTTATAAAAGGAGGCGTTCTTAGAATTGACTCTTTCAAAACGGAAGGTCCGCGTTTAAGCATATTATTAAAAGGCTACATAAATAATCTGAATATGTATGGAAGCATCAACGTTTACGGGCGATTATCGGAAGAAGTCGTTGGAATTTTAGGACCTTTGGGTGATTTTTCGGTAGAAAAAATTCTCCAAAAAGTTCCTGCTTTTAACAGCCTGACAAGGTGCACCATAGGACTTATCGAAACAAATGTTTCTGATTCACAAAGAAAAGAAATTCCGCCACTGTCAATTCAAGGAGCGAATTCTCAAGAATTTACAGCGAAGATTGACGGGAATATTGCCAAACCGTCTGCTGTCAAATCCTTTAGATGGATAAGAACCTATTCTCCTCAAGAACAGCCTCTGTACTGCCCAATACAGAATTAATTTCTTCAAAGCTGTGAATGATTCTTAAAAAATTCATTGCAAAGATTTTTAGTTGTTCAAGATTTGAATTTCCGTCGATTACTATATCTGCGTACTTTTGAGTAGGTCGAATATATTTTTTCGCCGACTCGGTAACAATCTCGAACTGTTTTTTTGCGTCATCAACTGCCTGATTTCGCTCTTTACATCTTAGTAAATAACGTTCTTGTTGAACTTTTGCATCAATAGCGACAAAGATTTTTAAATCAAAAATATCGTGAATATCATCGTAAAGACTGCACATGCCCTCGACGATAATAACTTCTGCGGGGTTAATTTCGACACATCTTGGGATACTTACACCTGTGCCGTTAATTTGATAACGAGGAATAAGAACATTTTCACGCATCATCAAAGCCCCGAGGTCTCCTCTCATCAAATCTAACTGAAAACTAGACGGTGCATCAGGGTTGTAACCTGACGCTAACAATTCATCAAAACTGCCATGCTCTTGAATACCTTTTGAAATATCATTAAAATAATTATCACCCTTAATGGTGCTCAAAATAAGATTATCTCTGCGTTCTTGAGCCCTTGCAGCTTGTTCTTTGATTACTTTTACAAAAGTTGTTTTGCCTGATGCGGATTCACCTGCAATAGCTACCAGCACAGGTCTTTTAAGCTCTATCATTGTATTCAGTCTTTCAAAAAAATTCGGTTTTAAAGACTGAATAATTGTGTTTCTGGACATAATTTCACGCATAATCAATGCGTAAAGCTGTTTTTTGCGTTTCAGAATTTTCAGATCTGCCATTTTATTTCCTTACCAACACAATAAGTATTTTCCTATTATACTCTTAAAACCTCAAAAATAATTATAATTGTTAGTTTGTTAAAAAATCTTAAAGAACCCCAAATCTATCCTTCAAAATCTCTTCGACCTGTTCCCAAACGGCATCTATATCAAGGTTTGCATTTATGACCTTGATGCGTCCAGGCTCTTGTTTTGCAACTTCAAGATAACCATATCTGACTTTTTGGTGAAATTTTGCCCCTTCAGACTCAAGTCTGTCTTTTTCGGCACGATTTCCGACCCTTTGCATAGCAACTGAAGTATCGACATCAAAAAGTAGCGTCAAATCTGGTTTTTTGCCCCTTGTAGCGATATTATTTAGGCAATTTATTTCATCAATATCAAGCCCTCTCGCATAGCCCTGATAAGCCAGCGTCGAATCCGTATGCCTGTCGCAAAGCACGACTTTGCCCTCTGCTAGTACTTTTTTGATTTTGGTTTGCATATGTTGGGCTCTATCAGCAAGGTACAAAAACATCTCGCAAGTACTGTCAACTTCGCCATCATAATTGAGTAAAATATCTCGAAGCTTTTGCCCCAAATCCACTCCACCTGGCTCACGAGTAACTATGTATTCAATTTTATTTTGCTCAAAAAACTGCACAATTTTATCCATTTGTGTCGTTTTTCCTGAGCCGTCAGCTCCTTCAAGAGTGATAAATAAACCTTGTTTCATTCTAAAAATCCTTAGTGTCTAAAATGCCTTATACCTGTTGTTATCATTGCAATTTCGAGTTTGTTGCAAGCTTCTATTACATCATTGTCCTTAATACTTCCGCCGGGCTGTATAATAGCTCCTACTCTGCATTGTGCCGCTGCATAAATATTATCAATCGCAGGAAAAAATCCATCTGAAGCAATAACTGCATCTTTAGAATCATCACAAGCATGGTTCAAAGCTATTTCCATTGCTGCAATTCGACTTGTTTGTCCGACACCTATAGCTATTGTTTTTTTGTCTTTTACAACAACTATTGCATTCGATTTGGTATGTTTGGCAACTTTCCATGCAAAAATCATATCTTCAACTTGCTCTGTGGTGGGTTTTTTCTTTGTTACCACCTTGAAAGTTTCTTTATCAAGTTCTTTTTTGTCGACATCCTGAACTAAAACACCAAACGGCGATGCTTTTATATCAAGGGTTTTAAGTTTTTTATAATCTTCAAGGGGGGTGTTTAATTTTATCAGTCGAAGATTTTTCTTTTGTTGTAAAAGCTCAAGTGCTGCGGGCTCAAAATCAGGTGCAACAAGCACTTCCAAGAAAACACTGCTTGCATGTTTTGCAACATCGAGAGTAACTTTTTGACTAAATCCGATAATCCCGCCGAAGGCACTAATCGGGTCGCAATCAAAAGCCTTCAAGTAAGCATCATGAATATTTGCCCCCAAAGCCACTCCACAAGGGTTATTATGCTTGATTATCGACACAGCAGGCACATCGTAAAATTCGCCTACAACATCTAAAGCCGAACAAATATCCACGATATTATTGTAAGAAAGTTCTTTGCCGTTTAAAATTTCATAATCGATTTCATTTTCAAATTTGTATAAAGATGCCTTTTGGTGAGGGTTTTCGCCATATCGAAGTTCATCGATTTTGGTCAAAGACAAATTGAAGCTCTCAGGCATAGTGGTTTCTTTAGATAAAGAATTTGCAATGATTGAGTCGTATTTTGATGTAAGCAAAAAAGCTTCTTTTGCAAGATTTTGCCTGTATCCAAGAGTTTTTTCCGATTTCAAAAAATCCGAATATTGATTTGGATTCGACAAAACACTCACTCTTGCAAAGTTTTTTGCCGCCGCACGAAGAAGCGAAACTCCGCCAATGTCAATATATTCAACCAAATCGCTCATCAAAATATCTTTTTTTGATGCATCTTCGAAAGGGTATAAATTCACGACCACAAGGTCAATTGGTGCAATTTTATATTTTTCGATTTCACTTAGTTGTTCATCTTTTACCAAAATTCCGCCAAAAATTGCAGGATGGAGAGTTTTCACCCTTCCCCCTAAAATTTCTTCAAAACCTGTTACATCCGATACTTCTATAACCGAAAGACCTTTATCTTTAAGAGTTTTGGCACTTCCTCCCGTCGAAATAACTTCATAACCTGATTTTATAAGCTCTTTTGCAAATTCAACAATCCCTGTTTTATCGTAAACACTTATTAATGCTCGTTTTTTCATGGTTTTTCCTTCATAATCTTATTACTTATTTATAATTCAAATACACTTTTTTTTAAAGTATCCGACTATTTTTTGAGTTTTTGTAGTAAAATAATTCGTAAATAAGGGGTCGTAATGAAAATATTAATAATTGGTTCCAGTGCAAAAGAACACGCCATTATTTGGAAATTATACCAAGGTGAAACAGTAGAAGAAGTTTTCTGTGCACCGGGGAATTTGGGCACCTCAAAACTCGCTACAAATGTGGATATAAGACCTTATGAAGTCAAAAAACTTATTGATTTTGCAAAAGAAAATAAAATAGAATTAACAATTGCATCATCAAAAATTGCCCTGGATTCAAATATTGTAGAAGCTTTTCAAAGAGAAAATCTTGTAATTTTCGGCCCATCAAAAAATGCAATGCGAGTAGTTATGAATCGCAGTTTTGCCAAAAAATTCTTCCACAAATACAAAATTTCGACCCCGAAATTTGCTGTTTTTGAAAAAGAAGGACAAGCAATTGATTATGCCCGAAATGAAAAATACCCTCTCTTAATCAAGTTAGACACGCCTACACCTGATATAAACGTATTTCATGCAGAAACATTCACTCAAGCCAAAACATATATCGAAAGAGCTTTTATCAACCTAAATAAAAGAATCATCATCGAAGAATTTGTCGAAGGAAAAGAAATTGTCCTTCCGATAATAACAGACGGCTACAATGCAATTCCTTTGCCATCTTGTGTTTTGCACAGAAGATTGCTCGAAGGCGATGGAGGTGCTTACACCAACGGCATAGGTGCCTATGCTACAGCTCCGATTGATTCAGAGATGGAAAATTTGATTGCCAATACTATCGTTTTTCCCACAATTGATGGTTTAGCAAACGATAAAATGCCCTACTGCGGCATATTAACATTCAGAATGAAGCTCGACAGAAAAGGTAATATTGGACTGGTAGAGTTGGATTCTGACCTCGGAAATATTGAAACACAAACAATTTTGCCTTTGATAAAAGAAGATATGGCAAGAGTTTATTATTCTTGTGCCGTAGGTGCTTTGGGTGATGATTACCGAAATATAGAATTTGAAAATCAATCTTCTGCAAGCATAATGTTCTGTCAAAGTCCCTATCCTGCCGAATTCCAAAAAGGAAATATCATCGAAATAGAAGATGAAATTGATGAAGATTTATTGATTTTTTATAACAAAGTTAAAGAAAATAACTACTTCGAAAAAGTGGTGGATGGCGGTCAGGTAATGTCTTTGACTGCAACTGCCTCGACATTGTCTTTGGCTTTGGACAAAATGTACACCGCTGTAGATTATATTCAATTTGAAGGAAAAAAATTCAGACGGGACATCGGTCAACATGGCTTGATTGGAAATATAAAATGACAAATAAAGTAAAAGCAGTAATTTTAGCCGCAGGCAAAGGTACCAGAATGAAGTCAGAGCTTCCGAAAGTTCTTCACAAAATTCAAGGGCTTTCACTTCTAGAACGTGTCATAAATCAAACTTTAAAAGTAAAAAACCTCGATGAAGCCGTTGTAATAACAGGACATAAGGCAGAATTGGTGGATGATTTGATAGCTAAAGTTTATGAGCCAAATACTGTCAATACTGTTTTGCAATCACCGCAACTTGGCACAGGGCACGCTGTTTCTATGGCAATACCTCAACTGCAAAATTTTGACGGAAATGTGCTTATTCTTTGCGGAGATACCCCGCTTTTAACTACAGAAGTTCTTGATGATTTGGTGAATTTTCATAATAGAGAAAATTCTGATTTAACAGTACTTTCTGCAATTTTTGACAATCCGACAAATTATGGACGAATTATCAAAAAAAACGGCAAATTGGATAAAATTGTCGAAGAAAAAGATGCAACAGATGAGCAAAAACTAATTATGGAAGTAAATACGGGCGTTTATTGTCTCAATTGGCAAAAAATTCTTCCTGCATTCGCTAGTTTGAAATCAAATAACAGTCAAAACGAATATTATTTGACAGACATTATCGAATGGGCAGTAGAGCAAGGATTGGAAACTTATTCACATATTTTAGAAGACAATACTCAAAGTTTTGGAATCAATTCTAAAGAACATCTTATGCAAGCGACCAAGATTCTTAACGAAAAAACTCTTAAAAAACTTTTGGATGAAGGAGTAAGCATTTATAGTGCCGAAACTACTTTTATTTCACCGGAAACTATAATCGGTTCAGACACAATCATTTACCCGAATGTATGCATCGAAGGAAATAACAAAATCGGTGCAAATAACATAATAGGACCCAATACTTTTATTGAAGGCAATGTTACAACTGCAAATAATGTCAAAATAATTCAATCAAAAGTCGTGAATACTTCTATTGGCGAAGGTTCTTGCGTCGGACCTTTTGCCCATTTGAGAGATAATGTCGAAATAGAGCAAAATGTTCGAGTCGGCAATTTTGTGGAAATAAAAAAATCCCAAATCGCATCAAATACAAATGTCGCACACCTTAGTTATATAGGTGATGCAGAACTTGGAGAGAACGTAAACATAGGTGCGGGAACAATTACCGCCAACTACAACGCTCTAACCAAACAAAAAAATAAAACCATACTAAAAGACGGCGTGAAAACAGGTTCGAACAGCGTACTTGTGGCACCTGTCGAAATATGCCAAAATGCAAGTATAGCAGCAGGTTCAGTAATTACAAAAGATGTACCGGAATATTCACTTGCAATATCACGAGCAAAACAAGAGAATTTTATTGGTTGGGTAAAAAACCAACTTCAAAAGATTAAAGGAGACCAAAATTGACACAGGAGCTTACTTTGATGGACTTACAAGAAAATATTAAACACACGCACTCCATAAAACTTTTTACGGGACGTGCAAATGCAGGACTGGCACATGAAATAGCCGATTATTTGGGTACAACTGTCGGACCGATGATTACCAAAAACTTTTCAGACGGCGAGATTTTTGTCAAAATTCAAGACAGCATCAGAGGCGATGATGTTTTTATTGTTCAATCATTATCAAACCCTGTTAATGAAAATTTGATGGAACTTTTAATCATAATTGATGCCTTCAAAAGAGCCAGTGCAAAGACTATCACCGCCGTAATCCCTTATTATGGCTATGCAAGACAAGACAGAAAAGCCTCAGGCAGAGAAGCTATCACAGCAAAACTGGTAGCGGATTTGATTACAACAGCAGGTGCAGACAGAGTTTTGGCGATGGATTTGCACACAGGTCAAATTCAAGGTTTCTTTAATATATTAGTGGATCATATTTATTCAACACCTGTATTGTTGAATTATTTGAAAAACAAAAACTTCGACGGAAATATTGTTGCAGTAAGCCCCGATGCGGGCGGAACAAACAGAACAAGGCACTTCGCAAAACAACTGAAATGTTCAATGGCAATAATTGATAAAAGAAGAGAAGAGCACAACCAAGCAAAAGTTGATAACCTAATCGGGGATGTCAACGGCAAAATTGCAATTATGTTTGATGACTTGATAGACACAGCAGGCACAATTTTGGAAGGTGCGAAACTTCTTAAAAGAGAAGGTGCAACAGAAGTCTATGTTTGTGCAACGCACCCTGTATTCAGCGGTCCTGCATTGACAAGACTTTCAGATGAATCTATCGATGAAGTCATCGTTACAAATACAATTCCATTAGATAAGGCTATACTTCCTGAAAAAATTACGCAATTGAGCATCGCACCACTTTTGGGAGAAGCTATATCAAGAATTCATGATGACGAATCGGTCAGTTCTTTATTTGGTTTCGAAAAAAGCCACATTTAAACAAATATGATTCTTAATATCTTGATATCAATGTCAAAATCAATGATGCTGACTGATTTGCCTGTTGCAAAAGTGAAGCTGCGGTTTGTTGCATGATTTGTTTAGTAGTCAACAATGCTGTATCTGCAGCGACATCTGTATCTCTTATCAATGCATCTGAAGATTCTAAATTTTCTGTTTTAACATCTAAACGTGTAATATTACTGTTCAATCTCGTAACAGATCCACCCACTTTGGCTTTTTGAATAGCAATATTGTCATACGCCGCCTGTACCAATGTCTCGGCGGCAGTTGCATTGACTATAGAAGAAATATCTGTTGCATCAATACCTAAACTTGCAGCAGTTGCGGATGTAAAATTATCTGAAGCATCAATTTTATTATCAGCATTATTATTGATATCTACTTGAAAAACAATTGAACCTGCTCCGCTGTTTGTGCCGTCAAGAAGTTTGATTCCTGAATAATTGGAGCTGCTTGCTATACGAGTTATTTCAGACATTGCAGTTTGATAAGTGGCATTCAAAGCATCTCTTTGTGCTTGTGTGATTGTGCCTGTTTTTGCCTGAAGAATTAAGCTTTGCATAGTTGCAAGGTTTGTTTGAATTGACGTCAAATCACCATCAGCGGTTTGAAGCATACTTACGCCTGTTTGCGAATTAGTCTTTGCAACAGCAATAGAGCTTATCTGTGTGCGAAGCTTTTCTGATAATGCCATACCTGAGGGATTATCACTAGACCTATTTACCTTCATATTAGTTGAAAGATGTTCCATCAAAACTGTCATATCATCGGTGGCAGTTTGTAGATTTCTTTGAACTAAAAGCGATGCCATATTAGTATTAATCGTGAATCCATTCGTGTACATCCTTGACTCCTTTTATATTGTTTCCATACAATACACATAAAATTACACACTCCTGTGCATGTAATATATTCCACTGTTAAACCCTTATATAACCAACCATAGTTGGTTATTTTAATACTTTAGTATTGACAAAAACCCAAAAAACTTATTATTATTGAGTTCCAGGAGAAATGAGAGACGAAAAACACGTATTTACAAAACTTAACAAATTCTCGACGATTGATTTTTCCACACTATAAAAAAGCCTCGAAGTTAATTTCGAGGCTTTTTTATATTTTTTATAAGTCTAAACTTCTACATATTCTTTAAGTCTGCGACTTCTGTTTGGATGACGAAGCTTTCTTAGTGCTTTCGCTTCGATTTGTCTGATACGTTCTCTTGTAACGCCGAATAATTGTCCGACTTCTTCAAGAGTTCTTTGACGACCGTCGTCCATACCAAAACGCAATCTCAAAACATCTCTTTCACGAGGAGAAAGACTGCTTAGAACTTCAGCCAAATCTTCTCTTAAAAGCTCATGAGCTACTGTTTTGACAGGAGCATCTGCGTCTCTGTCTTCAATAAAATCGCCAAGTCTTGAATCTTCTTCTTTACCGATTGGAGTTTCCAAAGATAACGGTTCTTGAGCAACTTTGATGATTTCACGAAGTTTGTTTATCGTAATACCCATTGCTTTTGCAAGTTCTTCCTCTGAAGGCTTACGACTAAAGTCTTGAGCAAGTTTACGGGTAATTTTTTTAAGTTTGTTGATTGTTTCCACCATGTGAACAGGAATACGGATTGTTCTTGCCTGATCTGCAATAGCACGAGTGATAGCCTGCCTAATCCACCAAGTCGCATAAGTAGAGAATTTGTAGCCTCTTTCGTGGTCAAATTTTTCTGCAGCTCTGATAAGACCCAAATTTCCTTCTTGGATAAGGTCTAAGAACAACATTCCTCGTCCTACATACTTTTTGGCGATACTTACAACCAAACGCAAATTCGCTTGAACAAGTTTACGTTTTGCGATGATACCTACTTGGCCGCCTTTTACTATTTTACGGGCAAGGTCAATTTCTTCATCAGCTGTCAAAAGCTGAATACGTCCGATTTCACGCAAATACATTCTGACAGGATCATCGATAGAAACACCTTTTGGGGCTTTCAAATCAACTTCTTCTTCAGCTTCTTCTTCATCCATTTTTATATAAACTTCGTCATGTCTTGTGGTCAAGCCATGAGTCATAGCAGGACTATCAAAAATAGCTTCAATATCACCTGAGCCACTAACTAAATCATCATATTCATCAGATTCTTGAGAGTAACCTTCATTTTTATTGAGCATCCCTATCAATGCGTCTTCACTATTTTTAGATTTTTTGCTCATGTATATCTCCTAATTTTAATCTAGTTACTTGTTTAAGTTTGTCGCGTACTTCATATTGTATCTGAAGAGAACTTGTTTCGTCGTCTTTTGCTTCATAATATCGACTTTTTAGTTCATTTTGCATTTTGTTGGATTGATAACGCTTAATAAAAAGAATTGTTTCTTCTATGTATTGCTTTATCAAAGTCTCGCCCAGATTTTTTATTTCGTTTGAATAATCTGCTATTTCTATAATGTCTTGCTGGGCTTGAATTTCGCCTACAAAATGATTTATCAGCGATTTTTGTAATTGTTCAGCATTTTCTACTTGATTAGAAACTTCTTTAAGTGTTTTTTTAATCTGTGATAAAGTTCCTTCTGTGAATTCTACTTCATCCAAACAATTATTTAAAGTACTTAAATTGCTTCCATCTATAAAATAAACGCTCAATAATTTTTTTTGCGCTATTTCAAGCTTATTCGAAGTTATTGTTACATTACTTAAAGTATTTTGTTTTGTAGATATTGCTGTTGGTCTATAACCTTCCAATTCAGATTTGACAGCTATTTGAGACACTTGCAATATCTCTGCAACAGCTTTTATATATTCTGTTTGAATAATCTTATTCTTCACTTCTGATAACACTTTCACCACTTCTTTAATTTTTTTCGCTTTTTCTTGCGGAGACAAATTATCATCCCCTTTTTTTATTATGCTATCAATTTCAAAATCAATCAAAAGCGGTGCTTTTTCTATCAAATCCTTATAAGCCTGTACGCCTTGAGACTTGATAAATTCATCAGGATCCTTGCCTTGAGGCGACATCACCACTCTTATTTCGCAAGCAAAATCACCTGTTTTAGAATAACTTTCATCACATTGACGAATTTCTCCCAATCCTTCAAAAGCTTCTTTGACTACTTCTGCACCTCTTTGAGTTGCCAAAAGTCCTGCTTTGTCAGAATCAAAAGCCAAATATATTTTCTTTTCATTCATAAACCTTGATAAAGTTTTCAAATGCCCTTGTGTCAAGGATGTTCCGCTTGTTGCGACAACATTTTTGACCCCTGCTACTTGAGCAGAAATCACATCGAAGTAACCTTCCATAATTATAACGGCATCTTCCGCTCTGATAGCTTCTTTTGCTTTATTTAAGCCAAACATAACCTTGCTTTTATTGTACAAAATCGTATCAGGCGAATTCAAATATTTTGGATTTTGTCCTTCATCAAGAGCTCTCGCACCAAAGCCTACGATATTATCATTTTCATCCAAAATAGGTATCATCAAACGATTTTTGAACCTATCGACATGCCCTGAACCATTGGTTTTTTGCAAAATCAATCCTGCTTTTTCAAGAACATCGACAGAAAAGCCATGCTCTTTTGTCAAAAACTTTAAAAGTTCATCAGGATAATTCGGAGAATAACCAATCATATACTGCTGAATCACTTCATCAGAAATACTCCGAGAAGCCAAATAATCTCGTGCTTTTTTTGCCTGTGGATAAGTCTTTAAGCCGTTATTGAAAAAATCCGCTGCCAACTTATTTGCAGTAAGTACTTGTTTTTTGATTTCCGTATTTTGAGCTCCGCCTCCTTTGAATTGAGGCAATTCGATACCAAATTTTTGTGCCAAGTCAGAAATTACTTCGGTGAAACCCTGATTTGTAATTTTCATCAAAAATGCAATCGCATCGCCCGCTGCACCGCAACCAAAACATTTGAATATCTGTTTTTGAGGATTCACGGAAAAAGAAGGGGTTTTTTCTTTGTGAAAAGGGCAAAGACCCTGATAATTTCGTCCTGCTTTTTTCAAAATTACAAATTCTGAAATAGTCTCGACGATATCCAATTTATCTTTGATTTTTGCTATTGCCTCTGAGTATTGAGTATTAGAATTCAACTTAGACTACCCCATTTTGCTTGGCTAAATTTATAAGATTGGTGTCATCAATACTTACAGTCATTGGACGCGGCAGAAATAATCGACGATATTTTTTGACTGCATATCTGTCTGTCATCCCCGCAATATAGTCTTTGACAGTAATTTTTATGATTTTTTTATCAGCAAGCGGATTCATCGAAATCAACATTTCACAATAATATTCATAAAGTTCTTTGACCATTCGCTTAATTTTGTTTTCTTCAATTTTTGCTTGAGGTGCAAAATAAACATTATCAAACATCCATTTGCGGAGTTTGAGCATCACAACTTCACAGTCATGCCCCATTGAAATATGATTTTGTTCATAACTGTTCTCGACGATATTTTTGACCATAGTTTCGACCATTTGACCTCGATTTGAACCCAAATAAGCCACAATATCCTGCGGAATATCAGTAATTTTGATAATTCCGGCTCTTATTGCATCATCAAGGTCATGATTAAGATATGCAATTTTATCAGAAATTTTTACAAGCTGTCCTTCAAGGGTAAAGGCCTTAGAATTCCCCATAGAATGGTTCAAAATGCCATCAAGAGTTTCTTGTGTCAGATTTAAAGGTTCGATTTCAACAACAACACGCACACTCTGTTCACTATGGCGAAAACCGCCTTCAATGATTTCATCAAGAGCAGATTCTCCGCTATGCCCAAAAGGCGTATGCCCCAAGTCATGCCCAAGAGCAATAGCTTCAGTCAAATCCTCATTCAATCTGAGCAAACGAGCCATAGTCCTTGAAATCTGTGCAACTTCAAGCGTATGTGTCAAACGTGTACGATAATGGTCATCTTCAGGAGAGAAAAATACTTGAGTTTTGTGTTTGAGACGGCGAAAAGCCTTTGAGTGTATAATTCTGTCCCTATCTCGCTGAAATTCGGTACGAAAAGGACACAATTCTTCTCGCTCTTTTCTGCCCAAAGTATTGCTACTTTTGGTAGCAAAAGGGCTCAAAAAAGCGTCTTCAAGCTCAAATTGCTTGTTTTTTAGCTCACTTGGGCTAAATGTTGTCAAAATAGATGACCTCTTTATATAAAAAACCTAATTGATTCATCAAAGTAAGTCCTAATATATTATCCCCAAACTGTTTAAAAGTCTAGATTTTAATAAAAAATTGATTTATAAAAATTTACTAAATCATCCCAATTACAAAAAAAGTTTTTAAAATTTACAACTGAAGTTGAATGTTAAGTAACATTAAGGTACTTTGGTTTGAGTATTGATAAGCCTTTTAAGGTATTTATGAGAATTTATCTAAAAAAAATATCAAAGTTTTTCTAAAATTAGACGATATAGGAAATATACACAGATTTTTAATAGAGGGATACTTATTTATAAGCAGTTCCACTTATGGGTAAAGAAAGGTTTTTTATGACAAAAGCATTCTCTGATTTGGACATGTTCGACAATTCTGACATCAATAATGACCCAATGGCAGCAATTTTCGAGCTGAATTTGGGTGATTTTCTGACAGAACACCTGATATCAAAGGATTTGGCAGGCAAAATCAAAACATCGGTCGAAGATAAAATCCCAAGACTCAAAAATCAGCTTAAAGAACTTATTTCTATTTATTCATTGAATAACACGCTCAGCCTGTTAGGCTTTGAAACAGATGAAGATTTTGTAATTTATAATTCAATTGCCAAAACAATGAAACAAATGCTTGATGCCGATATGTGCCATATATATTTAACAAAAGAAAATATAAGCACTATTGAAAGCAAAAATGACCTTATTATGGTAGGAACTTCCTTAGAAGGCATTGACCTTGAAAAACTTCACTCTTTTGGTTTTGAATTGAGCGAAAAATGTGTACAAACTTCAGCATTTTTAGAGCAGAAAAGTTATTATTTAAAAGGTGAAGATGCCAAAAAAGCAAAACTTTATAAAGAGCTAAACGAAGACAAAATACAACTCATGCTTTGTACTCCTATGTCAAGCAACACAGGCAATGTAGGTGTAATTTGTATCGAAAGTAACAATGCAAAAGATTTTTCGCCGGAATATATAAAACTGGTTGAAGTAACTTCAAGAATTTTTGTAACTTCAATGAATTTGCAAAAATTAATCGAACAAACTCAATTTTTGATTGATGATGAAGAAGTCAGCCCATCAGAATTGACCCATATCAGGGCAGAATTGACAGCAATCATCGGAGATATTTCTGATGAACAGCAAATGTTTGTAGAAGCTCTTGCAGATGCAGCGGACAAAAAAGGTCAGCACAAAGAACATTGCCGAAAAGTTGCACAGACAGCTCGTGAAATTGCACGCTATCTGGAACTTAACGAAAAAACAAATGATTTGATATATTATGCAGGACTTTTGCAAAATATCGGAAAAGTCGCACTTTCAGAAGAAATTTTCACCAAAAAAGACAAACTTTCATCTGATGAATGGCAAAAACTGCGTAATCACCCCAATGTCGGTGTGAGTTTGTTGATGAATATAAATTTCTTATCAGAAGTCATACCTTATATTCACTATCATAAAGAACTTTGGAACGGAGAAGGCGAACCTGAAGGCTTGGTCGGAAACAGCATCCCCTTTGGCTCAAGAATCATTGCGGTCGCTGATGCTTATGTGGCTTTGAGCTCAGAAAGACCTTACAGGAAAGCTCTTAGTCCGAATGAAACAATCGAAATCCTAAAAAAAGAAGCAGGAATCAAATGGGATCCGATAATTGTTGATGCGATTGAGCATTTGAAAAAGGATTAAAGTTTATTTGCATATAACGCAAAAAATCCCCTATTCAAGGGGATTTTTTTATAAGTTCGATTAAAAATGCTATAATCATATTTATAGAAAGATTAAAAGGAGCAAAAAATGGAAAATATCTGGCAAAAATACGCAAAAGTACTTGTAGAATACTCTACAGACGTTCAAAAAGGCGATTTGGTAATAATTAGAGGCGAATCACAAGCCCAACCGCTTATCAAAGCTGTATATGAAGAAGTTCTCAAAAAAGGTGCAAACCCTATATGCAAAGTATCTCTCCCGGGGATTTCAGAAAGCTATTTCAAATATGCATCCGATGAACAATTAGAATTCGTAGACCCTTACACCAAAAATGAATACGAAACGGCACAAAAATTCATATCTATCGGAGCTCCTTACAATACCAAAAACATGACAAAAGTCGCCCCTGAAAAACTTGCCAAACGCTCAAGTGCCAACAGACCTCTTTCAAACTTGTTGCTCAATCGAGCTGCAAAAGGCGAACTTAGCTGGGTAATATGCGATTTCCCGACAGAATCTTTGGCTCAAGAAGCAAAAATGTCTTTGGATGACTATTCTGAATTTTTATTCAACGCCTGTCATTTATATTCTGAAGATCCTGTCTCAAAATGGAAAGAAGTCGGCAAAATGCAAGACAGACTAGTCGATTACCTTAATAAAACCTCGAAAATCAGATATGTCGGAGAAAAAACAGACATAACTTTTTCTACAGAAGGCAGAAAATGGATTAGTTGTTGCGGACTCAACAACTTCCCTGACGGCGAAATATTCACTTCTCCGGTAGAAGACTCTGCTGAAGGCGAAATATACTTTGATTTTCCTCAACTTTACAGAGGCAATGAAGCCAAAGGGGTTCACATCAAACTTGAAAAAGGAAAAGTGGTCGAAGCAACCGCAGAATCAGGCGAAGACTTCTTTATTAATATGATTAATCAAGATGAAGGAGCAAGATTTGTCGGCGAAATCGCCATCGGGACAAACAAAGAAATCCAAGATATTACAGGAAATATCCTTTTCGATGAAAAAATCGGGGGCTCAATCCATATGGCACTGGGTGCATCATATCCTGAAACAGGCGGAAAAAATGAATCCGGACTTCATTGGGATTTGATTAAAAACATGAAAAACGGCGGGAAAATCTACGCCGATGATATTTTAATCTACGAAAACGGCGATTTTATAATATAAACTTACTTTTTATCCAAAAAACATAGTTCTTTATATCTAAAGCAATCTACGGAATGGTCATTTACCATTCCTATAGCTTGCATGTAAGCATAAATAATGGTCGAACCGACAAAAGACATACCTCGTTTTTTAAGATTTTTTGAAATTTTAATGCTGATTTCTGTTTGAGAAGGAATTTCATAAACATTTTTTACATGGCTACAAATGGCTTTATTATTGACATAAGACCAAATATATTTATCAAAACTTCCGAATTCTTTTTGAATTTGAAGAAAAGATATGGCATTTTTCCTTACGGAAAAAATTTTCAGCCTGTTTCTGATAATTTCGGGCTGAAACATAAGATTTTCGAGCTCAAAATCATTCATTAAGGCCACTTTTTCAGGAATAAAATTTTTGAAAGCTTTTCTGTATCCATCTCTTTTTTTGAGAACCGTTTCCCATGAAAGTCCTGCTTGAGCACCCTCAAGAGTAAGCATTTCAAAGTGCTTCAAATCGTCATGGACAGGCACGCCCCATTCTTCATCATGATATTTCTGATATTCTGCATTATTACTTGGAACCCAAGCACAACGAATTTTATTATTCATAAAAAAATTTTAATATAAAAACAAAAGTGCGGAAAAGTAGTTTTTTCACATATTCAAATACTTTAAAAAAATAAAAAAAATATAGCCAAAAAGGATAATAAAAAAATAAGAATTTGTTCCATTTTTTTATTTTTCAACCCACTTTTTTCTATAGTAATGTATTTTTGTTACATTTCTTAACATTTAACACCCTCTATAATTTCATTTTTTAAATAAAATCTAGTCCAGCTAAGAAATTTTCGGATTAAAATTCGGCAAAATTTTCAAATCAAAAGGATGATTTTTAAGCTAAAAATGCCGATTTTAGCCCCCTAAAACATGCAAATTATTTTTTTTTGTATTACAATTGGATAACACAAGTAAATGTTAAGTGCATTTAGTCGATAATTCAAAATAACAATTACTCGGAAAGAAAAGAGGAAAATATGAGGATTTTAGACTTGAACAAAACTTTATTATTATTTATTTTTATCACTTTGGTATCATTCAATTCTGTATGCTCTGCTCAATACTCAGCATCAAAAACAATGATTAAAGAAAAAATAGTAAAATGTTCAATAGAGCAAGGTGTAGACCCAGCGTTGGCTCTCAGTATTGCTCAACAAGAATCAAAATTTGACAAAAACGCAAGAAGTTCAATGGGAGCTGTCGGAGTTTTCCAATTAGTTCCATCAACTGCAAGAGCTTTAAAAATCGACCCTTATTGCCTAAACGGCAATATCACAGGCGGGGTAAAATACCTAAAAATGATGCAAGACAAATTCGGTTCTATGGAACTTGTCATCGCAGCTTACAACGCAGGTCCTGGGGCAGTTAAGAGACATAAAGGTGTGCCTCCTTACTCCCAAACAAGATCTTATGTAAGAAAAATCATGGCAAACTACAATTATTTGAAGAAAAATCCTGACCCTTCAATGATAGCAGTAGCCAAACAAAAAGAGCCTCCACAAATTACTATTCCTGCCGATACTGCGATATTTCTTGCAAAACCTGCGATATCTGATGCATTTGTAAAGATGAATCAAACCAAACAAGTAATCGAATAGACTAATTAAATTACTAAAAAACAATACTTTTGCCGTATTAAATTTATTTTTAATACGGCTATATTGTTTGTATGAAATTAATCGGAGGAACTTTATAATGCAAAATTGTGAATTTAGTTTAAGCAAAAAAATCCTTTATACATTAATATTGGTCGGTGCTCTAAACTGGGGCTTGGTCGGAGCTTTCAGATTTGACCTGGTAGCTTACTTATTAGGTGATATGACAATTGCAAGCCGTATCGTGTATATTCTTGTCGGACTTGCAGCAGTTATGAAAATTATCTATTTAATGAACCATTGTAAAAAATAGATTTCCATTTGCAATATGTTTTTGTTATCCTTTATTAAACAAGGAATTAATAGTCAAAGATGTATCAAGAAACAAAAACACACGAAGTTACGGTTGACGTTGTTATTCTGACAATTCGTAACAAAAAATTGCAAGCACTTTTTATCCAAAGGGGGCAAGAACCTTTTTTGGATAAATGGTCTATTCCGGGTGGTTTTATTCGTTTGTCAGAAGACCTTGATGATGCAGCTGAACGTGTTTTGTACGAAAAAACTCGTGTAAAAAACGTGCATTTGTCCCAACTTCACACATTCGGTAACCCTACAAGATATCCCAAATCAAGGGTTATTACCGTGGCATATTGTGCATTGATTCGTTCAGATGAATTAGAACTTGCATCAGATTTGGGTGCTAATATCAAAGACATCAGATGGCACTCTGTCTACAATTTGCCCCCTTTGGCATTTGACCACAAAGAAATTATCAATCATGCAATCGAATATTTGCGAGAAAATGTGGAACATAAGCCTGTTGCATTCCAGCTTTTGCCGAAAAAATTCACTCTGACACAATTGCAAAAAACTTATGAAATGATTTTGGATAAAGAAATCGACAAAAGAAATTTCAGAAAAAAAATATTATCCTCAAATATTCTCACAGAGCTGACTGAAGTCTCCAAAGAAGGCTCCAAAAGACCCGCAAGACTTTATTCTTTTAATAAATTTTTCTTAGATAACAGACAATCATCAAGATAATTTGTTTTAAAACAGCCCCATCAGCAAAACATTTCTGCCCAAAGGAATAACTTTAGAATATTTTCGCAAAGATTCTATAAAACATTTATTTTGGCAAAATCCGCCTGAAAGAAAAATCTCATTTGGACGCTTTGCAAAGTTCCACATATTATATGCCAAACCGTGAATATACTTGGCAATACAGACTTCAGCACCATGCCCTTTTGCAATATCATCCATGATTTTTTCCATACCAAAAATACCGCAGGTGAGAGAATATTTTTCATCTACAAAAGATAAATCATCCGTATTTATGTCATAAAACTTACAAAGCATCTCAACTGTTGCACCTGTCGAACTCGCACAGGCACTGTTCCAATCAAGGTCGCAATATTTTCCGTCTTTGAATCTTATCCACTTCGCATCTCTGCTGCCTATATCCAAAACCGTTGCATTTTGAAGCTCAGGAACCAATTTCATAGCACCGTAAGCTAAAGCAATAATTTCATTTGTATAAATAGAATCTACTTTTAGCAAATTCTGAACCATATGACCTGTCGCAAAATCAAACTGCACAGGCAATTTACGCAATTCTTTTGATGGTAAAAGACAACTTTTTGAAAATATCTTATTGCCGTCTTTATCGCAAACCTCTTGGACTTCGCCCGCATAATCAACAAAACAATCGCTAAAAGTACTGTCTTTTGACAGCTCCATTATTTTGCTCCAAGTTGTTCCTGCATCGAGTAATAATTTTGTCATAATTACCTTAAGGCTAATGTGCAAGCCCATTTTTTCACAAAAACACCCTTGTGCAAAGTCTTTGTATAACGTCGAATACTCAGGCTTACGCCGTTTTTAACTTTTGCAAGGTTGCCATTTGGACTCATCTTAACTTTATAAATGCTTCTACTTTGGCTCTTGCAGATTTGTTGATTTTATCATCCACATCTATAAAAAGCCCATTATGCTTGTCTGCCAAGTATTTTGCCAGTTGCATTTTTGCACAAAAAGTTTGAGTAAAAAATACCGTCGGAAGATTTGGATTTACCATCATCTCAAGTTCCAAATCAGCAGGACGCTTGGCTTCTACGCATCTTGTCCATCCAAAGACGTGAGTCGAATCAGGAAAAAGCTCCAAAAGTTCAAAATCATTCGGAGGAACACCCCAAAAACCTACTTCGGGAGTTGAAGGATTCAGTAAAAGGTTATTTTTCTTATAAACTCCTCGCATAATCAAATCAATTTTATCTTTTAAAGGCAAATTGCTTTCTGATATCAAAGTAGGGTTAGCAGAATGAGAATAAGTTTCATATTTTGTTTGTATAATATTAAATCCCATATCTTTAAGCAAAATCGCTGCAATATGCCCTGAATCGCATTTTTCTTTTCCGATTGAAGCTACAATGACTTTTATTTTATCCTTCAAGAAAATCGCATTGTTCACAATATTTGCAATTATTTTGCAATAAGCTTCGCACATAATGCCTGAACTTGAATAGCCATAGTCGACATCCAAATCAAGAATTTGGCAATTTGGGTTTTTAGCTATTTCATTTTGAAGAATTTCAGGGTCGGGATATCCCCAAAAGGCAATGATATTTTTCATATCGATATGATAACATAAAAAAACAGGCCCCCCGGCCTGCTTTTTGAATTTTCCCTGTTTTCTCTGAAATCCCCTGATTATTTATCCCGTTTGCGTCTTTATCCTTATTTTTTTGATTTTGATTTTTCATTTTTAGGATCTTCACCTTTTTTAACTTTTTCTTCAAGCAAGTCTTGAGCTTGTCCCAAAACACTTTTTGCTTGGTTAGCGACAGTGATATCTTGAGAAGAAGGATCAGAAGGAGCAAGAGCTGCGTCGATTACTTTTTGAGCTTTTTCGACTGTTCCTTGAAGGTCGTTTTTGTCCAAAGTAGGGATGTCGATTTCGACATATCCGCCGATTGCCACTCCTTGAGAATCTGTGATGATTACAGGAGTTCCTCCGATTACAGCGGCGTGTTTTTGTTCGTGAGCCATAATTTGCTCGTATCTTTCTTCTTTAACTGCTTCCAATTCTTCTTCATTCTCCACTGATACAGCCGGCAAAGAAGAATTTCCTAAAGTAGCTAACATTTTGTTTACTTGTTGAGTTGCTTGTATAGTTTTTGCGTTTGTCATATTTGTTTGTGCAATTACTTGTTTACGAGCGATTTGACCGTCAACTCTTTGTTGTTCGGCAAGAGCATCCAATTCAGCTTTTTCTTTTTTCAATTCTTTAGATTGTTTAGTGAAAGCAGCCCCTGTTTGAGCTCCTGTAACTGCACTCATGTAGCTGCCTGCAGCACCTACAAAGCTTGCAACACTCTTCATAAATGAACCTGTTGATTTAACTACCAAAACTGTTCCTTCAGGCAGAGTAAAAGGTTGGCTCATAAGAGGTACACCTGTAGTTATTTCTGTAGTACCCTGAGTAGCTGAAGCAATACCTGTAACCAGTTGTACAGTACCTTTAACTGCATTTACCGCTGCACCTGTATAAGCAGCACTTGCTTGAGAATTTGCTGTTTTTGCATCTTCAAGTTTTTTAGCAGCGGCAAGGTCAGTGGCAGCAGCTTGCTTGTTGAATGCTGCAGCAGCTTTTTCGCCTGCTTTTTTTACATCGGCCAATTTAGCTTGTTGTTTTTGAAATTCTTGAGAAATTTTAAGAGTTGGACCTTCCATTGTTTTTTGCCAAGTGGCATCTGTGGAAGACAAACCTGAACTTGTAGTCATCAATTTGCCGCCAAAACCCATTTTTGAACCTGATTGTGCTTCTGCTTCAGCTGCTGCCTCTTTAGGTGCAGGTTCTTGTGCTTTTGATTGAATTTTAGCTTCCAATCTTGATAAAGCAGATTTGAATTCTTTAGTATTTTTTGAAGTTGTTGCTTCTAACTTTTTATCATCTTTTTTTGCTTCTTTTTGTTGTTCTTTTAATTTTTTTTGAGTTTCTTTAGTTACTTGTTCTGCTTTTTGGTTAGCATCATCTTCAGCTGCTACAACAGGAGCAGATGTAGAAGCTATTTTGTCAGGTGCTGTATTAACGCCTTGTACAGTTCCTTGACCTTCTTTTATAGAAAGAGTTTTTTCTTTAGATTTACCTGATGAATTACGAGATTGTTTAGCACTAGATATTTTACCTGAAGCAGATTTTTGAACATCATCAGAGAACATATCTTTTTTATTTTTGCCTGCTTTTTTATTTTTAGAATATTCGCTGTCATCTAAATTCATATCGGCTTTATCAGAAACTGTTTTATTTTTGTCATCTAATTTACCTGAATTGAAGTTAGATTGAACTCTAGATAAATAAGAAGCATCTTCTATGTGAAATTTTTGACCGTTTGGAGCAACATAGTCAGTTTTTTTGCCTTCATTTTCAGCTTTGCTGTAGAAAAGACGTAATTCATTTAAGTATTCGTTATCTATTGTGCTGTTTCCTGTTGAAGATTGTACTGGGACTACCATAATTGAATTCCTCCTAATTTTTACTCTAAATTAATGCAGTTTGTTAATCTCTATGTATATATAAAGTATATACACTAAAAAATATTGCCTTTTTCGTGCAGAAAAATAAAAAATATTTTTATAGCTCTTTAATATCAAGGCTTTTAAGGTTTACAAAACTTCACAAAATTCTTTATTTTCTGTTTGAAAAATTTTTCTTTCGCACAAGAGTATATACTCTAATAAAATAAACTTGCAAAAAGAGAGCCTATAAAATAAGCTCTCTTTTGATTTAAAGTTATTATATTTTTTAGACTACTTCTTTCCAAACATCTTGATTTTCAAGAACTTCATAGTCAAGCTCATTCTCATTTGCCGCTATAACTGTTGCTACAACTGCATCTGACGTTACATTGATAAGTGTTCTGAACATATCAGAAATTCTATCCACAGTAAACAAAAATGCAAAACCAACCACAAGTTCATCAGGTGTTAAGCCTAAAATCTTTAAAACAAGTGCAATTGTAATCAGACCCGCACCGGGGATTCCTGCACAAGTACTTGAAGCCAACATTGCAAATGCACATACAAAAACTATTGTCAGAGGATCTAAAATAATTCCGTATGCCTGAGTTAAGAACATAACACTCAACACCTGAAACATAGCTGTAGCATCCATATTCATAGTCGCTCCGAGAGGCAAAACGAAACTGCATATTTTATTTGAGATTCCGACTCTTCTCTCACAACAAGCAATAGTTACGGGCAATGTAGCCGAACTGCTGGCTGTCCCGAAGGCTACCATCATTGCTTCAGCGGCGGCTCTGTATATAGAAAAAGCATTTATCTTTGCAAAAACATGTGTAAAAATCGGATAAACTACAAATAATTGTATCGAAAAACCTATAAATAGAAGTCCGATAAATTCAGATAATCCCGAAAACATTGATAATCCGAATAATCCTACAGATGAAGCGGTTAAGGCAAAAATACCGGGCATTGCCAAAACCATAATCCAATCAGTAACTTTCATCGTAGCAGCAAAAATCGACTCAAAAAACGCTACAACAGGGCGATTGATTTCGCCGATAACTGCCAAGGCACTTCCGAAAATTATTACGAATAAAATAATCGGAACCATATCTCCTTTAGCTAAAGATTCCATGGGATTTTTAGGTATCATATTCAAATACATTTTACCGATATTTTCTTTATGTTCCAAAACTGTCTGCGAAACCTGTACCTGAACAGCTGAAGCCTCTGTTTTGTCTATATAGCTCTGAATTTTTTCCCCTGGAGAGAATGTAGAACCTAACAAAGCACCTATTGAAACTGCAAAAACCAAAATGAGAGTAAAATACACAATCATTTTTGAACCAATTTTGCCAAGCTGTTTACTATCACCCAAGCTCGCAATACCAACAACTATAGCACTGACTACAAGCGGGATTACTATCATCTGGATTAATCTAATAAAAACCTGACCTACAAAGCTAAAAACACTGTGTATCAGAGGGTGCTGATCGGCAGGGAGCATCAAACCGGTAAAAATACCTATAATAATGGCGAAGAAAATATGCCAATTCCTTTTCGCCCCTAAACCTAACGCAACTAAAATTTGTGAATGCAACTTCATCAATCTATCCTTTCGAAATCTGTATATATTAAACTATTCGTTCAATTTTTTATAGTACTGTTTTTATTATACAAAATTTCTACCCCTTTTATCAACAAAAACTTTCTGTAAATAGCTTAAAAAGAGTAAAATAAATTTCTAAAATCTGAATTGGGAACCGAACAAAACTATTTTTTGATGTATTCTGTCTTGAATCTGTATGCCTCAAAAGTTTTTGAAAAATAAGAAGAACTCAAGCCCGCCTTTTGTTTTAAAGAATTTAAAAATATTTTTTTGTCAGGCAATTGCTCCCACACAGAAGGTAAATAAACCGCCCGATGAACTCCTTCCTTAATTATAATCCCGTCGACATCTTTTTCCATTTGATTCAAAAGATCGTCTTCATTCTTAAAATTCATCAAAGATGGGGCTGAAAGAAGTGAAATAGCTATTTCTAAATACTCATATTCTTCTTGTGCCAAAGGCAAAAAACGAGTATCCGAAAAAGCTGCCGCAAAAGCATTTTGGCTGACATCTTCAATCAAAGAACGAGTTGCAATAATAGAACCTATGCAGCCTCTTAAATCACCTTCAATCTCCAAAGTTACAAAACTTGCCCCGTTTTGCTGTAAAACTTCAGGATAATCCAAAGGAATAACTTTTAAAGGCTTTTTATTTTCAAACCCTTCTGTAATGCTTTCTTGGGAAATATTAAGTAAAAATTCCGAAAAATTATCTTTGACAAATTTTTCTTTTGTTCCCTCAAAAAGCAGCCAGCTTCCATACCCTACAACCCTTGCTTTGTCGCCTCTTACGGCGGATGAGTTTTTCAAATTTATTCTTATTAACGAGAAGCCTTCTTGTTTGACAAAATCGACAAGACCCAATATCCCTATATAACCGCAAGCTTGGCGAGGGTTAAAATCAGATATATCCTGTGTTTCAATCATCTCTGCCGTAACCGAATCAATTTTTTGGGCTTCACTGTCATGATAAAAATGACTTAAATCAGATGAAATAACAAAAGCATTATCTTTATTCTTCCAAAAATATGAAATCAACTTTGTAATTTGCCCAAAATCAGTATCTCCAACCAAAATCGGTATAATTTGGGCATCAGGAAAGAATTTTTGGATAAAAGGAACTTGAACTTCTAAAGAATGTTCCGGTTCAATTGCTTCATCATTAAATTTTGCCCCGAAATCATTTACCAAAATCTGATTTATTTCTTGATTAACTTGAACTTCTCCCAAAGGAGTTTCCCAAGAATCGCAAGAAGAAACGGAAATGCCCTCTAAAGCCACATAATGAGCAGGTGCAATTACAAAAATATTTTTTGATTTTGAATTTAAATACTGAAAACCTTCGCTCGCAAGCTGTCCCGAATAAACATACCCCGCATGAGGCACAATAATTGCACGAGTCGAATATTTGTATTGCTCACGATTATTTTTGACAAACTCTTCCAAAGAGGACAACAATTCTTTTTCATCTTCAGGATAAAACTTGCCCGCAACAGATGCTGATTTAATTTTTTTCATAACAATTTTACCGATTCATTATTTAACAAATTCTATTATAATATATGTCATGCCATATCAACATACCTTAAAAGATAATAAAATACAGTGCCTGATTTGTCCCAGAAATTGCAAACTCTCAGAAGGTCAACATGGATTTTGCAATATAAGGCAAAATATTTGTGGCAAAATAACTTTAACATCCTACGGCTACACAACAGGTCTGGCAATTGACCCGATTGAAAAGAAACCGCTCTATCATTTTTTTTCGGGAAGCAAAATTCTTTCTTTCGGAACTTTAGGATGTAATATGGGTTGTATGTTTTGCCAAAATTGGCACATGTCAAAATCAAAAGAAAACCCAATTTTTGGTCAAAAAGCCTCCCCTGAAGAAATAGCGACCCTTGCCAAACAAAAAAATTGCAAAAGTGTTGCTTTCACTTACAATGACCCTGTTATTTTTTTTGAATACGCCATCGACACCGCCAAAGAATGCCATAAAATCGGCATAAAAACCGTTGCAGTAACAGCGGGATACATAAATCCCGAACCTCGAAAAGAATTTTTTGAACATATTGATGCAGTAAATATAGATTTGAAATCCTTCAATAAAGATTTTTACAAAAAACTATGTTTAGCTGACATAGAGCCGATTTTGGACACCATAAAATACGTCAAAAACGAAACAAAATGCCACTTGGAACTCACCGCTCTTTTGATTGAAGGACTTAATACTTCGCCCAAAGAAATCGCCGAAGAATGCGACTGGATAGCCAAAAACATCGGCATTGATACGCCAATTCACTTTAGTGCTTTTTTCCCGGCTTACAAAATGCAAAACGTATCGCCCACAAGCCCCGAAACTCTTTTTTTGGCTTATGAAATCGCCCAAAAAGCAGGTCTAAGATATGTATATACAGGCAATATTACTGATAATAAAGGCTCTACAACCTACTGCCACAACTGCAAAAATGCCCTTATCAAAAGAACCGGCTACAGAGTAGAAGAATACAATCTCAAAAAAGGCGGCATCTGCAAATTCTGCGGAACAAGGTGTTCAGGTGTTTTTGAGTAGGATGTAATTAGACTCTTTACTTGAGATTAAAATATCTCCAAGATAAAGATATTTTACAAATTAATACCAAAACACAAATTTTCTTGCTAAAATTAATACAAATTACTTGTTAAGGATATTTTTATGAAAAAGATTATATTAGTTTGCTTATTAGTATTTTTTAGCACCAATTTTTGCATATGCAAGGAAGCACTTTCGCCTCAGGCAGAAATTAAAACATTACAGAGCCAAATTGAGCAACATAACAAAAATTATTACGAATTGGATGCCCCTACCATCACAGATATTGAATATGACAAGCTTTTTTCGCACCTAAAATATCTGGAACAAAAACACCCGCAATTTGCCTCCAAAGACAGCCCCACTCAAAAAATCGGAGCAAATACTCGCCAAGAATTCAGGCAAATCAAGCACAAATACCCGCTTTATTCTTTGGAAAAAATCAACAGCTATGATGAGCTCAAAAACTGGGACAAAAGGCTCAAAAAAGTCCTAAACACGCAAAATCTCGATTACGATGCCGAATTAAAGATTGACGGTCTTGCGGTATCGCTGATTTACCAAAATGGACGGCTAAAAAGTGCAGCAACTCGCGGTGACGGCTTCATCGGTGAAGATATAACAGCAAATGCAAAATATGTCGAAGGAATTCCGCAAAAACTCTCGCAACCGATTGATTTACAGGTAGGCGGAGAAGTTTATATGCCTTTTTTAGTCTTTGAAAATCTCAAATCCTCTGGCACTGCGTCTTTCAGCACCACAAGAAATGCTGCTGCTGGTTCTTTAAGACAACTTGATGAAAATATCACAAAAAACCGCGGGCTAAAATTTTTTGCATACGGAGCAAACTTTGAAAATAAAAATCAACCCAAAACGCAGACGGAACTCCTTGAAACCTTACAAAATCTCGGATTCTCAATAAATCCCGAAACAAAAAAACTCCAAAATACCGAAGAGGCTGTGAGTTTTTGCAAGACCTGGGACAAAAAACGTTTTGAACTTGAATACCCGATTGATGGAATAGTTATCAAAGTAAATGACCGTTCTCTGGAACAAAAATTGGGACACACATCACACGCCCCAAAATGGGCTATAGCATACAAATATACTCCCGAAGAAACGCAAACAAAACTCACAAATATTGAACTTCAAGTCGGAAAAACAGGTGCTATAAACCCTGTCGCGATTTTCGAACCTGTAGAACTTGGCGGAGCCAAAATCCAACGCGCAAGCCTGCACAACTTTGACGAAATACGCCGCCTCGACCTTAGAATAGGCGATAAAATAACCGTCAAAAGAGCAAATGAAATAATCCCACAAATCACAGCCGTCGATAAGAGTGCAAGACAACAAACTTTGCCTGTTTTTTCAATTCCTGAAAAATGTCCATCTTGCGGAACGAAGTTATTCAAAAATAACGCTGAAAGCACCTACTACTGCCAAAATCCGGACTGTCCTGCCAAAAATATCTCATACCTTGGATTTTTTGCATCAAGACAAGCTATGAACATCAAAGGTCTTGGCGATACGTCGTGCGAAAAACTTATAAAAAGTAACTTGGTAAAATCTCCTTCCGATATTTATGCCCTTTCGATTTCTGACCTAAACAAAATCGGATTCAACGAAAAAACAGCACAAAATCTCTATAATTCGATTCAAATAAGTAAAAATCAACAACTATCAAATTTTATAACGGCATTAAGTATCAAAAATGTAGGTAAAGAAAAGGCAAAAATTCTATCTGAGAATTTTGATTCTGTTACAAAACTTTCTTCTGTAAAAAAAGAGGAACTGCTAAAAATCAAAGGTATTGACGAAAAAATTGCACAAAATATTGTTGATTTCTTTAAAAATCCTCAAAACCAAAAAGAAATCGCCAAATTTAAAAAATATGACGTAATAAAATAATTTTTACACAGACTTTCTTTTTGTCCCGCTAAGGTTTTTCACCGTTCCGGATATACCTGCATTCTTCAAGGCATTTGCAGCTCTTTGCATGTCAGATGTCGGTACTTGTAAAACTTTTTGACTAGCACCAGACTCTTTTAGCCTGGCAGTAGCTTGCTTCAGATTACCACATCTTTCAACCTCTGTAGCGCGTTTTCCATTTGCACTCAAAGCATCAAGTTTTTTACCACTCGGCAAAACTTTTTCTATAGTGCCATTTTTTCCTGCTGCTTTTATTTGTAGTTGCTTATGGGAATTACTTTTAGACATAATTATCTCCTTATTATCGAATATCAAAAAGATTGTAAATGATTTTTCAATATTCGATAAGTCCAATGAAAAATGTATAGCTATTTGTTGAATAAAAAATCATTATAAACTTTAATAAAAGCATGCTATAATTAAACCAAACACATTAAGGTTAATTACAAAGGAATTATAATGAAGCAATATAAAGCAGGGGAACACATACTACATAAAGGTTATAAGCCTTTTTTGCCTTCTTTCATCAATGACGATATTGACTGGAACATTAAAGACCTTTCAACCTTAATTCAAGAAGCAAGTTTGTGTCTCGGAAAACTCAACGCGTACTCCGAATTAATTCCCGACATTGATTTTTTTATCAAAATGTATGCAACAAAAGAAGCGACCAATTCAAATAGAATTGAAGGAACGAGAACTACCTTTGATGATGCGGTTTCTCCTTCAGAACAAATAAAACCCGAATTTCGTAATGACTGGAACGAAGTCCAAAACTACGTTGAAGCACTAAATTATTCTACAGAAAAATTAAAAGAACTTCCCGTTTCGTTGCGACTACTCAAGAAAGTTCACAAAATATTATTACAAGGGGTGCGAGGAGAACACAAAGATCCGGGCGAAATCCGAAAAACACAAAACTGGATTGGAGGCTCATCCTTAAAAGATGCTTTCTATATTCCTCCTGAACCTAATCTGTTGCCAGACCTGCTTGGCGACCTTGAGAAATTTTTGCATAATAACGATTTAGAAGTTCCTGAAATTATCAAAGCCGGAATTGCTCACTATCAATTTGAAACCATTCACCCATTTTTGGATGGAAACGGAAGAACAGGGCGACTTTTAATCATTTTGTACTTGATTAATACAGGACTATTGAGTAAACCTGTATTATATATTTCAGATTTTTTTGAGAAACACAGATTGTCATATTATGACGCTCTATCTATGGTGAAAAAATCTAACGATATGACATCATGGCTAAAATTCTTCTTAAACGGAATTATTGAGACATCAAAAAGTAGCTTAAAAACCTTTAATGAAATTATAAAATTGAGGAAGGGAATTGAAATCAAACTTTCCAAAATCGGCAAAAAAGCACTAAATGGAAAACGATTAGCAGAGCTTTTATATTCCAAACCTAAAATTAATGCCAAAATAGTTGCAAAATCACTAAATATTTCTGTAGTATCAGCAAACAGCTTGCTCAAAACATTTGTTGAAATTGGAATCCTAGAAGAAAAAACCGGCTTTAACCGCAACAGATATTACGTTTTCGAAGATTATATGAAAATATTCAGATAAAGAATAGTTATTATGTAACTTGAGATTTTTCTATCTTGATATGAGATTTTTGACGTGCGAAAGATTTTTATTTTCTTACAGCTTTTTGTGCATGAGGCATTTTTCGATTTTAGCAATTTTTGATTTTTGGGTTTTGCGATGAGATTTGGGATTTTCGGAATTATGAGGGCTATTTTTGAGAAGGGAACTTTGAGGCAAAAAATGAGATTGTTGTATTTATCACTCTAAAATACTCTGAAATCAAGTTATTATTATTTTAATTTTGTTTCATTTTAGCCACCCGTAGTGTTCAAATTAGCACATTTTTAAAACAAAATGAATTGTTTTTATTTACCCGTCAATTTTTGAATTTTTTGCATTTCTGATTCAAGTTCTTCCAATTCTTTAATCGCTTGTGCTTGTTTGTCGTGCAAAAATCACGCAATTTTGTGCAAAAAAGGAGCAAAACTGTGCAAGAAAAGTCCAATTCTGTGCAGAAAAAGAGCAACTTTGTGCACAAATAATCCACTTTTTATCCGCTTTAAAACCCACATCTCACAATCCTAAAATCGCCAAAAACCGCACCACGCAAAAGCTTTCCGCTGACCAACCCTATCCCAATCACTCTGTCTATTCACAGATATATTTATTCATTAAAAAAAGCCCACTTTCGTGGACTTTTTTAATGGCGGGGACGACGAGACTCGAACTCGCGACCTCCTGCGTGACAGGCAGGCGCTCTAACCAACTGAGCTACGCCCCCATATAAAATTTTCAATTTCTTGCCAGTTGCTTAGAGCTTTATTCTCTATTTCGCAAGCCATCTGCTTGCTGGAGCCAACTGAGCTACGCCCCCATATAAAATTTTCAATTTCTTGCCAGTTGCTTAGAGCTTTATTCTCTATTTCGCAAGCCATCTGCTTGCTGGAGCCAACTGAGCTACGCCCCCATATGAAATTTTCAATCTTCTTGACAGTTGTTTAGAGCTTTTTTCTCTATTTCGCAAGCCATCTGCTTGCTGGAGCCAACTGAGCTACGCCCCCATTGAATCTTTGCTAAACGATTATAAGATACACAAAAAAAATTTGCAACAATAAAAAATCAAAAACGAAAAGCCGACCACGAAAGGTCGGCATTAAGGAGAGTATATGTAGACTGTTTATTCCTTTCGGAATTAACCGCCTAAAAGTTTTAAAGCCATCGCAGGCAATTGATTTACTTGTGCCAAGACTTGAGTTGAAGATTGTTGCAGAATTTGTAGTCTTGTCATATCTGCAGTGTCTTGAGCAATATCTGTATCGCGAATTGTTGACTCTGATGCTTGTAAATTTTCTTGCATAGCACTCAAATTCGATAAAACAGAATCAAGCCTATTCATCATTCCACCGATTTTCGAACGGGCACTAAGCAATTTGGTCAAGCCTGAATCAATAGCATCCATATAAGTTCTTATTACTGTAGGATTCCATGTCGGACCGGTAGCCGTAAGTGCTGAACTCAACCCCAATCCTGTAACAGTCAAGCTTTGTCCGTTAAACGCAGTCGCTATATCTATTGTATTAGCTGTCAAATTAGTCCCCGGGCCAGTTTGAATCCTTAAACTGGTCAAAGAACCATCCAATAAAGGTGTTTGGTCGAATTTTGTTGTAACAACTGTACGATTAAAATCTATTAATCTTTGTTTTATTTCATCTAAAATATAAGTTCTTTCAGTGCTGGAATAAATTCCGTTTGCACCTTGAACACATAACTCACGTACTCTCTGCAAGTTTGATAACATTGTTTCAAACCCGGAATCAGCTATCTTCAAAGCATTAGCACCATCTTTGGTGTTGTTAATAGCTTTGCTGTAACCTTTAAGCTGCAACCTCAATTTTTCAGAAATTGACAAGCCCGCAGCATCATCTTTTGCAGAATTGATTTTTGAACCCGTTGATAATCGTTCAAGAACCTTCTTTAAATTGTTAACGTTTTGACCCAAGCTGCGTTGAGCAACAAGGGAAGAAACGTTTGAATTTACTACAACTGACATTTTACTCTCCTTTTATATTCATTAACTTTATTTACATTTTTGTAAAAAGTTTCATATTTTTTATATCGAACTTAGGTTTACATTCTTTAATACTTTGGTTGGCAATAAAAAAACAAAAACACCCTTGAAATCCGCCTATATAAAAGCTAAGCAGGAATTGAGCACTTCATTTTATAATCATACAAATAGAGGAGAAAGTTTGTTTGTAATAAACTGATAAAATAACCAAATATCATTATTTAAAGGGTTTTAGAGTATGCCACAGTTTTTAATTACTTTCAAAGAAATATCTGAAGAAAATATAATCATTCGCCAAAAATCAGACATAAAGCATATCACAGATGTTTTAAGAAGCAAAAAAGGCGATGAAATTCTTTTTATTGATGAACAAGAAATGCTTTATACTACAAGGCTTTTGGATTTTTCAAAAGATTATCTCAAAGCAGAGATAATAAAAAAAGAAAAATCAATTCGACGTCTAAACACAGATATAACTCTAATCCAAAGCATACTCAAATCTTCCGCTCAAGATTTTACAATTCAAAAAGCGACCGAATTAGGAATAGGTGCAATTTTGCCGATTATAACTAAATATTCTGTAGTAAAAATCGAAAATGAAAAAGACAAACAAAAAAAAGTCGAAAAATGGCAAAAAATAGCTTTGGAAAGCTGTAAACAATGTGAACGCTCGAAATCACCGACGATTTTGCCTGTAAAAACCTTACAAGAAACAACTAAAATAGATTTTGACATAAAAATTGCCTGCGTTGAAAGAACTTCTGAAACTTCCTTAAAAGATTTTTTACGAAAAACAAATTACCAACCCGCTCAAAAAATAGGCGTTTTCATAGGACCTGAAGGCGGATGGAGCGATTTAGAAATTGAATTTTTTGATAAAAATAATATTCCGAAAATATCTCTCGGAAATTTGATTTTAAGAGCTGAAACAGCTACTATTACTGCATTATCAGGGATAATTTATGAATATGAAAATTGATAATGAAAACAATCAAATAATCTTAGAAATGCTGCCTGAAAATGCTCAAGCATACATTGTAGGCGGATATTTGCGTGATTTTGTTTTGAATATCAAAACTTATGACATAGATTATGTGTTAATTGGCGTTGATATTATTGAATTTAGCAAAACTTTTGCCGATAAAGTTCAAGGACATTTTGTTTTGCTTGATGAAAAAAATGAAATCACGAGAGTTGTCTTGTCTGACAAAATTCATTATGTAGATTTTGCAAAATGCATCGGAAACACAATAGAAGAGGACCTTTTCAGAAGAGATTTTTCGATAAATGCAATGGCTTATGATATAAAAAATCACAACCTGATAGATATATACAAAAGTCTCGATGACATAAAAAATAAAATCGTACGCATTTTCGATGCCAAAAACATTCTTGATGACCCGCTTCGCATCCTACGGGCGTATCGCTTTGCCTCCAAATATGATTTTAAAATAGAAAAAAACTCTCAAAAAATTCTTGATGAAAATTATAAACTCGTAAATCATGAAAAAATCGCTAAAGAACGTATCCAAATTGAGTTTTTAAAACTTCTTGAAGGAAAAAATTCTGCCCAGACAATAGAAAAAATGAAAAATAATGAATTTTTATATGAAATATTTCCAGAATTAAAATTGCAAGAAGACATCCCCCCCAACTCTCATCATCACTTGCAACTTATTGACCATTCTATTGAAACTGTAAATCAACTCGAAAAACTTATCTCCGAAGAACCCGAATGGGTCAAAAATCATATTAATCAAGACTTTATACCCGGAATAAGCCGTTTGTCTTTTTTGAAATTGGCGACATTACTGCATGATTTAGGCAAACCGCAAACATGGGAAATAGAGCCTGAAAGCGGGCGACATCGATTTATCAAACATGACGAAATAGGTGCAAAAATGGCACAAAAAATGCTGAAAAAATTAAAATACAGCAATAATCAAATAAAATATATTACAAAATTAATCAAAAATCACATTTATCCTTCGCATCTTCTGCAATCAAATGCCACCGAAAAAGCAGTTTTCAGGATGTTTAGACGACTTGAAGAAGAAACCGTTGACACAATTCTCCTCGCTAAAGCCGACAGATTATCTGCAAAAGGCGAAGAAATCACTATCGCTATTGTCAAAAAAAATATGCAAGGTTTATGCGAACTTTTGGAAAACTATAAAGTCGCCAAAGAAACCCTGAAACCTCTTGAGAAATTGCTTTCTGGCGATGAAATCATGGGGATTTTGAACATAAAAGCCGACAAAAATCTTGGAAATATTATAAAAGAACTCAAAGAAGCACAACTTTCAGGCGATGTTATAACCAAAGATGATGCGATTGAATTTATTTGTAATGTAAAATTATATTAATTTTTTCAATACTATATGCAATTGTTGCCCAACAAATGTTTTTAATAATATATGGTAATAAAACGAGGAGACCAATTTTACAAAATAGTTAATAACTAAATATTCTTTATTGGTTGCAAAAACAACCAAATTAGAGGGCTTTTGCCCTCTCTTTTTTGCGGAATTTGGCGGAAGTGAAACTTCCATGGTGAAATACACGACGAAACGAAATTTTTACAAAGTGAAAATGAAGTGAAGCTCTAGTGTATTAAACCGCCAATATTACAAGACAGCGGAATTTCAGCTCCTCTTGTAGGCGAATAATGAGCCGTACAAAGGAGGGTGCCCTTAAGAGTAGTCCTTGTGAAATCCTTGGTGAAATGCTAAAACCTACGAACAGCGAATCTTTTCAACTCTTTCAGAAATTACATTCCAATCGATTTCATCAATAATAGTCTTAACATAAGCCGCTTTATTAATGGCAAAATCAATCATGTAAGAATGCTCCCAAGTGTCAATAACAACAATAGGATAAGCCTGAATAGGCACATGCATATCGTGCAAATCTAAGGCAAAATTATGAAATCTTTGTTCTTTATGGTTAAACACCGTCAAAGCCCAACCGGCTCTTGAAGACATCGCCGTAGCTTCTAAGTCCATAAGATATTCGCCCCAAGTAATAAACTCTTTTTCGATACACTTTTTGAAATATTCCGAAGGATAAGAAGATTTGTTTGTCAAAGAACTAAAAAAGTATTCATGCAAAATCATTGAATTATAATTATGCGATTTTTCAATCAAAAGCTCTCTGACATGAGAATAATTGTGATTTGCCGCGTCCTTATTCACCGTTTTGTATTCTAATGTTATTTCATTTAATTTTTTGATATAACCTTCATAAAGCTTTTTATGCAAATCAAAAGATGTTTGAGAAATTGATTTCAAATTTTGATAAGGAAATTCTTTAGGTTCATATAAAATACCGCCTGTCATAGTAAAAACCCTCCTTTTACTTAACACAACTGTATCAAGATTTTTGATTTTATTTTATTCCCTGACAGAATTAGCCTGCCCAGATATGTTAAGAAATATTAAACAATAAATTGCATACACAAAATGTAGTGCAAACCATGTCATGACATGGTTTCAGAGGAAAACTATAAAAAAAATTAAAAATTAGGGGGTTAACAAGCTCATAAAAAAATGTTTTAATGTAAAACATACCTAAGTTAAATTAAATTTTCAAATTACATATATGAAATAAAAATATTCGTGAGGGGAGATTAAGGGGACAGAAATGCATTCTTCTTATTAAGAAGGGTGATTTTGAGGCGGCTTTTTTAAAGCCGTTTTTTGTTTGGCACACATTTGATGTGAAAAAGCGGATAACAAGCAGGGAATGTAGCAGAAGCGAACTAGTTTATCACGAGCATCAAACTTACCCTGATTTAATAATTTTTGCTCTCAATAATAACTGCAAGCGTCGAAATATCAGCTGGTTTAACCCCTCCGATTCTGGCTGCTTGAGCAAGTGTAATCGGACGAATTTTAGCAAGTTTGTCCTTGGTTTCTTGCGAAATATGTTTTAGATTTTGAAAATCAAAATCTAAAGGAATTTTCACCTTTTCCATCTTGAAAGATTGCTCTATTTGATTACTTTGACGCTTTATATAGCCTGAATATTTTATTTCGATTTCGACTTGCTCACAAACATCATAAGGCAAATTCAATTCTTTTGTTTCAGGGTGTATTTCTTTCAAAATTTGATAATTCAAATTAGGTCTTTTAATTAAATCGCCTAATTTTTGACCCCGATCAATATTTTCGTCGTATTTTGCCAAAAGTTCATTAACTTCAGGCGTTACGCTCACTTTTTCAAGATAAATCCTATCAACTTCTTTTGAAATCATTTCTTTTTTTGTCAAAAATCTCTGATGACGCTCCTCCGAAATCAAACCAACTTTATGACCTATAGGTGTCAAACGCATATCAGCATTGTCTTGACGCAAAATCAAACGATACTCGGAACGTGAAGTCAGCATTCTGTAAGGTTCATCAATATCTTTTGTAACCAAATCATCAATCAAAGTACCGAGATAAGAACTATCACGAGTAAGTGTAATCATTTCTTTGTTTTGCAAAAATAAAACAGCATTAATACCCGCCAAAAGTCCTTGTGCGGCAGCTTCTTCATAGCCACTCGTACCATTTATTTGACCTCCGCAAAAAAGTCCTTGAACTCGTTTTGTCATAAGAGTATGTTCGAGTTGGACTGCAGGAATATAGTCATATTCAACCGCATAAGCAGGTTTTATGACCGAAACATTTTCAAGTCCAGGCAAAGTTTGAAGCATTTGAATTTGAACATCTGCAGGAAGACTCGTTGAAAAGCCCTGAACGTAAGTCTCGTAAGTATCTTTGCCTTCAGGCTCAATAAAAATATGATGCGAAGGATTGTGTGCAAATCGAATAACTTTATCCTCTATTGAAGGGCAATAACGAGGTCCTACGCCTTTTATAAGCCCCTGATACATCGGCGATTTATCAAGATTTGCTTTAATTATTTCGTGAGTTTGTGCATTTGTGCGTGTCAAATAACAAGGAATTTGCTTGCGAACAGGGCGATTAGGTTCGAAAGAAAAGAAATTGAGTACTTCATCGCCGGGTTGAATTATCATTTTGTCAAAATCGATAGTACGGGCATCAACCCTTGCAGGAGTACCTGTTTTGAGCTTTTTCACATCAAATCCGAGTTTTATAAGGCTGTCTGAAAGCCCTATTGCAGGCATTTCTCCGAGTCTTCCTGCAGAAAAAGACCTCAATCCTATGAAAATCTTGCCGTTGAGCGATGTTCCCGTAGTCAAAATAACCGCCCCCGCTTGATATTTCAGCCCTACCTCATCCACCATGCCGACAATACGACCATCTTCGACCAAAAGTTCTGTAGCTGTACATTGTTTGAGAGTAAGATTCGGTTCTTTTTCAATAAGATTTCGCATATAAATCATGTATTCTTTTTTGTCAGATTGTGCCCGAAGTGCCCTGACAGCAGGACCTTTTGAGAGGTTAAGCATTTTCATCTGAATATAAGTAGCATCGGTAACTTCACCCATAACCCCACCGAGAGCATCAATTTCTCGAACCAAATTCGACTTTGCAGGTCCGCCGATTGCAGGGTTGCAAGGCATAAGTGCGATATTATCAAGATTTAAAGAACACAAAAGAGTTTTTGCCCCCAATCGTGCAGACGAAATAGCCGCCTCACAGCCGGCATGCCCCGCTCCAACTACTATTACATCATATTTAAACATTTTATTATGTCCTGAACAATTTCATCTTTTTTCATTGTATCAATATGATACCACTTAATTTTTTCATTCGCACGAAACCATGTAAGTTGGCGTTTAGCGTAGTTTCTGGTATTTTTTTGGATTTTTTCTTTCGCCTCATCAAGAGTGATTTCCCCGTTTAAATATTCGCATATTTCTTTATAACCGAGGGTATTTAAAAGTTGTAAATCTTTGCCGTATTGGACTATAAGCCCTTCGACTTCTTCAACAAGCCCTTTATCTAACATAATTTGGGTTCGCAAATTTATTTTTTCATACAAAAAATCGCGATTTTCTGTGTTCAAACCAAAATAAATCCCTTTGTAATTTGATTCCTTTTGAATTTGAAGCAATGAAGGCAATTCATCTGTAACTTTATGAATTTCAAGAGCCCTAATCACCCTGAAAACATCGTTGGGATGAAGTTTTTCCGCCGCAAGAGCATCAATTTCAAAAAGTTTTTGATATAATTTTTCATTTCCGAAATCTGATGCAAATTTTCTCATTTCGAGGCGAAAATCTTCATCAGGGGCAACTTTTGGAATATCAAACCCCTCTAAAAATGCCTTAATGTAAAACCCTGTTCCTCCTGTAATTATAGGGGTTTTACCCTTAGATTTTATTTTTTTTACGGCAGATTCGGCATCTTTACAAAAATCACTCACTGTATAAATATTTTCAGGCGATACGACATCAATCAAATAATGTTCTATACCTTGACGTTCTTCTATTGTAGGCTTTGCCGTACCGATATCAAAATCTTTATAAATCTGCCTTGAATCAGCAGAGATAATCTCTCCATTCAAAAGTTTCGCCAATTCAATTGCGATATCAGTCTTACCTGAAGATGTTGGTCCAACCAGAGATATTATTTCCACTAGATTCCTCGAAATAAACAAAACTTACCATTATAAAATATACTGTGATAAAAACCACAAGCATTAAATTCAAAATCTGTACCAAAAACACCCCCGGAGCTATTGACCCCAAAAGGCTGACCGACAAGTTCACCACCCAATAAAGACTAAAAATCCCCAAAGTTGTAAAAGGCTTACTAAAAGTAACTTTCAAGCCTGACCAAAAAGATTTAAAGGCATTTTCACCATTGAGCATAAGAGCAGGAAACCAAAACATCGTCAAATAAGAAAAAATCCCCGTCATAAAAAGGCTTAAAACATCCCACCGCAAAAGCTTTATTCTATCTAATTCTGTCAAAGAAGATACGAATGTAGCCATCTGAGTTTTGTCGGAAAAAACAGCCAAAATCTTCTCAGGCTGAAGGTTTTGGGTCAAACCTATATATTTAAGCCCCAAAAATACGGTTAATTTTATAACGCCAAAAAACAAACCGAAATATAAAACCACAGCCACAGTAATCGGGACAAAAAACCTTCCGACTGCAGGCAAAAACTCTCTCAAAATGCCAAAAGACATTTCTGCCTTCTCTATCGGAGAGGCATCTTCTTTATAAGAATTGCGAATTGCTGCCTGAAAAAGTTGAAGCCAACCTGCCAAAAAAGCACAGCTCAAAGCAAAAATTGAAACAAGAAAAATTATAAATACAGGTTTTACGCCGGCTGAAGCACTGTTAACTGAACCTAAAAAAACTGAGAGCAACAGCAAATAAAATATAAAGGGCTGAATTATTATCAAATTATTTCGTAAAATTTCATAAGATTTTTTTAAAACTTTTCTTAACATAATGACCTCTCGGTTAAAATCTTCAATCATATTATAGCAAATAAATACGAAGGATACGGAAAAGTCAGAAAATAAATCTAAAACCTAAAAAATCCTTTGATATAAGAGTCTTTTTGTGATAATATTACTCCCCAAGGAGTTTAATCAAAATGCGTCTTGATAACGAACATACTTTACCGGGTACCTTGATTTGCGTCGAAGGAATTGACGGAAGCGGCAAATCTACTCAACTTGCTATTTTAAAAGACTGGCTTATTTCACTCGGTCAAGATGTCATTTTTACCGAATGGAATTCTTCCGTTTTAATTTCTCAAACTACAAAGCAAGCGAAAAAGAAAAATTTGCTTTCACCTCGAACTTTCAGTCTTTTGCATGCAGTCGATTTTGCCGACAGATTGGAACAAATTATCGTTCCTGCACTAAAAGCGGGTTTTATTGTTTTGGCGGACAGATATGTGTATACGGCATTTGCTCGCGATGTTGCGAGAAATGTTGACCCAAAATGGGTCCGCAATATGTATGGTTTTGCCATAAAGCCTGATTTGGCAATCTATTTCAAAGTCCCTGTAGAAATTTCTTTGGACAGAATTTGTGCAAATCGTCAGCCCAAATTTTATGAAGCGGGAATGGATATGAAACTAAGCCCTGACCCTTATGTCAGCTATAAAATATTTCAAGGAAGCGTTTTGAATGAATATGACAAAATGCGAGATGAATACGGACTTGTCAAAATCGATGCTGTGGCATCAATTCACAAACAACAAATCCAATTCAGACAAATTGTTAAAGAAGTACTTTTAAAAAAAGGTATTGAATTAAATGAAGAATAAAATGCTCACAAAACACGGCTATCCAGGGCTTTTAGTCGTCATAGAAGGTACTGACGGAAGTGGCAGAACCACCCAAATCAATTTGCTCAAAAATTGGATTGAAAGTCAATGCTACGGCGTAATTGTAAGCGAATGGAAAACTTCTGAACTTATTGCCTCTGTCATTGACAATGCAAAAGAGCGTAACCTCCTTAATGCCAACACTTTTAGCCTGATGTATGCATCGGATTTTGCTCATAGGCTCGAAAACACAATTATTCCTGCCTTAAAATCAGGATTTGTGGTACTTTTAGACCGTTATACCTATACAGCTTTTGCAAGAGATGTAGTCAGAGGCGTCAAGCCAAAATGGGTCAGAAAACTTTATGACTTTGCCCCTGAGCCTGATTTGATATTTTACTTAGAACAGCCTGTTGATGTACTTCTCAAAAGAATTATTGCCTCAAAAGGCTTGGATTATTACGAATCAGGACGTGATATCGGGTTGAGTACTGATTTTTATGAAAGCTTCAAAATGTATCAAAGCAAAATTCTTGATGAATACGAACAAATGAAAGAAAAACACTCTTTCATTTCAATCGACGGCACACAACCGATTGAAACAGTACAAGAAAAAATGCGTGAAGAAATTGCCAAACTTTTAGAAAAGGGTCTTTTGACTTAATTTTGAACCATGGTTTTTTTACTGATAAATAATCTAATCTTCGCCAATACTCAAAACTGCCATGAAAGCCTCTTGAGGGACTTCAACTCGTCCTACTGCTTTCATACGTTTTTTGCCTGCCTTTTGTTTTTCGAGAAGTTTCTTTTTACGCGTAATATCACCGCCGTAACACTTGTCAAGAACGTTCTTACGCATAGCTTTTACAGTTGTACGAGAAATTACACGCCCGCCCACCGCTGATTGAATCGGGACTTCAAACATCTGACGAGGAATAATGTCCTTAAGTTTGGTTGCCAATCTTTGCCCTATATGAAAAGCATTATCCTTGTGAACAATAATACTCAATGCATCGACTGTCTCACCCGCCAAAAGCACATCGAGCTTTACCAAATCTGAGCGTTTATAGTCTAAATATTCATAATCCAAACTTGCATAGCCTTTTGAACGAGATTTTAGCTGGTCATAAAACTCTGTAATCACTTCAGAAAGGGGCATTTCATACTCAAGATTGACCCTGACCGCATCAAGATAATTCATATTTTTGTAGATGCCGCGTTTTGTCTGGCAAAGATCCATAATCGTTCCCACATAGTCATTTGGCAAAATAACATTCACTCGAACGTAAGGCTCTTCGATTTTTTCACGATACTGCGGATCAGGAAGTTTCGAAGGATTATCAATCAAAATAACCTCCCCATCTGTCTTTGTAACTCGATAAATTACACTAGGAGCAGTTGTAATAAGTGTCAAATCATATTCTCGTTCAAGACGTTCTTGGATAATCTCCATATGAAGCATCCCCAAAAATCCGCAACGAAACCCAAAGCCCAATGCCAAGGAAGTTTCAGGCTCAAAGGTAATACTTGAATCACTCAATCTCAATTTTTCAAGTGCATCTTTCAAATCTTGATATTCGTGATTATCAACGGGATATAATCCCGAAAAAACCATCGGTACAGCTTTTTTATAGCCCGCCAAAGCCTCTTTTGCAGGATTTTCGGCATTTGTAATTGTATCACCCACAAGCTGAAAAACATCTTTGATAGAACCTGAAAGATATCCTACATCGCCTGTTTTCAATTCTTTCACCTGTTTACGCAAAGGATTCATATACCCAAGTTCAACAACTTCATAACTCTTTTTTGTTGCCATAAATTTGATTTTATCGCCCAATTTGACACTTCCGTCAACAATTTTGAAATATGCCAAAGTTCCTAAATAAGCATCGTAACAACTGTCAAAAACCAAAGCACGAAGCGGTTTGTCTGAAGTATCTTCAGGGGGCGGTACAAAATCCACAATGGATTCTAAAACATCTTCTATTCCAATGCCTGATTTGGCACTGACAGCAATCGCATGCGAAGCATCAATTCCCAAAACATCTTCAATTTCTTGTTTGACCCTCTCTACATCTGCCGACGGGAGGTCGATTTTGTTGATAATAGGAATAATTTCCAAATCTTGCTCCATCGCAAGATAAACATTCGCAAGGGTTTGAGCCTCAACACCTTGTGTCGCATCAACTATCAACAAAGCTCCTTCGCAAGCAGCAAGACTTCTTGAAACCTCATAAGTAAAATCCACATGCCCTGGGGTGTCAATCAAATTCAAAATATAATCTTTGCCGTCTTTAGCTTTATAATTCATTCTGGCGGCTTGAAGCTTGATGGTGATACCGCGTTCTCGCTCAATATCCATCGTATCCAAAAGTTGAGCCTGCATATCTCTTTGGGCAACTGTATTGGTTTTTTCAAGCAATCTGTCCGCCAAAGTCGATTTGCCATGGTCAATGTGTGCAATTATGCAAAAATTTCTTACGTTTTCAATCCTCTTCATAACAACAGTATAAAACAAAAATGCGGTATTAAAAATAAAAGTATGATTTTATCCCCTTGAAAATACAGCTTTCAGACTTTTGTTAACAAATAGATACAAAGTATATAAAATTTAGCAATTTTTTATAACTCTTAGTTTTTATATGAGTAAGAGAATATATTTTACAGTTTACAACCACAGGAGGAATTTGAATGGCTCGTGTATTGATTTCCATGCCAGAAGAGTTTTTGAGCTCTATCGACAAAGTCGCAGAAGGTGAACAGCGTTCACGCAGCGAACTTATTCGTGAAGCACTAAGAACTTACATCCATCGTGCTCGTGTTCGTGAAAACACACTGGCAACCAAAAATGCATCTATTTTAGAAGCACTACTAGACTAGCGGATTTTTGACGGGGCAAAACCCGCCATGCGAGACATCCTGCGGAGCGAAAATTTTGCAAAAGCAAAATTGTAGTAAAGCGAAGTGATGTCGAGCTGTCAAATAATCCAAGACAGTAAAATCGGAGGAGAAAAAACAGATTTAAAGCAAGAGTTTACAACTCTTGCTTTATTTTTTTAATTTTTGAAAAAATTTCTACTGCGTTATCTGAAAAATTATCAAAATCCAATCTTGCAATCAAATCTTTGGCTTTATGGATTTGATTAGAATCTTGATATACCTGAACAAGACCCACAATAGCATCTTCATATTCAGATAATTTAAACAAAATATTCAAATACATTTCTTCCGCCTCGGCGAATTTTTGCATTTTATGCAAATATCGAGCTTTATTTGACAAAATATTTATATTGTCAGGAAATTCTTTCAATATTTTATTTGAAATATTGACTGCATCTTGATATTGACCCATTTTTTCATAAGTCAAAGCAAGAAGATTATATACTTCAAAATCTTGAGTAAGTTCACAATAACTGATAAAAAGCTTTTGAGCCAAATCATATTGCTCTGTTTCATAAAAAGCTACTGCCAAAGGATATGCGACTTTTGGCAATCTTTGAGCCTTAGGAAGAATTGGCATCAACAAATTTATTGTTGATGTATAACGCTTCAAATTATTGTATAAAAGTGCCAAAGCGACTTTAAATTCATCATCATAAGGATTGATTGCAATTGCCTTTTCATAATATTTTAAAGCAGTTTCGTAATCCCCTGACATAAAGTGATAACTTGCGTATTCATAACAAATAATGTCATTTTCAGGTGCCAAATTGTAGGCAATTTCAAATTCTTCTTTTGCATACTGCATATTATTTTGACCGATATAAATACATCCCAAATCCTTGTGTGCCAAAGCTGCATAATCACCTTCAGGATTCATGTCAATAACTTTTTTGAGATATTCTTCTGCTTTAATATTATCCCCATAAACAACAAAAGCCATTGCAAATTCATAATAAACATCGGGATCATAAGGATATCTTTTAACAAGTTTATTCAAAAGAGCAAAAGTTTCATTGATTTTGCCCAATTGTAAGAATAATTTTGCTATTTTAAGCTCAACTTCTTTTGTCGGTTTTGATGTTGTGATTATTTTATGAAGACATTTCAATGAATCATTCAAATTTCCTTTCGCTTCATACAAAATAGAAAGCTGATAGAAAATTTTTGTGTCATCATAGCCGTTATTCAAGGCAAAAGACAAAAATCCTATAGCTTCATTAATTTTGTTATCTTTGTACAAATTATCTGCGATAGCAACGATTTCATCAACAGGAGCTTTATTTTCGACCAAAATTTTCAATTCGCTCAAAATATCATTTTCGATAGTGTCTAAAAGAGCCAAAGCCTTTTGAGCAATCTCATTTCTGTCATTTAAAGCTACTGATTTGAGATAATATTCACGAGCTTTTTCTGTATCTTTAAGACCCAAATGTGCCGAACCCAAAAGATTGTACAATTCATAAGTTTGAACTTTTGTTCTTTCAAGAAACTCTTCTAAAAGCTCCGCCGCTTTTTGATTTTGCCTCGAAACAATGTAAGCAGAAGCAAAAAGTCTATAATACTCGGGAGAATCTTGGGCATACTGAACGCCTCTTTGGAGAACATCCACAGCGTTATCGATTTGTTTCAAATTAAAATAAACTATTCCAAGATTTTTGTACGCATCCAAATATTCAGGACGCAATTCGATAACTTTTTGAAATTGCAATTTGGCTGTTTCTAAATCCATATTCAGAATATTTATAGAACCCACATAATAAAGACTTGTAGCATCGTCCGGCGTTATTTTCAGAGCTTTTTGAAAAAACTCATGTGCTTTTGTATTTTTTTGCAAATTATAATAACAAAGACCCAAATTTTTCAAAATCTCATTATTTTCATTGTCAATTTGGCAAGCTTCTTCTAAAAATTTTATTGCTTTTTCAAAATTTTTTTCAGCTATGTTTTTGTTTGCTTCTTCAAGCAATTCTTCCGGTTTTTCTGTCATTTTATCCTCTTTTCAATATATTAATTATAGCAAAAAATCATAAGCTTACTCAATTTTTATGCACATTCTTAATGAATTTGACTTTATTTTGACAAAGGCTATCATATTATTATAATCAGTTAACAAGGGTGAATTTTATGCTTTTAGTACAAAAATTAAAACAATTTGAACGACAAATTGTATTTCTGAAATGGGCTAGTGCGTCTGAATTTGTCAAAGTAAAGTACGTCGGCAAAGATTTCATCGAAGTAGACATCATCAATCCTGACACGCTTGAATATGAAGAAACCGTTTTATTTAACCCCGATTTGATTTTAGAAGTTGTAATTTCAGGCACAGAAATAGGTCGCCTCGTGGCAGAACTTTCAAACAAAATAGAAGTTTTGGACTAATTTTTCAAAGCCCCTTGGTTTTGTCCTGATATAAAATATTTTTGCAATGACAAGAAAAATATCAAAATAGGTACTGTCGAAATGACTGCCCCTGCTGATATATAACGCCAATTTGAGCTAAAAATACCCTGAAGATGATTTATTCCGACAGGAAGGGTGAACATTGATTGTTTGGACAAAACAATACTTGGCCACAAAAATTCGCCCCAACACCCGACAAAAGTGAAAATCGCAAGTGTCGCAAGAGCCGGTTTACTCATCGGCAAAAGCACTTTAGACCAAAGCTCAAAAGCATTACACCCATCCATTATTGCGGCTTCATCCATTTCTTTTGGAATACTCATATAAGATTGTCTCATCAAAAAAATTCCAAAAGCATTAACCGCAAAAGGTAAAATCAACCCCAAAAAGCCATTAAAATCTGACACCGAATCAACTAAATTGAGTTTCAAAATCATCAAATAAATAGGAATCATAATTACCTGAAAAGGCACCATAATTGTTGATAAAATGGCAAAAAATACAAAATTCTTGCCCTTGAAATCCATTCTTGCAAGAGGATAAGCGGCGAGAGACGAAAAAACCAAATTGAGAATTATTGTAAAAAAAGCCACGACCAAACTGTTAAAAATATAAGCCACAAAAGGGATTTGCTTCCATACGCCAAAGAAATTTTCAAGGGTGAAATGCCTCGGAATAAATTCAGGAGGGTAAGCAAAAATATTTTCACTGCTGGATTTGAGAGCAGTCGAAACAAGCCACAGAAAAGGCAAAAGAGATACAATCGCCAGAATTATCAAACATATATGCATTAAAATATTTTTTGGTTTCATTTTTATCCTATTTGTTAAGACTAATGCACAAGTCCATTTTCGCACAAAAATGCCCTTGTGCAAAGTCTTTATCGGCTAGTGTCAAAACGGCTAAAATTAATCATTTCAGCCGTTTTTGACTGCTTTTCTTAGTGAGAGATTGCTCGAACTAAAGAAAATGTCCCTATACGGGCACCTTTGTAAGGGCGACCACTGAAAAGCCTTAAAATTGAAAATTTTGGGCTTGTGCAGTGGTCTTTTAGTTTTGTTGTTCGAAGTATTTGAGATTAAAAATCGACAATCCCATTGTGATTATCAAAAGTATTATACCGCAAGCCGATGCAAGACCAATATCGAGGTTTTCAAAGGCTCTTTGATAGATATAATAAACGATTGTTTTAGTACTGTTCATCGGTCCGCCTTGAGTCATAACATAAATTTCGACAAAAACTTTCATAGCAGAAATCGAGCTGATGACCGCCACAAGTGCTATTGTCGGCATAAGATGCGGGATAGTAATCGCAAGATGCTTCCTCAAAATACTTGCTCCATCTATATCACAAGACTCATAAAGTTCTTTCGGGGCAGTCGTCAGTGCGGCAAGGTAAATCATCGCATAATACCCGAGTCCCTTCCAAATTGTTAGAACTATGACCGAATATATCGCTATATCAGGACTTGTCAGCCATTCTATTTTTGAAACTCCTATAAAACTGATGAGATAATTCAAAAGCCCATCGTAGCTATAGAGCCACTTGAAAGCAATCCCAGCAACAACAATAGAGATTATGACTGGAATATAGCTGATGACACGATAAATCGTAATCCCTCTGAGGTTTTGCGTAAGCAAAACAGCTATAAATATAGGCAAAACCACCAAAACAGGTACGGCGACAATCATAAAGAGAACGGTATTAAAAAGAACTTGCCAAAAATCCTTTGAACCCAAAAGTGTTTTATAATTGGCTAAACCTACCCAAGTCGGGTTATAAAGGCTATGATCATAACTCTTAAAGCTCAACATGAGACTTTCAAAAAAAGGAATGAAGAAAAACAAAAGCAAAATGACCATTGCCGGAATCAAAAATAAAAATGGAGTATATTTTGCATAGTATTTTTTCATAGAACTATTATAATCCATATCGCTTAGTATCGCAAAAGTCCTCAAATAAAAGTTGCCGTAGCTTTGCACAAATTTTTGTAATTGATTTAGAAATGTAAAAAAAAACATACAATATCATCTAATCGCAAAATTTTTCGAGTAAAATATAATTAATCGTAAAAAGGAGAGTTGGTTTGGACACAAATATAAGCACAAATGAAGATACTTTCAGAATAATTTCTGACTATACGGCTGATTTAGCGAATAACAATTTTAATACATTAGGTGCAAGCTCAATGGTAGCTCGCAGTGATGTGCCTCAATCGCACATTAAAATTGCTGATAACTTTATGTTAATCAAAAAACTTTTCGGTTTTTCTGCTGTTCATAGCAAAATAAACTTTGAAGAAAGAAAATTTTTGGCAGATTTCAACTTTAATACGCTTGAATTTTCGACTATTGCACAAATTAATGATGAAATAATGATTCTCAAAAAATGGAACGAATCAGGCGACAAAAAACTTCGTGATGCTTCAGAACAAATTATGCAAATTCGTGCAAAAGAACTAAAACATCTTATTTCAAACAGTTATAGAGAAATCACAAATGAAATGTATAACGGTTACAAAGCTCTTGAAAGATATTTCGCTGTTATTACAAAATATTAAAATTTATTCAACAACTAGCAACTCATTTTCTTTAGGATTTTTAGAACTCTTGGTATATAAAATTTAAAGAAGAAAGTTCAAAATGAAAACAGCATCGATTCCCAATACTGCAGCAGATATTTTTAAATTTACATTCCCGTCAAGAGTAAAGAAAGCAGTTGCCCAAGAATATATAACACCAATGTGTGCCACAATGAAACAACTGGGAATTCCTTTTAAGACAGTTGTTGAAAATCCTTACTATAGACAATACAAAGATTCTTTTAGAAAAACTCCCTTTCACAATTGGGCAGTTGAAAACCTCCGAAGAAAAGGATTTGAAGTATCAAATCCTATAAAGCCACCTAATGGCAACTATAATTTGTATATCCTGACATCAGATAAAGCTCTGAAAGAATTTGATAATCAATTTAAAAATGCAAAAGGAATATTTAGATATATCTCAGATATTTTTAAAACCATTGGAAACGGTCTGAAATTTCAAAGAAAAATTCAAGGACAAACAGACATTCATTATAACGCGGCATCAGATGTTTTATATAATGGGGAAGTCAATAAATATCAAAGCGACAGATTTGATAAATTTCTGAATAAGATGAATATTGAAAATATTGAAATAGAGGATAAATAAAAAAAAAGAGGTAATCAAAAAATTACCTCTTTTTTATTTAAGTTATTTTACTTCTACGAACAACCTGAAGCTCCGCAATTCAAGCAAATATAACATCCTTCAGAGTACTGAATTTTGTTTCCGCACTCTTTGCAAGTTACTTCGATTATTGCCGCTTCTTCTTCTTCAATATCTTTCATTTCGATTTTTTCTGAAGCAGTTTTTTCAGTTGTAGTATTCATCGGCTGGAATGTACGAGAATTGTTACGATAAACCGTAATCCCTTTCAAATTGTACTCATGAGCCAAATAGTATGTTTTTTCGATATCTTCTTTGGTCGCGTCTTCTTCAAAATTCACCGTTTTTGATACAGCATTATCGGTATGAAGCTGGAATGCAGCTTGCATTTTTATATGCCACTCTGGAGAAACATCATGAGCTGTTGCAAAAATAGTTTCAATATTTGAAGGCACTCCCTCAACACCTTTGACAGTGCCGTGATTGTCCGAAATAGCTCTCATCAATTCTTTTGAATATACGCCGTCTTTTTTGCATCGTTCTTCAAAAGTTGAATTGACTTCTATCATTTCTGTCCCATCCATTACATTACGGATGAAAACAAGTGCAAACAATGGCTCAACACCACCAGAAGCCCCCGCTATCATACTTATTGTACCTGTAGGAGCAATACAAGTTGTGGTTGCATTCCTGATGCCTGATTTTGCAATACGAGCATCCAATTGTTCCCACTGCTCATCAGAAATAATTCCTGCTGATTTGCCTTTGTATTTTTCACTCAAAAAAGCTCTGCCGTCATAAATACTTCCTTGGAAGTTTTGGAAAGCTCCTCTTTTTTCGGCAAGTTCAATAGACATAACTTTTGAATGATAATCTATAAATTCAAATACTTGATAAGCAAGATTCACACCTTCTTGAGAATTATAACCCATATCAAGCATCATAAGCATATCCGCCCAACCCATTACTCCAAGACCGATTTTGCGGTTATTTCTAACCATATCGGCAATTTGTGGCAACGGATAATTGTTGACAGTAATTACATTGTCCAAGAAATGAATTGAATCTCTTGTAACTTGTTCGAGTTTTGCCCAATTGATTTTGCCGTTTTCAATCATTTTACCAAGATTTATAGAACCCAAATTACAAGCCTCATAAGGAAGTAAAGGCACTTCACCGCAAGGATTTGTAGATTCTATTTCTCCAACAAGCGGAGTAGGGTTGTCTGCATTTATTGTGTCAATAAACACAATCCCCGGTTCTCCGTTTTTCCAAGCACCATCAATGATAAGGTCGAAAACTTGTTTCGCATTAACTCGTTTTATTGCCTGTTTTGTTCTCGGATGAACCAATTCGTAATCAGAATTTGTTTTGACAGCTTCCATAAATTTGTCTGTCAAAGCAACAGAAATATTGAAATTATTCAATTTTGAACCATCAGCTTTAGATTCGATAAAGTCTAAAATATCAGGATGATCAACTCTTAGAATCCCCATATTTGCTCCGCGTCTTGTGCCACCTTGCTTGATAGCTTCAGTAGCAGCGTTAAAGACTTCCATAAATGATACAGGACCTGATGAAACGCCCATTGTAGATTTTACGATGTCATTTTTTGGTCTTAACCTTGAGAAAGAAAATCCTGTCCCACCACCGCTTTTGTGAATCAAGGCAGTGTTTTTGATTGTTTCAAAAATATTCTCGATAGAATCCTCTACAGGAAGGACAAAGCATGCTGATAATTGCCCGAGTTCACGACCTGCGTTCATCAAAGTCGGAGAATTCGGCATAAAACTTTTGTCCAACATAAAATTCAAGAATTTTTCTGTTGTTTTATCTGTTTCTTCTTGTGATGCACCATACTCTAAATCAGCATCGCCAATGGCTTTAGCAACCCTTTTGAAAAGTTCGTAAGGTGTTTCTAAAGGATTACCCTCTTTATCTCTTTTAAGGTATCTTTTTTCCAATACCGTAATTGCATTTTGTGAAAATTCTGTTAATTGCTCTGTATTTGAAGCCACTTGCTTATTCTCCCCTCCGCTACATTATAACCCAGTGTCGTTAATTTTAATCTACGGCCGGTCGCTTCAGCTTAAAAATACGCTCACTTTTTTAAAATTTAAAAATTTCTCATCTTAAATCTGTACATGCATGATATATGCTAAATACCAATAAAGAAACATGTATTAAGCGGATAATTATATGATTAAGGCATTTTATGGCTGTGAGACTTGCATTCAGGGTTTAAATAAAATGTAACAAGATTTAACATTTCTTAAAATGCCTAAAAAGCATGCCATGGAAGGGTTTGGCATGTTCTTGTGCCCCTTGAGTTTTGAGGAGGTTAATAAAACTTAAAAATTCCAAAATGCCTTATAATATTGAAAATATTGAATTAGGGCATGGTGGGCATGATTACTGAAACAAAGGGATTAGCCTTATTAAACGAAAAAGGTTATTATGAAATTATAAAGAGCTTGCACTTGATGCAAAGCTACATTGAGGATGATTTGGGGATTTTACAGATAATGAATAATAGAGTTAGGGATCTTAATGCACACAGAATCTACAAAGAAGTAGAAACTGAAGCTATGCAATCTTGCAACTATGGCAAACTTTTGTCAAAAGTTCAGGCGGTAACAAAAGCAGACCCGATGTTTGATAAAGCTTATGTTTTGCAAGGTGAAATATTTTTGTCTTTGAACCGTTTCAATGATGCACTAAAAGTTTTTGATAAAGCACTAGCGGCAAATCCTTATAATGCAAAGGCTTATGCCTCAAAATCTCTTATTTATGATATCAAAAACTTCACAGAAAAAGCTCTTGAATATTGCAACAAAGCACTGGAATGCGTAAGTTTAAATGAATCCGAGCTTTTAGTGTCTTTATTTGACCAAAAATTATCAATTCTAAGCAGAATGAAAGATGATGATGCGATTAATCTGACTTTGACCAATGCCCAAAAATTGCTCCCTGAAGAAGATTTTGGGTATTTAAGTAATTTTTATGCACAAGAATCAAAATTGAAGCTGGTTGCGATTAGTTAGATTATTGATTTTTTTGTAAGCTTCTTCGCAAAAAGAAGTGATAAATTATGACAAGCCTTTGGAATTAAATCATCAGGGTGATTGCATTTAGCTTCACTTGTCGACAAGGGTTTATCAATAAAAGGAAGCTTTAATTTTGTTTCAAGAGTATATTCTCTTCCAGGATGATGATTAATTACATGCTCTACTGTATCATCACCACAATGTTTAAGCATATCTACATTTGCTAAAAATTTTTCACTAAGTTTTTGGTCCGAAATCCCATTTAGTGTTACTTTAGCGCCAAAATTCGGCTGATTATTTAAATTGTTTGCATAGGGTCTTTGAGTAATCTGCATCTTTTTATTCCTTTTGACAGTATGTACAAGTTCTTAAAGAGTAAAAATAACAAAAGTTGATAGTTTTTTAAATATTTTAAAAAATTTCGTTACAAAAATTCAAATTTTTGATTAAATTTTTTCAAAAACACCAAAAAAAATACTCGAAAAATGATTTTTCGAGAAAACAGCATCAAAAAAACTCGAAAATGTGCAATTTGGACTTTTTATTCGCTCTAAAACTATTTATACTTAGAAGGAATGAATTTCAACCAATCACCCCCCAATGATTGAAAAAAATCTTTCGCCTCTAAAACATCGTCATAATCAATTGGAGGAGGCTCATTAGATACTTGTGGCTGATGCATTTCTAAGGATTTTTGCATCTGGTCCTTATCTATGCCCAAAATTGCCACACCGATATTTTTTTGGCAATGCTCACAACAAATTCTAACCACCGTATAACCGTCTTCCTGTCTCAAAATCTCGATATCTTCATCATTAAAAGTGTTTTCACAATTTGTACATTTCATCTTTGAAAAAAATAATTTTATTGCATCTGTATTTTTCATCGTTAACCATCCTATTTTTTTTGGTGAACCCAATTTATAATATACATTATGCATATTATTTTTAAAATGTTCAAATTTTTGGCTGTTTCAGGGTACTTTTTTATTCATATTTTGCCCTGTTTTCAATGTTTATCAGTGAACAAATAGTGGAATATATAAATTAGCACAAGTTGCATAAATTATTCTGAAAGTAGGTGCATCATGTTGGAACTTATGTTTGATTTGGCAGCATTATCTGCTTTGGTCTATGTAACATTTATTCTAATTCCATCTCAGGTGGAAGCTTTTCATCATTAATTTCAATTTATATTAGGAGTAGCGATAAAAATTAGCCCCTGAATAAGGGGCTTTTTGTTTTTTGAAAGTGTGCCTTAGACACCTTATATAAGATTATTGCTTCCCCGCACCGTCAGATTTCGCATAAAAAAGTCCCAAAGCTCACCTTGGGACTGCTGTAATACTTAATTTTACCTTAACCTACTTAGAGTTTAATTGTTTGTAGAAAGTTCCAAAAACATTGATTTGAAATTTTCCATAAGCAAATCTTTTTTATAATCCAGCTCTTCAATATCCTCCATCAATTCTGATATTTCTTGAGAATATAATTTTACTTTTGGCAATTCATTACTCATTTGACGATTACTCCTAATGTATCCCTTGATAATTTATTTATCGGTTACATCAAAAATAATCTTTAGTTTTTAGAGCGAATTAATTACGAAATGTTAAGAAGTTCTATTTTCTTCAATTGTGGGGACTTTCTCTGGCTAAGAACATTTAAGGCATTGAAAATTTGCCTGTAATGATTTTGTTTATCGAAGCAATTTTCTGCTAAATTTCTGGCAAACCCCCCTGAATCCTCACAAAAATTCTTATTTGTCATCAAATAATCTATTTTTTTTATTACATCTTCTTGATTTTTTTTGAATAACAAACCCGAATAAGTATTCACAACATATTCTCTGTTTGCACCCGAATCCAAAGCGAGTACGGGTTTCCCTCGGGCATAACTTTCAAGAATTTTTTGTGGATTTATATCTGAAAAAATAATTGAAAATCTTGAAAGCTTCACAATATCTTGATTTTGTGCCGAATTTAAATTTTTGACCCAAAGAACATTATGCAAATTATAATTGTCTGCCAATATTTTAATTTCTGCACTCATTTTTTCATCTGCAATAATAATCAGCTTATGTTGCGGAATTTCTTCCATGACTTTCAATAAAAATTTCAAATCTGTCACATCTGATGAAGAAAACCTGTAAACGAAATAATCTTCTGACTTATAGTAGGGAATATATTTTGGGGCATCAACAAACATCGGAATATTGACAATTTTTTCTTCAGGAATCCCCTCTTTTATCAAAATTTCTTTCAAAAAATCACTGTGAGAAATGAACAAATCTATATCTTTAGAATAAAATTTTATAACTTTATTTATTGAAAAATATGAAATTTCGGGAAATATTGCTTGAGAAATACTATTTCTTTTATTATACGAAATTGCATCATCAGAGATAGTTTGGATAAGAAAAATTTTCTTTTTTTTAGCTTTTTGAGATATATAAGGCAAATATTCTTGATTTACTCCCAAATTCCACAAAAAATCGAAAGTGGAATCATCCAAAATTTTATCTAATTTATTTTCAAGAATAGAAAACTCTTTAACATGAGTTGCATTTGGGAAAAATTTCGACTCTTGCAGTGTGTTTAGACCCCAAAAAGCTACTACTTCATTTTTATAATTTCTGAATAATTCAAAAAGATTAAAACTGTATTTTTTGTCATTCTTCCTAGGTATAGCTAATATTTTCACCTAAAACCCTCCTGAAATCTATTTCCAATCATACTTTATCGAACCACATCAAAAACCCTCTAATCAGCTATACATTTATAGCCAAAGGAAGTAAATACAAAAGATACCTCGAGACTGCGAAAAATAATATTTTTTCTTACGAACCCAGTGTTTAGTTTCAAAATGTATTATTTAATTTTCGGAAAAACGGAAATATGTAATCTTTTATTTAAATTTTCAAGAATATAATTAGCTTTAGCTGGCTTCGAAATAAGAAGTTTTAGGAAAGGGATGGGTATGAAAAATCTTACAAACAGAGAAAATCAAATTATGGAATTTATCAGTCTAGGATTTTCAGACAAACAAATTGCACGAAAATTAAAGCTGTCAAAACACACCGTAGCAACACATACAGGGAATATATACAGAAAATTACGAGCTCAAAACAGAGCACATGCAGTAAATATATTATTTTTAAAAGCAATAAGTTAAATTTCGATTTTATATCAAGCTATTTAATATAAAATCCTTATTTTGAAATAGCTCCCGAATTTTTATTGCAAGAAATTTTTTGTATTATAATATTATTGGCAGGTAGATTTATGTATAGAATATTAAAAAAATTTATAGTCTTAACATTTATAAATATTATTTTGTCCCAAGCCGTCTGTGCCATAACTTTAGATGAAGGCAAACAGGCTTTTCAAAAATATGTAAAAGAATCAAATGCTTGCAGCATGGCTTTCATTAATATGTACGACAAAAGTTCTGTTATAAAAAGAATCGTACTCAATGCCAATGGTTCGAGCTATACCAAAATAATCCCCATTGCTGCATACAAAACAATGCTTCTTGGCTACAGTAAAGCAGCTCTATGGCAAGGTTACAGAAATACTTATACGAATATTTCTTTTCAGCAAAATGGCGATGATGTAATTGTAAAAGCTATCAGACACCCCTCAACAAGCAGCGAAAAACTTCCTGCGACATTGGTTTTCGGCACTAATTCCAAAGGAAAAATCATCATAAAGGAAGAAAGTTTTCACACCAATGCTTCATTTTTGTTGAAATAACTTAACTAGTATTAATATTTCTTTTACTGAACTCTGATATTACCTTCTGCAATAGGTTCGAAGTCCATTTCTTCGAGTTGATTGCGTAATTCTTCAACTGTAACTTTCAAAGTCGGTGAATCAGGATTTTTCTTCAAGAAAACTTCCTTTATCCCTGATTGAACAATAAATCTTTTACACAAAATACATATAAAATCATGCCCGTAAATGTACATCGTTGCACCTTCACAGCGTTCTTTGCCTGCTTGGATTATCGCATTTTGTTCGGCATGGATACTTCTGCACGTCTCGTATCTTGTTCCTGACGGGATATTATTGACCATGCGATAACAAAAATTTCTCTCTGCACAAGAAGTTACCTTTGAAGGCGTTCCGTTATACCCTGTTGCCTTCACGGTTCTGTCAGACGAGACTATAACCGCCCCGACCTGTGCTCTGATACAATTTGAACGCAAAGAAGCTGTTTTAGCCACTTCAAGAAAATAATCTGTCCAATTAATGATTTCCATCTTCTTCTCCTAAATTTAAAGGTTTTGTTAAATCTTCCAGTTGTTCCAAAATTTCTTGTATTTCTGCCCAATTTTTTTTGGACTGCTGCTCAAATCCGCATCCGGGGTTGAAAAGTGTTCTTTCATGAGGAATCGGGTACATTCTGCAAAGATGAGGTCTATCTTCGTGTATTTTGCAAAGATTGTCATCACCCAAATATTTACAATAAAAGAATGTCATTTCATCATCTTTTTTATTCATCAATGTTAAAGTCTGATCTACGAACTCCAGAGCGAATTTTCTGGCTTCAGCAGTGGATTTGTATGGTACAAAAATAGTCAAGAAATCTTTTGCACCGTCAACTTGTGTTGCTTCATCCTCATCTTGAGGCGAACTTTTTGATAATTCAAGAGTTTGCTTATAAGTAAGACCGCCCTTGAATGTAGCTATACGGCAACATTTTCCGCAAGTATTACAAAGTTCTTGAGGAAGTTTTAGGAGTTCTTGAACTCGTTTTACAATATCTGACATATCAAATTACCAACCCTTTGCACCGTATCTGTCAAAAGGTTCTGTTTTTTTGGCGACCTGTTCTTTTAATTCTGCAAGAGAAACATTAAGCTCCTCAACAAAAGCATCAGGACCCTCTAATACCTCTATTTCATAAATTTTTTCTTTGAGCACTCTTATATTTTGCTTGATTCTTTCTTTTTCTTCAAATTGCCACCCTGTATAACCGCATTTTGGAGGCATCAAAGTCCACCCGTCATAAGGAGCTATACGACAACAAATAGGTCTGCTTTGATGCACGGTACAAGTTTTTTCCGGCGATATTTTATCGCAATAATAGAATTGAACTTCAGTACCTTGCAAATCCTGCGGAAGTTTTTTGTGTTTAAGAACTTGATTTACCTGATCAGGCACAACCTTTCTTGCATCTGCAATAGAGTCATATCTCTTGAAAAAATCCACAAATATTTTTGCTTCTTTTTCATCTCTTTTTGCCATCTCAATAAGTTCTTCATGCGTATAAGATGTCGCTATTGCCAAACAACATTTTCCGCACATCAAACACAAATTTGCTATTTCGCGAGAATCTGTGTCATTTTCTTGTTGATCTTTTCTATAATCTATCATTGCCCCAAAAACTCCTTTATTACTTAAATTATAATCTATTACTTAAATTAAAAAATAGATTATTAAGCCTAAATTCTTATTTATTGTTAACAAAACTTAATAATAAAATCGCCAAAAAAGCATTTTTTGGGCTTCAGTTGTTTTATAAGAGTATCATTAAAGGTTAAGGTGAAAAAATGGTTAACGGTTACATTAACAATCCACAAATTCAACCACAGATTTATCAAAGGCAACAAGTTCAGCCTCAAGTTCAATCTGCAGAAATTGAACAACCTCAAATTCAAACTGTTCAAACATCTAATGTGGTTCCTTATCAATACCAAAACCCTGTTTATGCACCAAGAACGGATGCTTTTTCAACTTGCCCGACCAGTGCTTCAGGCGTAAGCATAAACATTATCAGCCCTTCTGTTTACGGCAATAATAAAGAAATTCCTTATTCTCCGATATATAATTATCCGCAAGGAAGCATAATGCCTCCTGTTCAAGCACAAGCAAATGCAACTGCTACAGCTACGGCCAATACACCTGCTGCTCCTGCACCTGCTGAAAAAATGAAGAAAAAAAATATTATCCCTTTAACAGATGAATATATTCAAACACTTGAAAACTATATGCAAAATTCAAACGAACAAGTCCGAATTATGGGTGCAAAAGAAATTATGGCAAGATTCAAAGAAGACGAATCGAGAAGAAAAGATGCCGCACTCACAGCACTTTTGAATATGTCATTGCAAGACAAAAGCAATAACGTAAGAGTTATTGGAATGACAACTATTGCATCAGGGTATTCTGCAGGCGACAAAAATACATCAACATTGCTGGAAAAACTTCAACAAAATAAATCAAACTACAATGAAGATGCATTATTAGCCGCCAATGCTCTTATGAAGATGTCTGCATCTCCTCAAAAAGTAGAAGTATCGGAAAGTTAGTGGGGTCGAGTTATGTCATTCTCTTCAATTTTAATTAGATCAATAGGTGCCGCTACACTAGGGGTTACAGCCTATGAAATAAATTATAAATCAAAAGAACACGCTGTTTTTGAAACCAGACAAAATACAGCTGACTATATGAGCGACCTTTACGTAAAACATAATGCCGCATCAGACGGGCATATACATACAGAAAAAATGAAAGAAAAATACAGAGACTGGGTTATGGACAATAATTATGTTGCAAATGTTCAATATTCCAAAAACCGTGTCTCAGGCGTCGGCGAAGGTTTATTGAGCAACATTATCCCTATTGTACTAGGTTTTGGTGCACTTATGGCACAGTCTTCTTCTAAAGTCAGTCTTTATAAAGGTTTTGTACCGCCGGCAATAGCAGGAATTTGTGCTGTAGGTATAGGCTTCTTAGCTGTTGCTAACTTTGTAAAAAATGTTTTGGGCTTTGAACATAGCGAGCCCCCAGGATTTTATCCTTAACCTTATTGATATAACCTTTAATTCAGGCGAGAAAATCTCGCCTTTTTTTTGTTTAGTTTTAATTTAGAAAAATTCTCTTCAATAATTTTACCGAATTTTAAATTTTGTTTAAAATTGTAACAATTTTCGCACAGATTAACATTTATTTTTATTTACAAATTTTTAAACCACCATAAAATTCATATGGAATTAGAAAGTAGAATAAAAAATGTTTATAACATCAATTAATAATTTGCAAAATTATAATATTCATACAAATAAAAATATTACCCCTCCTAAACAAAAAGGAACTTTGCCTTTAAACTTTTTATCTTCAGATAAAATAAATATAATCTCAAAACCGACTGTCTCATTCAAAAGCAATCTTGCGACTGAAAGTGCTAGGGGTATTTGGCATACTATAGGAAAGAACGATTCAATTATTATATTGCCGCATAAAAGACCAGATGGTGATGCTATTAGCTCAGCATTAGGATTATTATCAGCAATAAAAGAAAATTTTCCAAAAAAAAATGTTGCTGTATTAAGCGAAGGTATTTCATCGTCTTTTAATAATATCCCCGGAATAAATTTAATCCAAAAAAAAATGACCCCTGTCGGAAAATACTTAGCCATAATAGTTGATGGTTCTGAGCGTCAACTAAGTGATGAAAACGAAAGAATTTATAACTATGCTGCAAGTAAAATAATCATCGACCACCATGCAAATGTTAATTCGAAAAATGGAGTTATGACTCTTATAGATGAAGAGGCCTTGTCTACAACGGCAATTTTATTAAAATTACTTGATACGTTAAACATCCCCGTCTCAAGAAATACAGCGAAATGTCTTTTGACAGGATTAACAACTGACACAGGTAATTTTACTCACCAAGAGGCAAAAGGACCAAAAGCTATGGCATTAAAACAACAAATGGAAAAACTGGCTCAAATGACTACAAGAGATATTTCTGATGAATTAAACAAAAATAACACACCATCTAGGGAAATTGTGGCTTTAAGAGATTATTTAGCAAAAAATAGGATTAAAACTATTTTGAATCAAGATGAGAGTAAAAATAAAAATCTAAATATAAAGTGTATCCTGATAACTATGGACGATTTAAAAAAATTCAACATAAAAGAATCATTCGCTGATATTAAACAAAACTGCATAAATTTTCTTTTAAGTCGATTGAAATACCAGTCTGATATAAGAGTTGTTTTATTTGAAGAAAAAAAAGGTTTATTAAAAGCGAGCCTTAGAAGTAATGAATATGATGTTCAAAAATTCGCAACTAAATATCAAGACGGGGGCGGACATTTATCAGCAGCGGGATTCAATACCCCTTTAAGTCAAATTGATGCAGTTTTAAAGCATCTTAAAAATTATAAATTTGAACCACAGAATATAACATAAAAAAATTTCTCTTTACCTAGCACCCTTTTTCAGCAAAGGATATCCTAAAGTCTCTCTTTGAGCAGAATACAGCCTTGCGACCTCTGATGCCATGCGACGAATTCTGCCGATAAAATTGGCTCTTTCATCCTTGCTGATTACTCCTCTTGCATCAAGAAGATTAAAGCAGTGAGAGCATTTCAAGACATAATCATACGCGGGAAGTACAAGCTCTTTTTCGATGCAATTATTGGCTTCTTTTGTATAAAGGTCAAACATCGCAAAAAGATTATTCGCATCAGACACTTCAAAGTTGTATTTTGACTGTTCTACTTCATTTTGGTGATAAATTTCACCGTATTTGACATCCTTAGTCCACATTACATCGAAAACATTATCAACATTTTGAAGATACATCGCAATTCTCTCAAGCCCGTAGGTCAATTCAAGTACTACAGGCTTGACTTCCAGACCTCCGACTTGTTGAAAATATGTAAATTGGGTAATTTCCATCCCATCAAGCCAAACTTCCCAGCCAACACCTGATGCACCCAAAGTCGGTGATTCCCAGTTATCTTCGACAAATCTTACATCATGCTTTGACAGGTCAATGCCCATAGCTTCAAGACTTTCGAGGTATAATTCTTGTGCATTGTCGGGAGAAGGTTTCATAATTACCTGATACTGAAAATAATGCCCGAGACGATTCGGATTTTCGCCATATCGAGCATCAGCAGGACGTCTGCAAGGCTCTATCATCGCAGTATTCCAAGGTTCAGGTCCGATTGCACGCAAAAAAGTGGCAGGATTCATTGTACTTGCACCTTTTTCGATATCATAAGGCTGTTGAATTATACAACCTTGGTCAGACCAATATTTATTTAAATTTAAAAATAATTCTTGAAATGTAATCAATGTCCTTCTCCTATATAATTTCGTGAGGTTTTGTACCATACAAATAAACTTCTTCGGGAAATTCCAAATTTTGATAAATTTCATCCATATTTTTTTGCAAAACAGGATGAATAAAATCTTCTGAAATCTCAAGCAACGGAACTATACAACAAGCCCTATCGTAAGTTGCAGGATGCGGAATTGTCAAAATATCATCCGCAATAATTTTGTCTCCATAGGTCAAAATATCTAAATCAATAACTCTGGGTCCCCATTTGACTTCTCTTTGGCGTCCGAGTTTTTCTTCTATTTGCTGACAAATTCGCAAAATTTCTACAGGAGTGAGATTTGTAGAGATTTTTGCAACGGCATTGATGAACCAGTCTTGCTCTTTCATCCCATAAGGTTCTGTCTCATAAAAACTTGAAGTTTCAACAACTTCTATGCCGTCATAAAACCCAAGCATTTTGACTGCTTGTTGAATATAACCTATTCTATCACCTATGTTTGAGCCAAGCCCGATGTATATATTTTCCATAAATAAATTTTAACATAACAAAGACGGATGCGAAATAAAAAAAGAGATGTTTCCATCTCTTCTGAAGTTTGATAATCTAACCTAGAACTTAACCTTAAATTTCAAAGTTTAATCTTTTGCCCACTTCATGTTCGGGTTTTGTTAAATCCAAAAATTTCCCAGCCACCTTTTGTGCTCTCAATAAACCAAGCATTTCAGAACTATTAACTACTTTGTCATAAACGATATCCGGTTTTTTGAAAGTGAATAAAGCATCTAAATCAAAAGGGTTATTACCTTTAGGAGCTTGTTCAACCTTAGGCTGTACCATTTCGCCGAATTTTTTGACTTGAGGCGTTTGAGGCTTCATGAAATTAAAACTCGAATTATTTTTTGGCGATAAATTGAAACTGCCTGACATTTTGACTACTCCAACGACGTTACCTACACATTTGATAATAGGTTTATCGACAATTTCGGAGTTTTCTTTAGGGTTTTGGATGGTTTTGTAAAGAAATATTTACAATCGAGATGCAAAAGCTGAAAAAGTGAACATTTTTTTATTTACGGGATTTTAAGTCGATAGCACCAATAAATGAAAGGGAAATCAAATGCAAATTTCAAGAACTCAAAACTCACATTTACAAAATACCTCCCCCCCCCCACGCAAATCCGTAAAGCCTTGCTATAATGGCAGTTTCGGGGCAAGGCAGGTCATTACACATGCTCGTAGCTCACATCCAAAGTTACAACCATTAAAAAATGATTTAGCCCGCATTATAAAAAAATATCCCGCTAAAAAGGTAGAAGTAAGAGGAGCTGTTCTTGTCAGTAAGAACAACAAGCAAGCTGTAATTGAAACCACATTGGATTATCCTAAACGATTCAAAACAGCAGAAGACGGTTTTTTAGCTGAAGTTGAAACTTTAATCAAAAAATATTCAAAGATGATGCAACATGAAACAAGAGAAATCCCAAAACGCAATAACCCTTTAGTAAATTTTTTCAGAAATGTTTTTGGAAATAGAAATAAAAAAGCATAATAAAAATAAAACCCACGCAAAAAGACGGGCATAACACCCGTCTTTTTCGTATTCTTTTTAAAGAATTATTCTGCTGCGTTCGCTTTTTCGATATCTTCCGGCGTAACAGCTCTGATAGACAAGTTCACACGTCCTCTTTCGTCGATTTTCAGAACTTTGACATATACTTCTTGTCCTAATTCTAAGAAATCTTCAACGTTGTTGACTCTGTCTTGTGCAATTTGAGAAATATGCACCATGCCGTCTTTATTCGGCCCAAACTCAACGATAGCTCCGATTGGCAAGATTCTTACGACTTTACCTTTCAAAACCATATTAGGTTCAGGCTTCATTGTGATACCTTTAATCATATTGATAGCGATTTTCGCACCTTCGCCGTTGTTACTGGTGATAGTAACAATACCTGAATCTTCGATGTTGATTTCAGCACCTGAAGCTTCAATGATAGCTTTGATGTTTTTACCGCCAGGTCCGATTACTGGTCCGATATCTTCATTCGCAATTTGCATTGTGTAGATTCTAGGCGCATAAGGCGACATTTCTGTCGATGGAGCAGAAATAGTTTCCTTCATTTTGTCCAAGATATGAAGTCTGCCGTCTTTCGCTTGAGCCAAAGCACGTCTTAGGGTTTCATTTGAAATCCCTTTGATTTTCATATCCATTTGAAGAGCAGTGATACCTGTTTCATTTCCTGTTACTTTAAAATCCATATCGCCCAAGAAATCTTCGATACCTTGAATGTCAGTCAAGACAACATCGCTGTCGCCTTCTTTGACAAGACCCATAGCAACTCCGCCAATCATACATTTTACTGGAACGCCGGCATTCATAAGAGCCATTGAAGTTCCGCAAGTAGATGCCATAGAAGTTGAGCCGTTTGATTCTAAAATATCAGAAGTTACTCTGATTGTATAACCAAATTCTTCTTTTGATGGAAGTGCAGGAATATTTGCACGTTCTGCCAAAGCCCCGTGACCGATTTCACGACGACCCGGTCCACGCATCGGACGAACTTCGCCTACTGAAAAAGCAGGGAAAGAATACGTATGCATAAAGCTTCTTTTCTTTTGAGGGTCAACACCGTCAAGGTCTTGAGCCATTGAAGGACCGGCAAGAGTCGCTACTGACAACGCTTGAGTTTGTCCTCTTGTGAAAACAGCAGAACCGTGAACTCTTGGCAAAATACCGACTTCTGTCCAAATAGGTCTGATTTCGGTGCTTTTACGTCCATCGGCACGAACACCTTCCTCGACAATCATTTTTCTCATGATTTTTTTCTCAAGAGATTTGAATTCTTCTCCCAAGTAGTCGATTTTTGAACCGACAAGAAGCTGTTTGATTTCAGATTCATCATCAAGAGCTTCAATAGCTTCTTTCACAGCTGTTTTTGCTTCTGCAAGTTTAGCTTTTCTGCTTTCTCTGTCAAAATCATGATAAGCTTCTGAAACTTTATCGTAAGCAGTCTTTTTGATAAGGTCAAAAAGTGCTGAAGTATCAACAGGATTGACAAAATCTTCTCTTGCAACACCCATTTGCTTCGCAAATTCGATTTGTGCCAAAACTTGTTTTTTGATTTCAACTTGAGCAACTTCAACGGCAGCCATAATATCATCTTCAGTTACGAATTTACAGCCTGCTTCAACCATAATTACAGAATCTTCTGTTCCTGCAATTACGATATCAAGGTCAGATGCTTCTGCTTGTTCATAAGTCGGATTAACGATATATTGACCGTCTTGACGGCTAATACGAACACAACCGATAGGACCTTCAAAAGGTGCTTGAGTCAACATAACTGCTGTTGAAGCACCAAATACAGCCAATGTATCAGGTTGAGTTGATTCATCTGAACTCAAAAGTTGAACTACTACTTGTATATCATTTCTGTATCCTTTAGGGAAAAGTGGTCTGATTGGTCTGTCGATAAGTCTTGAAACCAAAATTGCCTTATCGGATGCACGACCTTCTTTTCTGTTGAATCCACCCGGGATACGCCCTACGGCTGACATTTTTTCTTCATAATCAATCAATAAAGGGAAGAAATCTATTCCTTCTCTTGGCTGTTCAGCAACAGTCGCTGTTACCAACATTACTGTGTCGCCTGAACGCATTAAAATACTTCCTGATGCACTCTGTGCATACTTCCCTGCCTCGAGGGTTACTTCCTTTTCGCCAATCATTAGCGAATAAGTTTTTGCTTCTTTCATTCTTTACTTCCTTTTTTTATTTTTACTCTATTAGTATATATCAAAAAAAGAATACAAGACATTTTTTTAGGCAGATTATTTTATATAGACTTACTTGACTGTTTTGAGAGCCTTTTGAGCAGTAGCTAAGCTATCAGCTGTTTTTTTAGCTAATTTATCATTAATTTCTTTTTTAAAATATTTCAAACGCTCTTGAGCTAATTCATTATCATATGTACCCATAGCTTCTTGTAATTGTCTTACTGCAGCTCCGTCATCATCTACTTTTAATGCTTTTTCGTGAAGCTCATTAAAGTCTTTGTAGTTTTTAACTGCTGTAGATACATAATTAACCGTTGGAATTGCCAAAATTGAAATTACAGCTAAACCACCAAAAAGTTTAGTTAATTTCATACCTGCAGTTTTACTGCTCCCGAAATTCACACTATCTTCTTGTAAATTACTTTCAGCAACAGACTGGCTGTTTTGTCTTGCAAAACGGCTTGATTTTGTCGACATACCACCTTGAAATGCTAAGTTATTTTTGACCAACATAGTTTTTTCCTTTTTGTTTTGAAAATGATTATATATCTTAAGTTGATAAAGAATAAAAATTGATTTTTTGGGGTGATGGGGTTTCATAAAACTTCACAATCACATCCTTAATTGTCATTGCGAGGCTTTAGGCAAAGAATTTTCAATATTTTTTATGTCCTGCTCGGCAAAGAGAATTTTCACAAGGCGGATTTTAATTCATGATTAAATTTGTGAAAAATTTAATCATTTCAGGATATTTTTGATTAATCACTCGTACGGATTTCTCAAATTCTAATTTACTTTTTGTAACTCTTGATTTAACACCACTTAAAATGCTAGTTGCAATCAAACGTGGTTTTATAAAAGGCAATGTTTTAATATTTTGCTCTGCTATAGCAAGATGGTTATCAGATAGAGTCTTTATAAATTCCCCCAGCTTTGCAAATGTTTGGTCAGGGTCTTTTCTTACAGCTTTAGCAATAGTTTTAAAAGAGCTGAAGGCTTCAGCTTTAGGAAGCTTTGGCTTTGTTAAATTATTAAAAGCTATTTGTACTGTTTGTGCGGGTTTTTTACCAAAATTTACAACCATAATTTTTTCATTTCTTTCTTAATATGTAAGCTTTTTTAATAATAAGAAAACAACCGTTATATTGCAAGTAATTCCAGCCTAAAAACTATATATTTCTTAACCCTTAAACTATCCCCAAAATCTCTTGAGCCTTAAGTTTCTTGGGTGAACGCACCATAATATAATCCTTCATCAAATTGAAGCAATACATAATCGTAATTTCATTTTTCAAATCTTCATCGACAAAAAACTTGCTGTCAAAATTTGTTCCCGCAATTTTTTTGAAGAAATTCACAAGTTTTGAGCTGGTATGATTTTTTAAATCATCCGCACAATCAGGGCAAAGTACCCCACCTGCGGTTTTTGAAAAAACAACCGTTTCGCCTATCGCACAGTTGCATTTGATACAATTATCAAGCTCCAAGCCATAACCCAAAAGTTCCATCAGATTAATCTGAAATTTCATCGCACAAAGAATGGTATTGAGCTTGTTTTTGCTGCTTGCAAGAGCTGATAAAGTATTATAAAAAAGTTCATAAATTTCACTCGAACCGAGGTCATCTTCTATCGAAAAAGCATTGATAATATCGGCACAATACATTGCATAACTAAGCTTTGAAAAGTCTTTTCGCAATGCACTGAAAGAATTTATGCCCTGTGCTTGGGAGATAGTATCGAGTTTTTTGCCTTTTGCAATCAAAACTTGTGTTGCAATAAGACTGTCGAAACAACTTCCGATTTTGGAAGAAGGTTTTTTGACACCTTTTGCCACACAACGCAAAAGACCTTTGTCTTTTGAATACATCACGATTATTTTGTCAGATTCGCTCAAATTATATGACCTGAGCGTAATAACATCTGTAGTAAACTTATTCATCAATCTCCCTTTGTGGCTATTTTAGCATAATTTTAAAAGAGATGTAATATTGTTTCGAATCAAAAATTGTTAACAAATATTAACGCTCAAAAAGTTTATTTGTCATGATTTTAGTACTGATTGTTTTTATATATATAAGGTTAAGAATTAAAAGGTTATATCTTATGTGGGATCCAATTAATAATACGTTAGTCGCTGCAAGTTTTGATTCAAGCTCTCCAAATGTCAGCTTTGGACTTGCTCCTATGTATGGGGCTAATGCTCTCGTTCCGCCTTTACCATACAGCTTGGCAAGAGGCATCGGAACAGGACTTCCTTATGATATGTATTCTTTTTCGAATCATTCAAATAATTTGCCTCTTAAAGCCCACAAAAAATCTTTGTGGGAAGAAATACCGAAACCATTAAAATTTATCGGTCAATTACTTCTTGCAGGTGTCGCTCTATCAGCAGGCGTTAAGGGTTATAAAGCTTTAAAAGGCTTAGATAAAGTCTCAAAAAAAGTTGCCCCAAAAACTAAAACTTCGTTTTTAGAAAAACTAAAAGGGTTGTTGCCGAATTCTGATAAAAAACGCATTAATTATATTTCAAAAAAACTTTCTGCTAAAGAATTTAACGGTTTTGACAAAAATGATTTGGCAATATTAGAACAAAACTTAAAAGGTGCGGACAAACAAACCTTTAAAAGAACTAAAAGCAGAATAAAAACAATGAGCCAAGACGGGTTTGACCAATGGAAAGCTCAAGGCTTCGCCACGGTTTAAATCAAGTATCTTATCGTAAATTACATAAATTGCTTTATCAATTCTTGAATTTGTTCGTCTTCAGAAGCTTTTTTGTTTGATTTTGTTTTGACTTCTTCAAGTTTATCTTCAAGAGTAGGGCGTTCTTGCTTATAAATTACGCCGGTATAATAAGTCCCCTGCTCAAAAACAAGTTTCATACCCGCGAGCCTGTCTGTAACGTCGTGATTCTCGGGAACTTCTTTGACATGTTCTTTGATACTTTCAAAAGTAATTTTGTCATTATATTGAATGCAAGGCGAAAGAACGTGCACAAAAGAAAATCCTTTGTGATCCATTGCTTGACGAATAATATCTTTGAGTTGTGCCATATCACCCGAAAAACCTCTTGCTACAAAAGATGTCTCAAAAGATAATGCCATCATAATCGGATTGATTCTCTCTTCAACAGCTTGATAAGGATTGACTTTGGTAATAACCGTATCGTGTGATGTAGGCGAATTTTGCCCTTTTGTCAAGGCGTATATCTCATTATCCATAACAATATATGTGATGTCAGGGTTTTTTCTGGATGCATGAATAAAATGATTCCCCCCGATGCTAAAACCGTCTCCGTCTCCGCCGACAGTAATCACATTATGCTGTGGATTTGAAGCATTAAGTCCGATTGCAACAGGCAAAGCCCTCCCATGGATAGAATGAAAACCATAGGTGCTTGTGAAAAACGGAAATCTGCTCGAACAGCCAATACCTGAAACAATTGTGGTTTCATCGGGATTGAGCTGAAGGTCGCTCATCGTACTCAAAAGTGCGGTCAAAACTGCATAATCACCGCATCCTGGGCACCAAGAAGGTTTTGTAGAACTTTTATAATCTTTAATTGTATATGTCATTGTTTTTTCCTTTTAAAATTTGTATGAATCATCTTTTTCGGTTTCAAAAACAGTATATCTTAAAGTTTGCTCACGAATTATTGCATCGACTTTATCGAATACTTCTCTCGCACTGAAAGGTTCTCCGTTATATTTCAGCACAGGAAAAAGTTTCATATCTTTATTGATTTTGTTCAACCTATAAACAAGTGTATGGAGCAATTGTGCAGTATAATTTGTCTCTGCAACCATTACTATTTCTTTGCCTTCCAAAAATTTATTAAGCCACTGATCAGGCAAAGGATAAATCGTTCTTGGATAAAGTGCTTGGACTTTATAGCCTTTTTCTCTTGCCATATCTACAGCTTCAAGCACAGCCCCCGTTGTTCCGCCCCAAGTAATTATGCCTATTTTTGCATCATCTGGGCCATAAGTCTTTGCAGGGATGAAATCTTGGGCTGCAGTTTCAAGTTTTTTGAAACGTTTTTCTGTCATCATTTTGTGAACATCGGGAGCAGAAGAAGGTCTGCAATATTCTGTATGCTCAAGACCCGTTGCAACATAAGCTCCGCCTTTATCCCCCGGACTTGAAATAGGAGAAATTCCGCTAAAAGTATTTTTATATCTTACATAAAGTCCTTTATCTTCGTCTCGATTATATTTTATACGATTTTCGATTTTTATTTTCTCGATATCAATTTTATCGACACATTCTTTTCTTTGCCCGATAGCCGCATCTGAAAGCAATATTACAGGCATTTGATATTTTTCGGCAAAATTGAAGGCATTAATTGTTTGATAAAAACAATCCTCGACATTCATCGGAGCTATAACTATTTTGGGTGCTTCGCCGTGTGTACCGTAAATTGCCATATTCAAATCACTTTGCTCTGTCTTGGTCGGCAAACCTGTACTCGGACCACCACGTTGAACGTCAACAATTACCAAAGGAAGCTCTGCCATAGAGGCAAGCCCCAAGGCTTCTGACATAAGAGACAAACCAGGTCCGCTTGTTGCTGTCATAGCTTTTGCTCCGCCGTAAGAAGCCCCTATAGCCGCTGTAATAGCTGCAATTTCATCTTCGCACTGGAGCATAATTCCGTTAACTTTTGGCATTTCAAGAGCAAGCCATTCCATAATTTCTGTAGCAGGTGTAATCGGATAACCTGAATAAAATCTGCATCCTGCAATTATAGATGCCAAAGCAATCGCTTCATTACCGCTCATAATAAGCTTTTGACCTGATTTTTGCATTGAAATGGCAGACAAATTATCTTCTCTTTCCAATTCTTCAGTAGCATATCTATAACCTTCTTCAAAGGCTTTTATATTGGACTCAATTACTTCTTGCCCTTTTTTAGAATAGCGTTTTTGGATATCTTTCTTGAGCTGTTCTTTTAGCCCCAATTGAGGCACTAATCCCGCCATAACACCTATAGCAACCATATTTTTGGCTCTCAATGAAGCTGTCTCAGTAGCAATAGTAGTAATAGGAATACGATATTTAATAATTCCGGAAGATTCATCATAAGTATTTTGGACGACATCTGAATCCATTATCAAAATACCGCCTGAACGCAAAAGTTTTATGTTATCAGAAATTGCCTGTTCATTAAGCCCAATAAGGACATTTGAGCGTAACCCCGTTGTGAAAGCTTTTTCTTCGCTTATTTTCAATTGAAAAGAACACTGCCCTTGTCCTCTGATTTCAGAAGGGAAAGATCTGAAAGTTGTAACATAATATTCACTTCTGGCAACTGCCAAAGCGAAAATATCACCTGAGCTTATGACCCCTTCTCCTGCTGTTCCGCAAATTCTGATAACTAAATTTTTCATTTGATTTAACCTTTACAATCTAGTGTTTCTAATTTTAGTAAAAAGCTCACGCTTCCTTTTAAAATACGTTCACTTTTTTCGAATTCAAGATTTTAGCTTTTACAAAAATCTTTCATAAAAAATATTTATTTCTAAATTATTTTAATACCCACATGTTTTGAGTGCAAAGGTTTTTTTCTGAATTTTTTATTAAAAAATCTGATTGATACAAAAAAAGTACTCCCATACTAAGTTTTGAGCTTTTCAAAACAATTTATCAATCTTTCATTTTAGATTTGGCTTTGTTTAATATTTCCTCAAATTTTTGTATCGGCTCAAAACTATATCCGCAATTTTCTGTGATACTTCCGCCCATCATAAAAATTTCTTCCATAGGATATTGCCTGCAAAGAACAGGTCTTTTGTTATAAGCCTTGCATTTACCTGATTCTTTATCAAGCTTTGAACATTCAAAAACCAAACCTGTCTCATCTTTATCAAGCACTTTTAGATATCCGTAAAAATAATGTAAAGTCTTAAGTTTTTCAAATTCTTCTTCAGTTTTTATGACATCACGGGCATGGCGGACATAAATTCTTTGGCAACATCTCCCACAACCATTGCAAGAACCTTTTCTTATGTATTTTCTCTGCAAAATCGCCGAATAATAAAAATTCTTTAATTTTTCTTTAATTTTTTCAAACATTTTAATTTATTTTTTCTGTGCTTCCATTTTCTTTACTATTTTAGCACACTTATACATTCTTTCCTTTAATATAGGGATATGCTCTCCGTAAGGATTCAAGTCATAAGAAGTTTTGAAGCATTCTATAGCTGAAGCTATTTCCAATTTTTCTAAAGCCTTTTGTCCTGTTTCCATATATCTTAAAGCCAAAATTTCTTCAGGAAACAAAGTAGCTTTTAATACACTTATTTTTTTCAATAATTCTTCATTTTCAGGCTTCAACAAATTACAATTTTCGTATTCAACCAACGCATTTAAGTAATCTTTTTTATGAGAAAAACTTTCTGCTTTAGAATAATGTGATGAGTAATAAGAATTTTTATCGACTAAAAGTTCCTCTATTTGCACCATTCTTTCCTCGATTTTTATTTTTTCAAAAGATTTTTCTTCTATTTGAAAATCTAAAAATCTTTTATAAAAACAATAGGCATAAGAAAATTGCTCTAATTTATCGTAAGCAATAGCCAAATTGGCTGTAGTTTTTTGATTGTAAGGCTCAAGCAAAAATGCTCTGTTCCAACACTTAACAGCATCTTCAAATTTTTCGTACATAAAACAAATACTGCCTGCATTAAGATTTGCTTTTACATGATTTGGATATCCTTCAATAATAGCCAAATAAGCCTTGAGGGCTTTTAAATACTCTCTTTTTTTCTGATATTTCAGACCTACATTAAAATTATGCAGAGCTTTTTTGGCAATAGCTCGAGTTCTTTTATAAAGTTTGTCATGTTTAACAGAACCTTCTTCCACACCTGCTCTTTTCAGATATTTTGAGTAATAAAAATTTGCCAAAAATAATTCGTTTTTTTTCTCATATCCCAGCCCTAGATTGTACAAAACAGTAGGCTCCATAGGGTTCATTGACTGCAAAATAAGCCAATACGAAATAGCTTGATCCGCTTCGTCTCTTTCGTAGTGATAGTTTCCCAAATTCAAATAAGCTTTTTCTGTTTTGGGTTCGACTTTCAGAGCATATCTCCAAAAATTGGCTGCTGTCTCAATTTCACCCCTTTTATGATAAATATTGCCCACATTGACATACGCTTGTGCATTATTTTCATTCATCTCTAAAATTTTGTGAAAAAACACTAACGCCAAGTCATATTTGTGATACTTATAAAATCTAAGCCCCAGAGAAAAAACTTCGGATTCTTTTTTTTTGTCGTCCAAATGTAATGTAGCTTCGATTACTGCATCTCTATCTAAACTTATAAGCGATTTCATATCTTGAGTTTGTAGCATAACCTATCGAATCTTAAAATAACAAATTAATCGAATCTTCATCTGACAAAATAGAATCTGCCAAATCAGAATTATTTATATTATAAGTTCCGTTCTGAACTTGCTTCATCAAGCTCGAAATATTATCGGACTTGGGTTCATCAGTTCCCAACATTTGAACAAGTATCTCTTTATAATATTCAATTTCTTTTTCTGCTTCATATTTTTTGATTGCTTCATCAGAAATCTGCCCTTGGTCTATCAAATCCGTCTTTTTTTCATTTTCAACATAAGCATTTTTCAATACATTATCCACTTTTGAAACATTTATATTTTGAGAAGTACTTAAAAGATTTGCTCCCAAACTCCCCAGATTATTGTTTATATTGCTATTGATATCATTTAGCATATACAACCCCCCTAGTTATACTTTAGTATTATCATCATACAGTTTGTCAGGATAGTTTTTTAACTATCTAATGGGCGGTTTTGTTAGTCCATATGGTCAATCTTTTCAATTATTAAAAGATTGTTACAATCAGAATTTCATATCTTTTCTGCATTTTTTATCAAGAAAAATTGTTTAGATTATATATACGAAATATCTAATCTTAGATTTCGAAAACGCACTATTGCCTGCATTGAAGTAAATTATTCCTTGATGAATGTTTTTATATAAGTATGAAACATAAAACAATCGAGGTTATATCAAGGGGAAAATAAAAGAAGTAAAGTTAGGTTATGGTAAGTGTGTTCAAATGGGCTATAAAGCCCTTTTTTATTGCGAAATTTCAGCTCCTCTTCTTGGCGAGGTACGAGCCATAGAAGGGAGGGTGCCCTTGGGTAGGCAAGAGTGAGTGAAACGAAGCTCGTCCCTGCGAAACACTTCGTGAAATGCAAGTTTTTGCGAAACAAAAAGTGTTGAGCTGCACATATTTCAAGACAACGAAATTTTATCTTTCAAAACTTTCTTCAAATAAACTCCCGTAAAAGATTCCGCATTTTCTACGACTTCTTCAGGAGTGCCTTGAGCCACGATATATCCGCCGCCTGCACCGCCTTGAGGACCAAGGTCTATAAGATGATCAGAAATTTTGATTACATCCATATTATGCTCAATTATGATGATTGTGTTGCCCGAATCTGCAAGCTTGTGAAGGATTGTAGTGAGTTTGTTCAAATCGTGCCAATGCAAGCCCACAGAAGGCTCATCAAGAAGATAAAGCGTTTTGCCTGTTGAGCGTTTCAAAAGCTCCGTTGCAAGTTTGACCCTTTGAGCCTCGCCACCTGAAAGTGTTGTGGCACTTTGCCCCAAATGAATGTATTCAAGCCCGACATCATTGAGGGTTTGTAATTTGTTTTTGATTTTCGGAATATTCTCGAAAAATGCCAAAGCTTCTTTGACAGTCATTTCAAGCACTTCCGAGATAGATTTGCCTTTGTATTTGACCTGAAGAGTCTCTCTATTGTAGCGTTTGCCGTTGCAGACTTCGCAAGGAACGTACACATCAGGCAAGAAATTCATTTCGATTTTGATAATTCCATCGCCTGAACAAGCTTCACAGCGACCGCCTTTGACATTGAAGCTGAATCTGCCTGGTTTGTAGCCTCTTAACTTTGCTTCATTTGTCATTGCAAAAATATCTCTTATATCGGAAAAAACACCCGTATAAGTCGCTGGATTGCTTCTTGGGGTTCTGCCGATTGGTGATTGGTCGATATCGATTATTTTGTCGATTTCTTCAAGACCCTCGATACTATCTACCCCCAAAGGTTTTGGGGTATTGCTACGAAGTTGGTGAATTGCGTATTTATTCAAAAGTTCAAAAATCAGTGTTGATTTTCCAGAGCCGCTAACGCCTGTGATAGTGACGATTTTGCCCATAGGAATATCCAAATCAAGATTTTTAAGGTTGTTCAAATTGGCATTTTTGATTTGTAGTTTTAGACCATTGCCTTCACGTCTGGTTTTTGGGATAGCGATTTCTTTTTTGCCGCTCAAATACTGCCCTGTGAGCGATTTTTTGTTGGCTTTTATATCCGAAATTGTGCCTTCAGCGACAATCTCGCCACCGAGTTCACCCGCCCTCGGACCAATATCTATAACCCAATCCGCCTTATTAATGGTTTCTTCATCATGCTCAACGACGATGAGTGTATTGCCGAGATTACGAAGTCTCACAAGGGTATTGAGGAGTTGCTGATTATTGACCTGATGAAGCCCGATACTTGGCTCGTCCAAAACATAAAGAACACCCGAAAGACCCGACCCTATCTGGGTTGCAAGCCTAATTCTTTGTGCTTCGCCCCCTGAAAGAGTATTTGATGAACGAGAAAGAGATAAATAGCCAAGACCCACATCCAAAAGGAATTTTAGCCTTTCTCTGATTTCATTAAGAAGCTTTTGGGCGATTTTCATCTGATAGGTATTCAATATCAAAAACAGCCCTGAAATGAACTCATAAGCGTCTTCTATGGACATTGAACTCACATCAAAAATAGATTTTTCGTTTACTGTAACTGCGAGAGAAAATGGCTTGAGCCTAGCACCATTACAAGCAGGGCAAGGAATAGAGCTCATGTATTTTTCGACTTCGCCACGAACCAAATCCGATGTCGAATAATCGTATCTCCCTTTTATCATTGCTTTTACGCCCTTATAGACGATGTTAAAAGTTTTTACTCTTTGGGTTTTGAAATCCCTATATGTCAAAGGCACTCTCTGTGAGCCTGTTCCCTCCAAAATAATGTCCTTGTGTTCTTTTGACAATTCCGAAAAAGGAATTTCCATATCAAAACCAAAATAGGCCGAAAGCGACCACAAAATGTCTGTATAATACGAGTTTCCGGTTTTTGCCCAAGGATAAATTGCCCCGTCTTTGAGGGATTTTCTTTGGTCAGGCACAATCAAATCAGAATTGATTTCAAAGTGTGCCCCTAGTCCTGCACAGTTTTCGCAAGCACCGTAAGGGCTATTAAAACTGAACATTCTAGGCTCTAATTCGTCAAAACTAAGGTTACAATTGTGGCAAGAAAGTTTCTCAGAATAAATGATTTCTTTACCATCAACATCCACTATAACAAGCCCGTCAGCTCTTTTGAGAGCTATTTGAGCACTGTCTGCAATTCTTGATTTGGAACTTTCTTTAACCACAATTCTGTCTACAACGATAGAAATATCGTGCTTTTGCGTCTTAGAAAGTTTGATTTCATCCTCATCGAGGTTGAATAATTCTTTGTCGATTTTGACCCTGATAAATCCTTCTTGGCGAAGTTCTTCAAAAAGTGCGGTATATTCGCCTTTTTTGCCCCTGACAATAGGTGCAATCAGTTGAATTTTAGTGCCTTCAGGGAATTTCATTATGCTGTCGACAATCTCATCAATAGATTGCGGCGTGATTTCGTTTCCGCACTCAGGGCAATGAGGTGTGCCGATTCTTGCAAAAAGAAGTCTCAAATGGTCATAAATCTCTGTAACCGTTCCAACAGTAGAACGTGGGTTATGACTGGTCGATTTTTGGTCGATAGAAATCGCAGGAGAAAGCCCCTCGATATGCTCCACATCGGGCTTTTCAAGCTGTCCTAAAAACTGTCTTGCATAAGTATTAAGGCTCTCAATATAGCGTCTTTGACCTTCTGCAAAAATAGTGTCAAAAGCTAAAGAGCTTTTACCTGAACCGCTTACGCCTGTAAAAACCACCAGCTGATTTTTTGGAATTTTTACGTTTATATTTTTGAGATTGTGCTGTTTTGCACCAATTACTTCTATATAATCCTGCATATTTCTTCCTCTGTCCTTATTATTATAGCTTAGAAATCCACAAGGATTTGTAACGAATTTTTCACAAAATAGCAAATTTAAATCTTCACGAGCGTTAGAGCAAGTGTAAAAAACAAGGAGTAAATTCAATGATTACAGCTGTAAGACCAAATATCCAAGCATATCAAATGAAAGCACAGGCTTTTAAGTCAAATAATTTCCCTCATATAAAATTACTTCCTGAACTTGAGAAAAAGATTTTGGAAGGTGATCCTGTTGCGATTCTATCTTTGGGGCAAAGATTTCCTAATATGAATAATATGAAAGAAAGTGCTAAATTACTAGATTTTTTAACTGGAATGGAAAAACGTTACCCTGAAAATCGAGTTGTAAAAGAATTGAGTGAACATGTTAATGAGAAAATTCTATCATCTACTCTATCATCCAGGTCTCAGCCAGTCCATCAACATTACGGTATGCGTCGGTGTTGAATTTTTCCGTGGTAAAATTGCAACCATGGAAGAAAAACACTACACATATCTGCTTTTGACCAAAAACAATAAACTTTATTGCGGATATACTAACGACCTTGAAAAGCGATTTCAAAATCACCTGTCGGGCAAGGCGTCGAAATTTACGAGAGCTAATAAACCCGAAAAAATGGTCTACACAAAAGTTTTCGCAACAAAATCAGAAGCACTGAAAGAAGAATGCAGAATAAAAAAACTTTCAAAAAAACAAAAAGAGGAGCTTATAAATGAAAATAACAGTTAACGGGAATGAGCTTGAATTTCAAGAAGGCACAAGCGTTCAAGGAATGTTGGATGCAATGAATAATCAAAATAAAATGATAGTGATTGAAAAAAATCTCGAAATCGTACCAAAAGAATTTTTTGCTCAAACTCTCCTAAAAGAAGGTGATAGCGTTGAAATAATAAGCTTTGTAGGTGGCGGTTAATATTTTTTCGTCTCGAAATCAATCAAATGTACTAGCCAAAAACCCAATGTTAGATGTATAATCGTTTTTGTCGAAATAGAATTAGCTATTTTAATTTAGAGGATTAACTTTGGAAATAAGTTTCGGAGAACACTGGATAGCACATATCGGAAGCCTTCAAGTCCATATGGATACTGTTCTTACCGCATGGTTAGGAATGGCAATAGTTATTCTCTTGGCATTTTTTGCCACCAGAAAATTGTCCCAAATACCTAATCTTTTTCAATCTTTTGCAGAAATAGTTATAGATTTTATTGACAGCCTGACAGTTGGGCAAATAGGTGCTGAAGGGCGAGGACACGTTGTTTTGGTCGGGTCTTTATTTTTGTTTGTTTTGGCATCAAATCTAATCGGACAATTACCTTGGAAACTTTATCACCTGAAACAAGGTGAATTTGCTTCTCCGACAAATGATATCAACGTAACGGCAGCTTTGGCAGTGATTGTTCTTATATATTATATAGGAGCAGGAATTTACAAAAAAGGCTTAGTTAATTATTTAAAACATTACTTCCAACCGGTTTGGTTTATGGCACCAATTAATTTATTGGAAGATATTACAAGACCTTTCTCTCTGGCTCTAAGGCTTTTTGCCAATATCTTGGCGGGTGAAATTATAGTTATGGTCTTAATACAATTATTGCCGATAGGCTTGCCTATTCCGGTAATGTTATTCGAACTTTTTGTTGCTTTCATTCAAGCTTTCATCTTTGCAATCTTGAGTGCATCATATATTGGTGCGGCAACATCTGATAGTCATTAATTAGTTTAGTTATAGGAGGAATTCCAATGGAACCACAATCAGCAGCGTTATTAGCAATGGGTATAGCAGTAGGTCTAGGTGTAATCGGACCTGGTCTCGGTATGGGTGCAGCAGTTTCTGCAGCAATCGATGCAACAGCTCGTCAACCTGAAGCTGAAGGCAAAATCAGAACTTTGATGTTCATCGGTCTTGCTTTTATCGAAGCTTTGGCTCTATACGCTCTTGTAATTGCATTTATCTTAATGGGTAAAGCATAAGAAATTTATAGGATAAAATCATGTTATTACAAATCGATGGAACTTTTATTGTTATAGGCGTCAGCTTTCTTGTTTTTATGTTCATAATGCAAGTAATCTTTTACGGACCGATGTTTAAAATTAAAAAACAAAGACAAGATTATATTGAAGAAAATCTAAGACATGCCAAAATTATGACTGAAAAAGCTGACAGTTTCGTTCAAAAACAAGAAAATGAACTTAAAGAAACAAGACTTCAGTCCAAAGAAATTTTGTCTCAAGCAGTTCAAGGAGCAAACTTGTCAAAAGAACAAACCGTAAAAGAAGCAGGCACTAAAGCTCAAGAAACTTTAGAAAAAGAAAAGAAGCGTATAACAAAAAACAAAATTGAAACAAAAGAATCTTTAAATAACGAGATTTATTCTCTGGCGGATGAAATCGTCAGCAAAGTTCTTGATTAGATTATAAAAAACGAAAGTTCATATTATGATTAGACCAATACTTGCGACAGTAGAAAATATGCACGAAGCTACTCATGAGGCTGTCCAACACGCAGCGACTCATGGCGGAGCAGAACATATGAGCTTTGTCGCATATATTTTGCATTCTAATGTAATTAATATGATTTTCGTTTTTTGTTTTTTAATTTGGATATTAAAAAAATCTGATATTTTAGGCGTTTTGAAAAATGTCCGAGAAAAAATCAAAGAAACTATTTTAAAAGCAGAAGAAGAAAAAGCTGCGGCTCAACAAAATCTTCAACACGCAAAAGAAAATGTAAAAGATTTGGAAAAACAAGTCGAAAAAATTCTCGTAGAAGCAAAAAGTTCAGCAGAATCTATTTATGAAAAAATTCAAAATGATGCACAACAAAAAGTTGAAGAAATTGAAAAAAATCTAAACAGAATGATAGAAGTTGAGGAAAAATCAGCAACAGAAGAAATTGTAACTCATCTGTCAAAAGAAGCTTATGAACTCGCTGCAAACAAAATCAAAGACGCTTTGGGTGATGAATTACACCACAAATATATCAATAATTTTATAGAATCTCTTGATGAAAAAAAGGTAAAATAAATGAAAGAAGATATAGCTTTTAACAAATTAATAATCGTAGCCAAAAGATATTCAAGTGCCCTTATGAAGCTTGCGAGTAGTGATGCGGAGCTAAACGGCATCTATGAAAATTTGGTTTTGGTCTACGAAACTATTGATTCTTCAGTCGAAATGAAAGAATTTATCTCTCATCCATCCATTGCCAAATCTGACAAAAAAGAAGTTTTGGCAGAAATCTTCGGCAATAAAATTTCTAAAAATGTCTTGAATTTTTTGTATATTTTATTAGATCGAAACAGAATTTTTGCTCTCGGTGCTGTAATTAACAGCTTAAGAGACTTGATGAACAAAAAATACAATATTTTGGTAATTAGAGCCATCAGTGCAGTTGAACTTTCTGATGAAATGAAAGCAAAACTCAAATCGAAACTTGAAACTATTTATCAAAAACAAATAAATCTTGATACAAAAGTTGACGAAAATCTAATCGCCGGTATGGTTCTGAAAATCGGCGACAAAATTATAGACGGCAGTGTCAAAACAAGATTAGACAGTATGAAACGAGCACTAATACAGAGGTAAGAATATGAATGCAATAAGACCTGACGAGATAAGTTCAATTATCAAATCAAAAATCCAAAATTATGATAGTACGGTACAAGTTGCCGATGTCGGTACAGTTCTTGAATTGGGCGATGGTATCGCAAGGATTTACGGACTTCAAAACGTAATGGCATCTGAGTTGATAGAATTCGACGACGGACACGGAACAATGGGAATTACATTGAACCTTGAAGAAGATAATGTCGGTGCAGTAATTTTGGGTGAATACAAACATATCAAAGAAGGTATGAGTGTCAAAACCACAGGCAAGATTGCATCTGTTCCTGTCGGCGACGGGCTTTTAGGTCGTATAGTAAACCCTCTTGGGCAAGCCATTGACGGAAAAGGACCTATTGATTCTACAAAAACTCGCCCTATTGAAAAAATTGCACCAGGTATCGTAAAAAGAAAATCTGTACATCAACCGCTTCAAACAGGTATCACTGCAATTGATGCTTTGACTCCGATTGGACGAGGTCAGCGTGAATTGATTATCGGCGACAGACAAACCGGAAAAACAGCTATTGCAATGGATACAATCATTAACCAAAAAGGTAAAGATGTAATTTGCATCTATGTTGCAATCGGACAAAAAACAAGTTCTATAGCTCGTATTGCCAAAACTTTAGAAGAATTCGGCTCTATGGCTTATACAATCATCGTCGCAGCTTCAGCGAGTGATTCAGCTCCTTTACAATATATTTCACCGTTTGCAGGAACTGCAATGGCAGAAGAATTTATGGAGCAAGGCAAACATGTTTTGATAATTTATGATGATTTGACTCGTCATGCACAAGCTTATCGTGAAATGTCATTGCTTCTTCGCAGACCACCGGGTCGTGAAGCTTACCCAGGAGACGTTTTCTACTTGCACTCAAGACTTCTTGAGCGTTCTGCAAAATTATCCGATGCGATGGGAGCAGGAAGTATCACTTCTCTTCCTATCATCGAAACACAAGCAGGAGACGTATCTGCATACATTCCGACAAACGTAATCTCGATTACTGACGGACAAATTTTCTTGGACGCAGACTTATTCAACTCAGGTATCAGACCTGCAATAGATGCTGGTATTTCAGTTTCAAGGGTAGGTGGTGCAGCTCAAACAAAAGCTATCAAGGCAGTTGCAGGAAGCCTGAAACTTGGTCTTGCACAATATCGTGAACTTGAAGCATTTGCACAATTCGCAAGCGACTTGGACAAAGCAACTCAAGACCAATTGACTCGTGGCGGAAAACTTGTTGAAGTATTGAAACAGCCTCAAAATTCACCATTTTCTGTTGCCCAAATGACAACAATCTTATTCGCAGTAAACAATGGTGTCTTAGATACTATCGACAACCACAAAATTGCTGATTTTAAAGCTAAATGGCTTGAATATTTCTCATCAAACCTAAAAGAAATGGAAGAATACCTGAATTCAGGTGAAAAACTTGATAAAGAAGGCGAAGCCAAACTTTTAGCAGCGATGGAAACATTTAGAGATACGATGTTCTAAAAAAACAATCGTAAAAAAGGACAGGACAAAATGCCAAACTTAAAAGACATAAAATTACGTATAAAAAGTATTAAAAATACTCAAAAAATTACGCAAGCTATGAAAATGGTCGCAGCTGCAAAGGTGAAGAAAGCAGAAAACGCCGTTAAAGCCTCAAGACCTTTTTCTCAGGCGATAAAATCTGTTTTTGTCAAAGTTTATAATGCGACAAAATCAACGCCTCAAAACAGCATAAAATCAAAATTGGCAATCGAAAACTATCCTGTTTTGCTCTCCGCCAGAGCCGTAAAAACCGTAGGGATTCTTGCAATCACTTCCAGCAAAGGTCTCGCAGGTGCTTATAACGCTAATATTGTAAGAAAAACTATTGCCAGAATCAAAGAACTTAAAGAACAAAATCTTGAGGTCAAACTCTTTATAATCGGGCAAAAAGGCATCAACGGACTGAAAGATTTTGTCAGAAAAAATAATATAGAAGTCATAAATACATACACAAAACTTCCTCAAAATATTACAATTGGGGCAACAAATCTTATAACAGAAGAAATGGCTGAACATTTTGTCTCCGAAAATATTGACTCGATTGAAGTTATAACAACAAAATTCAAATCAATGCTTTCATTTATTCCCGAAATAGTTCAAGTTTTGCCTGTACAAGTCGAAAAAGAAACAAAAGAAATTCCTCATCAAGAACTCGGCGATGCACCATTACATTCAGAAATGCTTTTTGAGCCTTCCGCAGAAGATGTTTTGAAAAAAATTGTGCCTTTGTATCTTTCAAACAGTATTTATCAGGCTTATCTTGAAGCTCAAGCAAGCGAATTGGCCTCTAGAATGACAGCTATGTCTAATGCGACAACGAATGCCGAAGATATGATTCGTATTCTTACGATTGATTATAACAAAGCACGACAAGGAGCGATTACACAAGAATTGCTCGAAGTTGTATCAGGTGCAAACGCTTTAGGCGGTTAAATATTTAATAACCTTTTACATAGCAAAAAGATGTTTTGAGAACATTTATTTGATATGTAAAGCTATTCGTGATTTTTGTAACGATAAAAAAATTTTCTGAAATAAATTTGTTTACAATCTTTGTTTGTAGTATCCTATTAACGGATGTTAGTTATAACAAAAAGGTAAGATAAATGGTCAAAAAACTTATTGAAAAAGACACACGAGTATTTATGACCGGAAATGAAGTCATAGCTCACGCAGCAAACGCAGCAGGAGCAGAGTTTATGTACGGTTATCCGATTACTCCTCAAAATGAAATTATGCACACTTGGTGCAAATTATTACCAAAAACAGAAGCCGGCTTTCTTCAAACAGAAGATGAAATATCAGCCGGTTTTTCTACGATTGGCGGTATTTTAGCAGGGAAAAAAGCTTTCACGGCAACAGCAGGCCCTGGGAATGTAATTATGCAAGATGCTATGAGCATGGCAGAAATGATGAGAATTCCTTTCGTTTGTGCAGTTATGCAAAGAGGCGGTCCTTCTACTGCTACAGTTATTTACGCCCAGCAAGAAACAACTTTAACTTGCTTTGGGGGTAATGGCGAGGGTTTCAGAATTGTTTACTCAACGGCGGGACACCAAGATTTGTATGATTATACAATCAAAGCTTTCAACACAGCTTGGAAATACAAATTTCCGACTTTTGTTTTGGCTGACGGTTATCAAGGCAAAATGAGAGAACCTGTAACTATGTATGATCCTGCCAGTCGCGGAATCGAAATGCTTCCTGCTACAGCCTTCTTAAGAGGTCCTGGTGTTATCGGAGTTGACAGAAAATCTGTTCACTTGAGAAATACTTTCAACCTTGAAGAAGAATTGATGGAAGTTTTAGATGGTTACAAAGCAGAATTTGAAGCTCTTACAGAAGAAATAGCTGAGTATGAAGAATACAAAGCTGATGACGCTGAAATCTTAATCATCGCTCACGGTATCGTTGCAAGATCTGCAATGACTGCGATTGATGCTCTAAGAGCTAACGGAATCAAAGCAGGTTTGTACAGACCTATTACAATCAGACCTTTAGCGGTCGCTCCTTTAAGAGCAGCTGTTTCAAGAGCTCAACAAGTATTATTCACAGAATCTGCTGATGGGCAACTTGCAAGAATGGTTCTTGAAAAATTGTATGGTTTGACTACTCCGTACTCAACTTTATTCAAAATGGGCGTTGGCGTAACAGGCAACGACATTATCGAAAAAGTTGAAGCTATGATTAAAGAACCTGCAACTGTGTAACACTACTAAAACTAATCAAATTATTATAAAAGGAGAAAAAAATGTCAGAAGTATTAACACTTCAGCCAAGCCTACCGAAAGCACAAGATGCTTCCGCCGGTGCATCGAAATTTTGCCCCGGATGCGGACACGGTATGGTTTTGAAGACTTTAGCTTTTGCTATTGATGATTTAAATATACATGAAAGAACAGTCTTTGGCTGCGACATCGGTTGCAGTTTATTGGCTTGGAACTATATGGATTTGGATTCAGTTCAAACTCACCACGGACGTACAACTCCGGTTATTTACGGTGTAACAAGAGCTGTTCCTGATACAATCGGCATCGCATATATGGGCGATGGCGGCGGTCTTGCTATCGGTGCTCAGCACTTGGTAAATGCTGCTGTTCGTAACGAGAAAATGCTTGCTGTCTTGGTCAATAACACAAACTATGGTATGACAGGCGGTCAAATGGCTCCTACAACATTACCTGGACAAAAAACAGAAACAACTCCATACGGACGTGATCCTGAAGTTACGGGCAAACCTGCTAAAGGTGCTGAGATGGTTAATGCTATTGTCGATACTGAAAAAGCTTATGTTGCAAGAGCTACGGTTTCTAACTTAAGAAATCTTAGAAAAACTTTCAAAAAAGCTCTTGAAGCCGTAGACAAAGGAAACTTCGCTTTTGTTGAAGTTCTTTCAATTTGTCCTCTTAACTGGAGAACAAACAACGTAGATACTTGGGACAGACTCAAAACTATGGAAGAATTCTTCCCAGTTCAAGAATTTAATGTTCCTGAATACTTACAGGAGGTTAAATAATGTCTAGATCAAGAATCGTACTCGCCGGTGAAGGCGGACATGGTGTACAAAGTGTAGCGAAAATTCTTGTAGAAGCTGCTTATGAAGCGAACAAAGAAGTTCTTTATATCCCGAACTTCGGTGTTGAGCAACGTGGCGGTGTAAGTATCGCTTTTTGTCAGATTTCTGACGAAAAAATCGGTGAACCGAGATTTTCTAAAGGCGATATCATCGTTATGTTATCAGACAGAGCTATCGAAAGATGTTCTACTTACGTTGATGAAAATTCAACAGTAATCTACGATACATCAATTTGTCATAATGTTCCTCAATACAAAGCGAAACAAGTTATCGGCATTGACGCAAACAGAATCGCCAACGATGAACTTTCTTCTCGCGTATTCAACATAATCATCTTGGGCATTATCCTAAAAGCAACAAATGTTGTTCCTATGGAAAATGTTAAAGGTGCTATGGAATGTGCACTCGGCAAGAAATTCGATGCGAAACCTGAATTGAGAGAACTTAATTACAAAGCTCTTGAGCGTGGTATGCAGTTGCTCGAAACTTCAGCGGTGTAGCGGAAATTTGACAAGAGTAAGCGAAGCGAAACTCGTCCTTGCAAAGCTCACGATGTAGCCAAAGTTTCTGAAAGAAACTAAAACGAAATGAAGTGAGATGAGCTGTCAATATTTCAAGATTCGAAATTTGATAAAAAGCAAAACTATATTAAAGGAGAAAAACAATGACATTACAAAATAAAGGCATAAAAGTAGAAGTCGCTAAAGGCAAAGCTGATTGGTATATGTACACAGAGCTTTGCAAAGGTTGCGGATTATGCTTGGTCAAATGCCCTATCAACGTCAAAGAAGGCGGAAATACTTGCCTGAATTGGTCTAAAGAAGTCGGTATCTATATGACACCTGCTGTTGAACCCGCTTCAGACAAATGTATCGCTTGCGGAACTTGTGCAATGCTTTGTCCTGATAGTGCAATCAGAATTGAAAGAAAGTAAAAAATCAACAAAACTTAAAAAGAAGTCCGAGATTGAAATCTCAGACTTCTTTTTTCATGCTTTTTAGCTATTGATAAATCTCCTTAATCGGTTGTTTCAATGCCTTATCTAATTTATCCAAAAGCCCTGGATTTACAGGTGTTTTGTTGCTCGAAAAATCAATTGGTCCAAATTCGGGATGAGCCGAATTAAAAGGTTTTTTCAATGCCTTATCCACTAATTTTTGTGGATTAATCTTAGTACTATCAATTGCAAATGGATGCCCCATAAAATATTCTCCTTTTTTATCCTCTACATATATATAAAGAATGTATACGGGTTTATATTGCCTAAAAAAAATTATTCAATTCATAAAAATTTACAAATTGAATAATTTTCAGGGATTTTTAAAAGTGGTTAATTTACATACCAAATAAGCCGAAATCCCTGCAGTGAGTGGAACGCAATAAATAATTGCAATACTTCCGACCAATGCTGCCAAAATTTCGATAATTACAGATTGAAAATTAATAAATTTTATAAAAGGAATGTCAAAAGACAAAAGCAAAAGCGACATCCCGCCTGCTAAATATGCAAAAATGATGGTATTTGTCATTGGACCTATGATATCTTTCCCGACATTCATCCCTGTATGGAAAAGCTCCTTGAATCCATAGTCTTCTCTGGATTTTTTGACTTCATTTATGCAATTTGCAATTGACATAGCTATACTCATCACAGCCCCAAAAGCCCCGATAATAACAGCTGAAATCAAAATACCTTTGAAATTCAATTCAGGATATTTATCCCAAAGCACAAGACTTTCTTGAGAACTTATGCCGTTTAAAGATGCAAGATAAATTATAAATCCTGACAAAAACCCTGCCAAAATCAGGCTAAAAATACTCCCCAAAGAAGCACTCAGGCTTTTTATATTTACGCCGTTCAAAATAAACATTGTAAAGAATATTGAAAAAATCAGAATCCCGATAGTTGTGCTTATTGGCTCAAAACCTTTCAACAAAAGGGGTACAAGTACGAAAAATATCAAAATTATTGTAAAAATTGTCGCAAACAGTGATTTCATCCCCTGATATCCGCCTATAAGTATCAAAGAAAGTGCGAAAATCCCAAAAAGAATCAGCACCACCGGAGAATTATCTCTTGATGTAATATTAATATTTTTATTGTCTTGCGGGTTATCCATTTCAAGCAAAACCCTGTCGCCCTTTTTCAGATTAATATCAAAAGCCGGATTGCTGGTCAGATAATTTTCGATATTGAATTGACGATTTTGGAATTCTCCGCTCAAAACTTTTATCTTGAGTAGTTGAACAATTTGATTGGACATAAAAATTTTTTCGAGTTCGCTGTCATGTTTTTCTTGCACAATGTCAACCACCATGCCTCTTTCAAGGTATTCTGTTTGCTCAGGCAAATCTTGAGCAAAGATTAAATTAAAACTCGAAAATAGGATTAAGATTAAAAGAAAAAAGATTTTATTCATCATAAAAAAGTCCGATTTGCTCTGAAGGCATTTTGTATCCGAGGTGTTTATAACCTGCGGGAGAAACTTTTCGTCCTCGTGGTGTTCTCTGCAAAATCCCTGCCTGTAACAAAAAGGGCTCATAAACTTCTTCTATCGTTACTGCATCTTCACCAAGAGCTGCGGATAAAGTTTCGATTCCAACAGGTCCGCCATTATACTTTTGTATCATTAATTGTAGCAATGCAATATCAGTCGTATCTAACCCCAGTCGGTCAATTTTTAACATATCAAGTGCTTCTTTTGCCATTGACAAAGTTATATCACCTGAGCCTTTAACTGCGGCATAATCCCTGACTCTCTTGACTAAACGATTTGCGATACGCGGTGTTCCTCTGGAACGAAGAGCGATTTCTGTTGCTCCGTCATCTGTTATTTTGGTCTCCAAAACCTTAGAAGTTCTTTTGATAACCTCAATGAGCTCATCGGTTGTATAAAATTCTAATCTGTGAATTATGCCGAATCGGTCTCTCAAAGGGCTTGAAAGAGAACCTGCTTTTGTCGTTGCACCAATCAGGGTGAATTTCTTCATAGGCACTCTAAGTGTCTTTGCCGCTTGGGTTTTACCTGTCATCATATCAATATAAAAATCTTCCATCGCAGGATAAAGAATTTCTTCCGCAACTTTATTGAGGCGATGAATTTCGTCGATAAAAAGAATTTCTCCTTCTTTGAGCGACATCAAAATCCCTATAATATCTCTGGGACGCTCAAGAGCTGGAGCAGATGTGATTTTTATGGCAGAGCCAAAATCTTTTGCTATTATACTCGCAAGAGTCGTTTTGCCCAAACCAGGAGGTCCGTACAAAAGAATATGGTCAAGAGTTTCCTCGCGTTTCTTTGCAGCCTCAATTGTGATTTTGAGATTTTGTTTTATATGTTTTTGCCCGACATAAGTATCAAAAGTATTCGGACGAAGATTATTTTCAAAACTGTCAAAATTTGTTTTTTTTGTTTCGATATTTTTTCTTGAATCAGACTCTTTTTTGGGAAATTTTTCATCTGAAGAAATTATTGCCAAAATTTTGCTCCCAAATTATTGATTTTAGTTAAATAGTTCATCTATTTTATCTTGAATTTCTTGCGGATCAATTTCTTTTGTAAGAACATTCAAATCCATTGCTATTTGAAAAAGCCTTGCAGCTTCGACTTTATCGCCTGTGATTACTGTAGCACGAGCTTTGTTATAATAAGCAAGAGCATAATTAGGATTGCATTGTGCCGCCAAATCAAACATTTCCATAGCTTCTTTGACAAGACCCGAATCATCAAGATAAATTACACCTGCATTATTATAAGCTATATCATAACTAGGGTCATATTTTGTCGCCAATTTATATTCTTTGATTGCATTGTCATTATCGCCTTTGCCCCAGTACAAATAACCCAAATTACAATGAATACGGGCATCATCAGGAGCTATTTCCAACGCCAAATTATATATCGCTAATGCACTTTGAAAATCGCCTTTATCGTAGAAAACACTGCCCAAATTGATGTAAACATCTACATCTTTCGGGGTCAAATGCAATGCGTTTTGATAAGATGAAATCGCAGCATCATAATTTTTTTCACTCTCTTGAAAAACATACCCAAGCGTTTGAGCAATTATACTTGTCCAACCTTTGCTCGGATTAAGCATTATAGCATTGTAATAACAAGTTACAGCTTCTTTTGTATTGCCGCTCATGTAATAAATATTCGCCAAATTACTGTGATAAATAGGATTATTAGGGTTAAGCTCAATAAGTTTTTCGTACATTAAAATGGAATTGTCATAATCGCCCAATTCTTCATAAATATGGCACAAAGCCCTGTATGCAAGTATATTTAAGGGGTCATGCCATAAAACCATACGAAATTCATTTATAGCATCTTCATATTGAAACATACTTTTGTAAGCATCGCCTAAAAGTGCATATAAAGGCACAAATCCGGGGGCAATTTCGATAGCTTCTGTGTATAATTCAACAGCCTCATAAAATTGTTTGGTATGAACCAAATAAAATCCTTTGCATATCACCGGCAAAAATTTCATATAATTTAATTTTTGCCAAAATTCTTTTTGGGCTTCTAATTCAAAAGGCATCTTTATAATAGAAGATATTAAATGATAAAATGAGCCGAATTTGTCTAAAATACTATTGTCAGATTTTATTTTCAACAAACTATGGATCAAAAAATGTGCCCGAGATGCTCTCAAACCACCATATTTTACGGCTTTTTTCGCATAACTGTATGTTTCTTGAAATTTATCTTTTTTAGTCATTATACGAGCCATCATAAAATATGCTTCATAGAATTTGTCGTCATATTCAAGGGCGATATTTAAGTAGCTGACAGCTTTTTCAAGGTCGCCTTTCAAATAAAAAGCATATCCTATTTTGTAATTTATTTCAGCAGAATTTAAAGAGACTTCAAGAGCTCTTTGATATTCTGTGATAGCTTCATCGATAAATTGTTTCGGACTATAAATATCTTGATGCCAATCAAAATACAAATCCCCCAGCTTTGTATGCAAATCAGCACTAGAAGGATTTTGTTGCAATTCAGCGCTGCAAAGGGCAACAGCCATTTTATAATCACCCTTTTTTTGTATCTTTTTCAATTTATTTTCTAATTGTTTTGTTAACATTTATCCATTAAATTCCTTTTCAAAACAAAATCTAATTATTCTATTTCTGGCTTCTTTTTCTATATTAGAAAAATTGAACATTATCAAAGTTTCATCTTCTCCTTCGATTTTATTGATTACAATCCCATCTCCTATTATGTCCTCTTGGTCAGGCAATAAAAGTCGAAAATCAAAAATTTGCCCGATTTCGAAACAATGATTTCCGACAAAGCATATTCCGCCACCGCCCAAATTAATTGTTTGAGCCTTAAACATAAACTTCGATGACTTGAGTTCGACAAAATATGAAGCTTTTGTCCTTATATATCTTCTTCTTTGTATTACATCATATTCTTGGTTTAATTCCACACAAAGATGCTCTTTAGTATTGTCTATTATCAAAGAATTCATTTTCACAATTCGATTTGATGAACAAATTGTAATTTCTGTTTCAAGACCTTCTTTCAACAAATAATGGTTTTCATTTTTAGGACCTGCCAATTCTAAAAAAACTCTATCTTTTTCATAACTCAAAACCCTTGATTCAAGTTCGATATTTTGATCGATTAATTTGATTTTCACAACAGGATTTTTGGATAAATCTATTTCTAACATAATTTAGACCTAAAAATTTACTATACTTTTATTTTAGAATATACAAGCTATTTAAGCAAGTAAAGAGACTCTGATACAATTTAAAAAATTGGTTTTTTCTTAATTGTATCAAAGTCGACCTCACAAAAGTGAGCAAAGAGCGGCAACATTGAGTTGGCGATCATTTGCGAAACTAGCCGTGGAATACAATTTGGAAAATTGGTTTAATAAAATTTATTTTTACCTTCATCAGAATACATGTTTTTTCTTTCGGCAATTATTTCATCCAAATTTTCATTTTCATAATTTTCCAAAAGGCTATCAAGATGTTTTTTAAATTCCAGCAAACTTTCTTTTATATTTTTGTTGTTGAATTTGACCATATTTTTTGCCATTTGGGAATTTGACATTGCAAGTCTTGTCATATCTCTAAAACCGCTCGCAGCAAGTTTTTTACTAAGTTCATCATCAGCAATTTTAAACAATGCTTGAGCCAAAATCATCGGCAAATGACTAATATTTGCAACAGCTTTGTCATGGTTTTTTGCATCTGTCAAAATCGGTTTTGAACCAATATTTTTTATCAAATCAACAATAAATTCGACACTTTCCGCTTTGGCAGAATCAGATGGCACAATTGCCCATTTTGCACCTTCAAAAAGACCTTCTTCAGCAGCGTCAAATCCTTTATTTTCAGTACCTGCCATAGGATGAAGTCCTATAAAATCAAGCGACACATCAAGATTATTGATATAATCAAGGACGAACTCTTTTACACTTGCCAAATCTGCTATGATTGCACCTTTTTTTACAAGAATTTTAATTTTTTCTATTGTGCCAATCACAGATTCCATAGGTGTTGCGATAAAAATCACGTCCATATCTTTAATGAAATCAAATCCGACTGAAGCTTCGACGACAAGTTTTTGGTCGACAGCTTTTTTGACAGTTTCGAGATTTTGAGAAATTCCATAAAGCTCATAGTCTTTATTTTGAAGGGCTTTAAGCAAAGAGACCCCTATTAGTCCCAATCCTATAACTGCTATTTTTTTCATTTTAAAGCCTTATTATTGTCGTAATCTATTCTTCCGATAAGCTGATTTATATTCGCCATCATTTCATCAAACATAGAGAGTGTAAGACTTTGAGCACCATCGCACATTGCATTATCAGGGTCATTATGTACTTCGACCATAATTCCGTGTGCCCCGCAAACCAAAGAAGCTTTGCTCATTGGTTCTATCAAATATCTGCGACCTGTACCATGAGATGGGTCGACAATAATCGGCAAGTGGGAATATTTTTTGATGATTGGAATTGAGGCCAAATCAAGCGTATTGCGAGAATAATGAGAATCTATACCTTTGATTCCACGCTCACAAAGAATTACATTTGGATTGCCATTATACATAATATGTTCTGCTGCGAGCAAAAATTCTCTGATTGTAGCAGCCGCTCCACGCTTTAGCATAACAGGTTTTCCGCATTCACCGAGAGCTTTTAAAAGTTTAAAATTTTGCATATTTCTGGCACCGACTTGCAAAATATCGGCGTAACTTGCGACCAAATCCACAGTATTTGTGTCCATAACTTCTGTTACAACCAAAAGACCTGTTTCTTTGCGTGCTTGTGCAAGATATTTGAGTCCTAATTCTTCAAGTCCTTGAAATTCATAAGGGGAAGTCCTTGGCTTGAAAGCACCGCCACGAAGGATGGTTGCCCCTGCTGCCTTTACGCTGTGGGCGATTTCGAGTAATCCTTCAAGATTTTCTTCTACACTGCAAGGTCCTGCCATAATTACAGGTTTTTCAAGCCCGCCGATTTTGACGCCGTTTTCAAATTCTACCACTGTATCTTCATTTTGACTTTCTCTGCTTGCCAGCTTAAAAGGTTCTTGAATAAGTTTAACTTCTCTTACGCCGTCAAAAGATGCCACTGATGCCGGCTGAAACATTCTTCTGTCGCCGATTGCAGCGATTACAGTCATTACATCGCCTTGATTGATATTTATACGAAAACCCTTATTCTCCATAGCCTTTACGACTTTGTCAATTTGCTCTTGGGTAGCTCTGGGCTCCATTACTATAATCATTTTTACACCTCTTGATTGCTATATTTATCATAATTTTATATCATTATAATATGAATACTAACAAAATTAAAGGAAAAAGAGGCGAAGACATCGCAGCAAAATTTCTTATCGACAAAGGATTTGAAATTTTGGAAACCAATTATTATGCCTCTAGATACGGCGAAATTGATATAATCGCAAAATATAAAGAAACTCTTGTCTTTATAGAGGTCAAAGCTCGAAGTACAAATGATTTTGGACATCCTTTGGAGTCCATTACGCAGACAAAATTGCAAAAAATGCATAAGGCAATAAGTTTTTATATTTCGCAAAAAAATCCAAAAATGAAAAATTATAGAATGGATGCTGTGGCAATTACTTTTAGACCAAAGCTTGAAATTTTACATTTAGAAAATATTTTAAGTTAAAAAAAATATCTTAATCCAAATTTCTATTAAACATCCAATAAGCACAATACAAAGTTATAACAGCCGTTATAGCCATAGGAACAACATTTTCAAAAACCACATCTGCAGGTATATTTTTGAAAAATAATCCCTTGACGATAACCATATAAAATCTTATCGGGTTGAAAAAAGTCAGCTTTTGAAAAATTATCGGCATATTTTCAATCGGAGAAATATACCCCGACATCAACATTGCAGGCATCTGAAACATAAATGTACCCAAAATTGCTTGCTGTTGGGTACGGCATATTGAAGAAATAAACAGCCCAATCCCAACAATAGAAAGCAAAAATACAGTCGTACTTACATAAAAAAGCCAAATTGAACCCGAATAAGGAATTTTGAAAATAAAAACAGCAAAAAGCCCCATCATTGTCGATATTATTGTTGCAATCACAAGCGGTGGAAAGGTTTTTCCTATAAGAATTTCAAATGGTCTCAAAGGTGAAACGATAAGCTGATCAAAAGTTCCGACTTCTCTTTCTCTCGCTACAGAAAGAGAAGTCAGTAGTATCCCTATTACCATTGCAAGAGTAGCAACAAGCGATACTGCCGTATAGTTAAAATAGGTTAAATTCGTATTGAACCAATTTCTGGTCTGCACTTCGACCCTTGGCAAATCATTGTATGCAGGATTGAAAATATCTTTTTCATACTGATTGAAAATTGCCGAAGTATATCCGCTCAAAATAGCTGCTACATTGGTCTGACGCCCATCAAAAATCATTTGAACCTTAGCTTGTTTTCGCCCCTTAAGATTCTTAGAAAAATCAGTGTTTATCTCCATTCCCATCATAACTTTTTGCGATTCAATCATTCTTGCAAACTGTTTTTCATTTTCGACATAATAAATTTTGCGAAACCAAACAGAATGTACAAATCTATCTGAAAGCTCTCTTGATTCAACCGTATTGTCCTTATCAAGGATTACCATATCAATATTTTGGACCTCCATAGTCGCCGCATAAGCAAAAATGCACAACTGTACCAAAGGCGGCAAAAAAATCAGCGTCCGGCTTTTGGGGTCTCGCCAAATAGAATGAAATTCTTTGATAATAAGTGTAAAAATCCTGTTCCACATATCAATCCAACCTCTGTGCCGTAAACCTGTAAATAAAAATATAAAATATAATACTCATCAAAATCATAAAAATACTATTCGGAATAAAAATATCCCAAATATTACCCGCCATAAAAAGATTTTGCGAACACCCGACAAAATATTTTGCCGAAATAAAATTGGACAAAAATTGTATAGGCTTGGGCATAGAACTAATCGGATAAACTAAACCTGATAACATCAAAGCAGGTAAAAAACCCGCAATAAGTGCTGCCTGTGAAGCTACAAATTGATTTTTGGCTAAAGTCGAAATTAAAAAGCCTTGCCCTATCAAAGAAAGAAGAAAAAAAGCTGAAACTATTGCAAAAATGAAATATGAGCCTCTAAAAGGTACCTGAAACAGCACTACGCAACAAAAGACACCAAATATCATTGAAGCCATTCCCAAACAAAAATAGGGAATATATTTGCCTAATAAAATATCAGTTTTTGTAACTTTTGTCGTTATCAAAGACTCCATAGTGCCTCTCTCCCATTCTCTTGAAATAACAAGAGCCGTTAAAAGAATTCCGACAAGAGTCATAATCACAGACAAAGCTCCCGGCAATATAAACCAATGACTGTTAAGCTCTTCATTATACCAAAACCTAGACACTACCTGAACTGCAGGTCTTTTTATACGCCAATATTTATATTCATTATTAAGCCATTTTTGTATAATTGCAGAGGCATAATTCGCCACAAAATTGGCAGTGTTAGTCTCTGAACCATCAGTTATAACTTGTATTTGAGCTACTTCACGCCTCATTATTTGAGTCGAAAAATTATTAGGAATAATAACCATGCCGCGAATAACACCTTTTTCCATATCTTTTTCCATTTTTTGCCGACTTTGATAATGCTTGAGTCTTATATATTCTGTATTTTCAAAATAAGCTGCCAAACTGCTTATTTTTGCCCTGTTATCCTCAACTTTCAGACCGATAGAAACTGTATTTGTGTCCAAATTCAAAGCAAATTGATAGACGCAAAGAAGTATAAAAGGCAAAATAAACGCAATCAGCATTGTACTGGGGTCTCGAAGCATTTGGCAAAACTCTTTAAAGACAAGAGCTTTAATTATTTTCATTATGCGGACTCTCCTGTTTATCAAATTTTTCAATCAAAGCAATAAAAGCCTCCTCCATCGTGCAATCCTTGCCCACTTTATCCTTAAGTTCGATAGGAGTGCCTGTTTCTATAGCTTCGCCACGATAAAAAAGACTTATTCTGTCGCAATATTCAGCCTCATCCATGAAATGCGTCGTAACCATTACTGTAACGCCTTTTTCGACCAAAGAACTTATATGATTCCAAAAATCTCTCCTAGTCAAAGGGTCAACTCCTGATGTTGGTTCATCCAAAAATAAAATCGGAGGATTGTGCATCAAAGCACAACTCAGAGCCAACCTTTGTTTGAAGCCCAATGGCAATTCATCTGCATTTTGTCCAAGATAAGTTTCAAAATTGAAAAGCTCTATCATTTGTTCGATTTTTTCTTTTTGCTCCCCTCCAAAAAGCCCATAAATTCCTGAGAAAAACTTCAAATTTTGCATAACGCTAAGTCCGCCGAAAAGTGAAAACTTTTGTGCCATATAGCCCAAATACGAACGGGCTTTGGACAAATCATGCCGAATATCCATTCCCATAATCCTTGCACTGCCTGAAGTCGGGGTAATAAGACCGCAAAGCATTTTGAAAGAAGTCGATTTTCCTGCACCGTTTGGTCCTAAAAGTCCAAAAATTTCACCTTTTTTTACTTGAAAAGTATTATTTTTGACCGCATAAAAATCACCGTATTTTTTGACCAAAGCCTTTGCCTCAATAACGTATTCAAGATTATGACTATCAAAAATAAGATTTTTACTTAATTCAGACTCTCCTTTAGGGCATCCTCCGAGAATATCAATAACCGCATCCTCAAATCTGGGTTCAGCGGGTGTCAAAATCAAATTCCCAAAACTGCTTACACCTTTATCCAAAACAATTCTGACTTTTTCTGCCTGAATTACAGCATCTGTGATACCTTTACCGTCTTTAAGAATATTTTTCAGAAGAATTCGATTTTTGCCCTCGGCATCTTGCACGAAAAAAGTTCTGTCGCAAAGAGTTTTCGTCAAATCCTTAGGAGAACCGCTGTATAAAAGTTTGCCTTCATTCAAAAGGATACAAGTATCAAAATGTTCTGCTTCATCCAAATAAGCGGTCGACCAAAGTATTGTTATGCCTTCTAAAGAAAGCTTTTTGACCATTTTCATAAGCTCTCGTCTTGAAATCGGGTCAACTCCGACAGAAGGTTCATCCAAAAGCAAAAATTCGGGAGAACCCAATAAAGCACAAGCAAGTCCCAGCTTTTGTTTCATCCCTCCTGACAAATCACCTGCAAGGCGAGAACGAAATTCTTTCAATTCCGTAAAATCAAGTAAAGTTTTGAAAGATGATATTTTATCTTTTTCGCTAAGACCTTTTAAATCAGCATAAAGATTCAAATTTTCAATAACCGTCAAATCCTCATAAAGCCCGAATTTTTGGGGCATATAGCCGATATTTTGATTGATTTCGCTTTTTTGCGTAACAGGATTTAGCCCCAAAGTAGAAATTGAACCGCTTGTCGGCAACAAAAGCCCTATAATACTTCGAATAAGTGTCGTTTTTCCGGCACCGTCCGGACCAATCAAACCAATGATTTTCCCTTTCGCAATCTCCAAATTCAAATCATTTAAAGCAAATTCTGAGGTATAAGGAAATTTTTTGAACAAATCAGAAATTTCAACAACAGCATCCGCCTTCATTTAACGCCCCCTTTCGGTTTCGCAAAAATCTGTCGTCTGCGTAACTTCTTTCTTGTGTTCAAAATTTTTCAAAGGTCGTGCCTTCAATTTTTGCTTGCACAGCAAATCAATCTTGATAGTAGTAGGCATCCCTTGACGCAAATATTCATCCACATCATAAATATAAATCCTAATTCTATAAACCAAATCAGTCCTCAAAGTCGCAGTTTCAACTTCTTTGGGAGTGAATTCCGCCACAGGAGAAATAAAGCCAATCCAACCTATATATGGATTTTTTGGACGAGAATCATTATAAACTTTAACCTGCATACCATATTTTATGCGACCAAGTTCTTTTTCGGGAATATAAGCTCTAACCCACACCGGTTTTGATTTAGCAATAGAATAGACAACTTGCGTAGGCGAAACTATAGCACCTGGTTCTTGAATTCTTGTCATAACAACACCATCACAAGGGGCATAAATTTTTGTATCCCTCAAATCCGTTTCTGATGATTCCGCATTGGCTAGAGCTGCTTCATATTCGGCTTTTGATTGATTTTTTGAAGTCAAAAAGTCGTCGCATTGCTGTTTGGAAATTGTCGTATCAGAGCATAAAGGATAATTTCTACGAAAATTTATATCGGCATTTTTCATTATAATTTCTCTGGCTTTTGCCGTTGCTTTTGTTTGATTAACCATATCCAAATATGGCGTATCGTCAAGTTTAGCAAGCAAATCACCTTCTTTTATGCTGTCTCCTTCCTCAAAAAACATTTTCTGAACTCGACCTGCAACACGAAATCCCAAATCGACCTGACGAATTTCTATATTTCCGTACAAAATCAACTCATTTTTGTTGCGAAAATGCTCCTTAAGGATTGGAACAAGCTCCAACGCGAGTACCATAAGGATTATAAAGATTATCCACCATTTATATTTTTTAATCTTTTCCTTAATCACACCTGACCTCCAGCTGCCTTATAAAGCCCTAAATAATTGACTAATCGGGTTGTTTTGCTATACACTTGTCGATTTTCGGCATAAATTAATTTTTCTTTTTCACTAAGCAATTCAGGACATGAAATAACCCCGTTAAGATATTTTTTCGATGAATGGGCAAAATTATTTTTTTCCAATTTTAATTTTTCAATATTTTCTTTATCCACATCACTATCAAATTTTATTGCATAAAAACTGTCATTGACTTCTTGGACTGCCTTGAGAGAAGCTTGTTTATAGTTTTCAAATAATTGCTCATAAAGATTTTTCTTAATTCTCAAATTAGCTATTCTACGACCTCCTGCAAATAATGTCTGCGTCAATCCTGCTGTCAGCAAAGCAAAAGCCCCATTCCAACTAAAAAAAGTATCTGTCGTAAAAGTATTAAAACCTAAATTTCCGTTAATATTAAAAGTCGGTAAAAGCTCTTTGCGAGCCACTTTTATATCAATTCTTGCAGCTTGAAGCTGAGCTTCTGCTGCCAAAACATCAGGTCTTGAAAAAATCACATCTGACGGGATACAATTCGGAATTGCTCCTAAAAATCGAATTTTATCCAAAGAAGTCCTTTTAAGATTTTGCGAACATTCAGGCGATTCCCCTATCAAAACAGCCAATTCATCCAACATTGTATCTCTGGATTTTGTCAAATCATTCAAATCATTTTTGGCGGATTTATAGTTTTCTGTATAAGTATTAACCTGCATTGAAGATGCCAATCCTTGCGAATGCCTGAAAATAATTCGTCTCAGTTGTTCTTTTTTGATTGCAACCAATTCTGATTGCAAAGCAATTAATTTATCGTTTTTTGTTATATTCAGATAAACCGTTGCTACATAAGAACAAATAGCTATATAGGTTGCTTTTTCTTGGAATTTTGACACTTCAAACTGTTTTTTGGCTGATTGAGTTTTGTCGTGATTTTTTCGCAACAAATCTGCTTCATATTTGACGGTAAAAGGCAAAACATAACCACTGTCAGAAATATTTAAAGGTCTGTCTTTAGAAAAAGGTATTTTTAAAGCAGTAAAATTTGATCCCATAGAAATTTCTGGCAATTCCTGCCCAAAAGTCATTTTGACAAATTGTCTGTATTCTTCTGTCTTCAAAGTGGCAACTTTTAAATCCTGATTATTCGTTAAAGCCCTTACAATATAAGACTTTAAGACAGGGTCATCGAAATTTTCCCACCAATCCATGTTTATATAATCAAATTTGTATGAAAAATCTTTCGGGGCTGATTTATCATTTTCAAACCAAAAAGCAACGCAAATCGGGCTATTTAAAAAAGCTAATATGACCAAAAATAAAACAAAAATATTTTTTATATTCATAAATTAATTGAAATCTCTATCCAAAGTACAAGCGTAATTATATGGCAAGGTATAAAGTTTAAAATTACCCTGTTAGTATAGCCATAGTCCTATTAAGACTAATGCACAAGTCCATTTTTTAACAAAAATGCCCTTGAGCAAAGTCTTTCTCGGCTAGCGTCAAAGCCTCAAAAATTAAATTTTTGGGCTTTTCAATTGTCTTTTTATATTCTGAAATTTGCCATTTAATTGCTGAAATGCTATCTTTAAATAAGATTTTGGACAAAATAGGATAGTAAAAATGAGATATTTAACTTCCGGAGAATCCCACGGACAATGCTTGAACGCAATAATAGAAGGATTTCCTGCCGGTATAAAAATAAAAGAAGATTTTATAAATGAACAGCTCGCCAAAAGACAATCGGGCTACGGTCGAGGCGGAAGAATGAAAATCGAAACCGACACCGTAAAAATCCTTTCAGGCGTGCGTTTTGGGATTACTACAGGAGCTCCTATTTGCATACAAATAGAAAATAAAGACTGGGAAAATTGGACAATCCCCATGTCGACAACCCCTGTTTCAGAAGAAAATCAAAAAATCACAGACAGCAAAAAAATAACAGCAATTCGCCCCGGGCATGCTGACCTTGCAGGAGCTGTCAAATATAATCACACTGATATAAGAAATGTTTTGGAACGCTCTTCTGCCAGAGAAACTACAACCAGAGTGGCTGTTGGGGCTTTTTCGAAAATACTTTTGAACTATCTGAATATAGATATTTTTTCTTATGTTCTCCAAATCGGAGATGTCAAAATTCCTGAAATTTCAGCAAATTACGACCAAATTAAAGAAAAAGCCGAAAACTCTGAACTTCGATGCCCTGACAATTTAACCGAAAAAAAAATGAAAGATTTAATTGATACAACAAAAGAAAAAGGCGATTCTTTAGGGGGGTATTTTGAAATAATAATAAGAAATCTTCCTATTGGCTTAGGGTCTTTTGTACATTGGGACAGAAAGCTTGACGGGCTTTTAGCTCAAGGCATTATGAGTATTCCTGCCATAAAATCCGTAGAAATCGGTGTCGGAGTCAAAGCCGGAGAACTTTTGGGTTCTAAAATGCATGATGAAATTTTAACAGGCTTCAAAAGAAAAACTAACAATGCCGGAGGAATAGAAGGCGGAATGTCAAACGGCGAGCCTATTGTCGTTCGTGCGGCGATGAAAGCTATTCCTACAATGACAAATCCTTTGAAATCTGTGGATTTATTGACGGGTCAAGAACATCTTGCACATGTCGAAAGAGCTGATGTATGTGCCGTTCCTGCATGTGCAATTGTGGCAGAAGCTATGGCAGCTAATGTTTTATCGAAACTTATTTTAGAAAAATTTGGCTGTGATTCGATTTCTGAAATTGAAACTAATTACAAAAATTACACAGGTCAAAACGAATGAAAAATATTGCTATAATTGGGCTTATGGGCTCAGGGAAAAGTACAGTAGGTGCTTTACTTGCCAAAAAACTTCGACTTGATTTTGTAGACATTGATGAAGAAATTGAGAAAAAAACCAAGACGACAATTTCCGAAATCTTTAAAAAAAAAGGCGAGACATTTTTCAGGGAACTTGAAACAACCACTATCAGAGAGCTTTCAAGAAAATCAAATCAAATAATTTCAACAGGTGGAGGGGCAGTACAAGATGAAAAAAATCTTGAAATTTTGCACCAAAACTCGACAATAATATACCTAAAAACCTCTATTAATGCGATTTTCGAAAGAATAAAAAATGAAACACAAAGACCACTTTTGCAAAATTCTGACCCGCTTGGCACATTGCAAGAATTACTTGAAAAAAGACAAAAAAATTATGAAAAAGCTGATATAATTGTAGACACAGACAATAAAACGACCGATGAAATAGTAAATGAGATTATAAAAAATGTTAAAAGTTGAGCTAAAAAAAACCGTCGATAACTCTTACCCGATTGAAATCGGCAGCCAACTTTTGGGCAAAGCTTCAACATACATAAGCAAAGCAACAAAAGCAAAAAAACTTCTCATCGTAACAAATGAAACAGTCTACAAACTCTATTACCAAAAGCTTGCAGCCAATTTAAAAGATTTTGAAATCGAAAAAATTGTCCTTAAAGACGGAGAAAAACACAAAAATATCGGTTCTTTACAAAAAATTTGGGACAAAGCTCTCAAAATAAAACTTGAACGCAAAGATGCCATAATAGCTCTTGGCGGAGGTGTAATCGGCGACATAACAGGCTTTGCGGCAGCTACGTATCTTAGAGGTATCGATTTCATACAAATTCCTACAACTCTTTTGGCACAAGTCGATTCATCCATTGGCGGAAAAGTAGCAATAAATCACCCTCTCGGCAAAAACATGCTGGGTGCATTTTATCAGCCTAAACTTGTTTTAATAGACACTTCAACACTCAAAACCCTTCCAGAAAGAGAACTTAAGACGGGATTGGGAGAAGTTCTAAAATATGCCTTCATCGAAAAAAGCTGCGAACTGGGCGAAAATATTGACCTTTTTGAATTCTTAAAAGCAAACAAAACGGGTATCTACAATTTTGACAGCATTATCCTTGAAAAACTCGTCGAATACTGCTGTAAACTCAAAGCATCCGTCGTAAACAAAGATGAAAAAGAATCAAACCTAAGAGCAATTTTGAATTTGGGGCACACAATAGGGCATGCCATTGAAAAAACTACCGACTACAAAAAATTTACCCACGGAGAAGCGATTTCACTTGGCATGGTGGGGGCTTTCAAACTTGCTTTAGATAAAAATTTGATCGATGAAAATTATATGAAAGAAGCTTTAGAGCTTTTTAATCAATACGAAATCATCTGTAAACCAAATATAGACGCAAAAAAAATTGCCAAAGCTACGACCTATGACAAAAAAGTTGTTGATTCGAAAATCAGATTCATTTTGCCTACAAATAAAGGCGAGGTAGTGATTTTTGACGATATAAAAGATTCTGAAATCATAAAAGCAGTAAACTATATCAAAAAAACTTTTTGCTGTTAAAATAATCTAAATTGTTTCAATTTGTGAATATTTTCGGCAATTCTGACAATTAAATTTATTTTGGAGTCTTACTTCAATTATAATTACAATATTGGTTCAATATTATGCAGATAAATCCAAATTCTCCAAATATTCATACTTCAATATTATATTTGAATGATTTGCACGCACAAACTCCTTATATGCAGCAACTCAAAAGTGAAGCGGACACATTTGAGTTGACCAATAAAGATAACAAAGATGTCGATTCATTCATATTGGCAGGCGGGGACAGCTTTTTAGGACGCAGTAAAGAAAAAAACAAAATGGTATCTGCCTTTTTGAATATTTCAAAAGTTGAATATTCGGCAATGGGCAACCACGAAGTCGACTCTATGGATACCTTACCGGATAATTTAAAAAATACAGACACAAAATTTGTTGTCTCAAATCTAAAAAAATCGGGCAATACCCCCTTTGATAATTACATCAATGAAGGAAAAATCGTCAACTCAACCATTGCAGAAAAAAATGGACATAAATACGGCTTAATCGGTGCAGCTCCCTTTGAATTAAGTAAATCAGAAAAACTTCCGAAATCGAATTTGAATGTAGACCAATATGAAAAAACAAAAAAAGATATTCAACTCGAAATCAAAAAACTTCAAGAACAAGGCATCGACAAAATAATAATGCTTTCTCATATCGGGTACGCCAATGACCTTCAACTTGCAAAAGAAGTCAGCGGAATCGATATTATAGTGGGTGGGCATTCGCATGATTTGGTGAAAGGGACAAAAAACGGCAAAAATATCATCACCGCACCCGACGGAAACCCTGTTGTGATACTTCAAGCAGGACAAAACGGTGAATATATCGGACATTTAGACATCACCTTTGACCAAGCAGGCAAATTGATAGAAGCCACAAATACTGTAAAACAAATAAAAAATTCTCCCAAAAATTTGGTCATAAAATTCTTCCAAGAAAGGCTTTTGGGAAAAGTAGAACCGCTAGGAACAGTAACTAGAGCGGATAAAATTCAAGGCTCATCAAATGTTTCTGAAAATCCTTATGCCGACTTTTTTGCAGATGCCTTAAGAAATGAACTGAATACCGATATAGTCATCATAAACAGCGAAGCCATCAGAGGACATTTAGAAAAAGGCGATTTGACTTCACTGGAAATAGATAATTTGATGCCTTTTGGGAATAAACTTTATAAAATCGAACTCTCTGAAAAACAAATTATAAATATCCTTAATGAAGGTGCACTGTCAGTAAATGACAAAATGCTTAAACCTGGAATTATGCAAGTATCAGGGCTTCGATACAGTATTGATGAACAAGGGAAAGTAACAAATGTTCAATTCAAAGATAAAAAAGGGAATTTGGTTCCTTTAAACTCCGAAAACCCTTCAGATGAAAAGAAATTCACTTCTATTGTTGATGAATTTTTAATAAATACCGATGAATACCCAACTATCCGAAAAGGCAAAATTCTTGAAAAATATGATTTCAGTTACGCAAAAGTCGTCAAAGACTACACAAAAAAATTAGACCCAAATCATATCGAAATCAAATCAGACGGCAGAATCCAGAATAATTCACAGTCCAAGCACGATTTTGACTAAATTCTCTGTTGCATTCGGCTTAGCTAATTTGAACGAATTTTCATTAATTTGTTTAAGCTTTTCTTCATTTTGAATAACACTCGAAATTATTTCTAAAAGATTATCGGGAGTACAATCTTTATCCTCCAAAACTATTGCTGCTGACTGTTTTTCCATAGCTTTGGCATTATAAAATTGATGATTAGAAGCAGCATGAGGATACGGAACCAAAATAGCCCCCAAACCATGATTATTAAGCTCTGAAAGACTTATAGACCCGGAACGGGCAATTACAAAATCACAAGCAGCATAAGGAACACTCATATCATCAAAATACGGCTCCAAAATATATCCGTTCAACCCACCGGGCAAGAGATTTTGGGCTTCTTCAAAGTTTTTTGTACCGCTTTGGTGAATAATCTGCAAATTATATGTTCTTGTCAACTCTTGCGACAAAGCCAATACAGCTCTATTAATGGTTTTGGCACCTTGAGAACCTCCCATTACAAAAAGCGTTTTTTTATCGGAATCCAACCCTAATTGCTTTATTGCCTGCTCCTTTGATAACCCTAAATTAAAATTTCTCAAAGGATTGCCGTTTACGATGATATTTTTTGCCTTAATACGATTTTTGGCATCTTCAAAAGCCAAAAAGACACACGTTGCAAAAGGAGCTATAAACCTTGAAACTACACCGGGATAAGCATCTGAATCGTGAATATAACAAGGAACACCAAACAAAATCCCTGCTATCAAAACAGGAAAAGAAACATAACCGCCTGTGCCGATTATAAAACTCGGACTATATTTCAAAACATAATAAATCGCAACAAAAACTGAAATAAAAAGCTGAAATGCCCAAGAAATAAATTTTATGGTAAAGGCTCTAGGCATACCTGATACAGACACATCCAAGAAATTCATATCGTACTGTGAACTTACTCTTTTTTCTAAATTTTTAGGATTTCCTATATAAAAAATATCTTCTTTCGGTATGAATTTTAAAAGCTCCTCATAAATAGCTACAGCAGGATAAATATGCCCGCCGGTTCCACCGCCTGTTATGAAAGCACGTTTTTCAGACATTTGTTTTTATCCTTTTGATTTTTTGTCTGGAAATATTTAGCAACACCCCAAACATACTTAAAGTAATGATTGCAGAAGTTCCGCCATAACTGACCAAAGGCAAAGTAACTCCCGTTACAGGCAACAATCCTACTGCTACGCAAATATTCAGAAGTGCTTGTGCCAAAATAACACAAGTTATGCCAAAAGCTAACAATTTTCCAAACGGGTCAGGGCATCTTTTTGCAATCATAAAACCTCTGTGCATCAACCCTAAAAACAATCCGAGCAAAACCAAACAACCCAAAAAACCCATTTCTTCTGAAAAAATAGCAAAAATAAAATCAATATGCCCAAGAGGAAGCCAGAGCAATTTTTGTTTAGAATTTCCGAAGCCTGCACCCCAAAAACCGCCTGCAGATATAGCATACCAAGACTGAATAAGGTTATAACCCTTGTCATACTGATCTGCCCAAGGATTCAACCATCCTTCAATACGCTCCCTTTGGTGCGGCATATTAATAATTGAAAAAATTGCCAAAGAAGTAAATCCTATCAAGCCTGTTGATAAAAACTGCATCGAAATTCCACCGATTATACAAGTCGCCAAAACTCCCAAAAACACTACTATTGTTGTCCCTAAATCAGGCTGAAGCATAATCAAAATAAAAATTATCAAAACAGAAAAAGCTCTTTTTAAAAAATATTCATCCCAAAGACTTTTTGAATGGACTAGAGCATCTGCCATAATTGCAACACAGGTGAATTTGGCAAATTCTGACGGTTGACAAAAAAACAGCCACCTTTTTGAACCGTAAATCGTACTTCCAAAAAGATGTGTCGCAACTAAAAGCCCTATCGTGCCCATTGTCAACAAATTTATTTTATTTTGAAATTTTTTATAATTAAATTTAATAAAATAGACCATTCCAAAAAAACCAATGGTAAAATTCAAAAGTTGTTTTTTGAAAAAATATAAATGGTCGTTAAAATCTTGAATTCCATGAGAAATACTTGAAGAAAAAACAGCCATAAGTCCAACCATAGCTAGACATGCAATGATAATCAAAAGCGGTATATCAGGAGGGGAGATGATTGTAGCTATTCTCTCTTTTTGATTATTGGGTCTGTTGTAATTTTTCTCGTACATAATTCTTAAAAACTTGTCCTCTTTCTTCAAAACTCTCAAACATATCAAAACTCGCACAAGCAGGAGCTAAAAGTATATTTTCGACATCTTTTTTTGAAGCGATATCAATGGCTTCTGTAAAACTTTGAGCTTTGTCGATATTTTTATAACCCGCTTTTTTAAAAGCAGTCTCAAATCTTTGCGTTGCTTCACCTAATAATATAACATAATCAACTGAAGCTTGGGCAACATATACAAAATCTTCCAAAGGTGTCATTTTATCTCGCCCGCCTGCAATTAAGGCAACTCTTTTACCCGCAAAAGCCTGAATGGACTTGATTGCGGCATCTGTGTTTGTCGCCTTTGAATCATTATAATATTTCTTGCCGTCAACTTTGCACACATACTCTAATCTATGCTCCGGCGGTTCAAAACTCTTCAAAGTTTTTACTATTGCATCATTTGAAATATCAATGATTTTGGCTACAGAAACAGCACACATAATATTTTCGAGATTATGCACGCCAATTAGGCTGACTTCTGAAATATCAATAATGTCTTGTGTTTCACCTTCTTCATTTTTGAATTTCAAAATGCCATCTTGGATATAAACACAATTTTTTTCATCTTCTTTACCGAAAGTGAAAATATTTTCTTCACATTCATCCTTAATTGCAATAACTTTTGAATCATTAGCGTTCAAAACAGCCCAATCAGCAGCGTTTACACCTGTAAACAATTGCTTTTTTGCCTCAAAATAAGCCTCTTGTGAACCATGCCAATCAATATGGTCGGGTGAATAATTTATAAAACACGCCACCTCAGGAGTAAAGTACTGACTGGTTTGAATCTGATAAGAACTTATTTCGAGAGTGAAATAATCAAGCTCTTCTTTTAACAAATCGCAAGGAGGAAGTCCGATATTTCCGCAGGCTTCCGTTTTTTTTCCGCCATTTTGTATAATTTCTGCCAAAAGCTTTGTGGTAGTAGTTTTTCCGTTTGTTCCCGTAATTGCCAAAAATGGAGTTTTTGTGGATAAATACGCAATATCAATTTCGCTTAAAACAGGTATTGCCTTGACCTTTGCCAAGTTAAAAACCTCTGCATTAGGCGGAATACCCGGACTTGCGACAATAAAATCGCTCTTAATAACAGTTTCTTTTTTATGCTCCCCCATTTCAACTTCGATGCCGAAGTCTGAAAGCTCCTTTATAATTGATTCATCGTCTTGAGCTTGAGCTCTTCTTTCACTAATTGTGCAAATCGCACCGACAGAAGCCAAATGCTTCGCAGCAGCAATTCCGCTTTTTGAAAGCCCTAAAATGCATATTTTTTTATCCGAAAAATCCATATACAACTCCCAAAACAGCCAACAAAGCAAAAAATCCTCCGACCAGCCAAAAAGTTTTTACAACTTTAACTTCATTCCACCCAAGAAGCTCAAAATGGTGATGAAGAGGAGCCATTTTGAAAACTCTTTTTCCTGTGGATTTGAAACTTACAACTTGTATAATCACAGATAATGTCTCAATTATAAAAACTATTGCCAAAGGAATCAGCAAAACTTCAAATTTGCCCAAAACACCCAAAGTCCCCAAAAGCCCGCCGAGAGCCAGACTTCCTGTATCACCCATAAAAATTTGTGCAGGATTGCAATTGTAATAAAGAAAACCGCCGCAAGCACTCGCTACGGCTGCAGAAATTACAGCCAACTCAATCTGCCCCATCATGGCAAAAATCACAGCAGATGCAAGAAAAGAAAATAAGCTCAAACCCGCTGCCAATCCATCTAATCCATCAGTCAAATTGACAGCATTTGACGAACCGACAATAATAAAAATTGCAATCAATGAATACCAAAGCCCGAAATCATAACCCAAAATAGAGGTTTCGCCACATTGAATCATATATCCTGCAGGGATTGAAGCAATTATAATCTGCAAAAACATTTTGCCTCTTGGAGTTAAACCTTTGTTGCATTGTTTTTTATTTTTTTTGTAATCATCCATAAATCCTATAGCGGCGTACAAAATAAATACAATTATGGCTACAAGCGAGTCCAAACTTATTTTTTGCATCATAACAAACGACAAAATCATTGCTATAATTGCACAATCAACTATTAAAAGCCCCCCCATTGTAGGCGTACCAGCTTTTTTGGAATGATTTTCAGGTGCTTTTTCATAAATATATTGACCTGCAAAATATTTTTTCAGCAAATCTATATAAGGTTTGCCAAAAATCAAAGTCAATAATAATGCTATAAGTCCGGCAATATAAATAATCGTCATGCAATTTGCCCTTTCAATTCATCAACAATATTCTCAAATTTCATTGAACGAGAAGCTTTCAACAGCAAAACCATTTTTTCATCAATGGTTTTAAGATATTCGATAACTTCTTTTGTATCTTTAAAGATTTTTGCATTTTGTATTTTAGAAGATTTAGCAATATTTGCCGCCAAATCTCCAACAGTAATAAGAGTTCTTATTTTTTTTTCTTTCAAGAATTTACCGATTTGCTTATGATAATAAACTTCTTTTTCGCCGAGTTCACCCATATCACCGAGGACAAGCGAAATCTCACCATAAGCATCCAAAGCCGCCTGTATAGAAGCTTTCATTGATTCGGGATTAGCATTGTAATAATCATTAAGCAATGTCAAATTACTTATTTGCAAAACTTCGCCACGATTTGACATAGGAGAATAATTTTCTAAAGCTTTAGCGATAGAAATCTTTGATATCCCCAATTTCTGCCCGACTTCAATGGCACATAAGGCATTCAAAATATTATAATCGCCTAAAACATTCAATTTATAGTTTTGCTTTTTATACTCGAAACTAACTCCTTTGGATGTTTTTTGGATATTTTTAAGATTTTTGTCCTCTAATGAATAATAAATTTGGTTTACAACATCAACATATTTTTTGACTAACTGATTATCGCAAGAAACCAAAACCCCTTCGCAATGGAGATATTTGGCGATTTCACATTTGGCTTTTGCAATATTTTCGTGAGTTCCAAGCCTTCCTAAATGAGCAAGTCCTATATTTGTAATGATTGCCACATCAGGTTTTGCATATTTTGATAAAAGTTCGATTTCTCCCAAACCTCGCATACCCATTTCAAGAACCAAAACATCTGTATTTTCAGGCATTTCAAACATTGTTTGAGCTACGCCGATTTCATTATTAAAATTCAATTTAGTTTTGTGAACTTTATACTTCGACTCCAAAACTACTGCTATCATTTCTTTTACGGTGGTTTTTCCGCTACTACCCGTAACTGCAACAACTATCGGACTGACTTTGTCCTTATAATACCCTGCCAAAGCCAAATAAGCCTCTCTGGTATCTTTAACTTCAAGTGCAAATTTTGCCCTCGGCAAATCTTTCAATTTTTTCAGTTCAGAACTTTCAATAAAAAAACCTCGTGCCGATTTATTTATCGCATCTTCAATAAAATTGTGTCCGTCAAAATTTTCACCTTTTATAGGAATATAAATCTGTTCAGGAGAAATATCTCTAGTATCTGTAGAAAAACTAAACATTCCTGAGATATTATTTGAATACAAAACCTTTGCACCGGTTATTTTTACAATTTCATCCAGCGAAAATTTCATTTTGTCCTCTTTTCATAAAAGCTCCTTCTAAATTTTACTGCAAAACTGATACTGATGTAAACTTAATAAATTATTTTAATAAATTAAATTTAATGCTTTAATATCTTTATGCTTAATGTTCTTATAATACCAATCGATAATAGACCCGTATGTTACGATTTGCCTGAACAAATCGCAAATATCTGTTCAGATGCAAAAATATTTATTCCGCCAAAAAATTTTTTGGGCGGACTCACGAATTGTGCTGATTATGACGGAATATTAAATTGGGTCGAAGAAACCACCAAAAATAATCACATCGATTATGCTATTTTGGCACTGGACACTATTGCTTATGGCGGACTTGTTGCATCAAGAAGAATTGAGATTTCGCAAGATGAAATTAAATCAAAAATAGAAACTTTCATAACAAAACTTAAAAAATCGAATGCCAAAATCTTTGCAACAAGCAGTATTATGAGAATTTCAAACAACAATGTGAATGAGGAAGAAAAACTTTATTGGGACACTTTTGGAGAAAAAATATTTCAATATTCATTTGAATTTCACAAAACAGGAATAAAACCCCAACATGAAATTCCTTCTGAAATCCTTGAAGATTACCTGAATACCAGAAAAAGAAACTTCGAAATAAATTTGTTTTTTCTCTCCCTGCTTGAAAAAAAACTTTTTGATTTTTTGGTAATTTCACAAGACGATACTGCAGAATTCGGACTAAATGTTCAAGAAGGACAAGAATTTGCACAAATTATCGCAGAAAAAAATCTTCCTGCAACGATAAAAACAGGTGCTGATGAAATACCTCTTACTCTTTTGACAAGAGCTTTTTGCGATTTTTATAAAGAACAAATTTCAATCACTCCGATATATTCTGTTTCAAAATCAAAAAATATTATCTCTCGATATGAAGATATTACAATCGAAAATTCTTTTTTGGGTCAAATATTTATTTGCGGGGCAAAATCATCTCAAAATGGCGACTTCAGCCTATATCTAAATACACCTTGCGAAATTCAAGACGATATTGCAATGCAAATTTTTAAAGACAAAAAAGGGGCTGGGTTTATAGAACCAAAAGGGTTTTATGCCATAGCTGATATAAAACTTGCAAACGGTTCCGACAATGACTTAATAAAAAATTTACTTGAAAATTCTTATAATAAAAATTTTCTTGGATATGCAGGCTGGAATACCACCGCAAACACCCTTGGATGCGTGCTTTCGACAAGTATCATCAGCTATATCGCACGAAAAAACAATACTTTCAACAAAAAATCCTTCGAAAAAGCCATTGCTACAAGGCTTTTTGACGAATGGGCATATCAGGCAAATTTGAGACAAGAATTAAGAAAAAACCCGAAATTTGATATAGAACAAGGTTTTGTAGAGTATATTCAAAAAATACAAGATTTTTCAGACCTGAAAATTGACGGGATTTCATTTTATTTTCCTTGGAACAGAACATTTGAAGTCGGTATTTGTTTAGAATAAAATAATTTTAACAGATTTCTTAAGGAGCAGGTATGTACTTAATTTATAATTTATTTTTGGCTATTGCAGTAATTTTATTTTCCCCTGTAGTGCTTGTTGCATTTTTAGTCCAGCCAAAATTCAGAGCAGGTTTCTGGCAAAAAATAGGATTTTATTCGATAAATTTGCCAAAACGCCAAACCATTTGGCTTCATGCGGTATCTGTAGGCGAAGTAAACGCAATTGAAGGCTTGGTCAAAAAATTGAAAGAAGAATTCCCTACAAAAAATATCATTCTTTCAACTGTAACTCGCACAGGGAAAGAAGTTGCCGATTCAAAACTTAAAGATTATACAGATAAAATTATTTATTTCCCTTATGACTTTTATTTCAGCATTTTGCTTGCCCTAAAAGCCATCAGGCCCAATATTGTTATAATTGCAGAAACAGAAATTTGGCCAAATTTTTCAAATGAACTTCGTAAAAATAAAATCCCTCTTATGATAGTCAACGGAAGGATTTCACCAAATTCTTATGAAGGCTATAAAAAATTCTCTTTCTTTTTCAAAAGAATTTTGAAAAATTATGCTTCGATTCTTATGCAAACAAATACCGACAAGGAAAGAATTCTCAACATAGGTGCAAATCCTGAAATAACAGAAGTAATGGGGAATTTGAAATTTAATATTGCAAATATTCTTGACAATGATGACATAAAAAATCTTACGGCTTCATTCAAACTAAATCAACAAAAAGTCATCGTGGCAGGAAGCACACACAGCGGTGAAGATGAAATTGTATTAAATGTTTATGAACAACTCAAAGATGAATTCGCTGATTTAAAGCTGATTATAGCTCCTCGACATCCTGAAAGATACCCTCAAGTGCTTGAATTGATTGACCAAACAGGCTACAGTTGGGGTCTTCGCAGCAAAAATGACGGCTTTGACAAAAATGACATTATAATGCTCGATACAATGGGCGAACTCTCAAAAATGTATTCTATCTGTCATTTTGCATTTATCGGCGGCAGTTTTTCGGGTACAGGCGGACACAACCCTCTTGAAGCAACGATTTACAACAAACCGACACTTAGCGGTGATGTGGTTTTTAACTTTAAAGACATCTATGAAATTTTAAACAATGAAGAAGCTACAATTCTTGTCAAAAATGAAAACGAACTGCTAGAAAATTCACAAAAACTTCTTAGAAATGCTGACTTTTATAATAAAATTTCAACAGCTTGCCAAAATGTTTTTGAACAGAATTCAGGTGCATTAGACTTCGCTATCTCCAAAATCAAAGAATTTTTAGATTAAGAACATGCGAAAAATTTAATTAATTTCCAACAATTTTGCAAATTCTACTCCGTCATAAAGTTTTTTGCCGATATTCACAAATTCTTCAGGATTTTTACTTGTGAAAAATTCCGATTTACCGCCTTGAAAGTTAAGCATTTTTGTATTTTTCAAAAGCTCAAAGACCTCTCTTGCAAGATATTCGGCAGGATTTATCAAAATATCATCATTTTGGGTTAAATTCGTTATTAAATCCCCTAAAAATGGATAATGCGTACAGCCAAGCACAATTTTTTCGACTTTTTTTTCGACCAAAGGCTCTATATATTTTTTGACGAGCTCTTTTGCTTCATTTGTTTGAATTTTTCCTTGTTCAACAAGCTCAACAAGCCCTGGACAAGCTATTTGATAAATATTTTTGCAGGGAGAATAATCCAAAATTAAATTTTTGTAAGCATTAGATTTTATTGTCGCAGAAGTAGCCATTATGCCTATACAAGAGGCATCTTGCCCTGTCAAAAACTTTGCAGTAGGTTCAATAAGCCCTAAAACAGGAAAATCATATTCGTCCCTGACTGAGTCCAAAGTAACTGCAGAGCTTGTATTACAAGCCATCAGAACCATTTTCGTATTTTGTTTTTGAAAATAATTTAAAATATTTTTCGAAAAACGAGTAAGCTCCTCGGTAGATTTTTCGCCGTAAGGAACATTTGCACTATCTCCGAAATAAATAAAATCTTCATTAGGCAAAAGCTTTTTCAGCTCGCCCAAAACACTCAAACCGCCAACTCCTGAATCAAAAATTCCTATCGGTTTATTATTTTGCATTCACTCTGCCTTTTATACCATTTTCATAACTCATAGCAAGATACAACAAAATTCCGTTCCCGATTGATTTAATTGTCGCATTCTTGCGTTGTATTTTCATCATATCACAACGTTCTTTGCAATTAGAAATAAAACCTACTTCCACAAGTACCGCAGGCATCAAAGTATGATTTATAACATAAAATTGTGATTGAAAAACACCCCTGTCAAATCCGTCAACTCCCAACGAAAGATTATTGTGAACTATTTTTGCTAAATCGCTACTATTTGGCTTGTACCAATGAGTTTCCACCCCTGAAACATCAACATTTTTGGTAGCATTGACATGTACACTTATAAAAGCATCCGGCATTTTGGAATTTGCCTTCGAAACTCTTTCTTCGAGTGCAACTTTAACATCGGAATCTCTTGTTGTAAGCACATTTACACCCTTTGATTCAAGATATTTTTTGAGTTCTTTGACCAATTCGAGATTAATATCTTTTTCATAAATCCCCTCTCTTGTGGCACCTACATCGCCACCACCATGCCCCGCATCCAGCATAACTGTAGAGCCTGATTTTATGACAATATCTCTGGATTGATACATTTGGTCTTTTATTATAAGAACCAATTCGCAACCGTCTTCAGAAAGTTGAGTCGAAACAAGGGATGAACTTTTGATGGGGATTTTCCATAAAGTACCGTTGGCATTGTTGTTAAGAGGTGTTATTATTGCTGTTTTAAATTGTTTTGTAGGCAAAATATCTTTTAAAAAATCGCCGTTACAATTCATATTATAAAGATGCAACACAACTTCTTCGGCATTTTTTGTTATGCTGTGAACTATGGGTGATTTCGCCCTTATAGACACTCTTGTTACTTGTTTGCCCTGTTGAAGTGCCTCAAATTTTTCTAAAGTAGTCGACTTAATTGTCGGAAAATCAATAGGATTGATATTTTTTGTATTTTGCACAAGAACAGTCATCAAATCAGGGGCGAGAACCACATTGTAATTCTTTGGCTCTTTAGCTTCTACGACAACACGAACAACATTTTTTGCAGGTACACCGAATTTAATTTTATCCGTAGGAGAAACTTGCAAATTTGCAGGAATCAACCCGCCTTGAAAAGCACTATCAGGAAAATCCATAACAAATCTGCTCGGATTTGACATAAAAGTCGGAGAACTTACCCCGACTGCACCAAGTCCTTGAAATTTTATACCCGAAGTAAAGGCTTCTATGTTAAAAACATTATATTTAGCAGGGAAATCAACCGTCTTAATGCTATGCCATATCGCTCCTGTCGATGAAACTTGAGAATTTTTTGAAACAATCGGAACTTTTGCAACAGCGTGTACTATTTCTTTTTTCTTTCCGATATCATTGCTCAAAGTTACGTTTAAATTTTCGTAATAACAAAAATAGTTAATATCTTTGGGTTTTGGCTCTTTATCCGAATAAACCAAATCCTTATAATCACTTTTGATATTTTCATCAATATTAAAAACAATAAAATTCTTGATGGTATTAATCCTAATTCCGTCTAAACCCTTGCCTTCACCTGTAAAAACGACACGAACTATATTCGGATTCTTTGAAAACTGTGCCACTTTTACGCTTCCTATTTGAGAATTTTGAGGTTCTATAATAGCTTTGACATTTGTTAAGACAGCATTATCAATATCAAAAATAACTCGTTTAGGATTCTCCAAAACTAATTTTTTTATATGTAAATTGCTTGCAGGCTCCTTGGTGGATAAAATAAACATTTTTTGGGAAGTATCCATGCTCAAATCAACGATAGTAGTGGCAAAAACCTTAACTGTCGTTGTGAAAAATAAAATTATAGAAATTAAAAAAATTCTAAACTTCAAAAACCTCCTCCTCACCTCAAAAAATTATATCAATAATTACTTCTTTTGAAAATCAATCCATGGGTTGAAATCTTACTCCGCCACATGTCTATTTTTGAAATTCTTAATCTAAATTTGCATAATAAATTTTATAAAGGTAAAATTATTTTATGGAGGTTCGAAAATATGGAAGAAAAACAAGAAAAAAAACGCTGGTATGATAAATACGAAAAGACCACCAAAATTTTAGATTTCATAAAAGATTTTTCGGATGAAGAACTGGAAATGACTATGGCAGAAGTATTACAAACTGCTATGACTGTCAAAAAAACACGAAGCGAAACAGAGCTTATAAGTCTCGGGATTAAAAAAATCAAAGGAATTATGCACTCTGAAAATAAACAACGCTGGTATGACAAAAATCGCACATTGTACATCGTAATGAACTCCCTTTCGGCTATGAAAGAAGATGATTTTAAAAACATTATTGATGCACTATATGAATCTTTGTATCAATTGGATTAATTAGGTAATATACCATTTGACCCCCAAATCTATTTATCATAGTATTTTAATATAATTTAGTTTATATATATTTTAATGAAAAAATGAGGACAAAAAAATGACATCAAAAAGATTTCTTTTTACTTCAGAATCAGTAACTGAAGGACATCCAGACAAAGTTTGCGATCAGATTTCTGATGCAATATTGGATGCTTTCTTAATGAAAGACCCTAAATCCAGAGTGGCAGCCGAAACATCTATCACAACAGGAATGGTGCTTGTTGCCGGCGAAATCACATCGGACTGTTATGTAGATATCTCTTCTGTAGTAAGAAATACCGTAAAAGAAATCGGTTATACAAAATCAAAAGGCGGCGGATTCGACTATAGAACTTGTGCCGTTTTAACAAGCTTAGATGAACAATCTCCCGATATTGCAGGCGGAGTAAACGTAGCTCTTGAAGCCAGAGAAATTAACCACGAAGCAGATACAGGAGCAGGCGACCAAGGGATTATGTTCGGTTTCGCTTGTAATGAAACTCCTGAACTTATGCCTCTTCCTATCAGCTTATCTCACAAACTTGCTTATCGTTTGGCAGAAGTCAGAAAACAAAAACTTGTAAATTACCTTCGCCCTGACGGCAAAACACAAGTTACTGTTGAATACTTAGATAGCAAGCCTGTAAGAATTGAAGCTATCGTTATTTCTACTCAACATGACCCTGAAATCAACGGTACTGAAGATAATACTCAAGTACAAGCAATTATCAGAAATGACATGATTAAACTTGTAGTAGAACCTGTATTTGAAAAATATGAAATTAAACCTGATGAAAATACAAAATATTTCATCAATCCGTCAGGACGTTTCGTAGTCGGCGGACCTCAAGGTGATGCAGGACTGACAGGAAGAAAAATTATCGTAGATACTTACGGTGGTTATTCTCGCCACGGCGGCGGTGCTTTTTCCGGAAAAGATCCGACAAAAGTTGACCGTTCAGCAGCTTATGCAGCCAGATATGTTGCCAAAAACATAGTTGCCGCAGGATTAGCCGAAAAATGTGAACTCCAAATCAGTTATGCAATTGGCGTTGCGACTCCTATGTCTATAATGGTGGAAACTTTCGGAACAGGTAAAATTTCTGATGACGAAATTTCAGAATTGGTATCAAAAAACTTTGACTTGAGACCAGCTGCAATTATTCAGCAATTTGACTTGACAGGACTTCCTTTGAAAAACAGAGGCAACTTCTACAGGCTGCTTGCTTCTTACGGACATATGGGAAGAACTGACCTTGATGTTCCTTGGGAAAGTACTGACAAAGCTGCAAAACTAAGAGAGCAAGCTTGCTTAAGTGCAAAAGCATAATAAAATTAAATATCTTATTAAAAAGACTCCTTTTTTATTATTAAGGGGTCTTTTTTTAGTACTTTGGTTGTAATTTTCTAAAATAATATTGATTTTAGACCCTAGAAGAGTATAATCTAAAATATATAATGTTATGAAAATTCAGGAGATTTTTTTATGGTATCAACAACTTTTTTATACAATCAACTTTCCAAATACGGCATAAGTTCATCGGGAAATATACAATCTGATTTGGCAGAACTCAAAAAAGTAAAACAATCTAAAGGTGAAAGCACCACCGATATAGATAATTTTACCAATTTGATAAAACAAGTCGGACAAGATAATAAATCGCAAAAAAATCAAGGTGCAATGCAAGGTCCGCCTTGGGATTCTTTGATGAAATCTTTAGGCTTAGAGCTTCAAGGCTCAAAAGAAGCTGATTTTGCAGCAATAGAAAGCAAAATTACTCAACTTGAATCAAGTAATTTATCGGCAGACCAAAAAGCAAGTTTAGAAACTTTAAAAGCACAATTTGAAAATATGAAAAAAATTGAGGCAAATCACTCTCAAGAACAAAAAACAGAAAAAGCAGGTCAAAAATCTCAAGGTCAACCTGCTGAACCAAGTTGGTTCAGTTTATTAAAAACACTCGGACTACAGCCACAAGGCTCTCCGGAAGCTGATTTTGCTGCAATGCAGGCCAAATTGACTCAAATGCAATCAACTAACTTGTCAACTGACCAAAAAGCTAATTTAACGGCTTTGCAAGCTCAACTTGAACAATATAAAAATTCTGTAAATTAGATAAAAAACACATATTTTTAACAAAAAAAAGCAACATTGATGTTTCATAGTTGCTTTTTTTGGGCATAAAATACTAAATAGAATGGATTGATTATATACGAAAGGAACTTGTATGACAATTGGTATAAAACCCAATCAAAATAATGATTGGTTAAGAAAAAAAGTCCTTGAAAGACAGGCTCAACAACAATCTCAAGTATCAAATCAACAACAATCTCAAACTTTTGCTCAAAATATAAAACCACAAGAACAAACAAGCCAAGTTCAATCAACGGATAAAGCTGCAAGTGCAAACCCGCCTCCAAATGCTTCATTGCCCTGGGGGAGTATGATGGGTTCTTTAGGATTGAGCCCACAAGGTTCAAAAGAAGCTGACTTATCTGCTATTGGCGAAAAAATTGCACAAATGAAAACTCAAGCAACAGACCCTGCAAAAAAAGCCCAAATTGATAGCCTGCAAAAACAATACGAGGGATATAAAACAGTTGCAGCAAATATGCAACCACCATCACAACCCTCTCAAAACGAAACAGCTAAAGCCGCTTCAAATATGACAGGTGCTACACAAGCAGGGTTGAATAATTTAGCCTTGATTGAAATCAAAAAAAGACAACCCGAAGGAATTTTACCTTAATAAAATTAAAATTAAAAATGTATAGCATTGCACTTAAAAAATGTGCAAATATTCTGAAATGTAAGGCTTTCAGCCCTCATTACAGTGCTGATTTTACTCGTAATAAAGTTCAAACTCATCTGTAGTTTTGATTTTGGCACGTCCACCTTTGACAAGAGCAAAAGGCATACCATATCCTGTATTATACAAAGGTCTTACCCAAAGCCCTCTATCTGCACCCTGTTTCCTGACATTACCTACAAGGACAATTTTGTTGCCTTTTGTATCTGCCGTCAAAAACCTGCTTAACTCAATTTCATCAGGCTCACCAAATCTTTCAGCGGGCGAAATAAGTTCTATAAAACCGCTGACAGGTGAGTCTTTTTTGATAAAAAGTTCATCCTTGTTGTAAACATCTTTGGAAACTGCAAAATATACTGTGTCTGTTATTTTGAGACCTTCTTTAGTGGTTATAGCTTTAACAGGATGAATCGAAACTTTTATTATTTCAGCATTTTCATCAATCATTTTGCAAACAGGTTTTTGTTTACTCAAAACCCTGCCGTTTAAATATTCATCAGGAATTGTATCTGCAAGTAATTCATGTTTGTAGACAGTCTTTTTAAATGTTTTGCCTTGCAAAGACTCCGCTGTGTCATCTTCAATGTAAACCATTGGCAATAAAGGTTTTTGGAAATTTTTTCCTTGAAAAGAAGATATTGCGATATCATCTTCGATTACTTCTGCATAAACACATTTGTAACCCAAAAAGACAACCCCTATCAGGAAGAAACAAGCTATAATTTTCAAATTCATAACTAATCTTTCTGATGCTTATTGGAAACATTAATAAGATTTTTATTTTTTATTTTTTCTCTGTCTTTTCTTGAAGTCAAAAGAAAATTTTGGTAATAAAGGTTATTTTTATAGCTGTTATCCGCCAAATAAGCAGGATATTTCTGATAAATATACTCATAAATATACGCCAAACGCTTTGAGGTCATAGGATGGGACATACCGAAATCACCATCAGTCTGTCCACAAAATTTGTTCAAAGCTGTAATAAGAGCCACAGGATCATAACCGGATTTTATCATATAATCAACCGCTTTTTTGTCAGCTTTTTCTTCATATTTTTTTGAATTGAAACTCATCGCCATTCTACGCCAAGGACCTTCATAAAAATCCATTTGATGAGCAATCTCATGACATAAAATACCCGCAAGCTCTGCATCGTCATCGATATAAGGCATAAGACCTCTTAAAACTATAACCGACTTGTCATAAGAAGAAGCATAAGCATTTGCCTGTTTACTACTTTCAAACCTAAATACAACTCTTTTATCAATTCTGTTGGAATTAAGGATACTAAAACCCATTTCCATAACTTTTTTTTGGTACTGCCCATCTTTAGTTAAATCAATTTCATAAGACCAAGCGACAGAATTAAATACAAAAAGAAACAACAAAAATACCGTAATTTTTTTCATAGAAACCCCTATTAAAAATCTAAAAACAAAAGACCAAATTGTATAAACGGTATTGTACTAAAAGAAAAACCTACTTACAACTCTAATTTGCAAATTGTTAAGCTATTATTAAGAATTATTTTAAAAAACCATGTTTTGTAGGCTTCTTCGCCGATCCAGAGGTGTTTTTTAGAGGCTCAAGATATCCACATAGCCAATTGAATCTTGTTTTCCCTACTGAAATAAGATTTCATGACCTGAGACATACATTTGCAAGTATTTTGCTAACTGAAGATGCTAATCCTAAGTACGTACAAAATCAAATGGGGCATTCTTCTATAAAAATCACAATGGATAACACCACCATTTTAACAATAGCCTGACCTTCAGGTTATTTGTATTTTAAAATATTCCCAAAAAGATAACTTTATCAAAGTTTCTATTTCAAAATTAGGCTTTGATTGATAAAACAATGTATCTTCGATGAAATCCAAAATATTAGAATCGTCATAAACAGTTATAATAAGCACATCAAAATCTGTTTCGGCGAGTAAATACGGATTAATTGTTTTAAATCTTTGAAAATATTCTTCTTGATTTGATGAAAACCTCGAATCAGCTATGCCCAAAATGTTTAATTCTGATAAATCATAATCCTTTATTATATTTTCTGCAAAACTGCCTGCTCCGTATAATATGACTTTTTTGCCTTTATATTTTCGAGACAATTTATCTATATTTTTTTGAGTATTTTTTTTTTGCAAATATTCGCTGAAATCTTTATTCATATAATTCCTTTTTACTAAAGTATTTTTTTGATATCTTCAAATTTATCAAAACTTAAAACAGATAATTGTTCGTTCAAATCTATTGCTATGTCATCAAATGTCAAATTCATATATTCTGCGAGGATTTTGTCATAATTTTCTTTCAAAACAGGGGAATTTGGATTTAAATTTTTGATAATGCAAGCCCCTGGAGATTTCTCCAAATTATAAAGTTTTAAATCAGGTCTGTATTTTTTTAATATCAAAACCATTTTGAAAACATCTCCTGTCCAAGAACCTTTCAAGATTTCTCGAGAAGAAGTTTCTTTGTTCAAAGGAATTGTATCATGCAAAATTATTGTTGAATCATTATGGCAGTTTTTTTCGACATTTATAAAATCTCTGAGAGCAAATTCAAATAAATGCATGCCGTCAATAAATGCCAAATCAATAGCTTCTCCACCAAAAACTTCTTTGGGATTTATTTTTTCAAAAAAATTATCACTCGTCATAAAATACATTTTTATATTTTTATTCAGCCAATAACATAAAACATTTATAGGGTCGATTCCTATTGTTTTGGTTTTTTTATCTGCAAGAATTATGGAACGCCCTTCTTGAACACCTATTTCGAGATAAGTACGAGGAGTTCTTTTTTTATGCAAAAATTGTAAAACTTTCATATGTGTTGATTCAATATTATTTTTCGAAAATTTCAATTGGGCTGAATTTTTTAATTTATTGATAAATTTTTTGAATTTTCTAAACATTTTGTCCTGCTTTAATTTTTCGAATTTTAACTATTAGAATGATAACATAAATTTGAAACTCGAAAAAATTAAAGATGGATATATTTTTCTTTGTTGCTCCAACATTCACGAATAGGGGCAAATTCATCTATCAAATCAATTATTTCTTGAACATATTTATCAGAAGTTAAAGAAAAAGATAATTCCTTTCCTTTTATAATTAAAGATTTTTTTAAATCATTATTTTCGAGTAAAGTTTTTATTTTTTGAGCCAAATCGTTTTCATCTTTTGAATCAAAAAATAATGCTGCATCACCTAATTGTTCTTGCATTCCTTTGGCATTTGCACAAATTACGGGGCAATTTAGTGCCATTGCTTCAAGAGGAGGGAGATTATTTGGTCCAAACATAGAAGCATAAGTCATTGCAAAAGCATTTTTGTAAAGACTAATAAGTTCTGCTTCTGAAACAAAACCTAAAAATTTGACATCATTTTCCAAATTGTATTCTTTGACTTTTTCTTTGATATATTTCTCATTTCCCTTGTCTGAACCTGAGAAAGCAATTTTAAAATCAATGCCTTGTTTTTTCAAAATACCTAATGCTTTAATTATTCGGATATGGTTTTTATGCGGCCAAAATTGTGCAGGATAAAATAAATATTTACCTTTTTCTAAATTATTTTTGGATAAAATTTCGTCATTTTCATTTTTTTCATAAACAAATTGCGGAGTGGAAAAAGGAATTATTTTTATTCTCTCCATAGGAAAATTATAGAATTGCCCGACATCTTTTGCCCCTGTAATATTACCTGTTACTATATATGAAGCCTTAGATACGGCGTTTTTATAAAAATTTTCTCTATCATCAAAAGTCCACCCACTTAAGCTTACTTCGGGGAAATATGGCTGCAAACGATGTTGCAAATCCCAAATGGTAAGAACAAAAGGTGCTTCTACGAAATGATAAGACGGTGATAAAAACCATACTAATTCGATATTGTGTTCCAAAACTTTTTCATTAAGAAAAAATCTTTTTTCGCCTTTTTGAACATCCATATTCACAAATTTAACATTTTCATTATCTTCAAACAATCTTGATTTATTATCATAAAGTATATAAAAATCGTGCTTTGATTCGGTTTTAATCAATTCATTGAGTATAGAAACCTGAAAAGTCGCACTGCCACCTGAAGTTTGTTCTTGGATTTCGCCTATATAAATCCCGATTTTCATGGTTTTCTTACTCCTTAAATAAATTTATTAAAATAGTTCGGTTATATTTTTTGCAACAATTTTTATATTTTCTTCAGTCAAATTCAAACCGCTTGGGATATAAAAACCTCTTTCATAAAGTTTTTCCGACACAGGTCTTGATATATTATCGCTCAGCCCCATTTTTTGGAATGCAGGTTGAAGGTGCATCGGATAAAAAAACGGACGTGTGCCAATCCCTTTATCAGCAAGTGTTTTCATGGCTATTTTTGCATCAAATTTGACATCTTCATTCAAAACAATCCCAAAAACCCAATAATTATTGAACGCATAATCTGTTTTTTCAAGCGGTAATTGAGCCGGAATGTTTTTTAAAAGTTCTTGATAAATTTTGCCCATTTGTTTTTTCTTTGCAATAAATTCTTCTAATCTTTCAAATTGGGCAACTCCTACTGCAGCTTGAAGATTTGACATTCTGAAATTCCACCCGAGTTCTTGATGGACAAATCTGTTTTTAGTAAAACAAAGATTTTTTAAAGAAGTACATTTTTGAGCAATTTCATCATCAGAAGACATAATCATTCCGCCTTCGCCTGTTGTTATGTGTTTATTTGGGTAAAACGAAAATGTGGAAACATCTCCGAATCCGCCACATTTTTTGCCTTTATATTCTTGTCCATGAGCCTGTGCTGCATCTTCAATGATTTTCAAATTGTATTTTTTTGCCAATCCCAAAATAGGCACCATATCAGTAGGCAAACCATAAATATGAACGACCATAATAGCTTTAGTTCTTGGAGTGATTGCTTTTTCGACCAAATCGACATCCATATTCCAAGTCATAGATTCGGCATCTACAAAAATCGGTTTCAAACCTTGATAAACAATACTTTGGGCACAAGAAATAATTGTAAAAGAAGGCATAATAATTTCATCACCTTCTTGCCAATGATAAATATCTTTCAAAGCCCTAATAGCTACATCCAAAGCCACAGAACCATTAGCAACCGCTATGCCGTATTTTTGTCCGCAATATTTCGAAAAATCGTCCTCTAATTTTTTTACAAAAGGACCTTCAGATGAAATCCATCCCGTATCAATACATTCATTTAGGTATTTTTTTTCATTACCATCCAATAACGGTTCATTTACAGGTATAAAATTCATAATAACACCTTATTTTATAATTACTTGTGAGCTTTCAATTCCTTTGAAACGAGTTTTGTCTTGCTCTCCGACATAAGGACCTTGTTTGATTTCTATCATTTCACAATCTTCTATAACTTCAAAACCATGCCCGCCAAAAGCTAATAAAATGATATCTCCTGCTTCGAGAAAATGGCTTTTAATATAAATTTGGTCATCATCATAAAAATCGACTCTCAATTTACCTTTTTTGATAATTAAAACTTCTTTTGTAAAATGCACTTCTCTTTTCACCACATTATGCACATGAGCATCAATGATTTTGCCTTTTTTATGGCTCATGTATGCCAATTGTTGAGAAAATTCATTCGGCGTAAAAAATTCGACCCCTTCTTTTTGGTAGTCTTTTTTGATAATTATCGCTAAATGTGTGTCATTATGTGTGATATTTTCTATCATATTTTACAACTTTTCTATTTTTCGAGTTATATTTTATTACAAATCAAATGATTCAAAGTTATCATTATATCTTTTTTGGGAAGTTCATCTTTAGAATTCAGGTATTTCAAATCCTGACCAATTCTATCAAGAAAATATATTAATATAAATAGAGAGATTTTATTTATATCCAAAAAATTAGTCAAAAAGTCTCTGTATTTTGGCTTTGTACCTATTTCATCCAGCAATATTATACTTGCTTCATGCCACCAAATGGAAGGATTCTCATCAATTATTTTTTGAGTTAAAAAATAAATAGCATCAAGTTCTTGCAGCGAATTTTCTCTTGTGCAGTCTAAATCTATCAAGTATTTCTTTTCATTATTTTTAATTAAATTTTTAGAATGAAAATCGCCATGGCAAAAACCCATATTAAAAAGATTATTCGTCAAAAAATTCTCCGCTAACAAAATCGTTTTTTGAAAAACTTTTTCATCAGCAAAATATTTTATAACTTCCAATCCTTTTTTCAAATTCGGCATTTCATCTATTTTTGTGGATTTTAAAATACTGTGTTTCTTAAATATGTCAAAAAAACTCTTTGCTGTTTGATATTGTTCCTCTTCATCTTCAATGGGTTTTAATAAGGCAGATTGTCTAAGCAAAATTAGCCCATTTAAAAAACTTTTATATTTGTATTCCGGTATAATTTCTCCAATTTGAGGGCAATTTTTTTTTATTTTGGTAATGGCTTTTTTTTCTTCTTCAAAAAAATATTTATTCCTGACAACTATTTTATAAAAAGTTTCAGAACTTATAAAATTGTAGTGCCCCAACAAGGATGAAGGACATTTCCCAAATTCATTTTTTGAAAAAAATCGAAAAATATTCTGCACTAATAAATTTTCAAATTTATTATAATATGCAAAGAAATTCATTTAAAAAGCCCCCTTTATAGAATTTTTAGAAAAATATTCTTCAATTTGACCGCATAAAGGTCTTGTTTTTGGATTAATGCTCTTTAATCTTTCACTCATTAATTCATAAGCACCCAATATATCTTGCTCACGGCTGCAACCCCAAGTTAAATCTTTTAATTTGGTATCAATCAACGAAAAATCCTTATTCATCAACTCATTAAATCCATGGTAAACTGCGATGGCGGCTCTCATTTGGTTTTCATTTAAAGGTTTTATATTTTTAATATTTTTTAACTGTTCAAAATATTCTTTTTTTGTCTTAGGTTCATTAGTGAAGCCAAAACCTGCATAAAATGGTTCACCTGCCAATATGATAGGAATTCCGAAACTGGAATATTCAAGCCCCACAGTTCCTTGAACCGTTATTATTGCATTTGCCGAATACAAAACTCCTGAAGTGTTAAAATCATCAGGGCAAATAAATACTGAAGAATTAGGTTTGCATAATTTATAAATCAGCTTGGCTACTTCCCCTTCTTCTTTATAAACTTTTGAAGATGGATGAGGCTTGATAATCCAATTGATATCATAAATATTTCTGATATATTTTATGGTTTCAATCAACCATTGATAATAATCTGCAAATAGCATTTTTTTGCTTGCTCCTTGTGGCGTATCAGAAAATATATGTGCAAAAATAAAAACTATCGGATTATCATTATTAATTCCCAATGTTTTTTTCAGCATTTCCCTTGAATAATTTTTTTTATTTGCATAAGCCATTTGAGCATCAATTTGTTCGGATTCTCCTGAAAAACGCTTGCTCAACTCTGTTTTCGCCAAATATAGCAAAGTTTCATCATTATAAATTTTATCGAATTTTTTTCTTATCATCCTATTGATTTCACTGTGAAATCTAGGATAAGTTTTAAAATCATCATAAATAAATAAAATATCATCAGTTGTTTCGATTATAGTAATTCCATGATGTGCAAAATATCTCGTAGGTAATCCATAAGAAATATATTGCGTGTGTGTTGTCAAATAATATTTGAATTTATACTTTTCGTAAATAAATTCGGAAATATAAAAATACATAAAAAATTTTCTGAAAAAATACTTATGTTTAGGAGTAATTTCATTTATAGTGTATTCCTTCATCGAAGATTCTTTTATCAGATCATCGTACAAAATATCTCCAACCCTAACTCCTTTGAATGAAAATTCTATAAATTGTTCTCTTCGATTTAAAAAAAATAAAAATTTCGACCAATAATAAAGGGCATTAGATAAAAAGGAAATTTTTATTTTTTTAAAATAAGAAAAATTTTCAAAAATATCATCAAACATCCCGACAAAATTATTTATTTTAAAAGATTGCCAAATTTGTTTTTTATAATGTTCTCTTTTACCGCTAAGTCTTAATAAAACTAACAACTTAGCCCCTATTGTTTTTTCCAAAGTTTTTGCAATTGTACCAACCCTCATAACATAATTCGGTCCTGATTCAGCAAAAAATCCTTCCACTAAAACTGTCGGAGAATTTTCAGAAGGCATTATTTCTTCCCAATAGTTGGAATTTATTTCACAAAATTCATTGTAGACTTTGGTATTTCTTGGGAGTCTTTGATTTTTCTTTTTTTTTGCATTTTTGAGATTATAAATTTTTTGCATACATTTTTTGAATTTTTTTAAATATTCGGAGGAATTATTGCCAAAATTAGCATTAGCCAATTTTTTCAGCAAAACAGCAAAAATATAATAAAATATAATCTGAATTTTTTTCATTTTTCTCCTAAATAGCGGTCCAACCGCCATCAACCATCAAATTATGCCCTGAAATATAAGATGCTTCATCTGATAACAAAAATGTTACCGCAGGAGCTATTTCAGATGGTTTCCCCATTCTTTTCAAAGGAACTTTGTGTTCGTAATTTTTTATAAAAACAGGATTTTGATTATCAAAAATCCCGCCCGGTGAAACACAATTAACTCGAATACCTTCTTTACCAAAATATGATGCCAAATATTTTGTAAAATTAATAACCCCGCCTTTTATAGCCGAATATGCCGCAGCAGAGGTCATTTCAGTTCCATCATATACTGTAAAATCATTACCTACCACTCCATAAATTGATGCAATATTCACAATAGAACCCGATTTTTGTTTAACCATTTGTTTCAAGACATTTTGGCTAAGTAAAAATACACTGTTCATTTGCATATCAACATTTTTTTGCCAAGAATCAAATTTAATATCTTCAAATCTTGCACCCCAATCATCCGTTCTGGGGTATGCATTATTTACCAATCCGTCAATTCTGCCGAATTTTTGAATTATTTTATCCATCGCCTCTAGAACCGATTTTTCATCAGTAATATCACAATTTATAATTCCTTTATTCAAATCAGTTTCAACATTTATCTCTGCCACAATGGCAGTCGCCTCATTTTTTCTTAAATGAGCTACGATTTCTCTACCTATTAGACCGTTTCCGCCTGTTACTATTATAACTTTATCTTTTACTCTCAAAATTTACTCCCTCACTTTGAAAAATATTCATTATCAAGAATACCGTATAAATAATTATCGCTGTATTCTCCGTCAATCAAGCTTGCTTTTCTTAAAATGCCTTCTTCTTTAAATCCCAATTTAAGGAAAGTTTTTTTCATAGCAATATTATGGCTGTTTGTACCGCCCCAAAGGCGATGCAACTTCATTTCGCAAAAAGCATATTTCATCAAAATTTGATAAGCTCGGGTCGCAATGCCTTTGCCCCATTTTGTTTTATCACCAATCATGATGCCTATTTCAGCAGATTTGTTATAAAAATCTATTTTATCAATTTTGGCAGTGCCTATAAATTTATTATCGCTCAAATCATTTATGAAAAATCCTCTGCAATTTTCTGCAGTAAAACGCATATAAGAATCATCAATAAAATCAAATCCCTTAGGCTCAAGCAAAATCGGTGATGCAATAGGTTTTACAACTTCAAGGTCATTTAACCAATTTAAATATTCATTTGCGATTGAATCTTTATCAACTATACAAAAGGCATGTAATTCTATATTTGAATTTTTTTGACTCAAAATCATACTTAATTATACTTCCTAAATACAGGTTTTATTATTTCACCCGAAAGATATTTTTCGTAACCGTCTTCTAAGGCTTTTACATATACTTTTAGCGATTTTTTTGTGGCTTGCAAAGTTTTTTCGAGCTCGATTTCTCCATGAGAAAAAGATTGTGCAATACAGGGCATCAATACTTTGTTTTTAATCATTTCTTGAGAGAATAAAGTCCTCATAGCCAAAGAAGTTTGACCTGTTTTATCCATAGTTGCAAAAACAGGTGAGCAAGGTACACCTGACGCTACAAAATAATCTTCTACGCCTAAGTCTTTTGAAATTTGGTTCATTCCGTTGATTAATTTTTCGCCATAATTCCAAATATGACCAATAACATTGTGTTCTTGATAAACTTTTATCGTCGCCACAAAAGCTCCCAAGCCGCACATTTCTGCCCCATGAGTGGTCGAAGTCAAAAACACTCTTTCTGCCCCTTCTTCTTTTATACCACCTATTTGCATAAATTCTTTTTTCCCCGCCAAGGCTGAAACAGAAAAACCATTCGCCATACCTTTCCCAAAAGTACATAAATCAGGCTCAATACCGTAATAAGTCTGAGCACCTTGCAAGTGCCAGCGAAAACCTGTAATCATCTCATCAAGGATGAACAAAGCACCGTTTTTGTGGCAAATTTCTTTTACTTCTTGCAAAAATCCTTCTTTGGGGTGTGTAGTTGTTGCAGGCTCTAAAATCACTCCCGCAATTTGATTTGAGTATTTGTCAAATAATTCTTTCAAAGAATTTGCATCATCAAAATTGAAATGTAAAGTCAGTTCGCTGATTTCTTGAGGTATTCCTCTTGTCAACTGTGTATCGCCTATAAACCAATCATCAAAAGAAAAAAACGGGTGTTCAAGACATCTTACGATGTATTTTTTGCCTGTATAAGCTCTTGCAATTTTAACAGCAGCAGATGTAGTATTAGAGCCATTTTTGGCAAATTTTACCATATCGACTGACGGAATCAAATCAACCAACATCTCTGCAGCTTCTAATTCGATAACTGAAGGTCTTGTTTGGGTGTTTCCATTAAGAATTTGCTCAATTGCAGCATCGGCAACATTTTTGTAACCATAGCCCAAAGTTACTGCACGAAGCCCCATTCCATAATCCAAAAATTCTTCGCCCTCAGGAGTATAAGCATAAGCCCCTTTTCCTCTTGCAAAAATTTGCGGAGCATTGCTCGGGTATTGGTCATCGCCCCTACTGTATGTATGTGCCCCTCCGGGAATTACTTTATTTAATCTTTCACTATAATTCATTTTTTGAAACCGCCGTCTGATTGTTCAATTTTTTCCAAAATTTCTAATACTTTAATATCATCTTCAACTTTATTAGGGTACAATAATGGATTTTCAATTCCTTTGATGAAAAGTTCGAGTTCATCAATATACATTTTTTCATTAATATTTTTATTATAACCTTCTGCGGTAATAATTTTCGGTTGAGCATAAGTTACCCAAAGATTTTGTTCAACATCATAAACCTTGAAACATTCTTCATCCCAATTCCATTTTATTTGGGCGGTTTCCAAATTTATAATAAGATTCCTTGTGGCATAACGAGAAGTAACATCAACCAAAATATTCCCCACCATGCCGTCGTATTTCAAAGCAAAGGCATAACTATCCTCAATATCCGCTCCAAAATCAATGGTTTTTTCAAAAAATCCTTTTGCATATTTCGGGAAACCGATTGTATCAACTATCCAAGTAAGTTCAAAGGGTACAATCTCTCTACCGCCGCCTGTAAGGGGATTTGAGACATAAAAATCCTTCACATCTTCCCAAGGATGCCAATCAGGCAAATATTGTCCGCAGTGGTATGAAAAATTGGTTACTTTGCCATATTTTTTACTTTTTATAATTGCTGTAATATCCTTTATCATTGGGTGAAAACGCATTGTGCAAGAAGGTGCAATGAAAATATTTTTTTTATTATAGTCTTTGATTTCTTTTACTTCACCCAAAATTACACTTGCCTCAATAAATGCAGGTTTGTTGCAATCTATAGCCAGTTTTGCGTATTGAGTATGTTTATCAGGCGGAGTCGAAATAATCAAAGCATCGAATTGAGAAATAGAAACTTCTTCGAGCTTTCCTACTGTTTTCACACCATATTTTTCGGCAGTTTCTTTTTGTCTGTCTTCTCTTAAATCAAAACCGACTATATCTTTGTATCCCAAAGCTTTTAGGCATCTAATACGTCTTTTGCCCATTGAGCCAAGCCCAATTACAAGAAATTTCATATTAAATCCTCATTTTTCGCCTTCAAAATATTTTCCACGCAAATAAAATCACAAATATCATCTATTTCATAATTTTGCCATCTTTCAATAAAATACGGGATGACATTTTCAGTATAAAATACTTTCTTTTGTTTGAAAATATCAGTTTTTATCATATAAATAACGCCATAAGGGAAATAAGCCTTATCTGCTTGCTGACGTTGAGATATTTTTTTTGCATTTTCGATATAAGGTTCAATTTTGCCTTCTTTATTAATTTTTTTTGCAATCATAGGATGCTCAATTTGGATTTCGCCAAGACTAATCACGCCTTCTGCAGTATGATTTTGCATCAAAAGCTCAATTGCATTGTCAATATCATCAATTTTTCTTAAAGGCGATGTCGGTTCAAGTAAAATCAAAATATCGAATTCGAGCCCTTTGGAGTCGTAATTTTCAAGAATATAGTTAACAACTTCCATTGAACTTGTAGAATCTTCAGCCAGTTTTGCAGGTCTGAGTTCAGGGACTTTTATACCGAATTTTTCAGCTGTATCGGCTATTTTTTGGCAATCTGTCGAAACATGGATTTCATCAATATATTTGCTTGCTTTTGCCTGCTCAATTGTCCAACCTATAAGCGGTTTTTCAAGCATAGGTCTAATATTTTTTTGAGGTAAGCCTTTACTGCCGCCTCTTGCAGGAATTATTGCCAGTATTTTTTGATTTTTATACATATTAAATCCTAAAATTTGACATATCTTATATCGTCTTGGGCTTTGCGATAATTCTCCAAATTACCGATATCAAGCCAGTATCCCCTAATCGGAAAATGTGTAACTTTTTTGCCTTTTTTAATCAAGTCATTCATCAAATCAATTGAATCATATTTTTTGAATTCCGGAATAAATCCAATATTTTTTTTGTTGAAAAGATAAATCCCTGCATTGGAATAATAAGTATACTGAGGTTTTTCGACCAATGCATTTATTATTTTATCTTTGGTTTCCAATACGGCATAAGGAATATCTATTTTTATATTGAAAGTCGCAATCGACATATCATCATTGTGATCTTTATAATTGATATAAAAGTCTTCAAAATCAATATTTGTCAAAACATCACTGTTCACAACCAAAATATCATCATTTTCAAATTCTTCCACAAGACCTACAGAGCCAATCGTGCCTAGAGATTGCGGTTCTTCAATATATTTGATGGAAATGTCTTTGTTTTTATAAGTATTATCCAAATATTCGATAATTTGTTCTTTCATGTGATTTACTGAAATATGAAAATTTTTAACCCCAAAAACCATTAATCTATCAATATTATGAGCAATTATTGGCTTTTTATTCAATTCCAATAAAGGTTTTGGAATATTGTCGGTATAAGGTCGCAGCCTTGTGCCTTTGCCTCCTGCCATAATAACAGCATCAACGGGCAAAAGTGATTTCACCTCTTTTAGATTAATGATTTTAATTATATTTTTATCGGCATTAATTAACGGAATTATTTTCAAATCTTCATCTTTAAAAAATTGGATTTTTTTGATATCAAAATTCTGTTCAAGATAATGGAAATTTTTATTCATTATTTTGTCGACAGACTCTGACAATTCTGCATTATTCAAAAGTCCTCTGCGGATATCACCGTCTGACAAAGAGCCTACAATTTGATTATATTCATTGATTACAAACAAAACCAAAGTATGCCCTGCTGAAAAATCATTGATTTTTTTGAGAGCTTCTTTAATCGTTGCATCTTTGTTTATAATATATTTTTCCATCTTAAAACTTATTATAGTCTAATTTCAAATCGAAAAACAACTTTGTGTCTAAATTTTGACTAACTGTTTCTTCTATTTTTTCACAAATTATTTTCGCAGTATTTTTGCCTTCATAAGGATTTTTTACTGTTAATAATTTTTTCTGAAAATCTTCTGAAGCCAAAATATCAAAAGATTTTAAAATTTCATCTTTTTTTGCATTGCAATTAATTACAGACTCGGCACAAATTCTGCCTTTTTGGCGGTTACCAATATTTATAGTTCCTTTTTTAAAACTGGGAGCTTCAAAGATACCGCTTGAAGAATTTCCGATTACGCCTGAACAATATTTCATTGTGCTTAAATATTTTAAAACTCCCAAAGAATCTACAACTTTTATTTTTTCAGGATATTTTTTTGCAAAATACTCAAGTAGCGAACTCAATTCTTCTCTGTTCGTATCCGCATTCGGCTTCGTAAAAATTACTTTATAGCGAGTTTGTTCTTCGATTGCTGAAAGTATTTCATCGAATTGTATTTTTTGGGAGGCACTTTCCATAGTTATCGGATGAAATGTAGCCAGCAAAGTATTATCGAGAGAAAATTCGAGATGCTTTCCTATTTCTTCTTTTGATAAAAGTTCTGTATTTAAAATATTTTCAATACTTAAAGAACCTACGGAAAAAACTCTATCAGGATTTTCTCCAAGCTGAATAACTCTTTGTCTGTAAGCCTCGCAGGAAGTAAAATGCAAATAACTCATTTTGGTTATACAATGCCTAAACATATCATCATATGCACCATAAGTAACATCACCGCCACTGATATGGGCTATTGGAATCCCCAAAATCACACAGGCTGAAGCTATAGAAAATGTTTCATACCTGTCTCCGAGCAAAACCACCATATCGGGGAGCAATTTTTCCAGTGCTTCTCCGACTTTTTTTGTGGCATTTGACATTGTATCGATGATACCTGACTTTGTATCATCGCAAATAATCGAAACGCAAGCATCAGGATTGTATCCATCATTTAAAATTTCATCAAGAGTATAACCATATTTTTTTTCCAAATGAGTACCTGTTGCGATTATTTGTAATCTCAATTTCGGGTTGCTTTCGATATGCTTTAAAAGAGGCTTGAAATAACCGTAATCCGCTCTAGTGGTTGTGATGACACAAATTTTCTTCATATCAATTCATCCTCTTCGTAATTTTTTTGAGAAACAGTTCCTATAATTTCATCCCACTTCATAGGGCAAATTCCTTTTGCAGGGCGTTTAACGGTAATATTTTGTTCTGAAAAAACCTCACCTTTTTTAATAGCAATTTTGGCAACGATACTTTTCCTTGCGATTTCAATATTTGGAATTTCGCTCTTTGACGGGATTTTTTGACCGTTCCCAAAAGCTTTTTCGATATTTCTTATACTTTTTACTATCTGTTTTAATTCATTCGGCTCAAGTGAAGCCTTATGGTCAGGTCCTTCTAAGTTTTTATCAAGAGTAAAATGTTTTTCTATCACACAAGCCCCCATCGCTACTGCCGCAATCGAAATCTCTATACCTAATGTATGGTCAGAATATCCGACTTCCACTTCGAATTTATCTTTAAGAGTTTTCATCGCCGATAAATTTGCATCCTCTGTCGGTGTAGGATATTGCGTATTTGCATGCAACAAGGTAATTTCGCAGTCTTTAAGAACTTTAAGAGCTTCTTCAATCTCATCTAAAGTCGCCATTCCTGTAGAAAGAATGACTTTTTTTTGTAAAGAATTAATTTTTCTTAAGTAAGGTAAATTCGTGATTTCTCCCGATGGAATTTTAAAAATCTGCATCTCAAGCGATGCCAAAAAGTCAATACTTTCAAGGTCAAAAGGTGTGGAAAGAAATAAAATACCTTTATTTTTGCAATATTCGCTTATTTTTTTGAAAGATTCAAAAGATAATTCCAGTTTTTTGACCATTTCGAGCTGAGTTTCATCACTTCCGGTTGTATTTTTTTGATATTCTGCTTTTTGAGCATTTTTACTTACAACATTTTCTGCCTTAAAAGTTTGAAATTTGACAGCATCACAACCAGCCTCAAAAGCAATATCGACAAGTTTTTTTGCTAATTCTAATGAACCGTTATGATTGACTCCGGCTTCTGCTATGATGAAAACTTTATTCATGTTAAATCCTTATGTTTGATAATTTTGAAAAAATTCTATATCCCATTTCGCCATTGGAATGCCTGATTCAATTATATGCTCTCTGGTTTCGACAAGAGCATCCGCCATAAAATTAAAAAGGTCAGCTGTTGCAGCGGCTTTAACATTTGATTGATTATATGCTTCAACAAACTGATCATATCGTCCACAGCCGCCTGAAGCTATTACCGGTATTGACAAACTGTTTGCAACTTCTTTCAGAGTCTCAAGGTCATATCCTTCGCCTGTTCCGTCATCATTAATTGATGTAAGGTATAGCTCTCCCGCCCCGAGCTCTTCTATATATTTGGCTGCTGACATTACATCCATGTCCAATTCTGTAGTGCCGTCTTCTATGTATATTTTACCATTTTTTTTGTAATCAAGTGAAGCAATCACGCATTGACTGCCATAAATTCTGACTAATTCTTTAACAAGGTCAGGATTTTTGAAAAATGCACTATTCAAAATCAATTTATCAACGCCTGAATCCATAATGGCAAAAGCATCTTCGACACTTCTAATTCCGCCTCCTGCAGCTACAGGCATAAAATATTGTTTTGAAAGTTCTTTAAGATTATTACAAAATTCGGCAATATTTTTTTCGCCTCTTTGAACATTTAGAACCAAAAGTTCATCGATAGAATAAGCAATCGAGTTATAATCATAACATTCTTTCAGCCAATTGATATCACCTACGGATTGAAGGCTGAAATTCCTGCTGAGCATATATTTCCCGTCATTATAAAGAAGTGCAAATACAAGTCTGTTTTTTAACAAATCAAAATCCTTTCTCTACAATTCTGCGAAATTGATTAATAATTTCAGCCCGTTACTTTGACTTTTTTCAGGATGAAATTGAGTCCCGAAGACATTATCTTGTTCAAAAGCCGAGGTAAATTTTTCGCCATATTCGCTAATGCCTGCAACAAAAGGCTTGTCGATTTTTCCAAGACGATAACTATGCACAAAATAAAAATCGGTATTATCATTTAATCCTTTAAATAAAGTTGAATTATTTTTATTCAAATTTACCGAATTAAACCCCACATGCGGCACTCTGTATTTTTTATCAATATCAAAATTAATAACTTCATCATCAATAAAACCAAAGCCTTCAGTAAAACCATCTTCTTCACTGGATTTTGCAAGAAGTTGCATCCCCAAGCAAATTCCTAAAATCGGAACTTTTTTTTCCAAAACCATCTCACAAAGAGGTTCATATAAGCCCATTTCTTTGATATTTTGCATGGCTTGCCTGAAAGAGCCTACTCCCGGAAGGATTATTTTTGAAGCTTTAAGAATTTTTTCAGGCTCACTGACGATTTCATTTTTGAACCCTAAATAATCAAATGCATTATGCACTGACCTTAAATTTCCCATTTTATAATTGACTATTGTTATCACTTTTAATATTCCAAAAAACGCTCTTGAATATATTATACAAAAATAAAGTTATTTTTTCCTTAATGTAACCATAACTTCTGTTCCGAGATTATTATCCAGCAACAATTTTTTGTTTTCATCACTAGCTGTTAATACTTTCAGCAAAGAAGCTACCGACCTAAGCTGAAACGAAGGAGCTGTTTTGCTTGCATAATCACACCACATATCAGAATCATCAAGAAAATCCGAGCAAGCTTGCATAGAAACAACTTCCCATTGTTTTTTATCAGCAAAATATTCTTTCAGCCATTTTTGTCCAAATACAAGGTAATGGAATGGATGACAAATAGCAAAAAAATCATTACACTGGCATAATGCCGAATCGAAATCAGGCGTACTAAAAATAAAAACACCTCCTGGGGATAAGGCTTCATATATATTATCAAAGACTGCATCCAATTTTTCATAGGGAACATGTTCAATAACTTCCCAAGCACTAATTAAATCATAAGAATTTTTTCCTATCGGTTCGGCAAGAAAATTAAGTGCTCTTGTTTTGATTCCAATATTTTCCAATTCAGAATTTTGTTTTATTGCAAAATCAGAATGTGTAACTTCCCATTCAGGGTAAGTTTTTTTTATGAATTTGCTAAAAATAGCCATCCCTCCGCCCAAATCTAAAGAGCGAGCTTTTTTAGGTAATTTTTCAACAAATTCACTAAAATTACATCTTACAGAATTTTCATAATACATATTTGTATGGGAAACAACATAATCTTGTTTATCAAATTTGTCATAAATTACCTCAGTACTGCAATGATCTATATATGGCGATGTAACAACAAGTCCACACTTTTCGCACTCATGATAAAGTGGCCGAGAAATAGGCAAATAACCGCCAAGAGGCTGAGACATTCTTAAAGGCAAAGGAGTCAGTCCACTTTTGCAATGCGGGCAATTTTCATAATAATAAACTTTTACGTCTTCACCAAAAGATGCCATTTTTTCAAAAATATCATCTTGACTTATGCGTTCAATAAAAGAATCTATACTTAATGTATGCATATTTGGAATAGTTTTTAAAAGAAATAAAAACATCTTTAATCTTTTATATTTGTACAAATTAAACTGATTATTATACTTGTCTTGTGCAAACCAACGTATAAAAACAGAATCTTTGTTTCTTTCATTTGAATTAGGGATTTTCGAAACATTCGGAGCCAAAATATATTCAACTTGAGTCCCCGGGATTGCACCATCTGCAAAAGCGACTTTTGAACCTGTTGCTTTTAATCTTTCAACCATCCGCTCTACCAATTCAAAGTCAACAATAGGGTTCAAAATATCCAAAACTGCCAAATAATCAGAGTTATTTTTAATTTCGTTAATTTTATTTTGCAATTCATCTCTATTAAGAAAATAAATATTTTTGATACCTGCATGTTGCAGCCTATTTGTTACAAATTCTTCAACAGTTGTTTTTGTATTTAAAAAATCAAGCCTTGGATGTTCTAAAACAATAAAGTTAATATTTTTCATTTTATTTACCTTTTCTTTTTAATACAATTCAAATGTTGGCTTCCAGCGACCGTTTACTTTTTGAAAAAGTTCTTTATTAGCCCATTTGTCAAGAACTGCGTCAAATTCTTCTCTTGTCATTTCATAATACTCTAAATATTTTTCAATATAAGGTTCAGGATATTCACCATCATATTTTTTGGCAAGATTTAAAGCTTGTTTACGAGTCAAAGCACCTCGTCTGATATCAGTAGAGGCAATACTCAAAGCTCTTCCGAAACCGAATTTCAGATACATTAAATAATGATATAAGAAAATAATATGTGTATCTGTTGCAGAAAAATTTTCATAAGAGCCGACACTGCGAGACTCACGTTCTTGCAATCCGCAATGCTCTTTGGCAACTACATAATGTTTATAATTATTGAAATCTTCAAAATATGACCAATGAGAAATCTCAGGTTTCAATGCCATTAATTCTTCTTTTGAAGGATGAGTATACCAATACAGGTCTTTTTCTGTAAATTTATCGAGATATTTTTTGGGGTCAAGACCGCTCAAATATAAATTTATACTATCTTCAACATCATAGGTATGTTTGTTTTGAAGTTTGGTAGAACCGCCATATTCGGATTCACCTTCTTCAGCAAACATTACAAAAGGGATATTGTATTGAACGGCACACCTAAAAAGTACCGTCTGAACTGCAAGCATATGAGCATGCATCGGAATTCCTTTATTGAGGAAGTTTTCTTTGTCTATATAAGCTCCGATTTTTCTGTTGGGAGTAACCATAATATGGTCAAAACCTCTGTCAAGAAAATTTTTGATATTTTGTTCACCGATAGCATCTTCCATTGGAGGTCTGACAGTTACGACTAATGGTGTCATTCCATATTTTTCTCTAAGAGTCCAAGCAATGTATGCACCGTCTTTGCCGCCTGAATATGGAACAATTACATCGAAATGATTTTTGTTGCGGCTTCTATATTTATCACATAATGCTTGTAATTCTGCTTCGCGACTTGACCAGTCAAAAGATTTTTTTTGCTCCGCCCAACGACAAGCATTACAACTTCCATCTTCCAAGAAAGTCTGACGTGGACGAGTAGATGGCATAAGACATTTTGTGCAAAATTGCATTTTATGTTTTGTATTTGTTCCCATATTTCCACCTCTAGTTAATTATTTTTCAATAACTATAAATTTTTCATATTATATAATTTATAGTTACATACTAGATTTACTTCAAGCAAAATGCTTGCCAATCAATATTATAAGAGCCATAAAACCTATTGTCAAATAGTTAGGCTCTATTAAAATTCGCCTTCTTTTATTAAAGCACCCAGTTGGTGAGTATCAAAAGTATGTATTTTAAGTTTATTATGAACTGTTGCTCTTTCAATATAAGAATCATCAATAAAAATAGCCTTATTTTCTTTAATAAAAATATATTTTTTATCATCTTTTTCAAGATGTATAATTTCATCAAAAATATTGTTTAATCTTCTTTTTTTTAACTCAGCTCCCAAATCATACGTATGTTTTGTTATAAGAATGATTTTTTTGCCCTCATTTATACACTGAAATAAAAAGGAAATTAATTGAATATTGATTTTTCCATCCACTATAATTGTATCGTCATAATCAACATAAACATGATTATAATCAATTTCGATTTTATAATTATTCATCAAGGCCCTATCAAGTTCAATGTTGAAATCATTCACTATGACATTATCTATAACTTGATTATCAAAACAAAAAGCACTCATCAAAGGCAGATTAGCACCTGCTATTCTGCAAAAAGAACTCCCCCCTGCAATTCTTGAAGCAATCTCTAATAAAACAAAATCTCCTTCATCATTTTCTTTAACCTGAAAAAACCAGCCCCCTTTTTGATTCAGATTTTTATTTATTATATTGGCAATAGTCAAAAAACGTTTATCTTCTTTTTTTATCGAATTAACACTTATACCGGATTTTATTCTTTTTCTTTCTCGTCCTTGTGCAAAAATTAATTTGCCTTGATTATTCGTAAAACAATCAATAGTGTATTCATTTTTTGGCAAATATTCCATAATAAGCATTTTGGTTTTTGATTCAGCCAAAGATTGTTTCAATTCATTTTCATTATATATAATTTTCGCACCAATCGAGCCTTGTCCTACATCAGGTTTTATAAAAACCGGGAAATTATCTATGCTTTCAGGCGTAGCATATATTTTTGGGGTTAAAATTTTTGATTCAAAATGTTCATAAGTCTTAGTTTTTGAACGAGTTATTTCTGCTGTTTCAAAATCTGGAGCTATAATTTCACAATTAAATAATTTTTTATATTCGCAAAATTTATACAAAACCCCATCCATCGCAGGATAAATAAAATCAATATTATATTCTTGTATTTTTTCAATAAATTCTAAAATTTCTTTTTCGCTGCTATTGTCCTTTATAAAAGGCAAATCTGCTATATGATTTTTATAAACAAAACATCCATGGTCATAAGAGGATGATCCGCCAATTAGTTCAAAATGTTTTGAATATTTAATTGAACGATAAACTTCCAATCCAATTTCGGTTCCACAAGGGTAAACTAAAATCTTTTTTTTCATAATTTCACCCCGCTTGGAATATTGACCAGTCTATCTTCCAGCCAAAAAGCATTCGATAAATCTCCGCAAGTGCAATTTTTGAACATCGGCAATTTATTCATCAATTGCCACACAGGACGTGTCATTACACCGTTATCATTTGTGTAAGTCAAAAATTCTTGTTGTTCTTTTTTATCTTCAAACAAAATTGTATTCAGCCAAAAATTCGATTTTGCATTTTGCGGTTCATCTATAAATTTTGCACCAAAAAATTCTTTATATTTGTTGGCAAGAACCTTCTTTTTTTCAAGAAATTGCGGCATTTTTTCGATTTGTGCCAAGCCTAATGCAGCATTGAGATTAGGCATACGATAATTATACCCAATTTCGTCATGAGCAAAGTCCCATCTGTGAGGAATTTTCGCCTGCGTTGTCAAATGTTTTGCCCTATCGGCAAGTTCTGTGTCTTTAAATAATAACATTCCGCCGCCGCCTGTTGTAATTATTTTATTTCCGTTAAAGCTCAAAATGCCGATTTCACCGTAATTTCCGGTATGGGTTCCTTTGTAATAGCTCCCAAGACTTTCTGCACAATCTTCCACTAATTTGACATTGTATTTATCACAAATTTGCTTGATTTCGTCAATTTTGCAAGGATGTCCGAAAGTATGCATCGGTACGACTGCTTTGATTTTAGAGTCTTTTTTCAAAAATTCTTCCAATTTTTCAGGCGAAAGCCCCATTGTGTCTTTATCCACATCTACAAAAACAGGTTCTGCACCACAATAACGAATAGCATTGGCTGTTGCAACAAAGGTCAAAGGCTGTGTAATCACTCTATCGCCCGATTTAATCCCCGCAAGAAGCAAAGCCAAATGTAATGCACTTGTTCCGTTAACACAAGCTACTGCTCTTTTTGCACCGCAAAAATCAGCAATTTTTTCTTCAAACTCTGTAACGAATTTGCCCACACTTGAAACAAAAGTCGAATCAATACACTCTGCAACCAATTGTTTTTCTTTATCATCAAAAAAAGGTTCATGCAAAGTTATAAATTCATTCGTATTATAAATTTCTCTTATAAATTCTACTTCTTTTTTAAACATTATAAATGTCCGATTTGTATTTTTTAAGATTTTCAGGATTTATGAACCATTCTATAGTCTCCATTAATCCTTTTTCGATTGAATATTCAGGTTCAAAACCGCACAATGAATGAATTTTGGTATTATCACACCAAAGCCTGTTCACTTCAGATTTTTCAGGGCGAATCCTTTTTTCATCCGTAATAAATTCAACATCGCTATTCATAAATTGCTTGATTAAATTGAGCGTATCACCGACAGAAATTTCATAATTTGAACCTATATTGACAGTTTGCCCTATTGAATTTTCGCTTTCGGCAAGAGCAATAAAGCCTCTGCAAGTATCTTTCACATAATTAAAATCACGAGTAGGCGTAACATCTCCAAGCTGGATTTGTTTTTTGCCACTTGCTATTTGAGTAATTATTGTCGGTATAACCGCACGAGCAGATTGTCTCGGACCATAAGTATTGAATGGTCTTGCAATACATAAAGGCAAATCAAAAGCCCTATAAAAACTTTCTGCAATTGCATCTGCACCAATTTTTGTTGCCGAATAAGGAGATTGTGCCTGCAAAGGATGTTTTTCGTCAATAGGAACATATTGAGCAGTACCATAAACTTCACTCGTGGAAGTGTTTATAATTTTTTGCACTCCATTTTCTAAAGATGCCTGACAAATATTTAATGTTCCTTTAATATTTGTATCTATATAACTATCAGGAGCAATGTAAGAATACGGAATTGCTATTAAAGCTGCAAGATGAAAAACAACATCAATATTTTTTGTTATTTTTTTGACGTAATGAGCATCCCTTACATCACCGCAGAGAACTTCTATATCATTTTTGCAATCGACATCTTCTAACCAGCCCCAATTATTGAACGAATTATATTGAGCCAAAGCTTTGACTTTTGCCCCTTTTTTAACAAGAATTTCTGTTAAATGAGACCCTATAAAACCGTCAGCACCTGTTATAAGTATCTGTTTGTCTTTTAAATCCATAACTAAACCCTTTTTTTCATATTTTAACATGAAAATTGGTACTAAAAATACTGTTTTTATTTCTTTTGACCAAAATTGAAAAACTCGGATATATTTGCCTAAAGCAATTGAATTTGCTAAAATTGCAAAAGATAAAATTAAATAGATTCCGCAAAATTATAAGAAGTTTTTGAATAAGAGTTTACAGATATTTCGCTTGCTTCTTGAATTCGCAAATTGATTGAGGATTTTAGACAAATGAATAAAGTTTTTGAAAATTATTCAAAATATTACAATTTATTATACCAAGACAAAAATTATCCCGAAGAAACGACTTATATTTTAAATTTAATCAAAAAATTTGCTCCGGATGCCGCAAAAATTTTGGAATTGGGTTGTGGTACAGGGAAACATGCAAAATTACTTGAGCAAAACGGATTTGATATTTTGGGCGTTGATATGAGTGAAACAATGCTTGAAGAAGCCCAAAAAATGGGTGTGAATTGCCAATTGGGCGATGTCAGATTTTTCAGATGCAAAAAAAAATTCGATGTTATTTTGTCTCTATTTCACGTTGTGAGTTATCAAATTACTGATGAAGATATTTCGAATATCTTCAAAACGGCTGCATCACACCTTGAAAAAAACGGCATTTTTATATTTGATTTATGGTACAAATCTGCTGTTTTGGCACAAATTCCTGAAAAAAGAGTTAAAGAAATGGAAAATGACGAAATTGAAGTCATCAGACATTGTTCTCCGAACCATATTATCGAAAAATCAATCGTAGAAGTATTTTATGACATCAAAATTTTTGACAAATTAAATAAAAAAACAGAAAAAATAAATGAAAAACATTCAATGCGATATTTTTCTGAAGACGAAATCAAAAATTATGCAGCTCAAAATGACATAAATATAATTCACTTCGAAGAATGGCTTACAGGCAAAAAACCTGATAAAACAACTTGGGGAGTGTGTTTTGTGGGTATAAAAAATGCCTAAAATTTTGATTTTTACCCATGAACATATTGTTGATATCGCAGGTGGGGCAGAACGAATATTCGTAGATATGGCGAATGAATTTTGTTCTAAAGGTTATGAAGTCATTGCGATGTATAACAGCCCAAAAAAAGGTTCGCCTTTTTATACTTTTGACAGCAAAGTTAAATTTGTAAATTTGCATTATGAAAATGTTGAAAATAATCCTCAAATACCCTCTTGCAAATGTAAAATCGAAGATTTTATTTGTCGAAATTTTTGGTCAGAAACTTATGAAGAATATGATAATACCGCTCAAAAATTTGAAAATTTTATTAACAAAGAAAAACCTGATTTGATAATTTGTTATTTTGTATTTCTGTTTCGAGAAATTTCTTATTGCAGAAATTATAAAATTCCGACAATAATAATGATGCATTCCGATCCTGACAGATATTTCAAATTTTTCGGTACAAAATATTTCGAACTTAATAAATTGGCTCTCAATAAAGCAGATTGTGTAACGGTTTTGATGCCTTCTTTCAAAAAACAAGCCGCAAAATATTATTTGGGCAATATCGAAGTAATCGGCAATCCCGTCGATTTGATTGAAAAAACAGAATCAAAAATTTCTGAAAATAAAGAAATTTATAAAATATCTTGCATATCAAGAATAGATAAATTTAAAAGACAAGATATTTTGATTGAAGCTTTTGCTTCTATAGCCAATGATTATCCGAATTGGGAATTGAATTTGTACGGACAAGCACAGCCACCTGAATTGCTGGATAAAATTAATGCTCTTATTCAAAAATCAGGTTTCGACAATCAAATAGATTACAAAGGTGTCATTTCTGATGCTTATGAAATATTGAAAGACACAGATATTTTTGTTTTGCCGAGTGATTTTGAGGGATTTTCATTATCTACGGCAGAAGCTATGAATGCAGGTGTTCCTTGCATTGCTTTTAATGATTGTCCGGGTGTAAACGAATTAATTATACACAACCAAACAGGTTTATTATGTGAAAAAACACCTGAATCTTTGGCGGATTCTATAAATTATTTGATTAAAAATAAAGATTTGCGTATAAAATTCGGTCAAAACGGCAAAAAAGAAATCGAAAAATATGATTCTGCCATTATTTGGGGCAAATGGCTTGATTTGACTAAAAAAATCATCAAAAAACCGATAAAAAAATTCAACTCTAAGCTGATTTTGTTTTTATTGCTGTTCAAATCTTTATTATTTAAAAAATAACTCTGAAAATAGCTTTTTTTGCAAAAATTATGATAGGATAAAACTCATGAAAATTTCGATAATAACAGTTTGCTTGAATGCAGAAGACACTATACAAGAAACACTTTATAGTGTGGCATCTCAAACATATAAAAATATAGAACATATTATTGTTGACGGCAATTCTAAAGACAAAACTCTTGAAATAATTTATTCTTTTTCAAGAGATAATCTCAAAATTATTTCAGAATCAGATTCAGGAATTTATGAAGCCATGAATAAAGGAATTCAAGCAGCGACAGGAGATTACCTGTTTTTTTTAAATGCCAATGATAAATTTTTGCATAATAAAGTCATCGAAATTTTTGCAACTAAAGCTTTAAATCTAAATAAAGATATGGTTTACGGTACTTTTCTTGAACTCGACAATAAAACAGGCGAATACGGAATTAAAAAACAAAATAACTTAAATAAATTCGATTTATGGAAAGCCTCCCCGTTCCAACCGACTCTTTTTTATAAAAAAAATCTTTTTGATAAATTCGGTTTATTCTCTACCGAGTACAAAATAGCGAGTGATTATGAATGGATGTTGAAAGTTCTTTTAAACGAAAAACTTCAGTTGTATTATTTGGACACTTTGATAACACTTTTCGATCTTAGCGGAATTTCTACTTCTGATGCAGATTTGCCAAAAAAAGAAAGAACTGTTATCGAAAATTTGTATTTTTCAAAATTTGAATTATTCTTTTTTAATTTAATAAATAAAACCGCCCAAGGAAGAAAATTGGCAAGGACAAAGTTATTCGGAAAAAATTTTAAAATTCCTAGCACTATAACATAATATTTTACATCATATAAATATTGAGATATTATTAATTTATGCCAAAGGTCTCAATTATCACAAGGACAAAAGATAGACCCTTATTGCTTGAACGAGCAATAAAATCTGTTCTTTCTCAATCTTTTGAAGATTGGGAGCATATTATTATCGACAGTAACCAAAATTTCAGCGAAAAATTTGATGAATTAATACAAAAATATTCCAAAGAATATCAAAATCGCCTTAAAATAATCAAAAACATTGATAATATTCCGTTAGACCCTTCGATGAACATCGGGCTGAAAAATGCTTCGGGCGAATATATTGTTTTTCATGATGACGATGATTCTTGGGAAATTGATTTTTTGAAAAAAACAACAACTTTTTTAGAAAAAAATCCTGATTTTGGGGGCGTTGTTACCGATATAAATTATCATTTGGAAGAAATTTCAGACACAGATATCATAACGCACCAAAAATATGTCGCCACCTCATTAAAATCAATGACTATTTTCAATATTTTTTCAAAAAATCTTTATCATTTTCCGATTTCATTTTTATTTAGAAAAAAATGCTCCGATAAAGTCGGTTTTTTAAATCCAAACCTTTTAAAATTTGGCGATAGAGAATTTTTATTAAGATTTTTAAAAAATTCCCCAATAGCTACTATGTCAGAGTCTTTGGCGAATTATCACGCCAGACCTTATAATCAAAATGTTTATGCAAATTCGACATTGGCAAGCGATACTTATCAAGACAATGCCTATTGGGAGGCCAAGGTAATAAAAGAATTGTTTTGGCACAATTTTGACTTGTGGGTATTTTATAATTTCATTGAATTTATTAGACCTTATTTGGAGCAAAAAAGTATTAAAAAAACTTTGAAAAAATGTGCAGGGCAAAAAATTGTTCTTTATGGTGCTGGGATAAAAACTAAGCAACTGCTAAAAAACTATCGGAAAGAATTCCGAAAGCTTGATATTTTAACGATTTTAGACCAAAATTTGCAAAAACAGGGGCAATATTTGGAAGGGTATCCGATTTCTTCGCCCGAAAAAATAACTCAATTCAATCCGGATAAAATTATTATAACAGTTGCAAATGTCTCTATCGTAAAAAGTTTTATAGAAAATTTAATTTTGGAAAATAATATGCATTGCGAAGTTGTTGAAGTTCTCGAGGAATAACTATTACCCTTTATTGAATTATAGGCGAGCTAGATTGCCTATTCTTGATCTTCTTTGTGTATCTCAAGATTGGAGAATGGGTTGATGTTTATTGTAACGTTGATGTTACTCAACAAATACGTGTCAACGCATGATTGCACTTAATAAAATTAAAAATTATTGGTAATATTATTGTAGTAGGTCTATTATAAATTGTGCAAAAAGTTGCATGTTTTAGTATATTATATTTATAATTGGTTTTGTAAGTGTAGGGGTCTAAATGCAAAAATTAGGAAAAAAACTCAAAATACTTTGTACCAAGTTAGATTCATTAAATCAGTATTCTAGCTTTGTTTCCACTATAGCATCTGGGATAGCCGTAATATTGACAATAGCTAAAGATTATCTTGTAGCTTTTTTACCAACAGAGGATTTGAAATTTTGGGCAAATTGCACAATAATCTTTTTAATTATAGCTGCATTAATAACCATTATAGCCTTTTCTCTTCTTGCTAAAATAATTTCAGAATCTAAAGAGTCATTTATTTCAGACGCTTTTAATTATTTAGAAATAAAAGGCTCGTTAGAAGAGTACGAAAAACTATTTCAACAAGTTGATAAACAACTAGGCAAAACAAATGTTTTAATGGTACATACTATAAATTGTTTTATAGGAATGTCGAAAGTCATGTCACCGTCTGAAGACAAAACTTTTAAAGAGTGTTTTGATGAAATGATAAAAAAAATAATATATCCAGTATTAAAGTTAGTTTGGGGTTCATCCGAAGAAGAAGTTTTTACTATTGCAGTCTATATGTATAATCCAGCAACAGATCTATTGGAAGATTATTCAAGCATGAAGGACCCTTGGATGGGAAAAGAAGAAAAAGGTAGGTCTTGGAGAAAAGGGCAAGGTCATATTGGACTTGTTTTTGATACCAAGAAGGGTGTAGTACACGACTCTATACATGATGACTTCAAGCCCGCTCCTGATAATCAAGAAAAATCAGATTTGGGTTATTATAATTCAACAATAACATTGCCAATCAGAATTGATAATGAAGATGAAAATTTAAGAGGTGTTTTTTGTATTACGTCAAGTTTGAAAGGTGCATTTAAAAATAATTTTTATCTTTTAGATAAAATCTATAAAAGCAGAGAATATTCTCTACTTTTGATATGTTATTTTTTAGAAAAAATATTAGATAATCATTTCGGAGATGATTTAAAAATTCCTTTTGAAGAAAATGTAAGTACTGAAGAAAAAGCAATCACTAGCAATGCTTCAATCCAAGGCACAAATTAGCATTTCTTGGTTGCCAAATCCCAGAATCAAGAAGATTTTGTCTATTAGCTTCTTCTATTCTACCTTGTTTCATCAATTCAATTGATTTAGTATTTATTTCTCTAAGAGTTTCGTTATTATTCGTGTTGTTTTTCTTTTCCATGGTGAATTTCTCCTAATTGTATAAACACAGAGAATATTTAAAAATTGTCTTTTCGTTACATTGCTAATAGTCATAAGAGCTTGTTTTTGCGATTAAAACAACTCCCCGACCAGTTATAAATTACTTGTCTACGGATAGACCTTTAGTAATATTCATGTAATCCTCCCCTATAGAAATGATTTTAGCAAATACAGTTTCAATAGCAAGAAGGTAAACAAATTTTAAGTTTTCTGTACGAGTCTAATGATATAATATATTTAACCTAGTTTTTAAGCACCTTCTGATATTGATACGTATTTGTTGAATAAAAATTAGTGTTTACAAACGTTAACTAGTGTTGTGTTTTGTTGCCTATAAGCTAAAAACTTCATTCAGGCACAATAGAGAAATCTCCAAAAACACCAAATCCTGATGTAATTAGACATCCGAACTGATATAAAAATCACTGAGAGATGGAGACACATTTAGAATAACAGGGAATTTACAGGGAAATTCTATATTTTTAGAGTTTTTTCCTGCGTTACCATAAAAAATAACGCCCATGCAAATTAGTTTTTTAGCCTTTTTTAACCATAATTCCCTAAAAAATTAACAGGTAATTGTTTTTGGGTAACAGGGGATTTTTTCACTAAAAATAGCAAATTATAAAAAAATTTCTGAATTAGCCCTGCATTTATGCTTCAAATTCATACCCCAGTAGCTAAAACCCTTTTATTCTTGGATTACTACTAAGTATTCGCCCTGAATAGCCTTGATTTATTTGTCATTTTTTAAAATTTATTCAAGTAACCAATCTAGGGCATAAATTTGTTTTATCCCTTTATGTGATGTTACAGGTTCAACATCTAATGTAAGCAAATATTTAGGGTTATGATCCTTAATACTGTCTAAGGATTTCAATTCTCTCTCTAGCGTTTCAGGCTCTTGAACAGTTTGTGCCACCTGATAGTATTCGACATTTCCGTTTTTTATAGCAACAAAATCCACCTCTAAAGTTCCGACTTTTCCGACAAAAACCTCATATCCACGTCTTAAAAGCTCTAAATATATAATATTTTCTAAAATTCGACCCATATCAGCTTTTTTGCTTCCAAGCAAAAAGTATCTAAGACCTATATCAACGAGATAATATTTCTCATTAGTTTGCAAGTATTGTTTTCCCTTAACATCATATCTGCCGGATTTATACAAAATAAAAGAATCCACTAAGGCTGATAAATAATTTTCAACAGTATGATTAGAAATTTTTCTTCCGGCAGATGTTAAACTATCGCTTATTTTTTTAACTGATGTAATATTCCCGACATTATCAAACATATATCTGACAACACTATCAAGAACATTAACATCCGAAATATTTTTTCTTGCGACTACATCCTTCAAAATTACTGTATTATAAATACCATCCAAATATGTTCTGATTTGATTTTTGTCGTCCAGTTCCAAAGTATATGGGAATGAACTTTTGGTGAGGTAATCTCTATATTTTGCCGGCAAATCAGTCTTGTCGGGAAGTATGGATAAATATTCCTTGAAAGATAGTGGCAGCATTTCAATTTCAACATATCGCCCCGATAAAAGCGTAGCCAACTCTCCCGATAAAAAATAAGCATTTGAGCCTGTTATGTACAAATCTACATTTTCTTTTATATATAACCCATCAACTGTTTTTTGATAATCAGCAACATTTTGAATTTCATCCAAAAACACATAATTTTTTTTATCAGAAACTAATTTGCTATCAATATACTTATAAAGAGATTTATAGTCTTTCAAGTCATCATAATCAGGGTTTTCAAAATTTATGGAAACAATTCGATTTTCTTCGACACCTTGATCCATCAAATAATTTTGGAAAATTTTGAGAAGTGTCGACTTTCCGCACCTTCTGATGCCTGTGATAACTTTTATTAATTTTTTATCTTTAAAGCCTAAAAGTTTTTCAAGATATTTATTACGTTCAATCATACACACCTCTTTATTTTCCAATATTATATAATATCTTGCTTTCAAATGCAATACTTATGGAAATATACTTCCATAAGTATTGCATTTAAGTGTGTTTTGGAATTCACATTCAGGATCATGCAAAGATGATTTTTCGATTTTCAGAGATTTTAGATTAGAGGATTTTTTACAAAATTTCCATTTTTTCAAAATTAATCAAACTTACTCTTGTTCGACCTCTTCTTTACCGCAAACCCAAATAGCCATGGCAGTTTTTTGATATAAAATTATTCCTATTTTGAATCCAGTAAAGATTTTAAATCCTTAACTTCTTTATTAAATTTTTCAGAAAATTTATTGTCCCCTATTTTTTTGTAATAATCAGCAAGCTTTTTTGAAGCCTCTAGAGCTTTGCCAAACTCAGCTTGGGAACGATAAAATCTAGTAGATACATATAAAATTTCTTCGGTATTAGGATGGTTTTTATCAACTAAGTTCATTAAATCTTCACCATTATTTTTAAATATTCCACTTAAATCATCTAAAATTCTAGTCACATTTTCAGGATAAAGTTTAGCTGCACCAGTTTCAATAGGCATAAGAGACCTGTATGCATTTTTTATTTGTTCTAAGGATTTATTCAAATTTATTTCTCCTTTGAAGGATTGTGCCTGTTGGAGTGAGTTTGTTTTAACTTGTTGTATTTTATTCATTATTCAATATTCCTTATTCTACTAATTCTAACATGAACAAATCAATTGTTCTATCAAATTGATTATTTATTTCCAAATTAAGCTTATCTTTAGTTTCCTTTGATGTGAAACCTGACTCAACTCCATTCAAAACTATTTCTCTCATTCTATTTATATCGGTTAAGTCTTCATATCCTAAGAATGACATTTTAGTAAACTCAAGCCCTGGGTCTGTTCCGCACATTGTTTGATTGTCTGAACAAACTGCAAGTTTTACTCCATTTTCATTTAAATTCTTTACTGGATGGTAACTCATTCCCTTAACACCCTCTGGAATCGAATTTATATTACAAGTAGCATTTATTTCAACAGTAACATTATTCTTTTTGAGTAAACTCATTATCTCAGGAGAATCAAAAGCTTGTAATCCATGGCCAATTCTATTAGTACCAAGGTTTACAGCTTCTATGATTCCTTGTTTTGATGATACCATGTTACCATTCGCATCAATGGTTGTAGGCGTCTCACCTGCATGAACAGTTATGCCTATTTTGTTATCAGGATTTGCTAAATTATATGTTTTCAAAACATCAAAAGACTCTTTGAATACCATCGGAGAAGTATCAAATTCAGGTCCTGCAATATCAAAACCAGTGACAATGCCTTTATATTTAGGGTCTTGAGCAAACTTTACCGCAAGTTGGGCATGTTCCAGAACTTCCTTTTTTGTAAGCTTCAGGGCATTTAATGGGACAATATTATATGCTTGCTCCAATTCTTTTACATCTTTATTTTCTTTAATAAGTTTCTGACAAATAGTTTCACTTTTCTCTCCATTTCTAAGTCTAGTGTTTATTTCAGAATCTGTTATTAATCCTTTTTTCTGCGCAATATCAAAAACTTTATTATAGTCATTATGTACCCCTCTGTAACCCAATACAGTGATGTTAGTTTCGGGCATGTCCGCTCCAAGTTTACTCTGGGCATTATTTATTCCTTTATGAATTGCTTCCATTACTCTCTCTGGTGCTATAGGTGTTATTCTGTCAGCTTCTTTCATCCCAATTAAACTATTTCTTAGTTCTATATATTTGATATTATTTTTTGCAGCACTTGTTCAGGCGTTTTTAGGAATTGGACAAAAAGGCAGAAATAGTGCAAGTTTTGACCGGTAATAGTGCAAATTCTATCCGATTTTAGTGCAAAAAATGTGTAAGAATTCTGCAAAATGTGTAAGAAAATGTAGGCATATCTCACAATGCAAAATTAGCCTCAATGAGGCATTATATCGGGCTATTAGCCATGCGAACCCCATCTCATTCTGCATGAAAAGATATATTTAAAAATACTCAATCCTGAAAACTAAAAGACCACCGACTTTTCAGCCGATGGTCTTGTGGTGGAGACGGAGAGATTCGAACTATAAAAATTAAATTTCACCATTTTTCAACCAATTTAATTTTTTCTCACAAAACCCAAGTAAAACAAGGGTTTTAATCCGTTTCATACAGGTAACTATTTCAGAATTTTTCATCAAAAATCATAGGATTTCATGTTCCTTTGGGCACAATTTGGGCACAATTTTTTAACTACTTCTATATAATAAAATTAGTTATCCTTATATCTTACATAAAAATATTTGCAATAAGCTATAAATTAATATTATAATCGTCATGTAGAATTTAGACTATTTTCAAAAAAGAATTTATAGCAATGATAAAAAACCCATCAAAAAATCGAAATATTGATAATGATTTTTTTTCAAAAAATGATCTTATTGATGCGTACAGAAAACTTAAATCTTATTTTTATTATGACAATACTAGTCATTTTATAAGAAGGCAAATAGCCGAATTTGAAACAAATGATATTGATGCAAAGCTTGAAAACCTATTAAAACAATTAAATAAACTAGGAAAAGAACTTCAATCCAAACAAACTGAAGAGGCTAAAGAAATACTTTATGGTGGATTTGTTAATGAATTCGGAGGTGTTAATTATTATCTTCAACCAAAAAGCTTTGAAAATAATATTGTAGATACTAAAGAAGATAGTTTGATTATTACAAATAGATGTATTTCAGAATACTATCATTTGAAAAATTTCAATTTTTTCATTTATTTGCCTATAGAATTACACATTATTAATGTTCTTTGGATAGTTAAATTAGGATATTTACTTGATACTGATTATTGTCATTATTCTAATAAAAATAATAGTTACTGTTATGCCAATCGATTAGAAATTGATCAAGATGATAAAAATATAAAAATTGGCAACAAACTTTTTAAGCCTTATCACAAACAATATCAAAGCTGGAGAGATGATTGCTTGAAAGCAGCTGAAGATTTATTAGAAAATCATAAAAAAGATATTATTATTATTTCTTTAGATATAAAAAGATACTATCCTTCTGCAAAAGTTAATTTTGATAATATTGATAAAGAAATAAAACGAAAATGTGCTAATGAAAACAAAGGTAATGATTACTTAAAATATTATTTTTTAACAAATATTTTAAGTAAAATTAGAGATAAGTATATGGCAAGTATTAGTCATATAAATGACAAAACAGAAAATAATATGCCTATACCTATAGGTATGCTTGCATCAAATGTTATTGCTAATTGGTATTTAAAAGAATTTGATAAAGATGTTGTTGAAAATGTAAAACCTGCTTTTTATGGCAGATATGTAGATGATATCCTGATTGTTTTAGAAAATTTAGGAGAGTGTAATAAAAGCAAATGTGACAAAAAAAATTGCCAAGAAAATAGAAAACTTTCAGTTAATAAAATTTTAGATAAATATTTTTGCGGTTGTAATCAACATGAAAAATATCAGAAAAGTAAACAATGTGGGAAATGTGAACACTATAATAAATTCTTATGCCAAAAACAAATATTAATTCCTCCCAAAAAGAGTTCTAAAGAATCAAATGGCGAATATAAGTTAAAAAATCATAAAAATCTTGCTATTCAATCTGATAAAGTAAAACTATTTGTTTTTGATTCAGATTCATCAAAAGCCTTACTTTCAAAATTTAAAGAAAATATAAGAAAGCATAGTAGTGAATTTAGATTTTTACCAGAAGACGATAGAATTGATGAAGATTTAATACAAGAAATTTATTCAATTGATTATAGCGACACAATTAATAAACTTCGAAGCGTAGAAAAATGTCAATTAGATAAATTTAAAATATCATCATACTTAGCAAAACAATTAATGCTAGCGAAATATTCTAGAGATAATAAACATTTTAAAAAAACAAAAAAAGAATTAATGTTCTCGTTTAAAGGTCGTTTAGGACTTGAATTATCTTGTTTTTGGGACAAGGTTTTAACATATTTTGTATTAAACAATTGTGATGATTCATTTGTTGAATTCATAAAATTAATAGTTGAAAATATTGAAAAAATACAATATTCTCCTGAGGGAAAAAATGAAAAACCTAATGATACTATTCTTGAAGCAATAAAAATAGATTTATATACTTATTTAATAGAATCTATTTATATACTAATCCCATAAATTAGGACACGAAAAAAGAGTTTTGTTTTAATTAAAATAGACTCAGAAGGAAAGGTGTAAAATTATGGGAAAAAGAAAAGTAAAAGAATACTCAGCTGATTTCAAAACAAA